>LNFM01000008.1_pt1 | contig 422714 bp, 437 predicted proteins | sample 596031 | NCBI WGS metagenome assembly LNFM01 (sample SAMN04254537, study PRJNA301005) | activated carbon metagenome | isolation source: dual media filters at the Ann Arbor, Michigan drinking water treatment plant | place: USA: Ann Arbor | reverse complement strand
CTTGCGCCTATGGGCAAAAAAGAATTTATGTTCAGGGAAAATGCAATCGTGCTTACGAAATTGAGCACACTTACTGCGCAAAAAGGTAAAACTCTGGGATTTCGGAGTATTCTGATAGGATGGCCATAGACGCTTGCTGGTTCGAAAAGAATCCTCACGGCGCTACTTGGCTCAAATCCACTTCGTTCTTTGCTGTAGGATCTTTAGAAATGCAGTGACTAAGCTGGAGATTAAAATCTCCAGCTTAGTTTATGCGTAATCTTGACCAAAAGACTTCAGGCAAACTTCAATGACGTTACTGCGTTGATCAAAAAACTCTGCCAGAGAATCGATCATTTGGGAGTTGGCTTCGGGTTTCTACGAAGTTGCCAGCGAAGCATAATTGAATAAACTTCGTCTAAAACCTCTAATTCCTCTGCAAAGGCAATCAGTAAGCTGTAGTGAGACTCGAGTGGCTTATCTAAAATCTCTTCCTTCTCTTCTCTGTTCTTAAAATGGCGATCATAAGATTGTAAATTCGCCTTTTCACGTAGAGCTGTCTTAAGGCAGAGACTTAATTCTTCATTCAAAGCGTTCATATCCTCAAGCATTCTGCTTCCTTTCTATAAATAAAACCTACGGCTATCCTATTTTTACCATTAATGCGTAAGATCTTGCGCACATTAACAAGCAGAACTCGTCAAAATCAAGTGCATAAGATCATGCGCAAGAAATTTGGGGGTTAAATGGGACTAAAAAGGGGTGCAGTGCTTCTATCTAGTAGCGATAAAAAACATTTAAAGGCACTTGGGGTTAAAATTCGGGAAATAAGGGAGAAGAAAAAACTTACCGTCTACGATGTCACCGGAGAAGATATGTTAATAAAATCCCGTCAGCATTGGCAGAAGATCGAAGCTGGGAATTTAAGTCTTACGTTTGTTACCTTTTTAAAAATCGCACAATCCCTCGAAGTCCACCCAAACGAAATTTTAAAAGGATTCTAGATAAAATTGATCAGATACGCTTGAGTCAGCGGTAGTGTCATTTTGACCGATTCTAGTTTAATTGTTAATAAACAATGTATAATTTATCAGACTCAATGGTCTTATCCTAAATAAAATTACCCCAACATCAAACTAAATAGCTTTTAGCTTAATATACACTTTGCATCATATTTGCATAGAAATCTGGCAGATAAAGAGTTGGTGGGGGAATCGTGAGCACTAAAGTCTTAATAGTTGATGACGACTCAAGCTTTTCAGAATCAGTAAAAACTTTGCTGAAACGACAAGGCATCCGTTCGACGATTGCCAGTGACCCAGCCCAGGCCCTAAAAATCTATGCCGAAGAAAAAATGGATTTTGATCTTCTTATGATCGACTACAATTTTAAAAATTCTGAAGTTAATGGCGCTGATTTCGCTGAACGAATCAAAACTAAAAACCCTTTTCAGGCTTTTATTTTTATGAGCGGTTTTGACGACAAAGATTTTTTGAAGAATATGCTTAAAGTTGGTGCCTCAAGAAATTTCATAGAAAAAGGCGCTTGCCCAGATGAAATCATTAACACTGTTCGCTTAACTTTATCTGAAATAGGAATTAAAGAAAAAGATTCTAAAATTGATACTCTTGAGGATGAGCTAAAAAGAGAAGCCGATATTCGCTCTTTTGGAATGGTAGGAAGATCTAAAGCCATTCACTCTCTAATTAAGCAAACTGAGAATTATCGACGCTTTAAATCTCGTTTCCTGATTTTAGGCCCGACGGGTTCAGGTAAAGAACTTATCGCTAAAGCTTTTCAAGTTCCTGGAAAGCCGTTTTTAGCCGTAGATTGCACACGCTTTATGACTGGCCAGGAACACTTTTTAGAGTCTGAACTATACGGTCATAAAAAAGGCGCTTACACTGGGGCTGATCAAGACAAGCGCGGTACTTTTGAAGTTGCTAATGGCGGCGTGGTTTTCTTAGATGAGCTTCACTGCCTGTCACTCACTGCTCAAAGTAAGCTCTTACGAACTTTACAAGAAATGAAATTCAGACGACTTGGGGATAGCTCAAGTCATGAAATCCCTTTTGATGTAACCCTAGTTGCGGCAGCAAAACCAGAAATCTTAACCATGATGGCCAATGGTGAATTTAAAGAAGATCTTTACTACCGTTTAGCAAAATCAACACTCCAGATTCCGGCCTTGAATGAAAGGCCCGACGACATAAAACCACTCGCTCATTTCTTTACTGAAAAATACTCCAGAAAACATAACGTCTTAAAAACCCTTCACCCTCAAACCATCAAAGATATGGAAAATTACTCATGGCCAGGAAACGTCCGTGAACTTGAAGGGATTGTTGAAAACTTTGTTATGACATCAACCGATGAAGTTATGGGACCAGAATTATTCCATTCTTACCTAGATATGAGGCGCTCTAAATCTGATAATGCTCATCAGGAGAAATCTTCTGAAAATTTAAATCTAGCTGTAGATTCAGTAGAAAGCCGACTTATTGTCGATGCTCTCAAAAAATCTCGATTTATCGCAGACACGGCAACCCTACTAGGCCTTCCACGAACAACTTTAAATGACCGAATAAAAAAATTAAAAATTGATCCTTACCAATACTTAGGATCAGAGAGGTAATTATGGCAGTCAATGAGATCGCACTACTAACTTTAGCATGGAATCTCGCGGTGGCCCCAAGCGCCAGTGATATTCAAAACTTTCAATCACTCAATCAGGAGGATCAAATCAAAATCCAAAGTTTGATTGAACAAAAAGATATTCTACCTTTGGAAATAGAGAAATTGAAAGAGCTTGGGATACCACAAGACGTACAAATGTCGCGCAGGGCTCCAACAACTGAAACATCAAGATAAGTATGCAAGCAAAGAATTATTCTTTAATCTTTGCTATAGTTTTATTGATTGCTGCTGCGGCCTTTTTAAGTCGTGATTTTTTGAAGGATGTTTTAATGAGTTCTCAAGTTCAGAATTTAAAAGTTTATATTCCGATAACGGCTAAACTGCCTGACCCTGCTGAAATAAAAAATACAGGGCAATGGTACCTTTTAGGACATATTTCATCAGGACTTTCGCAGTTTGATCATATCGAGGGCCGATTTAAATCTTTACTAGCAGACTATGAGATCTACTCAAGCGGTGTTCACTCTTTTACTTTAAAAGAAAGTGCTAAATTTAGCGATGGGTCCCCTATTACATCCCAAGATGTCGTGACTTCTCTTAAAAGACTCTTAATTCGCAAAACCTCTACACACTTTCCGCTCTGGGACTATATTGAAAACTGTGAGAATTTAAAAACTATCGAAGATGAATGTTCAGGCCTTCGAGCTGTGAGCCAAAAACGAATAGATATTCGTTTAAAAAAAGAAGCTGAATCATTTTTATTGCAAATGTCTTCACCTGAAACTGGAATTTGGTTTGCTGGAGATATTGATTCAAAAACACTGGAGATTAAACCCATAAAGTATTCAGGGCCTTACGAATTAGAAGAAATTGATGAAACTGGATTTAAGCTAAAACGAAATGAAGTAAACCCTATTTCTCAAAATTTTCCAGATTCACCCAAAACCATTCAAATTAAAACAATGGCAGCAGATACAGTCATGAAAGAGCTTGAGAACGGCGGTATTGACCTCGTTATTAGAAGTCACAACCCCTATGACTTTACATCCCTTGAACAAATGGGTGTGGATGTTTTTAAGTCAGCACCGGCTACTTTGATTTATCTTCATGGTACTGGGAAAAATTCTAAACATCTAATTGCACAAGAGTATTTACAAAAACTCTGGGACAATAATATCGATACAGGAATAGTTCCTGCTGATAATTTCTTACCCTTTGATCCAGGCCTATCTTTGACCAGAAGTGAATTTTTAAAAGAACTACCTAAAGTTTCAGAACTAAAAAATAAAATGGTAAAAGTTGGTGTTCCTTGGACATATTTATCTAAGGGCTTTTATGAATTCATCAAGAAAGCTGGAATAGAGAGCGGTATTGACGTTAAAATTGTCGAACTTTCTCGCGAAGAATGGTTTAGCGCGCTTGAAAGCGCAGCTTCTCCTCAAGAAATTGATTTTGTTTTGGGCATTTACGCAGCTTCGGAGCGCTATCCAGCGGTTCAACTCCGTTACATTACAGGAGAAGCTCGCGGTCCTAAAATTGATCTAACACAGGCAGAAACCCCAGAACTATCCTCAGAGAAAAAAGAACTACTGAGAGATTACCAAAAAGCACTTCTTAAAAATCAGTTTGCGGTTCCTCTTTTCTTGGCTCGCCATCAAATCATGTACAAAAATAACCTAAGTGTCGGCAACCAACCACCATCTGATGCCGAAGTGGAGCTGTGGAGAGTCACAAAAAGATGAATGCCTTACTTTCATCCTCTCAAAACTTAAACCTCATGCCACGTATTGTTGCTGAAACAATGTTACTACAGCAATTTACGAAAGAGCCCGAAGCTTTTCTCGTAGATGAAAATGGTAAGTTTGAAGATGAAAAGTATTTTCTAGCATCCGCTCAAGTTAAAGAAGTTGCCGGATTTGGACGAGGACCTACAAAACGATTAGCTTACGTTAAAGCCATCGCAGAGTTTTATGAACGGCGTTTAATGTATGAGGCTTTTTCAAATGAGCTTTCTTATATTCCCAAAGTCTTGCAAACCTCAAATGGATTTGCAGTGCATTTCACTGAAGCCGAAGCAGTTCAAGCAGCAAGCTATGAGGCAATAGAGCGTCACCTATTACAATATAGCTTTTTAAAAGATGGTTGGAAGGGTTTTGAATACCTCAATAAGAAAATCATAGGTGATGAATCACTAACGTATTTAGCCTCAAAATATTCAATCAATAATTTACGGGCCGGAATGGTTTTAACCACATCTAAACGATTTCCAGGTATTTCTTTTGGTTATTTTGTTGATCGAGAAGAGAGAATTGAATGCTCCCCTCGCTGGCCTCATGCCACACATGAGGCTTTGGATAAGATTGAACCTTTTCTGCAAATTGTGAAATCTCAGGGTTTGGACATTAAACCTATAGAGCAAGGCATTTTGGATTGGATGACAAAACCGTATGATGCCCTGATCTTTTCTAATGAAGAACCCGTTCAAGCTCTTCCAAGCCTCACCCTCGAAACTAAGATCTTTAATTTGTCCGAGCGTTGGGGTTTAGATTTTCCACTTTTTGGAGCATATTGTTTTTCACCTGATCTTCTTCCACTAATTGTTGTGGATCGATTAGATAAAAACGATTCGATGCTTATTCTAGAGCTTCTTAAAAAATTTGATCTTCCCTTAGTAATACCAGAAAGAAATCCGGTATTATGACAACAAGACGATTACTCTTTATTCTACTAGCTTCCGCGACAACTGCTTTTCTGATGCAATGGAACTCAGTTAAAGCACAGTATTTAAAAATGAATCAGTTGACCGCTATAGCATGCGATATGGTCTCAGCTCGAGCGCAAGCTGGCTCTACTCGCGATGTTCATGATCAGCTTTATTCGTTCTGGCATAAGCACAGCCCAACAATACATGTGGATGTTATCGTAAAGCGTGGTGATAAAGAGATCGGGTCCAATAATTCGTTAAATCACAAAAATACTTATATCCAAACTTGCCAGATTGAAAATAGACCAGACTATGAAATTACATTCCAGTTTGCAGATACAAAAATTTTAAGTCTTTCATTGATCGAAAAGTTTGCAGCAATATTTATCACTATTCTGATATCTTCATTTCTAATGCAAAGCTTACTCAGCAGGATTCGTGATCTTTGGTCAGGTCAGGTTTTGCGTGAAATTCGCTCAAGCCTGGGGCTTGAAGTTGATTCAGAAAAAAAGAACAATGTACTTTCGCGGTTTCTTGCTAAAACATTCTTAAACTCCGCATCTAGCCTGAAGCCTTCAATTGAAAAATTACAAGTTTCATTAAAAGAAAAACAATCAGAACTTACAGAAACAAAAGACTTAGTTTCAAATCTTGAAGAAGTACGCTCTCGAGCTAATCAGTTCGCCGATATAGTAACAATGGTCCGTCATGATCTAAAAGGGCCACTCTCTGCTCTCAAAATCACAGCAAGTGGGATTACGGAATTGCCAGATGAATCGGCCTCCTTACGTCAAACAATCAATTCTATTGAACAAATTATCAGCGATCTAGATCAAAAAGAAGAAATCGCAAACACGACTAGAGAAGAAATACTGACCCTTGAAATTGCTGAAGTTGCCATTCAAGAAGTTGTTGATGAAAAATCCAGAACTCTAGCAAACCATAACGGCATTCAGATTGATTTCGAATATAACCCTAACAGCTTAAACCCTGTTAAATGCGTGCCAAATCATTTGCGCAGAATGATTGCAAATTTGTTACAGAATGCCATTGAGGCTAGTCCCAAGTCTTCTCTCATACATGTAGGGGCTCGTCATAGTCAGGGATTCGTAATGATCGAAATTGCGGATCAAGGGACTGGTATTGCTCCTGAAGTCCTTCCAAAACTCTTTAAACGAGGTGCCACGTTCGGAAAAACTCATGGGACTGGTGAGGGGTTAGCTTTTGTAAAAGCAAGAGCTGAAAGCTTTGGCGGAGACGTTAAAGTCGTAGAATCCACCGCTAAGGGCACTGTCTTTCAATTAAAACTACCAACGGCCACAACGGAGGCCCGTTTCATGGGTAGCCCTACGGAAGCAGATTGTAACAAAATAGCGGTTCTAGATGATGAAATTGAACTTCAAAAAGTTAAATGGTCTCAAACTGTTGGTCTTAAGAAGTATTTCAATTCCCATCTAGAGTTTCTCAGCTGGGCTGATAACGAACCAGAGTTTAGCAGTTTTTCATGCTTAGTAGATCTTCACTTAAAAAACTCCGTTACAGGACTAGATGTGATAAGAACGCTTAAAAAGCATGACCGAATATATTTAGCTACCTCGGATTATTTGAACCCAGAGGCTCTGGAGGTCTCAAAATCCAATGGAGTCGTTATTATTCCCAAGCCTTTACTTATGGCTCTAAAGTTCACTTCAGATTGACCAAGCGCCATATCGGAATGATTTATTTTTGAAGCAAAGACTAATTTGCGATACTATCCATTCTTATGAATTTACCCGACGAAATCAGAAATCTCGTTAATTTAGATTCCCTCAACGAGGTTCATATAGGCGAATCAAAATCTCGAGTGTTTCGGATTCTTGGAAAAACAGGCGAACTCTATTACTTAAAGATTACACATTCAGCTTATGTGAAGTGTGAAATTGAACGTGAAGCGGAAATTTTACATTGGCTCGCTGGCCGAAGCGTGTCCGTACCTTCAAAAGTTGCCTTGGTCTATGATGATACTCAAACTTATTCTTTGCAAACGGCGATATCTGGCGTTCCCTTATCCGATGCAACTGTCGGCCTAAAACCGGATGATTGTATGCGGCTTGGTGCCGAATTCCTCCGCACCCTTCACACATTGGATATTAGTTCTTGTCCTTTTAATCGCACTTTAGAAGTAACGCGAAAGTTAGCATCAATTAATTTAGAGAAAGGACTTGTTGATGAAAGTGACTTTGATTCAGTTAATCAAGGGAAGTCCGCTAAATTCCTTTTTAAAGAATTATCACAGGATATTAAAGAAGATCTTGTTTTCACACACGGAGACTACTGTTTTCCGAATATCATTTTTCAAGACGGCCGCATTACTGGATTAGTTGATTGGGGGCGCGCCGGCATAGCGGACCGTTATCAAGATATTGGACTTTTTTTACGAAGCTTTAAATCAAATATTGCAGAACCTAATACCAAATTGTTCCTGGAATCATACGGCCTTGTTAAAGGTCTTGATTCCGACAAAGTCTTTTTTTACAGGAAACTTGACGAATTTTTTTAACGAATTAAATCCCTCCAAAAATGATAATAAAAAAGCTCATTGATTAAAAAATCAGTGAGCTTTTTTATTATCAAACTTCCTATTTCTAACTAAATGACGTGTTCTCGTCGTCATCTGACGACTATCCGTCGTTTTCTATCTCATGACGGAAATCCGTCACGCATCAAAATATCCAAAAAATTCTTATCATTTCAAAAACTTATGCTCACTTAGGCACACCTCCCTACTTTTCGCAATGAACCTTCTCCATCTCGCAATTACGCGAGACCAAAAAAATGGAGAAATCAAATGAACACAACAAAACCTTGGCTCGATCAAAATGGAAATCTTTTTCCTGACAGTAAAATCAAAACCATTTCAAAAAAATGGTCAGCGGAAATCTGGGAAAAGTTTTTAGACTCTACAGTTGATACCAAATTACCAGAAGCCGAAGTCCTTACATCAAAATACGCTTCACTATGTGAAGAAGAAGTGGAGCCAACGTGGGGACCTCCTAGTTCTTTGAGTGAACCTATTCAAAAAGAAATTCACAGCGCCATCAACAAACTTAATACACGTGCTCAAAAAGTCTTACGTCTACACTTTTGGGAAAATAAATCACTCCGCGAAATAGCTGAAATCGAGAAATTATCCTTTGGTCGCATCCAGCAAATAAAAAAATATTCTCTGAATGAAATCAGGGACTTACTCGAAAATGCCCTACACACTTCCAGCTACCTTATAGGAGGGTGTGAAAATTCAGACCTTCCAATTAGCCGAGATGAAGAAATTAAAGAGATTTACCGCAAGGACCTGGAAGGGAGTTATCTCAAGTGATCTCATGGAAGGAAAAAATTAAAATGCGCGCCTTAAAAGAAGAAATTGTAACGTCACCATCGAATCTTGCAATGCCAGTGGATTTTTATCACCAAGCTCTAGAGGCCAGTTTAAAAAATTTAAATGAGTTAGAGCGCAAAGCCATCTTTCTACGTTTTTGGGAATGCCTACCCATTGCAAGAGTCGCAGATCTAATGGGGTTCACCTGGGAACACACAGACCGCGTGATTGATGAGGCTCTTACAAAGCTCAGAAATGAAATGTGCCGCTTACTCGAAAAAAGACAACAAAGGATTTCAATGTGCGACTACTAAAAAAATTATACGCAATTTTATGTCAATGGTTTTCAACTCCAGATCTGGACTGGGAACGCTTTGAAGAACTTGAACGAAAAAAATATGAGGGTAAAAATGAATTTAAATAAAGATCTTAATTTAAAAACACGGTTTCTTATCACATCAGAAAAAAGTGAAAATGCGATTAGTAACCGTATTGTGGGCTCTGCATACCAAGCTGAGGGTCAGGACCACATGACAATTCACCTGCGTATTTTACCTGGAATTACTTTTTTCTTAGCAAAGAATTGGTCTGGATTTCCTGAGTATATCATTTTTTCTGGACGCGCTAGAAAAGAGGATGGTGGTTATAGATTCTTTCACCGTGTCGGATCTGGGTATAAAGCCTCGAATGAAAAAGTGATTGAGCTCAGTTTTCCTGACATCGGTCAACATTTCTACATTCAACTGGTTCCAGCTGATTATCATTACGATAACGGAGTGCCTACGAAATTTGGTGAAGTCGCCTAAATACACAATCAATGCTTTTCATTTCTAAAGGCCGAAGAGTGTTCTTCGGCCTTTTTCATTTCTGATTACTTTAAAAGTTGGAGGTCTATATGCTTTCTAAAAAGAAAGTATTTCGTGCTTTTGTCTTAATTCTTATTTGTGCAATGCCAATTATTGCCAGTGCTTCAGTTGAATCCTCGCTTATGACAATTCAAACAAAACTTGTCGGAACAATACTGCCACTCGTGGCGATTCTGGGATTTGTCTTTGCTGGATTCAGCTATCTAACTGGAAATGCCAACGCTCGAAACCATTTAATTTTAGCTATTGTGGGGGCCCTTGTCGGCTTTGGAGCAAGCTCAATAGTTTCTTTCTTGCGTGGGCTCATTCAGTAAAGGGAGGATTTTTGCTTGAACAATCACAGGTTTATAAATGCCTCGAAAAAAAGACGCTTATTCTTGGCTTTGAATTACCAGATCTTTTTACATTAAGTCTGCTTCTCTGTGTTCTTAATTTTATCTTTGCAACTGCTGAACTTAAATTTTTCTTCACCTTTGGACCCACTGCTCTTTTGGGACTGTTGTTGCGATTAATGAAAACAGGAAAAGCAGAAAACTACCTTTTACACTGGGTCCGCTATCACATTAGCCCAGGAATTTTCAAAGCCTTTCCGTTAGCCGAAAAAAATGAATTTCTAAAAATTAAAAATAAAGGAGTCCCTCGTGCTAGATTCCGCTTTGAGCCGGAAACTTGATCTATGGGGTTTTGAAGCCGGCGTTATGGTCTTTCGCAACCAAACGCTTGGAACAGTTCTCAAACTTTCACCACTAGATATTGAGGTTTCTACGGACGATCAAATAAATTTGATCAAATCAAACATTAAGAGTTTTCTGAACGGACTTCCTCCTGGACTCACCTTCCAAATCGTACAAGAAGTTGTTTCAGGAAACGAAGCCATTATCCAGGCGCATGAAAACACCCTTGCCCCAGACAGCGACGCTTTAACGGTGGAGCTGACTTCAGAACGTGTAAAAAAACTTCGAGAGCTGGATAAGGACGGCCTTCTCCCCAAAAGTAATTTGTATCTACTCCTAAGAAAACCCATGATCACAAATCGTGAACGCAAAGGCTTTGGTGGACTTATTAAAGGCCCCTCTTCTTTAACCGAAAAGGTTTTAGAACAAGAGATTTCTTTATTTGAGCGCATGGCTTTAAATATCGAGCAAGGCCTCTCCAATCTGGGACTTACAGCCAAAAGGCTTTCAGACGAAGAAGTTTTAAAGATTGCCTATAATCAATGGAACCCCGATAGAGCTATTGGGGTACAAATGAACTCATCTCAAGATGTACGAGATGAAATTATTCTCACTGATTGCGTTGTGGGGTTAGACCATTTTGTCTTAGGCAAGTTTTATCACAAAGTTATTTCTCTCAAGATGTTACCTGAAACCAGTTTCTCGGCAATGGCCTCTATGCTTTCAGACCTGCCGTTCGACTCGAGGCTTTATCTAACTGCTGAAGTTTTAGATCAGGAGAAAGAAAGGGCGAGCCTTCAAACCCAGCGCCGACTTGCCTATGCTTCAACTGTCGGCAAAAAAGGTGTCTCCGATTTAGAGTCACAGGCAAAACTCCAAGATATTGAAGCCTTACTTGAACAGATGATTCAAGGCTCAGAGCGCGTTTTCCGATTCTCCATGCAAATTCTTTTGCGCTCAAAATCTGAAGACAATCTAGAAATGCAAGTCTCTGACACTCTCGCACTTTTACGAACGCTTTCAGGGGCCGAGGGAATGGTTGAAACAGTTGCGGCCTTTGATATTTTTACTGAGTTTGCGATCCCTCAAGTAAAAATAAAAGAACGTAGTATTAAAATAAATACCTCTGTCCTTGCTGACTTCTTGCCTATTTACGGAAGCTGGACTGGTCATGAGGTTCCGCAAGTTCTTTTGCGCAATCGTGCTGACGGTATAGTAGGTTTTGATGTCTTCTCCCAGAGCTTAGGGAATTCCAATCAGCTAATTTCCGGGGGTAGTGGCATAGGTAAGTCATTCTTAACGAATGTGCTTCTTGCTCAAAATCTTAAGATGAAACCAAAAATTTTTATCTTGGATATCGGAGGATCTTACAAAAGATTGTGCGAAACTTTGGGTGGCCAGTATATCCGACTCGGCATTAATTCAGGACTTTCTATTAATCCTTTAGACACTGACGGGATGGATACAAATGATCATGAAGCTTTAGATCAAAAAATCAAACTTGTGTCCTCCTTAGTTGAAATTATGTCTAAGGAAAATGATAAATCTTTAGGGCGACTGGAAAAAGCTGAGATTGAAAAGTCTGTGCAAAATCTGATAAAGAACGGATCTCAAAGTCACCTATCAGATCTGCGTGAAGTATTAATCAACCACAGTGAGCCAGAAATTCGCCGGGTCGGTAAAATCTTATCTTTATGGTGTGGAGATTCACCTTTTGGTAAATTCATTGACCGAGATTCTACGGTGTCGCTTAAAGCCGATGTGGTGTGTTTTGATTTAAAAGATTTGGAAAACTATCCAGACTTGCAATCAGTTTGTTTATTCTTGATCACGGATTTGATTTGGCGAGAAGTTCAAAAAGACAGAACTACCTTTAAGTTCGTGATTTTTGATGAATGTTGGAAATTACTTGAGAGCGAAGAAGGTGCAGCTTTCATTGGTCCTGTATTTCGAACATTCAGAAAATATCGAGCAAGTGCTGTCGCCATTTCACAAACAATTTCTGACTTTGCCGATTCAAAGATTGCCTCGGCTGTCATGCCTAATAGCTCTATTAAGTGGATCTTACGTCAAAAAGGATCAGATCCAGCCTCTCTACAAAAAGCCTTGCAGCTTAATGAAAGAGAAATGGATCTTGTTGCAAGTTTAACTGCTGAGAAAGGTGTCTACTCGGAAAGCTTTCTTATGGCTGAAAATCAAAAAGTTGTCGTGAGAATTGAATCAACACCACTTGAATACTGGCTAGCTACAACAGATCCCAGCGATTTGGTTTTAATTAATAAGTTAAAAGCCGAAATGCCAGAAGCTGATGATCTTTCAATTATGAAAACTTTAAGTAAATCTCATCCACATGGGGCTTTGTGGAAGAAAGGAGCCTAGTTGAGTCGTATCAAAAAATTAACTTTTTCAGTATTAGCTATGCTTTCATTCTCAGTCCCAAAGCTTGCACGTGCAGATTTATTTGGCGGTGATGTCGTGGTACTCACACAGATTCTAGCAAACGCTATTAAGCAATTAATAGAAATGCAAAGAATTGTTCAGAGCGGCCAAGACACCCTAGGACTACTAAAAGACATCAATCGTGGAATCAACGACTCCTTAAAGGTTGTTGATTCTATTGGCCCTTATATTGATCCAGGTCTTTACCATGATTTAAAGCGCACAGCTCAAATCGTCGGACACCTACAAAGTGTCTACGGAATTGTGACAAATTCACCAAATGAAAAAGTTCAACTAGAAACGGACTCTGTAGTAGCTGAAAGTTTGAATTTGAATAATCAGCTTTATAACTACTCACAGGAACTCGATAAACTCGCTGAAACGATTAAGTCCTACTCCCACGATGTCTCACCTGGTGGAGCTGCTAAACTAACGGCTCAATCACTCGGTGTTATGGTCCATGTCATGAGTCGGCAAATACAAGCACAGGGACAAGCCATGAAAATCCAGGCTCAAACCCTAGCTGTACAAAATAAAAAGGAGAAAGACGACACTCGTGCTTACCTAGATCAATCAGGAGCTTTAAAAGCTGCCATGAAAAACAAAAATATCAATTTTGAATTCCCGAGGTTTTAAATATGGATATGAACTGGCTTGCCACTGAAGCAAAAACACTTCACGCGATCTTTTCAAATATGTTTTTTGTTTTAGTCACAACATTTTTGATCATTGGCATTGTGCTAGAGTTTTTTAAAATGTCGCTAGGTAATACGCCGCAATTTCCGCAGCTGGTTGCAAGAGTGTTTATTGCATCCATGCTTCTAGTTGCAATTCCTGAAATTATGAACACTCTTGCCCTGATTACAGACGCTATAACTAAAGAAATTGGACAGTTTCTAGAATTTAAACATTTACTTGAAAGATTAAGTGAAAAATTCGGTGAAATGAGCTGGAGCTGGGTTTCTATCAAAGATAGTGTCATGATTTTGATCTCGTACTTAAGCTTTTTCTTTTTCTACATTAGCGTTTACCTAGCAGATGCATTTTTTCTTTATTCGTGGATGTTGATTTATGTTTTTAGCCCTTTACTGATAGCATTCTACGTTTTTCCAATAACAGCGAGTGCTACTTCAATGCTTTTTAAAAGTATTATAGAAGTTTGCGCCTGGAAAATTGTCTGGTGTGTAATGTCGGCTCTCTTATGGAGTATGGCCCTTTCAGATATTAACAAGACAGAACATGGAATCGACTTTTTGACTGTCATTATTTTAAACCTGATGTTGGCTTTTTCAATTCTAATGACACCAAGAATTACTGCAAGCTTCTTAAATGGAGGTGTTTCTTCAGTTGCAGGAGAAGTCGGCAATAAAGCTTTTTCTCGAGTTGTAGCGGCTCCTGCCACAGCTCTTATAAAAAGCAAGCTAATGACTGAAAGCTTAAGGAAAGCCCTAGACTCAAAACAGCAGAGACGGCCAAAAGGGAAAACATCACCGGAAGGCTCCCGTTCTATGGACGGATATCACTAGCTTTTATTTTAACCACTTTAAAAAGGAGTTCGCCATGAGATTTCATGTCGCACTTGATTCTCTAGAAAAAGAGAATCAAGTTTTACGTTTTTCCGTTATTGGTCTTTTAGTCCTATCTGTAGTTCTTTGCTCTGGCATTCTGTATGCCTCAATGAAAGATCCACTTATAATCGAGAGAGCCTGTTTTTCTAGATCCCTTACGCTCGCTAATGCTGCACCAACAAAAGAAGAAATAGCAGGATTCCTTGAGATGGCTCTTAGGGAGAGATTTAACTCTGACTCAGAAGAATCTAGGTTATTAACTTCTGATCAACTAACGGCAAGAACTCGTGAGCAAACAGAACTTTCAAAGCAAAAACTCGTTCAGAAAATATTTTTGAATCAAGTTGATCTTACAGAAGAAGGAGTTCTGAATGTTGATGCTGATCGTTTTATTTCCACAGGAGACGTACGAACTGTTTTACGCTTTCCACTTAAAGTTGAAATTGCAAAGATCACACGTACAGATTCCAATCCTTATGGTCTTTTACTCACGGATGTTCAGCCCTTAATTAGCAATGAAAAAATAAAAGATAAGGAGAATAAATGAGTAATAAAAATGTAATTTTACTTTTTTATGTTCATGTCTTAGCCGTGGTTCTTTGCTTTTTATTCTTTTCAGGAAAAGCTGAAGCTAAAAAGAAACTTGAAACAATAAAGCCATCTTTTGTGAAAGTTCCTACCTCTGAAGACAAAAAGATTCTTCTTATGAAGCCGCGCAAGGATGAAAAAACAATTCTCTGCACAGACGAGAAGGTACAAAGAGTCCGAGTTACTTTTGGGCGAATTACGACTCTAAATTTTCCAGTGGCACCAAAGGAAGTATTACCAGGAGAGGCTGTTTTTGATTTCAAGAAAATTCGAAATGATTTGAATATTAAATCCTTAAGTCCACGGGCTAGGACAAACATCGTCGTCTATTTACAAGAAAGACGATGCAACCTTGACCTTACAACAGTACCGAGTGGTGGCGACGACATCATTTTTGTCCGAGACCCGGCAGAAAAACAGTTTGAAGTGAGGTTTCAGTGAATAATGACTTTGAACAAGATAGCGCTGAATGGGTAAGCTCGCACTCATGGAGGACAAAGTTTTATGGCCTCATCCACGAAGGCCATAAACAGCGAGTTTCCCCTCTCGCACTGAAGGTATTCGTATGCTGTTTAGCTACAATAGCAGCAGCTCTGCAAATATTCTCTGGAGTAAATGATTCTGCGACAAAAATGTCTATTTCAATTGAAGGACCAAGAATAAGTTTCGGCGGCCCTGATGCCAACTTGAAAATTCCTGCCTTTGATCCAAAGAAACAACAGAATCAAATTAACGAGCAGCAGAGACTCTTGAACAGACAATCCTCTCCTGCGATTAAAAGACTTCAGGCCATCAAACTTTCCTCAATGCGAGGCGTGCCAACTGGCACTGAAGCTCTGGCCATTTTATCAAGCGGTGGAACTAATGGCACTGTCGTTGCTAGACTTAAAGACTCCGTTATTGTGGATAGTGAGGTTGTTCTTCCAGCTAGAACCGTTTTATTTGGCCAAGGTACTTCCAGTGACGAAAGACTTTTTATTCGCTTTAAAAAGGCAATCTTGCCAGATAAGTCAGAGCAGGAAATTCAGGCACAAGTTTTTGATAGTAAAGATCGCATGGTGGGACTTAAAGGGAAGAAAGTCTCCGACATGGCTTTTAAGATCGCAACAAGCTCAGGTTTAATTTTTTTAGGCGGCCTCGCTGATGGCCTTAAATCAAATAACTCAGTTAATATCTTTGGACCTCAAGCAAAACCCAGTGTGCGTGACGCCGCTTTAAATGGCGTTGGAGTTGCAACATCAGAGCAAGGCAAGCAAATGCTTGAATCCATGAGAAATGAACAAGCACGAATCGAAGTAAAAGCAGAAACCCCCGTCATTGTCATTTTTGGAAATGATACAAATGATTAGGAGAGTTTTAATTGGAAAAAAAGAAAGTCAATTTAGCTCAAGATATTCAGGATTTAATCCTGCCATTGAAAATTTTTGTCTTCGATCCTTTCATAGAAGTGTTTCGAGGCTTGAGGGAAAAGTCCATACCGCTTATTGAGCTTGTGTTCCTAGGATGCATGCTAAGTTTTTTGCAGTATTTTGAAGTCTTCAGTCATTTTATTAAAAAATACGGAGGACAACTTCCACAATCTCAGAATCTAGCAATGTTTTTTGGTCTATGGCTTTTGATCTCTGGTCTTCATTTGTGGGGACTGAAGCAGGTTTTTATAAGAAAAAATCTTCAAAAGAAATTAGACCGTGTTTTCTTGCAAGCAGGTCTAAAAACAAAGCTAGAAGAGTTCCCAGTTTTTGTATTTGACCATCCCGTAGGCTCTACCAGTCGAAAGCTGCGCCTTAGGTCCTTTGGGATTCCATCTTCAAAGTTTCGTGAAGGTAAAGACTATCTGGAGGCTGGTCTTAATGTTTCTTTGTCTAAAATTGAAAATCCAAAAGGCAATTTTGAGTTTGTCGATTTAATGTATTCTCTTGAACGAATGCCTGAGGGCTGGACGCTTGATGATCTTTGGAAATATAAAGATTTTTCTTTCCCTATAGGTAAGTCTCTTGATGGTGAGATAAAAGCCTCTTTAAAGAAAATCCCACACTATCTTGTGGCTGGTGAAACTGGATCAGGAAAATCGACATTTATCAGATCCATGATTTCAATTTTAACTTTGAACAATCCGCATTTACGCGTTCTTTTTATCGATATGAAAGGTGGAATGGAAAACCAAGTTTTCCAAGGATTTGATCGCATTGAGCTTTTAAGCGAAATCCCACAAGTAGATGATCGACTTTCGGAAATCACCACAGAGCTTGAAACTCGTATGTCTTTGGCTGCAAAAGGAAGATTCAAAAATATTGATGAGTACAATCAAAAACAAAGCAGCTCAAAAGATAAATGGGAAAGAATTCTTATTGTGGTTGATGAGGCTGCGGAAATTGTACCTTCAGTTTCAAACCCAGATAAAAGTCGTCTTGCAAAAATACAATCACGGATTAACCGCTTCACTCGCCTAGGTCGTGCTGTTGGCATTCACATTGTGATAGGTGTTCAAAAACCAGATCATAAAAACCTTGATCCCACGATTAAAGCCAATTTGCCAGGAATTGTTTGCTTTCCAGTCAGTCACTTTAGTCAAAGTGTTGTTGTTCTTGGAAACGCCCATGCTTCAGACTTGAACGCTGAATTTCCAGGACGCGGCATTTGGAAACACGGATCTTACGAGGTTGAAATCCAAGCGCCGTTTTTGTCTCAAGAAGATTTGGACAAAGCCAATAAAAGAAAGAACACCTATTTTCAATCAAGTGATCTGACAAAAAAAGGAGCAATACTTGAAAATGAAAAGAAAGCCTTCACACCGAGTACTTACGAGCCTCGACGTGAAAATTCTTAAATTTCTTTGGAAGTGGAAACTTTCTAATATAATGGTTTTAAAGTACGCCTTAGCTCCCAACAGAAGCTTTTGGAAGTTTTATCAAATCATACGACGTCTCTACAATGATAACTATATCAAAGAAGTCTCAAGCTCAGAAAGTACTATATCGTTTTGGACGCTTACTAGAAAGGGGTTTCAATACTTAAATGATGGCTCTTTAGGGTTAACACAAGCACGTTATCAACCTCAGGCGTTGTTTCATGATTACTGGGCTTTAGTTTTTCAATTTGGTGACTTTATATTTGGAATCCCTTCTTCGGTTGAGATAGTTTCAGAACAAGAATTCACAGCCAGAGAAATTTCTGATCTTCCGGATTGGGTTCCGAAAACTAAAACGCATATTCCTGATGGGCTCACAAAAATTAAAAAAGGCAATTCACTTGAGGTCGTGGCTTTTGAAATTGAGCTTTCAGCCAAATCTGATTCACGATACGAAGAAATGATTCACTACTTAGACCAAACCGAGGAAATCAACTGGGTCTTGTGGCTCTGTGAAAATGAAAGTATTATTAAAAAAATAACCAGACAGATTACAGCAGTTCGACGTTTGCGCCCTATGATGCATCATTTTATTTTAAAAGAAGATGTACAAAAATATGGATGGTCAGCGCCATTTCTATGGGGAGAACTGACCGGAAAAACTGTTTGCGATTTGTTAGGTCAAGGGCTTAGTCAAGAAGCCGTCAAGACCACGTTAGAAAGCCACCAATTTCAATCAATGGCTATTTATCTGGAAAGCAAGAAAAGTCCCCATAAACCCAACTACTTAGGAACCTCACTTGACCCCCTAAATCTCCTGACACCTAAAGGTCCAGGAACATAATTACATTTTTTAATATGTAGGAGATCCCTTTATGCTTCGCTTATTTATTACACTTCTATTTCTGCTGATGATTGCTTCCTGCACATCAAAACCCAAGATGGTAACAGTAGATAATAAAACCGATGCTCCCAAGCTCACACGACCAGTTGTGAGAAAAATCTGGGTGCCACCCACCATCGAGGACGGCGGCAAGGTGTACCGCGACGGTCATTATAAATATTTACTTGAAAATGAATCCGTCTGGAGTCGGTAAAACTTCAAATCTCGAAAATAGTTTAGACACTTTTAAACCCCTCACTTCTTGAGGGGTTTTCTTTTATGGAGATTTAATATGGAAAATGAAAATGGTACCAAACCAAGTAAAGAGAAAGACCCCTCAACTGTTGACCGCGTGATTTTAGGAAAACCTGAGGCTCACCTTTTGCAAAGTTGGGTTGATGAGTTCAATCAAAAAGCGGACGGACTTGTTAAGATATCTAAGGCTGACTTAGTAAACTGTCTGATTGCTAGCCATGCTGTTAGTCTTAGCAGCGAAGAAGTACACTCAATTGCAACACGCTATTACGATGAGGCTCGCTGGCTCGGATGGGCTATGCATAAACTTAAAGAAGCTAAGAAAAAAGGAAATCAGATGAGCTTTGATGAACTGACAGTCTTCAGAAACTCATTGTTGACTGTGAATAAACAGCCCTCGAAAAAAAGAACCCGAAATGCGCATGAACAAGAAACCAAACCACCAAACACTACTACAGACCAATCAGTAGCTAAAAAAATTAAGCCAACGATCTAATCCGATACACGGCGCACAACATAATGATCATTTTTGGGAGAAGCTAATGGGAAAATCCAAATGGCAGCCTCACCTAGTAAACCCTAGAAAAACAAAAGTTAGTGATGAACACTTTGAGCAATTACTTGCTGAAGTAGGAGAAGTTTTATATAAAAGACTCTGCCAGCAAGTCCAAGCTAAAGAAAATTCCACTGAATCCGCTTTAAATGAATTGGGAAAAATTCAATTTAAAAAGGCGGTGTCGAAATGAAAACTGTTAAAAAATCTAAAAGTAGCTACAAAATTGGTCTCTATATCCGTGTCTCAACGGAAGAACAGGCCGGAAATCCCGAAGGATCGATCAAATCTCAAGAGTGCCGATTAAGAGAGTTTGTAAAACACAAAAACTCTTTTGAAAACTTTGGTGAAATTATCGAACTGTATTGTGATGCAGGGATTTCGGCTAAAGACACCAATCGACCACAGTTCCAACGCATGCTTGAAGATATTCGAAATGATAAGATCGATATGATTTTAATAACAGAGCTTTCAAGACTCACACGCTCAATTAAAGATTTTGCGGTCTTAGTTGAAATGCTTGAAGACATGGATTGTAAGATCCACTCTTTAAAAGACAACTTTGATACATCAACAGCCGTTGGGTCTTTTTCCATGTACCTGGTCGCAAACTTAGCTCAGTTTGAACGCAAACAAATCGGTGAAAGAATTTCAGCGAATTTTTTAAGTCGCGCCAAGCGTGGTCTTTATAATGGTGGCAGTGTGCCGCTAGGATATCGCGTAGGCGATAAAAAAGATGGTAGACTAGAGGTCGTTCCAACAGAAGCTGAGACCGTACGGGATATATTTAAAACCTTTCTAGCAGAAGGCACATTGTCAGCAGCTGCAAAGGCTTTAAATACCAGAGAAGTTCAATTAATCAGAAAAAGAGAGGGTGGCGGTAAGACTCGCGTGGGTCACGTCATGCTTGAGTCTCTGTACCGAATGCTTACAAATAAAATCTATATAGGAGTACGTGAATACTCTGAGAATGGAAAAACCAGTGAGACCAAGGCTCAATGGGAGCCCATTATTAATGAAGAAGTTTTTAAGCGCGTAGGTGAGATCTTAAAATCAAACAAGTCTCGTAAAAAGTCTTCTCCTATAAGGTATCCTTACCTGCTGTCAGGCCTTTTACATTGCCAATGTGGTCATCGACTCTCGGGTAAGTCTGCTCATGGAAATGGAGGCAAGATCGCCTACTATGATCATGTATGGGCTGCAAAGCTTGAATGTGTGAGCGACAAAAAAAGTACTCGATGTAACCCACAACGGTTTTTAGCAGATAAGCTTGAGCCCCTTGTCTGGAAGGCAGTGAAAGACTTTTTACTGGTGCCAGGTTTTTTTACGGAAATTCTTTTAGAAGCTAAAAATCTTTCTGAAAATAACACACCTAAAAAGGAGGTCGAAAGAAAACTCAACAGGGTCTACGAAATTAATATGCAGCTAGAGTCCTTAAGTGAAAGACTCGGACTTTTGCCAAAGTCCGTAGATCCTAAGCCAGTATTTGATCAGATGGAAAAGCTTTCATTACAAAAGCAATCCCTAGAAGATGAGATCAAACAACTTAAGACATCACTTAAATTGAATACCTCAGTCGTTGAGGTTAACGATTTTTCAATCTTTCGTTCAGTGATCGAAGAAATGCTGACTAATGAAAATGATCCTCAAATTAAAACCGCCATCATCCAAAAGGTGGTGGATAAGATCATTATCAATGGCGAAGAGGTTGAGGTGTATTTCCTTGTTGGAGAAAGCCACTATAAGCGAGAGCTTGCCCTTACAACGGGCTCTCGCTCCCAATTAGACTCGCTCGTGCCAGAAAAAAAATACACGTCTCCACTGCCTGTTTTTCACAGGAACTTGGAGACTTCTCAAATTTTACATTTAAGACCGAACTTTGTTTATGACGCTGGTTCGAACAGCTTGATAAATGGTAGGGAGCGAGGGACTCGAACCCCCGATCCGCCGGTTATGAGCCGGCTGCTTTAACCAACTAAGCTAGCTCCCCACTTCTTAAATTCACGAATCTACAAAAGTCTTAAGCTTATTCGAACGACTTGGGTGACGCAACTTACGAAGCGCTTTGGCTTCGATTTGACGAATACGTTCACGAGTCACGTTAAAATCCTGTCCCACTTCTTCTAAAGTATGATCGGATTCTTCACCGATACCAAATCGCATCCGAAGAACCTTTTCTTCACGAGGAGTCAACGTGGAGAGAACACGGCGTGTTTGTTCTGCCAGGTTCAGATTCACGATGGCTTCGGAGGGATTGATGACCTTTTTGTCTTCAATAAAATCCCCTAAGTGAGAATCTTCTTCTTCACCCACTGGAGTTTCCAGTGAAATAGGTTCTTTTGCGATCTTAAGAACTTTACGAACCTTTTCAACCGGCATGTCCATTTTCACTGCGATTTCTTCAGGGTTGGGCTCGCGGCCTAATTCCTGAACCAAATAGCGGTTCGTACGAGCAAGCTTATTGATCGTTTCGATCATGTGCACAGGAATACGAATTGTACGAGCCTGATCCGCAATCGCTCGAGTGATGGCTTGTCTGATCCACCAAGTGGCATAAGTGGAAAACTTATAACCCCTACGGTACTCGAACTTATCAACGGCTTTCATTAAACCGATGTTACCTTCTTGGATCAAATCCAAGAACTGAAGTCCACGGTTGGTGTATTTTTTAGCGATAGAAACCACAAGTCGAAGGTTAGCTTCAACGAGTTCTGATTTTGCAGCGTCGGCTTCCCGCTCGCCCTTCCAAATGGCAGTGTAGGTGTCCTGGATCCATCGGAAATTCATTTCTGTATCAGACGCCAGTCTTTCAAGACGACGTTGAGAGTCTTGGGCTTGGAACACATAAGATCGGAATTTATTATAAGAAAGACCTGTGTCCTTGTTGGACTTGAGCATTTCTTTTTCATTACTTTCGATCAACTTTAATTTATCAATCATAGTTGGAATATCTTTAGAGAATGTTCGAGTCACACCTTCTTTGATGCGACTACGAAGAGTTCCCATGCGACCCACTAAGTTTTTAAACTTAATCACGATGCGATTGATAGTTTTTCGATTAAAGTTAATGCTTTCAAAATTTGCCATTAACACTTCATTGATTTCACGAAGTTCAGCCGTTGTCTTTTCACGAACAGCTTGAGTAATGTCTTCTTTTCTTAAAACCTCGAAAAACTTGCGAGTTTCGTTTTGATAAGTGGTAACAATACCAATCAGTTGATGAATTTTATCGATGTATTCTTTTTCATCATACTGAACGTTTTCATCTTCTAGTCCACGGAAAATGGCTTTTACCTTGATACGACCTTCATCAAGACGTTTTCCAAGATTAATAATTTCCCATGTTCCCTGCGGAGACATCAAAATAGCACGAACGATTTCTCGCTCACCTTTTTCAATTCTTCTAGCGATTTCCACTTCACCTTCACGGGTGAGCAATGAAACGGAACCCATTTTTCTTAAATAAAGGCGAACAGGGTCATTGCCTTTGACGTCTTCTGCTTCTGCAATTTCATCTTCATCAGCTTCTTCGTCTTTATCATCTGCGTTACCAAGGAAGGCTTCGCCGTCTTCACCTGATTTATTTTCAGTCGTATCTTTGATGACAACGCTGTTCGCTTCTAAGCCATGCATGAAAGTATCAAGCACACTTGCTGCAATAAATTCAGGTGGAAGAAGTTCGTTCACTTCTTCCATTGTGAAAAATGGCTTATCTTTCGAAAGCTTTACGAACTTTTGGATCTCTTCTTTAATCAAAGCTTCTTGTTCTGCAAGTGTCAGAACTTTTTGTGATTCTTTGATTCCAGATTTTTGACTCATTCTTTGCCCCTTAGTTACTTAAAATCTATTTATCTTTTAGTTCTCGCATTTCAATCTGGAGTCTCTGCATTCTTTCAACTGTGTCAGCTTTAGGATTTTCTTTCATTTCGAGAGCTAATTTTTTTAATTGATCTCGCAGTCCCGTTTCTCTTACTCGTCGAATTGCATCTTTTAAAATTTGAGTTTCCTTATCCAGAGTGAGTTCTTCTTCAGTTATTTCTGTTTCTGCTGTGCTGTTTTGATTGGTCCCGAACACGTGTCCTAACGAATGAATTTGATCGTTAAAAAACAAAATATCTGGTGCATCAACTTTTGAAACAAGCAGACTTAGCAACCTATCAAATTTTTCAGGCCCTTGTCTAGAGAGGTTTGATGCTATTTCAAGCACACTTTTCACTCCTAAACTAGTAATGAAACTTTCCACTTTGCTTTCAGAAAATATTTGAAAGTTGGCACGAGATTTGATTGCTAGTGCCAGTAGTGTTTGCTCTACACTAGGTGCTGATTTCAACTCAATTTCGAATCCACTGTCATTTTTTGTAGGCACAGGATTTGCTGAGGCTAAAGAATTCCCTGCTATGGTTGGAGTTTTTGATAATTGTGTGCGTCCACCAAGAGCTTCTACCAACCAATTTGGATGAACTTGCATTTGCTGCGCAAGCTCTTGAACGTAAAGTTTTTTCAATCGTAGGTCTGACATTTGCTCAAATACAGGCCTCGCTCGGTCAGCCAGCTGTACTTTTTGTTGAGCTTCACCGATGTAGGACTTCATCCAATCTTTCAAAACAATCTTAAAAAGATCCTCAGATTTCTGAATCTTCTGTTTTAAAACCTCAACACCTTCGGTTTTGACGAAATCATCTGGGTCTTGCCCATCAGGTAACACAAGACCACGAGGGTAAAGTCCTTGCGCAAGCAAAACAGGTAGTGATCTTTCTGCCGCATTTTGCCCGGCCGCATCACCATCCAACAAAACAAGCACATGATTTGTCATACGCTTCAGCATGCGACAGTGATCAGAGGTCATAGCAGTCCCCATAATTGCCACAACATTCTGAATGCCCGCTTGGTACAACGAAACAGCATCCATATAGCCTTCAACTACAATGGCGAGGTCTTCAGACCTAATAAATTTTGCGGTGTGATGAAGACCGTACAAGGTTCGACTTTTTGAAAAAACAGGTGTTTCCGGTGAGTTCAGATACTTGGGTTGACCTTCAAAAATGATTCGCCCACCGAAGGCAATGGAGTCGCCTAAATGATTTTGAATGGGGAAGATTAATCGCTCTCGAAATAAATCAAAATATCCACCACCGCTTTGCTTGGCACGAATCAACTGAGCGGCCTCAGAAATTTCTTTGGCAATGGATTTAGAACTCAAGTGGTTAACAAGTCCGTCCCATTCAGAACCTGCGTATCCAATTTGAAAAGTTTCAAGAGTTTCTGAGCTCAAGCCACGCTTTTTTACGTACTCACGCACGGGGTGCTGGGCTGGAAGTTTTTTAAACATATCGACGAAATAACGAGTGGCTAATTTATTGGCCTCAGAAATTTGCCGTTTTCGTTCGCGCTGTTTTTCTTCGGCATCTTGTGCAACTGGCGACTGAGGGACTGGCATTGCGATTCCCGATCTGTCCGCTAAGTATTCGACAGCCTCAGGAAAACCCATACCTTGGTAATCCCTGAGAAAAGAAAAGATGTTTCCCGATTTACCACAACCGAAGCAGTGATAAACCTGTTTGGATTCAGAGACTGAAAAGCTAGGTGTTTTTTCGGCATGATCAGGAAAGGGACAGCGACCCATTAATTGGGAGCCTGTTCGTTTCATTTGCGTATACTGAGAAATCACTTCCACTAAATTATTAGAATCAGTGATTTTCTCTATGAATTCCTGGGAAAATCGCATGCCGCTCACTTCTATATAATTTTGTTTAACTTAATTTTGCACGAACAAGTTCGCTGACAAGTTTGTTATCGGCAGCACCGCCAGAGCGCGCTAGCACTTCTTTCATGACAGGGCCCATGTCTTTGATGGTTTTGGCCGACAGTGCTGTCATCACATCTACAACAAGTTTTTCAACTTGTTCTTTTGTCATTTGCGCAGGTAAGTAGGTTTCCAGAATTTTAAGCTCTGCTGCTTCTTGATCCACAAGATCCTGACGGTTTCCTGCTTTATATTGTTCGATAGATTCTTTTCTTTGTTTGACCAATTTTTTTATGACGGTCATAACTTCTTCGTCATTAATCGGATTGGGACGAAGTTCAATTTCACGATTTTTAATTGCCGCTTGAAGAAACCGCAAAGTCGCCAATTTAAGACTGTCTTTGCTTCTCATGGCCTCTTTGATTTCATTCATAATTTTAGGTAGAATTTCCATCGAGGACTCCTTGATTGTATGAAAAAAAAGCGTTCAATTCGAATTAAGAATTGAACGCCTTGAAAGTAAAATAAGAAAACTAAGTTTCACCGAATCGGCGAGTTTTTTTCAAAGCTCTTTTGCGAGCAGAGATTGATTTCTTTTTCAAACGAACACTTGGTTTTTCAAAATGTTCACGTTTTTTAACTTCTGAAAGGATGCCTGCTTTTTCACAGGATTTTTTAAATCTTCGAAAAGCTCCTTCGAAACTTTCTGAATCTTTAACGCGTGTAAAGGCCACTACAATCACCCACCTCTCATGTGGCTAGGCGGCCTCACTAAGAAAGAGGCCGGAAAATAGAATGACATGGAATAACAAATTTTGTAGAAAAACTTCAACATAAATCACCCTTTGGAAATTAATTGCAATGCGTCAAGACCCTGAATTCTGGATGAAAAAAGCCCTCCTGCTGGCAAAAAAGGCAGCTGATCGAGACGAAGTCCCTGTGGGGGCTATTTTAGTCGACTCTGAGGGCCAGTTAATCGCCGAAGGTTACAATTTAAAAGAAACTCTGACCACACCCATTGGTCACGCCGAAATCTTATGCTTGCACCGTGCGGCTAAGTCCAACAAAGCTTGGCGAATGATTGGAGCCAGCCTTTACGTCACCCTGGAGCCCTGCGTGATGTGCACAGGCGCCTTACTCCAGGCGCGAGTGAAGTCAGTTTATTTTGGTACCCGAGATCCTAAGGGTGGGGCCATGGGTAGCCTGTATAATATCGCAAATGACAAAAGATTGAATCACCAGATTGAAGTTTTCGAAGGAATCTTGAAAGATGAGTGCTCAGACATTTTAAAAAAGTTCTTTCAGAAAAAAAGGGAGAAGAAGAAATGACAACTCAACAATTAGCTCTTCTAGAACTAGAAAAAAATCTTCAACAACTATGTCAAACCCCAATGGGACGAAGAGCTTTCCTATCTTCCATGGGACTTTTGCTAGCGGGTTGCCAAAGCACTTCTTCTGATCGCAGACGAGAAGGCGATAACACAGGACAAAAGACTTCACTGACTGTTGAAGATGAAAAAAAGATGACTCAAGAAGTTTTGCCACAAATGCGCAAAGACTATCCGATCTTAAAAAATTCAGACGTTCAAAATTATGTTTCTCAACTGGGTAACCGAATTGTGGCGGCTAACAATCTTCAAGGAAATCCTTACCAGTATACTTTTACTGCTGTTGACGTCGCCTATGTAAACGCTTTTGCGCTTCCTGCTGGAACCGTGATGATCACAACTCCACTGATCGCTTTGGCCGAAAGTGAGGCAGAACTTGCTGGCGTCATCGGCCATGAAGTGGGTCACATCCAAGCCAGACACACGGCTGAACGTATGGAAGTCGCAAAAAAAGCGCAAAGCAAAACTTGGATGTACGCAGCTGGTGGTGGACTTCTTGGGGGGCTTGTTGGCTATGGACTTGGAACATTAGTATGCAATAAAAATGATCAGAAATGTTTAACAGAAGCTGCTAAGTACGGAGCTGTCGCTGGTGCTGGTGGTGGTTTATTGATTCAAAAATATGGATTCATGGCCAATTCCCGTGAAGACGAGATGGAAGCTGACCGTATCGGCTTTAGAACCTCAGTGAATTCACGTTTTCACAAAGATCATGTGGGATCTTTTTACAGCAAGCTTTTACAAATGGAACAACAGGGAAAAGGTAAACAAGATCCTATTACAAGATCCTTGGCAGACGCTTTAAGCACCCATCCGCCGTCCAAAGAACGAGTGAAACAAATGAATCAGTTGGCCATGGAGCAAGAATTTAAACCCAACATGATCGTAAGCTCTAAAGAATTTGATAGAATTCGAAATATTGCCAAAAGCATAATCGCCTCTAAAAAATCACCTGCTTAATTTGGTTATGAATACGAATAAAGATTTTCCCTCCAGTTGGAAAAAATATGAAAATGGTGACTGTGAGGGTTGCTATTCCAGTTGTTGCACAATGCCGGTGGAAGTTCGCTCATCGGACTTAGTTCGATTAGGGCTTACGACTGAAGATGAGTTGAATCAGTCGATTAAAAAAGTTGCTAAAAAATTAATTAAGTCTGGTGTTTTGAAATCTTACCGTGAAGGCACAGAATTTTTTATGATTTCACAAAAGGCCAATGAAGACTGCTGGTTTTTGGATTTAAAAACCAGACGTTGCACTGTTTACGAAAAAAGGCCAGACACTTGCCGGGATTTTCCGACTCGTGTTGGCCCTCGCGTAGGTTACTGCCCAATTCGTAAAATTCGTTAGAATTTTATTTCTTAATTCACTTCTTTTAAAAATTCTCTCATAGCGATAAAAGATCGTTTATCTGCCACTTCGTTGTAAGCTGCGCCTGCTTTAGGATCATTTCCTGCACCTTTTTGAGAAAAAGCGTGAACGGCTCCACTGTAGGAAACAAATTGATAATCCACTTTTGCATCATTCATTTCTTTCATAAAACCATTGAGTTCTTCAGCTGAAACATAAGGATCGATCGCACCATGAAGCACAAGAACTTTAGATTTAATTTTTTGAGCATCTTTGGGATTCACAGATCCTAGATTTCCATGAAAGCTAATGACACCTTTAAGTGGCATACCTGCACGAGCCATTTCTAGAACTGCTGTTCCACCAAAGCAATAACCGGCAGCTGAAACTTTTTTTCCATCCGCTTGAGCATGCTTTGAAGCTTGATCAACAGCCGCTTTTGCACGTGCACGTAACAATTTTCTATCACCATTTCTAAATGATCCAGCTGCCTTTGCTGCTTCTTCAGCATTTTTTGGTCTTAAACTTTTTCCATAAATATCAGCTGCGAATGCAAAGTATCCCATCTCAGCTAATTGCTGAGCGCGCATTTCAGTATATTCGCTGGGCCCCATCCAATCGTGAATAATAATAACCACTGGTTTTTTACCAGCAATAGCATCGTCATAAGCAATAAATCCTTCAAGTTCTTCTGAACCGTGTTTGTAAGTTATTTTTTCTGTTTTAACAGCGGCAGTGGCAGCAATTGAAAAAAGAAGACTTGTGAGAGCAAGTTTTAACATGATGAATCTCCTGTTGTTGTTTGTTGAACAAAGATTCTAACCTATTTTTGGGGGATTAGTTGAATCACAACGCGCTGCTTACGTAAACAGGACCTGGCACCATTACATACCTCGGTATTTGATGCCCTTACCCTCAAGAATCTTTTTGAGCTGGTCTCGCTTATCACCTTGAATTTCAATGACACCAAAATCATCACGAATTAAATGAGTGCCGCCTACACCACATTTCGCTTTTAATTCTTTAGCAAAGGTCTTCAACCACTCTTCATTTTTTGGAAAGCGTTCCATGATAGTAACGGTCTTTCCACCTCGACCTGATTTTTCCAACTTAAATATGATTTCAAGTTTGTCAAAAAGCACTTGGTCTTTGTGGGACACTTTTTGATTGGCCTTTTGCATCTGTGCCATATCTTTTGGGTCTGTCGAGTAAACAAGCTTTTTATCAGACATTGGAAGGACTTGTGCTTATTTTTTTATCGACGAGTTCTTGCCCATCAAAACGATACAAATGACCGTCACCTTCCATCACAGTGACTAAATTAACTGGGCGCTGCCAAATTTTGAAAACATTTTTTAAAGTCTCGTTCATAAAATCAGGCTGCATATCAATACCTTCATGAGTATGGGATAGCAAAAGCTCACCACGATTTTCAAAATTGGCGTCTTCCACTTTTATGATAGGTTGACCGAAATTTGTCATCATAAATAAAAGTTTTTGTTTGATCGCTTTGAAGTCTTTTGTATCGATCACCCAACGATTGGTTTTTTTATCAAATTTATAAACAAACATTTTATTTCGAACACAAAAATCTTCAGTTAAAAATTGATCAATAAAAGTTACGTCATTATGAATTTTACGAACTTCAAAAATTTTTTCACGGCCTAAATTCGTTTTTTTATCCCAATTTTTGCGCTCTTTGATGTCATCACAACTTTCCCATTCACGGCCAAAACGTCCTTTATTCCAACGATCTTCAATATCACGCATCAGTTCAATTCCCACTTTATAGGGATTGTATCCATTGGGAGCCATGGCCATGACACCTGCGTGATGATCAGCGAAATCAATGATTTCTGAATCATCTAAGATTTTTTCAGTCATGATTTTAGAATGCCAGTAAGAAGCCCATCCTTCATTCATCGTTTTTGTCATACCCTGAGGAGAATAATAATAAGCTTCATCCCTGATGATCGAAAGTACGTCCTGCTGCCAATCCTCAAGGGGAGCATAATGCATCAGAAATTTGAGAATATCTTTTTCAGCGGTTTCTGGAAATTTTTGTTTGGCTAAATTTTTGTCCTGTGCTTTTTGCTTTTGAGATTGAACGAAATCAGGTGGATTGATGTAGTCACGCATATAGGGCTTATCAACGCGAAGTAAACCCAAAGGATTTTCTGAGCGATTTTCTGGCTGCTTAGGCACAATGGTCTTTTCCACATAGGGGCTGTAACGATCAATCAAGTTTTCTAAGCTTAAGCAGATATCAACAAAACTTTCCACAGTGTCATAACCGTAGCGATCCATATACCTTCGAATCCGCACAGCGTGATTAGCCGTTTGATCCATCATTTTACGATTTGTTTTTCCAAACCAGATATTATTTTTAAAAAAATCACAGTGACCAAAAACATGGGCCATCACAAGTTTTTGATCCATCATCATATTGCCTTCCATCAAATAGGCATAACAAGGATCATTATTAATCACCATTTCATAAATTTTTGATAATCCATATTCATAGGATTTAGACATATGTTCGTATTCCATGCCAAATTTCCAATGAGGATATCGGACTGGAAAGCCGCCATAAGCTGCAATTTGATTAATTTGATCATAGGTCACGAGTTCAAAAATTGTTTCAAAACAATCGAGACCAAAATCTTCTGCAGCTTTAAGGATCCGAACTCTTTCGCGTTCAAGTTCAGGAGTTAAAATTCCCATTTTATTTTCCTTTCCCTAAAAATTCTTTGATGGAATCTAAAATTTTGTCTTTAGAATCAATCTGAGAAAGAGTCAGTCCTGGTTCGTTGGGGAAATCTTTTTGTAAGTCCTTTAAAAACTGTCCGCTGCCATATTTACTTTCCACTTGTCCGTAAGAAAATATATTCACATTGGGAATAAAAAATTCTTTGATCATTCGAACGCAAAGCCTTGTGTCTTCACCACTCCAATTATCACCATCAGAAAAGTGAAATGGGTAAATATTCCAATCTTGCGGAGGATAATCTGTTTCAATTATCTGTTGAGCTAATTTATATGCTGAGCTGATAAGAGTTCCACCCGATTCGCTGGTTCTAAAAAAAGTATCTTCATCCACTTCTTTTGCGGCCGCATCGTGGATAATAAATCTTGTCTCTAAACCTCGGTAGTGTTTTTTAAGCCAAGTGTTAATCCAAAAACTTTCAAGTCTAACGATTTCTTTTTGTTCATCTCCCATAGAACCCGACACATCCATCATGTAGATGACGACTGCTTTCGTTTGGGGTTGAACAACCTTTTTAAAGGATCGGTAGCGAAAGTCAGGACGAATCGGCACTATGGCTGGTTCTTTAGGATTGTAAATTCCAGATGAAATATATCTTTTTAATGCTTTTTTATAGGACTGTTTAAAATTTCTAAGTCCCTCGGGCCCCACGGGCGCAATGCCAGAGTATTTAGTTTTCAAAGACTCTAGGGATTTAGCACCTTTGGGTTGAATTCGTGGAAGCTCAAGATGCTCTCCTAGTAAATCAGCGAGTTCGTCTAAAGACATTTCTACTTCTAGTAGATGTTCTCCGGGGGTGCTTCCAGCTTGTCCTTGTCCATCGCCGGGTTCACCAGCTTCTTGACCGGGCTCACCCTGCCCCTGGCCGACTCCACCCTGCTGTTTAGGACCGTAGCGAAAATTAGGAATATCAATTTGCGGAAGCGGAATTTTAACAAATTCATTTTCACGCTTTCCAATAAGTTCGCCTTGCGTAACAAACCTGCGGAAGTTCTCTTTCACCTTCCCCTTCACGATATCTTTAAAGCGGCTTTGATCTTCCCTAATTGACATAAATCCTACTTATTTTTGATGTCTCCGCGAGCAAAAATACTGGCCACATAATGAAGTACATCGGTTGCAGAAATTTCGTCGTAGCCAAAATCTTTGATCAAACGAGTTTTCACAATATCAATTTTCTCCTGAGTGTCTTTATCAACAACAGAACTTACAAGTGAGGTCAGTTTGATACTATCTTTTTGGTCTTCAAAAAGTTTGAGTTCTAAAGCTTTATGAAGACGCTCGTTCATCTTATAGTTGAATTTTTTTCCTTCAACAGCCAAGGCACCAATGTAATTCATAATCTCACGACGAGTGTCTTCTTTGCGGCTTTCAGTCACTTCCATTTTATCTTCGATGGATCTCATCAGCCTTTCATCTGGCTCTTCATCCATTCCTGAAAATGGATTTTTGACTTTTTCCTTCTGAGTAAAGGCTTTGATATTATCAATGTAATTGGCACACAATCTTTGCAATGCACTTTCATCAGCACTGATCGCCCGTTGGACCTCAGACTTTATAATTTCTTCGTACTCTTGTTTCACAACTCCTAAAAGCTCTCGGTACTCAGTTTTCAAATCTTCATTAGAAATCAATGAATGGGATTTTAAACCTGATTCTAATTCATTAATAATCATAAAGGGATTGACTGAACCACGATTGTTTTGCTGGGCATTCACAATCGCATTAGAGATTTTATCTTGAATATATCTTGGAGAAATTCCAGCCAAGCCCTCATGAGTTGTTTCTTTGCGAAGCTCTTTAACGTTGTCTTCTGTATAATTGGGTAATGTTCTACCGTCATAAAGTTTCAGCTTTTGTAACCGTGTCAAATTTGCTTTTTTGGGTTTTTCTAGCCTAGTTAAAATCGCCCACATAGCTGCCATTTCGATCGTATGAGGTGCGATGGAAATTCCTCGCATTTTCTGTGAGTTGAAATCTTTTTTGTAGATTCTGATCTCATCTTTAAAGCGAGTGATATAAGGAATATCAACTTTGACTGTACGGTCGCGTAAAGCTTCCATGAATTCATTGTCTTGTAATCTTCGGTACTCAGGTTCGTTGGTATGACCGATAATGACTTCATCGATATGAGTTTGAGCAAACTTTTTTGGTTTTACTCGGTGTTCTTGAGAGGCCCCTAAAAGATCATACAAGAAAGCCACATCAAGTTTTAAAACTTCAACAAATTCAATTAAACCACGGTTGGCCACATTGAACTCACCATCAAAATTAAAAGCCCGAGGATCTGAATCAGATCCATACTCTGCAATTTTACGGTAATTAATATCACCGGTTAGTTCTGTTGAGTCTTGATTTTTTTCATCTTTCGGTTGAAATGTTCCGATTCCGATACGATCAGCTTCGCTTAGGAACATTCTTCGAACCCGAACATGAGAGAATACTTTTACTAAATCACCATTATATTTATCCATTAATTGACGAAAGATATAACGTGAAGGTGGAGATAATTCGCCCTCAATTTTTATACGGTAGTCACCTTGTTGACCGCGATTGATTTCATCACACAATTGAGTTCGTAGCTCTTCAGGAATCAGCAGTAAGGGTTCTTCATGCATCGGAGAGGGAAAAACTTTTGTATCTTTACCGAGTATCCCACCCAATTCGTTTTTTTCATCGATCCATTCAAATGTATAAAGTGAACCCTTTTCAGTTCTTGAATAGGCTTCAAGACCTTTCTTTAACATTCGACAAATCGTTGATTTTGCACTTCCAACGGGACCATGAAGTAAGATCACCCGTTTTTCAGTTCCATAACCTAATGCCGCTGCCTTTAAAATATTCACAAGCTTCATAAGCGCCACATCAAGCCCAAATACAGCGTCTTTTCCGTTATTAGGAAGATCATCAAAAAACTTGTAGCGAACCACAGGCTTTTTAAAATCAACGTACTCTTCAGTGCCTGCTTCAATGATCATGTCGAACATTCTTTGAAATGCATTTCGACTGATTTTTGGATTTTGTTTTACAAGATCGAGGTACTCATCAAATGTACCTGACCAGTGAAGCATATGAAGATTGGATTTATCTTGGTAGTTTTGAACCATTGATCGAAAATTAATAGATGAGCCCATGCCACACTCCTTGTGATTCCTTATTAAGATTATGCCTTAAGGCGAGTCGGTTAGAACGTAAAAACGCCCAGGTCTTGTTTTTTTCGACCTGGACCATGAGCTAGATTTATAGCTGTTATAAGCTGAGCTTGTCGTAGGACTCAGGTATCTTTAAAACGAAGTAGGTGGATCTTTCTTCCACGTTAACAGGGGGCGAGATTTTCCATTGAAATAGAAAATTAGAATTTTCTACAGTCACCATGGTTTCTTGCTGTTCGAGGTCTTCCCAAACAACTTTTAGTTTTGAAGTTTTCTGTTCACACCAGCTGAGCAAGCCTTGAGTGGTGATTGCACAGGTCCAACCAGCTCCGTTAATAGCTTGTCTGTACAGCATGGCATGAAAAACTAATGGGTGAAGGGGTAATCTTAGTGCTTTCTGCAGCACTCTTTGCGAGGCTGGACCTTCATAGGATTTTTTTTCTGCATGCAAGGCCACTTGAATTTTATCTGGATTCATAACGACACTAGCCACATGAACACCAAAAATAACTTTGGCATCTATTCGTAAATTTTTATTCTTACGAGCTATAACTTCCAGATTCAATTGTTGGTTTCTTTGATTTTTTTTATCCTGATACACGGCCTGTGTATCAAATCTTTGAACTACAAGTGCTGGCTGTGGACCCTTGGTCGCACATCCAAGTAAAAATAAGAAAAAGGGAATGATAAACTTCATAGGAAGAGCCTATTTTGTAGGCTCTCAAGATTCAAATTAAAAGTGACTTATTTAAGGTGCCGATGCGGGACTGCGGTCTCTATTAACATCCAAAGATGTCAACTTCGATTGAATGGCATCTAATTTGTCTTTTTCAGTTTCTGACTCAAGTGCACGGCCATACATGCCTCTGGCTTTTTCGATCATGGCTTGTTTCACATAAACATCACCTAAATGTTCTGCAATTATAGGAACCTGTGGAGCTAACTTATGCGCAGCTTCTAAAAACTGCAGAGCCTCAGTATATTTCCCCTGTTTGTAGAGTACCCATCCTAATGTATCCAAAATATATCCATCTTGAGGCTCTAATTTTACTGCTTTTCTAGCGTAGGCTTCTGCTTCATCCAGATTTTGTCCACCATCGGCCCAAGTGTAGGCCGTATAGTTAAGCGCTTGCACATGTTTGGGATCAATACTTAAAACTTCTTTCATTGTGCTAATGACTTTGTCTTTTTTATTAACAGAGTCATATAAAGTTCCTAAGTAAAATAAAACTTGGGTATTGGATGGAAACTTTTCTTTAGCTGACTCAAGAAGCTGTATCGCTTCCTCAGATTTTTTTTGTTCATTCAAAAATGAGGCGTACAAAGAGTAAAAATTAGCTTCTTCTTTTTTCTTAATGGATTCATCTAATAGCTTGGCTGCTTCCGTAATTTGATCGTTTGCTTTTAATAAATAAGCAGCATGTATGATGGACTCATTGTAGTAGGAACTATCAACTGGTACTTTTTTATATTCACTAACAGCACGGTCCACTTGTTGAGTCTGTTCATAAACAGCTGCCAAATAGTATCGAGCTCGGTCAGAATCAGGAACCTCATTTAAAATCTCTTTAAATTTTGTAATCGATTTATCGTAGATTTTTTTCTCTACTAAAATGAGAGCCATTTTTAATTTAGTATTAAGCTGGTCTTCCCCTTGAAGCTCCATGATTTCAAGTTGCTCGTAGGCTGAGTCGTAATCTTCAACTTCAAGGTAGGATTGCGACAGAACTTCTGCGATTCGTACAGAAGGTCCATATCTTTTTTGATAATCTTCATAAAGTTTTAAGCTTTTTTTATCTTGGCCGACAGAACTGTAAAATGCTCCTAAAGTCATAAGTGCTTCAGAAAATGAAGGCTTTGCTTCGATCGCTTTTTTAAGGTGGTGTTCAACTTTTTTCTCAACATCCTTTTGGTCACTTTCAAGGTGAACTCGAGCCAAATAGTAGTGAATCATGTGCTCTTGATCTTCACTGGTTTTTAAAAGTTTTTCGAATAATCGAATCGCTTTATCAAATTGTTTAGTTTCAGCCAGTAAGGCCCCTAAATACAAAGCGGCTTCGTGATTGTCAGGCCTGACAGTAAGGGCAGCTTGATAATTTTCAATCGCTTTCGGATAAAGCTTCAAAGTGGAATAAAGAGCCGCAAGCAACATGAGTGTGGGCTCATTTTTAGGCTGATCTTTAGACACTTCCTGAGCCAACGCCAACGATTCACTGACTTGTCCTGTTCGTAACAACTCCGAGGCTAAACGAATTTTTATTGTATAAGCTTGTGGGTCATAAATAAGGGCTGTTTTAAAATGCTCAATTGCTTTTTGAGAAAGCCCTTCGATGGAAAAACCCTCAGCCAAAGAATAATTGTAGTCAGCTTGAGATTGATTATAAGCCGGATTGAGCTGCGGCCCACTTTCTTGAAATACAACCGGAGGGGTAAGGGCAGCAGGAGCTCGGTTGCTTCTCTCTCCCATGGAGTCATGAAAAGCACCCTCTTTTGAAGACTGCAATGTTGCGCAAGATACGAAGAAAAACCCTGCAGCAATCGCTAATAGACTTGTCTTTTTTTGAGGCATGAAAACTCCCACAGCTTTATTCTTTTTCGGCTGTGAGGCTGAGCAACTTAATGCGGTGAAGAAGAAAAATTGATGGCTGTGATCAGGTCTGACTTATTAGTTATAAGAACCAGATAAAGGGCCAGTTTCCTGGTGGGCTGGAGGTTGCATCTCAGAACCACCTTCTTCCACATACTCAACTGGACCACGTGGGCCGCCAGAGCGAACAACAACTCGGGCAACACCCGCGCTGGTTTGCAAAACAGAATAATGATACGGACGACCTTCATCATCCGTTCCCATATAACCTTGGGCTTCCACACCTTCAGCCGAAGCTGGCATTCTGGAATCGCCCTTGGTTTGGACTTTAGACTGAACTCTTGACGCAATCGCTTTACCGATGGATTTAGCCTTGTTGTAGGCTTGAAGTTTCTCGGCTTCTCCCGTCTGAACGGTTTGAGGCACCACCACTGAAATGGCCACGGTTCCTAGAAAAGATAAAACAGCCACGCTAAATGCCGCCTTAAGATACTGAAACCTATTGTCTTTCATGAATCATCCTCGCCGAAGAGCTTATGACTAGCTGTTCGGCTACTAGCCCTGAAAACTTGAGCAGGACTAAAAAAAGATTTTCTTATACCTTGGTCTAGTATAACGCATTGCATATTTTACCGATCTGTACGTCAACTTGACAATATGTGGCGGCCGGGGCTAATTTGCCGCCATTGGTACAGGGTGGGGGGCTAAAATCCTTCAAATTAATTAAAGATCTCGAGCCTGCAGAACCAAAGTAATCCTCGAGATTTTTCCAAGACGGGAGGCAACTTGATCAACCAGAGTGATTCCATGACGGTGAAACCAAACTCTAAAGTCAAAATCATTAAACGTTACCAAAACCGAAAGCTCTACGATACGCAGCAAAGCTGCTATGTAACGCTTGATGATATCGCTAAGATGATTCGTTCAAATGAAGAAGTAATGGTTATTGATAACAAATCAAAAAACGACATTACGGCTGCAACTTTGACTCAAATCATTTTCGAATCTGAAAAGAAAGCATCTCAGTATGCTCCACTTTTCACACTTCGCGAAATTATCCAAAACGGTAATGGCAGCATTTCTAGCTACCTTGCAAAGTTAGGTGCGTTCCCACAGGACTACATGACTAAGCAAGCTCAAGCTCAGATTGAAAAAGCCACAACTGATGATATTAAGCAAAACCTAGAAAACAGAGTTGTGTCCGCAGCGACTCGCTACAACACAGATTCAACTGCAAAAGCAGCAGCTGAAAAAGCGACTGTTCTTCCAGGTTACCAAGCAGAAGAAGAAACTCCAACTCTTCCTGGTAGCAACCATAACCTGAACAACTAAATTCAAAATTAAAAAGTTGATTTCGAAATGCCGGTGAAAACCGGCATTTTTTATTTCAGCGATCGCCAAATAATAAACTCAGATTGACCTGGCTTCACCACAACTTTTCGAGCTTCCATATTTTCCGATGTGGCTGCTCCGAAAGAATCTAGTCCTTGCAATGAAACTTCATACTCACCGGCTGGTAATTGAGTTTCTGCAATTTGAATCGTGGATGGCAAGAATGACCACTGTCTTAGGTCTGCTCTTTCAGAGGCTTGCATAACAATAAAACTCACCAGTCCGGCAGCTGCTGTTTCATCATTTTTCGATAATTCCCTGGCCACTGCTTCTCGAGCAATTCTTGCAGCCACACGTCTTGCAATTAAAGCGGGACGGTCAGCCATCAAAGTTTTTATCGCAGCATCGCTGGTATCATAAGCAACTTCTGTTTTTACAGTTGGATTTCCATTCACCATGAGTTGAGCTTTTTGCGTTTGATTAGAAACTGCCTCTAAAGTCGGGACGAGGGGTTCATAGGGATCAGGCTTTTTTCTTGGGCCCCAACCTTGTAAATAAATAACCCTAAGAAAACCATGACTTCTTCTTTTACTACGATCCACGACCACTTCTGTATTTGGAAAATTAGCTTTTAATCTTTTGATTTCACTTTCTCGACCCGAAAGTATTGCAGTTCTTAAAAGATCCTCTGGAAGACGGTTCCATTCGGGAGCTAATTTATAAGTTTCGTTATAGGCAATAAATGCATCATCCATTTGTCCTGTCGATTCGTAAATTAAACCTGCCAAATACCTGGAGAATGGATTTTGCTCGAAACTCTTTTTTTCATCGAGACGATATTTATTGAATTTTTCATTCATCCTGCGCACTTCAACCATGGCAGAATCAAAGTTTCTTTGCTTCAAAAAATTCAAAGCCAAAAACACGTGGATAAAGGTTTTTTCAAAGGAATCACCTTTGTATTGAACCATTTCTTCATTAAAAAGCATGGAACCTGTAACACGGCTGACAGAATTGTAGTCCTTTTCTTCGGACAGTTGACTGGCTAGAAGGAAATACTTATTGCTCTCTTCAATTTGTCCGGCAAATTGCAAAGCTGTTGCATAATCAAGGACATAAACTAACTGGTCATCACTTTTCTGATTGGCTTTAATTTTTAAACTATCCAGCGCTTTCTGAACTTCACCACTAGCCAGTTGTTGGCGTGCCTGATTGACGTGATCTTGATAAGTTGCACATCCCAAAATCTGGGTAATAACTACCAAAGACGTTACAAAAAAAAGACTCCTAATAATAAGGAGTCTTTTAAAGGTGAAGCTCATCATCTAAAAATTAAAGTCCTATGGATTTTTTTCTAAATGTTTTACGAATCTGTTTATAGTTAGACCAGCTAATCACACCTGTTTTCAAATTCGTCATATTTAATGTGATTTTATAATAAACTGTTTTGTCTTTTCCAACTTCTTGAACGATGGAATCAAGACGACCATTCATAATAAAGTCTGCACCCGTTTGGCCGCCTGGACCCTTTTTAGTTTCTTCGGCCACCATACCAGAATTTTGATAATTGTATTCATCAGCAATATCTTGGCGTGCTTCTTTATCTATAAAACCGACTTTGCCTGTGTTCATCAGTTCGACTCGAACCATGTCCATAATGCTTTGAGTGTCGATGTGCTCACTGGTTTTATTTTGAAGGTTAGTTACCATCACGATGGGAAGACCTTTCGCACTTTTTAAAGTCGGGTGCTGAACAGCACTTGCAACCAAGTCAAATACGGCTTTTTGCATATCTGTTTCAGACCACGAATCATTTAAAAGATTTTCCCTTTGAACATCATCGTAGTTTCCTTTGACGAAGGCCTTCGGGCCGCAAGAAGTAGTTAATAGAGCGATTAAAGAAACAAGAATAAAACTTTTAGTAAACATTTGAACCCCTTTATAACAAAAACATAGCATAGGAGTTTTTAGCCGTAATGTGAACTGTTCGGACGTGGGGCGTAAAAAAACTGGGCCCCTATAAATGCACCTCATTGCTAATGAAACTTAAATGACAGAAAACCAGACTCCACTGCTCACAGCCTTAGACGCCTTCAGAAGAATTCAGCCTCATTTCGAATGGGACCAAGAAGAGGTCCATGTCATCGCACTTGATGCACGCCAGAAAGTCATTTCGCACCGGATGTTGTTTAGAGGTACCGTCGATCACTGTCATATTCACCCAAGAGACCTTTTTCGATTTTTAATTCTGGCGAATGCCTCAGCTTTTATACTATTCCATAATCACCCAACTGGAGATCCGACACCGTCTTCTATGGACATCAAAATCACTAACAAACTTCTTAAACTATCACGACTAATTGAAATAAAATTGCTCGACCACTTAGTTTTAACAACTGACGGATTTAAGAGCTTCAAAGAGTTAAAACTACTATAATTATTGATTTATCGTTGACGGTTGACGAGGTCGAATCTTTTTCACCGAAATAATCTCTAGATTGGGGCCCAATTTGATTTCCCAACCACCAGCTCTGGCGTTTTCAACAAATTGCTTCATATAAGCTTCTAAGTAGGCCTGACTTTGTTTATTCACTATTTGCTTTCTTAATAATTCATTCTGAATCATTTGCTCAGGAGTAAGCTCACCTTCACTTAGCTCAAATGAGCGGTTCAGATCTGACGTTAATTGCTGCATATTAGGATCAGATTCGAAAGAAAACACAGGTGTCTGACTATAAACATTTTGTTGCTCAGTGTTTTTGTATTGATTTAAGGTTTGTTGAGCCTCAATTTTTTGATTCACTTTTTGTTGCTCTAAGTTAAGAGCCGTTTCCTTAAGATGCCTATTTACAAGCTCTAACTTTTTGGGATCTTCCTGCTGAAATTGTGACTTTGAAAGACGGCTTTGTTGGGGTGAATTCTTAGAAGAGCTGAATTCATAAGCAATTAAGATGAGTCCTAAAACAAGAAGAAAAACAAAAAGCCAAGTGGGATTGTTCGAATTTTTTCGAGCCATTTTTTTTTATCGGACATTTGGCAAAGGATCTAAATTAAATCTCAAAATGATACGAATTATTTCACCACTGATCCCTGCAGGTCTTTCAGAGGAGGCCTAACAGGTAAAAGGATTATAAATTCAGTGCCGACTCCCAGTTCTGATTTAACTTGAATGCTACCACCATGATTATCAATGATTCCGTAAGATATACTTAAACCCAGCCCCGTGCCCTGACCAATTTTTTTTGTAGTAAAAAAGGGATCAAAAATTTTATCAATCACATCTGGTGACATTCCTTTTCCAGAATCTTGAATTGAAATCTGAACTTTTCCTTCTTTAAACTTTAAGTCTTTAACGTGAATGGTTGAAATCCAAACTTGCCCCGACCCTTCGACGGCTTGAACTGCATTGGAAAGTATATTCATAAACACTTGATTGATTTGGCTTAAATAACCATGAATTTTGGGAACTGGATCATAATTTTTATAAATTTGAATTCGCCCTTTGATTTCACCCTGCAGAAGATCAAGAGTGGCATCTAGGCCTTTATGAATATCAATTTCATTAAGCTTAGCTTCTTCAAGCCTAGAAAAATTTCTAAGCCCTAAAACAATATCTTTTGTTCTTTTTGCTCCGTCTTCACAGGAAGTGATCAGCTTTGGAAGATCTTCAACAATGTAGTCAAATTCAAATTCTTGCTTAGCCTGTTTCAATTTTTCAGGATTTTCCTCTGCAATCTTAACAAGCTGAATAAGTCTTGTTCCGTAATCACGTAGATGAATCATATTAGAAAAAATAAATCCGATAGGATTATTAAGTTCATGTGCAACACCGGCCACTAGCTGCCCAAGACTTACCATTTTAGCAGAATGAACAAGTCTAGTTTGTGTTTCTTTAAGTTCGCTATTTGCTATTTGTAATTCATTAACGTTTCTGCGTAAGTCAGCTCTGGCTTGCCAGATTTTTTTGAACATTTGATTAAAGCTCTCGGTCAATAAACCAATTTCCGTTTCATTCTTTACCGGAATTGTAATGGCTTGTTCTTGTGACTCAAATGATTGTAAGGCATCGACCAGTTCTTTAAGTGGCCTTAGGATCCAACTGGATATCACAATACTTGTAAGAATTAAAAATACAATCACAGTGCCTATGACAGTGATAAACGCAATGTTAACATTACGGATAACAGCTTTTGTCTCACTTTTCGAAGCCCCCAAAGCAAGCCATATTCGGCTATCTCCCCAATTCAAAGGATAGAAGAAAACACCGTATGGACTTTCCTTTAAATCTATATCAAAAAATAAATCAGACTTTTGAGTTATAACTTGTCTGACGTAATCTTTAGATACCGAAAGAAGTGTTTTATTGGTTGCTAACAAGGGTTGCCCGGTTTCACGAACAAACATCAGTTCTAATTTCATTCTGTCACGTAATCTTAATAAAAAACTGGAATTAAGCTCTATGATTTGCTCAATGTAGCCCACTATACGACCTTTTTGATTGATCACTTTTGAGACTAAAATAAGAGAGACACGCTTATTTTCTTCGGTCTCAATAATTGCAAGCTCACCATTTTTTTCTAAATGCTGGACATATTTTTCGGCAAGAAGAACGGCGTCTTTTGTTGGAATTTGGAACCTAACTTGTTTTTTTTGATCTTCAAAAATTGTTACCATTAGGCGACCTTGACGATTAAAAAATCCAAAACTACTAGATGGATCTTGTTTGATCCATGAAGAGCCAAGAATTCTTAATTTATCACGTTCCGAAAACATCAAATGATATTGAAGCTGAGGATTGCTTAAGTAAGTATCCCTTTTCTGCCTTAATAGGTTGATATAATCATCAAAAATGATTTCAATTTCTTTCGCATTTCCACTTAGACGAGTCAGCATTTCTCGGTCAATGGCAGTTTCAAATTTAACCATTGAGTATCCAGTGACAAAACCTAAAGGAAGAATTGAAAACAAAAGGAACCAAACTATTAAAATAGTTCTAAGGGATCTTTTGGGTTTCCTTGAGGTCAGTTTCAATTTTTACTCTCTTGAGCAGTCAAAATGATTCGAATGATTCCGTTAGGCATAATCCTTGGGTGAGGATCTCGGCTTATTTTTAATTCACCTAAGGTTTTTATGTACTCTTGTAGCTCTTCGTACCTGGACTCAGGAATTGTGAAATGAAAATAATAATCTCCCTGATTTCTTCTCCAGCCCAATTCGACTTCACCCGCTTTTCTTCCGCCAAATTCTACAATTTTTTCCTTCAATTTAACTGAGCCCATTTGAGCATTAATAACACTGGCTGTGCCTCTATAAACAAATCCTTGAGTTTTAATTGGATCAACAGATGGCGGAGCTTGAGGTTTAGCATCATTTTTTACAATAGCAGAGGCACTTGCAAGAACTGGAACTTTTTCCTCATCTTCGAAAGTGTCACTTTCTTTTTTTTCATCGCTCTTTTCGACGACCAAAACATCAGATATTTTTTCATCAGACTTCTTTGATACCTCTGCTAGAATTAGCTCTGTTCGTGATTCTCGAAAAACAAATTCTTTTGCAAGGTCCCAGGGAATGACAACAGTAAGAACAACGACAGTAAAAATGATGGCGAAGGCCTCTATGGTCCACTTCACAATGGGAGGCCACTGACTTATGCTAAGAGAATTTTTTATAAAATGTAGATAATTTTTTTCACTTTTAATATCTTCGAGTAATGATGTCGAAATCTTAAGTTCATTAATTTTGTTGATATAAGACAGTCCGGTTTGAATTTGAAATAGCTCATCTTGAAGTGATTTCGATTTTTCAATTTCAGCTTTAACATCCGAATGCCGATCTTTATCTAGCGATCCAGTTGCATAATCATACAACATTTCCTGTACCATAAAATAAGAGAGCTCTCTTTTTTTCAAAGGATCCCTCCACTTTCAAGAACAAGATTGCCTAATTTTCTAACTCCCTTAGAAATTCGGTAATTGATTGTCCCCTTTGATAATCCTAAGGATTTAGAAATAATATCCGGATTAATTTCAAGAACTCGGCACAAAAGCATGGAAAAAACTTCTTCCTCAGAGGCATTTTTTTGGTAGGCCACCCAAGGCTCAATCTTAAAATCAGATTTAATAATCCAACCCGAATCTTGATTGGTTTTAGTAACTCCGTAACGTGGTTCATTTTTTAAGCTTTCCCATTGATAGGAAAGTCCTAGAATTAAAATCTCTTCTGAAGTTAATTTTGATTGTGCTAGTTTTTTTGATAAGCACCAATTCCAACATTTTTTTGATAGTAGCTTCGCTTTTTGGTCATCCAGTGTTGCAAAGAAGAAAAAGATTAGAATTTTTCTTAAGTGCTCATCTGTCATTTTAGCTCTACTCGATCGTTAGCTGTTTTAGTAAATCGATATTATCTAAAACTTTTCCTGATCCCATAACGACACAACTGAGCGGATCTTCTGCTATTGAAACGGGTAACCCTGTTCTTTCGCGAAGTAGTACATCTAGATTGTGAAGCAAAGCGCCGCCGCCAGTTAAAACAATACCGTTATCAACTATATCAGAAGCTAATTCCGGAGGAGTCTTTTCGAGTGCTGTTTTCACTGCATCTACGATTTCAGATAAAGGATCCATTAATGAATCATTAACTTGCGAGCTTGTTATCTCGATGGTTTTAGGTGCACCAGCAACAAGGTCACGACCTTTAATCTCCATTGTTTTTTCTTCTTCAAATGGATAAGCATTGCCGATTTGAGTTTTAATATTTTCAGCCGTTCTTTCACCAATTAAAAGATTAAATTGGCGACGGATGTAATTCACAATGGCTTCATCTAATTTATCGCCAGCCACTTTAATTGATTTACAGTAAACAATTCCACCTAATGAAATAACGGCAACACCAGTTGTTCCACCACCCATATCAACAACCATATTTCCACTTGGTTCAGTTATGGGAAGACCTGCACCAATGGCAGCAGCCATAGGTTCTTCAATCAAATAAACTTCCCGTGCTCCTGCTGATTGTGCTGCTTCTTTAACGGCACGTTTTTCCACTTGAGTGATTCCGTAAGGAACACAAATAATGATCCTCGGGCGCATGAAACTTTTTTTCTCTCCCATGGATTTACCAATAAAATATTTCAACATGGACTGAGTCACTTCAAAGTCAGCGATAACACCATCTTTGATGGGGCGAATAGCAACGATACTACCAGGAGTACGACCTAGCATTTCTTTAGCTTCTTTTCCGACAGCTAAGACTCGGTTTTGCAATCCACGATAATTTTTTTGCACTGCCACCACTGATGGTTCGTCCAAAATAATTCCTCGTCCTTTGACATAAACAAGTGTGTTGGCAGTGCCCAAGTCGATGGCAATATCATTTGAAAAATAATCTGTAACGCGGTCTAAAATTCCCATGTGATTCCCATTGTTTGGAGAAGTTCATTTCAAGTCTAGGAGGGGTTCCTTACGAGTGTCAAACTTGAATTACTGAGTTTTCCAGTGCAGCTCTTTTTTAATATAATCAAAATAATTTTGATTTTGCTGCTGTGTTTGTTTTTCACTCCAACCCAGCTCGGTGGCAAAGACGCGGGAAATGTTTTCTAAATAGGGAACTCCATGCTCGGGGTCTGCTAAAAATAAAGGAACTCGTCGAGTCATAAAATCCACAATGGAGTTGCACATAGTATAGTGAATAGCTTGATGAGCTTCTTTTTCCCAGACCGAAGTAAGATGAGAAGTGCGCTCTAATATCGGAACGACCTCTGCACCATAACGTTCGGTCAGCCATCGAACCTCTTGAGCATCAAGCTCAAAACTAGTTGCCAGTTGATTGACTTGATTCAATATATCATAATACCGATGCTTTTCTACATATGCGTTAAGTGGCTGATTTGTATTTGAATTAACAAATCTCACTTGCTCGCCAACAGAAAAAGCCTGTAGCGCCTTGTCCACCACCTGCTGAGCCATCAGACGATACGTGGTGTACTTACCACCGGCTACAAAGGTGATGCCCCTGGGGTCTTGCCAGATGGAATGTTCACGACTGGTTTTACCTTCAGACTGAGAGCCGTCATGAATCAGCGGTCGCACTCCAGCATAACTAGAAACTAAATCTTTTTGAGTGATTTTTGCACCGGGAAAGTATTGGTTCACGATATCGATTAAATAATTCACATCTTCCAAAGTCGCATCGACATTAGTAGGTGAGCCTTGAAAATCTGTATCGGTGGTTCCGATTATAACCATTTCATGACGAGGAATGCCAAAAACAATTCGATTTCCTTTTTCAGCTGCCATCACCACTGCGCTCTGCAGCGGCAACCGATCCTTTGTTAGTGTGAGATGAATTCCTTTGGTTGTTCTTAAGGTTTTTTTCCATCCTTTAAAAAGTTCAAAACCCATAACATCAGTCCAAGGGCCCACAGACCCGATAAGGTGTTTGCCGTGGATGAAAAACTCTTCTCCAGATATTTGGTCTTGGACCTTTAAGGCTTGGAACTGATTTTGAGAGTCATATTTGATATCAATCGCTTTTGTATAATGGACAGACACAGCTCCATCTTCCTGAGCGGCACGTAGTGTTTCTAAAACCAAGCGATCATCATCCATATAGGCATCTGAATAAATATAAGAGCCTTTCAACCCATCAGGCTTTAATACGGGCATACGGGCCAAAGATTCATTCGCATTTAATCTTTCGTGAAACTCTGGGGTTTGAAACAGTGAAAGCGCATCGTACAACCACATTCCAAGACCCATCAAAAACATTCCTACGCGGCTTGATTCATAGATGGGAACCATGAATCTGAGTGGATGTACAAGATGAGGTGCTAAATCAAATAGTTTTGTTCTTTCATTCAAAGCTTCAAAAACAAGTTTGAATTCACGGTTTTCTAAATACCGAATTCCTCCGTGAACTAATTTAGAAGATCTTGATGAAGTTCCTGAAGTAAAATCAGAGGCTTCAACTAAAGCGACTTTCATGCCTCTTGATGCTGCATCACGGGCTACACCAGCCCCATTGATACCACCACCAATAATAACCAGATCGTAATGATTGGACCGCAGGGCTTGAAGATTTTGTTGCCGGGTTGCAGAGGAAAATAGCTTCATGAATTGGCCTTACTTGTTTTTACAAAACATGAAGTGGGCGACCATGCTTCCGGTTTTAAGTGAGAAATTGCATTTTGAATTTGGCCAACATTCGGAAAATAAACTCTTTGAAAGTGTTTTTCCCTAGAAAGTCTGTAGCCCAGGTCACAAAGTTGATCGCGAGCCTGCAAAGATGAGTAACTTAAATGCTCGATCCAAAGGGATTGGGTTTGACCATCAAAAAACAAAAGAGGCTGAGCTATAAAATATCCAACCAACAGTCCTTCTTTAGAAAACTCACTGGGTTTATCAGCTTCACGGGCCACGAAGCTCCAACCTAACGGCAGGTGTTGTTGTAAAGACTCTGTTCGCCATTTAGAGTGCCAACTTTGAATTTCACGTTCCATGGGATCCGAAACTGATTCAAAAAGTTTATTTTTTTCGAAGGTTTGGATCTCATCAAGATCATCAAGATTGGCAATGCGAAAAAAAAGACTCATTTTTAGCAGTCTCCTTGTCTATGAATGAAACCTATTTCATACTACTCGACTATGATATACAAAGATTTTTCACCAGAAGTCTTGAAAAAAATTAAGCACTGCCTGGATCAAGCGAAGAAAACTCAAGCCCACCCCGTCGCCGCTTTTGATGCCGATGGCACCCTATGGGACACTGACCTCGGAGAAGCTTTTTTTGACTATTTGATTGAAAATAAAAAAGTCGATTTACCCCCTGAACCTTGGGATCACTACAAAAGTCTCAAGAAGAAAAAACCAGAGGAAGCTTACCTATGGCTTGCTCAAATATGTAAAAACTTTGACCTTACACAAATTCAATCCTGGGCAACGGATTGTGTCCTGCAACTTCGTCCACCTTTGTTCGAAGCTCAGAAAAACCTCATTGAGTTTTTTATCAAAGAAGGGGTTCAAGTCTTTATCATCACAGCTTCAGTGAAATGGGCTGTAGAACCAGGTGCTTTGTTATTTGGATTAAGTTCTGACCAAGTCATTGGAGTTGAAACAAAAGTTATTAATGGCAAAATTTCAGAACAACAAGCAGGCAGCATTACTTACCGGCAAGGTAAAGTAGAAGCTCTAAAGGAAAAAACAAACGGAATTCTGCCGTTCTATTCTAGCGGCAACAGTGAAGGTGACACTGAACTTTTGAGTTGTGCGACCCATTTGGCTATGGCTGTTTCTGCCTGCCGACGTGATGATCCTTTGTTCAGATCTGAGAATCAGCTGTTCAAAATAGCGAAAGAAAAGGGCTGGATGGCTCATCGATTTGTTGAAGATGATAATTAAATGAAATTACACGTTGGATATTATCAAGCCTTTGCCGTCTACTTCATCTGGGGTGTTTTTCCTGTGTATTGGAAATATCTTAAAGAAGTCGAAGCATTTGAAATTTTATCACACCGAATTCTTTGGAGTTTCGTTTTCCTTGGGCTGGTTAGTTATTTATTCAAAAAAACAAATGCTAAACAGTATATTCATATTTTAAAAAACAATTTTAAAATGATCTTTCTATTGGCAGGCCTGATCGCCACCAATTGGATCGTTTATGTTTATGCTGTTAACACCAATCAAATCCTTCAAGGAAGCCTTGCTTATTTCATGACTCCTTTAATTAATATTACTTTAGGATCATTTTTATTTAAAGAGCACTTATCAAAACAAATGAAATTGGCAGCAGGAATTGCAGCCTTAGGCGTTTCGTTTTTAATCATAGCCAATAATTCATTCCCCTGGATTGCTTTAAGCCTTGCTTTCTCATTTTCATTTTATGGTGTTGTTAAAAAGAAAATTAAAGTGGAAGGCCTTGAGTCCTCTTTATTAGAAAGTTTTGTTATGCTTATTCCTGCAGTCATCACTGCACTTATGATTCGCGCGAGTGCAGAAACATCACTGCAAACTCATAGTTGGATTTTGCTTGTTCTAAGTGGAGCCGTAACTGCCACTCCCATTTTGCTGTTCTCGCTATCAGCCAGATCCATACCTTTTAATCACATTGGCATTTTGCAATTTTTAGCACCGACTTTACAATTTATTATTGGTTACTTTATGTACAACGAAGAGGTCAGCCAACCGAAAATGGTGGCTTTCCTTCTTGTGTGGATTGGTGTGGGACTTTATTTACAACAAATTTTAAAAAAGCGCTCTATTTAGGAGCTGACTTCGTTAGAACTTCATATCCATTATCTGTTACTAATATGTTGTCTTCAATACGGACACCAATACCTCTGAACTCAGCAGGAGCCGAAGTGTCGTTAGCGGGTATGTAAAGCCCTGGTTCAATTGTAAAACACATTCCTTTTTCAATGGGACGAGGTTCATTGTTTTTAAAATAGTAACCTCGGTCATGAACATCCATACCTAAAAAGTGACCTACACCATGAGGATAATACTTTCGGTGGACTTGACCTGCAATAATATCGTTTTTTCTCCCAGTTAATAAACCCAAATCAAGCATGGCTTCTGTTAACATATCGGCTGCCGCATCATGAAAATTCTTAAAAGGCACTCCTGGTTTTACCATTTCAATTAACTTCAATTGAATATCCAAAACACGAGAATAGACTTCATATTGAGGTTTTGACATTTTTCCATTCACTGGAAAAGTTCTTGTGATATCTCCTGTGAAGTAATTGTATTCAGCTCCGGCATCAATCAACAACAAATCACCATCTTTACAAACTTGATCATTGAAATTGTAATGTAAAGTTGTAGCCGCATTTCCGGAAGCAACGATGGGGTAATAACCATCACGAGCTGCACCCCGAGACATAAATTCGTAAGCTAAAAGGGCTTGAACTTGTCTTTCTGTCATTCCAGGTTTGATTTGCTTTTGTGCAGCCAAATGACCTTGGGCTGAAATTTCACAAGCTGTTCTTAAATTTTGCAGTTCAAATTCATCTTTAATAAGTCGCATTTCACCTAAAAATGCATTGGCATCATGAATTGAAACCATGCCGTAACCAGTGCGACCCTGGCTTCGTTTTAATTTTTCTAGTACAGACATCATTTGGGAATCTTGTTCGGCATCTTTTCTTAGATGCAAATAAACACCCTGAAAACCATTTAACAATTCGACAGATCGTTGTTCGAATTCTTCGATAGGATAAACTTGATCAATTTTAAATTCAGCTTGAGCTCCTTCGGGACCGAAACGGAATCCATCCCAGGTTTCACGCTCAGGATTTTTTCGTCGAACGAATAAAACTTCCTGGGGACTTTTTCCAGGTAGTAACATCAAAATAGACTCGGGCTCTTCGAAGCCTGTTAAATAATAGAGATTTGAATCCTGCCTGAAAGGATAATGAACATCGTCATTTCGAATAAGTTCAGGGTGTGAAGTTACGATCATAGCATGACCAGATAGTTTTTGAATGGCTTGATTTCTTCTGTTTTTAAATCTTGCTACATCTTCGAGTGCTTTTCTCATGGTCAATCCCTACATTTTTTGCAAAAGCTTTTCAGTGAATTCCTGTGACTGATCAAAGCCTAATTGTATCATTTCTGTTTGAAGTTTAAAGTCGCGAATACTTTTTTTGTCTATAACCAAATCTAATCGATCATTCACTCCAGGCCATGGCTTTTTTAAATCGTGGGCGAGTTCTAGCCAAGGGGTGGGCTCTGCCAGTGATAAGCCATTTAAAACGTTAACAAAGATGACATAATTGGCACCCTGAGACCTTAAAAATTCTGCAGATCTTAAGAGTTCACGATTAGCAGATATCGTAAAGTTGTAAGGTTCAAATAAAGGAGGATAACTAAGGCAAAATGGCAAAAGTTGATCAAGACGTCCTTTAGCCATCATATAAACCTGAGATTTTTTAAGGTTCAAAGAGGGACAAGCAAAAGGAATTCTTGAGGATTCAGCACGAGCTGATTTCAAATAGGGTTCGATCAGTTTTAAAGTTTCACGAACATCAGATTGGTCTTTTCCGTTCCAATCCCTAATTTTTGAAAGTTGCCATTCGGATTCATGGCTTGAGGCTTTATTGGCAAAGCTGCTGGCAATAAGTGCGCCCCACTCGATACCGACGATTGCAACTACAGGAATTTTTTTGTTTTGAAGCTGTTTTAGGAATCCCACATGGGCCAGGGCTCGGGCTCCACCAGGCCCTAAAATAAGACCTACTTTTAAGGGTTCTTCCTTTTCAGTCTGAATGGGAGTTTGCTCTTTGGTGTTCACTTGTGCAGTGGATTCTTGAGGTGTTTCTTGTGGGCTTTGAGGCCGCAAGTTCTGACAGCCTAAAGACATCAAAGCCGTAAAAATTAAAGCATACTTCATAGGGTCCCTCTTTTTTTTCTGGCATGAACAAAAAATTCTTGGTTTCCATCACGGCCCTGTATGGTGCTAGGAAAATAATCAATCACTTCCATATTCAAATTTTTTAAACCTTCGACTATTTCACACTTAACAACAGTAAATAGATTTTCATCTTTTACCACACCATTTTTATCTAAGTTCTGAATTCCCACTTCAAATTGTGGTTTAACTAAAGAAATAAAATCTCCTGATGTTTTTAAATACGGTAAGCAGCTAGGCCAAAGAATTTTTTGAGAAATAAATGATACATCCATCACCATTCCATCAAATCCAGCATCCGGAAAGTGTGAGGTCACGATGGGTAAATTCTGGAGCTCTCTGGCATTAATATTTTCAAAATGAATCACTTGATTATTATTCTTTATACTTTCATGAATCTGACCGTGGCCTGAATCAAGACCTATGACAACCTCTGCACCGGCTTGAAGTAAACAATCTGAAAAACCGCCAGTAGATTGACCCACATCAAGAAATATTTTTTTCTTCACATCAATTTGGGTTTTTGCAAGGGCTGATTCCAGCTTAAGCCCTGCCCGACTAACATATTTATTGAGTTCCTGAGACACAACAATGACCCGAATGGAGTCATCCACAACCAAAGATGGCTTTGCATCCACGATAATGCCTTTTACAAATACGCGAACATCACCACGCTCGATCATCTCTTGAGCTTTGGTTCTTGAAGGGCTCCAGCCCATTTGTACAACGTACTGATCGAGTCTCATTTTTCACGACTCAAATTATAATCAACCATCTGTAGCAATCGTACATTTGGTTTGGCTAATTTATTTAAATAATCTTTGGCTTTACGACTTGTCGTCGTCAGTAGCTCTTGGGTTTTCTGCTGACCTAATAAAGTGACAAAATTCTTTTTATCGTTTTGATCCTGAGCAAAATCCAAAATGTCGTCACGAATCTGGAAGGCAAATCCTAAACTTTCTCCGTAAAATTTTAATGCTAGGGTATCATTTTGACTGGCCTGGCAAGCGATCGCCGCACCTTCGAGTGCCACTCGAATCAACTTTCCTGTTTTTTGTTTATGAATTTGTGTCAGCTTCACACTATCGGCAGGATTGTGATCAGCCAACATATCTTCAACTTGGCCAGATATCATTCCTTCCATACCCGATGCCGCAGAAATTTTTCCGACAAGCTGAATAGCCACTTCTGGCTGAGTATGGTAGTGCTTGAAAAGAATCGAGAAAGCTTCCGTTAACAAAGCATCTCCTGCGAGCAAGGCGATGGCTTCACCGTAAACCTTGTGGTTAGTCGGTTTGCCGCGGCGTAAATCATCATTATCCATACAAGGCAGATCATCGTGAATCAGGCTGTAAGTATGAATCATTTCAACACTACAGGCCCAAGGAAGAACTTGAAAGGGATCCACATCGTAATGCTCTGCCACCATCATGGATAACAAGGGTCTAAAACGTTTTCCACCTGAATTCAAAGAATAGGAAATGGAATCCAACAACACCTTTGGAACTTGAAAATCTTCAGAGCGGTAAACATCAAAATGAGTGGACGAGAACTCTTCGATAGATCTGACCCATTTTTGTAAGTCTGCATCCCACATCAAGATTCACTGTCTTCTGTTTTGAAATCTTTTAGGACAGGTCTGCCTTCGCTATCAAAGTCAATCAACTGCTTCACCTTGGCTTCAGCCTGAGTTAATTGCGATTGGCACTCCCTTGATAGCCTAACGCCTTCTTCGAAAAGTTTTAATGAATCTTCTAAAGCAAGATCCCCTTTTTCCATTTTTTCAACGATGGTTTCTAAGCGTGTTAACTTTTTTTCGAAGTCCATAAACTCTCCTTGGATGTTTTTTTAACAATAAGTTCGGCTTGCCCACGTGCTAGGCTTAATACAACGACATCATCAATTTTTAATTGATCAGAACTTGTAATCACTTGGTCTTTTTTCATTGCAATCGAATAACCACGCTCGACAACTTCAAGTGGGCTTAATGAATTCAAAACTTTCATTTGTTGTTGCAGTATAAATTGATTTTTTTGCGATCGATTTTTCCAGCCCTGCCAAAGCCTTAAATGCAGCATTTCAAGTTCAGAAGACTTTTCTTGAAGAACTTGTTCAGGTGATTTTAGTTTTCGGTAATTAATCTGGATGTCGTATCGCTTGGACTTCAACCAATTTTCCATGGCTAAGGTCAGACGATTAATAAGATCATCGTTGCGTAAAATTAAATCTTGGACTCGGCGTTTGGGATCAACAAGTAAGCGCTTTAATTGAGCCACTTGATCATGAACAATTCTGATTTTACGAGAGGTAGAAATAACTAAAGCACGGTAAAGGTTTTGAATTTTATTAAGGGTTTCATCATGACTTTTTGCCACAAGCTCGGCGGCAGCACTAGGTGTCGGTGCCCGCAAATCGGCCACAAAGTCACAAATCGTAAAATCAATTTCATGGCCCACAGCTGAGATGACAGGAATTTCTGAGGCCGCGATAAGCCTGGCCAGGGCTTCGTCATTAAAGCACCACATATCTTCGATGGATCCACCACCGCGGCCGATGATAATGGCGTCAAGCCCGCTTAACCTTTGAGCTTTGTTAAAACCATCCCGCAAGCTACTAGCAGCGGCCTCGCCCTGAACAAGAGCAGGAATTAAAGTGACTTCAACGTGAGGTGCACGACGTGATAAAATATTTAAAATATCACGGATAGCAGCACCGGTAGGTGAAGTAATAATTGCGACATGCTTAGGAAAAGCAGGAATCGATTTTTTTCTAGAAGAATCAAAGAGGCCCTCTGATTTTAATTTTGCTTTCAGTTGTTCAAAGGCCTTTTGCAAAGCACCTGCACCTACTGGTTCCATCATTTCACAAAGTATTTGATAACTTCCACGCGGTTCGTAAACGGAAATGCGACCACGGACAATCACTTCGGTGCCATCACCGGGTTTAAATTTAAGTCTTGAATTATGACCACGAAACATCACGGCACTGATTTGTGATTTTGAATCTTTTAGACTAAAATAATAGTGACCCGAGGTGTGGGCTTTGAAATTTGATATTTCCCCCTGAACCCATACAGTGGCGATTTCGCCCTCAAGAAGTCTTTTAATTGTCAAGTTTAATTGCTCGACAGATAAAACACTGCTCTGTTCATTTTGAGATGTTTTTTCTAAGCCAGTGGGTCCAGTCATCGACTCCGGTTTTAGGCCAATAAATCATTCATTTCAAGAAATAACAGTCGAGCGAAGTTGCTAAAAGAAGATTAAATGTTAAACTGAATACAGGTCCGTTGATGTAAATCTCAACGAAAATAACCTTACAAGCACTAAATCGGGGACTGTCCCTGGCAACGGTGTGCAGGCCCACCTCGTAGTGGGAAGCCTAAAGTTGTCATATGGTCACCCACCTGGAGCCCAGAGGTTATCTTTCAGAGTTATCTACGGGCCTTTTTTTTGCCTAAAATCAGCTTAATTTTTAATTTTTCATCTAACTTTTTATCACTGTCTCAACTTGATAATGATAACAGTGAATCAAGCTGAGAATCATCTAGCTAAAAGTCAATTTTCATTAAAAAAAATCCGATAATATTAATATGCAGGTGTACGTTTTCAGAGGGATAATTTTCTCTCTTTCTTGTTTATATTTAATAGGTTGTGGGGGAATCGCACCAGCCAGTGATAGCGGAAGTGCCGTTGTAGCAGAAGATGCTTATTGTGGGACAGCTTATCCAACAACAAACACAATCACCTTAACCGGAACCGCTCAGTACATGTACAGACCCATGAATTGTGGAGCTTCAACATGTACAACTCTATCAGCTTCAGCTGTAGCCCGAGGAATTCCTCATGCAGAAGTGATTGTGAGAGATTCTGCTGGAGTGATTGTTCAATGTGGGACAACGAATGCAAGTGGTGCAATCAGTTTACCGATTACAAAAACTGTGGGTAACTTTTCTGTTACTGTTAACTCTCGAGCCGATCACAGTTTGTTAAAGGCCAGTGTTCTAAATGATATTACAAGCAACAGTCCCTACGCTTTGACAACAAGCTTTAGTGTTGCTGCCAACACGAACTCCGTTAGCGTTGGCACTTTCACCGCAAGTGCAACGGGCCCAGAAGTCAAAGGCGCAGCTTTTCATATTCTTTATAACATCTGGACAGCCAATGAATTTATTCGAACAAGCATTAGTAACCCAGCATTTGTAACTGATAAAGTAACAGCCTATTGGAAAGCCGGATTTAATCCTGGCAGTTACGTGGGGACCAGCAGCCCATTATCCTTTTACATAAAAGGCTCAAGACAGTTGTATATTCTTGGTGGGTCCAACGGGAACTTTACAACAGCTGATTTTGACCACTTTGATGATTCTGTTATCTTACATGAGTTCGCCCATTTCTTAGAAGACGTTTACTCTGTATCTGATTCACAAGGTGGATCACACAATGGAAATTTTATTATAGATCCAAGGCTTGCCTGGAGTGAAGGATTCGCCAATTATTTTCAAGGTGCCGTTGTTAGACAATTGGGTGGAACCAACGACTCGACTCGGGGACGATTTTATATTGATATTGTTGACGGTACCAGCCCCGGAATACTTTTCAATTTAGGTGCTGATGGACAAAACACTTTTTATGATGAAGTGTTTTACGACGGAGAGGGCACATTTCGTGAAGTTTCAATAGCTAGAACCTTATGGAAAGCCACAGCACCGAATGGTGCCACATCTGTTCCAACAGCTGGTGAAGTTCCTTTTTCTGCTGTATGGACGGCATTCACAAGCACCACGAATGGAATTAAATCAGCCACAGAGTATTTTAGAAATTCAGGGTTATTTAATGGTTTCCTAAATTCAATAATAACCGTTTCTCACAACGCAAGACTTACTGCTTGGACAGCTATTGTTGCAAACGAAAAACAAAATATTGATACCCGTGATTATGCTGATCCTGTCACCCCCGTCACTGTTGGTGCCTGCACACCAGAGTTTCCAAAAGTACTCGCACCTTTTCCCGAAGATCTTTATGGATCTTCTTTAAAGTCTGATTTGCTGGCTTCCAATGATTTTTATATTTTCAGTTATTCAGGTGGGGGAACTTCGATTTCAATCAATTATGCCAACAACGGAGTTGCACCAACAGCTCTGTCGAGTGGTGGATCCAGAATAGATCTGGATCTTTATTTATATCGACAAGGATATGTTTATCAAGAAGATGAGCTTGAATCCATCGGTCAAACCACAGGTGGTGTTGTTGCTAAATCTGATAGAGTGAATCAAGTGTCAGAAACAGGCACAGAAACAATCAGCCTTTCAGGAGTGAGTGCTGGAGTTTATCTAATTAATGTCAAAGCCAATACCTTTAATAAACTGAGCTCGCAAATTACACCCGGACAGGCCACTTACACTTTAAAATACACTCAAGGAGCAACTACATGGGATCTCTGCCCAGAAAATTAATCCTAGCAACTTCATTTGTTTTGCTTTTTGGTTGCGGCTGGTTTGTAGCTTCAGTTTTACAGCAAAAAAATTCACAGGCCCGAACTTTATCAAGCGTAAGAAACCAATCCACGATCATGATGGAAAAACATCTCATGCCCGTGACTGTTTCCATTGTTGTTGTGGGTGAAATTCCAGAGGAATCAGGAGAGCTTGTGACCATCAAAGGACAAATTAAAACGCCTTTTGATGATTTTAATTCCATTAGTTATCATTGGAACTTGGATGAAAGTATCGAGATCGTGAAAGGTCAAGCCAAAGGTGACATTGCCAACCCCACCGCTGGGCATGTTTACGAAGTGGAATTGATTGTGAAAAATTTTGATAAACAGTACCGAAAAGAAATTAACCTTCAGGCTTATGTTTTTGATACTGATGGTGTTAAACTTGGAAACTCGACTGTAATAACGAGTCGACCTGAAGATGCCATGGAGCACTTAGCACCCATGATGATGGTGAAAGCTCAAGAAGCAGCAGCCATCAAAAATCGAATGCCAGCCTCTGAGGAAGAAGAATAACTAAATCGGAACCACTTCAACTTCTGGGTGAAACTCGTCACGCAGAATGCCTTCAATGGCCATTAAAGTTCCAGTCGTTGAACTTGGGCAAGTTCCACAGGCCCCTTCATAAAATACATAAACTTTATTTTCTTCGTACTTCACAATCGCAATATCACCACCATCACCCTGTAAACCAGGACGCACAGTTCGGTCTAAGATCTCTTCGATCTTTTGTAACTCAGGAGATAGACCTTCACGGGATTTTTTCTTCTCGTCTAAAACGGTTTGATTGGGATTGTGCACAGCTATGCGCGTTTGAATAACAGAGATCACATCGGAGTGAAGATTTTCTGCATCCACATCAAAAAAGAAAGTCACAGTAATTACATTTTGAAAAAAGTGAACCTGACGAACACCTGGAATATCAAATAAAGAAGAGGCCATAATATTGTGTTTAGCTTCTTCAATATTGGAATAAGTGGCCTTTCCATCATTCAAAACTGGCTTGTTCAAAACATATTTCCAGGCCGTCGGATTCGGTGTGGGCTGAACCTTAACCAATGTTTCTTGAACCGTATTTTCTTGATTATTCATGATAGCATCTCCTGAGCTTTTTTAATCCCAGCTGTGAGTTTTTGAATTTCTTCAGTTGTATTGTAAATAGAGAACGAGGCACGAACACAGCCTGGAATCGCGAAGCGATCCATTAAAGGCTGTGTGCAGTGGTGGCCTGCTCTGACGGCGATTCCCATCTCATCTAAAATTTGTGCTAAATCAGAATGATGAATACCCTTTAAATTAAATGATAGGATTGGGGATTTTTTTTCAGCAGTTCCGTAAAAGAGGATATTTGGAATAGTCGATAAAGCTTTCTGGGCTTCTTTTAAAAGCAGCGCTTTATGTGACTGAATGTATGACCAGCCGACACCTTCTAAGAACTCTATGGCCGCGTGCAAACCGATGACACCCTCAATGTGGGGTGTGCCCGCTTCGAAGCGAAGAGGTACATCATTAAAAGTTGTGCTTTCCAAAGTCACTTTTGAAATCATACTTCCACCCCCTTGATAGGGAGGCAAAATCTCAAGGATTTCTTTTTTTGCGTACAAAACCCCGATTCCAGTGGGTCCAAAAACTTTATGGGACGAAAATACAAAAAAATCGGCGTCCAATTCTCTGACAAACACAGGCATTTCCGTTATCAGCTGTGCTCCATCGACTAAAAATAAAGCAGAAGAGTTTTGCCTGATGATTTTTGCGATTTCCTGAATGGGAGTGATCGTACCTAAAGTATTCGAGCAGGCTGTTAAAGCGACAAGCTTAGTCCTAGAATTCAATTTTGCTTTCAAATCGTCGAGATCCAACTCACCTTGATCAGTTATTCGAACGGCATTTACTTTAATATTTATTTTTGATTGAAGCAGGTGCCATGGAACGATATTGGCGTGATGCTCCATTTCAGAAATTAAAACCTCGTCACCTTGCTTTAAATAGGACTGACTTAAACAACTGGCAACAAGATTAATACCTTCTGTTGTCCCACGCACAAAAACAATTTCATCTGAACTTTTAGCACCAATAAAATCAGCAATTTTCTGACGTGAGTTTTCAAAATTAGTGGTGGTTTGAGCGCTCCATTGATAACCACCACGGTGCACGTTCGAGGCCTCCTCGGAATAAAACTTTTGAATGCGATCTATTACAACCTGAGGCTTTAGAGTGGTATTTGTGGAATCAAGATAAGTAAAGTCTTGACCTGAAAATTTTAGTTTCAATGCAGGAAATTGAGAGCGAATATTTTTTACTTGATCTGCCATTGCGGTCATAAAATTCCCGCTATCTTAGCTTTCAAGGCTTTCTTAGCTTCTTTTTTGAGAGTGGCATTTTCTAGGCGCTCAATGACATCCATAACAAAAGCTTGAGAAAGCATATCGATGGCCTTCGCTTTTGTGATGGCTCGACTTTGTAAATAAAAGAGCTCTTCTTTTTGCAATTGGCCAATTGTGGATCCGTGAGCAGCTTTTACGTCATCAGCATAAATCTGAAGCTGTGGTTTACTATTAATTTCAGCCTTGTCACTAAGTAATAAATTTTTATTGAGCTGCTCAGAGTTGGCTTTCTGTGCGTTTTTAGCGATGAAAACTCCACCATTGAAAACAGCTTTCGAGTTCTGATCAAGTAAACCTTTATAAAGTTGAGTGGTCTGGCTACCACCCACATGATGATTCATATTCGTGTAGTGATCAGACTGCTGATGACCATTTAATGCGTAAACACCAAGGACTTCTGCTGATACATCAGAGGCTCTTACTTCTAAATCAAGTTCAGACCTTGATTGCAAAGCTCCCAAAGATAACACACAAGTTCTGACTGTCCCTGGGCCCAGCACTTCTAGATTGGATCGGTGCAAGTGAAAAGACCCAAGACCCACATTTTGTAATTGCAAGAATTCAAGCTTCGAATTTTTTTCAGTCGAAATTTTTGTAGAATGAAAAATAAAAAGATGACCCGAGCCATGTTGCAAGTGATGTTCAAGTATTGCAACCGATGATCCTTCTTCTACATGAATGCTGATTTCTGAAGAAGTATAAGCTTCTGAGGCCTGAGATGCGGAAATTAAAATAATTTCGATGGGACGACTTAAAGAAACATTCTTTTGAATTAATATCTTATATTGAATCTCAGAATTCAAATTTGAAAGAGCTTGAAAGGAATCGTGAGATGATTCCGATTTTGCCATTGATTGCACTTGAACTCCGTCTGGCAAAACTGAATGTTCAACTTGGAAATTTCCATTCACAAAGACAATTGGAAATGTATCTTGGGATTGAATTTTAAATTCAGCACCTTCAGATGAGGCCAACTGATAATCTTTGCTCACCCAATTTTTCAGTGAGGTGTATTTCCAATTTTCATCTTTTTTACTTGGAAATCCTTTGGTCTCAATCAGTTTCAAACTTAATTGTTTTGTTAAGTTTGAACTTTTTGATTGCTGAAATAGGTTGTTGAATAGACTCATTTAACCAGCCAATCATAACCTTGTTTTTCGAGCTTAAGAGCCAGCTCGGGTCCACCAGTTTCAATTATTTGTCCGTTGGCTAGAACATGAACGAAGTCAGGCTTAATGTAATCAAGAAGTCTTTGATAGTGGGTAATCATCAGGATCGCATTGGTTTTATTTTTTAGTTTATTTACACCTTCAGCCACAACCCTAAGGGCATCGATATCAAGACCGGAATCTGTTTCATCTAAAAGTGCCAACCTAGGGGCCAGGACTGCCATCTGTAGAATTTCATTTTTCTTTTTTTCACCGCCAGAAAATCCGACATTCACTCCGCGGTCTAAATAATCGGATTTTAAGGAAACAATTTCCAACTTTTTAGTCACATATTTTCTAAAATCTTCTTCTGGCATAGCGGCTGCACCTTGTGATTCAAGAATGGAGTTATAAGAAGATAGCAAAAACTGAAAATTAGAAACACCTGGAACTTCAATGGGATACTGAAAAGCTAAAAATACGCCCTCTTGAGCCCTTTGTTCAGGTTCAAGATCTAGCAAGTTCTTCATTTCAAAGTTGATTTCGTAAAGGACTTCACCGCTTGTGACTTCATAGGCGGGATGACCGGCTAAAACTTTAGAAAGTGTGGATTTTCCAGATCCATTGGGCCCCATGATGGCATGAACTTCACCCGCATTTATTTTAAGACTAATGCCTTTAAGAACTTCTTTGGAATCCACACTGGCTTTTAAATTTTTTATTTCTAACATTTTAACCCACCGAATTTTCTAACTTCATTTCTATTAGTTTTACAGCTTCCACTGAAAATTCTAACGGAAGTTCTTTGAAGACATCTTTGCAAAAACCATTCACAAGCATAGAAATGGTTTTCTCCATGCTAAGACCTCGCGATTGAAGATAAAAAATCTGATCCTCAGAAATCCGGGAAGTGGAAGCTTCATGCTCAATTTGTGCTGATTTATTTTTTACTTCTATATAGGGATATGTGTGCGCAGAGCTTTTATCACCCACCAACATCGAATCACACTGGGAATAATTTCTAGCTCCTTCAGCGGAAGGAAGAATTTTAACTAAACCACGGTAAGCGTTAGAAGAGAAATCGGCAGAAATCCCCTTTGAGATAATTGTGCTTTTTGTATTTTTACCTATGTGAATCATCTTTGTACCAGTGTCGGCCTGCATGTGATCATGAGTTAATGCCACCGAATAAAAAGCACCTTCAGATTCATCACCTTTTAAAATACAAGATGGGTACTTCCAGGTAATAGCTGATCCACTTTCGACCTGAGTCCAAGAAATTTTTGATTTTCGACCAGCACAAATTCCCCGCTTGGTCACAAAATTGTACACGCCACCTAAACCGTTCTTGTCACCGGTGTACCAATTTTGCACAGTGGAGTATTTAATTTCTGCATTTTCCAGAGCGATAAGCTCTACGACAGCTGCGTGCAATTGATTTTCATCCCGTTGAGGAGCTGTACAGCCTTCAAGATAATTCACAAACGAATTTTCATCTGCGACTATCAATGTTCTTTCAAATTGTCCTGTTTCTTTAGCATTAATACGAAAGTAGGTTGAAAGATCGATGGGACAGCGAACGCCTTTGGGAATATAAACAAAAGATCCATCAGTAAAAACAGCGGCATTTAATGCTGCGTAATAATTGTCAGTAATAGGAATCACTGAACCTAAGTACTTTTTCACTAAATCTGGATATTTTTGTACAGCCTCACTGATGGGGCAAAAAACTACGCCCACTTTTTCAAGATCTTCTTGATGAGTGGTTGCAATGGAAACAGAGTCAAAAACAACGTCCATCGCCACACCAGAAATTCTTTTCTGTTCCTGTAGAGGAATTCCAAGGCGTGCAAATGTTTTTAACAACTCAGGGTCTATTTCTTCTAATGATTTGGGACCCGCTTTTTCATCGGACTTCTTTTTTGGAGCTGCATAGTAGCGAATGTCTTGAAAATCAATTTTGGGGTACTGAACATGAGCCCATTGAGGTTCTGTCATAGTCAACCAGTGGCGATAAGCTTTGAGGCGATACTCAAGCATCCATTCAGGTTCATTTTTTTTACCTGATATCAATCGAATGACATCTTCATTTAAACCTTTATCAATGACATCCTGTTCGACTGAAGTGTCAAATCCATATTTATAGGCATAATCTAATTTTGTTTCTTGTGAATCAGACATGGTGGATATCCTGAACAAGTTCTTGAATGGTGATGGTTTTATAAAATTGATTCAATTTTTCATTAAGAATTTTCATCGGTGGAACGATATTGCAGCTGTCTTGGATTTCACAGGCTCCATCATCTGTGATGCATTTTACGATCGATGAAGGACCTTCAATCATTTCAACAAGTTGATGCAAAGAAAAGCTCTGTAGACTTTGAATCAATCGATATCCACCTGACACCCCTTGTTCCGAGTTCAGAATTCCTTTTTGTGCTAGGACTTGAAGCACACGTGCCACAACATCAAACGAAATATTCAAATGATCGGCCACTTCTTTGGCTGTCACTTTTTCGGGTGATCGCAGGTGGAGATATTTAAGGGCCATAAGTGAGTATTCGACTCGTCGATTCAATTTTGTCATCGGGATGCAAACTAATTGAGAATGACACTAAACTCAACAACAAATACGTTTTTATTTGTCGTATTTAAATTGTTCGTGATTTCAATATCTTATGCTGTTATGAAGCCTGTATGAAGTTGTTAGGAATCAGTCTTTTTTGCCTTTTTGCCACATTGACCATTTGGGTGACCCTTTCTCAGTTTGGGGGTGCCCAAAGCTATCAGGCCTACGATCACGCCCTGATGAAGTTAGAAAGCCCCAGCTATGCACTCAGCACAAGCTCACCTGAAGCAGCGGAAAAGTTTCTTTTGCAAAATAAAAAACATGGGCTGCGATTACCGATCCATATCAGTTCTGATGGTAAGCTTTTTACGGCCCCAAAAGGTGGCTTTGATTTTTTAAAAACTTTAGTCGAAAAAAATCCTGCCATGTTTAAAGGTTTGAAACCGCACCTTTATAGTTTTGAATTTTTAAAATCGCAAAATCCAGAGTTTATGACAGCTGAGACTTGGAAAAACCTTAAACCTGCTTTTTGGATTTTCGATATTCAAGATAATGCCACAGATGCTGATCGTTACATTGTAGAATGGGTCGAAGCTCACCAATTGGCCGATCAACTGATTATCAGAAGTGATGTTGACCTTGTTGTATCAAGCCTTAAAAGATCAAAGCCACTTTGGATCTATGGATCAAGTTTGTCTGACAATACCCAATTTTTAACAATGGCCTCTGCTCACTTAGAAGGACTTCCTAGGTTCTTGCGAGATTATTATTTTACAACCTTAACCTATCAAAATCGAGACATGATCAATCCCCGTGTTTTTGATGAAATGCGAAAACGACAAAAAAAAATTGCAATTGGTCCAGTTTTTTCATTGGAAGAAAAAAATCGCGCTGCTAGCTATCTTCCTGATATTTTAATCTTAGATGAATTACTTCTCGACACTCACAGCCAAAATTCATTGTAATTTTATTTTACTATCAAGACTTTATCTTCTTACAATAGCTCTATGGAAAAAGTAGCTGTTAATACAAATGCATGGGATGCGATACTTCAAGCCAGTCCAGTGGTCCAACTCACACTGCTATTACTTGTTGTTCTGTCAGTAGTCTGTTGGGGAGTTGGAATCACAAAGTGGCGACACTTTAGAAAAATTGCTGAACACAACGAACTTTTTTTAGCCCATTTTTGGAAAGCCACAAGCCTTGATCACTTGTACGAACAAATTGATCAGTATGCTTATAGCACTCTTGCAAGGGTCTACAGGGCTTCTTACATTGAATTAAAAAAATTGGCAGAAGCCACACAGCAAAACAAAAACACTCAGCTTTCGGGAAGTGATAACCTTGAACGAGTGATTCGCAAATCCGTTGAAAATGAAATTTCAAGACTTGAATCAAGATTGAACTGGCTAGCTACAACGGGAAGCACCGGACCCTTTATTGGCCTATTTGGAACAGTCTGGGGAATAATGGGTTCTTTTCATAAAATTGGTGCCACTGGCAATGCAAGTTTAGCTGTTGTGGCCCCTGGTATTTCCGAGGCTTTAATTGCAACAGCCATAGGATTAGCCGCTGCTATTCCAGCAGTCATGCTTTACAATCACTTCGTTGCACAAATTCGCAAAGAAGAAATTGAACTCAATAACTTTACGACTGATTTCATTAACATTGTTAAGCGAAATTTTTTTAAGGCCTAATCTATGGCAATGAGTTCATCTGGCTCGGGAAAATCAAAAGCTGTTTTAAGCGAAATCAATGTGACTCCTTTAGTGGATGTCATGCTGGTTTTACTTATTATGTTTATGGTGACCACGCCACTTATGCAGCAGGGAATAGAAGTCGATGTCCCTAAAACAAGTTCAACAGGCGTCGAAATGACAGACGAACCTTTTTTAGTCGTTATCCACAAAGATCGACGAATTGAGGCTGGCAAAGCTCAGCTGAATCTTTCCACCATGAGTGATAAATTAAAAGCCATTTTTAAGAATAGAAAAAATAAGCAAGTTTTTATTCAAGCCGACCGAAAAGTGGATTACGGAATCGTGGCTGAAGCCATGGCTGAAATTCGCGCAGCAGGAATTACTAATATTGGACTCATCACACTGCCTAAGGATCCATGAGTTCAGAAATACTCAAAGATCCTTTTGATGAAAGCACAGTTTTCAAAAGCTCTTTAAAGCTTTCACTGGGTGCCCATATTTTTGTTCTTCTGTTTTTTACAGTCAAAGCACTGATTATGCCTGATGCTGCACTTGATTATTCTTCAGCCATTCGTGTGGATATTGTCGCATTGCCTGAAAAACTTGATCCTAATCAAATTGAACTTGTGAAACCAGAACAGAAAGCAGAAAAACCTCAAGCTCAACCTCAGCCAAAAGAAGTGGTTCTTCCTAAAAAAGAGCCGGACGCTATTTCTTTAAAAAAATCGAAATCAAAACAAGAAGAAGCATTAGACCGACTCAAAAAAATGAGTGCTATTGACAGAATTAAGAATGAAGTGGAATCCAGCCAGAAAAAAGCCAATGCTTTAGAAAAGGTTTCACAAGTAAAAGGTAATATTTTAGCAGCTGGTACATCACTGACTGGACTTAATAAGCTTCAACATGATCAGTATATTTCAGACCTTGATGCAAAAATAAAAAGAAATTGGACAAAGCCACGCTGGATTGAAAAAGAATTAAAGGCCCGTGTACGAATTAAAATTGATCAAAATGGAACTTTAATTTCAAAGGTTCTTGAAATCAGCAGCGGAGAGCCTGCTTATGATGATTTAGTTTTGGAAACAATTGATCGCTCGGCCCCTTTTCCACCACCACCTGAAAAATTTATTAATATTGCTGCGGTACGTGGAATTTTAATAGGCTTCCCAGATTAACACCGACAAAAGAGGTTTTATGAAATTATTATTTATCTTTATTCAATTGCTGCTTAGCGCTTCTTTATGGGCTCAAAGCACAACCGGTGAAGTTTTCATCAAAATGGGAGAAGCACAAACAAAAAAAAGTTTACTTGCACTGCCTGACTTTCAATCCTTGGGTGGGGCCAAACCCACATCCCAAAATATTGCTGTTGCTAATGAACTTTTCACAGTCATTAAAAATAACCTAGAGGTCTCGGCTTATTTTCAATTGATGGACAAAGCTGCTTTTCTAGAGGACACAACCAAAACAGGACTAAAACCTATTCCCACCGAAGCCAATGGTTTTAATTTTTTGAGCTGGCAGCAGATTGGGACAGAATTTTTAATTCGTGCAGGTTATTCAGTCATTGGTAATCAAATCAATCTTGAGGCTTACGTTTATCATGTTCCCAAGGCCCGCCTTGTTTTCGGAAAAAAATATTCTGCACCCATTAATGGGGTTAGAAAAATGGCCCACACTTTTACAAACGATATCTTGGATTCTTTAACTGGAAAAACGGGAATGTATTTGTCACGAATTGTTGTGGCCAGTGATCGTGGCGTATCACCCTCAAGAGAAATCTTTGTCATGGACTGGGACGGAGCTAACGTAGAAAGAATTTCGAACCATCGCTCGATTTCTTTGTCACCTGCTTGGTCTAGAGATGGAAAAAAAGTGGCCTATACATCTTACGTAAAGCGCGGAAGAACCACTTTAAGAAACGCTGATATGTTTATCTATGATTTAGCCACAGCCAAACGCAATGTTATTTCTTTTCGCCAAGGTCTTAATTCAGGAGCCAGTTTCTCACCTGATAACTCTATTTTTCTCACGATCTCACAGGGAACCTCTCCTAATATTTATCAAATCAATCAAGCCGGTGATATTGTTGCGAAGGTAACTAACGGACCTACGGGAGCCATGAACGTCGAGCCCTCCGTTAGCCCCGATGGAAAAAAAGTGGCCTTCAGCTCTGACCGTGCAGGACGAACCATGATTTATGTTATGGATTCAAACGGATCCAATGTGAAAAGAGTTACCTTCGCAGGACAATTTAATGCCTCACCCGCGTGGTCACCTGACGGAAAAAAATTAGCGTTTGCAGGTCAAACTGGGTCCAACTTTGATATTTTTATTATGGATGTTGATGGTCAGAATATGAAACGACTGACCTCTGCAAAAAGATCCAACGGAAGACCCGCCAACAACGAAGATCCCACTTGGTCACCTGATGGTCGCTTTGTGATGTACACAAGCGATAGAACAGGCAAAAGTCAGATTTATATTTCCACCGAAGATGGTTCCGATGAGCGTCGCATCACGATTGATAGCGCAAACTATTTTAAGCCCAAATGGAGTCAGAATTTATAGAATGCGTCATGACTCTGTAGATGTCCCGGTTTAGCTTCCTGGCCGCTATCATAAGCGAAAGGTTTCAAAGCTATGTCGAAGACTCAAGTGAAAAAAGCAGCCTGGATTTATATAGCTGCTTTTTTATTATTCGTTCTGAATTTTCACGCGGAAGCATCGAACAGCATCGCTTCCAAAAAACTAAAAGCATCATCCACTCAAAAAGGGGCAAATATGACAACTGTAATCATGGAAACTTCGCTCGGTAACATTGAAATTGAACTCGATGGTGAAAAAGCGCCTAATACGACTGCTAATTTTTTAAAGTACGTCGATGACAAATTTTACGATGGCCTAATTTTCCACCGAGTTATCAGCACATTCATGATCCAGGGTGGTGGCATGACTGAAGACATGTCTGAAAAGAAAAATGGTTCACCCATTCAAAATGAGGCTTCCAATGGCCTTAAAAATAATGCGGGCACCATTGCGATGGCAAGAACTGGCGACCCCCACAGCGCCACTTCTCAGTTTTTTATCAACGTGGCTGATAATGGCTTTCTGAATCATACAGCTCCCACACCATCTGGATGGGGCTATGCTGTTTTTGGAAAAGTCACAAGCGGAATGGATATTGTTAATAAAATTAAAGAAGTTCCAACAGGCCGTAAAGGTCATCATGATGATGTACCTAAAACAGCTGTCGTTATTAAATCAGTCAAAAGAAAATAAATTTGGAATCAATTATTTCTGCCGATCATGCTTTGTTTAAACTCATTAATCAAAGCTGGTCGAACGGGCTTTTTGATCAGATTTTTCCCTTCATCACGGACCTTCACAAAACTCTTTATTTCAAAATTATTTTTCTAGTTCTTATCTTTGGATTCCATTTTTACAAGTTCAGTAAAAAAGGAATTTTCACGGGTCTTGCTTGTTTGCTTTGTGTAGGCATAACAGATTGGACTGGAAATCAGTTTTTTAAAAAACCAATCGATCGTCAGCGTCCCTTCGAGTTTGTTCATCTTGAAACCATCCAAAGAACAAATGCGCAGCCAGGCTCTAGTTTTATTTCTAACCATGCAGCCAATATGTTCGCACTAGCCACATTTAGCAGTTTCATAGTCCCAGCCACGGGAATTATATTAGTTCCATTCGCAGCCCTAGCCGCCTATAGCCGCGTTTATAACGGAGTTCACTTCCCGCTGGATGTTCTCGGAGGGGCTACTTGGGGAGTGTTACTTGGCTTTATGTTTTCACAAATTGTTATGCGATATTTAATTCAAAGAAAAAGTAAGGCACTGACATGAAAGTTGTCGTTACAGGTGCCAATGGCTTTCTTGGCAGTGCATTGACCAAAAGACTGACCACTGAGGGCTACGATGTGCACATTATTTCTAGGCCCAGTAGTGATCTCAGTGAAATAAAAGATCTAAGATTTCAAAATCATATTGGTGATATTTCAGATCTAACCTCGTTGAATAAGGCTTTTCAGGGCGCAGAAATTATTTTTCATCTAGCTGGCGTTGTGGCTTATAAAAAAAGTCAAAGACCACTTATGGATCAAGTCAATGTGGTGGGAACTCAAAATGTGGTAACTGCAATGCAACAACAAAAAGTGAAAAAGCTTTTACACCTATCTTCTGTTGTTGCAGTCGGAGCTGGTTTTCACTCTGGACAAATTCTTAACGAAGAGTCCGAGTTTAATTTGAAGCATCTAAATTTGGGATACTTTGAAACTAAACGCCAAGCAGAAGCCTTAGTTCTGAAAGCCTTTCATGAAGGGCTGATCGAGCCTTATATTGTAAATCCCAGCACCATTTACGGACCTGCAGATGCCAAAAAAGGAAGTCGATCTGTTCAATTGAAAGTCGCAAGGGGGAAGTTCCCATTTTACACATCAGGCGGCGTTAACGTCGTGTCTGTAGAAGATGTCATAGAGGGAATTTTACTTTCTTTAAACAAAGGAAAAGCAGGCCAAAGATATATTCTATCTGGAGAAAATTGGACGATTCGTAAGCTATTTCAAGAAATTGCCGATTCGGCTCAAGTTGCACCCCCTAAAATATTACTGCCTAACTTTTTACTCCATGCCATAGGAAGCTTAGGTGATCATTTTCCAACCATTGGTATCTCAAAAGAGAATGCTTGGACTTCGACCCTTTTTCATTGGTTTGACAACTCAAAGGCTAAAAATGAACTTGGCTTTAATCCCCGACCTGCCAAATTCGCAATTCAACAATCCGTAGACTGGATGAAGGCACAAGGCTTAATTTAAAATGAAAAAAGTTTTTGTTACTTTGCTTTTTTTGTCCGCATTTCCATTTTTAATATTAATTTATATTTGGATCATGCTTCCAAGTGAAAAAGACATTCGGGGATGCATCACAACAACCATGTTTCAGGTCAAGTTATGTGACAAATCTCCTGGCCACACAAAACTTAAAAATGTGTCTCCCTATTTAAAAAAAACCATTCTATTAACTGAAGATTCTTTATTTTATCAGCATAAAGGTTTTGATTGGGAATCGATTCAAAGAAACTACGAAGAGAATAAGAAAGCAGGTCGCTACAAACGTGGTGGATCAACAATTACTCAGCAGTTAGCTAAAAATATGTTTCTAAATTCTGACCGAACACTTGTAAGGAAAGGTTTAGAGGCACTCATAACGATCAAAATAGAAAAAACGCTTAGTAAAAATGAAATCTTTGAAAAGTACCTAAATATTGTTGAGTTCGGAAAAAACATTTACGGCGTTAGGCAAGCCTCCCAACACTATTTTCAAAAATCACCTGGCCAATTAAATGTTGTTGAATCAGCTTTCCTAGCAATGCTGCTTCCAAATCCCAAAAAATACTCGGTTTCATTTTACAGAAAAGAACTCACGCCGTTTGCAAGTCAAAGAATTAAGCAAATCATTAATAATATGTATCAATATAAAAAGATTAGTGAAGTTGAATACGGCCAAGCACTTGTGGATTTAGAAACTTTCTTTCCCAGCTCAGTTGAAGAACAATTATCAAGTGAAATTGATGAGGATCTGAATCGCTTAACACTTGAAAAGCTCGAGCAAGAATCGGAATCTGAAGATCGATTTTAAATGAATTTTTCTTTAAATTTTTTGTAGCCTAAAACAAAAACTGCATAAGAAATAATTAATAAATATAAAAAATTAAATACAGAAAAAAGACTTATTATTCCAGACATAACAGAGTGGCTAAGTTGAATGGAGTGAGTAAATGGCAATAAATAAGAAACAACCCATAATGGTAAGTTAAGAGTCTGGACAGGAAAAAAGATCCCTGAAATCAAAATCATAGGAATCAGCAAGACAAGATTAGGAATTTTTTGTTTTCCAAGAAAATTAGAATTTGCAACAATAGATCCCAAAGCAGAAAACAAAAAGATTGAAATAAATAAAAGCAAAACTAACGGTATAACAAGAAAACTTTCAACAACACCCATTGCAAGACCTACTACACAAGTGATTGCACAACTCAATAGACCTTTAAATGCAGAAGATAGAGTTTCTCCTAAGTAGATATCGAGCTTCTTGATAGGTGTGATCAACCATGATGCATAAACTTGTTTTTCATTCATGCGATAATTTTGAGTGTTGAAAGAATCAATAAAGGCAACGACGGCCGATGAAACACTTAAGTATCCAATAAAAAAGTACTCAAGGTAGCTTTGTCCATTGATGCTATTAATGTATTGGCCGATTCCATAACCAAAAGCAGACAAGAACAAAAAAGGCTCAAGTAGCATATAAAAAACTTGAGAAATCCAATTTTTCTTAAAAACAAAAAAGTTATGAGAAACTATTTTCAAATACCCTTTTTTTGTCATTGAATTTCTCTGAGTTGTTGACCTGTTAATCTGATAAAAGCGTCATTTAAATTCGATTTTCTAAGAAGAGTTCTTTGGCTTGCAAATAATGATAAAATTTCTTTCACAGAATTTTCATTTTTAAAAAAAATCATAACTGTATTTTTGATGACCTGATAGTCAAGTGACAAGTCTTTTAACTTTTTAATATAGTAATTAAGATCTTTTGAGTCACAATCAAACTCAATTACATTTTCCCCGACAAATTCATTTTTAATTAATTCTGTTGGTCCTATAGAGACAAGTTTTCCTTTATGAATTAAAGTCACTCGGTCACAAATTTTTTGAATCTCAAAGCAGTCGTCCGTGCTTATAATCACTGTCATCGCTTTATTTTCTTTTAATGAAACTATAAAATTCTGAAGCCATTCTTTTTCTTCAAGATTCAGATTTTCGGTGGGACAATCCAGAATAAGAATTTCAGGATCATTGATTAAAGCTATGGCAAAAGAAAGCCTACGTAGAAATCCTGGGTTAAGATCAGACAATAAACTGTCGGCTTTATCTTCCATTTGAAGAAGTCTTAAAAGTTTAGAAATTTTATCACTAGAAATATTTTTAGGGATATCATATAAACGTGAAAAAAAATTTAGATTTTCAAAAACTGTTAGCTGATCATCAAATAGATCGGTTCCACTGACGACTCCAAGGCGAGCTTTAATCTCTGACATATGATCGCGAACATTCAACCCTAAAACGTAAGCATCACCTTCAGAAAGAAAACTGGCTCCGTAAAGGGTTTTAAGTAAGCTGGATTTGCCTGATCCCAATGGCCCAAGCAAACCAAAGCATTCTGATTTTTTTATTTCCAATGACGTAATATTAACAGCCGTAAAGTCATCATACTTTTTAATCAGATTTTTAATCTGAATGACGGCTGACATTATTAAGACTCACTGTCTTTCATCACCTTGCCACGCTTATGTGGATCTAATTCGCGGCAACGTAAACGAATGTGCTTGGGTGTGACCTCAATGAGCTCATCATCCTTAATCCATTCCATGGCCTTTTCCAAAGTCATAGGCTTCACAGGAACAAGGCGGATCGCTTCGTCACTACCTGAAGCACGTACGTTCGTTAGTTTCTTTTCTCGTGTAATATTCACTTCAAGATTATTTTCTTTCGCGTGCTCGCCAACGATCATTCCTTCGTAAACGTCCTGACCGTGAGTCACAAACATCACTCCACGCTCTTGAAGATTCCAAATCGCGTAAGCCGTAGCAGTGCCTTTTCGATCAGAAATCATAGAACCATTCATTCGATTAGAAATTTCACCGCGGTAGTCATCCCAACCATCAAATTGAGTATTGAGAAGCCCTGTACCACGAGTATCCGTTAGGAATTCAGATCGATATCCGATCAAACCACGTGAAGGAATTCTAAATTCTAAACGAGTACGACCCGTTCCCTTTTGTACCATATTGGTCATGATACCTTTACGTAAGCCGATCTTTTCTGTTACGGCACCCACGTAAGGATCTTCAATGTCGATAACTGCGATTTCCATGGGCTCGAGTCTTTTGCTACCTTCTTGTTTAAAGATAACTTGAGGTTTTGAAACAAGTAGCTCGAAACCTTCTCGGCGCATTTGCTCAATCAAAACACCAAGCTGTAATTCACCACGGCCGATCACTTTGAAAGCATCTGTGCTGCTCGTTTTTTCAACTCGAATGGCAACGTTATGAAGAAGTTCTTTATCTAATCGTTCTAAAATTTTTCGTGAGGTCACACTTTTACCATCTTGGCCAGCAAACAAACCGTTATTTACAGAGAAGATCATTCCCACTGTGGGCTCTTCGACGCGAATTCTTGGAAGCGGCTTAGGATCAAGTGCGGACGTAATGGTGTCACCGATAGTAAAGTCTTCAAGACCCGCAACGATTGCGATGTCCCCTGCACCCACTTCTTGAACTGGAATTTGAGAATTCACATGGTACTGAAATAAAGCAGAAACTTTCACTTTCTTTTGGGAATTTTCTTGAATGCACAAAACTTCATCGCCCACTTTGATTTTACCTGCGCGAACACGGCCAATGGCTAAACGACCTACGTAGTCATTGTAGCTGATATTAGAAACCATCAACTGCAAGGAGCTGTCTTCAACAACCTTTGGTGGTGGAACTAAGTTTACAATTGCATCGTAAAGAACTTCTAAATTGTCTGTTTTAACATTGGGATCCAATGTGGCCATACCATCACGAGCGACCGAGTAAATCGTGTGAAAATCACATTGTTCTTCTGTTGCATCGAGATCGATGAATAAATCGAAAAGTTCGTTATGAACTTCTTGAATACGCGCATCGGGTCTGTCGATTTTGTTGATACAAACCATGACTTTTAAATTTTGCTCGAGAGCTTTTTTTAAAACGAAACGAGTTTGTGGCAGTGGGCCTTCTGAAGCATCACACAATAAAATAGCGCCATCCACCATGTTTAAAATACGTTCCACTTCACCACCGAAGTCCGAGTGTCCCGGAGTATCAACGATATTAATTTTGTGACCTTTATACGTGAATGAGGCATTTTTTGCAGCGATTGTGATTCCACGTTCTTTTTCAAGATCCATTGAATCCATGAGTCGCTCTTCAACTTGTTGATTGTCTCGGAATGTTCCCGCTTGCTTGATCAAGTGATCAACGAGAGTTGTTTTGCCATGATCGACGTGAGCGATTATGGCGATATTGCGCATCATTTTTGGATCTACTATCATTTGGTTTTCCTTCGTCTTCGTTAAATTAAAATCAAATTAACTAAAATCTATTAACCGTGTCCGCCCATAAGAAAGTCTTCCCGACTTGTATCTTCCTGATCATAAACTGAAATGGAATCAAAGAATGACAGGGTTTTTTCAAGAGTTTGCTGAACGTCCTGAGATTGAAAGATTTCTTTCCTAAATTGCGAGGCGCCAGGATACCCTGTCGAGTACCAAGCTGCAAACTTCTTAAGCTGGATTCCGACAAGATGCGGCTGACAGTAGAGGTCTAAGTATTCATAGAGTTTCTTGAAAATCATTGGAAACTGACGATTTTGTTTTTCTGTGGAGCTTTTGCCCTGCCACAGGCGGTAAGCATCAAAGAAAATATAAGGATTTTTTAAACTACCACGCCCAATAAGAACTCCGTCGCAGCCTGAATTTTTAAGTCTATCCACCGCCTGCTGAGCCGTGTGAATGTCTCCGTTTCCCAAAACAGGCAAACGAGACTGAGCTTTTACTTCAGTGATATAATCCCAATCGGCTAAACCCGAATAGCCTTGCGCTCGAGTGCGACCATGAATGGCCACCCAAGTGATGCCTTCGTCGTGGGCTAAATGACAAACATCGATGGCGTTTCTTAATGAAGAATCCCAGCCCGTGCGAATTTTGATTGTAACCGGAATTTTCACGGCTTTGACTGTGGCAGATAGCATTTTTTGCATCGCAGGCAGGTCTTTAAGCATGGCAGAACCTGCACCTTTTTTAACAACTTTAGGCACAGGACAACCAAAATTAAGATCAATAAAATCAGCTCCGTGAGCCTCAGCCACCTGGGCTGCATGGGCAACAATTTCAGGCTCTTCACCAAATAACTGAATGCCTAATGGCCTTTGAGTTTCATCAAAACTCATCAAACTTAGGGTTCGATCAGATTTGTATTGGATGCCGTGCGAACTTACGAGTTCGGTAACAACGACTCCTGCATCAAGAGCTTTCATAAAAGAACGAAAAGCGTGATCTGTGATGCCTGCCATGGGAGCAAGAACAAAGGGATTATTTTTAAGGGCCTCTAGGGGGTGAACTCTTTGAAATGACATAGGAATTTCAGAGTTGAACCATTTTCGCTGTTACTGTGCAAGGGGATTGTCAAAGATTGAAAATTTAGCCTACTTCAACCATGTAATTCGACCTTCAGTTTGTCTGGGGGCTTTTGGTGGCTGGTGGTCAGGAACACCCACAGTGACTGCACATAGTAATTCAAGATCTTTATTCTGTGAATCGACCCCAAGAAAAGTCCTTACATCTTCTTGAATTTCAAGTGGAGCCCCCATTGTGCAACAGCCTAAACCCTCGACAAGACAAGCTAAGTTTAAGTTTTCTACAGCCATATACACAGATCCTATACTTGTGTAATGCCTTTCCTCTGGTGAGTTTTCAGAAAAACAAAAAATAATGACTGGAGCATCACCTAGGGTGAAAAAAAATCTTTCCGTAAATTCATAAAGGGAAGGCTTTAGTTTTTTTTGTAAAACATCTTTGATACCCAACCAAGATTTTTGCGAAAGCTTTAAATACTGCTGTCTTTTTTCACCTTGCACGACGAAAAAGTGCCAATTTTGCCGATTTTTCCCCGACGGCGCTTGCATAGCCGCATTCAAAATTCGTTGCAGGGTTTCTTTGGGTATCTCATCAGATTTATATTTTCGGATTGAAGTTCGGCTTTCGAGTAATTTATAAAATTCATCTTTGGTCATAACAAAGATCTTATGGCATCATTTTGGTTATGACAATTCGGCCACTGACAATTTTGCTTTCTTTTTTAACGATCGCCCTTGCAGTCATTGCAGGAGTTCCCAAATTAAGGGAGACCGTCAGAAATTTTCTTCTTCCTGATAAAAGAATCATTATTGCAAAAGTAGAAGGTCGAATTACACCTGATACCAACTTACTAACTATTCTTAAAGTTAAAACACGGGATCAGTATTTTATTGAAATTTATAAAACCAACGACGAGCTCTCTTTGTTGCAAAGAATTTCTTTAGAAGAACCTACGGATGGACAGTTTGAATTTCAAGGTCGATATACTAATTTAGCATTAGCTGATCTTGATACAAATGGAGAATTTGAAATTGTAAGTCCAATGTACGATAGAAATGGAACTCCAAGGCTTCACATTTATAAATACAACCCAGACATTTTAACTTTCGAAAAGCTCACTCCAGAATAATTTATTTATTTTTATCTAAATCTCGCCAAGATTTACCCTTACGAGCATTGCGGTCCCTTTGAAACCTATCAACAGCACTGTTATGCTCTTGATAAGTTTTTGAAAAAATATGTGTTCCATCATTTCGGCTAACAAAAAATAGATACTCTGATTCCTCTGGGCTGACAGCTGCCTTTAAAGCCTCTATTCCAGGATTGGCAATGGGACCCGGAGGTAATCCAGCACGCGTGTAGGTATTGTAGGGATGATCTGTTCTTAAATCAGAGCCTTTAATGTTGATGGTGATTTTTTTATCTTTTAAAGCATTGGCGTAAATCACAGTAGGATCTGTTTGTAGCCGCATTCTTTTTTTAATTCTATTATGAAAAACAGACGATATAACAGGTCTTTCATACTCTGCACCCGTTTCTTTCTCTATAATACTGGCTAATGTAACCACCTGATGAGCCGTCCAATTAAATGGATAAGGTGGCTGAATTTCAGCAAAATTTTTCTTAAACTGAGAAACCATAGTTTCTAAAATCTTTTCAGTTTTTGTGTATCTGGTGAATTGATAGCTATCTGGAAATAGGTAGCCTTCTAAACTTGAAAGCGGCTGACCCGTTAATTGTCTAACGAACTTTTGATCAAAGATCAGGTTTAGAACTTCGTCTTTTTTAGCGAAGCCACCTTGCTCGAGAAGTTCAGCAATTTCAAATACACTGTATCCTTCAGGAATTGTGATGACCCTACGAATAGACACTCCAGAGGTCAAAACTTGCATCACTTGACGAGGAGTCATCGTCGTAAAAAACCGATATTCACCCGCTTTGACTTTAGGAATTGATCTTGTGATTCGAGCATAAAGAGCAAAGGCCTTCGCATTTTTTAATAGCCCTAGGGATTCTAAGTCTTGGGCCACTTGGGGAAAGGGTTTCCCTACAGGAACTTCGTAAATCACTTCTTTTTTTACAACATCAGCTCCTTCGAAAAGAAACTGTTTTGTTAAAATATAAAAAATCCCACCAAATGAAAAAACAAAAAGAAAAAGCACCAGTAGGGTGATTGAAAGTTTTTTTCCTACCATTTCGACCAATCCAAATTCATGCCTGGAAGAGCCTTTGTTCCATCAAAGGGTGTTTGATCTTCAAGCGAAGAAACAGGGACCGTACAATATTGAATAGCACTATTGCCAGAGGGTCGATCATTTCCAGATTTTCCCATCCCACCGAAAGGAAGTTTAGAGCTGGCTCCGTTGGTTGTTCTATTAAAATTCAGCAAACCAACTCGAGCTTCAATCAAAGCTCGTTTATAAAGTTGTTCATTTTTTGAAAATAAGGCCATCACTAATCCATAGCCGCTGGAATTCACAATTTGCAAGGCTTCATCAAAATTCTTAACCGTATAAACGGCAACATTAGGACCAAAGATTTCAGATTTTTGATAAACAGACTGGGGATCAAATTTATTCACGATGTGAATACTGGGAGTTACATAATAACCTTTATGTTTTAAATCGAGTACTTTGCCTCGCATCAGACTTTCACAGTTTTCACGATTGGCAATTTCTTGGAAACGTATGTACTTTTCTACAGCGGCTGCATTGATGAGAGGTCCCATAAAGTGATTTTCTGACCAATGTCCAATGGAAAGCTTTTTTGCTGCTTGATAAAACTGCTCAATGAATTTTTCTGCAATACTTTCATGCAAAATAATACGACTGGTGCAAGAACATCTTTGTCCTGAACTCATGTAAGCACCCACTAGAGTTTCATAAAGAGCTTTTGAGAAATCTGCGTCATCCCAAACCACAGTGGCATTTTTTCCACCCATTTCTAGAGCTAAAATTTTCCAGTAGTGAGCCATGGTTTCTTGTTTAATTTTTAAACCCACTTCATAGCTTCCTGTGAATAGAACTCCGTCTATGTTTTCATTAGCTACCAAACGACGTCCACTTTCAGCGTCTCCTTGTACTAAATTAAACACTCCTGGTGGAAATTGTGCTTTTTCAATAAGCTCAGCGTAAAACTGTCCCACTGCAGGCGTTTGATCCGAGGGTTTAAAAACGATCGTGTTTCCAGTAAGAAGCGCGGGAACAATGTGACCATTAGGAAGGTGGGCTGGAAAATTAAACGGTCCTAGGACTGCCATTACACCGCGGGGCTTGTAGCGAATAACACCATCAACAGATGGCAATGCATTCACAATTCTTTCTTCCTGAACAAGCTTAATCGAGTGATCAATTGTAATATCAATTTTATTGGCCAAATTTTTTGCCTCGGCCACCGCATCCCAAAGTGACTTGCCGGTATCACGGGATATCAGTTCAGCCATTTCAGATTCGTGAGCCACAAAAAATTCTTTTAATCGGCGTAAATATTTTTTTCTTTCTTCGATGTCCAGCGCCGCCCATGCAGGATAGGCCACTTTTGCAGCTTCGCAGGCTTCTTCAATATGAGAATGCACAACTGGAAAGTTACCAATGCTGTCACTTAAATCACCCGGGCTAAAATCTTTAATTTCTAAACTGGGTCTTTCAACGTGGCGAAAATGGCCGCGAATAAAATCACCACGGACTTTGAAGTTCTGCGTTTTCATTAGGGCCTCGCTTTCTTTCCGTACTCAAAAGGAGAAGCAAAAACTTTATCACCGGTTGATAAACCCAGCAAATCTCTTTGCTTGTTAGGAAGTAGAATTTCATCACCTTGAATATTGCACGATGACAAAGTCATTTTGAAACTTTCATTGGCAGTTGCCACTAACATTCTTGTTGTATATTGGCCCTCGCCCACTTGTCCGACGTTGAAATAACGCCCCTCTTTAATTGGCAAAATGGCGTCGGTTTCACAACCATAGTGAGGCCCACCGTCAAAAGGGTCCACTTCTTCTAAATATTCAAAACCAATACTTTCAAGCAGATGCTGAGCAGGCTTTGTTGCCTCACCCACTTGTCCGATGACAACACGTGCTTTGGGATCCAATAAACATAAATAAATGTCTTCCTGAGGAAACATACTTTCAATAAATTCTTTGTTGGTCTGACTTAACAAATCGGCTTCATTGTAATTAAGTCCTGTGAATCTTCGGCCTAAGGCTTCCCAAAACTCGCTGCGATGATCATCTGTTAATGGAGGTGTGAGTTCACACAAGACTTTATCTTTAAAACGCTCGGGATGAGTTGCAATATACAAAAAGCGACTTAATGAAATTTGTTTTCCTAATTTTTCAGGTCTACGACGATAAATTTTATCAACTAACAATCCGCCGATTTCAGTGGGCCCATCATTATCGGTTTGAAATCTTAATACCTGATGTACAAAACCAATTCCTAAAGCTCTTGAAAAGTGATCCTTTTTTAAAATTTTAAAATAACTATGTGGAACATTATCATTACCGTGTTTTGCTAATATCAAAGAACTACCCACGACTAACGTTTCCTCAACGTCTTCTAAAACAAATAAATATTCCGATTGATGCTTTGGAAGATCGCCCGCAAAAGATTGAACACTTCTTTCAATCTTGTCGGTCAAAACTTTTTTATCACCAGGTAAATTAAGCAAATTAAATTGTTTCGCTAAATCCATTAGCTGATGAAGATCATCAAAAGATACAGGTCGCACGATAAAGCTCATATAGAAAACCTTTCAATCATTTGCGTGTAAAATTCCTGAGCCTTTTGGAGGTCTTGGAGTTTTACATTTTCTTCGGGCGTATGAATATTGCCTTCTCGGTGACCAGCACCAAAGCAAAGACAATCCGCACCGACTCGAGAAAATAAACTGGCTTCGTTTGTTGAGGGCTGTGTGGATAAGTCAGGGGAAAGGCCCAATTCACTTAATAAACTTAATCCACCTCGTAAAAATGCAGACTGATCTGGAGTCCGAAATGGTTTCTTGTAATCTAACACGCGAAAAGCAACACCAAGCTGATCACACTTATTTTTTAAAAACTCGATCCAGTTTAAATACTCAGCTTGGGTGACCTTAGGAGGGATACAACAATTCCCCATCATCAACACATGATCTTCAAAAGTTCGAATCAGTCCGATACTTAATGTCGAGTAAGAAGGCTGAAAATCAGGATCAGATATTTTTTTAAAATCCTCTGCTAATTTTTGTATGCTTTCATAAACTTTTTTTACCTTACTGGAAACGGGCTGCTGAATGGGGTAAACGTCTATTTCTAATAATGCATGGGCTGGCACAGAGTTGTAATTAATGCCACCGTCAATTTCCATGGTGGCTAGCCCTTCAGGCATTTGCATCAAATAGTCGAGCATTTTTTTAATGGCGCTTTCGCCGCTTTCGGGGTTAGAGGAATGGGCGGCTTTTCCCATAAACATTTTTGTCTGGGTCGAAGTGCTTTCACGTAGGTTGTGATCTTGACGGTACTGAATTTCTTCCTGGCTGAAAGGAATTCTAATTTCTACACAGGCAAAACCTTTAGCAGCAGACACAATTTGTAAATCAGTGGGTTCTGCAATTAAAGCGAATCTGGGTGAAACTAAATTTTTTCTAATCAGTTTCATTGCGCCAGTCATTCCCGACTGTTCACCGAAAGTTCCCACTAAAACAGGAGGAAGTTTCCATTGAGTTTGGCCCTTATGGTGAATCATGGCATTCAGCTTACAAAGAAAATCAAGTTTGGAATCGGCCGATCCCAATCCATAAATTCTTCCCTCTTCAATGGTGGCATCGAAGGGATTAAAACCATTTTTTTTCCACGCATGAAAGGGACCTGGATCAGCTGTATCCAAGTGGGCTTGTAATAAAAATTCAAACTCGGCCCTTTGCGCTGAGGGTCTGATAATAATATTCGATTGTTCAACGTCTTCAGAGATACAAACTTGGGTCTCAACATGCAAACCATTGGACTCAGCAAGTTGGGACAACCATTGAATCATCGACTGATTCGATTGCCCGGGACTTGTATCAAAGCCAATTAAGGTTCTGCAGTTTTCAACAAAATTCATTCAACCCCTTCAAGAATTGTTTTTTCAATGACGTTTAACGCAAGATCAAGATCTTCATCTAAAATGATCGCTGGCACTAAAAACCTAGCACGGTAAGGACCTTTACCGCATGGAAACGCGATGACTCCATTTTGAAAAAGTTTTTTCAAAAATAAATCCACTTGCTCTTTTTTTCCTTCAAACGGAGTAAAGGCCATCATCAAACCCATACCACCAGCATCATTGATTTTGCCTTTGCACGTGGTTTCATTCAGGTGATTAAGACCATTAATAAACTTCTGATGAATTTTTTGAATACGTCCTGATTTTCCCATGTAGCCACCGTTAACGAGCTCGTCAACAATCGCCATTCCTGTTGTCATGGAAACAGTCGCACCAGAAAATGTACCCGCAATAAGCCCTGGTTTGGGATTATACTCTTCTGTGTAAAGAGTGGCTCCCAATTGGGCTGTTTTAGCAATGGTCACAATATCAACTAAATGACCCAGTTCAAGAGTTTCAAATGCAAAAAGTTCTCCGGTTCTAGCAAAGGTTTGAACTTCATCTGCACAGGTTGCAATTTTCTGCTCACGGCAGAATTCTAAAAGCGGTAGAAAAAATTCCCGAGTGGCCGGCGTGTAACCGCCTTCACCCAACATGGGTTCGAACCAAAAACAGCAAATATTTTTATCATGATTGGCGACGTGCTCTTTGATAGCTCTTAGAGTTTTTTCAGTGCTTTGTGGATCCGCTTTGTCGTACCAAGGAATTCTTAAAACTTCGTTATAGTCAGGAAGTCCTTGTTTGTAAGCCACATTGTCAGTGACTTCAGCCATCATCGTCGAGCGACCAGCAAAAGCATTTTTAAAAGCTAAAATCATTCGTGCTGGTGTGTTTTTTTGTCTTGCGATTTTAATAGCATTTTCATTGGCCATGGTTCCACATGTTGCAAACCATGCGTATTTGATGGCACTTTTTCTGGCTGCTAACTTCACTAGTTTTTCTGAAAACTGAATGTATTCTTTATTAGGTTCTAGGTTTCCCTGCATGATCACATCAGATAAAGCACCGCGAACGGCCGCTTCCATGACCAATGGATGACCATGACCAAAAATATGAATTCCAATTCCGTTGATAAGATCCAATTTCACACTACCATCTTCGAGCTCAACATAGACACCGCGACCAGAACCGGATCCCACAAAAGGGTAAGCCAAAGGGCGTCCACGAAATTGAGCCGCTCGATCAAAAAGATTTTTTGCATGATCTTTGAGTTCGGGTGCTGATGGTTGAATGGAGTGAATATTCGAGTTTAAGGTTTGAACTTCTCCAACCAGTTGCTTGATTAAAGATTTTACCTTTTCAGATTCTGCGATTTGATGGCCGACAAGTGCTGACATGTTAATCTCCACATGTATTTGATTTCTTTCTAGATTACTCTCCGCATAACACCAAGACAAGGCGAGACGCGGACAGTAGTCTAATTCCATGTCAATACAGGTTTTATTCGACGAGGGAGCGCAAGCTTTCGCCCAAAAAGATTTTGCAAAAGCTTCTGACGCCTTTTCCAAGGCTTTAGACCTGCAACCCAACAACGTAACGCTTCTTGTTAATTTGGGTTTGTCCAAGTTTGAACTCGGGCAAAAAATCGAGGCCTTTGCTTTGTTTAAAAAAGCCGAGCATTTGGATGCAAAATCGGAAGCCGTTCAGCAAGGACTCGCGTTTTTAAAAAGCCAGGTACAAATTCAAGAGGTTCCAAGAAACTTAGAACTTTACGAACAAGCCCGTACATTCATGATTCAACCATTTACCATCACGACACCCTTAACTTTTTTGTGGATTCTGATTTTGGTTTTTGGCACTTACTTCATTCGCTTTCTTGCTAATAAAAAAAAGGCCTTCCTTGCAGGGGAAGATCCTCAGCCTTTGGGTGTTCCAGCATGGATAAGTTTTTTATTATTGCTAATAAGCTTGTTTTGGCTGGGACTTTTCCAGTGGGATTCACAAATTTCACGAGGTTTTATCAAGCAAGAGGTTTTATCTTTACGAAGTGCCCCTGAAAACAATGCACCTACGATCTTACAATTAAATGGTGGACTTGAAGTCAAGATCCTTAGAAAAAATGAGGGTTGGCTGCAGATTCAATATCCTGGCACCTTTTCGGGGTGGGTTGAAAAAGAATCAGTTCTAGAACTTTAGTTGACTTACCATTTTCGAACTTGTTTAAATGGGTCCGTGAAGATGCTACGAGTCATTCCCCTCTTTCTATTCTGTTTGTCTTTTTTTGGCTGCTCGTCTGCGGAAAAAGATGCGCCTACAGCGCAAGCCCTTTTTGATATTGCACGTGAATACGAAGACGATGATCGCTTTGAAGAAGCCATCAGGCGCTACTCTGAAGTGAGATCAAAATTTCCCTACAGTTCTCAGGCCGTAGAAGCCGAGCTTGCAGTGGCAGATGTTTACTATAAACAAGAATCTTATCCTGAGGCCCAAGCGGCCTATCAATCATTTTTAGATTTGCACCCTAAACACAGCAAAGTCCCCTATGTGACCTTTCGCTATGCCTTAAGTTTATTTATGCAAGTTCCAGAAACCATCGACCGTGATTTGGCCGTAGCGCCTGAAGCGATTCTTGCTTTTAATGATTTGATAAAAAAATTTCCTCAGTCTGAATACGTTAAAGAGTCTCAAGAAAAACGCACAGAATTAATAAAAAAATTAGCTGAGAAAGAAATTTATATCGGAGATTTTTATTTTAGAAAAAAAATGTACACCTCATCTGTTAAAAGATTTGAAGTGGCCGCCAACGAATACCTAGGACTTGGCTATGATGAAAAAATATTATCTCGCCTTGTGATTAGTGCCGCCAAGTCCGGCGACCTTGTTAAAGCCAGACAGTTTGCAAAAAAATTAGAAGGCTTAGCATCCCTTGGTAGCGAAGGAAAAGAAGCTCTTCGTGAGGCTCAAAAATGAGTGCTTTATCCAATGAGCTTTTAAAAGAAGCTCGTCAGTATTTTATTGAAGGTCAGTATAAATTGGCTGAGCCCTTACTCGAGCAATTGTTATTACAAAATCTTCGTAGTCCTGAAATTTATCAGATGCTAGCGACGCTTTATTACGACCGTGGCCAATTTAATAAAGCCATTAAGACATTCAAAAAAGCCCTTGAAATTGATCCTGGATATACCGACGCAAGCGTTGGCCTATCAATCATCTTAAATGATTTAGGTCGCTACGATGAAGGCAAAAAAGTTTTCACAGAAGCTCGTGAAATTTTAGATCAAAAGAAAAAACCAAGTCTTGGTTTTTTAGATGAAAGTATATCTAAAAAACACGAAGAACTGGCGGATCTTTATTCACAATCAAAACAGTGGACAGAAAGCCTAGAGAACTTACTTAAAGCGCAAAAAGTGATGCCACAAAGAAGACGTGATTTAGGGATTAAACTGGCTGATTGTTACAGCCGCCTAGGGGAATCACAAAAAGCGATTCGTGAACTCAAAGAAGTTTTATTTATTGATGGTGACTATCAAGCGGCCAGGTTGAAGTTAGCACAGTTGTTGTTTTCTAATAGCCGAGTTTCAGAAGCCCTCGAGCAATGGGAGCTTGTGCTACTTCGTGATCCCACTAACTTTGAAGCTCGTGATGGCTTACTAAAAGCAAAAAAATCAAAATCAGCATTAACTGTTCAATTTTAATAAAAGGTGTTTTTTATGATGAAAGATAAAATGGTTTCCTTCCTATCCAGAGAAGAAATCTCTGATCTTGTTAAAAAATTAGCCCGAGAAATTGAAGCGGATTATGCTGGCCAAGAAGTCATCATGATTTGTCCGCTGAAGGGTTCCGTTCACTTTACAGCCGACCTGATGCGCGAAGTGAACCTGTCTCAGCAAGTGGATTTTGTCTACATCACGACAAGTAAATACGAAGGCACTAAAATCGTGAAAGACATTTCCATCGACATCGCAGGAAAACACGTTCTGATCGTGGAAGAAATTATTGATGCCGGAAGAACATTAAGCTTTTTAAGAAACAGACTTATTTCTTCACATCCTTCAACTTTAAGAATTGTTACTTTACTTGATAAACCCGCCCGCCGGGAACTTCCCATCCGTGCTGATTACATTGGAAAAACCATCGATGATCGTTATGTCGTAGGCTACGGAATGGATTCAGAAGAAATTGGAAGAAATTATCCTGATATTTACAATCTTCAGAATTAGTATTAGCTAACGATCACGTTTACTAAAAAGTACGCAATCACACACACTACATAAAGAACAATAAGCTGTTTAGACATGAGTCACCCTCGACTTTCGATAGACTAAGGTCTGTCAAAGCTTTGGTCAACTGCTGTCTAGACTTTAGTTGATCTCAATTTGAAACACGACATTCTGATTTTTTCGCCTTCACCACTGTGAAGTTCTATACTGAAGTGACCGATAGTAAGAATGTAGGGGGTCATTATGTTGAAGACTTTTATTAAAAAATTTCGAAAAAATTCAAAAATCAATAATGAAAAAGGACAGGGAATGCTTGAGTACATTCTACTTGTTGTAGTTCTTGTCGGCATCATTGTTGTATCGGGTCCATTTCTTAAAGATAAAGTGGGTGAAATTCGTGATAATTTAGGTGGCCAAATAGGCGAAGTTTTAGGCCAATAACCAAATGACTCTCGAATATATTTTGCTTTTAGTTTGTGTATTCATGTTCGCGCTGAAAGTTTTTATTTCAGCGCCCATGACTGCCTTTAAAGAATCAAGCCCCCGTTTGGGTGCAAGAATCGAGAAGCAAATATCAACAGGAACAGGATTTCAGAATGAATGGGAACAACCCAGGTAGATTAAAAAATCGAAGTGGTCAGGTGGCCATGGAGGCTCTACTTCTAGCCGTCGTCTCGTTGGGGTTGCTTGGAGCAACCCTTCGTTATTTTAGAGAGGACAGGACTTTAGACAAGCTGACAAACGCAGCTTGGTCGGGCGTGGCTCAAATGGCTGAGTACGGAGCCTGGCCCAATGGAACCACTCGACCTGTTCATCCTAACAATTCAGACCGGGTCCGAACATTGAACCCGCAACCTTAAAGGCATACTTAACAAAGAAGGAGGTCAAAATGAAAACTAAAAAGATTCTAAATACCTCCTCTGGTTTTGTAACAGCTGACTTTGTGTTTTCTTTTCTACTTTCAGCAATGATGACAGTTTTGCTATTTGCCCTTTGCTTTTCCTTTACCGTGATCGAAATTTCTCAGTACATCGCATATTCAAGTGTCCGAGCTGCCATTCCTGGCAGAAGAAACTTTGATGAACAACGAACCCGTGTGAATGACAAATTCCTACAGCTCACAACTAATCCGGTACTTAGACCCTTGTTAACCAACGGCTGGTTCAGTTTAGGCCTTCGAGACGTAAGACTTTATGAAACCCCCGACGACAGCTACCAAGAGTATGATGAAGGGGGAACAATTGTTCCCACAGCCGGCGTCAGACTGACTTTGACTGCTAATATTTTAAATTTAAATCTAGGGCCCTTTGGCCGCATTGAAAGTGAAACTGGAAATGGTTTTAGCTTAACCATTGGAAGCTTACTGTTTCGTGAGCCCACGCAAGTGGAGTGTCAGGAATTAATCACTACCAGATACAACAGAATTTTAGATCTCAGTGATGCCTACCCAACCCTTGGAAGAGCTGGCGCCAGCGGAGACAACGGCTATTACCGTATGGAGGACAACGGATGTTAAAAATATCAAGTTGTCTTAAAAATCAAAAAGGGATGGCTGTTTTTGAGTTACTGCCCACTTTATTTGTGTATATGTTGCTGATTAATTTTTCGTTGGGATTTTTTGGTATCGTTCACAGTGGTATTTTACATAGTATTGCTGCAAGAAATTATACTTTTGAAACTTTCTTCTTTAAACCAAATCTTAATTATCATATTCGTGCTGATCCCTCCACACTTGCCACCAATAACTATGAAATCAGAGGCTTTCGATACTCAGGAATTGTGTCCGCTGGTGTGACTGACGGAACAGCTTGGGTGGCGCCATCAAGACCCATTGCTTTTACATCACAGTTTGGTGGAACTGATAATGATGGTGTGGATTTGGCTAACAGAAGTCCTTCGGGCGTTCCTGGCGAAGCCAGTGTTCATAATGTTGGGGTTTTAAATTTAGATGAAGCCAGAAGAAATGAAACAGTCGCTGTTAAATCAGTTTGGATAAAATCAATTTACGGAATTTGTATGAACTCACAATGTGGGGATCCTTAGTAAGGGGCAACTATGGGAAATGATACTCGAAATCTTTGGCTTAGTATTGGAGCAGCTTTATTTGCTGTGTTCCTTATTTATTCCTATTCACAGGAAAAAAAAGCCGAGTATGACAAAATGTTTGGTGCTAAAAAAACAGTCGTTCGAGTGAAAGAAGACATCCCAGAAATGTCCACGATCTATGATACGATGCTGGAAACTGTCGAGGTTCCATCTAATTATGTTTACCCTGATACCGTTTCAATTCCAGATGATATCATTGGCCATGTGGCAGCTGTTCCTTTAAAAAAGGGTCAGATCATTTTAAAGAATATGCTTTTCACTCCGGGCCCTGACACAGGAATTTCACTTCAGGTGGCTCCTAATAAGCGAGCTGTATCTATTCCCATCGATGATATCAGAGGCGTTTCCAAGTTAATTCGCCCTGGTGATAGGGTTGATATTGTAACAGCTATTGATGTAGGAAAAGGCCAAACAGCTAGACGTGAAGCCGTGGTTTTAATGGAAGACGTACCGATCCTTGCGACCGGTGTCTCAATTGTAAACAACATCCCTCGCCTAATGGAATTAGATGCTTCTGGAAAAAATCTGACTCAAACGTCTCTCACGGGAGATACAAAATATAGTACAGTGACAATAGAGGCTTCACCGAAGGAGGCTCAGGATCTTATTTATTTGTTGTCCACATCGCCGGGAAACATTTTCTTTACTTTAAGAAATCCCAACGATCGAACAACAAGATTAAGACTTCCTAGTTCTACAGCGGAATCAATATTGAACCGCGGTGGATTTGATCAAGGAAGAACAGGATTGCCAGGTTTCCAGCCCACACCTGGATTATTGGGTAATCCTGCCGGCCAACCTCAGGTTGTGCCGAGGTCAAGGTAGTTGATATGAATTTAGGGGGAGCTTACATGTTTCGAATGGTCCTGGCAGCGACGATGCTATTTTTATTCTCGTCAATGTCATTAGCACAGTCTGAACCATCAGAAGACATGCAAGAGATTAACTCCTCTGAAGAATTTCGCTCACGCCAATTTTTAAATCTGACCGTTGGAATCGATGAAGATATCAAACTTCCCCCTCTTCCAAAAAATGTTGAGTTCGGTGGAACCTTTCGTGATTTTGTGAAAGCTTCAATTTCAAGAGAACTGAACGTATTACGGTTTTCTCCGAAAAAAGAAGGTAGTGCAGTTTTAACTGTAATCGATCAAAAATCAAAAAAAGTGGTTGCTGAATATAATGTAACAATTAAGAAAAGTCGCCTAGACGGAGTCGCCAACGAAATGCGCGCTTTATTAGGTGACATCGAAGGTATCGTAATCAAAGTCATCAACAACCGTGTCGTGGTGGATGGACAGGTTCTTTTACCCAAAGACATGAGCCGCATTTACGGTGTCGTGATGCAATTCGGAGAACAAGCGGCTTCTTTGGTCACATTAAGTCCGTTGGCTTTGAAAAAAATCACAGAGTATATTTCACGAGATATTAATAATCCTGAAATCGAAGTTCGCGCCATCAATGACAAACTTATCTTACAAGGCTATGCAAACAGTGAAGATGAAAAGGCTCGAGCTGAAATCATTGCAAAAACTTACATGCCTGACTTAATTGTTGATGCAGCAGAGGAAAAGGGAATCGTAAAAAAACGAAAACCCGCCAATGACGGAGTCATCAACTTAATCAATATTAAAGAAGCACCTTCAGCTCCACCACCAAAGATGGTTCAGCTTGTTGTGCATTATGTGGAACTCAAAAAGGATTACAGTAAAGCTTTCCAATTTGATTGGCGCCCAGGAATTACAGATGGCAGTAACTTAAGTTTTTCTGCTGGTGAAAGTGGAAGCAGTGTAGTTTCTGCTATCACTGGAACCATTTCAAGTTTAATTCCAAAACTCAATTGGCTTAAAACTCATGGTTACGGACGTGTTCTAGAAAGCACAAGTCTGATTGTTCAAGACAGTAAAAAAGGTGAAATTAAACAGGTCACCAATCAACCTTATGCCGTGTTAGGACAAGAAGGAACTCAAGGCACAGCTTTCGCAGAGGTCGGAATTAATTCTATTATCACTCCTAGTATTTTGGGTGATAAATCGGGATCCATCCAACTCGAAATGGCTTTTTCTATTTCCTCTATGGCAGGACGTGGTGCTGGCGGAGCTCCGATCACATCAAAAAATGAAATCAATACTCAGGTGACAGTCAGAGACCGACAAAGTGCTGCTGTTGGTGGTCTTGTAAGAAACTCTTCGACCACTGCTTTCAATCGTCCATCTAGCGGGGTTGCTAACCCGATTATCAGTCTTTATGCTTCGAAAGATTTCCAACGGGACCAAAGTCAGTTTGTTGTTTTTATTACACCCGTCATTAAAACATCAGCCAGCCAAGGCTCTGAGCAAATCAAAAAGAAGTTCCGCTTAAGAGAGTAAAATCCATTAAGCTAAGACCTTTGGCCCGTACACAAAACATCCCTATTTTCCGACAAGTCTTTGAGGTCAATTGATGGCATTGCATCCAAGTTGTAATTTAATTGGTGTTATTGGTGGTAAAGGCGGCGTGGGGAAAAGTGTCTTCGCGGCGAACCTTGCCTGTTCGTTGCTTGTGGAAATGCGAGCCAAAGTTCTTTTAATCGATGCTGATTCAAAGTCGGTTGGTGATCAAAATATTATCACAGGTCTTAAACCTTTAAAAATTTTAAAAGATCTTGCTACCTATACTGGATCACTCGCACAAGCACCCATTCAAAACTTTGTAACACCTCACCCATCCGGATTATCTTTTATTGGTGCTGTTAGAAGTCCTGATGAAAAATTAGATGTTCCGGTTGAAAACTTACTAAAATCATTAGATTACGTTTCAAGGCATTTTCAATATATCGTTGTGGATTTAGGAAATGATATCGGTCCTTTGCAAATGGCCATCTTACAAGAGGCCACAACAGCAATGCTTATTACAACTCCTGAAATTTTAGTGGTCACACAAACTCAGCGAATTTTAAACGAGATGATGTCGGCCACTTTTCCGAAAGATATGTTTCAACTTGTACTTAATAAATTTGCATCCGGTGGCGTGTCCGCTCAGGCCATATCAACACAGCTACAAATGCCGATCATCGGAGCCATTCCTCAAGATGACATGACGACAATGAACGCCTTACAAAGATTAACACCTTTTGTCTTAAGCCAACCGAAAAGTCCGATTTCAGCTGCTTACACAGAAATTACTCGTAAGTTGACCGGTGGAATTTTACAGCGACTCAAAACTATCAACAGACCCAAGGCTCCTGTTGTTGCAACCCCTGCCAATCAAGTTGCCAAAACTGATTCATCGGATACAAGTTTGGATCCTAAGACTCAGCTTAAACTTAGAGTTCACAACGAGCTCATTCGCACTTCAGATATTAATAAATTAATGGCTGAAGCCAAAGGTGATGATTCAAAACAAAATGAACTTCGTGAGCGAGTTAAACGAGACATCACGCAAATTCTTGACCGTGAAGCTCCTGAACTTGCCAGAGATGACAGATCAAAAGTGATCAAAGAAGTATTAGAAGAATCTCTAGGCCTTGGACCCCTTGAAGACTTGCTAGCTGATGCGGCTGTCTCAGAAATTATGGTTAATGGCGCAAAGAAAATATTTGTAGAAAAAGCCGGAAAAGTTCAGCTCTCAGGAACAACATTTACCTCCAATGATCACCTAAGAAGAATCATCGAAAGAATCGTTCTTCCCTTGGGTCGACAAATTAACAATATGACTCCTTATGTGGACGCTCGTCTAAAAGATGGAAGTCGTGTGAACGCTGTGATCGAACCTCTAGCTATTGATGGTCCTGCACTGACCATTCGAAAATTTAAAAAAGGGGGCGTGAGCCCTGAAAAATACATCGAATACGGTTCCATGAATCACAACATGGTCCAATTTTTAAGAATCTGCGTGGAAAACGGTCTTAATATTGTGATCAGTGGTGGTACTGGTTCTGGTAAAACGACTTTGCTTAATATGCTTTCCTCTTTTATTCCTTCCAATGAAAGAATTATCACAGTGGAAGACGCAGCAGAGCTGCAGCTTCAGCAGGAGCATGTTGTTAGACTGGAAACTCGACCTGGAGTGGGTGATGGTTCTCACTCGATCACGATCAGAGATCTAATTAAAAATGCTCTTCGTATGAGACCTAATAGAATTGTTGTGGGAGAGTGCCGTGACGGCGCTGCTTTAGATATGCTTCAAGCCATGAACACGGGCCACGATGGTTCCATGACAACCACCCACGCGAATTCAGCCAGAGAATGTTTATCACGAATAGAAACCCTATGCATGATGGCAGGTATGGATTTACCGATGAAGGCCATCCGTGAACAAGTGGCCAGCGCTGTTCATTTAATTGTTCAAGTTTCAAGGCTATCAGATGGCAGTCGAAGAATTTTAGGAATTACAGAGGTTACAGGCATTCAAGGTGAAGGCATTACGCTTGGTGAAATTTTTAAATTTAAAGAAACAGGCATGGATAAAAATAGAAAAATACTAGGCCAGTTTCAAGCCGTCGGTTACATTCCTAGTTTTATTCAAAAACTAGCTGACAGGGGTGTTATCGTTCCCCGAGATCTTTTCTCTAATGAACAAAAACCAGCTGCTCAACAGCCCAATCCTACCAACACTCAAGTGAAGAAGGTGGGCTGATAATGTCTTTTTTATTTAAAGATATTATTTTTATCCCGCTAATTGCAATTTGCACATTACTTTTCGTTTACCAATTTGCAGATCCTTTTATTGATTATCTGTCTAAAAAAAGTCTTGGTAAAAAAGATGATGTCATTAAGTACATGAAGCTTATGACTGGAAAAGCAGATGAGAAAAAAATTACTCTCATGATGCTACTCATGAGTTTTGGACTTGGTTCCATGTTTTTTTTACTTCTATGGCCCAATTTTGTTATGGGTTTAGTTTTTGGTGGAGCCATCACAATTGTTGGCTGGACGATTCCACTTATTTTAGTAAAAGCTCTGTATGAAAAACGCTGTGATCAATTTGTTGATCAACTTGTTGATGGATTGACAATTATGTCCAACGGAATAAAAAGTCAGACCAATGTTGCACAAACCATGGAGCGAGTGATTGAAATCATGGGCAATCCATTGAGATCAGAATTTGAACAGGTTTTAACACAGCATCAATTAGGTCAAAGTTTTGAAGATGCACTGCTTGATTTGGGAAATCGAATTCCAAGACCCGATGTGCAAATGCTAGTGACTTCAATTAATATTTTAAAAGAAACGGGCGGAGATTTAAGCCAAACTTTTGATAGTATTGTTTACACAATTCGTGAGCGTCAAAAACTCGAAAAGAAAATTCAAGCACTGACGGCCATGGGAAGATTTCAGGGTCTAGTCGTGACACTCATACCTTTCGTCCTGGCACTTGTATTTTTTATAGCCGACCCCAATCTTATGATTCCCATGTTTACCACGACATTGGGCTTGTTCCTTATTTTTATCATGTTATCTCTGCAAGTTATTGGTGGATTCCTCATCCGCAAAATTGTTACAATAAAAGTCTAACAATCAAAATTCGCTTCACGGATGAGGTGCTAAAAAATGAAGTTCTTTATATTTGCATGGATTGCAATTCTATTCTCACTCCCTTCTTTTGCTGTCGTCGATATGAAAAATGCAAACTTCAGTCAGTCATGGATTGATATTGAAGTTCCCGGATCAGGCTACGACCTCCGTGTTCAAAGAACCTACAACAGCAGGTCTTTGTTCAATGGAATGTTTGGCTTTGGTTGGTGCTCAGATTTCGAAACGAAAATGGTGATCACGGCAGAAGGTAACCTAAAAATTACAGAGTGCGGTGCAGGACAAGAGTTGTTTTTTTCTCCTCGGGAAATTTCAAAAGGAGAAGTCGAGAAAACCATTCAAGGCATTATAGCAAAAATGAAAGAAGAAAAAGTTGTTGGAAGAAACGACGTTTTTTATAAAAAATTAGCTGCTGAACTTTTTGAGCAAGATGTTAGACGTTCGCAAATGGCACAACAATATAAAATCATTGTTCCCATCAAGGCTGGAACTCGATTTTTTGCCAACGGCCGTGAAGTTGAAAATATCATTTTACAAAAGGATGTCTACACCCGAACTTTGCAAGATGGCAGCAGTCAAAGGTTTGATAAACTGGGTCGGCTGACTCATATGTACGATAAAAACGGTAACTTTTTAAAATTTGATTATGATAAAGAAAATATGATCATGGTCACTGATAATAATTCCAGAAAGTTATCATTCAAATATTATCCCAATAGAAAAGTAAAAGAAATCACAGGTCCCAACAGTGTGAAGGCCGAGTACACTTATAAAAATTTAGATGATCTTACATTAGTTAAAAATGGCTGGAAGAATACTTACTCTTATGAGTATGACGAACTTCATAATATGACTAAGGCCACTTGGCCTGATAAAACATCGATTGCCATTAAATATGATCTGAAAAAAGATTGGGTAACATCTTTCACAGATAGAAAAAAGTGCAACGAGTCCTACACTTACGAACTTTCCAAAGAAAATCCTAAGGGTAATTACTGGTCCACTGTTAAGAAAGTTTGTGGAAAAGAAATAGTTGCCAATAATCGCTATGAATTTTGGTACAAACAGCGAGCTGATGGTGAGTGGATTTTGAACCGCGTTCAGTCTGATGTCCAAGGTAATGTGACTGATATTACTTATGATGATGTGACAGGAAAACCAACGGCCATCAGAAAAAATCAAGAACGAATTGCCTATGAATATTATTCTAACGGACTGGTTAAAACCAAGGCCAGCGGGATCTTTAAACAAAACTTCAAGTATGATTCTGCTCTTAATAAAGTAACCGAAGTCTCCACTGATTTTTACAACGACAAAGCTCAAAAAGTCGGAACTCGTATAACTAAGTTTTCTTATGATAAAAAAGGAAATTTAATTTTTGCACAAAACAGTGACGGGCAAAAAGTAAATATGACCTATGATGCACGAGGAAGAATTGCTTCAATAACCGATCAGGCTAAGAAACTTGTCAAAATTCAGTATGAAGAACGTTACGGTAAGCCTGCTGTTGTAACAAGACCTGGATTAGGCACCATTAAGGTTCTTTACAAGCCAACTGGTGAAATTGACCGTGTTGACAGCAAAGACGGGCCTGCTGTGGCTTTACAAGTGGCTTCTACATTTAACAATATGCTAGATATTATCGCACCTGCGACCAACGATGTTTATTTATAAGGGGTTTCAAATGAAATTTATTTTGTTTTCAATTTTAGTCAGCTTTAGCTTTTCCTACGCAAATGACTTCAATTCTGATGATTCAAATATGCGTACAGCTGAAAGTACATTTGAAGGTGATTTCGCCGATGTCACTGGTATCAATCAAAACGCCATGAGATCTGCCGGTATAACTCCTGCTGCCAATTGCCCCGCCTGTGCCTTTGCTCAGCAGCTAGGGGCTCATGAATTAAATGCCGTTGAACTGGGTGCCGAGCCTGGAACTTACGGCAAAGAACCTGCAAAACCTGAAGCTTCAGCTAAAGAGCAAAAGTAATCTCAAATTGAGACAGGGAAGCCTTTTTCGGCTTCCCTTAGAAAAAATCAGACATATCAAACTGATACAATCTGCAACCTCTTGATATCTCAAATGATTCAATGATGATTTCCATCATAAGCCTGGCATCCTCTTCGCATAGTACTTAAGTAGGTAGAAATACGTCTACCACTGGAGGTACCAATGAAAGTTCTAATTCTATTCTCATTTTTTATAAGCGTGATCGCTTTTGGAAAAACAGAGCTGAATTGCACGGCCAAATCAAGCGTGTCACTACACGATGATACAGCTAAATTAAACTCACTGGCCGCACATAAAGCTTTAGCAAAAGCTAAAAAAGAAAAGCATCAGAAGTAATTGTTACTGATTATTAGTCTTTGAATCATCACTGAACACTGGCTTTACATAAGCCAGTGCATCTTTCGTTAAGCCAATGATTGTGTCTTTTGATTTTTGAAAAGCCAATGCCCCACCCTTAGCAGCTAACTGCAGCTGGTCTTGAATTTCAGATCGACCTGCCAAACGAAAAAGATGGGTTTCCACTGTGGACTCTCCCACTTTCATCTGCAGCAAAACAGCAGCAATAAAAGTAAGAACTAAGCACTTAATGATAAAAATCACATCAGACATTTTTGGACTCCCTAGCCGTCATTTCTTTTTTTAACAGCTCTTCAATCTCTATTTTTGAAAATGGTTTTGTAATATAGCCAGTCACTGATTTTTCACTTAATTTTTTCATAATATCTGGCTGATCCAAGGTCGAGCAAATCACGATTTTCATTTCTGGCCAAATTTCTTTTAGCTCATCTATGATCTCAAGCCCATTTTTCAAAGGCATTACTAAATCTAAAAAGGCTAAGTCTGGCAAAGTTCGACGTACAAGTTCAAGTGCATCCCGTCCGTTTTCTGCTTCACCAACGCATTGGCCGCCCACACCTTCAGTGATATTTTTTAATATCTCTCGAATAAAGACTGCATCATCAATCACAACAAAGCGAAACTTCATAGCTCATCTTAAGATTGATTTCTTCACACAGCTATTGAAGATCAACAAACTAGACGAAAGCTTATGAACTTCTTATGAGTTCTTTACCTGTTAAAGAAAACTTACGACAATAAGTGTATGAAACTCTTTTGTTTTTTTATAATTTCCATCATGGTTCCAATTCTTGCCGAAGCTCAAGCCGGAACCCAAGCTCAGTATTTAAGTGAAACCGATGAGGCTTTGCGGATTCAAAGTGTTGTTGTTGCTCCAATTGTTGATAACGTCAATGGCATCTATTCTAAACCCATAACTGAAAAACTGATTGAACAAATTAATTTAGAAAAACAATGGTTTGTTAAAACTTTAACGCAAAATCAAGACTCTGATTTTTATGAACCCGATCAGGCTTTAAAAATTATCAACTCTAATCAAGTGGATTGTTTGTTAAGTTCTCGTGTGCTGCGCGGGCCTAACGGCATCAGCCTTAGAGTCAATTTGTTTACTAAGCCTTACGGGGAAGCTTTAATTCAAGAATCAAAAAATTTAGCCAAGACAGATTCTTTAGAAGAAATTCAAAATGAATTCACAAAACTTTATCAGCTGGCTTTGACCCGGCTGCCTTTTGATGGGCAAATTTTAAGTCGAAGAGGCCTGGATGTCACACTCGATGTGGGAAGCCTTAAAGGTGTTAAACAAGGTCAAACCATTGAGGTCTTACAAGTTCTAAAAATTGACCGCCATCCAAAACATAAATTTATTATTTCCTCAGATAAAACAATCACTGGAAAAATCCTAATTTCAAAAGTTGAGCCCACGCTAAGTTTTGGAAAAGTTATTTTTGAAAAAGAACGTGGTGTCGTTGTGGTGGGATCTAAAATCATCACCAACAGATCTGTGACCTACGCTTCTTCAAGTGCTGTTCCTCAGGATCCCGCCTTTGGTGACAATCCAAAAGAGTGGCGCGACGAAACCCGTCCCCAGTTTGGCAGACTTTCAATTTTAGCAGGAATTGGTCAGTACAACCAATCCGCTAACCTGGTGGGCCTTAATGATGTTAGTGCTAACAGCCCTACTTCACCTACCATCAAAGTTGAGGGTGAGCTTTGGCTAAGTAGTGAGTGGTTTTTATCTGTGGCTTTGATGCAATCGGCATTAACTCTATCAAATCCGATCAACGGCGATAGTCCAAAAAATCTTAATACTACACTCAGTTCTTACACTTTGTCAGGTGGGTACAATTGGTTGCTGGATCAAGATTTCTATGGTCCTAAAATACAAATCTCTGGAGGTCTTCATCAGTGGACTTCAGATCCTGCACGGTCAACGCAAGTGGCATTCACACGAATGCAATTTGGTGGCATGTATTTGGGCTTTGATGGAAGTTTTACTTTAGATCCTGAATCTTTGTGGTCCATGGGAACACAGTTTAAATTTTATTTATCAAAAAATGTATCTGACAGTCCTAAATCAGGAGATTCTTCCAACGAAACCATCAATGATTTTGGTGTGTATGTTAGAAAGAAAAAATCAGAAAGACTTAGTTATGTGGGTCGGCTTAATTTTGAAAATTATAGCTCCTCTTATTCAGGTGCTTCAAGCCGTCCCAATGCTGCCAGAAAAATCTCTCATCGCAATCAACTTATTTTATTAGGAATCGAATATGGTTTCTAAGGAGTTTAAATGAAATCACTGCTATTATTTTTACTTTTTTTATCCCCAATAAGCTGGTCTGCAGAAACCGGTACCGTCCAGCAAATAAAAGGGCAAAGAGCCATCGTGATTTTTGATGAAGGAATTCCTTTTAGTGTGGGACAAAAACTTTATATCAATAGTGCAGAAGGCACTGAAATTGGAAACATCAAAACAACACGCAACCTATTAGAGAAAAAAAATTCGATTAATCTATCCGGAGAATTCTCATCCCTTCAAGAAGAAGGAGAGGATCAGCAAATGATTTTCTCGATTGCAGGATCTTATGCATGGAACAAAACCGTGTACGAGTTCGGACCTGAACTGACTTACAGTTTCGTTGATTCGGGTTCAACTTCTACTTTTATACGTATCGGTGGTTATTTCGATTACAATTTGAAACCCAATGATGGGGCGAACGATCAGATTTATGGCGGAGTGGGGCGTGCTAGCTTTGGAACTGTTTCCACAAAAAGTGGAAATAATACTAATAATTCTGAAATCATAAACTTTGAAGTGGGCGGACAGGCTAAATTTTTTATGCTGTCTCAGGTGCTCGCATTAAGAACAGAGTTGGTTTATCGCTACTCTACGGTTGAAAAAGATAGTACTTCGGGAATCGTTTTGAACCTGGGTCTTCAGCACTACTTCTAAACTTTCTTCATTATATATAAAAATAAAAAAGGCTGACTTTTTCAAGCCAGCCTTTTCGTAAGCTAAGTTATGTAAGCTTGGATCAGATGATTACATCATCCCGTCCATGCCACCCATTCCGCCCATGCCGCCCATTCCAGGAGCGCCACCGCCAGAAGCTGATTCCTTCTTAGGAGCTTCAGCGATCATTGTCTCTGTTGTTAACATCAATGATGCAACAGAAGCTGCATTTTGAAGTGCACAACGAACAACTTTAACAGGATCGATAACGCCGTCTTTGATAAGATCAGTATATTCGTCTGTGTAAGCGTTGTAACCGAAAGCAGCAGACTTGTTCTGAAGAACTCTGTCTAATACGATCGCGCCATCAAGACCCGCGTTGAAAGCGATTTGTCTGATAGGCTCTTCACAAGCACGCTTAATGATTTGAGCGCCCCATTGTTCTTCTTCACTGTATTTCGTTTTATCAACTTTAGCAGCTGCACGAATCAATGCAGTTCCACCACCAGCTACGATACCTTCTTCAACAGCAGCGCGAGTTGCATTCAATGCATCTTCTACGCGGTGTTTTTTCTCTTTCATTTCAACTTCACTCGGTGCACCAACATGGATAACAGCTACGCCGCCAGCCATTTTAGCTAAACGCTCTTTGAGTTTTTCTTTGTCATAATCAGAAGTGGTTTCTTCGATTTGTGCTTTGATCTGACCAATACGAGCTTGGATTTCAGCTTTTTTGCCGTTTCCATCGATGATTGTTGTATTGTCTTTGTCGATCACGATGCGCTTTGCAACACCCAAGTCAGCAACAGTGGCTTGCTCGAGTTTGCGGCCCATGTCTTCAGAAACAACAGTTGCACCAGTTAATGCCGCGATGTCTTCAAGCATCGCCTTACGACGATCGCCGAATCCAGGAGCCTTAACAGCTGCAATGTGAAGAGTTCCACGAAGTTTATTAACAACTAAAGTTGCTAATGCTTCTCCGTCAACATCTTCTGCGATGATCAACATTTGACGACCTTGTTTAGCAACGCCTTCAAGCACGCCAAGCATGTCTTTCATAGAAGAAATCTTTTTATCGTAAACTAGAACATAAGCGTTTTCTAAAACAGCTTCCATTCTTTCTGCGTTTGTTACGAAGTAAGGAGATAAGTAACCGCGGTCAAATTGCATACCCTCAACAACTGTCACTTCAGTTTTAGCTGTTTTAGATTCTTCAATTGTGATCACGCCTTCTTTTCCAACTTTATCCATTGCATCAGATAACATCTGACCAATTTCTTTATCGTTGTTAGCAGAGATCGAACCCACTTGAGCCACTTCGTTGGAACCTTTAACAGGTTTCGCCATAGACTTAAGTTCTTCAATAATAGTAATAACGGCTTTATCAATTCCACGCTTCAACGCCATTGGATTGTGACCAGCTGTTACGATTTTCACACCTTCGCGGTAAATGGCTTGCGCTAATACCGTTGCAGTTGTTGTTCCGTCACCAGCTTCATCATTGGTTTTAGAAGCTACTTCTTTAACCATCTGAGCGCCCATGTTTTCAAACTTGTTCTCAAGTTCGATTTCTTTCGCCACTGTCACACCGTCTTTAGTGATAAGAGGTGAACCGAAAGATTTTTCGATAACAACATTGCGGCCCTTAGGTCCCAATGTCACTTTAACTGCATTCGCTAATACATTCACACCTTTAAGGATGTGACCGCGAGCATCTTCTGCAAAACGTAATTCTTTAGACATTTGTGTCTCCTTGTAAATTTGAGGGAAATAAAATTTTAGTTAAAAATTCCTAGGATATCTTCTTCACGCATCATCAAAAACTCTTGGCCATCAAGCTTGAGCTCTGTGCCTGCGTATTTGCTGAACAAGACTTTGTCGCCGATGCGAACTTCCAAAGGAAGAGTCTTACCGTCTTCAGTGATTCGGCCTTTTCCAGCCGCTACGATTTCACCTTTTTGAGGCTTTTCTTTAGCAGTGTCAGGGATAAATAATCCACCCGCTGTTTTTTCTTCTTCTGCCATTCTTTTTACAAGAATTCGGTCGTGCAAGGGTCTAACACCCATCTCGTGCTTAGCCATTCGAAATATCCTCCTAAATAATTTTGAGTTTCACTTAATAAATAAGTTAATTGGGACGTCCGTAATATGGATCAGCCCTTACGGATGTCAAGTCAGCCTCGTAAATAAGCTGCTTTTGCCTCGTGTTATTTAGAAATTTCAATTATTTAGAAGCTTCGGCCGGCTGGGAATCAGCGGCCGTTGAGATCCCACTTCCACTGGTCTTAAGTAAGGAATCCGCGTAGGCCACCATGATTTCAGACACCTCTTGGGCCGCTAACTTATCGATAGCAGACTGAAATACTGCTTTATTGGTTTTATACTGAGATAAGTAGCCAATAAAATAGTCCGTGACACTTAAGTCGCTTAACTCAGAAATATTCGCTTTTGCGTCTTTCAACTCTGTATAAAGACCACGAAGAACGGGGCTTTGCGGAGTGGCCTTCTTTTTTGTTAAATAATCAGACTCTAAGGATGAGTAATGAATCTGCGCAGATTTAATCTTTTGCGACTTCCAATCCTGAAATGAAAGGACCGAGCTTTCGGTGGCTGAGAAAGCCACAAAAGACATCAACTGTAGAACTAAAAATAGACTCAAGGCTTTCACCGACAACCTCCAACAACAAAGATTAACATTACAAGGTCTGTGCCGGTGCCAACTTCAATGGATTTCAAGGCGCACCGAAAGCACTGACAAAAATGCGTATAAGGATGCCAAAATTGTTATTAGTTTCAATAACTTAGGTATTATTTCCATGTTGAATGTTTGGTCAAGAATGAAAAAAAGTGAGGGCTACCAAACTCTTTTTCTTAATTTTTGTGCTGCCTTCAGAATGGTGTTTTTTCGCTCGGCATTCATTTTATCAAAGGTTCTGACCATCATCGAAGTTCTTGGGTTTTTAAGTAAGAAGGTGCGGTGTTTATCCACAAACCCCCAATAAAGTCCGTCCACTTCATCGCACCAATCGCCCTTGGGGTAATCGCCCATTTTACGGTAAAAATTAGAGCCACAAATGTAGGGTTTAGTCGCAAAGATTCCACCATCACTGAATATAGCCATGCCGTAAACGTTAGGTCCCATCACCCAATCCGATGAATCCACATACATTTCCATAAACCATCGATGGGCTTCTGTTGGTTCAATTTCTAATAAGGTCATCATGTTGCCAATGACCATCAGTCTTTCGATGTGGTGATTGTAAGCTAATCGGTCCACTTTTTTAATGGCCGCATCCAGTGGCGGTATGCCCGTTGTTCCCTCATACCAGTGCTTGGTGATTTTTTGATTATGCTTTAAAAAATTAGTGGATTCTTGTTTTTCACTAAACTGCTGATAAATTCCGCGGATGAATTCTCGCCATCCGATCACCTGCCTAACGAATCCCTCAATTGAGGCCAATGACATTTTTTTCTTTAAACCCACGCTGGTTACTTCTTTAATGACTTCTTCAGGCGTAAGCAGTCCGACGTTAATAAGCGGACTTAAAGCCGAGTGAAAGACAAAGTCACTGCGATCTGTCATCGCATCTTCATAGGGACCAAATTCATTTAATCGTTTCTCAACGAAATCTTTCAGATGAGCTCGGGCCTCGGCCCGTGTTGTGGGAATCCAATAATGCTTGTGATCACCCGGGTGAGAGGCAAAGTTTTGCTCGATCAATTTTTGCACATCTTTGATGTGAGGGTTGGCTTTTAACGTTGGAAGATCAGGAATTTTCACATCATCTGGAAGGGAGAGGCGATTTTCAGTATCAAAACTCCACTTACCACCTAAAGGTTCACCCTCTTTGGTTAGTAGCAATTTTAAATCCTTTCGCCTTTTTTCATAAAAAGTCTTCATGAAGGGTTTTTTGCTACTGGTGATCTCTTTGAATTGTTGTCTGGATGTTAAAAACAAAGAGGATCTGACTTCTACAGCTTCTACATCAAGATTGGATAAACATTTTTTGATTCGAGTTTCAAAAAACTTATCTTCGATTTCAAAATAAAAAACCTTTTTAATTTTTTTCGCTTTTATAAATTGAGTCAGAGCCTTTTCATATGTTTCACTGCTTTTTGTATTCATTTTTTCATAATGAACCTTTGTGAAATCAGAAAGCTCATCAGCGTAAGAGCGCATGGCAGACAAAAAGAATGTAATTTTATGCTTATGAAACTTAAAATAAGTGCAAAGCTCTTGGTCTTCTCTCATAAAAATATAGTCAACTGAGTCTTTCACTCGCTCTTTGATAACAGCTTCACTGAAAAGTTGATTACCTAAAACCAATAAAAGATTCACTTCAAGCTCCCGTTTGAAAATATCCATAACAACAGACCTGATCTTAAGGTCCATAAAATGGTTCTGGGCCAGTTGGTCAAAATCAATTTTTCAATCACAAGATCGTCACGCATGACAGACAGCTTCATGTGCAGCGGCACACTTATGAAAAAGGTACTGGCCCACAACAATAGAATTAGAAAAAAATTAACAGAGAAAAAAAAGTTTTTGAAATAATAGACCAAAAATAAACCTGTAAACAGTTCTAGCACCATAGGAAGAGCTGTAATTGGCGTGATACTGGTCCCGTGAAATTGAGTGAAATCGGTGAACTTTGATAAATCGATATAACGAAAGGCCGGGTAATGAACAAGTTGGACTGTCCAAATTAACCCCGTCATAAAAAGACAGAGTGCAAGATGCGCGAGTAACAATTTGTTAATCATGGAGTTTAAGGTATATTAAACCATTAGGAGATTCAAACTATGTTTAAAATTCTGTCCCTCTCAATTCTGGTTTCATTTCTTGCGGGCTGCTCGTCTGTACAAGTGTCAGATTACAAAAATGAAAAACCCATTTTAAAATTGGAAGAGTACTTAAATGGAAGTTTGATCGCTCATGGTTTTTTTCAAGACCGTAAAGGTCTCATCAAGCAAAGATTCACAGTGGACCTTAGGGGAACTTGGGTGGGTGACACCGGAACCCTCGAAGAAGATTTTATTTATTCCGATGGCAAAAAAAGTCGTAGGGTTTGGACGATTAAAAAACAAACCGATGGCAGCTACACTGGTACCGCCAGCGATGTGGTCGGTGAAGCCAAAGGTGAAATTGCAGGTAATGCTCTTCAGTGGAAATACACTTTAGCGTTGGATGTGGACGGATCTGTTTATAATGTGAAGTTTGATGATTGGATGTATTTAATGGATGAAAAGGTTATGATAAATAAATCAAAAATGTATAAATTTGGAATTTATTTGGGGGAAGTGACATTGTCATTTTATAAAAAATGAAAAAAATAATTTTAATTGCTCTCCTTTTTTCTGTGTCTGGTTATTCTTTAGAATTCACTGGCAAGGCCTACAAGCCTGGTACCACTGAATTGCTTTATATTGAAAAACATAAAACCCAAGACGATGAAAAGGGTTTCAATAAGGTCATTGAAACAGAATATGTCACTCCTGACGGTAAAGTTTTTGCCAAAATTAAATCTGATTTTTCTAAAGATCTCATCATTCCTGATAAGGTTTTCGAGGATTTCCGATTGGGCATCAAAGACACTTTGGTTTTTAATCCCGAAAATCGAAACGTTAAAATCACCAGAACAGATGAAAAAACCAAAAAAGAAAAATCAAATGATTTTAAGGCAAAGAAGAACTCTTTAGCTGGGCAGGGATTTAATAATTATTTACTGCAGAATTTTGCAACACTTGAAAAAGGTAAATCTTTACCGGTTAATTTTATCGTTTTAACAAATCAAGACTATTTTGAATTTGATATTAAAAAGAAATCTGAAAAAGAAGGTGATATTATTTTTGGCCTTAATATTAGTAGCCTTTTATTTAAAGCTTTCATCAGCGAAATTCGCACCACCTACGAAATCGCAAGCAAAAGATTACTTGTGTTTTTTGGATTATCGAACATTGCTGATGCAAAGGGGAAAGCACAAAACGTAGAAATCAAATACGAGTATCCAAAATGATTACAAAAAAGCAACAATCCCTGCTTTTTGCCATTTCTTACTTAGGTTGGTTCGGTTGCGTATTTTCAGGAAAATTTGAACTGGGGCTTCTTTCTTATCTAATTCCTGCGTCTTTTTTGTTCGTTTACAGTCGTGTTGAAAAGTTAAGCCTGTCTTTAGCACTTGTGTTCGGCATTGTTTCTGTTGTGGGCTTAGCTTTCGATGCTTTGGCCATGGCAAAGGGATGGATTGTTATGCTTCAGCCTCACTCGGGCTGGGTTCCACCCCACTGGCTGATTTCGTTGTGGCTACTTTTTGCTTTTTCCATTCCTATGTATAATTCGTGGCTCAAACAAAAATATTTGCTTTCTGCCGTTCTTGGCTTTTTTCTTGGGCCTGTCACTTATTTTTCTGGAGTGAAACTGGGCGTTTTACAAATGGAAAAAACGGAAGCCTTTTTATTTTACGCAATCTTCTGGGGCTTTTTCTTTCCGGCCTGTTTTGCTTTGTATGAAGCTCATTTGAAAGCCAACAACACAGTGCCAAAGTTATAGTATGATTGATTCACTATCTAAAGGAAACCCAGAACAGAGCGCTTGTTTGCAAAGATGGGCTTATCCTGTCATCAAATACAGTGGTGGACAAGTTCGTACCTGTTGCCGAACATTTCCAAACGAAGTGATTTCTGACGAAATGCTTTTAGAGCTTGGTATTAATGCATTTATCAACTCGCCAGAACTTCAACAAAGACGTCTTGAAATGTTAAGCGGGATCAGACACCCTTCTTGCAAATCCTGCTGGAAGCTTGAAGTGACCGGAGTTAAAAGCTTTCGCAGCAAAGTCGAAGATTTCACTCGGTACATTCATGAACGTGAGGGTGGGCCCAATGACTTTTCTGAAATTGTTCGCAACAAAGAAAAGTACTTAATGTCGACAAAGCCCCAAATGTTAGAAATTCAAATTGATAACATTTGTGACTTAAAATGCATTTATTGTAACGAAGAGTACTCATCACGTTGGGAATCCGAAAATAAGATGGATGCAGGCTATACCCCTTCTGCTCATACGATGACGAAAGACTCGTCGCCCCTTTTTAAGAAAACCTTCTGGAGTTGGTTTCAATCGATTAGCAGTGATCTTAAATGTCTTAATCTTATTGGTGGTGAGCCAACCCTAAGCCCTAAGTTTTATGAAATATTAGACAAGCTTTTATCGGATGAAATCCAATGCAGTCCTCACCTTGTCATTAGTATTGTTTCTAATTTTAATTCCAATGAGTCTCGTTTTAATAAATTCACATCCTATCTTTCTCGACTATCAAAAAAATACACTCTGTCTATCGATGCCTCCTGTGAGGCTCTCTCAAAAAGGGGTGAGTTCATACGCCAAGGATTAGACTGGGAAATTTTCCAAAAAAACGTAAACTCCATGGTGGATGTGATGCGTTCAATTCCATCTGAAAATAGAAATCATAATTTTGGAATTCAAGTTACAAATAATATTTTAAGTGTTTCAAGTATAAATGACTTCCTTAATTGGGTTCATTCGATAGTAGAATTAAAAAAACACCCCATCCATCTAAGGCAAAATATCGTTTCATATCCTGATTATCTGTCGCCGATTATATTAACATCTCATTTTTCAAACTATTATTTCGACACTGCAAAACTCATAAGACATAAGGCAGATCAGGCCATTGACTATGGTCACATCAGTAACTGGTTATCCTTTGCAGACTTTCTAGATTCCATTGGGAAAAGTATTCTTACTCAACAACCCAATAAAAACTCTCAAAAGAGATTCTTAGATTTTGTGCAAAAAAGTGAGCTCAAAAGAGGCATCAATTTTATCGAGATTTATCCCGAATATTCTGATTTTATAGATTACTGTAAAAGACTTTAAGATTTGAATTCGTAAGGGTTTAAAAAACTAAATGGCTCAGAAGGAGGGACTCGAACCCCCGACCCAGCGGTTAACAGCCGCTTGCTCTACCAACTGAGCTACTTCTGAACTGGAAGATTGAAATTATGTTTGAGCACGCTTCTTGTCAAGACCTCACCCTACTTTTGAGGGGCTTCGGACTTTAATTTTTGTATTAACTCAGTCAGCACTTGGGATTTAAATGGAAGTCCATCAATGCGAAAGAAGTCAAAATTCGCACTTGCTTCCAGCACTCGTGGTCCAGTTGAAGAGATGGCTTGAATAACTGGACTCCACTGCAGATCTTGAATCTCTTCGGTCACAGGCCCTAACTCAACTCGGCAGATGCGAACCATAGTAGCAGCATCATTGATTTCGCCACCCTCTGACCATTCTAGCTTAGAGGTTTGCTCGGGGCACCAGTTCCAGTTTTTTTGACTGTAGGGATTAAAAAGCAGATCCAAAGAGGCTTGAAACTGAGATGTCTGGGTGTACCGCATGGCGTAAAACAGGCCTACCAAGGCCGCAATCATACACCCGATAATGATGGCTGACTTTAGAAGAGTGATTTGCGGCTTTTTCATTGCACCATAAAAATTGAAGTTGGTGCACCCGGAAGGATTTGAACCTCCGACCACCTGATTCGTAGTCAGGTACTCTATCCAGCTGAGCTACGGGTGCACTAGATAATATTGAAGAATCTCAAACTTCTAAACTGTTCAAGGGGGGAAATCAAGCGAGGAGAGTTTTTTTAAAGGCCTTTTGCTTTCAAAACTTGATCTTAGCGTCCTCTGTGTGGCAGTTTAAGAAAGATTTTCAGACTAAGCCTTTGTAAATCTTAAGTGGAGAAGTGGGTGAGTGGCTTAAACCAAGCGTTTGCTAAATGCTCGAACTTCCAAAAGAGGTTCCGTGGGTTCAAATCCCACCTTCTCCGCCAATTTCTTTTATACCCTTAATTTTTACTAGTAGGAAACTTAGCTCCCCTTACGAAAACGTACTTCTTACCTTTTTTTACTTTTTCTAAAATACTTTTCTCCTCAAGGCTCGTCAAATCTGATCTTGCAGTTTCATATGCTACTTTATTTCTATTTTTATAAGTTTGCAGATCAATTTCCATCGAAGGACTTTTTTGTAATAAAGAAATTATGTCTAATTGCCGGGAATTTATTTCCTGAGAACTTACTAATTTTTCTTTTAAGGAATTAGCTTCTTTTTGTTTTCGTTTTAAATATTTAATAAAATCTTCGATGGCATTTTTAGCTAATTTCAATTTGTAAGAAAGAAAGTATGTGATGTCTCCTTCGTCGCTTTCAACATACTTAAAAGCCCTATAATAGCCAGGTTTCCATTCCTGCTTTTTTATCTGTAGTGATATGGGCAAAAATTTAAACATCCAATAATTTTTTTTAATTAGAAACCAATAAAATAAAGCCCTTGCAAGCCTTCCGTTTCCATCTACAAATGGATGAATATATCCAATTAAAAAATGTAATATTGAAGCTTTTACGAATGGATGGGTATAGCTATCCTCATCCCCCTCATTAATAAATTTGTAAAGCTGTTTTAGTTGAACTTTCGCCTCGCTTATTTTGGGTGGAATATGCACTAGTTCCCCTGTAGGATTTTCTACTACTACAACCTCATCTTCATCTGTTCGAAAGCAACCCTCATCTTCTTTTTGCTCTAACGTATCAACAGTTAAAATTTTATGAAGCTCAAACAGGAACTCATCTGACAATTCTCTATTTTTCCAATTTTCTAGTTGGGCCATGGCCACATAGTTATTTAGTATCATTTGCTCATGTTTGTTTTTGGGCTTTAATTGTTGCTCAATCATATTTTTGGCAACTTTTCTCGTGGTATTAGCGCCCTCGATTTGGCTAGATGATATTGCTTCTTCAATTAATCCATTAATAACCAGTCTATCCTTAGACGTATCATCCGGCATACCTTCGCCCGTTACAATGGTACCTGAAGAATGAGAGTCTATGAAACTTAATTGCTTCATATGTTCTTTTGTTAAAAAGATTGAGAAATGATTGGCATTTTCATCTACTACACCAATATTTTCTCTTCCTGTCATTCGAGCCATTTTGAGAAAAGTCCAGGCCGCCTCGGGCGTTATATTTTGTGGCATAGGCTGGTACCTAAATCTTTCCCAATGCAGATATTCAGAATTAGCCTTTTTAACTAACTCTTGCATCTCTTTAGACGAAAATAGCTCTATAAGCTCTCTTGGGTTCTGTAAGGATTTTTTCCAATCTGGTAACTTCTTACTCATATACTACTAATTACTACTAATAGTAGTAATTAGCAATCAAATTAGTTTGTCGCAACGTAAGTCATTGAAACTTCTCAACTACTAATGCTAGTAGGTATTAGTAGTTGAGCAGTAGTAGGACAAATTAATGGTTCTGGACATTAGTTTGTTTTAGGCAGACGTTTGAAACTCAGCTACTTCCGTCCGCCAATTTTAATCTAAAATCCGAACAACTTCATTTCTCCACCATCGACCCGTACTTTTCAGCTCATCTACGTTTGTAAACTCTTGCTTTACTAGCTGCAGTCTTACGAATTTTGGTGGGGCTTCAGGAAATGGATTTTCTTTTAATAAATTTAAGACCGCTTGATTACCTTCCAGTAATTTTTGTGGAAGATCTTGAACGCTTAAACGACGTGCAAAAAAAGCCAAAGCAGATCGATCTATTTTATCAATTGGATTAGCTGCAAACGCTTGCACAAGACCCAGGTAAAATATTTGGTGATCAATTCTGGACTGAAAAGGAGCGTAGTTCCCTGCTATTTGAGTCTCACTTGAAGGCTTATAAATAAATTCGTAGTTTTTCCAATTTTCATTATCGTTGGATCCTTGAACCACAACATCATGGCGATTTTTGGGTAAGTGACTAAAAAGATCGTAAGGAAAACTCAATTTTGCCATCAACGCAAGACGAGTGGCTTTTATAAACAAATCAGGAAGAACAGGATGAGTTTTTTTAAAGGTCCAAGTCACATCACAAAAACTAGCTTGTGGTGGTCTAGTTACCATATTCACTATCCAAAAACTTCCAATTAGACTCAGAAAAATCATCGCCGGATAAATAATTATTTTTTTTGCTCTTAGATTCTGAGGACCATAAAATTTTTCTCGAGGCTTTATTTTTTTTAAGACAGGAAACGTTTTAAGATCCAAATCGTTTAAAATCGCAAGACACATCACAATCACTAGGAATTGAAAATATCCATAATTGCCAGAAAAAAATAATCCCAGCATAAACAAGGTTAATATATAAAAAATAGCCTTTCTAAAAGCTGTTAACTTTTTGGGTATAAAAATAAAGAAGGGAATCAAGCACTCCACAACAAGAGTTATGATAGCAAAAATCTGATGAAATAAATCAGGAAGCTGATACAACCACCAAGAGATTCGGTTGGGCATGGGCTGATTCAGTAAATAATTTTTTACAAAAAGCAGGTTCTGCCAACTTGGATCATCACTGACTAATTTTACATAACCCATCATGAAAAAAAGCCGAAACACTAGAAACTGAATGAACAGTAAAACGTATTTGCTGTCGGTGCGTAAGCAAGTCAGAAGAATGGTGCAAAAGCCCATTTCCATTAGCAGAAGATCCCAGATATAGTGAAAGTAACTTAATCCCACTGCACAAATGGAAGTAAATAAGATCCAAGTACATAATGATATCCAGGTTTTGTGAACTCCTAGCAGCATTAAAGACGAAAAGACGACTCCTAGTAAACAAAGAATCTGTATAAAAATATTGGAATCATTCAACCACAGCAAAGTAAATGGATAAAGTTTTAGAGTTTTTGCAGCGACAGCTAACCCATCGGGCCCAATGATTCCAGGCAACTGGTAAAATAGGCTAATAAATGCAATGAGGTAGATCAGTCCTATTCCGCGAATTATCAGCTGAGCCAATTGAGTGTTAGAATAAGGATTGATTTGCATTGCTGTCATGCCAGAGCCTCATCTTGACCCCAATCCGAGAAGTGGTAAAGATTATTGCAAACCTAACAAATAAAGGTCCTGATGCGTTCAAAAATGCCTGATCTCAATAAAATCTCTCCCAGCTTTTGTGCCGCCAAATGGTTAAACGTGACTATTAGGTTACAAAATGGCCATAACCATTCTTGTCATCATCCTGTCCCTCATAAAATAGATCTCGAAGAAGTTAAGAAAAATCCAGGTGCCCTTCATGATACTCAATTCAAAAAAGAACAGCGAAAGCTAATGCTCGAAGGCACTCGCCCACCCGAGTGTGTTTATTGCTGGAAAGTAGAAGATCTACCAGGCGATCAGATCAGTGATCGTTTTATAAAATCAAATGAGTTCTGGGCTCGACCCTATATCAATGAAATAGCAAAAAAAACCTGGGATCAGGCCTCACCTCCGACTTACTTAGAAGTGTCTTTTTCAAATCTGTGTAATTTTAAATGTGCCTATTGCTTTCCTGACTCTTCATCAAAATGGATGAGCGAGATTCAAGAGTTTGGTCCCTACCCCACTTCCGATCAATACGGAACTATGAAATACGAAGGTAAAGATAGTAACATTCCTTTGCCGGATGATAATAATCCTTACGTTGATGCTTTTTGGAAATGGATTCCAGATGTATTTACAAATCTGAAGGTCCTTAGGGTTACTGGTGGAGAGCCTTTGTTATCTAAAGATTGTTTGAAGCTGATTGATTTTATCAAACAAAATCCAAACCCTGATTTGAACTTTTCGCTGAATTCTAATCTTGGTGTTCCCAGTCACTTAGTTGAAAAAATGATGCTGAATTTAACAGGGCTTATATCAGAGAAAAAAATTAAAAACAGCCAGATATTTACAAGCCTGGACACATGGGGATCGCATGCCGAGTATCTTCGATTCGGACTGGATCTGGATTTGTGGAAAAAAAATCTCGATATCGTGCTTCAACATTCTGCAAAACTAGAAGTCAGAATTATGGTGGCCTTTAATGCTTTAAGCGTATTTCGTTTTAAAGAGTTCTTAAAGTTCGTAATGAAAAAAAGAAAGCAGTACAAAACAGCTCCACTTGTAGACATTTCTATTTTGCAATTTCCTGATTTTTTAAATCTTCTTCTTCTTGAAGAAAAAGACAAAGAGCACATTTATGAATGTGTTCAGTATATGGAAGCTCATTCCGATAAAAATGTTCCCTATGGATTTAAAATGATGGAAATTCTAAAACTAAAAAGAATATGGGAATATTCAAAAATAAAAAAATCAGACGAAGAACTTTTAAGACTTCGAAAAGATTTTATGAAATATGTAACTGAATACGACCGAAGAAAAAAAGTGGATATTTTTGAAATGATCCCAGAAATTTATCCAGCCATGAAAAAATGGCAGCAAGAACAAAACCTAGCTTTAAAAACGATGGATTTTAAAAAGAACATCGATTGGCAATTGCGACACAATCTTCCAGTTCGATTCAGAAATTTAACTTCTAAAGTGCTTGATACCTTTTAAGGTCGAATTTTGTAGCATTTCTCTGTATTGTTTTTGCACCTCTGGCTTGGCATTAAAGTCATTCACCAATCGGGCGACCTGGACAGAACCAAGAGCGATTCGAGGGTCATTAATTTTGATCGGCCAGCGATCTTCACCAAACTCGTGGTAGAAATTTTTAAATTGAGTATCAAATTTTGATAGCTCTTCTTCTGTGGATCTCAATGTGGATCCAAAGTGAAACAAACTATCGGCTGCAATTTCGTACTGACTTAGAATTTGGTTATTGGGAACATTTCTATCATTGGCCCAAAAAATTTCTAGTGGATGCCGACCCACGTGGGGATAGTGGCTAACCACCTCACCAAAAAATTGGCTTTTGGAAAATAAATTCCATTCTTCATCTTTGATATTGTACCGGGGGCTACTTTTAAAACATAAAGCCAAGTGAGCCAATTCAATGCCCCACTTTTTTCGGCACTCTTCCTGGCCATAGTAAGATTCTAGATAATGAATAAGATCATTGTATTCACTGAGTGCTAAAATTCTATCTTTTCTGCTTTCAGATCTTTCGTGTTCAGGAAAATGCACATGCAGCTTGTTCACACTTTCCTTGGGTTTTTCTGGATTGAAGTGATCTGTGATTTTGGGTGATACAAACGTATTTAAGAAATCGATGAGTTCTTGAAGCCTAGCAATTTTTTGAGACAGTTGTTCTTTTGAAATATTAAAATTATTAAAAATGTCCCGGCCTGGCCTTAGATCATTTAACTCCTGGGACTGAAAGCTTTTGTACCATTTGTTGGCAAAACTATGATTATTCAGCTCATAACAGACAGAAAAGTTTTCTTCTTTAGAACTCACTAAATTTAATTCAAATCTCATTTCGCTAAATAATCATGTATTTAACGCTTCTGTCAAAGTGAGCTCAATGCGTAATTGGGCCCCATTAAGCCTAAGGTCTTATTTCAACTTAATCACCCCTGGACTGTTCAAAATCCCAGATCTGTTAGACAATTATAAGATGCAAATTGATCTTTCACTTAGGACCCTTCACGAATGGCAAGAGCTTTTAAAAAACTCAAGCTCTGCCAACTGGATGCAAACCTGGGCCTACGCTCAAGCCAGTCTTAAGAAAGATTTTATACCCTCTCGAATGGCGACTGTTAATGACGATCAAAATCAAGTGATCGCACTTTTTGCTTTTCAAAGAATTAAGCTGGGACCCTTTCAATATGTCAGGATTAATCGTGGTCCTTTGTGGCTTCACCGAAAACCCACGGAAGATGATCTTCTTAATTTTGCTAAAGCCCTTCGTCAGCACTTTCCAAAATCCTTTTTTTCAAGAATCAAGTGGCTTGCCGAATTTGAGCCCACACCTCAAGGCTATGAAAAATTATCAGAATTGCAGTTTCAACTAACAACACAAAAATTTGAAACCTCATGGGTGAACTTAAAGATCCCCCAAGATCAATTGAGAAAAAAGCTAAGGCAAAAATGGCGCAACAGTCTGAACAAATTTGAAAAATCAGATGTGGTTATTCGTGTGGATTCATCGCTTGATCACTTAGATCCTTTTCTCAATTTTTATGAGCTTTATAAAAAGCAAAAAAATTATAAAGGTCCCACAAGAGATTTTCTTAGAATTGAACTGGCCAATGCTTTTAGGCAAAAAGAAGCCACTTTATTTTGGGCTCTGCAAGATGGCCTTCCTATCGCGGGTCTTGCTATTCACCATCACGGAAAAAATGTTTCCTACCGGGCCAGCTTTAATTCAGAACAAGGCAAAATAACCAACGCCCATTATGGATTGATCTGGAAAGTGATCACTCACTATCAAACTCTGGGCTTTGAGCGCTTTGATTTAGGTGGACTGTTACCTGATGAGGCCGATGGTCTGACCCATTTTAAAATGGGTCTCAATGGTGAGTATCAAAAATCACCGATCTTGATTGGCTAATTTAATTTAGTAAAGCGTTCTATCGCCCTTAGCGGTCCAGGCTTTAAAAACCTTTAAAGCTTCGTCGTGGGAAATTTGTGTCATTGTGATTTTACGCTGCTCGATGGGTTTCGGAACCTCTTGATAAATAAAATCATCATCGAAGTCGATATCAGCAGCATCTTTTCGAGTGTTCGCATAATAAATTTTATCAAGCCTGGCCCAGTAGATAGCAGCTAAACACATGGGGCAGGGTTCACAGCTTGTGTAAATCTCGGCTCCACTTAAATCAAAGCAGCCTAAATTTTGTGAAGCTTTTCTGATGGCCTGAACTTCGGCATGGGCTGTGGGATCATTGGTGGATAAAACCTGATTCCAACCTTCACTGATGATTTTTCCGTCTTTGACGATCACAGCCCCGAAAGGACCTCCGTGACCGGCGGTCATATGTTCATGGGAAAGGTCGATGGCTTTTTTCATAAAATCAGCTGGCTTTTTCATAGGCCCGTCAGATTCCTGCAGCTAGAGTAAAGAGTCAACTACTGAGGGACCCACTTTTTTGCTTCATCAGGGCTGATTTTACGAATTTTTGCATATTCTTCTAGTTGATCATCACCGATGGGACCTACGTGAAAATACTTCGAATCTGCGTGATGAAAATAAATTCCACTGACAGAACTGGCCGGTGACATCGCTAAGTTTTCTGTCAACTGAATGCCCGTTCGTTTTTCCACATCCAAATGTTTCCAGATTTGTAGTTTTGTTGTGTGATCAGGACAGGCCGGATACCCGGGCGCAGGCCTTAGACCCCTATACTTTTCTAAAATTAAATCAGTGGGCGATAAATCTTCTTTAAGTCCGTAACCATGAGAAACTCGAACTTTTTTATGAGTCCACTCGGCTAAGCTTTCAGCCAATCGATCCGAAATGGCTTTTAGCATGATGCAGTTGTAGTCATCATTTTTTTCTTTTAAGTCATTGGCCATATTTTCTAATTCAAAGCCACTGGTCACGGCAAAAAATCCGATGCTATCAAACAGGCCTGTACTTTTAGGTGCAATAAAATCAGCTAAACAATAATACATGCCAGAGCTTGCATTTTTTTGCTTTTGTTGACGAAGAAAAACCAACTGATCAATGGGTTTATTTTTTTCATCAAACAAAGTGACTGTTTCATATTCACTTTGTGCTTTAAAAAAGCCCACACAAACTTTGGGTTGAAAAATTCTTAGCTTTTGAATTTTATCTAACCACTCATTGGCCTCTTGAAACAATTGCTTGGCTTGCTCGCTAGAATTTTTATTTTCTAAAATCTGTGGGTAGGTTCCTTTAAGGCCCCAAGTCCAAAAAAACGGAGACCAATCAATCAGCTCACGGATTTCATGAAAACTAGGTCTTAAATCAAAAACGCCGTACTCGTGAGGTCTTGCAATTGCACTTTCAGAGAATTGAAGTTTCGGTTTTTTCTCTCGGGCAGTTAATAGCGGAACTAAAGGGTCACTGACTTTATTTAAATAGCTTTCGCGGATCTCATCGTACTGCTTTTTATAATCAATTCTGTGCTGAGTTTTTTTCTCGCTTAATAACTTCGAGCAAGCCTCAATCACCAATGAAGCATCTGACACATGCACCACGGGCCCCGTGTAATGCGGAGAAATTTTAACAGCCGTGTGCACAAGTGAAGTGGTCGCTCCACCAATCAGCAGTGGAATATCAAAGCCCTGATCAGTCATGGCTTTTGCGTTAATCATCATCTCATCCAAAGATGGAGTGATCAGTCCACTTAAGCCAATCATATCAGCCTTTTCATCCAATGCTGATTGCAAAATCTTTTGCACTGGTACCATCACACCTAAATCCACAACACGGTAACCGTTACAAGCCAGCACCACGCCTACGATATTTTTTCCAATGTCATGCACATCACCTTTCACCGTCGCTAAAACCACGGTGCCTTGATTTTGTGTCTCCCCTTTGTTTTTTTCCATATAGGGCTCAAGATGTGCAACAGCTTTTTTCATGACCCGGGCGCTTTTCACCACTTGTGGTAAAAACATTTTACCTTGACCAAACAAGTCACCCACAACTCGCATGCCGTCCATTAAGGGGCCTTCGATAATATCGAGTGGCCTTGGAATATTTTGTCTGACCTCTTCCACATCAGTTTCGATAAATTCATCAATTCCTTTAACAAGAGCGTATTTGATTCGCTCATGGGCACTTTGTTTACGCCACTCATTTTGATTGTCTAATTTTTTTAAAGTCGAACCTTGAGAGGCATGGGCCTGCGACCATAAAATTAAAGCATCCGTGGCTTGAGCATGCTTGTTCCAAATAACATCTTCACATAATTTTTTAAGCTCAGGATCAATTTGGTCATACACTTGTAGCATTCCAGCATTGACGATACCCATATCAAGGCCCGCTTGAATCGAGTGATACAAAAATACGGTGTGCAAGGCTTCACGGACTTGATTTTGACCACGAAAACTAAAAGACAAATTAGAAATTCCACCAGAAGTTAAAACTCCCGGGCACAAAGTTTTTAAATCTCTTAAAGATTCAATAAAGTCTTTGGCGTAATCGTTGTGCTCACTCATGCCAGTTGCGATGGCTAAAACGTTCAAGTCAAAAATAATATCTGTGGGTGAAAAGCCCACTTGATTAACCAATAAATCATAGGCTCTTTTACAAATTTGAAGTCTGTGATCTTTTGTGACCGCTTGGCCTGTTTCATCAAAGGCCATAATGACAACAGAGGCACCCAATTTATAAACTTCCCGGGCTTGTTGTAGAAATAATTCTTCGCCTTCTTTAAGTGACAGTGAATTCACCACACTTCGGCCTTGGGTGACTTTCAGGCCTTGCACAATCACATCAAATTTAGATGAGTCCACCATCATGGGAACTTTTGAGATATCAGGCTCACTTGCGATCAGATTCAAAAACTCTTTCATCAAGTGTTTGGAATCCATCATGCCTTCATCAAAATTTACGTCCAGGATGTTCGCTCCACCTTCGACTTGTTGGCGAGCCACTTTTAAAGCCTCATCCAGTTTATTTTCTTGAATCAATTTTAAAAACTTTGGGGAACCCGTCACATTCGTTCGCTCGCCCACCATGATGAAGGACCTGTCGCCAGTCCACTTTAAGTTAAGAGGCTCTAAGCCTGATAGATTCATGGTTTGCTCTTCGATACTGGGAAGTTTCGGCAATTTTCGAGGTTTTTGCGGACGAATTTTATCAACGATGGCTTTTAAATGTGTCGGTGTACTTCCGCAGCAACCACCGATAATACTTAAATGTCCTTTTTCAGACATTTTGGAAATGGTGCTGGCCATACTTTCAGGCGTTTCATCGTAGCCCGTGGGACTTAAAGGGTTGGGAAGTCCAGCATTGGGGTAGCAGCTGACATGGCAATTGGCGATACGTGATAGGTCTGCCACATGAGGCGCCATCAAATCTGCACCCAGGGCGCAGTTGATGCCTACACTTAGGGGTTTTGCGTGTCTGACGGCATTCCAAAAAGCTTCAACGGTTTGGCCTGATAAAGTTCTTCCCGATTGATCTGTGATGGTCACAGAAATCATCAAAGGAATTTTTTCTTTTCTTTTTTCTTCTAGATTTTGGATCGCATACAAACAGGCTTTTAAATTCAAAGTGTCAAAAACAGTTTCGGGTAAAAGAAGATCGGCTCCACCTAGAAGTAAATTTTCAGCTTGTTCATAGTAGGCTTGTACCAATTCATCAAAATCAACCGCACGGTAGCCTGGTCTATTCACATCTGGGGAAAGTGAGGCTGTTCTGTTGGTGGGCCCGATGGCGCCGGCGACGTAACATTTTCTACCAGGATTTTTTTTCATAAAATCCACACAAGCTTTTTTAGCCAAAGCTGCTGCTTTTTGATTCAGTTCGGGGATGATATGTTCCAGGCCGTAATCCGCTTGTGCGATGGTAGTGCTATTAAAAGTATTGGTTTCAATAATGTCACAGCCCGCTTCTAAGTACTGGGTGTGAATTTCATAAATTACTTCTGGTTTAGTAATAACTAGTAAATCATTATTGCCTTTTAGGTCTTTATTGTGATTTTGAAATCGATCCCCACGAAAATCTTTTTCATTCAGGTGGTACTGCTGAACCATGGTGCCCATGGCACCATCAAGAAATAGGATTTCAGTTTCCAGGCGCTTTTGAATTTCAAGGGTGATGGCCGATTCTTTAATCATGACATAGTGATAACGAGTTCAAGGGCTCACCACAAGTTGAAAATGCAAAGAGCGAGTAGGCCCCTGGCACACTCGCTCTTAATGAGTCTTCATCTGTCCCTAAAAAGGAGCTTCAGATGAAAAATCTTTCCCTACCAAGTAAGGGACTGATCGGAAAGTTACTCAAAATTTTGAGTGAAATTTTGAAATTAGTTCTGCTAATTTTAGAAATTCTCAAAAAGATACGCGATTTCTAAGGGCTTAAGGATCTTACCTAAATCCCCAATTTACCGAAAATATTTTTCACTTGAGTGGTGTCATTCATAATATAAAAATGTAAAGCCGGTACACCGAAGCTTAACAGTTGCTCGCATTGTTTTAATGACCAACGCATGCCTATTTCTTCCACGTGACTGGGGTTTTCCACTAGTTCATCCACAAGCGGAGTCGGCAAATCCACATGAAAAGTTTTCGGCAAAGACGTCATCTGAGCCATCGACTTAATGACTTTTAAACCAGGAATGATGGGCACTTGAATACCGATATCACGGCAGGATTTAACAAATTCAAAATATTTTTCGTTATCAAAAAACATCTGTGTCACAACGTAATCCGCACCGGCATCCACTTTGGCTTTTAAGGCTTGCAGATCCATTTTCATATTAGCGGCTTCAAAATGTTTTTCAGGATAGCCTGCCACGCCCACACAAAAATCCAGTGGGGCCGAGTCAGAGATGTCTTCCAAAAAGTGACCACGACGAAGCTCGCAGGTTTGTTTCACAAGGTCAGAGGCATGTTGATTCACAGATCTGGATTTTGAAATTTCTTTGGCGTAATTGGGACCGTCACCGCGCAAAGCTAAAACATTATGAATTCCCAAATAATGAAGCTCGATCAGTGCATCTTCAGTTTCTTCCCGGGAATAACCCTTACATAAAATATGGGCCACAGTGTCGATCTTAAAGCGGTTTTGAATAATGCCGCAAATTCCTAAGGTGCCTGGGCGCTTTTTATAAATTCTTTTCTCGACGGTGCCGTCCGATTTTTCATGATAGTAGGCCATCGAAGAGTGCGACGTCACATCGATCCATGCAGGATTTAGCGGAGCCAGCACTTCCACTGATTCGATGATTTCCTGAGCTGATTTACCTCGTGGTGGAGGCACGATTTCACAGGAAAACAGGGGTTGTTTTTGACTTTGCGCTTTTGCGATGTGTTCGATGACTTTCATAATCTTTGTTGTAGGGCCTTGCAGTGAGCGGGGCAACGAGAATTTTTAGAGCTGGTGCTCGAGCATCCGACATCCGTTTTGAAAAAGATGTATCAAAGTAACAAAATCATATTGGGCTAGGTTCTCAAAATGCAAAAAGCAAGTTTGCCCCCCCAGGCCTGAACTTGCTCTTTGAAATTCCCACAAGCCTCCTTTAAAGGAGATCTAAATGAAGAAATATCCTACACGTAAGGATAATATCGGAATTTTGTTACGAATCTTGAGAGAAATCTTGAAGCTGGTTTTACTGGCTTTAGAAATCTGGAAAAGATTTAAAGACAGCTAAAGGTTAATTGATTTGAGAGGGTCTTCAACGTGTTTACTGGCCCATGGTTGGGTCACAAATCAAGGGCTTGTGAGCGAATTATGGGTAGAGCGACAAAGGCTTTGTGGGGGCTCTATTTCTGTAGCAGCTCTCAAGAATCTAAACCATTTTTCTCCATACAAAGCGGTCCACATAGTGTTTGTAGCTTTGAATCAACTTCACAACATGTTCGGAAACAAGGTCCACATCATAATCAGGAATCATTGGCGCACGCTTAGTGCTAACTGCAATTTTCACAGCGGCTAAAATGTCCTCGGGATTAGTGCCTGACATAATGATCGTTCCCACATCCATACCTTCGGGTCGCTCGTGGGCATTACGAATAGTAATGGCTGGAACATTCAGTAAGCAGGATTCTTCTGTAATGGTCCCACTGTCAGACACCACACAGTAAGCATGCTTTTGCAGTTTATTGTAATCCAAAAAGCCAAAGGGTTTTAAAAATTGCACATTTTGATTGGAGTTTTTAAATCCCATAGCATCCATTCGCTTTTGAGTTCTGGGATGGGTGGACACAAAAACTTTTTTCTTCAACTGAGTGGCCAGCATATCAAAAGATTTTAATATGTTGTTCAAGTTATCATCAAAATCCACATTTTCTTCACGGTGAAGACTTACGATAATATATTCGCCGGCTGCCACTTGAAGCTGAGTTAAAATCTGGCTTTTATCAATTTTAGGCATGTAGTAGTTCAGAACTTCCTTCATGCAACTACCGGTTTTAATAATTTGCTCGGGCGGTAAACCTTCGTTTTCTAAATATTTTCTGGCATGTTCAGATAAAGGCATATTGATGTCAGATAAGTGATCGACAATTTTTCTATTAATTTCTTCTGGCACTCGCTGATCAAAACTTCGATTGCCCGCTTCCATATGAAAAATAGGAATTTTACGGCGTTTTGCTGCAATCACAGCCAAGCAGGAATTAGTATCACCGTATAATAGTAATGCATCTGGTTTATGGGTTTCCATCAATCGATCAGACTCGACTAGAACTTTTGCGATTGTCTCAATGGGCGTGTCACCGGCAGCATTTAAAAAATAATCAGGCTTACGAACTTCAAGTTCTTTAAAAAAGATTTCGTTTAGTTCAAAATCATAGTTTTGACCGGTATGAACCAAGATATGCTGCATATGTTGATCAAGAGCCGTGATCACACGACTAAGTTTTATAATTTCAGGACGAGTTCCAACAATAGTCATGACTTTCACAAAAACCTCTTGATCATAAAAATTCTTTGTTCATAAAAATCCATTAGCGAATAAGTTCATCGTCCCCGAAGCTTGCGTTATCATCCACCATTAATTTATGGCGTTTTAATAAAGCAACAGTTCCTGCGTAATCCAGCAACGTATCAGCCGACGAGAATTCTTTTTTCAAAATGGATTTAGTAATATCAATGTCCCCGCCGTTAAGTTCAGGAAGCATGGATCTGATCGCAAAATATTCGCCCTTAGCAACCGCATAAGGAGCTTCTTCATCAGAGATCATAATTTCATGAAGCTTTTCACCAGGTCTGATGCCAGTGACTTTGATTTCAATTTTTCTGTCCCCCACCAGGGCTTTTGCCACATCGGTCATCAGTGAACTGGGTGCACGGGGAACAAAAATCTCTCCGGCACTTCCGTGCAGTAAAGCGTTGAAAACGGTATCAACCGCCACATCAAGGCTAAGTAAAAAGCGACTCATGCGCTCGTCAGTAATTGTGACGGGTCCACCTGATTTAATTTGATCATGGAACAAAGGAACCACAGAACCCCTGGAAGCTAAAACATTTCCGTAGCGTACACACATGAACCGAGTTTTTGGAGCTGAGATATTAGCTGAAATAAAAACTCGCTCTTGCATGGCTTTGGACATTCCCATGGCGTTAATGGGCTTACAGGCTTTATCGGTCGATATTCCCATGACCGTGTGAACGGGATAGCCATGCTCTCGGATGGCACGAACGATATTATAAGCACCCAAACAATTCGTCATAATGGCTTGTTCAGGGAAATACTCACAAGTAGGCACTTGTTTTAAAGCGGCTGCATTGATCACAAAGTCTGCGTTTTTAACAGACGAGCAAACATCAGCGTAATCACGAACATCACCGATGCGAAATTCTAATAAATTTTTAAAATTATTGTAAACTACTTCGTCTGTTGAAACTTGCTTATGCAAATAAGAAAGCCTCATGTAGTGCTGCTTTCCTTCATCTCGGGACATCACGATGATTTTTTTAGGTGTTCCCATTTCACCTGTTAGAACTCGTCTAACAAAAGTGCGGCCCATGGATCCCGTTCCGCCGGTCACAAGAATGGTTTTATTATCAAATATTTTCATAGCTCACCTTTTCTTCTTTTTTCATATCTTCGATCATGGTCTTCCATGATGGCTTTTGAAATCCCGTAGTTTTTGTATACAAATCACAGTTCAAGGATTTATCAGAAACATAATCGGGGTTATCTTGAATAGCAGTCTTGGTTTGATAAACGTCATTCATAATTTTGAGTAATTCAAATTTACTGATCTTTTCACTGGCCAGCTGATAAACACCGGACAATTGGGGATAATCTTTTAATACACGAAGGACTTCACTGGCCACAAAGTTAGTTGTAAGGCCTGAATAGAGGGCCTTTGAAAAACCTTTTACTGATTTTCCTTTTTGCGACAAAAACCACTCGATCAGTTCTGTTTTTCCCTCAAGTTCTCGGCCCACGATGGATAACCTGAAAGTTAAAGAATTCGCGTAACCAATTTCACCTAAAAATTTAGATTGGCCATACAAATCACCAGCGTTCGGTACATCAGATTCTAAGTAACCACCTCGGGCACCATCAAAAACACAATCCGTACTAAAATGTATGATTCGACAATTATTGGTCATTCCCCATTTTGCTAATTGATGAGGAAGCATGGAATTCACCTGAATGCATTTTTCAAGATCAGAAAGTTCGGGTTTACGTAAAGTCAGACCAATGCAATTGATAATCACTTGAGGTTGAAATTTTTCTAGAGTTTTTTTTAGGCTTGAAAAATCCAGCACATTCACATTTTCAAAAACTAAAGAGTCTTTAAATATTTGAAATCGATCGTAATGACTTTTTGCTTTACGAAGGGTGCAGGCGACGTTTTCTACGCCGAAAGAGTGTTTTAATTTTAAAAAGATCTGATGGCCCAGCATGCCGGCTCCACCAAGGATTAATACTTTCACTGAATCACTACCTCAATTGAGCTCTAAATTGCCTGAATTTAATGCGTGAATCAAACACTAAGACCCAGCTATAAAACCAGGACTCAAAACCCACCAATGTTGACATGTGCTTATAAATGGACGTAAAATGAGCACATGCTAACAAAGCGAATTTTGCATAACAATATCAAGGGTTTAAATAAGTCTTTACTGCTTCTTGGACCCCGTCAAACAGGAAAATCAACCCTTATTAAGGCTTTGAAGCCAGATCTCGAAATTAACTTTGCAGATCAAGAAAGCTTTCTTCAGCATATTAGTGATCCTTCACTTATAAAAAACGAAATAAAAGGCTACAAAAAAATTTTTATTGATGAGGTTCAAAGAATTCCATCAATACTGAACACGATACAGGTCATTATCGACAATGATAAAACGAAGCAGTTTTTTTTAACTGGATCAAGTGCAAGAAAACTTAAAAAAGGACAGGCTAATTTACTACCCGGTCGAATACTAAGTTATGAGCTAGGGCCTTTGACCCATGAAGAGCTGCAAGATCATTTTAATTTATCAAAAGCGCTTACGCTGGGATTGTTACCTGGAATTTATCATGAAGAATCAGAGCCTTTGGCAGAAAAACTACTGACCACATATGCTGCAACTTACCTGAAAGAAGAAGTGCAAGCGGAAGCGTTGACTCGTAATCTCGAAGGTTTTTCAAGATTTTTTCAAGTGATCGCAAGCCGCAGCGGGGACTTCACCGATTTTTCTAAGTTTGCTTCAACTGCAATGATAGAAAGAACGACGGCAAAAAGATATTTTGATGTACTCGTTGATACTTTAATTGTTCATCCTGTCGAGGCATTTGTGAAAAGCTCTCGAAGAAGGCTGATTCAACACCCTAAGTTTTATTTTTTTGATGTGGGCGTTTTGAATGGTTGCTTGAATAATTTCAAAGCATCAGCAGACCGTATTGGCAATTTATTTGAACATTTATTTCTTCAATTGGTTTTATCTTCTGCGAAGGCCCATGACGATAACATTCGGGTTTCTGTTTTCAGAACCGAAGCTGGTTCTGAGGTTGATTTCATAATTGAAAAAGACGATCAGGTTTTCGCTGTTGAAGTCAAAGCTTCAAAAAACATTGGTAAGCATGACTTAAAAGGACTCAAAAGTTTTGCAGATTTCTACGGAAAAAAACACATACCGATGGTGGCTTACGTGGGAGATAAAAATCTTCAAATTGATGGGATCAATATCTATCCGCTTCAAGCGGCTTTAAAGGTGCTTGGGTATTAATGGTTCAGAAAATTGCTTATAAACTGGAGTCTAACTTTTTCTCGATACGCTCTTGGCGCTCGAACAATTGAGAAAGACCGTCTAAGACAATTTTATTACGATTGTTTTGTTCTTCAACTAGTAATGCGATTTTGTGAACTGATTTTTCCAACTGTGAAATTTGAGCCTTAACTCCGTGGATCTCAGCCTTGAGCTCGTGGATCTCAGCCCGAACCTCATGAATTTCAGCTTTAAGCTCATTGAATCTGACTTCAGTTTGTTGAAACTTCTTTTCTGTGTGTGCTATCAGCTCATCACGAACACTATAAAGCATCTTTTGCGACGCAAAAGCATCCCCAGCTGTGCGCGGGTAAGATTTCGCTTTTTTAACTGTTTTGACCACTTTTTTGGTTTTTTTCATCGAAGGTGAGTCATAACCTATGATCTTCGAGGTAGCCAATAATTTGCTTAATGATGTGATCTTTTCGGTAATGGGCTTGAAAATATTGCTGCGCCTTTTGGCCCAGCCCAGCTCGCTGTTCAGTTGAAAGCTCCGACATTTTCTGAACCGCTGCGGCTAGGCCCTGGGCGTCTTCGGCCTCGGCATGAAAACCACAACCGGCTTGCTCTAAAATTTGACCCCCCACGCCATCAAAACTTCCGATGATGGGTTTTCCAGCTGCCATATAGGCTTGAATTTTAGAAGGAATCGTAAGTGAAAATATGGGATCTTTTTTAAGCGTAACCAGCAGTGCATCGCTTGCTTTAAAAAGCCCAGGCATATCACTTAAGGGTTTTCGGCCAAAAAAATGAATATTCTTAAGCCCCAAGTTCATAGCTTTTTGCTTAGTCGCCCCAAGTTCCGAGCCATCACCCACGATTAAAAACTCGATCGAGGAATTATTTTTTAAAATTTCACAGGCTGATAAGATGGTCTCAATGCTTTGGGCAATTCCAATATTTCCAGCAAAGGTGACCTTAAAAGTGCCCGGCTTTAAATTTAGCCATTCAGGGGTAGTGACCTTTTCAAAATCTAAATCTGGAGCCCAGTTCGGGACAACAAAAGCAGGGCCCGTGTAGCCAAACTCTTTTAAGTTATCTGTAAAACCTGGAGACTGAATCAGCATCAGATCTGTTCGCTTGTAGATCCATTTCACAACAAGACCCAAAATTTTATAAATAAAGGATTTTCGATTCATGGCTCCTACGGCCGCCACGCTATCGGGCCATAGATCTTGTAGCCATATACACACTTTAGCTTTGTTGAATCTGGCCCACAATATAGCAGGAATTGCTGTTGTGATGGGGGATGTGGCAAAAACTAAGGCCCAATCGGCGGGGGGAAGTTTTTTTTGAGCCAAGCTTGCACCCAAAATGTGGCTTAAGTAGTTCAGTGCTAGGCGAAGAAAACCTTTTTTTCTTGGTAGAATGGGGTAGCGGATGATTTTAACTTGGTTCAATTGCTCTTGGTAAGGGCCACTTTGTAGCGAGTAGCCTGGGTAGAATTCCCCTTTGGGGTAATTGGGGAGGCCGGTTAGGACTGTGGTTTCATTTACTTTAGAGAGCTCTTGGGATAGCTCGTTAATCAAAAAGGGTTCGGGGTGGTAGACGTAGGTGAAGATGTTGAGTTTCATTTAGATTGAAAAACATCCTTTTTACCAAATCCGGTGGGCTTAATGTTTCTAAGGTTAGACCTGATAAAATTATCGACTTTGCAAAAAGCACGCTTGATAGTTTGACCAGGCCGAGCACTAAAGGCCGTGATGTGAAAGTAATCGTGACCCAGTGGGGACTCTTTAGAAAAATAATAATTCGATACGCATTTTCTTAGACCATTTGGTTTTTTAATCGGAGAAACCGAATGCCATGATAAATTATGCGTCTCCATTAAAACTAATCGATTAAAACGACTTTCAATGACCAGATTTTGACTTACCGTTTTATCCCATAGTTCTAGGTGTCCACCATCTTCTAGTTTCCAATCCGGCGTCACATAATACAGTAGATTTAATCTTCTGTACGTTTGCCGACCTAAATCATGAGAATTATCGATATGTGGGTCTAAAAAATCACCAGGTCGCATCATGCTTAACCCACCAGCATAAAGCTTGGGATCACCAATTTGATTCTTAATTCCAGTGATTTCCTCAAAAGCCCTAATGACCTCAGGATCTTGAAATGCGAAGGTAATTTCTCCGAGGATAGAGTTGAATTGATCGTACTGTTTAGTCGTAAGCTTTCGCTCTCGAAAACTGTCCATTTCACGCCAAGAGGGATTAGATTTATCAAAAGATTCACTAATCTTCAGAGCTAAATCATTAGGTAAAAAGTTATCGATGGCCGTAAAAGCCGTTCCAACCTTGGCTTTGTTGAAGCTAAATTCCGCTTGGGCTCGCTTTTTTTCAATTTCAATTTTTTCAAGAATTAATTTCTTAAACTGGGCTGTATCGAACTTCATTTAAGCACCTCAATATTTGATTGCTAACATATCTGCCAATGAATATCATGCCCGGCATAGGAGCGTAAATGATTGTTTTTGCGGTTAATGTACATACTGGTGGGGGTAAAGTTTTATTAGACGCCCTATTAGAAGATCAACCGTTTGGCCCTATTACAGCTGTTTACACAGACGCTAGATATAGTGTTCCGGCGTCTGTTAAGAACATAAAAGTATTTTCATATCGCCCAACCATTCTTGAAAGAATCAAAGCTCAGTTTAATATGAAGAAGTTCATCGATGACCATAATTTAGCCGGTGAAGAAATTCTGTTTTTTGGAAACTATCCACCATTTATTACTTTTAAAAATAAGAGCATCGTTTACCTTCAAAATTGCTTTTTGCTAAGTGGCGTACCCTTGCCTAAAGACAGCATTAAAGAGGCCGGCCGAAACTTAGTAGAGCGATTGATTCTGAAGTTTTTTAAAAAAAATATTAATGAGCTTTGGGTTCAGACTGATTGGATGGTCAATTTAAGCAATAAAAATTTTAAGAATTTAAAGGTTTTAAAAAAGCCATTCCTTCCCACTTTTCCGACTCAAAATTTAAATATAAAAAAAGAATTTGATTTTATTTGTGTCAGTGACGAATCCCTTCATAAAAATTTAAATCTTTTGACAGAAACCCTGAATGAATTGGACGGAAAATTAAGTAAAAAGATCAAAATTTTGTTTATTACGCCATCGATCAAAAAAGAGTTTCTAATCAACTTTAAAAATAAGATTCATAAAAATTTAGAAGTAAAATTTGAAACTTCTGTATCGAGATCCCAACTTTTTGAGTTGTATCAAAGAAGCAAGTGTTTGATTGTAGCAAGTTCCTTTGAATCTTTTTGCTTACCAATCTATGAGGCAAAGCATTTTGGCCTGGAGATTGTTGCCAATGATATTCCTGTTTTAAATGAATTAAAGTCTATAAATTTATTCATAGATTTTCGAAATACAGCGAGTGCTGCAAATTATCTAAAAGATAAAATCGAGACTGACCATGATAATTAAAAGCAGGTTGATTACAGAAAAAGCAGAAGCATGCTTTAAAGCTATTATTGTCATTTATTTTTTGCTTTTCTTACTTACTTCACTTCCTAAAGTTTTTACCCTGTTCACCTTTATGCCCCAATTCGATGTTCATTTATTAAGCTTAATCTTACGAGAAACTTGTTTTTTATTAATCATTTTATTTTTTATTAAGGACTTATCAAAAAGAAATTTATTAATTTTTATGTCTGTTAGCTTTTTGTTAACATTAAATGTTTTCTTTATTGGAAGGCCCATTGAATATATCATTTTTGGTCTACGTGCGATGTTGCCACTTTTGCTTATTTTTATGGTCAGTGGCTCCTCATCCACATCAATAATTAAAGAAAATTCTTACAAAAAAATTGAATTTTTTGTGCAGGCCATTTTGATTTTACATTTAGGCTTTCAAATTCTTCATTTCCTTTTTGGCAAGGGTTATTATTCATTTATCTTTGAAAACCTAAACGCAAGAAACCCTGGATTATTTTATTATCCGGCTGCAGCAGCAAGCCTTACGGCAACATTATTGCTGCTAAAAGTAGGCCTTAGTTCCGAGGTAAAACAAAAAATGGTATGGCCCTACTTTCTTAGTTTTTTCCTGGCGTCATCGATAACGGGACTTCTTTTTTCTATCACCATTGGGGCCTATTTATTTAAAAAAATATCTTCTAAATTTGAACAATTATTAATCGCTTCCCTCATAATTTTGTCATTTCCTTTCCTGCATTACGCCAGGTTTTCAATGAGCGGGGATCAATATTTAGAACAAACAGGTGGCACACGCCTAGATATACTAATTGCATCAATAAAAAATGCCACTTTGTTCCCCGAAAACTTCGGTATTTATACCAATGCGAGCCGCCTTCAAGAGCACCACCTAGTATCCGATTCGATGTTTGCATCTAGTATTGGAAATTTGGGTATAATTTGGTCTTTTGTTTTTATCGGATTGATTGGGTATCATATTCGGTCAAACTTTAAGAAAAGTACTGATTACTATTTTATTTTGTTGGTTTCACTTCTTATTAGCTGCAGCTCCATGGTCATTACCGAGATTCCGATTGTCTTTGCATTGTTTTTGTTATCTGCAAGCTTAAAATTTACAGGCTAGACTTAATTTTGTATTCACTTATTTATTGTAAATACTTATTTAGTATACGGGCACTTTTTTCCCAGCTAAACTCACGTAATACCTTATCCCTGCCTCTGATTGAAAAATCTTGCCAATCAATTCCATTAATTAGTCTACAAATTTTTAATGCAAATATGTTTGGATCATCACAAACATGCAATTCTTGTCCGTCAATTCCGTTAATACCACTATTACCAGCACTTGTGCTGACTACAGGTGTTCCTAAACTCATTGCTTCTAGAACTTTAGTTTGAACACCAATACTAAGCAGAATCGGGCAAACACTAACTTTAGCCCTTTCTAAATAATCACTGACACTAGCAACACGCCCAGTAACTACAATATTTTTGGGGAACAGTTTAGCCGCCTCTTTGATTTTTTGATCAGGCTCAGCACCAACTATCCATAAAACTACTCCAGGCTCTTTTGCCAGTAAAATCGGCATAATTTCATTAATTAAAAATAGTGCACCATCTATATTAGCTGGATGGAACATATTACCAGTATAAACGATTGCTTGCTCACGCTCACTATAGGATCTCAATTTTTCTGTTTTCTTTGGAGTAATACCGTAGGGCACGTGCACAAGATTAGTTAGTTTATGTATTTTTCGGAAATCAAGAACGTCCGCATGCGATAGTAATAGAACTTTAGAAGCCTGGTGCAAAATCTTAATTTCATACAAATAAGTAGATAAAGAAAGAAGTTTAATCCTAATAGCTTGGAAACTTGACCAAATCTTTAATTTTGATAACCGCCATAGTTTTAGTGATTGTGGATCTTCAATGTTGATAATTACTTTTCTGTAATTATCTCGATTAATATACTGCATTGCGCTTAATTCAAACAATAGAATTCTGTCGTACGAGTTTAAGCTAGTTAATTCCTGAATTTTTCTTCTCATCAGTTTGGAAGAAAATACGCTTATTGAAGGAGGAGTACCGACCAGTGTTAATAAAAATTTCGATAAAAAAAATGGTTTCTTAATGTCAGATTTAACAACCGTCAAATTATTGATATAATCTGGCTTCAAAAACTCTTCATTATTAAATTTGAAGCAAATTAAATCAATTTCGTGCTGTTTAGATAATTCAATCATTGAATTAACAGATACAATTGAACTCCCAGATTGAAGTTCTATTGGAAATTTGATCATTATGCATAGAATTTTCACTTGAATTACTTTAATCTTTTATATTGTTTGAAATTTTTCGTCTGCAATCAAAATAAATTGCTCATTGCTTTTCTTTCTAAATTTTTTAAACTGATAAATATTTTCTGCAAAATAATTAGATTGAATGTTATTTAAAAATGACCCGTCAAAAAAATCAGGATTAACAAAAAAGGCATTCACACCATTCTTATCCACCGTAACAAATTTGTAACCGTGGGATTCAAAAAATTTACGCCATCCCGAAATGGATACGCCGTATTTAAGCATCGATGGGTGGGATTTTGAATTCGAAAAGTCACTTTTGTATTCTACGGTTATACACTTGTCTGGTCCGAAAACAGAATTATATTCTACAACAAATATTTTAGGCCGCATTCCAGCCTCAAGAACTGCTTGAGCTATATAGTAATCAATACCGTCGATATCCAATGAAAAAACATCAGGATCATCAAAAAAAGAAAGTCTCCGTATAAGTGATGCACTTTCTTTAGTAACAAACATATTTATACACTCGGCACCTATACTATAACCCTCAACAATACGTTTAGATCTAATTGAAAGAAAGGGATTGCCTTCGATCATTAAGCCATTAAGCTTTTCAGCAATTAGTAACCAGGCAGAGTTATTTTCAATACCGTCTGCTGCACCTATTTCAATAAAATACCTGTTTGATTTTAACAGATTTTTTCTTAAAACATCTATGATTCCATCTTCACCATTTTGACTAAAACCTGAAAACTCCCAGGTTGCTGGATTGGTAGGGTCGATTCTTCTGGACTGCATCATTGCATTACCCTTGGTTAGGGCTATCAAAATTCGCTGCCTGTCACGCAAATCCCACATGTAATTTTTTATTCTTTTAAACACTTAAACCTCTTAAAAATTTAGGAATTTTACTTAATCATGAATTTTAATATTTCACATTCAAAAAATTTAGATCAATTATTCCTTTCATTTTACAAAAATTATGTATATTTGAGACTCGGGCTCTCATAATCCCCCTTTGACCATGTGCATAATTCTATGGGATTATGTTCGTAGGTTGATGTTAATTTTTAGCAGCGATATTGTTCGTAACTGATTTAAATATTTCAGGATGGAGTGTACTTGATGCAAAAGATTGCTTTAATAACCGGGGTAACTGGTCAAGATGGTGCCTACTTAGCTGAATTTTTATTAAAGAAAAACTATATCGTTCACGGTATAAAGCGAAGAAGTTCTTTATTCAACACCTCGCGGATAGATCATCTTTATAAAGATCCACACGAGGATGGTGTAAGATTTTTTTTGCATCATGGTGATCTAACAGATTCATCTAATTTAATTCGATTAATTCAACAAATTCAACCTGATGAGATTTATAATCTAGCAGCTCAAAGTCATGTCGCTGTTTCATTTGAGGAGCCTGAGTACACAGCAAACTCTGATGCACTAGGTCCGTTACGAATTTTAGAGGCAATCAGAATACTTGGTTTACAAAAAAAGACAAGATTCTACCAAGCGAGTACCTCTGAACTTTATGGTTTGATTAAAGAGTCGCCACAAACTGAGCAAACACCTTTTCACCCTAGATCCCCTTACGGAGTTGCAAAGTTATATGCATACTGGATAACAATCAATTACAGAGAGGCGTATGGAATATATGCATGTAATGGAATTTTGTTTAATCATGAGTCACCAGTTAGGGGTGAAAATTTCGTTACAAGAAAGATAACTAGGGCACTTGCTAGAATTAAACTTGGCTTACAAAGCCACTTGTATCTTGGAAATTTAAATGCGAAGCGCGACTGGGGACATGCAAAAGATTATGTAGAAGCTCAATGGTTAATGCTTCAGCAGGCGTCACCAAATGATTTTGTAATTGCGACAGGTGAACAGCACAGCGTTCGGGACTTTGTTACTTATGCAGCTGAGTTTTTAGATATTAGAATATCTTGGCAAGGAAATGAGTTATCCGAAAAGGGATACGATCAACACGGCAATTGCCTAGTATCAGTAGACCCAAGATATTTTAGACCTACAGAGGTTGATTCTCTTTTAGGTAACTCAACATATGCCAGGGATAAACTTGGCTGGATCCCTAAAATTTCTTTCAAAGAACTAGTTGAAGAAATGGTTCTGTCGGATTTGAGCTCAGCGAAGAGAGATGAGCTTATAAAAAAACACGGCTTTAAGACCAATGACTTTTTTGAGTAAAATAAAGAAAAATTCTGGTCTTATCTTTGGACTTGTAGCATCCATTTGGATAGCAGCGCTTAATATTGTGTTAGTTCCAATTTATCTAAAACTTCTTGGTTCTGACTCTTATGGGCTTGTTGGAATCTACACTACGCTACAAACAATAATACTTTTTTTCGACCTAGGATTATCATCTACAATCGGTAGGGAAATTGCAAAAGCCAATAATCAGACTGAGCTTGATGAGGCTAAACATGTTTTACAGTTTGGCTCGTTCGTATACATAATTTTCTCATCAATAATTTTTTTTACATTTTTACTGTTCTCCACTTACCTTAGTTCATCTTGGATTAAATCTGATATTCTAACACCAAATCAAATTAGAGAGTCAGTAATTGCTATAGGCCTTTTAATTGCAGTACGTTGGCCGATATCTCTTTATCAGAATGTCCTTAATAGTAAGAAAAAAATGCTCGAGGTAAGCACTGTAAATATTATCTTTACAAGTTTGTCAGGCGTTGGGTATGTACTTATCTTTTCAAAAGTCTTTCCCGGTATAACATCTTTTTTTATATGGTTTACATTATTCGGTCTAGTCCACGCACTAGTGCTTAACAGACTTGCATGGATGTCGATTGGAGCGTCAAAAAAATTTAATTTAATCCAAACCTTTAATTCATTTAAAAAAAACTGGAGCTACACGAAGGATTTGGCATTTATTGGCTTTTTAGGTTTAATTTTATCACAAATGGATAAACTGATGCTTAGTAGCTTCTTGAGTTTAAGTGATTTTAGTTTGTACATGGTAGCCTCCACTTTGATGGGATCACTATATTTGATTATTATGCCTGTTTATAATTATATATTTCCACATTTTTCAAAATTATCTAATAGTGGTGAAAAAAATGAATTTATAGAGAACTACTTTTTGAGCTCTGGTTTATTTTCAGCTTTTCTATACCCAATAGTTGCATTTATGATCGTTTATATGAATGAGATACTAACGGTTTGGCTTAAGAATCCAGTTCTTACAAATCAAATACAACCAATAGCAATTTTGCTAATTATTGGAACTGGTCTACATGGTATTATGTATTTCCCCTATGCTGTCACCTTGAGCTCTGGCCATTCAAGTGTGGCCCTTAAGATAGCTTTTATAATGAGTTTAATTTCAATTCCATTAATGTATTTATTAATCAAAACGAACGGTGCATTTGGTGCTGCTAGTGCTTGGGTTGTGTTACAATTAATGTACGTGATCGGTGGTACAATTTATAGTCACAAGAAAATTAACTTGGGATCACCGTATGAATGGCTTGCAAAAAGTGTATTATTACCAATAGCTATCTCTCTAATTTGTTTACCTATTTATATTTTTTTAAAGTCCATAACTTCAAATTTGTATATTTTGTTTACTGTCGGCATTTTGCAGATTCTGTTAACAATACTCATTTTAATTTTTATAAGGAGAGATATAAAGAATTACTTTTGGAACAATTTGATATTAAATACCTAATCATTAAGTGAATCGGTAGACTGTATTGATATTCTTTTTTAGTATTGTAATTTTTCTTCAGATTTTTATTTATTGATTCCATTTATTTAATGAAAGTATGCTGGGGATAATGGCTTGTAAAAATGTAGCTTTAATAACTGGCATTAGTGGTCAGGACGGAAGATTTCTTACCGATTACCTTTTGTCAAAAGACTATAAGGTTTATGGCCTAACAAGAAGAATTCCAGATGCAAATCTAAAAATGTCACCAAATTCGAAAGTTTCGCTCATCGAGTGGGACTATTTAGATTTTGAGAAGTTGGATTCACTAGTAAGCTCAATAAAGCCACAAGAATTCTACAATCTAGCATCATTTTCATCGGGTGCATCAATGTTTGATGATACAATTTCCATGATCGATATTAATGGCAAATCTGTTGTCTTAATCTTAGAGGCAATTAAAAATTCATCTAAATCAACACGGTTTTGCCAGGCCTCTAGCAGTGAGCTCTTTGGAAACTGCAAAGAGTCACCACAAAATGAAAACACGCCTTTTAATCCCAGAAGTCCATACGGTGCAGCAAAACTTATGGCTCACAACATGATTAAAATCTATAGGGACAAGTACGGTCTTTTCGCAACTTCAGCTATTTTGTTCAACCATGAAAGCCCCTACAGGGATTTAGGTTTTATTAGTCGTAAGATTACAAACGGTGTTGCCAAAATTAAACTTAATAAAGCCAGCTCCCTTGAGCTAGGCAATTTAGATGCAATTCGTGACTGGGGTTATGCAAAAGACTATTCAATTGGCATGTGGAAAATGCTTCAAAGTGAAAAACCTGAGGATTATGTATTGGCAACTGGTATTCCACACACTGTTCGCGAAATGTGCAAAGTAGCCTTCGAATATGTTGGTTTAGATTACCAAAACTTTGTAGCTACCAGTTCTTTAGACTATAGGCCCCAAGAACAATTCCCCTTGGTAGGTGATCCATCAAAAGCTTATAAAGATCTAGGATGGCGATCAGAAACTAGTTTTGAAGATACGATTAAATTAATGGTTGATTTCGATTTAGAACTTTTAAAATCATCAGAAAGTGCAAATTAAAATGTATAAAGAAATTAAAGCCTGCAGAATATGTGGAAATACTAAACTTGAAACTGTACTCGATCTTGGCGAACAAATGCTAACAGGCGTGTTTCCTAAGAGTAGGCAACAGAAGGCGACTGTTGGACCAATCATACTGGTTAAATGTGATGGTCATGATTCTTGCGGACTACTGCAACTAAAACATTCGTACAATTTGGAAGAAATGTACGGATTAAACTACGGCTATCGTTCTGGATTGAATCTATCAATGGTTCAACATCTTAATAAAAAAGTGCAAAAGATTTTAGCAACAATGGATTTAAAATCTGGTGATCTAGTTATTGATATTGGTTCAAATGATTCAACAACTCTTAAGTCATATCCAATTAATTTAAATCTTGAATTAGTCGGCGTGGATCCCACCGGCAAGAAGTTTCATTCTTACTATCCAGAAAATGTAAAATTGATTCCTGACTTTTTTAGCGCTCAACTTGTTAAAAATGCATATCCATCGCTAAAGGCAAAAGTGGTGACTTCTTTTTCTATGTTCTATGATTTAGAATCACCTCTGGATTTCATGAAAGAAGTCTACAGCATATTAGATGATAATGGGATCTGGGTTTTCGAACAGAGTTACATGCCTAAGATGCTAGATACGAATTCGTATGATACCGTTTGTCATGAACACTTAGAATTTTATTCGTTAAGCCAGATCAAATGGATGACAGATAAAGTTGGCTTTAAGATAGTTGATATTGAGTTTAATGATGTGAATGGTGGAAGCTTTTCAGTCACGGTCAGTAAATCACAATCTGCAAAACCTGAGAGCCCGCAAGTTGCCAAAATTCTTCAAGAAGAAAAAAGATTAAAACTTGATACAAAAGAGCCTTACTTAGAGTTTTTTGAACGAGTTAAGAAAAGTAAGTCTGATTTATTGCAATTTCTTAAAAAATGTAAGAGCGATGGCAAACGAGTTGCTGCACTAGGTGCATCGACAAAGGGTAATGTTTTATTGCAATACTGTAATCTAACTGAAGAATTTGTTAGCTGCGTTGGCGAAGTTAATTCAGAAAAGTACGGCTGCTATACGCCAGGTACCTATCTGCCTATAATTGAAGAAAACAAAATGATTCAAGAAAATTTTGACTATTTGATTGTACTGCCCTGGCACTTTAAGAATTTCTTTTTAAATAATAAAAAGCTTAGCGGCCAGACTTTAGTTTTTCCACTACCAGAACTAGAAGTAGTAAAACTATAGTCCGTTCTCTCGCTTAATTACTTCTAATATTTTATTTCCGAAAACATCATCGGGCTCGAGTAAATTACCCTCGGCCCATTCGTTCCATGATTTGATAAAAATGAAGTCACTTTTTGTGTCTAAGGAAAAGACTTCTTTCACGTGCTCTTGAAATGTTTCAACACCAAAGCCATTCAACATTACACCCCTATTTGCATGTCTTGGGGTTGTGTCCCATCCTGAAAAAATGGTGGGTATGAATTTTTCATTTTTGGCATATTTGTTATAAATGCCCTTCATAAGCTTCCTGTATGAATAACGAACGGGTCCTAAAAATGTAGCATTGTGATACCGAACTAATCTTTCAATAATTTTTTCTAACAGATTTCGGTTAGAAAACATTGCTGGACTGTGGGCATAGCCATCAAAAAGTTCAATATCTTTAATTGTTAGATCATATTGATCTGAAATGAAATAAAAGCCATCAAATCCATTTTTTTTAGCTAACTCATTCCAGGTTGACCTAAATAGATTAAAATCTGGAATATCCTTAGCCATAAAAATACTTAAAATAAGTTTATTATCCTTTTTTAAATAATTTGGATTTTTAAAGTGGGGCAATAATTCGTTAAAAAATTTTACGTAGTCTTCTTTTCCTAGATACTTTTGCTCTTTTAATAGTCGCCACTTTGATTTGTCGAACCAACTATGGTTGGCCCAAGCCAAACAATATTTGACTTGGCTGTCCGCTTTTAACAAATGCTCAAGGGGTTTTTCAAGAAGCCTTTCACCATTACCAAACCAATAGGTCCAAAAACAGAACCCTTCAATTCCATTTTGGCTTGCAATCTTGTACTGCTTTTCAAGTATTTCAGAATCTAAAAGGTTGTAATAGCCTAGTTCACTAGGTCTTCTAAGTTGATGACCTTTAAAGTAAGGTTTCCACTTCTTTATTGCTGTCCACTCTGTGTAGCCCTCGCCCCACCATTCATTGTTTTCTTTAATTTCATGGAACTGTGGTAAGTGATAGGCAATAACTCTTTTTTTCAATTGAGATTTTCCTTTAAAGCAGATTGCAGACTTGCTTTCCAATCACTCATTTCAACATTAAATGTGTTTTTAATTTTTCCACAATTTAATCTGGAATTTAAAGGCCTAGCTGCCGCAGTTTTATATTCATTCGAATGAATTGGAATTATCTTTTTTAAATTTGTGAAACTATTTGGTTTTAAAAGACGGTACTGATTAAAAATTTCCTCAGCAAAACCATACCACGAGGTTACGCCTTCATCAGCATAGTTATAAATTCCCGATTTTTCGAGTAATTGCTGATCATTTAGAATTATTGCTGTGGCTTTAGCTATACTTTTACTCCAAGTAGGACAGCCTATTTGATCTGAAACTATTTTAAGTTCTTCTTTTTCAGCACCAAGACGAAGCATGGTTTTATAAAAATTGTGGCCATGGTTTCCATAAATCCAACTGACTCTTAGAATTACATGGGATACGCCAGAGTTTATAATCAGCTGTTCGCCCTCAAGCTTTGACTTCCCATAGGCATTGATCGGATTTGGTCTATCACTTTCTGAATAGGGCTGAGCTTTCGACCCATCAAAAACATAATCAGTCGAGTAATGAATCAAATGTGAATTTAGTTTTTTTGCTTCTTCTGCAATAACTCCAACAGCTAATGCATTAATCTGCTTTGCTGTTGGTTCCTCTGATTCCGCTTTATCAACAGCTGTATAAGCAGCTGCATTTATTATGCATGTTGGATTAAAATCACGAATATTTTTTACTATTGAATCAACATTTAAAAAGTTGGCCTCTGTTGAGGAAAGAAACTTTTTTTCCTTGATCGAATTTAAAATTAATTGGAGTTCGGAAGCCAATTGTCCATTTTTACCAAAAACGAGTAGCTTCACGGATAGACCTCGGCACTTTGGATAGAGATGCCTTTTTTATCTTTTTCAGACAAGCTAGGTTCACCATCAAAATTCCATTTAATATTTAAATCTTTATCATTCCAAAGAATGGATTTTTCATGCTCAGGTGCATAGTAGTCTGTTGTTTTATATACGAACTCAGCTTCAGTCGATATAACTAGAAAACCGTGTGCGAAGCCTGGCGGCATCCAAAGTTGCTTTTTATTTTCAGCTGAAAGAATAAGGCTGAAATGCTGACCAAAAGTAGAAGATGATTTTCTTAAGTCGACAACCACGTCTTGCACTTCGCCTCGGGTCACTCTTACTAGTTTACCTTGGGCTTGTTTGATTTGATAATGTAGCCCTCGCAAAACTCCACGGGCCGATAGTGAATGATTATCTTGAACAAAGTGGAAGTTTGTACCCGTTAGTTCATCAAATACTTTTTTATTAAAACTTTCAAAAAAAAATCCCCGACTATCACCAAAAATTTTTGGTTCTAAGATATAGCAATCATTCAAAGGAGTTTTTACCAACTTCATTTAATTACTTTCTTCAGCAATTTGAATTAAATATCTTCCGTATGCATTTTTCTTAAGTGGCTCTGCCAGTTTTAATAACTGATCTAGATTTATATAATTCATGCGGTAAGCGACTTCTTCGGGTGATGCGACCTTAAGGCCTTGTCGGTGCTCGATGGTTTGAATAAACAAACTGGCTTCTAGTAAGCTTTCGTGTGTCCCAGTATCGAGCCAAGCATAACCTCGTCCCAACTGGCAAACTTCGAGCTGCCCTTTTTCAAGATATATTTTATTCAGATCCGTAATTTCAAGCTCACCACGACTAGAGGGTTTTAGTGATTTCGCGTATTGCACAACATTTTTATCGTAAAAATAAAGTCCTGTAACTGCATACTTAGATTTAGGCTTCTGGGGCTTTTCTTCAATGGAAATAGCTTTGCCATCTTTAGATATTTCAACAACACCGTATCGTTCAGGATCATTAACTTTGTAAGCAAAAACACTGGCCCCATGCTTAAGCTCTGCCGCCTGTCTTAAGGTTTTGCTAAATCCCTGTCCATAGAAAATATTGTCACCCAAAACAAGTGCACACTCTTGGCCGTTAATAAACTTTTCACCAATAATAAATGCTTGTGCAAGTCCATCGGGCGACTCTTGAATGGCATAGGAAATTTGAATACCCCACTGCGACCCGTTGCCTAATAGTTGCTCGAATCGGGGTGTGTCTGAAGGCGTTGATATAACCAAAATTTCTTTAATTCCGGCTAACATCAATGTGGTCAGCGGATAATAGATCATGGGCTTATCATAGATAGGCAGTAACTGCTTACTGATCGCAAGTGTAGCAGGATAAAGCCTTGTTCCAGAACCTCCAGCTAAGATTATCCCCTTCATGATCGATCTCCGTAATTTCTTTGAATCCAGTTTTTATACTCACCGGTTTTAACAGAATGAACCCAATGTCGGTTTTGTAGATACCAATTCACGGTCATTTTTAAACCTTCAGTAAATGTGTACTTAGGTTTCCAACCAATATCATTTTGTAAATTTTTTGGATCGATTGCGTATCTGCGGTCGTGACCTGGTCTATCATTAACAAATGTTTTCAGCTCAAAATAAGATTTTTTATTAGCTCTGGGTTGTAACGTGTCTAACAACTCACAAATATTTTTAACTACTTCTATATTTTGAACTTCGTTGATTCCGCCAATATTATACTTCGAACCTGGCTTTGCTTTATTCAGTATTGCAATCAAAGCATCACAGTGATCTTCAACATGAAGCCAATCTCTGATGTTTTTCCCGTCTCCGTAAATGGGAAGCTCTTTTTCTTCCAAAGCTCTTTCGATGATCAATGGAATTAATTTTTCAGGAAACTGAAGTGGGCCATAGTTATTGGAACAATTTGTGATGATAGTGGGTAACCCGTAGGTGTGAAAATAAGACCTAACTAAATGATCACTTGATGCTTTGGAAGCCGAATACGGACTGTTGGGTTGATAATTTGAGTTTTCTGAAAATGCATCTTCTTGTTCAGTTAAGCTTCCATATACTTCATCAGTCGAAACATGAATGAACCTAAAGTTATTTTTGTCTGCTTCATTTAGTTTGGACCAATAGTTTTTTGCTGCTTCTAATAAACTGAACGTGCCCACAATATTGGTTTCAATGAAAGCTTTGGGTCCCGAGATCGATCGATCCACATGGCTTTCGGCAGCGAAGTGAATCACAGCTTTGGGCTTTAGATCTTTAAAAAGATTAGAAATTCTTTCTGTTTCATTAATATCCGTTTTAACAAAGGTGTAATCTTTGTTGTTTTCAAACCTAGATAGATTTTGAGCGTTACCTGCATAGGTCAGTTTATCAAGATTGCAAACAGCTCCAAGACCTGACTCCATCCAGCGAATAATAAAATTAGAGCCAATAAAGCCGCAGCCACCTGTTACAAAAATCATTTCATTTTTTTATCATCTCTTTGCTGAGTTTTACAAGATGCCTTGCCTTCCAAGTCTCTTCTTGTCTCTGTGGCTGACCTGTTCTAAAACTTCCCCTTGAGGGAGCCCCCAAATGAAAATTTCAGTCTTCGGAACAGGTTACGTAGGTCTTGCAACGGGTGTTTGCTTCGCTGATATGGGTTATACCGTCATGAGCTTGGACGTGGACCCTGAAAAAGTCGATAAATTGAACCAGGCCATCCCCACAATTTTTGAGCCTGGCCTTGAAGATATCCTGAAACGAAATCTTGATGCTAAGCGCATTTCCTTTACCACAGATTACAAAAAAGCCGTGGATGCCTCGGATATTTTATTTATCGCAGTCGGCACCCCCACTTCTGATGTGGATGGCTCGGCTAATCTTAGTTATGTCGTCAGTGCTGCTGAAAGTATCGGTCAGTTCATGTCGTCTAAAAAAACGATTTTGACCAAATCCACAGTGCCAGTGGGAACCAATTACTTGATTCAAAGCACCATCAAAAAAACTTTAGCCGCCCGCGGGGCCAAAATTGATTTTGATATCGTCTCGAACCCTGAATTCTTACGAGAAGGCACAGCCATCCATGATTGTCTTCACCCTGACCGCATCGTGATCGGCTTTGAAAACGAAGCGGCCGCTAAAATTGTACGAAGACTTTATGATCCGTTTATTAAAAATGGTGCTAAAATGATCGAAATGGATATCTCGTCGGCTGAGGTCACCAAATATGCTGCCAACGCCTTTTTAGCGACTAAGATCAGCATCATGAATGAGTTCTCGAGGCTTTGTGACAAAGTCGGAGCCAATATCGAAAATGTGCGTGTGGGTTTGTCGGCTGATCACCGCATTGGTCCTCACTTTATTTACGCAGGTGTTGGTTACGGAGGCTCTTGCTTCCCGAAAGATGTAAAAGCCCTGATTCACACCGGTAAAAAATATGACGAGGACTTAAAAATATTAAACGCTGTCGAAGAGACCAACTTCATTCAACGTGATCGATTCGTGAATCACGTGCTGGCAAAGCTTGGTAGCAAAGGCATGGGTAAAAAAATTGCTGTCTGGGGCGTGGCCTTTAAGCCCGGCACTGATGACATCCGCGAATCACCTTCTTTGTATGCGATCGAGAAATTTTTAAGCGCAGGCTATGCAGTCAGTGCCTATGATCCTGTGGCTGCCGAGAATGCTAAAATTCAATTGGGTTCTCGGGCTGATTTAACATTTGTCCCGCACCAAGATGATGCTTTAGGCGGGGCTGATGCTTTATGCATTTTCACCGAGTGGAAAAGTTTTTTGCAGCCTGATTTTGCAAAATTAAAAAAATCCATGAAGCAGTCTGTGATTTTTGATGGTCGAAATATTTACGATCTTGAAGTGATGCGTGAATCGGGTTTTGAATATCACTCGATCGGAAGACCTGTGGTGGGGGCTTAAGAAGCCTTTTGTTGTTGGATTTTGGGTGCTAACGTCTTTGAAGTGCCCCAAAAACACAGCTCACTTAAATGACTTTTTATCTTTAAGTTCCTCGCATAAAAAGCCAGTCCATTGGCGGGTTTTCAGCCCACATGTCGACCTTAAAAGCCGTTACAGGTCTTTAATCTTCTTAAATAGCTCTAAAATCAGCATGGCTAATTTGAGAATTTCTTTAAGTATTCGCAAAATCCTTCCGAAATTAATCTTACGTGGTAAGTAAGATTGTTTCATAGGGACCTCCGATCTTAGCGGGGAAACCTAAAGATCAGTCAAAGAGGGCGAGCGTGCTTTGGGGCATTCTCGCCTTTTGCATTTTTGGGGCTACGGTTTTGAAAGCGGACGCATAATCTTACAGCTTGGTAAAGCCGAAATCCGGAAGAATATAATTAAATTTTATGTTTCTTTTGAGTCGCGATCGAAACAGCGACACCTGCTAAAATCAAAAAGAAAAATCTGTTCTTAGCAATATTAAAATTAGACTCTGTTAAGCCGCCCACCATAAAGCAAATCACAGCAGCCATAAGTCCCAATTGCAGATGCTTTTTTGTTTGATCTAAATGGCTTAAGCTTTGTTTTATTTTTTTTAAAATAAGCCCATTAAAAATTAAAAACAGTAATAAGCCAAAAATTCCCGTGCCTGCCCATAACTGCAAATACTGATTGTGCGCATGGGATTCCCGCTGTCCCTCAGGATAACCCATTTCATCATAGTATTTTCTTAAGTGCTTTTTGTTTTGTCCAATGCCGACTCCAAAAACGGGATAATCCTGAATCATGGCCCAGTTACCGCGCCATAAAGCGATTCGTTCTTTGTTGCTGTCTGTTTCATTATTTGTTTTACCAAAAGCTCGATCGTAAACCCTTTGGTTCGTTGCCAGTAAAGTGACAATCACCAAAACACCAGCAGCTAATAAAATCATCGCCCGTTTTTGATTCCATAAAAAAACGGCAACAAAAATTCCAATGATGGATCCGATCCACACACCCCTGGTGTAAGTGAAAAGTGTTAAAAGGGCCGACGTCAAAACCACAGCTGCTAAAAGAGCTTTGTTTTTTGTGCTTAAAGTTGTCCACTGGCTGATTAAATAAATTCCGTATAAACAAAAAAGTGGTGCAATATTATGCGAAAAAGCCATGGTCGCTTTCATAATCCCCTGTGCCCGCCAGTGGGGATCTTGGCTAAACATCACAAGAGCTACCACATTTAAAATAAGTAAAGCCCATGCCCAGTGCTTGGTGATGATATTCACTGGATCAATTTTTGAAGCCAGATAAATAATCGATAAAAATGTGAGGATCCAGCGAAACTCAAAGTAATCCCCCCAGGCTTTAGGGTCTTGAAAGCCCACGTTGATCATCATGCCTGTCGTTAAAATCAAAATCCACACTGGCCAAATCCATGAGGGTGAGAGCTGAGTGAAAAAAGATTTTAAATCCTTATTTTTTATAGCGATTGTCAGGGCTGTTAAAATCATGAGTGTGTCTGACAAATCAATGGCCGATTGAGAGGTAAAAACAGCCACCAATGCAAAGCTAAATAAAAATAATCTCCATGCAATCATTCGGGAATCCCTTTTATGATTTCACCCTAACCCAGCTTTTAATAACTTTGCTTATGCGCCGCAACAGGCCTGCTTAATTGTGGTGCATCAGAGGTAGACTGCCATTCATGTCAGATTTTGCGATTATTTCGTTTATTATTAGTCTTCTTATCTCGGGCTTTTCAATTCCTGTGATCATTCGAGTGGCTCAACTTAAAAACCTAACTGATGACCCTGATTCTAAAAGAAAAACCCACATTGGTAATACTCCCACTTTAGGCGGAGTCGCTATTTTTGCTGGCCTTCTTGTCGCTTTCACTTCTTTGTATGATCTGAACGGCTTCACAGATTTGAAATTTATTACCCCGGCCTTGGTGATTTTATTTTTTGCTGGCATCAAAGATGACGTTCTTGTTTTAGATCCTATGAAAAAGTTAGCCGTGCAAATCGTGTGTGCGGCCATCATTGTGTATTTTGGAAACCTAAGACTGACTTCTTTATGGGGAATTTTAGCGATCACAGAGCTTCCCTATTTTGTTGGAATCGCACTGACTATTTTATTAATTGTGTCCTTAATTAATGCCTTTAATTTAATTGATGGAATTAACGGCCTTGCCGGATCTTTAGGGCTTATTGCTGCTGTTTATTTCGGAACTTGGTTTGCTTTAAATGAGATGGGATCACTGACGGTTTTATCTTTTTCTTTAGCTGGATCTTTAGTTGGATTTTTAATTTTTAATTACAACCGAGCCAAAATTTTTATGGGTGACACAGGTTCCATGGCCATTGGTTTTATAATCGCAATTCTTGTGGTCAGATTTGTGGAAGCCAACCGAGTGAATATGGAATCCTTGCAGTACCCGGTGGTGAACGCTCCCGCTATGGTGTTTGCAGTTCTTGCCATTCCTATTTTCGATATGATCCGCGTTTTTACCATCAGACTTTCGCAAAAAAAATCTCCCTTTTCAGCAGACCGCAATCATATTCATCACTACTTTGTTGATAGTGGATTTTCTCATGCGAAAGCCACGGGTTGGCTAATTGGAATCACTGTTAGCTGTATATTAATAGCTCAACCGCTGGATCAGTTTAGGTCCGCTTGGGGAATCTTAGCTTTGTTTGTTTACCTTATGGCATGGAGCTTTTTTGTCTGCAGGTATTTGAAAAAAACAGCTGCCGAAAGAATTGCTAACCGCCAATTAAAATCTTCTCAGATGCCAATCGGTAAAAAAGTATAATGATAAAGGCACTTTTTGTATGAAGGTGCTTGTCACTGGCGGTGCAGGCTACATCGGATCCCACGTCTGCGAAGTTTTGATGACCTCTGGCTTTGAGGTCCTGGCCTATGATAATTTATCTACAGGCTTTGCAGCGGCTGTGCCGGTGGGTGCAAAATTCATTCAAGGTGACGTCAGAGAAATAGAGAAATTAATTTCTTTATTAAAACAAGAATCCATTTCGGCCGTTGTTCACTTGGCAGCAAAGTTAGTGCTTTTAGAATCCATCCGCGATCCTTTGCTTTACTACGGAAATAACACCATCGGAGTTTTATCTTTGGTGACGGCTTGTAAAACTGCAGGCGTGGATAAAGTTGTTTTTTCGTCTTCTGCATCTGTGTACGGCGAATCCGATGGATCATTACTTAATGAAAAATCGATTGTCTCGCCCATCACACCCTATGGATCCAGCAAATTGATTAGCGAACGATTTTTACGAGAGGCCGAGGCTGCTTACGGAGTTAGAAGTGTTTCACTAAGATATTTCAATGCCGCCGGAGCCAGTCTAGATATATCAAACGGGCAAAGATCATCAGCTGCGGGGCATTTGATCAAAGTCTGCGCTGAGGCTGCCAGTGGCAAACGAAGTCATGTGGAAATCTTTGGTGATAACTACTCAACCCCTGACGGCACAGGTGTCAGAGATTTTATCCACGTGCAAGATTTAGCTTTTTTGCATGTGCAATCACTAAAATATTTAATTAACGGTGGAGCAGGAGAAACCCTTAACTGTGGCTACGGCCGAGGGCATTCTGTTTTAGAAGTGATTAAAACTATGAAAGCTGTCAGTGGTGTTGATTTCCCCGTTCGTGTTTCACCTCGCCGCGAAGGTGATTCGGCTTGCTTGATTGCGGACTCAACCAAAGCCAGAAAACTTTTTAATTGGAATCCAGAGTTTGATTCTTTAACAACGATTTGCAAAACAGCCTATGAGTGGGAAAAGCAGATTTAGCAGTATTTTTAAAAAGACCCCAGAGCACAACTCCCACCTCAGTCACCAGTGACTCCCGGTTCAGGCCTCTCCTTTTGCCTAGTTAATCCCACACATTTAGAGACTTTAAGCCTAGAAATCTTTTAAGTTTTTGAGAAGTTTTATAATCAGCAGGGCTAATTTCAAAACTCGACTCAAATACTTTAAAAAAACACCGATCCATTCCTTACGAGGGTTGAATTCGTATTGCACGGTTCGCTTGTTCATTTGGGCTCCCTTTCTGGAAGTCAAATGACCAAAATAGGGTGGTTGTGCCTGGGGCATCTCCACCCTTTGCATTTTTTAAGACAGTCTCGCTTTTAAAGAAGATCATATTTGAATCTATTCACAAGCCGAATTCCGGCTTACTAAAAAACTCTACAGCCGACCTAAGCCGATTAAAAAATCCATCCAGTCTCTGACGGCCCCTTCACCGCCTCGAGCTTTCATGATTTTAATTCCTGAAATATTTTTGATTTCGGGTCTGGCGTTTGTGGGACACGCAGGGAAACCCACATGACTTAAAATTTCCAAATCATTGATGTCATCACCGATAAAGGCCACATCTTTCAATGTGATCATAAGCTCTGCACATAAATTTTTGACTCGGGTCAGTTTATCTTTTTCACCTGGGTAGTAGTAACTCACTTTGAGTTTTTCAAATCTGCGATCGTTCAACTCGCGAGCTTCCGCTGTCACAATTCCTGTGGTCACACCTTTTTGGTGAAGCAGCACAAAGCCCATTCCGTCTTGAACTTGAAACTTTTTAAATTCATCACCGGATTCCGTGTAGTACATGCCTCCGTCGGTCAGAACTCCGTCCACATCACTTAGGAAAAGTTTTACTTTTCCCGGAGGCAGACGAAAGTTCCAATAGATTTTTGCAAACTTCGCAAGCACTAACGAATCGCCTTTAGTGCAGTTTCATAGTTGGGTTCTTGGGTGATATCAGAAACAAGTTCTGTATGAAGAACTTTATTATCTGCTGACACAACAACCACAGCTCTTGCTAGTAGCCCCGCAAGTGGAGAATCCACAAGCTCAAGACCCCAGTCTTTTCCAAAAGTACTTCTAAAAGTCGAAAGTGTTTCGCAGTTTTTAATACCTTCAGCCCCGCAAAATCTTGCGTTCGCAAACGGTAAATCCATGGACACATTTAAGACCACAGTGTTTTTTAATTCTGAAGCTTCTTTGTTAAATCTTCGAACAGAAGCAGCACACACGCCTGTATCAATACTAGGAAAAATGCTGATGATTTTATTTTTGCCAGCATAGGTTTCGCTACTAACAAGTGAGAGATCATTGCGAACTAGGTTTTTAAAATTGGCCGTCGAGCCCACTTCGGGAAGATTGCCATTGGTGTTTGCGGGTTGACCTTTGAACGCGAGTTTTGCCATTTGATTTCTCCATTTGGTGCCAGGTCCTGTTTCTTGTTACAGGATGTCATTTTCGTTAAGTACAGGCCTATTTAAAACACGGCATTTTTTAGATGTAAAATACTGTCTCTTAAGTCCGAATCTTAACGCCTCTAGTTTAATCGGATCGGGCGCTTTATTCAGCCAATCTAGAATCCCCTCAGGGTCGTTTTCATAAGTTGTATCTTCAACCAATGGAACACTGGGAGCTGAAAACCCTAAAACCTGCTGAAGTGTACTGTAGGGATAGTCCTCCACGGCACTACAAATTCCCGCAGCCACTGGGTTTCGATAATTATATTTGTAGGCGTTTAAATAATAATTTGGATGCTGCAAAATACATTTGTAATGCCTACCTGCAAAAGTTTCGTTGATGCGATTCCCAGCCCGGGTCAGACGCTTACTGGTTTTTGTCATCAATCGATGCATACACTGACTGATATTGGCATCTGGAGTTGAAGCAATCATGTGAAAGTGATTACTCATCAGCACAAAACTATGAACGCCTAGATTATATTTTTTCGAGGTTTCCGTGATTTCTTCTGCGAAAATCCCCCACACATCTTCCATGGGTACTTGAAACCATTCACGGTTGATGCATCTAGCACTTATGTTGTACGGAAATTCATTTTGTAAAATGGCTTTGGCTCTGGGCATGAAGCTTACAGAGTTCACAATCAAAGCCGGCTTTAAATTAAAGGATGATGGTAGAGTTACTGCACTGAGTCCGGAAACAGGACCTGGCACCAAATGGCGGAGAGCGAGGGATTCGAACCCTCGAGCCCCGCGAAGGGCTGCCAGTTTTCAAGACTGGTGTATTCAACCGCTCTACCAGCTCTCCGGGATCAGTTCTATTGGAGTTCGACCCCGGAAGTCAAAATAAAATTGGTTCTGACTACTTTAATACCGATGGCCACTTAAATGAGCCATCCTCTTGCTGGTAATTTTCTAAAATGGCCACCAAAGTTCGCCCGACCGCAAGGCCTGAGCCATTCAAAGTGTGCACAAACTGAGGCTTCCCGCCCTGAGGTCTGAAGCGAATGTTCGCCCGGCGAGCCTGAAAGTCTTCAAAGTTTGAGCACGAAGAAATTTCTCTGTATTGACCCTGACCCGGAAGCCAAACTTCCAAATCATAGGTTTTTGAAGCGCCAAAACCCATGTCACCTGTGCACAACAAACTTCTTCGGTAAGGAAGCTCTAAAAGATCGAGAACTCTTTCTGCGTGTGATGTCAGCTGTTCGTGAACTTCGTAGGATTTATCGGGATGACAAAAAGTCATCAGCTCCACTTTGTGAAATTGATGCTGACGAATCAAACCCTTAGTATCCCGGCCATGGCTTCCTGCTTCAGATCTAAAACATGGGGAATAAGCACAAAAAGATTGCGGCAACTGATCTTCATTTAAAATTTCATCAGCGTAGTAATTGGTGACCGGAACTTCTGCGGTTGGAATCAATGCGTACTGAGTGCCTTCTAAATGAAAAAGATCCTCTTTAAATTTTGGCAGCTGACCCGTTCCTTGTAAGCTTTGATGATTCACAATGTAAGGGGGAATCATTTCCGTATAACCATGCTCTTCGCTATGAAGATCGAGCATAAATTGAATGAGAGATCTTTCTAGTTTTGCGGCCTGACCTTTTAGAAATGAAAACCTGGCACCTGTCACTTTACCAGCTCGTTCGAAATCGATAATTCCTAATTTCTCTCCGATTTCCCAATGTTCTTTCGCTTGAAAAGTAAACTTCTTGGGCTCGCCCACGGTGCGAGTGATTTTATTGTCTTTTTCGCTTAAACCAACAGGCACTGTGGCATGTGGCTTATTAGGTAAATAAAGGGCCAGTTTAAAAACTTCCTGATCCACTTCGCTGGCTTCATGTTCCATTTTTTTCACTAACTGAGAACACTGACCCATTTCTTCAATGAGCTTTGAAGCATCTTGGCCTTGCCTTTTCATCTGAGCAATTTCAGCACTTGCTTTGTTCAGTTTTGATTTTTCTGTTTCCGCTTTTGTCATTAGCTCACGGCGCTTTTTATTAAGTTCTAAAACTTGATTCAAAACTTCATCGCTAGCACCGCGATTTTTTAAAGCTTGCTTGTAGGTTTCAAGTTCAGCAGGATTTTTTTCAAAGGCTTTAATATCTAACATAAATTCTTTCTTTAAATTTTTAAATTTCTTCTGTTACTCAAAATAGACTATTACTTCAAAAACAAATTATTAAGGCGCTAATAAAATATACATTTTTAAAATTTGTAAAACGAGGGCTACGAAAATATCAAAAATTAAAACCTTCGTAAACGACCAAGTCGTCGATACCTTCATAAAAGCAAAGCTCATGACAATCACAAAAGAAACCACAACCAAGTTTCCGGCCTGTAAAAGTTCTTGAAAAATAAGTCCAAAAACATAACCTAAAATTAATCCTGTTAGAAGCCTTAGAGCTAAGGTGGCTACATTGATGGATGTATTCTGAGCTGATGATTTCATTGATGCCGATAAATCTGAAAAACCCATTCTTAGCCTCCTAAATTTTGAATCATCATTTGTATTTGAATTCTATCAGCCGCATTCGGTGAAAGTTCTAAATACATTTGATAGGACTCAAGTGCCGCTTCATTGTCACCGCGAAGCTGAAACAAAGCTCCTTGTTCCCGGTAAATATCAGCATAACCATCTTCTCGCTGTTTCGCTAGCGCCAACATATCTTGCGCGATTTCCAAAGAACCTGATTGCCTGTAACAAGAGGCCGCTTTCACATACATGTCGACGGTTTGCCTGATTCGTAAAACATTTGATAACTCTTGAGCGCAATCGGCGTACTGCTTGGTTGCTAAATAAACATCCGCCAGTAAAACCATGGGATCAGAAAGCTGAGGGTTTTTATTTTTTTCCTCTATGGCCGCTTTTTTGGCCTCTTCCATATTTCCCTTCATATAATAGGTCTGACCTATTGCATAATAGAGCCTTGGAAAATTAGGATTCACCTTCGCAGCTTTTTGATAATTGTTAATGGCCTGATCAAACCTTGCAAGATCCCCAAGCACCTGTCCGGTCATGTAAAAGGCTTCAGCATCGGATGGATCTAAAATCGCAGCCGCTAAAAATGTTTTAAGGGCTGGCTCATTTTGGCCAAGAGCCCGTTGGCAAATCCCTAGGCTCATCAGGGCTTTTTTATTTTTTGGATCCACGCTGACCACTTGCTCATAAATTTCTAAAGCCTGCAGGTAGCGCTCTTCTTGTTTAAGTAAATTCGCTAAACCAATGCGGTATTCTAAAGTATAAGAAAATTTCTTTATCAACTCTTGAAAATACTGAACTCCCGTGTCCACACCCATTTGGGCTGCTAACATTTCTGCATACACCAGCTGAGCCTCGGCATTGGTTGCATCTAATTCCACTGCCCTTGTGGCATAGGAGCGCATGTTTTTAAGAGCGTCTTCTTTTTCTTTTGATAGCTTTGCAGTATCTGGCAAAATAGACATCGCCCTTTGCCTGTAAGCTTTTGAAAGTAAAACGTAAGTTTCCACATCACCTTCAAAAAGGGATCTGGCTCGTTCTCCGAATTGAATGGCCCCGATCATATTATTTTTTCTATACTCAAGCCATGCAAAGCCCCGCATCACTTCAAAATTGGGAGGCCCCTGTTGCTGAGCGCGGGTCAAAATGGAAAATGCCGTTTGAAAATCAAAGCGCTGAGTTAAATAATCAGCCTGCAAAACATAAGCTGAAATGAGTTTTGGATTCGCTTTAATCGCTTTATTCAACCAGTCCATGGCTTCAAAAGTTTGATTGAGCTGCCATAAGCATTTTCCAGCCTTCATGGCAGCTTCGGCATTTTTAGGATTCAGTTCAAAGGCCGCTTTGTATTCAGCCTGTGCTGATAAACAATCTCCTTGCCGCATATACTGATCCCCTAATAACGTCATCGCCTGATTATCATTTTTGCTTAAGCCCAAGTCTTCTTCGCCGCCCAGGCGAACCACTAATTCCCGGGATTGTTTATTTTGCGGAGCCAGTCTGTAAGATTTTTGTGCCGCCTGCAGAGCTTTTCTTTTCTCACCCTTGTTAAGCCAGAGCTCTGCTAAAACAAGCCAAGCGTCTGACTCTAATTTTGGTTCAATTTTTCCTGATTGATTCAAGGCGGAATCTAAAGTTTTTAAGGCTTCATCTTTTTTATTAAAACCTTTGGCTTCCACAAGACCAAACAAAATAAATCTTTCTTTTAATTTTGAATGCTTGGGGTTCATATTTTGTAAAACAGTGTAAGCCTCTTGGTATTTGCGCTGACGGTACTGAAGAGTGGCTAGTTTTAATAATGGACGGCTCCAGGTGTCCCACATTTTGGCTGCATTTTCAAAGTAAGAGGCCGCACTTAAAAATTCACGGTCCACTTCTAAAATTTCACCTTTTAAATAATAACCAATCGGTAGCAAAGAAAAGGCTCCGCTGGTTTCCAGTAAACTATCAATCTGGGCTCGGCCCTCAGGGTACCTTCCTGAAATTAAAAGCCGGATAGATTCACACAATTGACCATGGGGACTTGTCAAATTTTGCGCCCGAGTGGTTTGCACCAACTGCTCGACTGTTTTCAGATCTTCCACATCTTGGTAACTAAAGGGCCAAAGCTCTTTATAAACAAAACACAGTAGACCCCTGGCCTCAAGGTTAGCGGGTTGACCTTCAACTAAGGCCACCAAATGATTTTGCGATTGTAAGAGATCTTCCACCTGGCTGTTTTCAAGGCTTGCAATGGCTCGGGTCATTTTGTCTTGAACTTGAGCCACATCAAAGGCTGAGCGGTTTTTTTGTACACGTAAAAGCCTGATCCGACTGGATTTTTCACCGGACGGTAAAAGAATCAAAATTAAAGCGAGCAGCACAACCACGCTGCTTGCAATGATAAATATTTTTTTCCTCAAGTTTTTTTTATCGATATCAGGATCTTGATACTTGAGTTCGATCACAGGATTGGGATCGATGGTCGTCTTTGTATTGTCTAATTTTTTTATTTTATCTGAAGTCTCTTGGTTAACATTTTGAGTCTTCGTCTTTGAAGATGCATCCGGATTTGTTGTGGGCCTTGGAATATACACTGTTTCTTCAAAATCAGATTTACGCTCGATTTTTTCTGTTTTTGGATAGCCTGAATCTTCCGCTTTTTTTTCTAAAACATTTAATAACTGATCATAAAATTTTGGCTCTTTTGAAATGGGCACCCATTTGCCTTGAGGATAAGACGAAATCATTTCATCGCCCATGAGGTGACCTTCAGAAATTCTTTGCAGAACTTCTTTCGTCGTTAAAGGTCCTACAATTTGGCCTTTGTGATTTCTAATAATCCAACTGACAGGTGGGCCGCTCATCATGTTAATTGTACGAAGCTTTGACTAAATTGTTAGTCCAAAAAAGTTCCATAACGGGTTTTGGTGATTCCGTTTTGGAACCAGTCCGGATCCGGTAAGCTGCTGAAACCCTTATAGATTTTAGCTGAGTGTCTAAAAGTTTGGCACCCCTTTTGCTTAATCAATTTCTATAACATTTGAATTTCAACAAGTATCTGTAAGGACGGGTGGCAATGAAAGTTGGTAGCAAAATCAAAAAGAGCAGTGTGGGAAAAGCGTTAATCGCAATTTACATACTCGCTGTCTTAGCGATTTCTGCCAATGCCCGAGCGTCAGTGAACCAAATGTTGGATTTGAAAACAGAGTTAGTAACGATTTCTAAATAAGAGAAGTTTGAGGACCCCCTCCCCAAATCATCTGAAATGTGAAGTTGAAGGCCCGAGCCAATCCCCTCCAGGTTCGGGCTTTTTTTTGCCTTTTTTCTGGTCTTTAGTTCTGGTCGAGCCCTTTTGCTGTTCGCTTTGTTGAGTTTTAACTTTTTATTTTGTCTCAGTAGCTTGAGTGCTTGATCTTGACCGTTGGTTCGGAGTGTTAATTGACGGTCTAAGATTGGGTCCGTAGATTTGAAATATGGAAAAAACCTAAACTTGTATCTGACTTCTTAAAAGGACAGATTAATGGAATTTAAAAAGTCAGAAGCGATCAGGCTTATGGAAAAAATCATTAGAAGGGAATTTCCCAAAGTCTTGGCTCGAGAAAAAAGGGCTGCGAAACAAAAGGCAAAAAATTTAAAGAATTTTCAGCCATTAGTTAAACAACTGTTAGAAATGAAGAAATCACAAGAGGAACGAGAGAAAAATCCACCGTCTCACCCATGGCGACTTTGTGCACTTGGCAGCCACTGGGTCAAAGAACACAATCGAAAAACAAAATCGAGCTTAACAACAGTTGATGGCCATTGCAGGCGAAATTCTTCTAAAAAAGAAATTTTATCCGTAGATGAAATTCAAAATAGATATATTAATTCTATCAAACCTGAAACAACATCTTACAAGCCAGTTTTTAAGTCAAAAGCTGACTTGTATGACAACTTGATAACTGGTTGGACACAATATTGGAATGACGTTTTTAAGCCGACAACGCCTCTAGACCCAAATTTTGTAAAAGCACTTATGGCATCAGAGTCAAGTTTTTCGCCTAAGATATCGGTCCCGATACCGGGTCAGAAAGGTGCAAGAGCTCATGGACTTATGCAAATAACTGATCAAACAATTAAAATTTTAAATGATCCCAAGGGTGAGCTTAAAAATCATATTTTTTCCTTTAAGAAAAGTGACGTTTATGATCCTGGCGTTAATATTTCAACATCCATCAGGTGGCTTTTCCACAAAAAGCTGATGGCGGATCGAAGATTGAAAAGGCAAGCTACATGGCAAGAATCTCTTGTTGAATATAAAGGCTACACAAAACAATATTTAAAAAACCCACAAGAGGCTTTGAAAGGTCTGCATGTTTTTCAGAAGCACTATCAATATCTTAAAGATAACTCTGATCGCTAGTTCGTTAATGATTTCTTGTCAGCATACCGAAATTAGTAGTCTTGTCCCCTATTCTGATCAATTGCGAACTCGATATCAAAACTATTTATTAACAGATAGCTATGAAGTTCTTTCAGTCGATGATTTTAATGCTTATCCTCTTGAATCGTCCGCTGTAAAATTTGAAAATGTGAACCGAGAACTTCCCGTTTGGGTTTGCACCAAAACTAATAATATTAACTTTATTTGTAATGACAAAAACTACTCAGAACAAAACTCAACGGCAGATGACAACTTTGATTCTTCTTTTTCTTTTGTTCAAGATGGAATTTTTTATGAGTTCATCACTCGTCGTGGATTTCCAATAGAATCATGCCGTCAGTTGGTCAATGAATGGAAAAGCCTTGCAAAAAATCAAAACAATATTTGTGCGGCGGGTGAGCCTTTAGACGAGACTAAGAACTCAAGTGGTTCTTTGAATCGAACCCTTGTTTACCAAATGATTAAGACAAAAAATAATTGTCTAAGTTGGTTTGAAGGAATTTGTAGCAAAAGTAAGCGCTAACTTTTCAAATTCTGACAAACTTTTAATCAAAAAAAATAAATCTCAAGTTTTCCCAGACCTTTGGCCGATCTAGTCTGTATGAAAAACACCCTACTTATTCTATCGGCTTTTCTTCTAGCCTCTTGTCAAAATCCACAAACAGTCTTTGAGGAAATTATTCTTGATACTGGCTTCATCCCTTTTAGGACTCCCATGTCTGATACAAAAGTGGGAACCATCATCAAAGGTAACGCGAGCACTTTAATTACGGCTGTGCCCAGCTATCGCTGTTTTCCCGAGTTCATTGGCGATTATGCAACCGAACTTGTGCATGTGAATAAAACCGATCTACCTGAAAAGTATCAAGAGTTCACAATGGAATTCGGCACTCAACTTTCTGCACTTTCAGAAAATGGAAATCCAACTTTTGAATTCAATGCAAATTTTAAGAGAGCTAAAACCATCAGTGTAAAATTTGAGGGAGCTCAAATTGAAAGCTTAGATGAATTTTCTTTTGAGAACTTTTATCTGGATGCAATACCTGAGGCTTGTAAAAAGAATTTACTAAGGTCAGCGTTTGTCGTGGGTGCATTGAAAGTCGAGAAAATGAATTTTACATTTAAAGATGAGTACGGTGCCGAGATTGCTTTAGATGTGAATAACATTGAAGAGATCGTAAAGTTTCATGCGGGTGTTAAATATTCAGTTAAAAACAATTATACGCTTGTCATTGAAACACCCAAATACGTGGGCTACCGACTGGCTAAAATCAGTCCACGCAGTGATGGACTGATTCAATCCTACGCCTCAAGCTTTGATAAAAACGGTGAGTTTATATTCAAAGCTTTAAGAAGCTTATTTAAGCGTTAGTCGACTGCCGAGCTTTAACCCTATCAAGTACACTAAAGGCTGTCGTTAATATCGCTGTTGGATCACCCACATTGCTGGGAACAATTAATAAATCAGAATTTGTCGCCATCTGACCCAATTGCTTCACGTATTCCTCAGCGACGCGAAGATTGGCAGCGTCTCTGCCGCCTTGGCTGGCTAATGCTTCAGCTACCATTTTGGTTCCATCAGCTGTCGCTCTTGCCACTGCTAAAATAGCTTCGGCTTGACCTTGCGCTTGATTGATTTGTCTTTGCTTGTCAGCTTCAGATTGTTTGATCACGTCTTGTTTGCGGCCTTCCGCATTGTTGATCATGGAATCTCTGGCACCTTCAGATTCTAAAACTTTTGCACGCTTTTCTCGCTCGGCACGCATTTGTTTTTCCATGGCATCCAAAACGTCTTTAGGTGGATTAATAGATTTAATTTCGTATCTTAAAACTTTCACACCCCAAGGCTGAGTGGCATTATCAATTCCCATCACAACCGCGTTGTTTACTTTTTCTCGCTCTTCGAAGGTTTTATCGAGATCAATTTTTCCCACTTCAGATCTTAATGTGGTTTGTGCGAGTTGAATCACGGCCAGTTCGTAATCATTAACACCGTAAGAGGCGGCTTTAGGATCCATCACACGGTAGAAAATCACTCCGTCCACCGTGACTTGAACGTTATCTTTTGTGATGCAAATTTGCGGAGGGATGTCTAAGACCATTTCTTTCAAATCTGTTTTGTAAGACACACGGTCCACAAAAGGAATCGTGATATGCAGGCCCGCTTCCAAAGTGCGGCTGTATTTACCTAAGCGCTCGACGATGAAAGCTGATTGCTGAGGTACAATTCTTACGGTTAAAGCCACAAACACAATGGCGGATATAATTAAAGCCAGTGATATAATTTCCAAAACAAAGCTCCTTTACTAAAATGACTCAATTTACTTTTTAATTTTTCTTAATTTGCAAAATGTTTCCGTCTATTTTCAAAATGATCGCTTGATCCCCAGAGTTAAGATCAGAGGGGCCGATATTTTCTGCGTTCCAAAGAGATCCCTGATAGGTCACTGAACTTTTTTTGCCGGCCATTATGGTGGAATCCACAGTCAACGTGCGGCCCACATCGTTTTGCACTTCTAATGTTTTAAGAAGTTTTTTTTGAAGTGGCTTTCTTAAAACAAACACACCCAAAACAGAAACACCTGCACACACCAAGGCTTGCATTAAAAAAGGAGCTTGAACTTGGGCTGTTCCTGCCGCCGCAAAACATCCAAGCGCAATAAAGAGTAAATAAAAAGTTCCTGTGAGCATTTCACCAATAACTAATAAAAAACCTGCCACTATCCAAACGATGACTGGATCCATTTATACCCTTCCTATTTTTGCGCCCAATGAAGAAAGCTTATCTTCCATTTTTTCGTAGCCTCGGTCCAAGTGATAAATTCGGTTCACAGTGGTTTCGCCTTTGGCCACAAGGCCTGCGAGTACTAACGAGGCACTGGCACGAAGATCAGTGGCCATCACAGGTGCTCCGGTTAAACCCTTATCAGGAATGCCACGAACAACAGCCACATGGGTTTTGGGTGTGATATCAGCGCCCAAACGCATCAGTTCTGTGACGTGCATAAATCTATTTTCAAAAACAGTTTCAGAAATCACACTTGTTCCATGAGCCAAAGTCATCAAAGCCATGAACTGAGCCTGAAGATCTGTAGGAAAAAGCGGATGCGGAGCTGTTGTGATATCAACGGCCTTCCATGATTTTAATTTTCTAACTGTGATAGAATTTTTTTCTGTATCCACAGTGAATCCAGCTTCACGAAGTTTAGCGATAAAGGCCTCTAGGTAACTGGAATCAATGTGTGTGGCTGTCACTTCTCCGCCCGTGATGGCACCAGCTATTAGCAGTGTTCCTGCTTCGATTCGGTCAGGACAAACTGTATGTTCAGCAGGCTTGAGCTGATTCACACCTTCAATTTTAATCACGCTTGTTCCATGACCAGAAATTTTTGCACCCATTTTAATTAAATAATTAGCAAGATCCGAAATCTCTGGCTCTTTGGCTGCATTTTCTAAAATTGTTGTACCCTCAGCAAGAGTAGCCGCCATCATCATGTTCTCGGTGCCGCCCACTGTGACCTTTTCAAAAAGAAACGAGCAGCCTTTTAATTTTTTTGCATGAGCATGAACGTAACCTTCTTTAAGTTCAATTTCAGCTCCCATGGCCTTCATGCCTTCAAGATGCAAATCAATGGGCCTTGTTCCGATGGCACATCCACCAGGCAAGGACACAACGGCATCACCTGTTTTTGATAACAAAGGACCTAAGCAAAGAATGGAGGCTCGCATTTTTCTGACCAAATCATAATCCGCTTTTTGTGAATTGGTTTTTGAGTTAATCACCAAAGTATTTTTTTGAAACTCACTGTTGCAGCCAAGGCTTGCTAGTAAATTTCTAGCCGATTCCACATCGGCGAGTTCAGGAACATTATGAAAAGTGTGTTTTCCATCAGCTAGTAAAGAAGCAAACATAAGCTTCAAAGCTGAGTTCTTGGCACCACTGACTTTAACTTGGCCATTGAGCTGATGACCACTTTGAATGACCATTTTATCCATTTTTTTCTCCTGATATGACTCTGTCATGTCCTGATAAATCTTTAATAATTTCAATTTTTGAAAATGATCCAAGGCTTGTGTAAAAGTCTTTCATCTGGGGTCCTTGATCAAAACCCATTTCCATCATCATTAAACTTTTTGCTTTGAGCTTTGCAATGCCAGCCTGTGACCACAATTTTAAAAGTGATGTTCCACTTTCAGCAAAAAGGGCCGTGTGGGGCTCAAAGTCTTTCACATCTTTTTCAACATGGGTATCAGTGGGTGCAATGTACGGAGGATTAGATAAAATTAAATCAAAACTTTCTTTTGTTTGATTTAAAAACTGGTCAGCCTTAGATTCAAAAAATTCACATCTGTCCTGCACATTTAAACTTTGAGCATTTTCTTTTGCGATACTTAAAGCCCCAGGCGAGATATCCACAAGCTTTACTTTCACCCTGGGATCTTTTTTGGCCAAAGTTAAACCAATGCAACCACTACCAGTTCCCAGATCGAGTACCGAAATAACTTCTTGATCCAAAGTTTTTAAATAATCCAAAGCCTTTTCCACAAGTGTTTCTGTTTCAGGCCTTGGGATTAAAACCTCTGGTGTGACCTTAAATTCTAAACCGTAAAACCCACGAGAATTTGTGATGTAAGCTAAGGGCTCACCTGAAATTCGGCGTTTCACCATTTCACGAAGTTTTGTGACCTCTTCGTCTTTTAATGGCTGATCAAATTTTAAGTAAAGTTGAACACGGTCCAAGCCAAGGCCAGCACCAATCAACCACTCGGCTTCCAGTCTGGCATTTTCCATTTTTTTATCGCGGAAGAATTGAATGGTTTTATCCAGAACTTCTTTGGTTTTCATTTCAACTTTGGCTTTGCTGCTTGAGAGCTTCAGATTGATAATGTGTCATCAATGGATCAATCAAGTTTTCAAATTCACCCTTCATGATGGCATCAATGGCGTGAGTGGTAAGCCCTATTCTATGATCTGTGATTCGGCTTTGAGGAAAATTATAAGTTCTGATGCGCTCTGATCTGTCACCGGTTCCGATTTGTTCAAGCCTAACATCAGAGGCTTCTTTACGAGCTTTATCTTCTTCCAATTGTTTTAGTTTTGCATAAAGAATTTGTAGCGCTCGTTCCCTATTGGCACTTTGGGCTTTACCCTCTTGGCAGCGCACTTCAATTCCTGAAGGGATATGCACCACACGAACAGCAGATTCCGTTTTATTTACAGATTGTCCACCGGCTCCACTGGCACGCATGGTTTCCATTCGCACATCATTCATATTAATTTTAACTTCGGTTTCTTCAACCTCAGGAATAATAGCGACCGTTATCGTGGATGTATGAATTCTGCCCTGAGCTTCTGTTTTAGGAACCCTTTGCACGCGGTGAACACCGGATTCATATTTGAGTTTTGAGTAAACACTATCACCTGTGATGCTTGCGATAATTTCCTTAGCCCCACCCACATTTCCTTCTGAAAATGAAAGCAGTTCCACTTTCCATCCTTGTTTGGATGCATAGTAGGAATAGCCGCGAAACATTTCTTCAGCAAAAAGAGAAGCTTCATCGCCACCGGCACCAGCGCGGATTTCTAGGATAATATTTTTGTCGTCGTTGGGATCTTTAGGAATTAATAGAAGTTTTAATTCCAATTCCAAGGCTGGCATCACAGCTTCGATTTCTTTGATCTCTTCTTTCAAAAGATCTTTCATTTCTGAATCTGTTTCAGTGCCTAGTAGTTTTTTGTTGCTATCGATGGTGTTGGTTTTTGTGCGAAAATCCCGGTAAACGGTAACAATTTTTTCTAAATTAGAAAGCTCTCGCATGAGATTTCGATACTGTTTTTGATCAGAGGCAATATCAGGTTTTTGCAGCATCATCTGCACTTGTTCGTAACGATTTTCGACTTCATCTAATTTTGAAAACATATCGACAACATTAAAATAAAAATGCGGCCTTGTCGCCGCATTTTCATCGCTATGAGAAGCAAAGTTTGAAATTTATTTTTTTGCGTACTTCTTTTTGAAACGATCGATACGACCTTCCATATCCATCACACGCTGCTTACCAGTAAAAAATGGGTGAGATGCAGAAGAGATCTCGACTTTTAATACGGGGTAAGTTTTGCCATCTTCCCACTGCATAGTTTCTTTGGATTCCACTGTTGATTCACCTAAGAAGGCGAAATCACAAGAGATGTCCTTGAAAATGACTTTTGAAACTTTTGGGTGAATTTTGTCTTTCATTTTGAAATCCTTCGATAAAAATATGCTTAAAACGAACGCATTGTATATCAATACTGAAGCGCTCTGTCGAGAATTATCTAAACTCTCTGTTTTGTTAATGTTTCTAATGGGTTAGCCTGTTTCCAGGCTTAGTTTCCACCCATGGCTTTTAAAAAGTCTGCATTGGTTTTGGTCTGTTCGACCTTACCCATCAGAAATTCCATGGAATCCACAACGTTCATTGGAGACAGTACTTTTCTTAGAATCCAAAGACGGTTGAGCTCACTTTTTTCAACTAGCAGATCTTCTTTTCGAGTTCCTGATTTGTTGATGTCCATACATGGAAAAATTCGTTTTTCCATGAGCTTTCGGTCCAAGTGAATTTCACTATTACCGGTACCTTTAAATTCTTCAAAAATAACTTCGTCCATTCGTGAACCTGTATCAATCAAAGCTGTTGCAATGATGGTTAGTGATCCACCTTCTTCGATATTTCTTGCTGCACCGAAAAACCGTTTAGGCTTTGGCAAAGCATTGGCGTCCACACCACCGGATAATACTTTTCCTGAAGTCGGAACAACGGTGTTGTAAGCCCTAGCTAGACGAGTAATAGAATCTAATAAAATAACCACGTCATGCTTGTGCTCAACTAAGCGCTTGGCTTTTTCTAAAACCATTTCAGCGACTTGAACGTGTCTTGTGGGTGGTTCATCAAACGTAGATGACACAACTTCACCTTTCACAGTTCGCTGCATATCCGTCACTTCTTCAGGGCGCTCATCGATCAAAAGTACGATAAGCTTCACTTCTGGATGATTCGTTGTGATGGCGTTAGCAATATTTTGCATCAAAACAGTTTTACCAGTTCTTGGTGGAGCCACAATGAGGGCCCGCTGACCTTTACCAATGGGAGCCATTAAATCCACGATACGAGTGGTGTACTCGGCAGGGTTGTGTTCGAGTTTTAAACGCTCTTGTGGGTAAAGAGGTGTTAAGTTATCAAACAAGATTTTATCTTTACTTTTTTCTGTGGTTTCAAAGTTAAGAGTATCAACTTTGAGAAGTGCAAAATATCTTTCGCCTTCTTTTGGAGGGCGTACAGTTCCCGTTACAGTATCACCCGTACGAAGACCAAATCTTCTGATTTGAGAGGGAGATACGTAAATATCATCCGGTCCTGGTGCGTAGTTATAATCAGGAGACCTTAAAAAGCCGTAGCCATCAGGAAGAATTTCTAAAACTCCGGCACCAAAAATATCCACGTTCAAGCGGGCCGCGCGCTTAAGGATTTCAAAAATCATATCCTGTCTGCGCATACCAGCTGCATTTTCAATTTTTGTTTTTGCAGCCAAAGCTGTTAGTTCTGTGATGTTTTTTGTTTTTAAATCCTTTGAGCTGAGCCAGCTTTTTTCCTCGTCTGTTAATTGGATGTCAGAGAGATCGACGTCCACGTTAACGGAAGTGTCCTGGGCTCCTTGTTCTTGAATTTCATCTTGCATATCGTTTCCGTAAGGATTCGGTCTGCGGTCTTGGAAGTTATTTCGGTTATTGTTGTGTCTATGTCCTTGGTTGCGATCGTTGTTACGATCATTGTTTCTAAAATGTCTTTTATTATTATCAAATCTTTTGTGACCACCACCGCCGCCGCCACCATGCTGAGGTCGGTTTTGCTGATGTTGTCCTTGGGGTTGTTGCTGCTGCTGTTGCTGCTGCGGAGGATTTCCCGTTTGAGGATTGGGAGCTTGTTGTTGAGGCGGCTGTTGTTGGTTCTGGCTTTCTTGAGCTTGAGGTACCGGTGGCTGGGGGGGTGCCGCTTGAACGGGTTCTGGACTTTGATGGGGTTCAGAGGGGGGTTGATTGTCTGATTTTTTTTCTTCAGATGCGGCTGCGGCTTTTGTTCGGCCTCGTTTTTTAGTTACTTCCACTGTTGAATTTTTTGAATCCGACAAGCTTAACTCCTGGTTTGTAATTGATTGATCCTGTTTTGATTTTTGTTTTAGATTTCAGTGATTTAACAATGACTAGGTGATTCTTTGTTATTCCCTGAGGTGCTTACTTTATCCCCAGCTAATGGACCTGCTGGGCTTTTCTGGACTTAAATTCTAATAATCTGATCGGACTGTCAACTCAAATTCTTAAGCCTTGATAATTATAACCTAGACTCAATTTTACCCCCTGCTGATCCGAATAATACATCAGACACTTGATTATTAAAGGAGCTTTCGCCGTGGATTCCCAAAGCCCAGCACCCAGAACACCACTAACATTAGAAGTAAACTTCCGGAAAAGTTACTCACGTGGTGAGGAAAAAGGCATACTGAAAAACATCAGTCTGTCGGGAGCCTTTTTGGAGTTTAAAGATCACGAGCTCAAAAACAATGATAAGGTTCAGCTGACTTTTGAAGTCAGTGGCCGTGTTAGGAAAATCCAATGTCTTGTCGTTTGGACGAACAAAGCTGGATGTGGAATTAAATTTCAACCTAACAACAACCGCGATGTGCAAATTGTTGATGATCTTATTTATTTCGTTGAAACAAGCCGCTCTGACAAAAAGAACGTGCTTGATAAAATTCTAAAAAAAGTTTCTTAAATTATTACTAAGAAGAACACGTAGGTGATTAACCTACGTGAGTTTCTCCTAAGGACTGTTCAAGTTCTTTTTGCTTTCGCTTTCTGCGAATAATTATTAAAGCTCCGGCCACTACCACTAGACCGATTGCACCCAGTGCTAAGATTTGATCGTCTTCAGCAATGGTAGCAGCTGACGATGTATCATCAGACGTTTCTGCCTGTGCCATTGGTGGTGGTGGTGGAATGTCCATTGGTGGTGGTGGCGGTGGTGGCGGGATATCCATTGGCGGAGGTGGTGGTGGAAGTCCTGCTGTATCCATCCCGGCGTCAGCTGGTGGAGGAAAATCCGGCGGTGGTGGGAAGTCAGAATTAGCCGCCGTTGGATCTTGAGCTGGCATCTCTGGCATCGGTGGAGGAGCATTCATGTCCATTGGTGGGGGCGGTGTAAAAGCAGGTGCTTGCTCGGCCATGACTGGCGGCATTGAGCTTGCTAAATTCACATCCCAGTATCTGATCTCAGTTCCCTCATCCATAGCTTGCTTGGATTCAAGAGTGTTATAAGACCAAACTTCTTTCCATGCTTCGGGGTATCCTAAAAGTTGTTCAGAAACTTTTCTGATATTATCACCAGGCTGAGAAGTATAAGATTTTGCAGGAATATTTTTTTCCTCAAAATGCGTGATGATTCTTTCTGAATCATCAGGACGCATCATAGATGAGTAATAAACCTTATCACCTGGTTTTACTTCGCGGTTATTATAAGTGGGATTGATTTTTTTAAGTTCATTAGATCGATCATCACCATAAATAGTTTGGCTGATTGTGCTTAAAGAATCCCCAGGTCTAGCAAAATAGATTCCGTTCACCCATTTGCCAGAAATTTTCCAAGGCGTTCCAGCCACTTTTTGCAATGAAGGAAGTTTGGGTTTTGTTTCTTCTTGCTGATCCAGATCCGTTGTGGCTTCAGGTGTGTTTTGTTCGGCCACATCCACCATTGTAGTTGGCGGTGCAATTTCAAAAGCGCCAGTTTCAGGAGCTGCGGGCTCGCCCATGGTATCAACACTGGGTGCAGCGGGCTCTTCCATAGTGCTTACATCGGGAACATCAGTGGCTGCAATGTCAGTTGGCGTTTCACCAAAAGAATCAAGTGTCAGTTCATCTTCACCAACAGCTTGAGCGACTGAAGAGTCTCCGTCTGGCGTGGTCTCAGATGTTTGGCTTTCGTCTAATACAAGGGCTCCGTCATCGGCAGTTGCACCTTCTTCAAGAGCCATGTCTCCGGTTTCAGTGCCTAAACCTTCTAGGTCTTCGGAAGTGCCTTCTTCGGCAATCACTTCTTCATCACCTTCGGATCCACCCATAGAGCAAGCTGTTAATGTCATCAATGTCATTGAGGCTGCAAGTGCGAGTATGAATTTCTTCATCATTGAATCTTCCTTGATACAGTTTTAATTATGAAACTTCTGTCTCACCATGACATTGGATCATGGAATATTTTGGGATGCAAAAGAGTTCAAGACTAGAGTCTAGTCCCAACTCCATTTGGATCCCAACTTAATTTTGTTTTTAGAGAACCAACCCTTATTCACTTCCACTGCATATTGAGCCTTTTTCGTCGTTGGATAACTAGGGGGGTTGATATCCAGGACGGAAGTCGCTTTCATATCGATCACTTCAACCAATTCATTTTTTTTATTAAAATAGCCAATACTGAGGTCGATTAACGTGTTCTTCATCCAAAAGGACCTGAAATCTTCTTCATTGAAAATAAAAATCATGCCTTCGTTTTCACCAAGCTTTGTTCGGTGCATAAGTCCCTGTTGTTGTTGCTCAAAGGTCTTTGCAATTTCGACTTGCAGACGTTTGTGGCCTATCTTAATAAAACCTTTTTCAAACTTAACTGCTGCACTTGCAAAACTACAGATCATTAAAAAGCTTATGAGCCAAGCCATAACGAATTCCTTTTGTTGAAATAATCATCTGTTTAAGGCCAAGTCTTTTAAGACTTTCATAAAGAATCACGGTGCCTGCAAAAATAACATCAGCCCTGGCCCCTAAACCATACTGATCTTTTTTTTGCTGAATTGAAGTACTAGCAAAAAGATCCAGCCACTTTTTAAGTTCTGCTTGATCCATAATCATTCCGTTAATTTTCTCTGCATCAAAACCACCTATTTTTGCAGCTGCAATAGCGGTTGGCGTGCCCGCCACAGCAATCAGCTTTTCTGGCGCAAAAGCAAGAACTTCAGACCAAGTCTTTTCACTGTTGATATGAATTTGCTTTGTGAGTTGCGAGATTTCTAATTCAGGCACTGGCTGATGTTGAATAAATTTTTCAGTCAACTTCACAGCTCCGTGAGAAATGCTATGAGAAAATAAAACTTTCTCTTTTGTCCCCACAACATATTCCGTGGAGCCTCCGCCGATATCGATCAGTAAATATTTTCCTGATGCCTGATCAGGCAAAGCACCTGAAAAGCTAAGTCTGGCCTCTTCATCACCTGATAAAATCACAACAGGAATTTGATATTGGCCACAAAGATTTAAAAAAGTTTTGGCGTTGCTAGCGTCCCTTGCAGCCGCCGTTGTCACGGCCTGCACTTTTTCTAAATGAAATTGATCCATTGTTTTCTTAAAACTTTTAAAGCAATCTTCTGCACGTTTTAAAGCCGCTTCTGAAATTTGACCTGAGCTTTGTAAGCCTTCACCCAATCGAACGATAACAGATTCATCATGAAGAGTTTTAATTTTTCCAGATTTGTCTTTTTCTTGAATGAGCAGCAAAAAAGAATTGGTTCCTAAATCAAGGGCAGCCACTTTCATATTCAGGGGCCCTTGAGTTTTTCAAGCAAAAGTTGATTGACCAAATCCGGTTGGGCCTGGCCCCGGCTGGCTTTCATCACTGCACCTACAAAAAATCCTATGATTTTTGTTTTTCCGGATCGATACTCGGCCGCTTGATCAGGATTATCATCAATGACCTGTTGAACAATTTTTTCAACTTGAGATGAGTCATTCAAGGCAGTCAGATTTTTTTCTTTAGCAATTTCTTCCGGGCCCTTAGAGTTTGTCCACATTTCAATCAATAAAGTTTTTGCAATTTTACCTGAGATTGTTTTTTTATCGATCAATTGAATCAGCTGACCCAAACGTTTAGCCTCCACAGGGCTATCTTCAATTTTGACGTTTCTTGAATTCAGCTCACGCATCAGTTCTGTAGTCACCCAGTTAGCACTGGATTTGGCATTGTTAGATTCTAAAAATACATTTTCAAAGTAATCTGCAATATTTTTTTCACTGGTTAAAAAAAGTGCATCACTTTCGCCAAGTTCCAATTGGCTCATGAACCTTTGCATTTTAACAGATGGCATTTCAGGAAGATTTTTTTTGTGACTCGAAATTTTTTCATCAGTTAAAATCACTGGCAAAAGATCAGGATCTGGAAAATACCGATAATCTTCTGCATCTTCTTTCGTGCGCATGGAAAAAGTTCTATTTTTATCGGGATCATAAAGTCTTGTTTCTTGAATTATCTTTTGTCCTGATTCAACGGCGTCCACTTGTCTTTCAAATTCGTACTCGACAGCTTTTTCAATAAAACGAAAGGAGTTAATATTTTTAATCTCTACTTTTGTACCTAAAGTTTGCTGACCTTTTTTTCTGACACTAATATTCACATCACAACGTAAAGATCCTTCTTCAAGATTTCCATCACAAACATCAAGGTATCTGACAATTTGTCTGATGGTTCGCCCGTATTCAGCGGCCTCTTGGGCAGTATGCATATCAGGCCCTGATACAACTTCTAATAACGGCACACCGGCACGGTTCAAATTAATCAAAGTGTAATCACCAAAGTGAGTGGATTTGCCAGCGTCTTCTTCCAAGTGAGCCCTGGTGATGCTGACTTTCTGATGTTTTCCATTTAGCCAGATTTCTACAAAGCCGTTTTCACATATGGGTTTGTCATACTGAGAAATTTGATACCCCTTTGGAAGATCGGGATAAAAATAATTTTTTCTAGAAAAAACCGAATCCTTTCGAATATGACAGTTCAGCGCAAGGCCGGTTCGAATGGCCATTTCAACAACTTCTTTATTCAAAACCGGCAACGTGCCCGGCATGCCTGCACTGATGGCCGATGCATTTTCATTGTCACTGGCCTCAAAGTTTGTGGCATCAGCACAAAATATTTTAGATTTTGTTTTTAACTGAATGTGAGTTTCAATTCCAATGACAGCTTCATACTGATTAGATGACATGGGGATTCTCTGTTTTCACTAATGAGTTTCTTTCAAGTGCAAGCCCCACGTTGAGTAGGGTTTGTTCATCAAAAGCCTTTGCAGTTAATTGAAGACCGATGGGTAATTTATTTTGTGATAACGAAAAGGGAACACTTAAACCAGGAAGACCCGCTAAATTCGTAGAAGTGGTAAACAAGTCATTCAAGTACATCTGCAGTGGATCAGAAATCTTTTCTTCAATTTTAAAGGCAGGATTGGCTGACACGGGACTTAAAATAACATCACATTTTTTAAAGGCTTCATTGTACTGATTTAAAACCAACCTTCGCACTCGGCAGGCTTTTTCATAGTAAGCCTGAATGTATCCACTGGATAAACAGTAGGTTCCCATCATAATTCGACGCTTCACTTCTTTGCCAAATCCCTGGCCCCGAGTTTTGGAGTAGAATTCATCCAAAGTAGATCCTGATTCATTCATAGGCGCACGGTAACCAAAGCGAACTCCGTCGTACCTCGCTAAATTAGATGAGGCCTCGCTGGCTGCAATTAAATAATAAACAGAAATGGAGTGTTTTAAAAGTGGGAGGCTGACTTCGAAAATTTCAGCTCCTTCTTTTTTTAAAGCTTCGATCCCAGATTGCAGAGATTTTTCCACATCAGGATGAAGACCACCCTGAAGGGCCTCTGCTAAAATTCCAACTTTAAGACCTTTAATATCACGGGTTAAGTTTTTAGAAAATTCGGGCACTTTTTTCTGTGAAGTTGTCGCATCCATGGGATCATGACCAGCAATCACTTCAAGCATAAGTGCCGCATCTTCAATATTTGCAGTCAGTGGGCCTGCTTGATCAAGGCTTGAAGCAAAAGCAATGATTCCGTAGCGACTGACCCGGCCGTAGGTGGGTTTTAGTCCTACCACTCCACAGAAACTAGCGGGTTGCCTGATGGATCCACCGGTATCAGTACCAATGGTGGCCGCCGCTAATTTTGCTGATTGTGCAGCTGCTGATCCACCGGAAGATCCACCTGGCACAAATTCCAAGTTCCATGGGTTTTTAACAGCGCCGAAGTAAGAATTTTCATTGGAGGATCCCATGGCAAATTCATCTTGGTTTAATTTTCCTAAAATAACGACACCTTGTTTTTTTAATTTCTTAACCAATGTAGCATCATAGGGGGGAATAAAATTTTCTAAAATTTTTGAAGCCGCCGTGGTTTTAAGATCTTTTGTGCAAAGCATGTCTTTGATGCCCATGGGAAGACCGGCAAGCTTGAATTGACTGAGATCTTTTTGATCCAATTCTTTGGCTTGCTCTTTTGCTTTTAAATTCATTGCTAAGTAGGCATTTAGCTGAGGGTTCAATTTCTCGATTCGCTTTAAAAAAAATTCTGTTAACTCCAAGCAAGAAATTTTCTTTTGCTGAACCGCTTTATTTAATTCGAAAAGTGAAAGCTTTAAAGGATCCATTAGCCTACCACCGGTGGCACTTTAAACAAATGACCCTGACTTAAGGGGGCATTCTGCAAAATTTCTTCAGGGCTTAGTTCTTGCTGAACCACATCTTCTCGCCAAAAATTTTCTATTTCCGTCGGCGTTAATAAGGGTTCGATGTTATCCGTGGGAATCTCAGATATTTTCTGGAAGTGCTGCAGGATCAGACCCAGTTGATCGGTGACTTCCGCAAGCTCTTTTTCACTTAAAGCCAATTTTGCCAATTGAGCCGTTTTTTTTATACTTTCAGAATTCACTTTAAGGCACCTCTGTTAAAATGCTAACAGTAACGACACATCACAGTCTCGTAGGAAGCGGATCCTTGACCCTATGCAGAACGAAAAGTAGTTTGATGTTCATCATGAAACGCTATGAACAGCTCAAAAAATTAATTGAGCACCACAATGACCTGTACCATCGTCAAGACAAGCCTGAAATTTCAGACTATGAGTTCGATCAATTGTTTCAAGAGCTGTTGGCTTTGGAAAAAAAACATCCCGAATTAGTCACGTCTGATTCTCCCAGTTTTCGTGTTGGCGGTGTTGTTCTAAGTGGCTTCACTAAAATTCCCCACACACTTCCTATGCTTTCATTGGCTAATAGTTACAGCGCTGAAGATTTGGTCGATTTCAACGACCGGGTGAAAAAGTTTTTAAAAACAGAATCAGAAATCGAATTTTTTTGTGAGCCTAAATTTGATGGCTTAGCTTTAGAAATAATTTATGAAAATGGCTTGCTCGTCCGGGCCATTACCCGCGGTGATGGCACCGTTGGGGAAGACGTCACACACAATGTGAAAACCATATCAACCATTCCCTTAAAATTAAAAACCGATCGGCCGCCTGGGCTTTTAGAAGTCCGAGGCGAAGTTTTAATTTTTAAACAGGATTTTAAAACATTAAATGAACAGCAGCAGGAAAATGGCGAGAACACATTTGCCAATCCAAGAAATGCAGCCGCCGGCACCATCCGCCAACTGGATTCAAAAATTGCAGCTTCAAGGCCACTTAGATTTTTTGCTTACGGTCTTGGTATGGCTGAAGGGGTCGACTTTAAAAATCATTCTGATGTGGAAACTTATTTATCCAAAGTAGGTCTGCCTGTGGCCATTGATTTGGTCAAGATTGCAAAAAGTGCTGATGAGGTCATTGATTACTACAACACGATCAATGAAAAAAGATCATCACTGCCTTTTGATATTGATGGTGTAGTCATAAAAGTCAATTCTTTGAAAGTTCAAGAAGACTTGGGGCTTGTGGCAAGAAGTCCCCGTTGGGCGACGGCCGCAAAATTTAAACCCGAGCAAGCCACAACAGTGATTGAAGATATTCAGGTGCAAGTGGGTCGTACCGGAGCATTAACTCCGGTCGCAATCATGAAGCCTGTTCGCGTGGGTGGTGTTAGCGTTAGTCATGCCACTCTTCATAATCAAGATGAAATTGACCGCAAAGATGTTCGCATCGGAGACACTGTGGTGATCCAGCGGGCGGGTGATGTCATCCCAGAAATTGTCAGTGTGGATTTAAGTAAAAGAAAAAAAAGTTCAGTTGCTTTTTTAATTCCAAAAAATTGTCCAACCTGTCAAAAGCCCACTCAAAAGTTAGAAGAAGAAGTCGTCAGTCGTTGTGTCAATTCATTATGTCCCTCCGTATTTAAAGAATCTTTGAAACATTTTGTTTCAAGACGGGCCATGAATATGGAAAAAATTGGCGACCGATTAATTGAAACTTTGGTGGATCAGGGCTTGGTGACAAACTATTCAGATCTTTACAAACTTAAAAAAACAGATCTTTTAAATTTAGACCGGCAAGGTGAAAAGTCTGTTGATAATATTTTGAAAAGTGTAGAAATCAGCAAGAAAACCACATTAGCTAGGTTCATTTATGCTTTTGGAATTCGCTTCGTCGGCGAGCAAACCGCAAAGCTTTTAGCTGATCATTATTTATCTTTAGAAAGTTTTTTAAAAGCAACGCCCGAGTCTTTAATTGAAGTCCCAGAAATCGGACCTAAGGTTGCGGGTTCCATTCAGGCTTGGTTGGAAAATAAGACTCTCACGAAGCAAGCTATAGAAATAACTCAATTAGGTGTCAGTTTTGAGGCGGCTAAAAGAAATGATTCAGGTCCCTTGGTGGGAAAAAGTTTTTTGGTTACGGGAACTTTGCCAGTGAAGCGCGACGAGGCTCATGATTTAATAGAAAAAAACGGAGGTAAATTACTTTCCTCCGTTTCTTCAAAACTTAATTTTTTAATTGTAGGCAGTGATCCAGGATCCAAGGCCCAAAAAGCTGAGTCTCTTGGAGTCCCAATTATAAGTTGGGATGATTTCCTAAAACTAATTTAAATGTGATCGATTACGATATCACGATCCATTACAGTCTTACGACCGTCTTGTTTCGCTTGCTCGATACCTTTTAAACAAAGTCTTTCAACAGCCTTGCTTAAAATTTCGATAGTCGCAGCAGAAGTGTTCATACCGCCTTGCTCTTTGATGATTTTTTTAACTTTGCTTGTAACAACTAAAACTTCATTCATATCAAATCCTTTCGTGGATCTAAATTAACATTAAAAAGTGTCGCGACTCAGAGCTCATTTGACAACTTCATGAAGCGTCGCTGTTGCGCTGCGGCTTCACATTTCTTTCAAATTTCAGCAATTCGGCCCGTCTTTGACCCTCGCTTGGCGAAATCCAAACATAATTTCGTTGTTCAAGTGGTTTTTTATACTCCACATCAGCAAACGCCGGTGACCAAGTTCCCGAATTTAAATGTTCAACAGAGCCAATCACTTCATGCCTTGGAAGATGAGTATGTCCGTAAATAACTCTTCTGACTTCAGTAATGATAGCCGTCATTGCTAAAATTCGATCATCCGGTTCCTTATAAGAAGAAACCAAAGAGGTCACTGACCGAGAGTAAAATAGAAAGAATGGCAAAAGTAGCATTAAGGGAATGAATGACCAAAATAGTGAGATCCCAAAAATCGCTTTTAAAAAAGTAAAAATATAAAATATTAGAATCGCAAAAATTAAAATCAAGAAGGCTCGGTCTAGCCACAGCTCACGAGCAATTAAAAATGGATTGGCAGAAGCTGGTGCTACGATCAGTTCTTTTAGTTGTCTGACCATGTGTGGTTCGGCGTTGGCTTTTTCGGCCATTTCTTCCACACGTTTTTCAATGGTAAATGCATTTCTTAAAGGAACTGCAATGCGTGCCTGAATGGTTCCCCATAATGTAAGTACCGATCCGCTGAACCAAGTGAAAACCAAAAGCGGCTGAGCCCTTATCATGTATCTTAAAAAGATAGAGACATAATCTTTCAACGTCATGATGTAGCCACCATCAGTATGGGGATTAAAAAATCCCATTCCGTTCATAATATAACGACAGGCCAAATTTCCAAAGGGAAGCTTCAGTGAAATGTGATTATAGCCTCTGACGAAAGGATTTACAGGATCCTCACACAAACAGTAGGGATCATATTGATTGCCGTGCTCGATCAGAGTGTCTTTGTTGCTGATATAAAACCATTCAACAAATAAAACACGGTCCTGCTCGAACGAGGCAATTTTTAATGTTTTACGAATTTCTTCCTGCACTTCTGGAAAATGAAGCTCTAGATCATGATTCCCGATAATGAAAACCACTCGGTGGCCCCGGCGAATAAAGTCCGAAAGTCCTTGCACAAAAACAGGATGGTCAAAAAGTATTTTTTGAATTTTGAAACAGGACTTTTCGGGCTTGGGATATAGGCCCCGCTTTTTTTCTAACCAACTGACATGGAAAGTGGGGTCCTTTGGTGTTGTGACCACACTATCAAAATCAAAAATGTCACCGTTTAGTATTAGCTCTACTTTTTCTTCCCCCGCTTTTTCTTCGATTAGCTGGAAGAATTCCACAAGCTCGTCATCATAAAAAAATTGTTTTGTTTTATACTTTTTCCAAAGGGGATATTTGGGATGAACGGGTTCTTCTTCGGTTAAATGAAGATCGCTAATGATGGCTGTGAAGTTTGCGTGTCGAAATTGTTCAGGCATTGCTATTGAGTCTAGAAGAGCCTAGTATGAATTTCCAACATGAAAATTCAGTTTCCGATTCTTATTGTAGGTCTTGGCAAGAGTGGTCAATCCATTAAGCGTCTTTTATCGCATTTGTACCCAAAACATACCGATGAGATTAAAGCTTATGATGACAAAAGCTCAGACGCTGATTTTATCGGTCACCAAACACCCCTAGAAAAAGTTCTTGAGACTTACAAACCTGCCACATTGGTGGTTTCCCCAGGTGTACCCCTTCAGACTCCTGGTCTAAAAAATTGGACGGGCTTACTGACAAGTGAGCTTGATTTGGCCTACCAGTGTTTGACCGATGAAAAGGTGATCAGTGTGACCGGTTCCATGGGTAAAAGCACAACAGTTTCGCTACTGGGGGAAGCCGTTCATGCGTTATCAAAAGATAATTTTGTTGGTGGAAACTTAGGCTTTCCATTGGCCGATTATATTTTTGAGCTGCAAACAGGCTTAAGAGGTAAAGCCAAGTGGGTCGTTTTAGAGCTTTCCAGTTATCAGCTAGAAAATTTTAAAAGCTTAAACAGTCACACCAGTGTTCTAACGGCCCTTTCACCCAATCATTTAGAAAGATACCCTGATTTAGAAGCCTATTATTCAACCAAGTGGACTTTATTAGGCAAAACCCAAGGATCTTTTTTTATTAATTTTGATAACGCTGAAGTTCTTCGCTGGTGCAGCTCAAAGTTAACTCAACAAATAACCTGTGTTTACAGTCGTGATTTTACAGCGCACAAAATGTCAATGGTTGGATCCCACAACAGGGAAAACCTCAGCCTGGCATTAGCTGTGGCCAAGTCTTTATCCTTTCCCGCCACTGCTATTTCTGCGATTGAAAACTACAAAGGTCTTCCACACCGCTTGGAACTCGTATCTGAAACCAAGGGTGTTCGCTATATCAATGACAGTAAGGCTACAACCATCGAAAGTGTATTGGCAGCTGTGAAGTCTTGCTTACCAGATGTGAAAAATGGATCTCGGTTGGTGGTTTTAATTGGTGGAAAAGATAAAAATCTTCCCTGGGAAAATCTAAAAGAATTGGCTCATGATAAAAAATTAAATTTTATCTTCTTCGGAGAGTGTGCAGAACTTGCGCAAGTTAAGTCAGCTCTTTCTGGTCCTCAGTTTTCAAGCCTTAAACAAGCTTTCATTCATGCTCAAAGTCAGACTGAAGACGGTGACACTGTGCTGTTAAGCCCGGGTGGATCCAGTTTAGATGAATTTAAAAACTTCGAGCAGCGTGGTGATTTTTTTAGATCCTTAATTTAAAAAGGAATCGGGTGCCGTCAAAATGTTTACAACGCCAGGCTGAGACGGCATATAAATCACTTTTAAATTTTTCTGAGACGGTCTTTGAATGGCAAACTCTGTGACATTTTCTTCGGAATCAAGAATAAGATAGCCCCCGCCCGCAGGTCCGAAATCACCTTCGACTACCTGAGCATTCGTATCAAAATAAATAATTTTAGCTGACTCGGAGCCAATGGCCATAACCTTGAAAGGCTCCTGGGGACCAAAACCCATGGAAATACGACCTTGAATGGCCTCTCGAAGTTTGGCTTGAGACAAAATATTTTCGAGCCATTCTTTGTGAATCATTGGAAAGCTGTAATGTGTTTCTCCGGGCTGAAGTAAATACTGGGTTGTTAAAAAGTTTCGGTTGATCGGGTGAACAAACACAAAACTGTTATCTTCAATTTCAGATAACAAAATATCCCCGTGACCCGAATCGAGAACTAAATCCTCTTCATAGGCCTGCAAAGTTACAACCGAAGGCTGAGAAACCTTGGTGGCCACATCATAGGTGGCCACTTGAACTTCACGTTTTCGAAAAGTAGAGTCTATATCCGCAAGTGCCATTGTTCCGGTTCGAACGGATGCATTTTGAAATCCAATAAATTTGTTCGCTGATTCAGCTCGAAGAGCGTATTCACCATCAGGTACATTCATAAATGTATAAAGTCCGTGGGAAGCAGTGGTTTTTTGATTGGGATCAGGAATGTAAAGTTCATTAAAATACAGTGGCTTAAGATCAGGCCTTCCTTCAATTTGAACGTCGACTCCTGCAACGGTTCGGCCTTCTTGATTCACTCGTCCGAAAACAAATCCACGAGTCATGCCGCCCGCGTCTGTGTACCCAGCATTTTGTGCAATTTCAAAAAGTGCCTTTTTTGCTGTATCACTGACCATTGGGGCACCTCTTCTGGAGGTTCTTCCACCGCTAACAACTCGTGCCGCTTGAAATCCTGCTGCTTTTATTTCTGTAATGATAAAAGAAGTTTCATCTTCTGAGCTATCAACAGAGTTTTCAACAACGGCCGATTCTAAAGCCGGTGGATTGGGCTGATCTGAATTGTAGTAATTGAAAATTTTGTGACTGACAGAAGGCTTCATTCTTGGAACTTCAATTTGTGGTAAGCTTTGTGAGGCCACTTCAACGGATCTCAAGCTTTCTGCAATTTGTGCTACTTCTTGGTACTTAGACACATTTAGTAAAGGGCCCATGGCAACACTTCGATTTAATTTTTTAAATTGATCAAGCGAAATACAACCCTTACCCATGACTTCAAAACGGTCGCCCGTTAATTTTGCACATAATGTGCCTTCCATTTTGCTGATCTCAATGGAATAGGTTCCTTTATTGACATCCACTTGTCCCACTTCAAAAATCTGTCCTTCAAATTCACGGACCACATCTATGCGGTTATCACTTGTCAAAGCTAAGCCCTGATTCAACTGAAGGGGGCCTGTTAAAAATAAGCGATTGGGATTTTGAATATCTTTTAAATCTTTTGAGTAGTCAGCCAACTGAACACGCTGAATACTCGCTTGAAGCCTTGGCACCTGTTGATTTAAATTCATCAACCCCGCTTGAGTGTTTTCATTGGCAGAATTTTGAAAGGCCAATAAATCTTTTTCTGCTGCTAAAACGGGTGAGGTTTCATCGATGCGAATTTCTATATTATTTGCGATATTGACGAACGTTGTCGAGCCCACTTGTTCAGGCCAAAAAGTGACCATTAGTAAACCTGAAATGTAGATCATTAAGATCTCGCGCACACTTATCCCGTGCGAGGCGTGAATACTCATAGCTTTATGGTATTTAGAATGCCCTGAAGTCGTCAATCACGTTACGACCCTTAAGACTTTGGTTAAGCACTTCTTCGATCTTTTGGGCTGTCTTCTGGGCTTGGTCTAGGTCTTCACCCACAATTTCGTACTGCTGAGGACTGACGCGAACCTCGTGAAAGACTTCAATTTTGATTTTATAGGGCCTGCGATCACCTAAAATACTGAGTTTTGTAAAATACCTGGATTTGGCCTTCGCCAAAGAGTCTTCGAAGCGACCCCTTTTATCATGCCATTTGGAAACAAGTTCTCGGCCATTAAAATTTGTATTTCGAGGCTCACCCATCACGGACACATAGGCTTTTCGAATATCCGTCATGGCAGCAGGGGAATCGTTGATAAAGATTCCCGTCTGACAACCAGTGAACAATAATAAAATCAAAATCCCTGAAAAAAGAGTTTTGAGCATTCCTATAACTTACCCGACTTTTTCCAGTCTTCCATAAACATCTGCAAACCTTTATCTGTCAGCGGATGATGGGTCATCTGCTGCATCACTTTATAAGGAACCGTCACGATGTCAGCACCCATGAGAGCTGCTTTTTCAATGTGCAGGGGGCTTCGAACACTAGCAACCAAAACTTCCGTTGCGAAATCAAACTGACGGTAAATATGCACAATTTCTTCCACCATAGCTAGACCATCAATTCCAATATCATCCAAACGTCCCACAAAAGGAGACACCATAGTGCCCCCAGCTTTTGCTACTAACAAGGCTTGCAGAGGATTAAACACTAAAGTTACATTTGTTTTAATACCTTCAGATGTGAGCTTCTTAACAGCGATCAGACCTTCTTCGGTCATGGGAATTTTAATCACAACATTGGAGGCAATTTTTGCAAGATCCAGTCCTTCTTTAATCATTTCTGCAGACTGAGTGGCAAGAACCTCGGCTGAAACGGGGCCACTGACTTCTTTGCATATTTCAGCAATAACTTCTTTAAAAGAGCGCCCGCTTTTAGCAATCAAAGTTGGATTGGTCGTCACTCCGTCAACCCAACCCTTAAGATTAGCTTGGCGAATTTCGTTTACATCTGCACTGTCGATAAAAAATTTCATACGAGCCCCTTTATTGTGAGGTTAATCAAGTCTGAGCCTTGAGTCAAAAACTCCGCAGGATCACTTGAAACGAACTGCGTTGAAAGTGAGGTAAGCGTATTTTGACTGACTTTATGTTCCCAATAAGGAGCAATTTCAGCTGACATTTTTAACAAAAAAGGATCCATCACAAGATTGGGGTGAGGAAGCGTCATTAACGGATCAATTTTAAGCTGCCCTTCGATCATTAACAGTGTGGCCTTGGCGTCAAAAAACTCTTTTTGCAGTAGTTTAATATCAACTTCTTGATCATCATACTCAATTTGCAACACAGCTTCAATTTGTTGTCTTTGAAAGGCCGCTGAAAATCTTTTGTAAACCATGGAAGATTTTGAAATTTTAAGATTTTTTCGAAGCTGAAAAACTTTTCTTTTTAAACTGTCCACTCCTTCAACGGCTGGAACGTAAACATGAAGAAGTCCTGAAATTATCATTTAAATCAGATCTTTCATTGTATAAAATCCCGGTTTTTTCTTAGTTATTTGTGAAGCGGCCCACAATGCTCCTTTTGCAAATACGGATCGATTCAAAGCCGTGTGCTCGATGGTGATCATTTCCTCATCTGACAAAGCTTGTATTCGGTGAATGCCAAACACACCACCACCGCGAGTGGCCAGAGGAGCTGGAGTTTTTTTGTGTCCTAGAACTGAGTCTAATTTTTTTTGTAAAAACAAAGCTGTGCCACTGGGGCTGTCTTTTTTGTGTTTATGATGAACTTCATCAATTTGAAAATCGTATTGTTGGTGACCTTTAAAAACTTCTAAGGCTTTTGCCACCAAAGCCACACCAATGGACATATTGGGAGCCCAAAATACAGCTGTTATTTTCGAAAGCCCCTCAAGTTCTTTTTCTAAGGCCAATGAAAGCCCCGTGGTGCCACTAACAATGGGAGCTGGGTTCAGCTTTAAATATTTTAAAAAACTTTTTAGTACCTCTGGCTGGGAAAAATCAATCCACACATCAACACTTGGTTTATTTTTTAATTTTAAAAACTGAGAAAAATTCTTTGAATCTAGTTCAAAGATCACTTCGAAGTTTGAACTTATCGCTTTCAACACCTCTTGTCCCATTCTTCCCGAAGATCCCAAAAGACCCAATTTTATTTTTTTCATTTAATAAGTCCCCTTTTTTCAAGCTCGTGACGAACTCGCTCGGTGGTCGCAGCCTGGGCTCCAATCAACGGAAGTCTAAGATCGGAACCTTCGATGACCTTCATTAATTTAAGTGCTTTTTTAACTGGGATCGGATTGGCCTCGATGTACAAGGAATCTATTAAGTCCAAGTTAGCTTTCATAAGCACTTGGGCTTGATCATATTTTTTCTGACTAACAAGTTCTGTGACTTTTAAAAATAGATCGGGGATCACGTGGCTTCCGACGGAAATAATTCCATGACCACCTTGAATTAAATAATCCACATAGCTTCCGTCATCACCAGATAGTTGAATAAATCCTTTGCGACATTTTTTTTGAATTTCTTCAGCGATTTTCATGTCACCCGTCGCATCTTTGATGCCAATGATTCCAGAAACAAAAGACAATTCAGCTGTTGTTTCCGCTGACAAGTTACAGGCCGATCTTCCTGGAACATTATACAACAAAATCGGTGCGCCCGATTCTTCCGCCACAAGTTTGAAGTGTTGAAAAAGTCCACGCTGAGGTGGCTTATTATAATAAGGAACTACCACCAGGGCCGCATCTGCCGACCAATCACTGGCCAATTTTGTGTTATGAATGGTTTGTTTTGTGGAATTGGAACCGGTTCCCAAAATACAAATTGTGTTTTTATTTGCAATTGATTTCACACATTGCCAAATATCTTGAACTTCATTTTTTTCAAGCGTGGGACTTTCAGCAGTTGTTCCGTTAACCACAAAACCTTGAACTCCAGCTGCCAACTGACTTTTAACTAAATTTTCTAAGGATTTAAAATCGATGTTTCCATTTTCATCAAAAGGTGTCACCAGGGCCGTCATAACTCCAGAAATTGTTTTCCCCATAACGCTCCTTAGATATCAGCTAATTTATCTACAGCGCCTGTCATGATCCAGCTTGAATCTTGGTTTTTCACCTCAAGTGAACCGCCAGGCATGTTGATTCGAAATATTTTTTCATTTGGCCATTTGCTTTGTAAAAAAACCGCTGCCGCCAAAGCGCCCGTTCCACAGGCTTGAGTAAAGTCTTCCACGCCACGCTCGTAGGTCAAAGCCTGAAGTGGTCTTCCGTGAACGGCTGGGCCCACCCAGGTGACATTCGCTCCGCGTTGTTCAAGCGAAGGATGGGATCTTAGTTTTTGAGAAATTTGTTTCCAAAAATCAAATCTGTAAGATCTTTGGTTCGTTACAAAGTGAGGGACTCCGGTGTCACACCATAGGCCCACAAAAACTTGCCCTTCAAGATCAATGGTATGTTTTTCAGAAATAATTTTTACTTCAGGCATGAGCACCCAATGAGAGCCACTTTCTGTCCAAGTTTTAATCTTTCCTGCACGTGTTTCGTGATGAGCCTCGATAATATTTTCACTTTGATTTAAATAGGCCTGTGCACACCTGGCCGCATTTCCACAAAATTCTGCAGCCGATCCGTCTCGGTTATAAAAGTGCCATTGGTATTGGTGATCTGCTTTTTTTTCTAAACCCAAATACCCATCAACTTTATGTTCTGCACAAAGGGCTTGAGCCCCTTCAGCCGTGGGAAGGGGAAGATTGGAGCTTAATAATTCAACTACAAAAGTATTGCCAGCCCCAGAGTAAAGTCTTTGTTTCAGTAACATTGGGATCCTTAGGGTTTGAGTTGTTCTGTGGCTTCTGTTTTTTTAAGAGGCGGCAAGGGCTTCCCCTTCACTCCACATCCAGCGACATAAAGCGTAACAACAAACAAAAATATAAATTTCATCAAAAACCTCATTGCTATCAAAAGTAAAAAGGAAGGCCATGACCTTCCTTTTTACTTAGCAGCTCTTTAAACAAGAGTCACAGAACTATTTTTTTACAAAAGACTTTAAGCTGATTTTCACTTCGCCAAATTGACTGGGCTGAATAATTTTAATCATGCCACCAACTGAGATTTGCTCAGGATTGATCCACGCCTGTGTGATATCGCCTGATTTTTTATCTTTGATTTTAGCAAAAATGCAGTCAAAAGTTCCAGCAGGAACAGTTATTTTTGCTTCTGTTACTTCAACGATTTCTTGCTCACCTTGCTCGGGAATTTTTTCTTCTTTACCGTTTACGATGAACTTTTTAATTTCGCCCGTAGCAGGATCGATCAACTGAGAAGCTGTTTGCTTTCCAGCAAAACCCAAATCCATGTTCTGATCCATCCAAATACCATCAGCACCGACTTCACGAACTGTTTGTACCATGGAACCTTTAATGAAACCCATATCAAGATCGTAGGTGTTCGTATCGCCTTGTTTCCAGTCGATCAAATTTTGCGACTCAAAACTTGATTCAATTGCATTTTGAAAAATGGAAGAAACAAATTCAACGGGACTGGCGGCCATTGCCGAAGTGGCAATAAGTGTAGAAACTAAAATCCTTTTTAGCATAAAATACCCTCCTAATTGGTAGTGACAATATCAGATCACGACCTCTGTAGGAGTCAAGGTACCCAGACTATCTTTCGGACAAATTGTTCACTAAAACTTGACGCGGCTTGCTGCCATTGGCGGGGCTTACTACGCCTTGGCTTTCGAAAATTTCTATCAAGCGCGCAGCGCGCGGATAGCCTAAACGAAATTTTCTTTGTAGCAAAGAAGCGCTGACTTCTTTTTGGGTCGATGTCCAAGATAAAATTTGATCATACATTTGATCCTGTTCTTCCTCTTCAAAACCTTCAGAAAAACTTCCACCACCCATTTCGGATGATGTGGTGTCGCCACCTTCCAAAATTCGAATACCTGCAGCATCAAACTCAGGCTCGCCCTGCTCGGACCAAAATTTCACTACGTTCTGAATCTCAGAGTCCTTTAAAAATGGACCATGATGCCTCATAGGTGCGTTCACGCCTGGAGCTAAAAATAACATGTCTCCGTTGGGTAGAAGTCTTTCAGCACCCGATGCATCTAAAATAATTCTTGAGTCTGTTTTTGATGCTACTTTAAGTGCAATTCTTCCTGGAATATTTGTTTTAATTAGACCCGTGACCACATCTTTACGCGGAGACTGTGTGGCAATAATCAGATGCATTCCACACGCACGAGCCATTTGGGTGAGCCTTTGAATGGGATGCTCGACATCTTGCTTAGCCACCACCATCAAATCTGCCAACTCATCCACGATAATCACGATGTAGGGAAGTGTTTGGAAGTGGTAGGTTTCACCACGAGTTTTGGCCTCTTGTTCAAGTTCTAAATTAATTTTTTCGTGCTCTTGAATTTCTTCTGCTGATAATTTTTGAATTTTTTCATTAAACTTTTCTATTTTCTCGATTCCAAACTTAGAAAGGGATCGATACCTTTTTTCCATTTCTCGAACGGCCCACTTTAAAGCTCCTACGGCTTTTCTTGAATCGGTGATGTGCGGTAAGGCCATATGGGGAACTTTAGAAAAGGCCGCTAAATCCACCATTTTGGGATCAATCAAAACAAGCTTGAGTGTTTTTGGAGAATGGCGAAATAGGAGTCCTGTAATAATGGAACCCACGAAAACTGATTTTCCTGATCCCGTTGTTCCAGCAATCAGCATGTGGGGCATTTTTCTTAAATCTACAATTCGGGGCTCACCGTTCACTTGTCGACCCAAAGCCATCGGTAAAATAATATCTTCTCTCCAAAAATCTTCTTCCGCGACTAGATCTTTATAAAAAACTGTTTCCCGTTTGGCATTGGCTGTTTCAATTCCCACCACGTCCCGGCCCGGAATTTGTCCCACATAGCGTATGGAATCAGCACTCAGCGCAAGCGACAAATCTTCTTCAAGATCACCAATTTTACTAATCTTCACATCATCAGCAGGTTTAAATTCGTATAACGTGACCAGCGGGCCTGGTTTGGCGTCGGTGACTTCTCCCTCGACACCAAAGCGTTTCAGCTTTTCAACCATCAAGTCCGCTTTTCTTTTGATTTCTCGCTCATCAATCCGTACACGAGTCGCCGGCGGATCTTCTAGCAAACTAAGCTTAGGCATATTCCAATTTTCAATTCTTCTTGGGGGCTTGGCTTTTAAAGTGACTCTTCGCTTAGCGCCTGTGAACTCAAGTTGGTGCGGTGGATGAAGGGGGATCTCGATCGTTTTGTCATCATCGATGACTTCTTCTTGGTCTTGAATCTCTAGCTCTGTCTGCGCGGGCTTGCGCTGAAAAAAACTAGCAATTTGATTTTCTTTTTTCTCTTCTTTTGGTTTTTCCATTTTCTTAGCTTCTGTTTTTTTAATCACAAAAGCTTTTTTAAACACAAGTCCCAAGTCTTTAAGTGTCTCTTTGAAAAAACTAGCCAGCTCTAAAACATTTTTTTCTGAGTAAAAAACCACTAAAATAGAAAACAAGGACCACAAAACAATCTGCACTCCAATAAAATTAAATGCCTTTTGTAGAACCTGTGAAACTCCAAGTCCAAGCAAGCCACCTAAATAAATTTGATCCGTAAAAAGTTTTACCGTAGGCCAGTACAAGGAGAGCAGGCTGCAACAAGTCACTAGAAGCATGGCTCCCCATAATGAGCGGACATTTTTAAGCTGAACATTTTCACCCTGAAACATGCGAAAAGACATGCGAAAGAAACCGGCTACAAAAAGCCACGCAGAGGCACCGAAAAACTGATAAAAAAGGTCAGCTAAAAAGGAGCCAAAAACACCACAGTGATTTTTAGCTTCAAGGGTTCGGCCTAATGAATTAAAAGAGGGATCCGCGGGGTTATAGCTGAACAGGGCTAGGGCTAAAAACAGTCCTAGAGCTAAGTAAGAGATGGCAACAATATCCGTTTTGAATTTTTTAAAAATTTGGCTCATTTAAATAACTTACCTAATTACAGACCCGACAGGTAGCTATCAGATCCAGACCTTGACTTCAGTCGATAGCCTGGGCAAGACGTGAGTCTTGTTATGCTTAAAATTAATGAGGTTTTTTACAGTATTCAGGGCGAAACAAGCTACGTTGGCTATCCGACTGTCTTTGTGCGAACAACAGGTTGCAATCTTCGCTGCACTTATTGCGATACCAAGTACTCTTATTATGAAGGTCAATTTTTCGAGGCTGCCGATTTACTTCAACAAATAAAATCTCACGGCGCTGAATACGTTTGCATCACGGGCGGTGAACCTTTACTGCAAAAAGAAATTTTTCCTTTCATGACTACACTTTGTGATCTTGGATACAAAGTTTCTTTAGAAACAAGTGGATCAAAATCTGTTCAACTTGTTGATCCTCGAGTCAAAATTATTTTAGATATTAAAACCCCGGACAGCGGAGAGCCCGACTCATTCCTCGAGACAAATCTCAAGTGGATTACTTTATCAACAGAAATTAAATTTGTGATTTGTTCTGAAAAAGATTTTGAATGGTCAGAAAATTTTTGTCGTCAACATGATTTATTCCAAAAATTTATTGTTTTATACAGTCCATCATTCGGCCAAGTCAGCGAAACCTGGTTGGCAGAAAATATTTTGCAAAAAAAATCAAAAGCGCGGTTGCAAATTCAGCTGCATAAGTATATTTGGTCTCCCGACACACGCGGAGTATAAAATAGAATGACACCAAATTTGAATAGTTCCGATCATCTTTTTGTTGCCAACCTCCAAGCTGTAAGCCTTGAGAAGTTAGTAAAAAGTAAACTTGAAGTTCTCTTCACACAGCAAAAAGAAGCTGATGTTGAATTGAATGGTCTTTACGATATCGTAATGGAACAAGTCGAACGACCCTTGCTAGAATTAGCCCTTAGATCCTTCAATGGAAATCAGGTTAAGACGGCCCAGATGCTGGGTATCAATCGCAATACCTTAAAGAAGAAAATTGACATCTATAAAATAAAGTACAAAAGATCGATTTAGTTTTTAACGACATCAGCAGGTTCATCTAGATTTTCATTATTGCTTAGCCCTGCAAAATTTTTGACATCGAGAAATCGATCGCAAACAAAGAGGGGATTGTGGCGACCGGAAATCAAGGTTTTCAACCTAATTCATCTTCAGTCAGGGTTCCGCCTCAAAATCTAGAGGCTGAACAATCCATTCTTGGAGGGCTTATGCTTTCTCAGGATGCGTTTGACCTGATCGCAGATAAAATTGATGAAACTGATTTTTACAGCCCCGCTCACCAAAAAATTTATTCTGCCATTCGTGGTTTGCACACCAAGGGTAAGCCCGTTGATCTTGTGACTGTGACTGATCAATTACAAATTCGTAGCGAATTTGATTCCATTGGTGGTTATGTTTATTTAGCCCAGCTTTTAGAAAAAACAATTTCCTCGGCTAACATCACGACTTATGCACAAATCATAAAAGAAAAAGCTTTGCTGCGAAAGCTCATCAACACAAGCACTCGCATTATCGACCGCGCCTACGAAGGCGATCAAGATGTGCAAACCATTGTGGATATCGCTGAAGGCGAGATTCTAAAAGTTTCTGAAACCAATTTGCACGAAGGCCTTGTGGACTCTATGCAAATTGTTAAAGATTCCATTAAAAAAATTGAAACTCTTTACCAGCAAAAAGAAGAAATCACGGGCATTCCTTCAGGCTTTACCATGCTTGATAAAATGACCTCTGGTTTTCACCCAGGTCAGCTGATCGTCATCGCAGCCCGTCCTTCCATGGGTAAGTCTGCTTTTAGTATTAACTTAGCCGCCCATGCCGCCTTAAGAGCTAAAAAATCAGTGGCTTTTTTCTCACTCGAGATGAGTAAAGAAGACGTTATGGTGCGATTGCTTTCTTCTGAGGCTCGCGTTCACATGGGCTCATTAAGAAACGGTCGGCTTCAGGACGCTGACTGGCCAAGGCTTATATCAGCAGCTGGAAACATTTCGGAATCCAAGCTTTATGTGGATGACTCTGCGGGTATCAGTCCTCACGAAGTCAGAGCTCGAGCTAGACGCTTACGCTCTAAGGGTGAACTCGACATGATTATCGTCGACTACCTTCAGTTCATGCAGCTGAAACAACAGCGCGAAAGCCGTGCTGTCGAAGTTTCTGAAATCTCTAGGCAGTTAAAATCCATCGCAAAAGAGCTGCAAATCCCCGTGATTGCACTGGCCCAATTGAATCGATCCGTTGAGGGTCGAACCGACAGAAGGCCCATGCTAAGCGATTTAAGGGAATCGGGTTCCATCGAGCAAGATGCGGATATTATCATGATGCTTTTCCGTGAAGAGTATTACGATAAAGAAGATCCTGAAAAAAAGGGCAAATCCACAGTCATCGTTGGAAAACAGCGTAACGGTGAAACCGGAGACGTGGCCTTGCTTTTCGAAGGTCAATATCAACGGTTTAGCAATACCGAGGGTTCTCCGATTAGCCCGCTTCCACCACCTCAGGCTCCGCCTAGTTATCCTGGTTCGAATAAGCCAAAGAACTTTGCGCCCGGGGCTAGCATCTAACCCGACCTCTGTCTAAAATTCACAATATTTTTTATCTCCCGTTGCGATCTTTTTGACCGCTTGCTCTGATGAACTTGTCTTTAAAAAAGAGAATTCTGCATGGAGGCGGAAATGACGGGTTTAACTCTGTATGAGTTGTTGTATGCATCTCTTGATTTGCCAGACAGCCTTAAGCAATCAGAACTTGATCGATTGCTAAGTCAGCACAAATTAAGCAGTGAAGAATTAACAATGGATAATTTAAGGGAAATTGTGGCAGACCTTCTGCATAATTTGATCTTGGAAGAATCCAAACAAGAATCTGAATTTCATCAGTAAATAAAAAGGGCTTCAGATTGTGTCTGAAGCCCCATTTATAAAACTTAATAATTTAAAAATAACTGGTTTTAAAACTAAGCTCTTTCGACTGAAATCATGATGGAAGCTTCTAAGCCCTCACCATATTTTACAGCTGCTTTATGTTGACCCAAAAGCTTAATGGGCTCTTGAAGCAAAATATCGCGACGATCAACAGAGTATCCTGCTTTTTGCAGCTCTTTTGAAATGTCTGTGGTTGTTACAGTTCCAAACAACTTATCAGATTCTCCAGCTGCCATTTTGAACTTCAAAGTGGTGCCATTGATTTTTTCTAAAGTTGCTTTTCTTTCAGCAAAGGCTTTCTTCTTTTTAGCTTCTGCCATCTGCTTAAGGTGGGTATATTCTTTTACTCTTTTTTCAGTCGCTTCTGCTGCCATTTTACGTGGAAACAAAAAGTTACGAGCAAAACCTTCAGAAACCATAACGAGGTCTCCTACTTTCCCAACTTCTTTCACATCTTGAGTGAGAATAACTTTCATAAACGCCTCACATTCCTGTTGTTTGGGCTTTGGATTTCATTTTGCGAAATCGACCTCTGAAATCAATCCAGAAATCAATGAATCCAATCAGCGCAAGGGCAACAAATAGTTGAAATACAAACAAAAAGTAACCAAGTCCTCGAACAAACCAACTTGCTCGAATGACATTAAAAAAACTTTCCAAGATAGCGATACCTTGAAGAAGAAATAAAAATCCGCAGACAATTACGATGTTGGAAGAAATGATTTTTCCTGGCCACTCTTGAAATGAGCCTAAGAAAGAAAACATTGCCACCCACACAACAGCATCTGGCATTTTTAGTTCTAGAAAACGAATTCGACCGACAAATCTTTCCCGAGGAATACGAAATAATCCATACACGGTTCGCTCGAAAGAAAGACCGAAAGCCAAAACTAAAATAAGGGACACAAAGGCAATTGCAGGCGTGTTATTAATGACGGCCTGAATGCTTTCTTGTGGTGGTAAACCACCTGGTGCTGCTTTTTCTAGTTGAGATCTTGTGTTTTCCGCAAACTGACTGAAAGTTGTTATTCCTTGCTTCTGAAGTTCAAAAATACTTCCCGCTGCAAAAACAATAAAACTTGCTGTCAAACTCAAGAGTCCGCTCCATATCCAACGAACACCTTTGGATTCAAGCTCTGAGAAGAGTCCCATCAGAATCCAAATCGATGCTGCCATAAATCCATCGAACTGAAAAAAAGCTGGTGATAAAACCAAACCCGTCAGCCAATAGGCGGCAGAACCGTAGCGAGACCAAAGCACACGAAGAAGAGGCGCACCTAAAAATGCAGTCACTGAGGTTAATGCAAACCCCAAAAGTGAAAGTATAAAAAAAGTACGGTCTATTTTTTTCATGATTCTTGATCTAGCCTTTTTAAAAATTACTCAGCACGATCGGAACGATCAGATCGAGCCGCTTGCATCGCTTGTTTTCTAAGCTGAGCTTTAGCTTCTCTTTCGCGTTCGCGAGTGGCTGTTTCAGCAAGACCTTTTTTAAAGTTCTCGTAGTGCTTCGCCATTGGAACTCGCTCATCAAGACGAGTGTGTACGAAACGTAGCACCTTATCGTTGATTCGCATTGTTCTTTCGAGCTCTGCTACTGAGTTTCCTGTTGATTCAAAAAGAGTGTGGAAAAATAAGGCTTTCTTATTTTTTCCAATGGGAGTCGCAAGAGTGCGCTTGCCCCAAGTGTCCAAGTTGTGAACAGAACCATTGAAAGTTTCAATTGTGGCTTTGTTTTTTTTGAACAAATCTTTTTGTTGATCAACTGTTGCGTCCGGATGAACGATAATAACAGCTTCATAGAAACGCTTTTTTGCGTCTGACATTGTGATCCCTTCGGTTAATGCCCATTCCCCCATGGAAAGAGCAAGGATTTTAGGTTGTTACGAGTTAGCATGGTCTTGCTTATGACGCAAGCAAAGTGATCAGGACTTGGCCTCTAGAAAAGACGCTTGTAAGCTTTATCTAATGATTTTACTCATCCGTGGGCTTGAGGGTCCGTTTAAAGATCGCTATTTCCAGTTGAAGCCCGGAATGACCATTGGCCGCAAAACGGGGGACATTTTATTAGAAAATGACCCCATGGTTTCATCTCTCCATGGCCGCATTATTGGCCGGGGAGATGGTCGATTTGCCCTTGAAGACGCGGGGTCCCAAAATCAGTTCATCGTGAACGGCCAACAGGTAGCAAAAGTCGACCTCATTGAAGGCGCCAGTTTTCAGGTGGGTAAAAGTGTTTTCATGGTCGTTTCGGCCCATCCTGACGAACTTTCCAGACTTCCCATACAAAAAAGCTGGAAAGACAGCCTATTTGATATTCTAGAAAATAACATCGGTCTGAGTACGAATATAAAACCCCTTAATCCTGCAGTCCGCATTGAAGGACTCGTCGGTGCGAATGCCGAGGACTCTTGGGTACTTGGTTTTGGTCCTAGGGTTTTTGGCCCCCTCAGTGATGATATCGAAATTCTTGAAAAACACACATCTGACATTGCTTTCGAAATTGACCAAGGAGAGCATGGCCCTCAGCTTATCTCTCGGACAAAAGAGCTGACTTTAAATCAAAAAGAAATCGCTGAAGGATTACGTTGTGATTTAAAAGAGGGTGATGAAATTCGTTTTGGGGCAAGTGTTTACAGGGTTGGGTTTATTTAAAGTGAAAGAAATTAAAAAGACAGTTCATACAATAAAAAGTTTTGACGGCGAGCCCTTGTACTACGAATCCCGCGGCGAGGGACCTCAAACACTGGTTTTTGTTTATGGTATTGCCTGCCTCATGAATCATTGGCACTACCAAGTCGAACATTTTGCTCAAAATTACCGAGTTATCACCTATGACTTACGTGGACATCACAAAAGCACTCCGCTAGCTAGCCATAACCACCTCAACATGAAAACCCTGGCTCAAGATCTCAATTTTTTAATGGATCACTTAGGGGTAAAGGGAGCCATTGGCTTTGGCCATAGTTTTGGCGTTCCCGTTTTATTAGAAGCTCATAGGCTGAATCCCGATTTGTTTTCCAAATATGTTTTTATTAATGGCTTTCAAAAAAATCCCATTAAAAATATGTTTGGTCTTGATGTTATCGAGCCGTTTTTTCACTTCGTTAAAAATCAGTTTAATAAAAATCCGCTGCTGTGGAATTCTTTGTGGAAAACGCTAGTTGATAATCCAGTGGCCATGCAACTGGCGGCACTGGCGGGAGGCTTTAATTTAAAGCTCACAGAGTTTAAAGACATTGAAGTTTATGTTCGCGGGGTCGCTCAGCTTGATTTAGAAGTTTTCATTCCACTTTTTGAAGCCCTTATGGATTTCGAAGGATCAGAAATTTTAGCCACAATTCAGCAACCCACCTTTGTGGTCGCCGGGCAAAACGACAATATCACACCGAAAAGCTACCAGCTCGAATTCAAAGAAAAAATCCCGCACGCAGAATACCTTGAGGTTCCCTACGGCTCGCATTGCACGCAGTTGGATTTTCCTGACTACCTCAACCTTAAGTTAGAAGCTTTTTTAGCCAACAAAAAAGCCCTCTAGTTACGAGGGCTTAATGCGGCGTCACGAATTACGTACCTGTCACATCTAGCGGAAGGCGACTTTCGTGATATCAAATCCGTACTTTGATAAGCTGTCGTCCGAAGTGAGCACAACTTTAACTGTGTTACCTGGAATGACATTCGAGTAGGACTCATCATTGTTGCCAGTTAGTTTTTGTACCAGCTTGCCGTTGGCATCATAAAGGGAGACGAAATCGTAACCACTTTCTAGATCCATTTTTGAAAAGTACAAACTGATTTCACTTGCGCCTTCAACGGTGATTGTCCACTCCACATTGGCTTTGTCTTTATAAGGATGCTCACTTGAAATAGCTTGATCTTGCTTGGACCAAAACTCAGGATCATTAAGATCAGGGCCAGGAATTTCATTTGTTAATGCATTGTAAGCATTCGCAATTCCCTTACTTTTCACTTTCGATTTTAAAGTTGAGAACGGTTTTGAAGTGGCAATAATTCTTTGCTTCATCTCAACACCGTTAAGATTAGGCTCTTGAGACGCTAGCAAAACAGCAATTCCCGATACGTGCGGAGCTGCCATCGAAGTGCCCGACCAAGACTGATAACCTGAAGTTGTAATACTTAGAACGTTCACACCAGGGGCTGCGACGTGAACTTTATTTCTTCCGTAATTTGAAAATGAGGCCACTGAACCTTTGTTATTAATTGCAGCCACAGACAAAATATTCGGAACATCATAGGTCGCAGGATAAGTAGGGTTTGCATCATTATTATTTGAATCATTTCCAGCAGCAGCAACGAATAATGATCCCTTAGCATTAGACTGCTCAATCACATCTTTAAGTGATTGAGTAAATCCTCCACCACCCCAAGAGTTCGATAAAATCTTTGCACCCATTTTGTTGGCATAATTGATCGCTTGGACAGCGCCCTCGAGGGTTCCGCTGCCGTTGGCACTTAAGAATTTAACGCCCATGATTCGTGCATTCCACGCAACTCCCACAACACCAACGCCGTCATCACCTTTAGCCGCAATAGTTCCAGCACAGTGTGATCCATGACCTTGATCATCCATGGGGTTTCCAGTGGGTCTTGTCGCCTCTACAAAATTAGCGCCGTGAATGTCATCAACAACTCCGTTGTTGTCGTCATCGACTCCCGCTTTTCCATTCGCTTCGATTTCATTAATCCACATATTATCTTTTAAGTCCGGATGATTGTAGCTAACACCCGTATCGATAACAGCCACGATTACTTCTTTTGATCCTGTTTGAATGTCCCACGCGCGGACAGCATCAACATCAACGCCAGCTGTACCAGCAGAACCACCGGAATCATTAGCACCTGTATTGACGATACCCCAAAGTTGCCCTAGCAACGGATCATTAGGAGTTTTATTAATTCGGTAAATGTAATTGGGCTCGACATATTCCACATAGGGGTTTTGACTTAAAGTTTCGATAACTGATTTTCGAGTTTCGAAAACTGGCTTCTTAATAACGACCAAGTTCAAATCATAAATTTGATTCTTGATATAAGCTTGAAATGACTTTGATAAAGTAAGCTCAGACATTTTTGCAAAAGCAGCATTGGGTTTTAGTTTAACTAAATACTCACCCGGAACCGCTTCAGGCTCCTGTTGCTGAGGAGTCTTTTTTGCTTGCGCAATCCCCATTGATAAAGTTGCACACAAAGCTAGCAGTAAACAAGCGGCTCGTCCTTGAAACCGAATCATTATCTCCTCCTCAGGTAGATTTCATCTAGTTCCAAAATGGTACCGCTCACATATTAGGGACTTAATTCATTTGTCGTTGCCTGATAAAAAACCAGTGAATCGTCTAGATTATCCAGCCTTTGGTCTGTCAATAAATTCAAAGGATAGCTGTAAGGGCTCAACCAACGGTGGGCTCTCTTTCGGTTCAGATTTTTGAGAGACTCGACCAAGGTATTTAATAAAAGCTTTTTGAGTTTCCACGGGAGAGTTGGGATTAAATCCCATTTCTTTCATGAGATCTCCAATTTTTTTCATGGGAGTACTCCTTTCGGGGGTTGGGCCCCCTTATAAAGCAGTGACTCATGCGCGATGTGACGTGGGTTAGTCTTCGAGACCGGAAATTTCGCCTTCGATGGAAGATATCTTAGATAATAAATTATTGATCGCAGATTGATCAGTTTGAATATCCGAGTTTTTTGCACGAATTTGAGACTGTAGATCGTCCACACGGCTGTCTAAATCCTGAGTCATTGATGACATTGGATCTTTCGATTTAGCTGACGATAATTGTCCAGCTAAAACTAAACGCTGACCCTCTAAAAACATAAGTTGGTTTTTAGCCTGGCTGATTTCGTTATTTTTTTGTTGAATTTGATTTCTTAAGCCCGGCAATTGACCTTGCAAGTAGCCTTTTCTGGCTTTCGAATAAGCTGTCTTAAAAGCGCTTTCTAGGTCTGAAGGACAAATGGAGTTGTAAGTCTCGCCGGAAGCCCCCAATTGTTTACCTGATGCTGGTGTACAAAAAGCACGAACTCCTTCGGCATGTTTTTTTAATAAACCGCCGACCCTGGATTGGTCGCAAATATCTGTGGCAAATGCCTGTCCTTCTTTGCCTGTGATGAACGCACGCTCGGGGTGACAGTAAAGCTCTCGGCCTCTTTTAAATCCCAGATCCAGCTGATCTTCATCAATATCAGCTTTTACTTTTCTGCATTCTTTGAGTTGTTTATCATTAGCTGGATACTGACCCTTTAAGGCCAGGCTTTGACCTCTTTCAAACCAGTTCACTTTTTCACAAGTATTACGAGTTATCATGGCACAACTCGAAAAAATTAAGACCGTAAAAAGAAGTGATACTAATTTTGAAAGGTTTCCGATCAAGCCATGTCTCCACCCTGAACTTCAGGTTTTTTGTTAAGTGATGCCTTCATGAACTCGCGGTTCATTTGAGCAATGCTAACGAGACTGATTTCTTTAGGACAAGCCGCAGAGCATGCACCCGTGCTTGTACAAGCCCCAAAACCTTCAACATCCATCTGTGCAACCATATTTAGAGCCCGTTTTTCTTTTTCAACCTGGCCCTGAGGAAGTGCACCCAAGTGAGCCATTTTAGCTGATGTGAATAAGGCCGCAGAACCATTTTTGCATGAAGAAACGCAAGCTCCACAACCAATACAGGTTGCATTAGCAAAGGCCTCGTCAGCGTTTTGTTTGGGAATTGGTATCGCATTACCATCTGGAGCATTACCCGTGTTGACGGAAATAAAACCACCCGAGCGTATGATGCGGTCAAAGGCCGAGCGATTCACGGCAAGATCTTTGATCACTGGGAAAGCAGACGCCCTCCAGGGTTCTAGAGTTAATGTTTCGCCATCAGAAAAGTTTCGCATATGAAGCTGACAAACTGTTGTCGACTTCATGGGACCATGGGCATTGCCGTTAATCATGAAACCACAAGATCCACAAATCCCTTCACGACAATCGTGATCGAAAGCGACTGGATCTTTACCTGTTTTAATTAAATCTTCGTTTAATTGATCCATCATTTCTAGAAATGAGGCATCTGTGGATACATTTTTAACTGAATACTCTTGAAACGAACCTTCTTCGTTCGATTTCTTTTGTCTCCAGACTTTGAGATTTAAATTAATCATTTTTTCCATGGCATCACCCTATTTATAACTTCGTGTTGCGAGTTTTACGTTTTCAAACTTCAATTCTTCTTTGTGCAAAGCTTGCTTCTCTTTTTCGCTTTTCCATTCCCATGCAAAAACATTACAAAAGTTTTCATCATCACGCTTAGCTTCGCCGTCCACTTGATACTCTTCACGGAAGTGACCGCCGCAAGATTCTTTTCTTTCTAAAGCGTCTCGGCACATGAGCTCGCCCAATTCGATGAAATCTGCCACGCGTCCTGCCTTTTCAAGTTCTGGGTTTAAATAATTAGCATCACCCGGCACACGAACGTTCTGCCAAAACTCTTCTTTTAGTTTTGGAATTTCTTCTAAAGCTTTTTTCAAACCCTTTTCATTTCGAGCCATTCCGCACTCATCCCACATAATTCGGCCCAGTTGTTTATGAAAACTTTCGACCGTGCGGTCACCTTTGATGTTCATAAGCGTGTTGATTTGGGTGTCGATATTGTTATGAGCTTCTTTGAAGGCCTCGTGAGTTGTTGCAAGTGGCTTAATATCGTTGTTCGCAATGTAATCACCGATTGTGTAAGGCACCACAAAATATCCATCAGCCAAACCTTGCATCAATGCAGAAGCGCCCAATCGATTGGCACCGTGATCAGAAAAGTTGGCTTCGCCGGCGGCAAATAAACCAGGAATCGTTGTCATCAAGTTATAGTCCACCCACAAACCACCCATTGTATAATGAGGTGCTGGGTAAATTTTCATTGGTAATTTATAAGGATTTTCACCGGTGATTTTTTCATACATCTGAAAAAGATTTCCGTACTTTTCAGCAATTTTATTTTCACCATTTCGCTTAATAGAATCAGCAAAATCTAAAAACACTGCCGACTGACCAGGAATCACGCTATGACCATCGTCACATCGATACTTCGCCTGTCTAGAGGCGATATCACGAGGGGCTAAGTTTCCAAAGCTAGGATAAATGCGCTCGAGGAAGTAGTCGCGCTCGCTTTCGGGAATTTCCGTTGGCGATCTTCGGTCATCTTTAATTTTAGAAACCCAAACCCGGCCATCATTACGAAGTGATTCTGACATCAAAGTTAATTTTGACTGGTTATCACCGTGAACAGGAATACATGTGGGATGAATTTGTGTGTAGCAAGGATTAGCAAAATAAGCGCCCCGCTTGTGAGCGCGCCATGCCGCCGTTACCGCACAAGCCATGGCGTTTGTAGAAAGATAAAACACATTTGAGTATCCACCAGTAGCCAATACGACAGCGTCAGCTTCGTAATGCTCGAGCTCGCCAGTTAAAAGATTACGCATAATCACGCCGCGAGCTTTTCCGTCGACCACAACGAGGTCTAACATTTCACGGCGCGTATGAAGCTCGACAGATCCGGCCTCTACTTGTCGCATCATGGATTGATAGGCACCGATTAAAAGTTGCTGGCCTGTTTGGCCCCTGGCGTAGAACGTTCTTGAAACTTGTGCGCCCCCGAATGAGCGATTCGATAATGTTCCGCCGTATTCACGAGCGAAAGGAACACCTTGAGCTACGCACTGATCGATGATTTTAACAGAGAGTTCTGCAAGTCTATGAACATTGGCTTCGCGAGCGCGAAAGTCTCCGCCCTTAACGGTGTCATAAAACAATCTGTAAATCGAGTCGCCATCATTTTGATAATTTTTAGCGGCATTAATTCCACCCTGTGCTGCGACCGAGTGAGCGCGGCGAGGAGATTCGTGCACACAAAATGTTTTCACTTTATAGCCGAGCTCTCCGAGGGAAGCAGCAGCGCTTGCTCCTGCTAAGCCTGTTCCTACCACAATCACAGAGTGCTTTCTTTTGTTTGCGGGATTAACAAGTTTCATGTTGAAGCGGTGATTAGTCCATTTCGATTCTACCGGGCCGCCTGGTATTTTACTGTCGAGAGTTGCCACAAAATCTCCTTAAAAAATTAATTCAATAAATAAATATAAATGGGGTTAGATAAAAATCCGAGTGTTACTACGCCAGCATAAGTCCAGCTCGCAGTCTTGATCGTATTTTGATAAGCAGGGTGCAACAATCCAAAGGATTGAAACAAAGACCCAAAACCATGGCTGAGGTGAACACCAAGAAGCAACAAGCACACAATGTACCAAATTACTGCTAGCGGCTGAGTGAAGACCTCTACCATTAGTCTTGCTAAGTCTCGCATTTCAACACCGTCAACCGTGGTCATATAAACGGCTCCGTACTTAAATGTGATAAGATGAGAAATAATAAAAGCAAGCAACAGGCTTCCGTGCACAGCCATGGATTGCGAAGCGATAGATACGGCCTTCGCACCATTTGTTTTTTCTCGCGGCTGATAGCCTTTGGCTTTTCGGTTGGTCAAACTTAAATTAATGGCTAAGTAAACGTGCAATACCAACGCGCCAATCAATGCCGCTTCGGTGGCATACAAAAGTGGCTTATTAGAAGTAATGGCATGACCGTAGGCATTGTAAAGGTCGGGGCTAATTAAAATCGTAAGATTTCCCAGCATGTGAACAAACACAAAGCCCGCCCAAACGAAACCCGAAATCCCCATTAAATACTTTTTGCCAATCGTGGACGAAAAAAAAGCCAACATATTGAGATAACTCCTAATTTTATTTTACTTTCATTATTTACTCTTTTACATTGCGGTTTGTCTATGCTTGAAGGCTTTGGTCTTGCTAGTTTTGCGAAACGTCAAAGATTTCAATTTCCTTACCTTTACTTAGGAGTCCTGAATGAAAATTTTCGTTTGTATTAAACAGGTTCCCGACACTGAAACTAAAATTAAAATCAAGCCTGATGGAACGGGCATCGAACCCGCAGGAATCAAGTGGGTCATGAATCCCTATGATGAGTACGCCGTTGAAGAATCCATCAAAATCCGTGATGCCAACCCCGGATCTACGGTCAACGTGATTACAGTGGGTCCCAAAGAGCGCGCTGTTGAGGCCTTAAGAACCGCTCTTGCAATGGGGGCCGATGAAGCCTTAGTGATTAACGCGACTGATGGTTTTGATGCTAACTCAACGGCCAAAGCCTTAGCTTCTGTGATTCAATCTGAAGGCGGTGCTGATCTGGTTCTCACTGGAAAACTTTCCATTGATGCCAATCAATCTTCGGTCAGCCAAATGGTGGCTGAATATTTGAAAATTCCTCATGCAACAGTGGTTTCACAGCTCCAGATTTCTGCAGGCTCAGCGTCAGCCAGTCGAGACATCGAGGGCGGAGCAAAAGAAAAATTACAGCTAACACTTCCAGCATTGGTTGCCGCCAATAAAGGACTCAATACTCCTCGTTACGCAAGTTTGCCTGGAATCATGAAGGCAAAGAAAAAAGTAATTAAAGAATTCGATGCAGCCACCATCGGAGTCTCTGATTCAGATAAAAAAGTCATTTTGAAAAACCTCACACTTCCCGCTGAAAAACCAGCCGTAAAAATGCTAACTGGTGATGCGACTTCTCAATCACAAGAGCTTATCAAGCTGCTGAGAGACGAAGCGAAGGCCCTTTAAATTTAAAACCCCAGGAGAACTTATGTCATTAGTTGCTGTTTTTGTTGAATCTCAAAATGGAAAATTAAAAAGAAGTTCAATTGAACTTTTGCAAGCTGCTGCTCGTTCGGGGCAAAAAACTGTGGCCGTTGCATTAGGTTCTGAATCGGCTCAGCTTGCCGCTGAATGTGGACAAAACGGTGCCCAAGAGGTTCACGTTTTCAAGGATGCAAAGCTTGATAATTATAATTCTGAGCTCTATGTCGCAGCTTTAGAAGTGGCTGCCACTGCACTGAAACCAACGACAATACTGGCTTCTGCTTCCTCATTGGGAAAAGATGCGTTTCCTCGATTGGCGGCTAGAATGCAGGCGGGACTTGTTAGTGATGCCACTGAAATTTCATGGACAGGATCGCAAGCCAAAGCAAAAAAACCATTGTACGCAGGAAAGTGTTTTGCCGAAGCTACTTTTCAAAATACCTCAACTCAAATTATCCTTATGCGAGCCAATCAAATTCCACTTTCAAGCGTGACAGCCGGTGCAGCATCGGTCACTGAGCATCAACTTCCTGCCATGGATTTAAAAACCTTGGTGCAAGAAGTTGTTCGTGGCACAGGCGCAAAATTAGATTTAACAGAAGCTAATATTATTATTTCAGGTGGGCGTGGACTTAAAGAAGCAGGTAACTTTAAACTTCTTCATGATCTTGCGGACGTTCTGGGGGCCACGGTCGGTGCCTCAAGGGCTGTTGTTGACTCGGGCTGGGTGGGGCACGATATGCAAGTGGGACAAACGGGTAAAACTGTAGCTCCTACATTGTACATCGCTGTTGGATTATCGGGTGCCATTCAGCATTTAGCGGGCATGAGCGGCTCTAAGGTTATTGTTGCCATCAACAACGATGCAAATGCTCCCATTTTTCAAAAAGCTACTTACGGAATTGTCGGTGATCTTTTTGAAGTGCTCCCTAAATTAACCGAAGAGTTTCGAAAAGTTCTTGGCAAATAGTGCGAGCTTGGACGCTTGGAATTTTAGTTTTTATTATTTATAAAACCCTGTCGTTGACCTGGCGGGTGAAAATTCATCGTCCCGATGCTCTCAAAAATTACATGGCTGAAAAATCGCCGGTGCTGTTGGCCCATTGGCACGGCGATGAGCTTGCATTGATACAACTTGCAAGAAGTTACCGGATTGTCACGCTCTCCTCGCACAGCAAAGATGGATCTATTATGACCGTCGTTTTAAATCTTTTAGGTGCTGAAGTTGTGCGAGGATCCTCCAGCCGCGGCGCTGTCAGTGGATACTTGGGACTCGTAAGAAAAATTAAAAAAGGTTTCAACAGCAGCTTTGCCGTTGATGGGCCACGAGGTCCCATTTACAAAGCCAAAATGGGCGTGGTGGAAACATCTAAAAATTTACAAATACCAATTTTTTTCGCTGGAGTTTCCTGCGACCGAGCGTGGGTTTTTAAAAAGTCTTGGAATCAAACCTATTTGCCAAAGCCCTTTGCAAAATTAAGAATTGTTTGGACAGGACCACTTGCTATTCCTCAAAAGTCTCAAGAGCTTGATCATACATGGCTTGAAAAGGTCGAGTTTGAACTTCGTGCTGCTCGACAGCAAGCCCCGAGTTTCATTGCTGAATCCTAATGCTGATGCTAGCGTTTTAGATAGACCTAAGGATGGGGGCTTTCATGATTCGTTTATTTTTGGCAATTACGCTGATTTCTCAATTCGCTTTTTCTCAATCTTCAGCTGTACTCGCTGACGTCAGTGGAAAAAAAATCACTGTCGATGATTTCAATAAAAAATACCGTGAAGTGATCGAAGCGGTTAGCTCAAGCGGTGGACCTGTGCCCACAAAGGCCGAGTTTTTGGAAGATCTTGTTCGTTACGAATTAGGTCTTGTCGAAGCTGACAAAAGAAATTTGAAAAATGACCCCATCGTTCAAGAGCGATACAGACAAGAAATGTACAAAGTGCTTTTGGAAAAAGAATTGGGCGATAAGGCTCAGCGCATTCAGGTTTCTGAAGCAGAAATGCGCGCTTGGTATGCAAAAAATCCTTCCATCAGATACAGCAATATTTTGATCGACGTCAGGCCCGGAGCAAGCGCAGAACAAAAAGCTGAAGCTAAAAAACGTGCGACAGAAATATTTGCAGAGGTGAAAGCTTCTAAAAGACCTTTTGAAGAGCTCGTTAAGCTTTATTCCGATGATTCTTTGTCGAAGCAGTTTGGTGGAGACGCTGGGTTTCAATCTTCTTTAACTGTGATGCCACAAATTTACATAGCTGCAAAGGCTGCAAAAACTGGTGAAATTATTGGCCCCGTTGAAACACTCTTTGGCTTTCATATTATGAAGGTCACTGGTCGTGCTACATTTGATCAGGCCAATCGCATTCAAATACGTCAGGCTGTTTTCAATGAAAAAAGAAGACTTTTGTTGGATCAGTTTTTTGCGAACTTAAAGAAAAAGCATCCCGTTAAAACCAACCCAAGTCTTATTAACTAAATGAGCCCCATGGCCGCACGTATTGGATTGAATCTCATTCTTAGCCTTGCGGCCGTTTTACTTACCAGCTGTCACTCCAAATCAAATTCTCAGAAAACTCAGCAACCTGTTGTTAAGGTGAATTCTCGCGTTTTAACTCTCAAAGATTTTTCCAATCAAGTCGGGCGAAAACTAAAAGATCTTGATTCTTTGTCTGCAAAAAGTGAAGAGACCGTTCTTTTTGTTAAAGAAGAAATCATTAGAAGCTTTATTACTCGCTCTTTGATTTTAGACTTTGCAGAATCAAAAAAACTAACTGTAACCTCTAACGAGCTTGATAATGAGGTTAAAGAGTTGCGATCGTCCTATCCCGACGATGTTACTTTTAGAAAAACTTTAGCAGAAGAAAGCATCTCTTTTAGTGAGTGGCAAGAGCAGTTAAAAGCAAGACTGATTGAAAAAAAAGTTTTCGCTCACATCAATGAAAAAATAAAGACACCTACGGCTGAAGAGCTCAACAGGTACTACACACAAAACAAAGATCAATTTAAAACAAAAGAGCGCGTTTATATTCGCCAAATTGTTGTCGAAGAACTATCAAAGGCCGAGCATTTAAAATCGGAGCTTAAAAAACAAAGCTTAGATAAGCTAGCCAGCAAATATTCCATATCACCTGAGGGTAAAAGTGGTGGCCTTGTGGGTTGGATCAGTAAGGGCGATGTGGACCTGTTTGATCCGGTATTTTCTTACAAAGTAGGGGCCCCTGGGCCTGTATTTAAAAGTGCCTTTGGGTATCATATTGTTCTGGTGGAAAGACGGTCTCCTCCAAGTGTTCAATCCCTCGAAGAGGCCAAGCCAAGAATTATTCGGCAGATTTTATCCCTTAAAGAACAAGCTCTTTTTACTGAATGGCTAGATGCTCAACTCAGAAGCAGTCGCGTCTCGCGTGACAATAATTTGATCAATGCCGTGCGGGTTGATACAAAATAAAGCATGTTTATTTTAAGTTTCATTTTCTCTAGCCTTATAGGTTTTGCACAAACTCCCGTCGACCGAATTTTGGCCGTCGTCAATGATGAGGCCATTCTGGAATCAGACGTTAGCACTCTTGCAAAGAAGGCTGAAAAGGGCGCATTAATCGAAGAGGTTCTATTACAAGGAAATTCCTTAAATGAATTAAAAAAATCCCGCGAAACTCGTTTGGATTATTTAATCAACGAGCGCCTTTTAGATGCCGCTGTCAAAAGACTTGGGTTAACGGCCGGCCAAGAGCGTGTGGATCAAGAAATCAAACAAATGGCCAGCCGATACAAGACCACTCCCAGTGAAATTTTGAAAGCTGCAAAAGCGGATATGGGTTTTACCGAAGAAGAGTATCGAACTTTTTTAAAAAAACAAATCGAGCGTCAAGGCCTAATTGAAGTTGAAATCTCTTCTAAAGTTCGAGTCTCTGACGAAGAAGTCTACGCAGAGTTTAGAAAAATAAACCCAAGATCTAAGTCATCACTCGGTGAAGTTACGATTTCCCACATTCTTTTTAATCCTAAAAAAGGCGGCGAGAAAAAAGCTCTCGAGCGTGCCGAGTTGGCGCTTGAAAAATTACGCTCAGGCAAAAGCTTCTCCGAAGTCGCCGAACAACACTCTGAAGACAGTCGTTTTGCAAATGGTGGCCTTCTGGGTACCTTCGGGCCAGATGAACTTTTGCCAGAGTTTGAAATCGCATTGTCGGGTTTATCGAAAGGCCAGTACTCCTCTGTCGTCAAATCAAAACAGGGGCTGCATATTTTATATTTAAATGATTCAAAGGTAGGAAAAAATTTAGCTTTTGAAAAAGAAAAAGAAAAGATTCGTGTCTATTTAACTGAAAAATCTTTCGAAAAACAATTTGCTTTATGGCTTAAGAGGTCTCGAGAAGAAGCCACAATCAATCTATTCGGTAAAAAATGAAGCTGATTGCGATCACAACAGGTGACAGTGATGGCATAGGTTTCGAAGTCACGGCCAAGGCTCTTAGCAAAATAGGCCCACAAGCCAACACTCAGTTTTTATTATTTCGTCAGCCTCAATCAGAGGTTCTGTATTTACCCATACTAGATAAAAAATTTAATCGGATTGTTGTTCCTAGTTTAGAGGCTGCTCTAAGTCTTAAGAACCAAGACTCAAAAACTTTGTTTGATATCTGCTCAAAGGTTTCTGCACCAAAAAATGTAGAAATTGCAGCTAAGGCCTGTTTTAAAAAAAAGATTCATGGCTTGGTGACAGCTCCTTTATCAAAAACTTTAATTCAATCTTCCGGATATCGGGCCAAGGGCCACACCGAGATTTTGCAGAACGTATCAAAAACAAAAAATGTGCATATGACTTTTATTGGCAAGAATTTTAATGTTTTGCTAGCAACGGGTCATATGCCAGTCGCAAAAGTCAGTGCTAGTTTGAATGTTAAAACGCTACAGGCCGCCATTCAAAATGCAGATCTTTTAAAAAAAATTCTTCCCCCCAAAATAGCAAATAAACCTATTGCGCTTGTGGGCCTCAACCCCCACGCAGGAGAAAATGGACTTTTGGGCCAAGAAGAAATTTTAACATTTAAAAAGGTTCTTAAAAAATTTCCCTCGGTTTTGGGTCCCCTTGTGCCAGATGCTGCTTTTTTGAAAAAGAATTGGCCCCTTTATAGCGTTTATATTTGTTGCTATCATGACCAAGGCCTTATCCCTTTCAAGCTTGTCCACGGGACTCAGTCTGGTTATCATCTAACACTCGGTTTACCTTTTGTGCGCACCAGTGTAGACCATGGAACGGCAAAAGATATATTTGGTAAAAATCAGGCTGATGCCTCTTCCATGAAAGAAGCCATTCTAGCCTGTATACAATTAGCGAAGTGAGGATCCTATGCATACACCAGTCATTTTTCGAGAGTACGATATCCGCGGTGTCTATAATGGAGATTTTGATAATACTTTTGCCTACGAACTAGGAAAAGCTTTTGTCACTTACCTATCGGATTCTGGGGTTAATAAGCCCACCATTACAATTGGTCACGATGCCAGGCTCTCTTGTCCAGATATTGTTCAACATTTATCAAAAGGGATTCGCGAGTCTGGCGGAAATGTCATTCACCTAGGGCTTGTAACAACACCTGTTTGTTATTTTTCAACCTTTGTAATTGATAAAGTGGACGGCGCTATTATGGTAACCGGAAGTCACAATCCACCCGAATACAATGGCTTTAAAATATCCAAGGGTCAGTGGACTATTTTTGGTGAAGAGATTCAGAAGTTGAAAACAATCATTTCCCAGAAAAGATATTTATCAGGATCAGGTACTGAAAAAGTTTATGATATAAAACCAGAGTACTACTCGAGATACAAAAAAGAATTTTCTGAACTTAAGCCATTAAAAGTCGTTCTTGATTGTGGAAACGGTGCTGCTGGTTCTATTTTGCGTGGTCTTTATAATGCTGTTGGCTTAGATCCCATTATTCTTTTTGAAGAGCCCAATGGATTATTTCCCAATCATCATCCCGATCCAACAGTCGAAAAAAACCTAGTGGCACTTAAACAAAAAGTAATTGAAACCGGTGCCATTTGTGGAATTGGTTTTGATGGTGACGCTGACAGAATCGGTGTGGTTGATCACACTGGAAAAATGCTTTACGGTGATGAGCTCATGGTTGTTATTTCCAGGGCCATCTTAGGTAAAACAAAAGGTGCAAAAATTATTGGTGATGTGAAGTGCTCGGATCGAATGTACACAGACATTGCAAAGCATGGTGGGCAGCCCATCATGTGGAAAACGGGACATAGTTTAGTAAAAGAAAAAATCAAAACCGAAAAAGCTCCTTTTGGTGGTGAAATGAGTGGTCACATTTTCTTTGCTGACAGAAATTACGGCTACGACGACGCTCCTTACGCTGGACTTCGATTGATTGAAATCCTAAGTCAAACTGGTAAAACCATTCCTCAACTTCTTGAAGGTTTGCCGTCAGCTTTTAATACTCCAGAAATTCGCATTGATACCACCGAAGAGAAAAAAATATTAATCGTTGAAAAGATGATTGCTGCCTTTCCCGAAAAAACAGGGGCTGATTACAAAGTGGATCTAACTGATGGAATTCGTTTAAGTTTTGAAGATGGTTGGGCTTTGTGCCGGTCTTCAAATACTCAGCCTGTGTTGGTTGTTAGGTTTGAATCAAGCACCGCTAGCGGGCTTAAAAAAATTCAAGACCGTGTTGAAGCGATCGTTAATCAATATTTGTAGCTGAATTAAAAAACAAAAAGGGACTGGTTAACAGTCCCTTTTATACGTCTGATTGATAGCTTTAAGATTACGGCTTTAACAAGAATGCTAATGCGAATGCGAAAAGTACAAGTGACTCGATGAATGCTAAACCGATCAACATTGGTGTGAAGATCTTGCCGTCAGCTGCAGGATTTCTAGAGATCCCTTCAAGAGCTGCAGAAGCCGCTTTAGCTTGAGCTAATGCTCCGCCAAGAACCGCTACACCCATGCAAAGACCAGCAGCAATTGCATATAAACCTTTTGAGCTGTCACCAGCTGTTGCAGCAACTGCAACTTCTTGAGCTTGCGCTCCCATAGCCAAAAACAATGTAGATAATACTGCTACTTGCTTTTTCATATTTAATATCTCCTTGTGGTACGAGTTGTGTTTCTTTAATGATCTGACGCTTTAGCTAGGGAAATGTAAACCATAGATAACAGCGTGAAAACATAAGCTTGAATGACGCAAACGAGGAAGCCCAATAAGTAAAGTGGTATTGGAGCTATAAAGGGAACAAGATCTAAAAATATTCCAAGTACTGTATGGTCGCCCTTCATCACATTGGCTAGGCGCATGCCTAATGTGACCGGTCTGATCATGTGAGATATGATTTCCAATGGAAGCATAAGGGGAATCAACCACCAAACGGGGCCCAAGAAATGTTTTAAATAGTGAGTTCCGCCGTGTTTAAGGCCTACAAAGTTATAAGCCAAGAACGAAAAAATACCGAAGGCAACTGTCGTATTTACGTTTTCGGTGGCTGCTGACATACCAGGGATAACGCCAATAAAGTTATTTAATAAAATAAAGAAGAAGAAGGCTGACAAAAGAGGAACATACTTTTCGCCGTCGTGACCAATGATTTGCTTAGCTAATTTGGCAATGAATTCAGTGATTAATTCAGTTAATCCACGGACAGAAATTTTACCGTGTGGAATAACAGCTTGTTGGCCAGAACCTAATTGAGCCCTAGCAACAAGTCCAAAAACAACTGTTCCTGCCGTAGCAAGACCAAGTGTTGCCACATGAACATTATCGTAGCCTACGGTTGGAATGAGCTGAGTCCAATTAAATGCCATTATTAACCTTTTTTGTAATCTCGCTACTCTTACAATTTCGTTTCATCGTCTGCAAGATTTTTTTCAGTATTTTTGGCCTGATCCCGAGATAGCTTTCTTAAGCTGAGAATAATTCGAGCCGTCCAACCAGAAAATCCAAGCAAAAGACAAATCACTAACAGCAATCCCTCGGTTGGGTAGGTGTTTTCTAGCTTTTGCCCAATCCAAAGGCTGAAAGCCGTAATCCCGACAAGCTCAAGGCCAATGCCAGCAAAAAGTGCATACTTTTTCATTTTCTGTAACCCTTAACACCGGGCTGATTCTTGGCTCTTTCTTGAATTCTCTTAATTCTTAGCTCCAAGTAATCTTGGGGTTGATAGACAGTTTTAATACCCTCAAGAACCCCTAGAGCTTTTTTAAAGTCTCCATTTTCCTCGTACGACAACGACAAAACCAAATGGACGTTTTCAATTAATGACTTTTCTGGAAACTTTTGAATAAGGCTTTGAAAAATTTTAGCCGCTTCTTGGAAGTTTTTTTGAGCAATTAATACGTTTCCATTTAAAAGCATGGCTTGGAACTGGGTTTCCTCATTGGATTTCATTTTCAATATTTCATTGATCTCACTGAGGGTCTGAAAATAATTTCCCAAATAATAGTAGCTTCTAGCCGTCATCAGTTTGTACTCGGCTCGGTCAGCCTCAAGTTTGCTTCCTGTTGCAAGCTTAGAGTATTCAACGGCAGATCGATCATAATCTTGCAAACTTTCGAAGTACAATGAGGCCAATTGCTTTTGAGCCTCTTGTCGATCGGCCTCGACAGAGCCGTGTTGAATTATTTTTTGATAGTAGCTAGCAGCGCGTTTGTAGTCTTTAATTTCAAGAACTGAAAGCCTTGCGCCTTCTTTCATCGCTTCAATGGAAATTTCGGAATCTGTGTCGCGAGCAATAACTTGATCAAATAGTTGGGCGGCTTTGCGAAAATTTCCAGAGACCACATTTTTTCTTCCCTCTTGAAAATCTCTTTCAAGAGGGCTTGAGCACCCAGCTAATATTAAACTTAATAATACAAATCGCTTAGTGAGTTTCTTCACCGGCGCGATCCTCATCTAAGATCACGGCAAGTCCTGTTACAAATTCTTGTTTTTCATCAAGATTTATAAGTCTTACACCTTGGGTATTTCGTCCTAATACAGAAATATCTGAAATCTTCATTCGAATCACTTGCCCCTGATCCGTTGATAAAATGAGTTCTTGAGTGGCAGAAACTTTTTTAGTCCCCACAACCTGTCCTACTTTATCAGTGGTTTTTTGAGTGATAATTCCAGATCCACCACGGCTTTGAATTCTATATTCAGAAACTTCTGAACGTTTTCCGTAACCTTTAGTGGTCACCATTAAAATTGTATCTGCGGTGTTTTTCTCTAGAACTTCCATTGCCATAACGGCATCTTTTTCAGCCAGTGTAATGCCTTTTACGCCTCGGGCACTTCGACCCATCGGGCGTACATCGTTTTCATTAAAACGAATCGACATACCTTCCCGAGTGGCTACGAATATATCACTTTGACCATCAGAGATTTTACAATCCACCACTCGGTCTTCAAGATCTGTTGTTAAAGCAATAATTCCGGCTTGCCTTGGGTTATTAAAGGAATCCAAAGAAGTTTTTTTAATTATTCCCTTTTCAGTCAGCATAACTACAAATTTACTTTCAGTGAATTCCTCGACTGGTAAAATCGAACAAACTTTTTCGCCATTAGTGAGTTGAACAACATTGGCTAAAGATTTTCCTTTTGACGTTCGTGTGCCAATAGGAAGCTTGTGAACTTTCACCCAATAAACTTTTCCTTTGTCGGTAAAAACAAGAAGCATCGTTTTCGTATTCGCGGTGAAGATATCAGTCACGTAATCCTCTTCACGGGTTTCCATACCTTTGGATCCCTTACCGCCACGCTTTTGTACTCGGTATTCATCGGTTGGAATCCGCTTGATATAGCCTGTGTTAGTGATGGTCACGACCATCTTTTCATCAGCGATGAGGTCTTCATCTTCAATATCTGTTAAATCACCAGTGATTTGAGTACGTCTTTCATCGCCGTATTTGTCCCGTATTTCAGTCAGCTCTGTGACAATAATTTTATAAATTTCTTGAACATCTGCTAACACGAATCTTAGCCATTCAATCTGTTTTGTAATTTCAGCCAACTCATCGATTAATTTCTGTCTTTCCAGACCCGTTAATCTTTGTAGGCGCATTTCTAAAATGGCCTGAGCTTGAACCTCAGAAAATTGGAAGTTGTCTTGTAATGCAATCTTTGCGCTGGCCGCTTCTTTCGAACCACGAATCGTCGCAATAACGGCATCAATATTATCCAGTGCTTTTTTAAGACCTTCTAAAATATGAGCACGTTCTTGAGCTTTTTTAAGATCAAAAATACAGCGCTTCGTTACAACATCACGCCGATGATCAATGAAAGCTTCTAACATTTGCTTCAAATCAAAAGTGAAAGGCTGATTTTTAGCATCCAGAGCTAGCATGATAATACCAAAGCTCACTTGCATTTGTGTAAATTTATAAAGCCTATTTAAAATCACACTGGCATTTTCGCCGCGCTTACACTGAATTAGAATTCGCATACCTTCGCGCGAGGACTCGTCACGAATATCAGAAATACCTTCGATGGTTTTTTCGCGAACAAGATCGGCTATGCTTTCGATAAGTCTTGCTTTATTTACTTGATAAGGAATTTCAGTGACTATGATTTCTTCGTGGTCTTTTTTCTGCTCAATTTCAGCAACAGCTTTAAGAGAAATAACTCCGCGGCCTTTTTTATAAGCCTGTAGAATTCCTTCACGGCCTGCAATAATTCCACGAGTTGGAAAATCAGGTCCCTTAATAAAATGCATCAAATCATCCACTTGTGCAGTGGGATTTTTTATTAAATGAATACACCCATCAATCACTTCGGTGAGGTTATGGGGTGGAATATTGGTTGCCATACCAACGGCAATACCCGCAGATCCGTTAACTAAAAGATTTGGAAATTTAGCCGGCAGAACAAGGGGAATTTCTAATGAGTCATCATAGTTGGGACCGAAGGGAATGGTTTCTTTTTCGATATCAGCCAATAGTTCTTCGGCCAAACGACTCATGCGGATTTCGGTGTACCTCATGGCAGCGGGTGAATCTCCGTCGATGGAGCCGAAGTTTCCCTGTCCATCCTGAAGTGGATATCTTAGGGAAAAGTCTTGAGCCATGCGGACCATGGTATCATAAACGGCCGTATCACCATGGGGATGATATTTACCGATCACATCACCCACAATACGAGCCGATTTTTTATAGGGCTTATCGTGGGTATTGCTCATTTCATTCTGAGCAAATAAAACTCGGCGATGCACTGGCTTTAAGCCATCTCGAACGTCAGGAAGTGCACGTCCTACGATCACACTCATGGAGTATTGAAGATATGCTTCACGCATTTCTTTGTTAATATCGACTGTTGAAACGCCTTTTTCAGTATTTGCCATAATTACCTACACATCTAAACTTTTTACGAACAGGGCATTGTCATGAATAAATTGTCTTCGTGGTTCTACTTGTTCACCCATGAGGACGCTAAATGTTTCATCGGCTGCCAATGCATCATCAATTGTAACTTGCAGTAAGGATCTATTTTCTGGATTTAAAGTGGTTTCCCAAAGTTGCTCGGGATTCATTTCCCCAAGACCCTTATAGCGCTGAATATACTGGCCCTTTTTTGAGGCCTCCATGATGTGATCATAGAATTCTGCGTAAGTTTCAAAGGACTGATCATTGTTTCCTATTTTTACATTCACTGGAAGCTTTGATACCGACTGGATACTTTTCCAGATACTTAACAGCTCTACAATTTCAGATTTTTTTGTAAACTCTGTGGATAACCTTGTGGTTTTCCGGTCAACATAGCGAACAGTGAAAATATCAGCTTCTAATTTACCCGTTTCTTCATTGGTTTTAATCGTCAGACTGTTTTCAGTGATTCCAAGGCCAGGATTAGCCAAAATCCAATCTTTGATATCTTCGCCGATCTTTTTAAGACCCGCTTCTGTTTCTAAAGATTTTTCTAAATCTGCCACTTTGCTAATTAAGAAATAAAGAATATCAGAATCATACTTAGCTTTTGAGGTCTTTAAAATTTGATGGAAGCGCTGAATTTGTAAAATAAATTTTTTCACATCCGCTTCATCACGAGCCACACCAGGAAGAGTAAAATAATTAATTCCTGACTTTAACAAATGTTCTGTCAAAGCAGCTTCGTCTTTTAAATAAATTTCTACGCTGCCTTTTTTTGCTCGGTAGAGTGGAGGTTGAGCAATATAAATATAACCTTTTTCGATGACCTCAGGCATTTGACGGTAGAAAAATGTTAAAAGAAGGGTTCGGATATGGGATCCATCCACGTCCGCATCTGTCATGATAATAACTTTGTGGTACCGGATTTTATCAGCGTTCACATTGTCTTTACCAATTCCCGTACCAAGAGCTGAAATCATCATACGAATTTCTTCGTTGGATAACATTTTATCAAACCGAGCTTTTTCAACGTTTAAAATTTTACCTTTTAACGGAAGAACAGCTTGGGTTTTTCTGTCCCGGGCTTGTTTAGCAGAACCGCCGGCCGAGTCTCCCTCGACCAGATAGATTTCACAAAGTGAAGGATCTTTTTCTTGGCAGTCAGCCATTTTGCCTGGCAATGAGCCGCCATCAAGAGCTGTTTTTCTACGCGTTAAATCCCGGGCTTTTCGAGCAGCATCCCTAGCGCGTGCAGCTTCTACGCATTTAGAAATGATATGTTTAGCTTGTGACGGATTTCGGTCAAACCAATCCGCTAACTTTTCATTAACTAAAGTTTCCACAATCCCTTTAACTTCAGAATTTCCCAGTTTTGTTTTTGTTTGACCTTCAAATTGAGGCTCACGAACTTTAACAGATACAACTGCTGCTAAACCTTCACGAATATCTTCACCCTCGAGCGATACTTTCATGTCTTTCAAAAGATTTTTTTCTGAAGCATAAGAATTAGTTGTTCGAGTGAGGGCAGACCTGAAACCCATCAAATGAGTTCCACCTTCGATTGTGTTAATATTATTACAATAAGAAAACACAGATTCTGAATAGGAATCATTCCATTGCATAGCGATTTCCACATCAACTGTGTCGCGCTCGCCGCGGAAATAAACAACTTCGTTGTGTGAGGGTTTTTTTGATTGATTTAAATAAGTAACGAATTCAGCTAAACCGTTGGCATATTGAAAATCTTGCTTTTTGCCCGTTCTTTCATCGACTAAAGAAAAATGCAGTCCTGCATTTAAAAATGCAAGTTCGCGAAAACGGTTAGCCAAAGTATTAAAATCGTAGGTGATTGATTCGTCTTTGAAAATTTCTCGGTCGGGTTTGAAAGTAATCGTTGTTCCGTTTTTAGTGCTGGCATCACCTTTAGCTAAGGGTGCGAGAGGAGTTCCTTTTTCATAGGTTTGAGTCCAAACAAATCCTTCTCGGTGAACTTCCACATGACAGCGAGCAGATAGTGCATTCACGACTGAAGCCCCTACGCCATGTAATCCACCAGAAACTTTGTAAGATGAACCATCAAACTTTCCACCGGCATGAAGAACAGTCATCACAACTTCTAATGCTGATTTTCCACTTTTATGGGCACCCACTGGAATTCCACGACCGTCATCTTCAACGGTAATGGATTCATCGGTATTAATTGCAATTTTAATTCTTTTACAAAAACCTGCTAGTGATTCATCCACAGCATTATCAACAATTTCATAAACCAAGTGGTGATAACCTTTAAAACTTGTATCACCAATATACATGCCGGGTCTTTTTCTTACGGCTTCAAGGCCTTCTAGTACTTGAATAGAATCGGCACCATAACTTTTATTTTCAGTATTCTCTGTCCCTTTTTCCTGTGTGGACGTCATAGAATTCGACCCTCTTTCAATTCAAAAATTTTGGACTCACTTCGATTTACATCCGATGTAAATTGAAGATCTGTCGTCGTCATAAATATCTGCGTATTAATGCCATGAAGAAACTCAATAAGTGCAGATCTCTTAATGCCATCAAGCTCTGACAGAACGTCGTCCAATAACAATATTGGATAGGTTCCGTGAGCCTTCCTATGATACACGATTTGAGCCATTTTGAAAGACAATATAAGCGCTCTTTGCTGACCTTGAGAGCAGTAAAATCTTGAGTCATTTTTATTAAATAAAAATTGTATTTCATGCTTGTGTGGTCCGACCAAACTAGTGCCTGATGCCAGTTCTGCATCGCGTAGCTGAACAAATCTTTGATGGATTGCATCATTGATTTGTTTTTGTGAGAGTTCCAGGCTTTTTTCTTTCGAAACCAAGTATTCCACTGAAATATCCACAGAGGTTTTTAAAATAAACTGCACAGCCTCAGAGAAATCCTTCTGAATCCCTTTTAAAAGCTCAATTCTTGCCCAAGTCAGATCAACGCAGAGTTTCTCATAGATAGGCTGCAAGCTTTCTAAAAGATCTATTGTTCTAGCATTGGCAGATAAACCTTCTACGTGATCTTTTAGAATTCGATTTCTGGTTTTTTGGGCCTTCTTAAACTCTGAAACAAGATCGGATCCATTCAAATGAGTTGCTATAAGCGCCTGATCAACCAGTAATCTTCTTTCATCAAAGCCTTCTTTTATGGAGGATAAACTTTCCGGACTAAATACGACACAGGAAATATGATTTCTTATAAAGTTTTGTGAAACTTTTTTTTCGTTCCACATTACATTTTTTCTACTTTTAAGAATTTGCATTTGAACTTTGTAATCAAGAGAATCTTTTTCTAAGAAGGCTTCAATAAAAGCGCCCGGTTGATGAAACTTAATTAAATTTTCATTTTCTACAAAGCGAAAGGAATCATTTAAAATTAATAATGACAGGGCTTCTAAAAGGTTTGATTTTCCTTGTCCGTTTTGACCAATAAAAATATTAATTTTTTTTTCAAATTCGACTTCTAGATTTTCAAAATTTCGAAAGTCTTTAAGCCGAATGCTTTTGAATTTCATTAAATTCTCATTGGCATAATAACACAAGTGTATTGTTGATCACCATGAGGTCTTAATAACCCTGGGGATAACTGATCATTGAGTTCAATATCAACAATATCTTGTTTCATACTAACGAGTACATCAGTAATGTATCTTGCATTAAAACCAATTTTAATTTCTTGGCCCTTATAATCAATTTCCATTTCTTCTTTTGCATCACCCAGTTCTGGATTGCTTGAAGAGATTTCTACTTTTCCTTGAGAAAAAGAAAACTGAACAGCTTTTGATTTCTGATTAGCTAGCAGTGCCACTCGCTCTAAGGATTGTAAAAATGTTTGCCTTGGTAAGCTCATTTTTAATGGAAGTTTTGTAGGAATAAATTGTTGGTAATTGGGATATTTTCCCTCGATTAAGCGAATCATCAAAATTGTAGAATTGGCTTTCAAAATAAATTGTGAACCTTCAATGGCAATTTCAACATCGGATTGAAAAGATTCTAAAATCTTTTTTATTTCATGAAGACCTTTTCGAGGAATAATAACACCTTGTTGAATAGGTGAGTTGAGTTGTGAAATTTGTTTATTTATTAAACTCATTCGGTGCCCGTCGGTGGCGACCATTCGTAAACCCTCTTGGCTGATTTCAAAAAAGACGCCATTCAGGTGGTACCTAGTTTCATCACTGGATACACTAAAAATTGTTTTATCGATCATTTCTAAAAATGTAGCGGCACCAATTTTGTTAAAAGCTTGCGGGCTGTAGGTTGGAAAAACGGGATAATCGTCAGAGCTAACTCCAACGATTTTTGAGAGGTATTTTCCTTGTTTGATTTGTAACCAATTGTTTTCTTTTTTTGTAAGGTTAATGGGGCCATCAGAGAGGCGTTTAATAATTTCAAATAAGTTTCTTGCACTGACTGCCACTTTTCCTGGTTGGTTTATTTTTGCTTCAACTTCGTCAGTCAAGCTGACTTCCAGGTCAGTTGCAAAAACTTTTAATCTTTTCAGATCAGCATCAAGAAGGATGTTTACAAGCACTGGCATCGTGTTTCTTTTCTCCACGATGTTCTGAGTTTTACCGATCAAATTAAGCAGCTCTTTTTTCTCTATATCTATATTCATATATATATCGCCTTCTTAGTAGGGGAGTGGAAAACCTATCAAATCCCATAACCCCGTGTAAATTCTAAATAACTCCTGTGGATAGTGGCTCTGTACATCTTTCCTGGGACCCGTCATTTTTTGGGGATAAACGATTTGCACAAAGTTATCTCTCACTTATCCCCACTTGTTTCCACAGAAGATATTCACATCCCTGTGATATTGTGGATTCTAGTTTCTAACTCTTCAATATCCTTAAATAAATCCTGATCTTGTGATTGTAGATATTGGACTCGCTGCAAAGCATTCATAACAGTCGTGTGATCTTTGCCGCCAAAAGCTTTTCCGATATCAACTAAAGATTTATCTAAGAATTTTTTTATTAAATACATGGCAATTTGTCGCGGCACCACAATTGGCTTCGCTCGAGTGGCTGCTTTTAAGTCACAAGGCTTAACTTTAAAATGATCAGCCACCATTCTTTGAATCTCTTCTACACTTATAGAAGATTGGGTCTCGTGCTGCGCCAGTACCCTTTTAACGAGTTCATAATTGATTTCTAAACCCTGAAGTTCAGAAAACATTTTAATCTTTTTAAGGTTACCCTCGAGCTCACGGATAGATCTTTTGGAAATTTTAGCGATATAAACAACAACATCCTCGGAAACGCGAAGACCTAATTTTTCAGCCTTGTATCTTAATATTGCGATACGAGTTTCTAAATCAGGCATTGTAATGTCTGCAATTAAACCGCGCTCTAGACGGGTTCTGTTTCTATCTTCAATATTTAGAATGTCTTTTGGCATTCGGTCGCTGGCAACAATGACCTGCTTTTTCAAATCTATAAAAGTATTAATGATATGAAAAAATTCATTTTGAGTGGCTTCACCCTTACCAATGTACTGAATATCATCAACTAATAAAATATCTGTATTATCCCGGTATTTGAGACGAAATTTATCCATGTGATGGTGTCTCATGGCGGTAATACATTCGTTCAAAAAACGCTCGAATGAAATATAAGTAATTCTTAAATGTGGTGAGGTTTCCCTGATATGATTACCAGCCGCATGTAAAAGATGGGTTTTACCCATACCTACGGGTCCAAAAATAAAGAGGGGATTATAATCATCTGTGCCTGGATTACGGGCCACATTATAACAAGCAGCGTGGGCGAACTCAGAATTTTTACCGACCACAAATGTGGAAAAAGTCATTTCCTGATTTAATGGGTCCGATTGCGGTGATTTAGTTTCTTTATAAACATACTGGTTGGAAGGTTGACCATGTGAAGGCCTTGAAAAAGCTTCTTCAAAGGCTTGTGGACTTTCAGGAGGCAACGGCATGGCCTTACCGGTCACAATGAACTCCACCTCAAACGGTGTTTTATAAGTTTCAGAAATTTCTGAAATAATTTTTTCCTGAAGGTTTTCAACTACATAGTACTGATGAAGAGGGTTAGGAACCCCTAAAATAAAACGTACTCTGTCTGATTTTTGTTGAGATTCAATGAACTGGATAGGATCTAACCAAGTCGAAAGAGACTTATTACTAAGGTTTCGACCTTTCATTTGGGTTTTTATCTGATCCCAAAAGTTATGACTCACTTCCACGTGTTGCCCCCGCTCGTGAAATAAACGACTGATTTCGAGTTGGCAGGTCATAACAAGGGGGTTGGTGGTTATCAACAGTTGACCATCATGCCGCGATGTGCTTTATTCCGACCCCACACATCTAGTCATTTCTCAATTATCGCGATGTATATATAGGGAAACGTTAGATTAAATATTGATATGCGTTAAACCCGAGGTGAGCACATGAAAAGAACTTATCAGCCCAGCAAGCGTCGTAGAAAAAACAAACACGGTTTTCGCGCCAGAAACAGTACAAAAAATGGCAAGAAAGTTCTAAAGAAAAGAAGAGCAAAAGGCCGTAAGTCAATTGCGATCAAAAAAGGTGGAAAGTAACTTTCAACTTCAAAAGTTGAAAAAGAACTCTGACTTCCTCGACCTGCGTTTAAAGGGTCGAAAAGTCAGAGCTTCTGATTGGTTGCAAATACAGTTTTTACAGTCTAATCAGAGTTCCTTGTCTGTGGGTGTAACAACAGGTCGCAAAGTCGGTCCTGCCGTTATCCGAAATAGACTTAAGCGGTGGTGTCGTGAGTATTTTTTAACCAGAAAAAACACAATTTCGTTTTTAACTGGAAACATCAATCTCGTATTCCGACCCCACAAGAAAGAGAATTTTTATAAAGACCTTGAACATGAATTATTGGATTCAATTCTTGATAAAACTTTTAGCACCTTTAGAAAGAATCCTTAAAACATCACTTTTGTTTTTAGTGGCCCTCTATCGCACAGTGGGATCACAGCATTTAGGTGGACAATGCCGGTTTCATCCCTCTTGCTCACAATATGCAGTGGATTGTTTAAAGACTCACTCAGTTCTTAATTCCTTAAAATTAATCACTTTAAGAATTCTTAAGTGTCATCCCTTTGGATCATCAGGATGGGATCCTGCTCCTCCAGCATCGAAAGGCCACTCAAAATGTTAGAACCACAACAGCCCAAACTATTTGATTCTAAAACAGTCATTGCGATCATTATTATCGGACTTTTTTACGTTGCTTGGCAAAACTACCTCAATAAAAAATATCCTAATATGAAATCAGCTCCTGCAGCGGCGGCACCAGTAGATAGCCAACAGACAGGAAAATCGACAGCTGAAACTATTAATAAAGCAGAGCCAAAAGAAGCCGCTACAGCAACTGATTCGGGTTCTGAAGTGAAGCTGATTACTAAGCCTGCTCAGGTCTATAGTTACGAAGATGACAAGGTCAGTTTTCAGATCAGCTCTAACGGAATGTCGGTAGGCCGCTTCGAACTTAAAAAATACACAGACCGTAAAGATAAACTAATAACGCTCACGCCAGCCGAGCCAGGTCTTTTTGAAATGTCTTGGGGTAACCCCAAGCAACCACTATCTTTCGATGTTAAAGTGCTAGAAAAGGGTGTCTTTGTTGGAACAACTTCCATAGGCCAGTTACAAATCGAAAGAAAGCTGACTTACCTGCCAGAAAGCTATTCTTTTCTTCAGGAAATAAACTTAAAAAACCCAGGTCAAGTCACAGGTCAATTCAATCTGACCAGCCAAGACAAAATCCTTATTCCAGAATCTTCATCATGGCTTTTTCCATCCTATGAACATCAGGATTTTTTAACTTTCGTAGGTGAAAAAAAAGAATTGATCAATACCTCTCACGCCAGTGAAAGTTTTGAGAAAAAAATTAAAGCCATTAATTTATACTCACTAGGAAGCCAGTATTTTACTGTGGGTTTCTTAGATGAAAGTGAAATCTTGGCAGATCTGACGTTAATTTCTGATTTTAATTCGAAATCAATCACTCATGCGCTTACCTACCAAATCCCGCAGTTGGCCGAATTTCAATTTAAGAATAAAATGTTCGTAGGTCCTAAATCTTCAGAAAGTCTATTGGCAGCTCATGAAAAATTTGTCGAGCTCATGGACTATGGCATGCTGGCGTTTATTTCTAAGCCAATGCTAGCAAGTATGAAGTGGTTTTATTCTCTAATTGGAAACTGGGGTTTTGCGATCGTGTTCTTAACACTTTTAGTTAGGGCCGTTGTTTTGCCATTCAATTTAATGTCATACAGATCAATGAAAGGGATGCAAAAAATCCAACCTTTATTAACAGATCTTCGAGCAAAGTATAAAGACGATGCGGTGACTTTAAATAAAGAGATGATGGCCATTATGAAAAATAATAATGCCAATCCCCTTGCAGGCTGCCTTCCTATCTTGTTGCAAATCCCCATCTTTTTCGCTCTTTACCGTGTCATTGGATCCAGCGTAGAGCTTTATCAAGCTCCTTTTGGCCTTTGGATTCACGATCTTAGCCTTCATGATAAGTTTTATGTTTTGCCAATTTTGATGGGTATTACCATGTATATTCAACAAAAACTGACACCAACAACCATGGATCCTATGCAGGCTAAAATTTTAACTTGGATGCCTGTGATCTTCAGTCTATTTATGCTTAACTTACCAGCGGGTCTCACTCTTTATATGGTCGTCAGCGCAGTATTTGGAATCGTCCAGCAAAAAACGTTCATGACAATGATGAAAAATTAGGAGGAATAATGGCTGGTTTTTTTAGTAAATTATTTGGTGGAAAAAAAGAAGCAAGCGGCGTTGAGTCTTTAGTCGAACAAACTCTTTCGGGTCTAATTGAAAAAGGCGGCTTTGAGCTTGATTACGATCTAAAGTTTACAAACGATAAAGACGGAGCATCACTGACGATTGAGTTTTCAGGTCCCGATGAAGAATTGATGAAAGATAAAAAGGGTATGCTTTTAGACTCTTTTCAGCTGATCATTAAGCGCGTGATGCAGCATAACTTCCCTGATGATAAAACCGCTGTATTTGTCGATGCTGGCGGATTTCGTCAAGAAACTGAACAGGCTTTAATCGAAAAAGCAGAGGAACTCAAGCAGGTCGCACTCGAACAGGGCCGCTCTGTTTACTACAGAGCACTTCCACCTAAAGAAAGAAAAATTGTTCATCAGTACTTAGCTGAAGATCCAAGAATTAAAAGTCGCTCTCTTGGCGACGGTTTATTTAAAAAAATTAAGATTTATCCAGTTAAAGGCCAAGATTCTAAAACAGAGTCTGCGGCTCAAGAGTAAGTTATGATTTACGGTGGAGACCGTGACAGATCTACGATTTGTGCAGTCTCTACTCCTTCTGGTTTTGGTGGAATTTCTGTCATTAGACTTTCCGGAATAAATTCAGAAAACATTATTCGAAAAGTTTTCAGTCAATTTCCAAAAATCCCTGAATCCCATAAAATCTATTTAGGTCACCTTAAGGATCCACTCACTACGGAATCCATTGATCAGTGCCTTTTTTCCTATTTTGCTGAAGGAAAATCTTATACGGGTGAAACCACGGTTGAAATTTCATGTCATGGAAGCCCCACGATCTGTGACCGAATTTTAAAGGCGTTGATTTCTGTTGGTGCTCAAGCGGCTAGGCCTGGCGAGTTCACTTACCGTGCGTTCATGAATAATAATTTAGATCTCATTCAAGCTGAAGGTGTTTTAAACCTGATTGAAAGTCGCTCACAAAAAAGTGCGCAACTTGCTTTTAGGCAATTGATGGGCGGTCTATCAGAAAAAATTGAAAAAATTGAAAGCGAAATGACTTGGTGCCTTGCCCATATCGAAGCCAGCATCGATTTTTCTACAGAAGGCCTAGAAACAACGACTCAAGAAGAGCTCATTAACAAGTTAAGCACCTGTGAAAATGACATTCAAAAAATTCTTAAAACTTACCAAACAGGACGCTTAATTAAGGACGGCTTGCAGGTGGCTCTTGTGGGAAAGCCCAATGTAGGTAAATCCAGTTTGCTTAATTTACTTCTTGGTTACGATCGATCTATTGTGTCTCAACAGGCAGGCACCACTCGTGATGTTGTTTCAGAGGAATTGATTCATAAAGGTCAAAGAATTGTGTTTCTAGATACCGCAGGGATTCGTTTAAAAACGGCTGATGACATCGAGCTCATAGGAATGAAAAAAACGAAAGAAGTTTTCCAAAATGCAGATCTGTGTTTGATTGTTTTTGATCTCAATCAGCCCCTTGACTGGTCTATGGACTTTCTTGATCCTGATCTTATAATTGGTAAAAACATTCTGTTGATCGCGAACAAATCAGATTTGGTCACCCCAGAAATCTTTGAAAAGTTCATGAAATTTATTCAAACTCAGAACCTGCTTCCCGATGCCCAGGTGATATTTTCCACAACTTTTGATAGTCATAGCAAAGAAAGTATCTTGAATCAGATTTGTAAGACTCTTTTAGATGATGAAGCGGCTGAAAATGAAGTTTTATTGGCCAATGCCAGGCACTTTGAAAACCTTAAAGTTTCATCGGCGAATATAAGCTCTGCTATTGCCGCCCTTAAGGCGGGTGATGGTGCAGAGCTTGTAAGCTTGGATCTCAAAGAGGCTTTGATAAGTTTGCAGGATATGTTGGGTAAGCGTTTTGATGATCAAATCATGGACCGGGTTTTTAAAGAATTTTGTATTGGTAAGTAGATTTTCAGCAAAAGAGTTTTTAAGTGAATAGTTTTGATATCATTGTTGTGGGTGCTGGACATGCTGGAATTGAAGCCGCAATGGCCTCGGCCAATCTTGGGCAAAACACATTGCTAATCACATCAAATATTAAACGCATTGGCTACATGAGCTGTAATCCCTCAATTGGAGGACTTGCAAAAGGTCATATGGTTCGAGAGCTTGATATTTTGGGTGGTCAAATGGGCCATGTAGCGGATCAAACCTGTATTCAATTTAAACGATTGAACTCATCAAAGGGTCCTGCCGTTCGTGGTACCCGAGTTCAGAATGATAAAAAGAAATACTCTGAAACTATGACTCAAATTCTTTCAAACCAACAAAATTTAAAAGTTGTTGAGGGAGAGGTTAAATCTCTTATTCTTGAGAAACGCGAATGTCGCGGGGTTGTGACCCATGACGGAGCTCAGATTTTTTCTAAGGCTGTTATTATAACCGCAGGAACCTTTTTAAACGGCGTGATGCATATCGGTCTCGAGCAATCCGCCGGTGGTCGCGTGGGTGACAAAGCTTCTATTGGTCTTTCAGATCAATTAAAAGATAATGGTTTCACTGTTCGTAGATTAAAAACAGGGACACCACCTCGACTGCTCAATTCCAGCATTGATTGGTCTAAAACAACTCCTCAATTTGGTGACGATCATTTTTTCCCTTTTTCTTTAAAATCATCAGAACATTTTCAACTGCCTCAAATTGCTTGTCACTTAACTCGTACTACAACTGAGACTCATGAAATTATTAGAAATAATCTTGATAAATCACCTATGTATTGTGGGATCATTGAGGGTACAGGCCCCAGGTATTGTCCCAGCATCGAAGATAAAATATCAAGATTTGTGGACCGTGAAAGCCATCAAACTTTTTTAGAGCCCGAAGGTTTGGATTCTGATCTGATTTACCTTCAGGGAATTTCAACAAGTCTTCCAGAGGAAATTCAATATCAATTTCTTCGAACAATTCCTGGTCTTGAAAATGTTAAAATGGTTCGCCCTGGTTATGCGGTTGAATACGATTTTATAGAACCTACCCAGATCTGGCACAGTCTCGAAACGCGCACTATTCAGAATTTATTTTTAGCGGGACAAATCAATGGGACCAGCGGTTACGAAGAGGCCGCCGTGCAGGGCCTTGTGGCTGGCATAAATGCAGCTCACAAGTTGTTAAACAAAGATAAGTTTATACTTGGGCGTGACCAAGCCTACATCGGAGTTTTGATTGACGATCTTGTCACCAAGGGAACCCGTGAGCCCTACAGAATGTTTACTTCCAGAGCCGAGCACAGATTAGTTTTGCGTGAAGACAATACATTAGATCGATTGGCATTAGTTTCTCGAGGTCTTGGTCTCGCTAGCTCTCAGCATCTTGAAAAAATGGAAGATATTCACCAAAGAAGGTCTGCACAAAAGGCTTTTTTAAAAAGTACCAAAATATTTCCCAACCAAGAGGTTCAAGCCAAATTGCAATCATTAGGCATGGTCGCGATGACAAAATCCTTAACCCTTGAAGAGTTTTTAAGAAGAACGGATGTGAACCCATCTGTGATTCAAAGTTTTGGTTTTGATTTAGATATTGATCCACTTGTTTCAGACGCCGTTGAAATTGATGTGAAGTATGCTGGCTATGTTAAAAGGCAACTCGAGCTTATTGGTCAGGCAAAAAAGTTTGAGGAACTACTGTTGCCGCAAGACATGGATTATAATCTGATCAAAGGCCTGTCCACCGAGGAAATTGATAAACTTAGCCGTGTTCGTCCTCGTACTTTGGGCCAAGCTCAACGCATTAGTGGTGTTAATCCTTCAGCCATTCAAGCTATCATGATATCTTTGAAAAGCTCTCAAGCCTCCAAGGAGAAATCTCATGTCCGACACGCCGACACCCACAATCAATCAGCCCCACTGGCGCCTCGAGACCTGGTTTAATCAAATCCCCAAAGACCAACTTGCTAAGCTTAAAATTCACTTTGATGAATTTTTAAAGGCCGATAAAACTTTGCAGTTTGTTTCGCCCAAAACAGTTAGTTTTGCCGACGCTATTCATTACGCAGACTCCATTTATGCTTTGAATGCTATATTTAGCGATAACCCCAGTATCGAGACTCTTTATGATTTAGGATCAGGAGCTGGTTTTCCAGGGCTTATTGGAGCCGTCCTTTATCCTGCAAAAAAATTCGTTCTTGTTGAAGCAGACAAAAGAAAATCCGAGTACTTAACGCAGTGTGCAGCAAAGATGGGTTTGGCTAATGTTCAAGTTGTCGAAAGCACTGTTGAGGCTTTGCCCGCAGCTTCTATTAAGTATGCGGTCTCGCGAGGACTAGCTAATATTTCAAAACTCATTTTGAATACTCGAAAGTCTGTTTCTGTGGGCGGAGCTGTTTATCATATGCGTGCAGAGAACTGGGGAATGGAGGTCGCCGACATTCCCACTCAGCTTTGTTCTGTTTGGAGTCCAGGGCTAGTCAAAGAATACAGACTACCCGTTGGCGAGGTCAGATTCGCAGTGGTCAAAACAGATAAGATATCCTGAATGTTCCACGTGGAACATTCATAGTAGTCTGACTATTAAGGGGCCTGTTCAGGCTCCTTTTCTTTTTGTGGTTCCTTAGATTTGGCTAATCTATCTTTATTATCCCAAGCTAATTTTGATAGACGAAGTCTTTTTTGGGCATAGTAACTATCCACAGCCTTCGGATCTGGCCACGGTTGGTTTTTTTCTCTGGCGGTTAGATACTCAGCCTGTGCTTCTTTGGCTCGAGACTCGATTCTAATTTTCCAAAACCTTATTTGTTGATCAAGTTGGCTAATCCTATTACTCATATCAGCTATTCTTTTTCGATGAATGGAGGCTTGTCCGGTTTGTGGCAAGCTTTCTTTGAGTTCTTTCTCTACATCTAGGCGTTGTTTTGTGACGGATTCGCTTTCGGCAATGGTTGAAGCCAGTTGAGATTGATAATCCTGAAGTATGGGATCAAGTTTATAGGCGTTGGAATCGGGGCGATTGCAGCCAAGAATCGATAAAATAACAAAAAATAGGAGGTAAAGCGGCATTTTCATATGTTCCACGTGGAACATCGGCATATTTTCATCCTAAATTAACGGCAAAATCGCAAAATCTCTTGCATGACCAGCAAAACACTACTTTTATATCGCTAAGGAGATTTCATGGCAAAAGTGATATGTATTGCAAATCAAAAAGGTGGAGTCGGTAAAACCACAACTTCCGTTAATCTAAGCTCCGCACTAGCAAAACTGGGAAAATCAGTTCTTCTCATCGATTTAGATCCACAAGGTAATGCATCAAGCGGACTTGGGATAAAAAGATACGCGACTCAAGAGGCCAACAGCTATCATGTGTTGATCGGCGAGAAAACCTTAGCCGAAGTCATGGTTCCAGTTCAAAATACGGGTTTATTTGTATCCACAGCCAATCCCGACCTAGTCGGGGCCGAAATCGAGCTCGTAGACTTCGCCAAACGAGAATATAGACTCAAAGAAGCCGTTGAGCTGGTGAAGCACAAATTTGACTATATATTAATAGATTGTCCACCAAGCCTAGGTTTACTGACTCTTAATGCCCTAACGGCTGCAGACTCTTTCTTGGTTCCATTACAATGTGAATATTATGCCCTCGAAGGTCTCAGCCAACTTTTAAACACGGCAGGTCTTGTAAAGAAAAGCCTGAATCCCACTCTACATATAGAGGGAATCGTTTTAACGATGTTTGATAAAAGAAATAACTTAAGCCACGACGTTGTGACAGAAATTCAATCTCACTTTGGAGAAAAGGTTTTCAAAGCCATTATTCCAAGAAACGTAAGGCTTTCAGAGGCCCCCAGCCACGGCGTCTCCATATTGGATTACGATCCTAAATCAGTTGGCGCATCGACCTATCTTGAGCTCGCAAAAGAGGTCGTTACGCGCACATCCGGGAAAAAACAAGAATCCTATGCAGGAGACCTAAATGTCTGAATTTAATACAGAAACTCAAAACAAAAGAAAAGGTTTGGGTCGTGGATTGGGTTCATTGTTGAGCGGTGCTCAAATGACAGAAGAACCTTCCGAGAAGTCGTCCGCCCCTTCTCAAGCGGCGCCCTCAACAGCACAGACGGTCAAGCCGGTGCCGGCACCAACAGAAAGCATGACCTCTCAGGATAAGGTTTGGACCGTAAGCATTGAAAAGCTCAAAAGTGGAATTTACCAGCCTAGAAAACATTTCGACAAAGAATCATTAGAGGAGCTTTCAAGCTCAATTAAAGAACACGGAATTTTGCAGCCACTCGTGGTTCGTCCTGTCGGCAGTGGCCAGTTGGGTAATTTTGAAATCGTGGCCGGAGAAAGGCGTTGGAGGGCCGCGCAACAAGCAGGACTTCATGAAGTTCCCGTTTTGATTCGAAATTACTCGAACCAAAAAACTCTAGAGCTTTCATTAATTGAAAACCTACAGCGAGAAGACCTCAACCCCATCGAAGAGGCCGAAGGTTATCAAAGATTACAAAATGAATTTAAACTGACTCAAGAACAAATTGCAGACCGTGTGGGTAAAGAAAGAGCCACAGTTGCTAACTCACTTAGACTATTAAGACTGTCTCCTGAAACAAGAGCCTTAGTGCAAACGGGCCAGCTGTCTTCGGGGCATGCAAAAGTCCTTCTGGGTCTTTCTGATTTAAAATTGCAAAAAAAACTGGCACTTCAATCCATTGAGGATGGCTTTTCTGTTCGAAAGCTCGAGCAAACAATTGCCGAAATCAACAAGCCAAAAGCGAACACAGAGGGCTCGACGCTTAATGGCGCAGCTGCTAGCAGTGTGACCCAAAGACTGATTGCGGGACTATCGGATGAGCTACAAAAAATCCTGGGAACAAAAGTGACAATTGATTATCAAAACTCAAAGGGCAAAATGAGCATTCATTTCTACTCTGATGATGAGTTGACTAATATTGTTGAAAAACTAAGGCAGGGAGTGCGCAATTGAAAGATCACGAAATCAACTCGCAGGTCACAGCCCTTTTAGATAAAGGAGCTTCCTTTGAAGGCAAGCTCACCTTTGAGGGCACGGTGCAAATTGGCGGACAATTTCGCGGAGAAATATTCACTAAAGATACGCTCATTATAAACGAAACAGCACATGTGACAGCACAAATTGAGGCCGATACGATTTTTTTAAGTGGACACGTCGAGGGTAATTTATTTGCCAGAACAAAAGTCGTCATGCAGCCACCTGCAGTTTTTAAGGGCACCGTTACAAGTCCCAGCCTAAAAATTGAAGAAGGCGTCGTATTTGAGGGCGCATCACATATGCCCAGAGGCTAGGCAATTATAATAACATCTTGACCCCAGTTTCTAGGAAGTGCTAATTCCCTCATTCCGAGGGAAACTATGCTGCAGCAACTAGGCTTCAATTGGACCTTTTTCATACAATTTGGAATTTTTATTTTCGCCATTACTTTTTTGGCGCTCTATGTATTTAAACCATACACAGATGCGGCAATGGCACGCGAAGATCAAACCAAGGGATCAGAAGATCTTGCGACAGATCTAGAAAAAAAATCTGTGGATCTTTACGGTCAGTATGAAAAACGCGCTCGTGAAGTTCATTCACAAATTCAAGACGTCTATAAATCTGCTCGCTCACAAGTGGCGCAGGAAAACGAAAAGATTATCACAGCCGCTCGCTCTGAAGCTTTGGTCGTGATTGAAGCGAATCGAACAAAAATTAAAACAAGCGTGTCGGCGGCCCAAGCGGCTCTGAAACAAGAAGTTCCACAAATTGTCCAATCATTGACACAAAAACTTTTGGGTAAACACTAATGATTCAATCACTACTACTTATTCTATCGAATCAACAGGCAATGGCAGCTGGCGCTCACTCGGGCGACGGAATTCCAACAGTTGTATTTTGGCAGGCAGCAAATTTGTTGGTGATTTTTGTGGCTCTCTACTTTGTTGTTGGCAAAAAGGCAGTGGGCTTTTTTTCTTCAAAGAAAACTGAATTTTTATCATCGGCAGAAAAATCAAAAAAGATTCGTGAAGAAGCTGAAAGAAAAGTAAAAGAAATTCAAGATCGATTGGCAAAACTTGAAAGCACCTCGGCCGAAAGTGTTCAGCGCGCTCAAGCCGAATCGGCTGACCTTAAAAAGCAATTGATCAATGAGGCTCAGAATTTAGCAACACGAATTAAAACTGAAGCTGCAGAAGCAGCCCGAACAGAAGTGTTGCGAGCTCAGCGTGAACTGCATAAAGATGTGGCCTTAGAATCCATTAAAATGGCCCAAGAGGTTTTGAAAAAAGATACAACTCAGGCCGATCAACAAAAACTTCAAGATCAATTCTCGAATCAAATTGAAGGAGTTAAAATATGAGCCAGGTTGTATTAGCAAAAAGATACGCCAAGGCTCTTTTCGAACTTGGACAGAAAAAAGAATCGGCTCAAGCCTACGCTTCCCAGCTGTCTTCAATTAGCCAGGCTGTCAACGGCAACGAAGAATACAAATCATTTTTTGAAAGCACGGCCGTTTCCAAAGAAACTAAAAAAGATCTTTTAAAAAAACTTTTCTCAAGTGCAAAGGTTGATGAAGAAGTTCAGGCCTTTTTGTTGTTATTGGTCGATAAATCACGCTTTGGAATTTTAAGTTATATAGTAATGGCCAACCAAGAAATATTAGATAGCCAACAGGGCACAACTCGCGGGGTGATTAAATCATCGCAAGCTGTGTCTGAAGCGTTGAAAAAAGAATACGAAGCCAAAATTTCAAAAATTATGAATAAGAAAATTCAACTTGAAACGCAAACAGACGCGACCGTATTAGGCGGAGTTCGTGTTGAAGTGGGCGGTTGGACTTTCGACGACAGCTTGCAAACACATTTAAATCAATTATCAGATAAAATTTTAAATACGACTTTTTAGTAACAGGGAGCAAAATGGAAACTCAAATCCGAGCGGACGAAATCAGCAGAGTTCTTAAAGAACAAATCAATCAGTACAATAAAAAAATTGAAGTCAGTGAAACGGGAAGTGTAATTTCCGTAGGTGACGGGGTTGCGCGCGTATTTGGTCTTGACCATGTTATGGCCGGCGAACTTGTTGAGTTTTCAAACGGCACAAAGGGTATGGCCCTTAACCTTGAGCAGTCCTTTGTGGGTGTGGTTATCTTCGGAGAAGATCGTTACATCAAAGAAGGCGATACAGTTAAAAGAACTAAAAAAATCGTTCAGGTTCCCGCTGGTGAAGCGCTTCTTGGCCGCGTAGTAGACGCGCTAGGAAATCCAATTGATGGAAAAGGCCCCATCAACACTCCCCACTCTCGAGTGGTCGAATTGAAAGCTCCTGGTATCGTTTACAGACAGCCCGTTGGCGAGCCTTTACAAACAGGTATTAAATCCATCGATGCACTTATTCCAATTGGCCGTGGTCAGCGTGAATTAATCATCGGTGACCGTCAAACGGGTAAAACCGCAATTGCGATCGACACGATCATCAACCAAAAAGGTCAGAACGTTCAGTGCTTTTATATCGCGATTGGACAAAAACAATCGACCGTTGCTCAAGTGGTAGAAAAACTCAGACAAACTGGTGCTATGGAATACACAACTGTTATTTCTGCAGGCGCATCTGACCCAGCTCCATTACAATTCTTAGCTGCCTACTCTGGAACTGCAATGGCCGAATACTTCCGTGATTCTGGAAGACATGCGCTTGTTATTTATGATGACTTAACTAAACAAGCTCAAGCTTACCGTCAGTTATCACTTTTATTAAGACGACCTCCAGGTCGTGAAGCTTATCCTGGCGACGTATTTTATCTCCACTCTCGTTTGCTCGAGCGTGCTGCTAAACTATCTGACGATAAGGGTGGCGGTTCATTAACAGCTCTGCCAATCATCGAAACACAAGCCGGTGACATTTCTGCCTATATCCCAACAAACGTGATCTCGATCACTGATGGTCAGATCTTTTTAGAAACAGATTTGTTCTATAAAGGTATTCGTCCTGCGGTATCTGTGGGTAAGTCAGTTTCTCGTGTGGGTGGAGCAGCTCAAATTAAAGCGATGAAGCAAGTGGCGGGATCTGTGAAATTGGAATTGGCTCAGTACCGCGCTCTTGAGGCGTTTGCTGCGTTTGCGTCTGATTTAGATAAAGCCTCTCAACAACAATTGGCTCGCGGAAAGCGACTTGTTGAATTATTAAAGCAAAACATTTACAGCCCTGTAAAAGTTGAAGATCAAATCGTTGCGATTTTTGCGGTATCAAATGGTTACACTGACGGTGTGGCTGAAACTGATATCAAAAAATACGAAATCGAAATGGTTGATTTCTTGAAAACCAAGCACTCGCATATTTTGAAGAATATTTCTGAGAAGAAAGCCATGGACGATGCGACCAAAAAGCAGCTTGTTGAAGCACTTGTGGAATTCAAAGCTATTTTTCAACCCAGCCAAGGTAAGAAGTAAATTCTATGGCAAGTTTGAAGGATATTCGACTCAGAATTGAGTCGACTAAAAACACTCAGCAGATCACAAAAGCCATGAAGCTTGTGTCAGCTGCAAAGCTCAGAAAGGCTCAGCATAATATTGTAAATATGCGGCCCTATGCGCTTTCTCTGCGAAAAGTGATTGCAGATATCGCAGATACCCACAAGCTTTCCCATCCGCTAATGGAAGCCCGCACAGAAGTTAAAAAAGTACTTTTAGTTGTATTAACTTCTGACCGTGGACTCTGTGGAGGCTTCAACGCCAACATTAATAAGTTTGCTGATCAGTATATTAAAAACAACCAGTCTAAGTATGAAAAGATGGAACTCTTTTTCGTAGGCCGTCGTGGTCACGATTTCTTCGTTAAGCGCGGATTCAAAGCATTTGATTACGTGACGAAATTAGAAAAAGACATTTCCTATGATCTCGCTTCTGGAATCGCAAAAAAGTTATTAAAAGAATATCTTGAGGGTGGTTTTGACGAAGTTCGTATTGTTTATAACGAATTCAAGTCAGCGATCTCTCAAGTTGTTGTTTGTGAAACTTTGATTCCAACAAGTATTGAATCATCTAGCTTCACAGACGAGAAAAACACGTCGGGATTTTCTAAAGAACTTATTTTCGAACCCAGTGCAGAAGAAATGATCGAAGATCTTTTGAAAAAGCATTTCGAACTTCAGGTCTACAGATGCATGTCCGAAAGCGTGGCCTCTGAACACGGAGCCCGAATGTCAGCGATGGAAAATGCGACAACCAATGCCAAGAGCGTAATTAACTCTCTGACATTGACCTACAATAAATTAAGACAAGAAAAAATTACGACTGAATTGACTGAAATTACGAGCGGCGCGGAAGCGCTTAAGTAGAGGTAAAAAATGGCAACAAATGGTAAAATTAAACAAGTATTGGGTCCCGTAGTTGACGTTGAGTTTGAAGGCGGAGATCTGCCATCAATCAACACGGCACTTAAGGTAACAAACACAACAATTTCTGATCAGCAAAACAACCTTGTTTTAGAAGTGGCACAACACTTAGGTGACAACGTTGTTCGTACGATTTCCATGGACTCAACTGAAGGTTTAGTTCGTGGTGCGATCGTGACTAACACGGGCAAAATGATTGCAGCCCCTGTTGGTCCCGGAGTTTTGGGAAGAATTATTAACGTTGTTGGCGAGCCCATCGACGAAGCTGGTCCTGTAAAAGCAAAAGAAAACTGGGATATTCACAGATCAGCACCAAAGTTTGAAGACTTAGCAACTGCTGCTGAAATGCTCATGACTGGAATTAAAGTTGTGGATCTTTTAGCACCTTACGCAAAGGGTGGAAAGATCGGTCTATTCGGCGGAGCCGGTGTGGGTAAAACCGTATTGATTCAAGAATTAATTCGAAATATCGCAACTGAACACGGTGGATACTCAGTATTTGCTGGCGTGGGCGAGCGAACTCGTGAAGGAAACGATCTCTGGCGCGAAATGAAAGACTCAGGAGTTATCGAGAAAACTGCTCTTGTGTTCGGTCAGATGAATGAGCCACCAGGAGCACGTGCGCGCGTTGCTTTAACAGGTTTAACAGTTGCAGAATATTTCCGTGATATCGAAAACCAAGACGTTCTTTTCTTCGTCGATAATATTTTCCGATTTACTCAGGCCGGAGCCGAAGTTTCTGCCCTTCTTGGTCGTATTCCATCAGCGGTGGGTTATCAACCAACACTAGGAACTGAAATGGGTGTGATGCAGGAACGTATTACATCAACTAAAAAAGGATCTATCACTTCCGTTCAAGCGGTTTACGTACCAGCGGATGACTATACGGATCCAGCTCCTGCAACAACATTTACTCACTTGGATGCGACAACGAATTTGGACCGTGAAATTGCAGCTATGGCGATTTTCCCTGCGGTAAATCCCCTTTCTTCAACTTCTCGTATTCTTGATCCATTGATCGTGGGCGAAGAGCATTACAAAACAGCTCGTGATGTTCAGGCGTTATTACAACGTTACCGCGAGCTTCAAGACATCATCGCGATCCTTGGTATGGACGAATTATCCGAAGACGATAAGCTAGTTGTTTACCGTGCACGTAAAGTACAACGTTTCTTATCTCAGCCTTTCTTCGTGGGTGAGGTTTTCACCGGCATTAAGGGAGAGTACGTAGATATCAAAGACACCATCAAAGGTTTCCGCGAAATCCTAGACGGTAAGCACGATGCACTTCCTGAACAAGCGTTCTACATGGTTGGAACAATCGAACAGGCTGTAGAAAAAGCTAAAAAAATACAGGCAACATAATGAAACTATCAGTTTTTACTCCTGAGAAAAAAATTGTGATGGACCAAGAAGTCGAAGACGTCTTGGTTCCTGCCTATAAAGGTGAACTTCACATTCTTGCAGGACACGCCCCGATCATGACGAAGCTTAATACGGGCATCATGAAATGGAGACTCAAAGGTGAAACACAATATTCAAAAGTTGTTGTTTCATCTGGATACTGTGAAGTCAGCCCTGAAGGTGTGATCGTTTTAGCTGAATTCAGCACCAGTGCCGAAGATGTGCAGGTTGATCAATTTAACGAAGAACTAAAATCACAAAACAATACACTTTTGACTCAGCAACTTGATGATAAAAAGTGGGATGAAACTCAAAGAAGAATCGCAGAACTTCAAAGCGGTCTTGATCTTAAGCAAAAGTCCAGTCACTAAATACTTTCCAAGAGTCCTAGACGGGCTCTTGGTTCAGTTTCTCATAGCTGCCCCTCATCAAAAATTCATTTGTTAGCTAGTCTATAACTAGATGAAATCACTGATTCGGATTGCTTCACTGATTGCGCTTTTATCGGCGCTTTCGACCACTCCTGCTTTTACTCAAGATGAGTTTGATATTCTTGATGATGTTGTCAATATCGATGAATCTATTGAAGCAGAGCCAGAAATGTTGCAAAGCCAGCAGCAAGAAGAGAACCCAGATCAACCACAAGTTGATGAACAAGAACTTGTTGAGGTGCGCGAGCGTGCAACAGAAGAATATGTGGAAATCAGAACATCTCGGGATATATTTCTTCCCTATAAGCAAAGACAAAATCCCTGGGGTTTTTCATTCTCGTTAGGTGCAGAAAAAGTCGATTTTCCAAACTTAGTTTCTCAATTTGATGATAACTCATTTCAATCATTATTTGGCTCTGACGGGTTGACAATGATGAGTGCCGAATTAGGACCGAAGTATAACTTCTCTTGGGGTGCTCTTTCGATGCTACTTGGTTACGGTCAACTGTCAGCGACAGATAGCCGCATCCAGGTTGAAGCTGGTTTAGATATAACTCGCTATTCAGCAACACTGGTTTTGAATCTTGATAACTTTTGGGATGAACCCTACTTCGTCCCCTATTTTGGTGCGGGGATTTGGCAATCTGAATACGCAGAAACCAGTGAAGATCAGCCGGGCGAAGTGAAAAGATATTCTACAGATATTGGTTACCACGTCCGAGTTGGCGGACTACTTGGTCTTGATTGGATCGAACCCGCAACTGCTTTACAGGCCAGGAAAGAGACAGGTCTGAAAGCCGTCTTTGTTAATTTTTATGCATCAAGCTCTTTCATGAGCGAATCTGCTCCTGATCCTGATTTGGAAAATGAATTTGATTTAGGTGCTTCATTGATTTTCGAATACTAAATCACTGCCATTCATTAGATCAGTGTTAATAAATACCTGAGCTCTTCATAAACTAATGCCCAGGACTGATTACTAAGACGAACATTCAATCGACTATCAGGGGTGATGGAATATTTTTTATTATCTTTTGAAGCTAAAGAAATAATAGTGGGTGTCTTAAGTGGTGTTTTATCTGTGAACTGAAGTGAAATGGACTTCACACCTGAACTGACATCTTTGATTTTTAATTTTTTACAAACATGACGAATCAACATCAGACCCATAAGGTTCGTAACTTGTTCTGGAAGCGGGCCGAATTGATCTTTAAGTTCCGCTTCAATGGCCTCAAGATCAGCTTCGCCTTCGATGTCAGACAGAGCTTTGTAGTAACCCAATCGAAGTCTGATATCAGGAATATATTGATCCGGAATTAGCGCAGGAATTTTTAAATTAATTTCAGGATCCAATTCAATATCATCGGGCTCTTCACCCCTGGCATCGGCCAAGGCTTCTTTTAAAAGATCCATATATAGTTCGTAGCCGACTGCGTTCACATCGCCGGATTGATCTTCACCTAGAATATTTCCAGAACCTCGAAGTTCCAAATCATACTGCGCGATTTTAATTCCACTTCCAAGAGCTGTGTTTTCTTGAATGATTCTTAATCGCTCTTCAGCCGTTTTATCGATGGCTTTATTTCTTGGTAAAACCAAATAGCAATACGCCCGCTGCTTACTGCGCCCCACGCGGCCACGAAGTTGGTAAAGCTGACTAAGGCCAAAAAGCTGAGCCTCATTAATAAACATGGTATTAGCTCTGGATACGTCCATTCCCGACTCAACGATGGCCGTACAAATCAGCATATCAATTTCATGATTAAAAAACTCGAGCATCACTTTTTCAAGTTCGTGTTCGGGCATCTGTCCATGGGCGATTCGAATGCGAGCCTCAGGAACTAAGGCACGAAGTTCGTCAGCCAAACCATAGAGAGATTCTATTCGGTTATTAATAAAGTAGATCTGTCCGTTTCTTTGGATTTCAGAAAGAATAGCCTTTCTAAAAGTTTCAGCTTCAAATTTACAAATAAATGTTCGAGTGGGTAAGCGGTCAACGGGTGCTGAATTGATTAAACTTAGATCACGAATGCCGTTAAGACTCATGTTCAAGGTTCTAGGAATGGGCGTAGCTGATAATGCCAGAGTATCCACAGAGACTTTCATCTTTCGCATTTTTTCTTTATGAGCCACACCAAACTTTTGCTCTTCATCGATAATTAAAAGCCCAAGATTTTGAAATTTAATATCATTACTTAAAATACGGTGAGTTCCTATCAGCACGTGGGCTTTGCCCTCTTGCATTTCTTTGACATATTTTTTAGCGTCAGCGTTTGAAACGAAGCGATTCAACACACGGATTTCAAAGGGCCAACCTTGAAATCTTTTTTTAAAAGTTTCGAAGTGCTGAAAAGTAAGAACTGTAGTGGGTGCTAAAACAGCCACTTGTTTGCCACTGGCTAAAGCAGCAAAAGCCGCGCGCATGGCCACTTCTGTTTTTCCAAAACCCACGTCACCACAAATGAGGCGATCCATGGGCTTTGTGGATCTGAAATCCTTCATTAAATCATCAATGGCGCGAAGCTGATCATCAGTTTCTTCGTAAGGAAATCCTCGCTCAAATTTTAGCAGATCACCTTCGTCCCAAACGAAGGATTCACGAGTGAGTTCTGCTCTTTGGGCATAAAGTTTTAATAAATCTGAAGCCAAATCGCGCAAATGGCCGCGCACTTTTGTTTTTGTTTTTTCCCAAGCCTGTCCACCCAGCTTATCAAGGCCAGCCTGGACAACTCCACTTGAGTATTTTTGTAACTGATTGATTCTGTACACAGGTAAGTACAATTTATCTTTATCTTTGTAACTGACCTGAATGAATTCAGACTGAACCCCACCGATGTTCATGACTTGTAGGCCGTCATACAAACCGATGCCGTGCTTTACGTGGACAACATAATCGCCTGGCTTTAGATCTCCGAAGTTAAGTCGCTTCGCTTGCTTTTGAAAATCAGCGACAGCAGAGCTTTTCTTTCGTTGTCTTTTTCCAAGCAAGTCTTCTTCTTGCAGAAGAAGGATTTCTTCGTCTGAAAAAAGGGCCGACTCATCGAGTCCTCGTGGAATAAGCAAAACAGATTTTTCCCTGGAATGCAGCCACGAGTCCCATAAATAATCTGAATCGGTACAGTCTTGAAAAGGAACATCCATGGACTTTAAAGCCCAACGAATTTTTTCTAATGACGTCGAGTTCTTGTGAGTGATCCAAATCTTGCGACCCAAATCCAGGTGCGCATGAAGTTTATTTTTAAAAGCATCTGTCCATGCTGGAGAGCCAAAAATTTCTTGATTGGAAATGCGAGTAATATCAAGCGGTGAAGTCGTCGAGTATTGAATCTTAATGCTTTCGTTTTTTTCATCAGTCATTTCGTCAATGGATGAAAATTCAATAGTTCGACCATCGTTTGTTAGTGAAAGCTCATGGGCTTGAACGAAGAGCCCATCTAGCGGAGGTGATATCAATTGGGACTGGCTGGATTTAGAATCGAGAGTTAGAGATTGAGTCCACTCATCAAACTCGCGATTGATTGATAATGTGTCCACATACCAGGTGTGAAAATCGCCATTGAAATAATCGAGCACTTGTGAGGGCTTGGAATAAAAATAAGGAATTAAGAATTCTTGCCCGCTGAATTCATGCCTTAAAACTAATGACCGCAGTAGGGCTTCGGATTCAGGATTGGAAATTTTTCGGTCAGCGAAATCTTTACGAACTTGAGCAACTAGGTTTTCATACTCTTCATCAAGATAAAGAGTTTCTTTTGCAGGCGAAATACTAAAGTGTGAAAGATCTTCTTCGCCCCGCTGGGAATCCGAATCAAAAAACCTTAAGGATTCGACTTCGTCGCCAAAAAGCTCAATTCGAACGGGTCTTTTTAAGCTAGGAGAGAAGACATCAAGTATGCCTCCGCGCATTGCAAACTGGCCAACGTCCTCAACAACGGGTGAAGAGCGATAACCTAAATTGCTTAATTGGGTGGCAAAATCATTTGATAATGAGGAGCCCTTTTTAATCTTGATTAAATTATTTTGAAAAGCTTGATAGGGAATCGTCTTCTGGCAAAGAGCGGCCTTGGTCGTAATATAGATTTCACCGGGCTTAGCTAGGTTCGAGATTTCGAAAAGGAATCTTAATCGCGCAGCACCAACACCACTTTGACACGTCAATCCAGAGTAGGGACTAACATCAAAACCTTTTAAGATTGTTGATGAACTTGAGGGATTAAAAAACTGCAGAAAGTCTTGAAAGTCTTTAGCTTTTTGTTCACTGGGAACAACGACAAGATGCGGCAACGAGTGAATTTTGGAAGAGTGCGTCAGCGACAATAAAAACGCCAAAGGCAGCGATGAAGAGGAGCCAATCACTCGAGTCTTTTTCGATTGTGACTCGAAAGATCTTTCGATCATCGATTCGAGCCGCAAGTGTGTAGATTCAATCTTGTTTTTTATCATTCATAATTCTTGGAAATCGTTAAAGACACGTCTATAACATAAAGCGTATAACGAAGCATTTATAAGAAAACAACGTGTAAGACAGCACTAGGCTATCAACATCAGGAGGAAACGTGTCAGAGATGCCGCTGGGTGGAATCATATTCCTTACTATCTTCATTGCCATTTTCGGAACAGCTCTTATTTTTTTAGCCCGCGCCATCGGTGGACAAAGAAAAAACAACTCAGCTGTCAAGCGAGATATTTATGAGTGCGGAATTCCAGGCCAAGACAAAAAAGAATCAAAGGTTTCCGTAAAATTTTATTTAACCGCGATTTTATTTATCCTTTTCGATATTGAAATTATTTTTATGTACCCTTGGGCCATTTCATTCAGAGATTTCATCGCGAATGGCATGGGAACACCCATCATGATTTCAATGGGCGTATTTATAGCAATTTTTATTTATGGCTTGTGGTGGGAAGTAAAATCTCGTGCGTTGGAGTGGGACTAAATGGGAAATGATGTTTTTGAAATAACCGTTAATGCCGTTAAGCTTATCGTTGTTTTTCTTTTAATGGTTCAAGCTGTGCCAATACTTGTTTGGTTAGAAAGAAGGGGCTCGGCCTTCATTCAAAATCGCTTTGGCCCTAATCGCGTGGGTCCTTTGGGATTGCTTCAGCTTCTGGCTGATGCGGTCAAGTTCATCACCAAAGAAGACTTTGCTCCCGATAAAGCCATTCGAAAATTATTCTACGCAGCTCCTGTGTTTGCACTTATTCCTGCAACATTGGCGTACGCAGCGATTCCCATGTCGCTTCCATTTATGGTTCCGGCCTTTGAAATGCTGGGATCCACTTGGGGTCCCTACACATTTCGCGTTCAGGGTTATGAAATTGGTGTGGGCATTGTGTTTATTTTGGGTGTTTCTTCATTGGCAGCCTACACGATTCTTATGGCGGGCTGGGGCTCAGGATCTAAATTTTCGCTATTAGGTGCGCTTCGTGCAGCCGCTCAGGTTATTTCTTACGAATTGGCTTTGGGACTTTCGATTGTTGGTGTGATCTTGCTTTACGGAACTTTCAATTTAACGGAAATGATTCAAGCTCAACAGGGGCCGCTTCAGTTCACAGCGTTTGGCCACACAATCACTTCCGCCGTTTCGTGGATTCCCAACTGGGGAATTTTTTATCAACCCATTGGATTTTTGTTATTTTTCGCAGCTGCCTTTGCTGAATCAAATCGCCTTCCTTTTGACTTGGCCGAAGGCGAAGCAGAATTAGTTGCGGGATTTCATACCGAGTACGGTGGATTTAAAATGTTGATGTTTTTCATCGGTGAGTACGGACACATGATGATTGCATCTGGTCTTGCCACTACGTTTTTCTTTGGTGGATATGGAATTCCAGGAATTACTCCCGATGAACTACAGCAAATTATTTTGGGTTGGGGATTTTCAGAAGCTGGAGCCGGGGGCCTTAATTCTTTGATTCACTTTTTATCTTATAACGTAAAGTTTGCGATCTTTTTGTGGATCTTTATTCAGGTTCGTTGGACCCTTCCCCGTTTTCGCTATGATCAATTGATGGATTTGGGATGGAAAACAATGTTGCCGTGGGCGCTTGCAAACACAATTGCAACAGCCGTAATCATCTACGCAGTTTCTTAAGTTAGAACTAAGGAGTTCTTGTGACAGCTGATGCTTTTTTATTTTGGTTCCTGGCGCTTTCTACGGTGGCGGGTGGAGTTATGGTTGTGTCCCTTACAAACCCTATCTACGCGGCCCTTTCACTTGCTTTTACAATGGTCAGTGTGGCCGCAGTGTTTGTGACTTTGGAAGCCTTCTTCGTGGCGGGTGTTCAACTCATCGTATACGCCGGCGCAGTGATGGTTTTATTTGTCATGGTGTTGATGTTGTTTGATTTAAAACACGAGGTTGAATCTTTCGCACGAGGCAAAGTCACAGGAGCCATTAAACTTTTGGCGGCTGGTTTACTTGCGGGATTATTAATTGGTGCGATTCTTTACAGCTCAAGCGGCGAGCTTGGATCTAGTGCGCCTCAGGCAGCTGCTCAAATTGATTCGACGAAAACATTGGGCTACCGACTTTTCACTCAGCATATTTTTGCATTTGAAGCTTTGGGTGTTCTGCTTTTAGTCATCGCAGTCGGCGTTGTTGCTCTGTCTAGAAGCAAGGGAGGTACGCATGGTAAACACTAATGTTTTCTTAGAGATTGGTTTAAATCATTATTTAGTATTATCGACGGTTCTTTTTTGCCTAGGCATGATTGGCGTCCTGCTGCGAAAGAATGCCATTGTGATGCTCATGTCCATCGAGCTCATGCTTAACGCAGTTAATATAAGCTTTATCGCTTTTGGTAAGTACAACAGCAACATCGACGGTCAGATTATGGTTTTTTTCGTCATGACAATTGCTGCCGCAGAGGCTGCTGTTGGTTTGGCACTCGCCGTATCAATTTTTAAGCGCTTTAAAGAAGTTAATATTCGTTTCTTCGAACATTTAAAAGGATAGCCCATGAGTCAAACAGCTTTGATGTCCATTCTTCTTGCTAGCCCACTGATTGGCTTTCTGATCAATGGCTTTCGCAGAAAACACCACTCGGCCAATGTATCAGGCATAATCGCTTCGGTTGCGGTCTTCATATCTTTTGTCGCAGCCGTTTTGTTCTGGCTCGAGCTTCAAGGAATGGCGCCCGAATCTAGAAGTATATTAGTTAACTACGGTTCATGGATGAATGTGGAAAGCTTAAGCATCAACTTTGGATTCTTAGTTGATCCACTTTCAAGCCTTATGATTTTGATAATTACTGGTGTGGGTTTTCTGATCCATGTTTTTTCCATTGGATACATGCACCATGATAAAAACGTCGCGAAATATTTTGCCTACCTGAACTTCTTTATTTTCAACATGTTAATACTCGTTTTAGGTGACAGCCTTGTCACTTTGTTCGTGGGCTGGGAAGGTGTGGGCTTAGCGTCTTATCTTCTGATTGGATTTTGGTTCACAGACAAAGAAAAAGCTTCAGCTGGAATGAAGGCTTTCATTACAAACCGAATTGGTGACGCGGCCTTTTTAATTGGAATGTTTATTTTCTTCGTTAGCTTTGGAACACTCAACATTCAAGAGCTGAACGCTCTTGCGCCCACAGTGGCCGAAAGCACTTGGCTTGGAGTTGCGACACTTGGAACTTTGTTTTTATTTATCGGAGCCACAGGAAAATCGGCGCAAATTCCACTTTATGTTTGGCTTCCAGACGCGATGGCAGGTCCTACGCCAGTATCAGCGCTGATCCACGCGGCCACCATGGTGACGGCTGGTGTGTACTTAATTATTCGAATGAACCCTGTTTTCTTAGCAGCTCCAAACACCATGATGGTCATTGCCATTATCGGAGTTCTTACCGTTGTCTTGGCAGCAAGCATCGGTATTACGCAAAATGATATCAAAAAAGTTTTAGCGTATTCGACGGTTTCCCAATTGGGTTATATGTTTCTTGCTTGCGGAGTCGGAGCTTTTACTGCTGCTTTTTTTCATCTTATGACTCACGCCTTTTTTAAAGCCCTTATGTTCTTGGGTTCGGGCTCGGTCATTCATGCCATGCACGAGGAACAGGATATTCGCAAAATGGGGGGATTAAAAAAATATCTTCCTTGGACACACCTCACTTTCATGATGGGTTGGCTTGCCATTCTAGGAACTCCAGGATTTTCGGGATTCTTTTCTAAAGATGAAATTCTTTGGATGTCCTGGCACTCGCCCTTGGGTCACTGGTCCCTTTGGGCCTTGGGTGCTTTAGGTGCGACGATGACTGCTTTTTATATGACAAGACTTATGGCGCTTACTTTCTGGGGAAAAAGCCGTGTTCCAAAAGAAATTCATCCGCATGAATCTTCGCCTATCATGCTATTTCCGTTGGTGGTTTTGGCCATTCTTTCAGTTGTCGGTGGATACGTAGGTATTCCTCACGTGATTGGTGCCATTCTTCCTGGGCATCCTGAAAATATTCTTGCCGGATGGTTAGGAAATATTGTGAAACCCATTCCTGGAATCACAGAAGCCGATGCGGCTATGGAGTGGACATTGATGGGTGTGTCTGTGGGGCTTGCAACGATTTCAGCATTCATTGCCTACACTTTATACGTGAATAAACAAGAAGCTGTTCAATCCTTCACTAATAAAATTAAACCCGTCTACGAGCTTGTTTATAAAAAATATTTAGTCGATGAGCTTTACTTTGGTTACATCATTAATCCGTTGGTTCGATTATCAGAAAATATTTGGGCCTACATTGATGTTCGTTTCATCGATCGATGCACTTACTGGGCGGGCGACTTGATGAAGGGTGGCGGATCCTTTGTGCGCTCTTTGCAAAATGGAAATTTACAATCTTACGCAATGTACATCGGACTTGGCTTAGTTTTGACTCTCACGTTTGTGATGATGAGGTAATGATATGATTTTATCGACACTCGTTTTTTTACCAGTGCTATTTGCGCTTATTTTAGCGCTCTGGCCTCAGAAAAATATGATTCGGCCCATGGCTTTAGTGTTTTCTTTGATACACTTCGCGGTGGGGCTGATTGTTTTTCAAGACTTTGACACTTCAACAGCTCAATTACAATTCGTCGAGAAGCATATGTGGATTGAAAAGTTTGGTATTCAATACTTTTTAGCCATGGATGGAATTTCTTTTTGGCTTGTTCAGCTGACAACTTTTTTGGCTCCTCTGATTATTCTAGCTAGCTGGAATTCAATTTCAGAAAAGGTTCGTGGCTTTCATATTTGTTTTTTCATTCTTCAGTCGGCCATGTTGGGAAGCTTCTTAGCTTTTGATGCCATTTTGTTTTACGTGTTTTGGGAACTTTCACTAATCCCTATGTATTTTATAGTTGGAATCTGGGGTGGCTCAAGACGTATTTATGCGACCCTCAAGTTCTTTATCTATACAATGGCTGGATCTGTACTGATGTTGGTGGCCATCATTTATATGATGTATCTCACTCAACAGGCGTTCGGACAAATGAGCTCTAATCTTTTAGATTTCTACAAGCTTAGTATTCCTTTCATTGGTAGCGATTTCTTCAGCATGCAAACGCTTTTGTTTTTTGCGTTTGCCTTAGCTTTTGCAATCAAAGTTCCCTTGTTCCCTCTTCATACGTGGCTTCCCGATGCCCACGTTGAGGCACCAACTCCAGGCTCTGTTGTGCTTGCAGGCGTGATGCTAAAGATGGGAACTTTTTGTTATATGCGCTGGGTTCTTCCTCTATTTCCAGAGGCCAGTGAATACTGGGCGTGGATTTTTATCATGTTAGGTGTGATTGGAATCATCTACGGAGCCTTGGTCGCCATGGTTCAGCCTGATATTAAAAAACTTGTGGCCTATTCTTCAGTTTCTCATATGGGTTACATCATCATCGGTTTGTTTGTAATGAATCATCAAGGTTTGCAGGGCGGACTGTATCAAATGCTTAATCATGGTATCAGCACCGGTGCGCTGTTTATTTTAATTGGTATGATTTACGAAAGAACTCATTCGCGGGAAATTTCACAGTACGGTGGCCTGGCCTCGGTGCTTCCTAATTTTACCATTTTCTTTTTCATTATCACACTATCTTCCATCGCGGTTCCGCTGACGAACGGCTTCGTCGGAGAGTTTTTAATTTTACTTGGCGTTTATAAAGCAAGCCCATGGGCGGCTGGATTTGCTGTGACAGGTGTTGTTCTTGGCGCTGCGTACATGTTGTGGATGTTTAAAAGAGTATTTTACGGAGAAAAGGGACCCTTGGTGGCCGATGAAAAGCATCCGTTGATCGATTTAAATGTTCGTGAATTTGTTATTCTGGTTCCGTTCGTAATCATGGTTTTTGTCATGGGAATCTTTCCCAATCACTTTTTGAAATACTCTGAAGCCAGCATCGACTATTTAGTTAAAAACAAATCAAGCTATCAGCTCACCATAAAAGGAGAGCAATAATATGAATTTCACTGTGGATATGGGCGATTTATTATTAACAAGCCCTTTGATTGCTCTTTTTATTGCGTCGTTAATTCCTCTGACAATTAAAGTTCTAAAGGGAAACATCGAGCAAAAACCCATTGCGACTTTGACTCAGGCTTTACTGGGAATTATTGCAGCAGCTGGACTTTTGGTTTCATTTGGAGGCGAAGGCAATACAGCATTTAATAGTGTTCTCGTTTTTGACGGCATCACATTGTGGACAGGGCTTATTGCTTTGGCTGCTGGTGCAGGTGCTTTGATTCTGATGTTCGAAAATCCTGCCACACGCGGAACTCAATTTTCGGAACTCATCTTCTTAACCTTAAGCTCAATTCTAGGAATGCTAATACTCATCTCAGCCCTTGATCTGCTGATGATTTTTATTGGCCTCGAGATGATGTCACTTTCATTGTATTTGATGATTGGCATGAGCCACGAACAAAGACTTTCTAAAGAAAGTGCATTTAAATATTTCGTTCTTGGTAGCTTTGCTTCTGCGATCTTCTTGTTTGGAATTTCTTTTATCTTTGGATCCAGCGGACAAACAAACATTTTACAATTATTAGAATCCACTGTGCAGCTAGCACAAGGGAACCAATTGTTCCTATTTGGTATCGTTCTTGTGACTGTGGGATTTTGCTTCAAAGTTTCCATCGCTCCTTTTCATGCGTGGACTCCTGACGTTTACCAAGGGGCACCCACTCCACATACAGCTTTTATGGCAACGGCTGTAAAAGTGGTTTCCTTTGCAGCATTCTTAAGAATTATTGCCATGAAACCCTTAGTGGGATCTGAAAGCTTGTTTGATATTTTGCAGTGGTTAGCAGTGATTACGATGCTAGTAGGAAATACGGCTGCGATTTTGCAAAATAACTTAAAACGAATGCTAGCCTATTCAAGCATTGCTCACTCGGGCTATTTATTAGTGGGACTGTTGGCTGCTGGTATTAGTAACAATGGATCCTTTGCCGCTTCTGGAGTTATCTTTTACTTATTTGCTTACTCATTAATGACAATAGGCTCATTTGCTTTGGTTTCCATGATGGAGAAAACAGAAGATCATTCATTAGATGTCGATGATTTGGCAGGATTTGCAAAACGACGTCCAGCTTTGGCTCTTTGCTTTTCAATTTTCATGCTCTCTCTTGCGGGCATGCCGCCATCCATAGGTTTTTTCTCGAAGTTTTATTTATTTAATGCAGCCATCGGCGAAGGCCTTATTTGGTTAGCTGTTTGGGGTGTGTTGAACTCTGTGATCAGCGTTTATTATTACTTAAGACCCATTGTTGTTATGTACATGCGCGAAGGTGATGCGGATGTTTCTCATGCTGGACATTTTGCAACAGCCATTACCATTATCGTAACAGCGGCTTTAACTTTATTGTTAGGTGTTGTTTCGGGGCCCCTATTAGCTCTTGTTGAAGCAAGCCTGGTTTAAAGGTTGTAACTTTTCAAAGATATCAATGCAGATTTGAACCCAATACGAACGATGGTTTCCAAAGTTTTTGGGTTCAAACTGAAGTGGTCAGCAAAGAACATTTCTTTGTTCTGAGCTCTTGGGTGAATGTAAAGATAATCAACGTTGGGCCGCATATGAATTTTCTTCTCTAAGATGGCCAGAATCTTTTTTCTTAATAAATCGGGCAGTTGTTCGTCTTTAAAAAACTGATCAACGACCGTATAGATTTCTTTTTGCTGTTGATCCCATTCGATATGCTTGGCAATTTTTTGTTGAATCACTTGGTAAAGAGCCTGATTGATAATCACAGGAATTCCAAATTTGTGAAGGCTTCCCACTTCTTCCGTGTAGTGATAGGGCTGCACCGAATAGGACGAGATCACTAAATCACAGCCTTGATCAGCCGCTATATGAGAAGATAATGTTTCCCGAATCTCACCGTCATAAAAGTAAAGCTCTCGGCCATCGGGCCGGGTGATTTTTGTTGGTGCATAAACCGGTGGCAGCGAAGTTGAGCAAGCCACAGCTTCACTGATCGTGGAGTAGTTAATATGTTTCGTTGTGGAATTCTTCATGGATTCACTAAAGGGTCCAAAAATGGCTTTTCTAGTATGATTCAATTGAGTTGCCACAACGTAAAGTTCCACGCCCAAACGACTGAAGTCATTTTCAACAAGGGCGTATTTTCTTAAATAGTGCTCAATGCCTTTTGTGGTGAACAGACCGTTGATCTTAAGCCCTGATTTTAATAAAGCCTCAAGTCCCCCAACAAGACCCGGTGTGGATAGCCAAGATTGAGGTAGATAATTGAGCAAGCTACGACCATTGACAGAGAAAAGATGACGGTAGGAAAGTGGTTGCAACTTTTTATCAGGCCTACCGGCAAACCGGCTGGATTTCCCCATTCCCAATTGAAATGAATCAATCAAAGACTCTACACCGTAGCCAGAGGCTAAAATAGCACTGACAAAGGCGCCTGCGCTTGAACCTACATAAAGCCTAACAGTTAGAGGATCTGTATCGGGATAAAGATGTCTGACCAGATCCCTGGGGCCACCAGCAAAACGAAAGCCCTTTTCTTGAAGGGCCAAGCAAACGCCAATGTGAAAGGCAGCTGCTTTTATGCCGCCGCCACTTAATACTAAACCAATCTTCTTCTTTTCTCGAATTTGCATAGATACTCAATATGAACACACTAAAAACAGATTGAAAAGTGGACTATCCAGGTCAAAAGTCTCGGTATGCCTAGTCAAAACTGAGACAAAAGACTAGATAGTCAGCCGATAATTGACAGATTATGTTCGCATGATAGGTTGAATAGGCAGAAGGGATTTGGGTTTTATGACTGAAAATTGGCTTCCAATCACTGAGTACTCAATCAAGCACAAGGTGAGCGTTAGTACATTACGTCGGAAAATAAAGACCAATGAAATTAAGTTTTCTTTCTCTGAAGGAAAGTACTTGCTCCTGGATGAACCTATGATGACCCACACCAACCATCGCCCCTCCCTCAACAGCGATCAGGGTATGCATCAGAAATCAGTGTCCACGACAACGGCTGCAGAACCTCAAGCAGCCGTTCTTCAATCTTCCACCGGTAGTTTAGACGGCCCCATACTAACAGCCGCCAACAAATTACTTGTCGAACTTAAGCGTGCTTACACGCAAATCCTGCAAGAAAAAGAAGAGCAGATTCTTCACCTGAAAGAAGAAGCGGCTGATCTTAAAACTCTTGTTCGAGTGCTTGAAAGCGAAAACGAAAGACTGAATGGCCGCGGTCGTTCCGTGCACGTGGATTTTAACAACTAAATTATTTTTGTGTGCGGACCCACTTGTTTATCTCTGGCCTATTTAAGTTTACAAAACTAAAACCAATCAGTTTATCGCCCAATTTATAACCCCCACTGTGCACTCCGATGATGGTGGGCACACCGTGCCGATTCGTCAGCGCTGAACTTCCAGAATCACCCGGAAGAAATCGAGAACTTGGGTGATCCACTAAAAAGAACCCACCACTTACGCCCGTGTATACATTTAAAGGATCCGGAAGTTTGATTTTATCTAAAGGAATAAGATTGAAATTTTCTTTTCTAAAAACATTTTCCGCATCTTTTATTCCAGAGTCTCCGACAGAGTAGGATTGAACAATATTGGGTAAACTGATCATGGCTTGGGGAAATATAAGAGGTAATACTTTTTGTTTGTTGGTGAACTCGTTTTTTTCTAAAGTAACAACGGCCACATCAGTCGCAATTCTTTCATGAAAATCTTTATAATTAAAATACTTAGGATAGACAGCAAATTTTTTAGTTTCGAACTGTTGAATTTCGGGGTTCACCATAATAGAGGCAAAGGGCCTGGAGGTTGTAGAAACCAGAATCGAGTAGTCTTTAGCTCCTTTAAGATGATTAAAACAATGAGCTGAAGTTAATAAAGATTTTCGACTGATTATGGTGCCAGTGCAAATTCCGCGCACATCAAGGGATCATTTGGCTTTACCTCAAAACCACCCATCATGGCAGAGGTGTTGAGGAAATAGAAAAGTGTAAATATCAAAGCAAACTTATTCACAAGGGTACTCGCACGGTTCCAGAACATGACTTTATCTGCCGCTCATGATGCCAAGTTGTTTTTTTCCCATTTTGAAGAACTAGAGAACTTAAGTTTCCGTTTTCTATTTCTGAAATTCCTGTGTCCAGCTGAATGACTTTTGAGCTGTAAAGGCTGTGATTCACTGAAACTAAGTTATTATGGGTTTTCATATGACCGACGACAACCGAGTCTGCATCAAGATGATTTAAAATTTGCTCAAGCTGATGAACACTCAAAGTGGGTTTAATGGGTCCTTGTTCATTTTTTTCATCATTTAAAGCACCAGTACCCATGGGACCTTGTCCTGGTAAAATGAAAAACTCAGTCTCTTTCGGGGGTGAGTTAAAAAACCCAACAGCATCGGGAGAAAGTTTCATTTGATAATATTTCAACCAAGCACGAACGGTGGAATTAATGAGAAGTGGATCATAATCTAAAGCCCAAGTATCAAGACCCGCATGCACAAAAAGTTGATTATTGATTTTAATTATTGAATTAAGACTTCGAAGCCATTTGGCATAAATAGAGTCAGCGGTAAATGCTTTATATAAATTCTCGCTTGAATAAGCCTCACCCGGTGCTTGGGTTTCGGCAAAGCGGTGTTTATCTTGAAGACTTAGTTTATTAAATTTTCCAGTGGCTAGCATCACTTCGTGATTCCCTAAAACCACATGTAGACGACCACCCTTTGATAGGGCCTGCTGTTCAAGATTCATTACAAAATTAAGAATTCCAAAGCTATCGGGTCCCAGATTCACCAGATCACCAATAAGAACTAAATGATCTGATCCAGCGATCCATAAACCATCCGAATTAATAAATTTATTCTGCAATAAAATTTGCTTTAAAGCCTCTAAATCTCCGTGCAAATCACCAACGGCCATAACCCTGGAATTTGTTTGAAATGTCCAAGCTTTGTTATCACTAACAAGAATTGGCGACGCATGGGAATGGATCACCATTAAATTGAAGATGAGGCTTAGGAAAACGAGCACTCTGTTCATAAGCCTCTGTGTTGCAAGTTTGTGACCTTATATTTGTAAATGTGTCTCATTTTTAGACAATGGATTCACATCATATCAAATTAAACAGCTTCTGAAACTGGCTCGAATCAAGCAGGTCGATAACTTTGAAATCAACTCAAGAGGTTTATATGAAAAAAGTTTTGCTGATCAGTTTAATGGCCCTTTCAATTAACAGCTTCGCTGAATCAGAATCTTATGATCATAACGATAAAATTGGTGCCTGTGCTGCCATGAGTTCTGAAACCCACAAGATCGCCAATGAAATGTACAAAAATAAATTTAAGGAAAGCTGGTTTGAATTAGTCAATCCAACAGACGAGCAAGTTGATGCTTATTACGAAATTTTTGAAACAGCTCATAAGAAAGTATCTGCAGAACTACAGCTGGCTTGCGAATAATTTTTAGAGAAGAGGTCCCCATGAAACATTTAATTCTGAGTATGATTTTACTTTCCTTTAACATCTCGTTTGCCGAGACTGTTTCAGTTGACTCACTTTGTGAAGATTACATCGTACTTTCAGAATCAAATAGTTTATACAAGGGAAAGCCTGAGCTTTTACAGCACTGTATGAACCTCAAAATCGAAGCAGAAAAAAACAAAAAGCTTAAGAATTCCTTTTTAACATTCTTAAGCGGCAACGAGTCCCTAACAACGACCTTTAGGCAAAGAACAGTTACACTAAAATCAACTGATCTTGAATTGGATTCATTGAATTGCATCAACACAGAAGACGCAAAAGAATGCACGGCTCAATTAAGCCAGGACGCTAAAATCTGTGAGATTGGTTTTACTAAAGTTGTTGTCCGTTTTTCTGATGATTTGACAACTATAACGTCTGCATTGGGTTACTCGCCAGCGATGTGCATAAGTCGGTAAAAAGCAAAACCCCACTTGTTCTAAGTGGGGTTCGGCCGTTCTTCGCAAGGTTTTAATATTATCTAATTAAGCCGCTAATGGCTTGTTCTTTTTTCCAGAGGCTTTAGGAGCTGGTTTCTTCAAGCTACCTTTACCTTTTTCAAAAATCACAGCAAAGACTTCATCTAAGTTTTCTGCAAGAATGAAGTTCATTTTATCTTTAAAGACTTTTGGAATATCCGCTAAGTCCTTTTGATTTGCGATTGGAATAATCACATTCGTAATACCTTGATTCAAAGCTGCTAAACACTTTTCACGGATTCCACCGACGGGGAGGACTCGCCCTTGAAGAGTGACTTCACCAGTCATGGCCACATCATGGCGTACAGGTGTTTCAGTCATCAAACTTACGAGTGCTGTTGTCAGTGCAATACCAGCTGAAGGACCATCTTTGGGGATCGCGCCTGCAGGTAAATGAACGTGAATATCATGTTTATCAAAAAAGTCTTCTGCAATTCCAAGTTCTTCCATATGAGCTTTTGCGTAAGACATCGCCGCATGCGCCGACTCCTTCATCACATCACCCAATTGTCCAGTTAAAGCCAAGTGACCTTTGCCCTTCATTTTAAGAGCCTCAATCACAAGAACTTCACCACCGGCCTGTGTCCAAGCTAGACCTTGAACGATTCCCACCTGAGAATCCATCAACTTATCTTCGCGTAAAAACTTCGGAGGACCAAGAAGCTCAGGCACACTGGGGCCAGTCACTTCAAAGAAACTCTTTTCACCTAACACAACCATTTTAGCAATTTTTCTACAAACAGAGCCGATTTCTCTCTCTAAATTTCTCAGACCAGCTTCACGAGTGTAACCAGAGATCACAGCACGAATACCATCGTCAGTGAAAGTTGCATTGGTTGATGAAATACCATTGTTCTCGAGTTGTCTTGGAATTAAATGCTTCTTAGTAATGAACAACTTATCATTTTCTGTATAACCAGGAATATAAAGGAGTTCCATACGATCACGAAGTGCTGCGGGAATATTTTCAACAACGTTAGCTGTTGCAATAAACAAAACATTACTAAGATCGAAATCCACATTTAAATAGTTATCACGGAACGTTGAGTTTTGTTCAGGATCTAATACTTCAAGCATGGCAGCTGAAGGATCACCCCTAAAGTCAGAACCCAGTTTATCAATTTCGTCTAATACGATAACAGGATTATTAGTTTTCGCCTGTCTCATGGCTTGAATAATTTTTCCTGGCATGGCTCCGACATAAGTGCGTCGATGTCCACGGATTTCAGCTTCGTCTTTAACTCCGCCGAGCGCGATTCTAAAATATTCACGGCCCATGGCTTTTGCAATCGACTTACCTAAAGAGGTCTTACCAACCCCTGGAGGTCCTGCAAAACAAAGGATGGGCCCCTTCATTGTTGCCTTTAATTTTCTAACAGCTAAGAACTCTAGAACACGCTCTTTTGCTTTTTGTAATTCGTAATGATCATCATCAAGAATTTCTTTAGATTTTTTGAGATCAATAATATCTTCTGATTTTTTGCTCCAAGGTAGATCAACCATCCAATCAAGATAAGTTCTTACCATTGTGGCTTCAGAAGCATCCGGATGCATTCGCTCAAGTCGTGCGAGCTGTTTTAAAGCCTCTGTTTCGACCTGTGCGGGCATACCCACAGTAGAAATTTTATTTCTAAGCTCATCCATCTCTTCAGATTTTGAGTCTCCATCACCAAGCTCACTTTTGATTTGCTTCATCTGTTCACGTAAAAAATATTCACGCTGAGATTTTGACAAATCATCTTTAGGGCCACGAGCTTTGTTCTGTGTTTGCAAAGATTCAATTTCAGCAGTTAATAAGTCATTAACAGCTTTGAGTCTTTCGCGTGGATCAAGAATTTCTAAGACTCTTTGTGCTTCTGTGGTTTTAACACCAATATTAGAAGCAATCAGGTCAGCAATTCTTCCGCAGTCAGTAATGTCATCAAGAACAAGCAAGATGTCTGGTGATAAAGGTTTGCCAAGTGCAATGATTCTTTCAATAGAATCTTTTGTTGTACGAATTAGAGCTTCAATTTCTGCCAATGGAGCAGTGACAGCCGCATCTTCAATTTTATCAATGGCGACTTCAAAGTAAGGATTATTTTTAACATAACTTGTGATCTTGGCTTTTGATACACCTTGGATCAGAACTTTCACTCGACCATCAGATAGGCGCTTCATACGCATAATCATGGCCACGGTTCCTACTTCATATATAGACTCAGGTGTCGGATTTTCTTCGCCGAAATCTTTTTGCGAAGATAAGAAGATAAGCCTATTTTTGGCTAACGCTTCCTCTACGGCCCTTATAGAGCTGTCCCTACCCACAAAAAGTGGAATTATCATATAGGGGAAAACCACGATGTCACGTACGGGTAACATGGGCATTGTTTGCGGTATATCCATTACCTTGTCATCAAAACTCATAAGGTGCCTCCAGAGCATGTCCAACTTGCAGAATTATGTAGAAGATTGATCGGAGGATTCTTTTAATTGCTTTAAAGAAAATTGACTTTCAAAAGTCCGGATTTAAATAGTTTTAACAAGTGAGAAATGTGACCTAAGGAGAGGAAAACTGGATCAATGACGTGAGAAATAAAAGAGAAACTTACTTTCTACCTAAAATCATCCAGCGTCTGAACGAAAAAGTGTCATAAGAAACGAACTGTTCACCAGAAAAAGAAATTTGCTGTGAGTGAAGTTGAAGTGAACCTTTCCACGCCTCAAGGCTTTCGGGCGAGCTGACATGAGTGGGATGCTTCATGTCAGTTGATTGTAAACAAAAATGAGTATGTGATGGAATTCTATTCCACCAATCAAGCGTTAAAATATGTTCACAAGAAGTATTGATAATCAAATCTGACTGGTTTTCAGAGTGATTGATGTGGTTACAATCTTGCACATGATGATTAATTTTTAGATCTGCTGCAAACTTCCAATAATCTAGTATTTTTGAAGCGGTGACATGAGCGTCCTGGTCGATGTCATAAAGATCAAATTGGCGAATTTGAAGCTGCCCGCGAGAAAGAAGCATAAAAGGAAGAAGTCCAATCCAAGAGCCATAAATAGAGACAGAGAGAGGCTTTGCAGCTAGAGTCTTAAAATAGGCTTCAAGTTTTTCACATAGCCACAGCTTTGAATTGATTTGTCCATGTGAAAAAGCATCGAAATCAATGGGATGAATGTTTCTTCGTAGATCCTTCATAATATCCATATTTTCACACTAAACGAAAATAGCGATAGGGGCTATCTGCAATTATAAATTGACTTCAAAATTGCGAATTTGATAATTACCTTAAAGCCAATTAACTGAAACTTTTGGAAGAGTTAAAATTGAAATTATCGGTCGTTTTGCCCTGTCTTAATGAAAATGAAGCCATTCCAAGCTGCCTGGGTAGTTTGCTAAAGCTTCAATCACAGCTTATTGCTCAGGGTGACACATTAGAAGTTGTTTTGGTTGATGATGGTTCCACAGATGGTTCATCTCAAACAGCTCAAGAAACTTTTCCAGGAATTAAAATCCTGACAAATTCCAATACTGAAGGCTATGGAAGCTCTCTAAAAAAAGGATTTTCTGCTGCTACAGGTGATTATGTTGCCATGATGGATGTGGATTCCACTTATGATGCTTCCGATTTTATAAAACTCATCGAACCCATTAAAAACGAAAATAAAATTTTGGTGATTGGTGCGCGGAATATGCATCAGGGTGGCTTTACGACCTGGAGATCCTTTGGAAACTCTGTCATGAGATTTTTCGCAAAGGCACTTTTGTACAAGCAAGACTATGATATCTGCTCTGGGATGCGTGTTTTTGACTCTCATTTCGCAAAAAAACTATCATCACTTCCCAATAATGGTTTCAGTTTTGCCATAGCAATTATCGAATTTGCTGAAAAAAATAATTACAAAATTATTCAATTGCCTATTTCTTATTCGAAAAGAATTGGCGAATCCAAACTCAACAGTTTATTTGAAGGTGTGACTCATCTCACGCTTATTTTTCAATTTTGGTTACTGCGCCCTAAAAATAAACTTTTAAAATGACCGTCTATATTAATTGCCGAGACCATCAAAAGATTCATCCTCAAACTTTGGCCTCTATTCAAAACCAAACGCTTCTCTGCGACGTCGAAATCATAGAATCCCAATCATGCCCGACCAGACTTTCACTGTTGAAAAACTGTAATAGTGAGATCACCTTTTTCATGGATGAGGATGTGGTTTTGCCTGATCCTCATTTTTTATCGAACCTTTGTGGTCTTTTTAATCAGCGTCCCGACATTCAGTTTTTTGCAGCCAGGTACGACTCTGATCCTAAAGCAAATTATTTGCAGAAGGCCTACAATTGGCTCACAAATCTGTGGTCCCAGACCACTAGCGAAGACACAAGCCTATCGCCAAGCCTGAATGCGCCCGGTGGCTTCTGGGCTGTTAGAACAAATGTTCATGAGCTTTGCCAAGAATGGACCGAGCCTCTTGAATGGGGAGGCGAAGACACCCAAGCTTTACGGTTTCTTCAAAGCAAAGGTCTAACCACCTTTTCCAGTGATCAGCTTAAAGTTCTTCACTACCCACAAGCGAGACTTCTTTGGTTTGCGAAAAGAGCTTTTAAGCAGGGCCAGGCGAAAAGAAAATATGATTTTAAGACGGCTATTCATCCCGCTAGCACAGTCACAAATATTGCAAAAAATCTTCATTATTTACCAGCGCTTCTTTTTCATCAAAGTTTTGTTACTTTAGGCTTTGTATATGAATTTGCAAAATCTTCGATGGCTAATACAAGCCCCCAAAGGCCAGAAATAAAATAAATAAAGTGAGTGCTGATAAAAAGCAGGAACAATGCTAAAGATTGTTTTTTATTCAAATGAGAATTTGTAAAAGAAATCGCTATTAAAATTAAAACATAAATTAAAAAAAAGAAAAGCAAAGTTTGTATCGGAAGAATCAAGAAACTTAAAAAAATCACCAGTGGCGGCCAAAATCGCCTTGTTTTTATTATGTCGGGATTGACTCCTACAAGTCGGGTTTGCCAGATTCCATTGCGCCAGGCTTTTTTAAACCATCCCCGCCAATCATTGCAAAGCTGATGTACGACTTTAGAAGTAGGAATAAATTGAAGTTTATAGCCACTTTTCTTTAGCCTTAAGCTTAGTTCCAGATCTTCGGCTGAAAGCTTGAGATCCGAATGAAAACCTCCAACAGTCGTAAGAACTTCTTTTTTGTAAAGTGCATGGGAGGTGCTGAGATGATCAACAGACACTGATTCCTTTCCAAGCTTCATTTGGGCAGATCCGAAGTGACCTAAATAGGACAAGCGCATTTGATCCAGGATTTTTAGAAAAGAAATGTCTTCAGGAAAATTTTGCGATCCTCCCCAGGCTTGGTATCCATCAAAGTCAGCATTTTTTAAAAGCTCAGGCCAAGTGTCTTCTGTCAGGCTGCAATCTGAATCGATAAAATAAACATATTCAAACTGACTGAGCTCTAGAGCTTGATTGCGAGCCTCTGCCAAGTGATTCACGGCTCTGTGAATCAGGTGCAAGTTTTCAAGTTTTGAATCCAAAATAATTTTTGCTGATTGATCAGTTGAATTGTTATCGATGAATAAAAATTCAAACTGATGCTTTTGGCTTGGTAAGTAACGAAAGGAACGGATCAGATCGGGTAATGTTTTTTCTGAGTTTCTAAAAACAACACAGACAGAAACGTTCACTGAAAAAGTTGAGACTGGCTTTCTTGCTCTTCCATGCAGGATACGCACAGATTGGTAAATGGTCTGGCTTGTAAGCGCTTAAGACCAATGGGATCAGCACAGCCTTCACACTCACCATAACTTCCGTCTGTGATTTTGCTAAGTGCACGCTCGATCTGCAAAAGAACCTGACGATCTTTTTCCCGCAAATGAATGCCTAAATTTTGATTTTGTTCTGCAACAACTTGTTCGGTTTCATCTGCTAACTGAAGAGACTGAAGCGTTTCCGCTTTGAACTCTTGTTGCCGATTGAGAATCGAACTTTTCTGCGCGACTAAAGACTCTTTAATAGCCTTGAGTTCGGCTGACTTCATCAATATCCCCCTTGGATGATTTCACCGAAAATACTAAACATATGGGCGCATATTACGGAGCCAAGGGAGAGTGTCACCAAAAAAATTACAATGCTATTTTCTTAAGCAAATCTCTTTCGCACTGCCTCTCTTATTTCAGCACCTTCAATGCTGAGTCGTGTCCAAGGTAATGCAAGTAGTCTTTCAATTTCGATTTGCTCATCGGTTTCTTCACAGATTCCGAATGTTCCTTGCTCCATGCGACTCAGCGCAGATTCAATTTCTAAAAGCTCACTTCGAATTTTATTTTGAAATGCCAAGGCTGCATTTTCAGATTGCACAGCAATGATCTGATCTATTTCATCACCGCGTAAATCAAAACCATTTTTGATTTCTGCACTTTGTATCTTAAGGCGGTTGATGAGATCAGCCTTCTTAAGTAGTAATCTTTTTTTCAGTTCTGTTATGACATCCGATTGAATTTGAACATGAGACATAATCTCTCCCCTCAAGATACGACTTAAGTGTTGCATCTTGGAGGATAGGACACGGCAGCAGTCCGCCAGGGGTTAGCGAATTATTCAGAAACATCCAGAGGTATAACTTCTCCTTTTCGGAGAGTTAAGGAAAACAGGGGTCTAAGAACCTCGCGGTCTGAAGACATTGTTAATTGACTGACAGCACCCGGAAAATTTTGCATGGAAATTAGCCCATTTCTGACTTCAGAGCGTGAGCTTGCACCTTTTAGGATAAGGCCACGTAAAATCAGGGCACTTTCATAAGCCTGAATTTCCATCATGGTAGGGTCATTTTTGAATAGCGACTTAAACTCTGTGATAAAGCGAGAGTTTTTAGTGGCAGCCGAGTTTTGTGCAAAACCATCGACAAACAATAAAGAATTTTGAAATTGCCCTGCGCGCCTAGGAAGTCCGGGCCCATTCCAAAGATTTGTTCCTAAAAGATGCACATCTTTAACGCCCACGAAACTTAAAAAGGCAGAAATTTGCCCCATGTTTTTTGCACTATCAGGAATAAAAATTGCGTCGAAGTTGACGATGGGAGGTAAAATGTCTTCTGCATTTAAATTTTCTCTGGACGAGCGGTTTTTAACTTTTTGAGAAAATTCTTTTTGTTTAGCTTTGTACTCTTCCAGTCGAGCTTCGATATAAAAAGTTCCCACAAGCCTTTGAGCGGCATGTCTGAAGTCGGTAGCAGCCGGATCGTAAGTCTGAGCTGCTGTAATTTCTCCTCCACGTGCCATGACTTCATCCCAAAAAACATTGGCTGATTCAATTCCGTAGGGGTCGTTAGGAAACATAATGGCAAATTTTTTCATTCCATACTGATTCATGGCTGTATGAACCAAGTGATGAATTTGCATTTCAGGCGTTAAAGAATTTCTAAAAATGAAGGGGCTGAGCTCTGTGACCCCTGATTTTTGAGAAAGAGTAATCAGCGGCGTTCCAAGCTCATCAGCCTTTAGTGCAGCACTTTCTGCCTCGCGGGATGAAAGTGCTCCGATGATGGCGACCACATTGTCTTCGCGCACCAAGCGCTCAACACCGCGGCGGGCTTTATCCAAGTTTCCTTGAGTATCAACTAAAGCAATTTTAAAATTACTAGAACCATAATGTAAACCAAGTCCCATTTGAATGGCCTTTAAGGCTCGCTGACCGACAGCACCGGTGCGTCCCGACAAGGGAAGCAGAACACCAATGGTCAAAGGGGAGACGCGGGACAACGAGGCCAGTAAGGCCAAATTGTTTTTAGCTTCTTGAGACCAAACGGATGTTACGTCGGTGGCAATCAATTGATTAAAATACTGAGTGGCAAGTTCTGTATTGCGGCGAACCATTTCCTGCTCACCCAGGCGAAATAAAATTTCAGATCGGTAGGCCGTATTTTCAGGATTCGAGTAGGCCGCACGCAATTGCTCTGTGGGAAGGCTTTGCCAGTCAGGTGTTGTGGAAGTTGTTAATACTGTATTCGCATCAGGAGCAAGCAATGGTGGAGGGTTCACGGGTCTTTTGGGGGGCAGTGGCTGCAAAGAGGGCCGATTCACTCGTGTGGGCTGATCGTAGATCCCGCCGGACCTGGATCCTGATCTTAAGGCACAGGAAGTAACGATAAAACTGACCAATAGAGTAACAACTATTTTCACTTACGACTCCTAAAAAATTCTTTTAATCGTTTATCAAATTCTTTCACAGCATCAGGAGGACCAATTTTTTCAGCTAACTTTTCAACCAAAACTTTTTCTTCTTGGGTAAGCCTGGAAGGAATAATAATTTGAATTTTAACAAGCATATCTCCCGAGCCCAATCCGCCAAGCCTTGCAAAACCTTTTGATTTCAAGCGGAAGCTTTGGCCCGAAGAGGCACCAGCGGGAATTTTAAGAACTGATTTTCCCATGAGTGTCGGGATTTCAATCTCACAACCCAGTAAAGCATCAGTGAAGCTGATAGGGAATTCGACCAGCACATCATTTTCATCTCGGGTAAAGAAAGGGTGAGGTTGAATATTAATGATGACGTACAAATCGCCTGGAATGCCGTTACTTGGGGGAACGTCCCCTTCTTGGTTCAGTTTTAATTTTTGATTTTCTTTTACACCTGCGGGAACTTGAACGGATAATTTAGCGGTCTCGTTAGAGGCGCCTTTTTGTCTGACAAAGGTGATAACCTTTTCACATCCTGTTGCCGCTTCTTCAAAAGTGATTGTCAGTGAATAGCGAAGATCGGCACCTCGCTGAGGTCTTCTGCTTCGCGCTTTGCCACCAGCAAAAATATCTCCAAAGACATCTCCGAAAATATCTTGAAAATTTTCAGGGCCGCCGTTAAAGGATCCGCCACCAGCACCTGAATTTTGTCGAAAGCCTTCGAATCCTCCTGCGCCACCAAAGCCAGAGAAATCAGAGGTTCCAAAGGTGTCGTATTTTTTTCTTTTTTCTGGGTCACTTAAAACTTCGTAAGCTTCTGTGACTTCTTTAAACTTTTCTTCCGATTTTTTGTTGCCAGGATTTTTATCAGGGTGCAACTGCATAGCTAATTTTCGATAAGCTTTTTTAATCTCATCGGCAGTTGCTGACTTTGGAACCCCAAGAACGGAATAAAAATCTTTGCTCACGGCCCCTAGCTTTCTTGTTTGCGAGCGATAATCACGCGGCCTACGCGAAGTAGTTTTTCATGGTACCTGTAAGGCTTTTCAAAGACCCGCAGAACATTTCCCTCATCGACAGAAGTCGAGGGTTCGCTGCCGAGGGCTTCATGGATATTGGGATCAAAAGCAACGTTTTCAGAGGGCACTTCTTTGATCCCATGCTTCTCGAGAACCGTTTTAAGCTCTTGAGCTGTCATTTGAACGCCCTTGACGTAAGTCTCTATGGCATCTGGAGTCACCCCAACAGCAAGTGCACGTTCGAAATTATCAAGCACACCTACGATGTCCCTGGCCAGCCTTTCGCCGCCGTATTTTAATAAATCACTGCGCTCTTTGATGGCGTTTCTTTTGTAATTTTCAAATTCTGCGCGCAAATAAAGAAAATCATTTTTAAATTTTTCAGCCTCAGCTTGTAAAGCAAGGGTTGTATCAAGGGTTTCCTTGGGGGCTTCATTTTGTGAATTTTCATTATTTTCAGACACTTAAAATCCCTTTCATTTCAATATCTTAAATTTGTGTAGGGAGCTGGTATTGTCAACCCCTAGATCGAGGATTAGGAAAGCTTATCCATAAACGTCAGCTCGAGGAAAACCTGATTACTCAGAACTATGCCACCTTGAGTTAAGCGGTAACCCGTTGGGATTGGCTCTAGCCACTTTCTTTTCACGAGTTTATCGCAAATGGGCAAAACCAATTGTGCAGTTTCACGGTCAAATTTGGTAGTTAAATGCTGAAGGTTAAGCCCTGTCGCCATTCTTAATGAAGTATGACAAAAATCTGTTAAGGCTTGATGCTTTTCTAAATTTTCGAATTGTGCAGCTGGAAGCTGAAGCGGAGACTGCAAAGTTTCGTTTTGCATGATTTGTTTTTCGTAGTCCTTAATTGATTTCACATTCCAATAACGAACACCCCAAGGTGTTTGCTTAGAATAGGAGTGTGAACTTAAGCCAAGTCCCCACCATTCTTGATCCTGCCAGTAAAGGCTATTGTGAAGAGACTCGAACCCAGGTTTTGCGAAGTTTGAAATTTCATACTGATGATAGCCATTGGCTGTTAAAGTTTGAGTAATAAGATCAAACATTTCCACCTGGGTTTCATCAGTGGGTCGACCTTTTGCCAATGGATTTTCATCCGGCACAGTGAGGCAATACGGTGACACATGGGATGGTGAATAATGAATCACCTGGTCCAGATCGAGTTTTAAATCTTCGATCGTTTGACCCGGTAAAGCGAAAAGCAAATCAAAAGAGTAATTGACCCCGTAGGACTGCAAAAACGTGAGGGTCTCTAGAGTTTGCTCGGCTGTGTGTTCCCTACGAACCTTTTTTAATTGCGCGTTACTGAATGTTTGTGCGCCAACACTGAAGCGATTGAAGCCTATGTCGATATAGGACTTCATCTTGTCGGGAGTGAGTGTGGCAGGGTTGATTTCCAAAGTCATTTCAGTGTCTGGACCTTTTATAAACCCATACTTTTCAAGTTCAGATACCATCAGTAGTATGTTTTGAGGGTCTACAAGTGAAGGGGTTCCACCGCCAAAGTAAATGGTGTCCAAGTTTTGCGGTGAATAGAAGTTTTTTCTTTGCTGAATTTCTTTAAGAACAAGGTTTGTGTAGGACTCGGGGGGCATGATTTGTGATTTTTCGTAAGTGGCAAAATCACAATAAGTGCACCGCTGAATACAGTAGGGAATGTGAAAATAGACACCAAACTTAGGTTTCATACAGATGAGGTTTAAATCATGAAGAACAAAACATACAAGTTAAAAAATGGACTCAGAGTTTTACTTGTTGAAAGCCGAAAGTCCCCTGTTGTATCTGTGCAAATGTGGGTTCGCACAGGCAGTGCGGACGAAAAAAAAGGTGAAGAAGGCATCAGCCACTTCATTGAACATTTGTTGTTTAAAGGAACTCGAAAATATAAAACGGGTGAAATCGCAAGTCTTGTCGAGGGTAACGGCGGAGAGCTGAACGCTTACACCTCCTATGATCAGACTGTTTTTTATGTCACCATCGAAGCTCAAAAAAGAAAAATTGCCTTAGATGTTATCAGTGAAATGATGGGCTTCCCACTTTTTGACCCTGAGGAAATTAATAACGAACGCGGAGTGGTCATTGAAGAAATCAAACGCGGAGAAGATTCGCTAAGTTCTGTCGCGTGGAAAAATTTATTTTCCACAGTGTATACAAAACATAATTACAAAGAGCCCATCATTGGCTATGAAAAAAATATTAAAAGCCTGTCGCCTAAAAAAATTAAAAATTTCTATCAATCCAGGTATGTTCCATCCAATATGTTTTTAGTCGTGACTGGCGATTTTGACAGCACTGTTATGAAAAAAGAAGTGGCTGAACATTTTGAAATCTTCAAAGCTTTTAAGTTAGATAAAAGAACTCGCAAAAAAGAACCGTTGCAAAAAAAATCCAGAATCAATGTTATAAAAACGAAATTTAAAAAGACCCAAAGCTATTTGGCCTGGAGAGCTCCATCGATAAAGCATAAAGATGTTCCTGCCCTTGACCTGCTGTCCATGATTCTAGGAACAGGTGACAGCTCAAGGCTTTCAAAAAAGTTACGAATCGACAATCTTATTGTTCAAGGAGTTGGATCCTTTGCCTACACTCCAAAAGATGACGGGGTTTTTGCTATTTCTTTAAGTGGTGAAGAAAGCAAACTTACAGAAGGTATCAGGGAATCTTTAGCTGTTTCATTGGAAATTTTAAAAACGCCCCCATCGGCAGCGGAAATGAAAAAAGCCTTAGCCATTTCATCAAGTGAAAGCATTTATTCTTTAGAAACAGTAGACGGACTTTCTAGAAAAATTGGTAATGATGAATTCTATATGAATGACCCTGATTATTTCCAAAAATATCTGAAGGCTCTTTATAAAGTTAAACCAGTGGATGTTTCAAAGGCAGCCAGAAAATATTTAAATCCGAAAAGCCTAACCACAGTTTATCTGACTGAAAATTCCACAGCAAAAGCTAAGTCTGAAATCGAAGAAATTATGAAATGGTACTCTGTGGAATATCAAAAAGTTATTAAATCACCACTCAAGCTTGTTAAATTTTCAGCAAAGCCTGTCACCATTAAAAAGTCTTCTCAGGTATTAAGTAAAACAAAAATAATGAATCGCCCCTCGGGCCTTACGCTAGTTTTAAAAACTCAATCAGACACCCCTACTTTTTCCATCCGCGCAGCCGCATTAGGCGGACTGCGCGCTGAAAAGCCAGAGCATTCAGGAGCTATTGAGTTACTATCCAGAACATGGACAGCGGGTTCAAAAAAATATAACGAAGATCAAATCAACGAAATTATTGAAAGTCATTCGGCGGGACTATCTGCCTTTGGGGGAAGAAATACCATTGGCTTAACTTTAGACGGCCTTTCTTCTTCACAAGAAGAATTGTATCAAGTGTATTTTGATCTTTTAACGGCACCGACATGGCCGCGAATTCAAGTGGGTCGTGAAAAGCATGTTCAATTGCATCAGATTGAAAACAAAAAGGACAATCCTGCGCAGATCTGTTTTCAGCAGTTTCATGAAATGATGTTTAAAAATCATCCTTACGCACGCGATGTGCTTGGTCAGCCTGATTTGCTAAAAGAAGTGCATTCAGATGTATTGCAAAATTACTTTGAAAAACTCATTTGTTTGAAAAATCTAGTTATTACTGCAGTTGGTGATTTTGACGAAAAATTGCTTATGAGCTTTATTGAGTCATTGGAATCCAAATTACCCAAGGGATCCAAGTTCAGTACCGTTCTTCCCCTAGCAGCCATTCAGAAGAATGAATCACGTGTGACAGCATTAGAAAAAGAACAAACACACATTGTTCTTGGATATCCAGGTCTGCAAATTGATTCTAACCATCGCTTTGTTCTAGATGTTTTGCAATCGGTGCTATCAGGGCAAGGGGGACGATTATTTTACGAATTAAGAGATAAAAACTCCTTGGCTTACTCTGTGTCGCCTATTCGAATGGAGGGATTAGAGCCTGGCTACTTCGGCACCTACATTGGCTGCTCTCCAGAGAAAAAGGATAAGGCCATTGCAATGATGCGAGATGAGCTCAAAAAATTGACGATCTCACTGATTACCGAAGACGAGCTTGTACGTGCGAAAAATTATCTCATTGGGCAGCAGGCCATTTCTTTACAAAAAAAATCGACGATCGCTCAAGCTATAGTTTTGGATGTTATTTATGGAATGTCGCCAGATCATGTCTTTGAAATTATCGAGGAATACAAAAAGGTCACTCGAGAAGATATACTGGCACTTGCTAAAACATTATTTTCTCAGCCTGAAGTTTTAAGTGTTGTAGGTCCTGTCTCAAAGTAGGACAAATCATTTTTTTTAGACCTATAAGAAGTTTTTATCGTAAGGTCTCGACTTGAGTCGGGACCTGCTTAAGTCGCAGTGTTATCTGCCGATTAATTGATAAAATGAAATCAGTGAGCTCAAATTCAATTATTACCAATCATTCTGAGTTTTTTAAAGAAGCCGTACGAGAGGCTTTTAGCACTCGAAAAATTCAAACACCTCCCTTTGTTGAATCCTATCTTGTTAATTTACTCGAGCATTATGTAGTGGCTGATCACTACCTTGAAAAGCAAAGCACCTTAGCTGAGGCCTTACTGACTGCAGTTCAGTCCGAGCATTCGACAAAGGTCGAGTTACTTAAAAGACTAGCGGACCGAACCCTCTATACCTGTGGATTTTTTAGTGACTCTTTCGAGAGAAAATTAATTGATGTGGATTACTGTGTGGACATGGCATCAACCTCTTATGGCTTGCTGGCTCAAAGCACTCGCGAAGAGATGCTGGCTGAAGTTTACGACATCTATTCTAAAAGATTTTCCGAGTTCGTCGATGCTCTGAATTACATAAGTGAAAAATCACAAATTCAATCTTCTTCAAATGTCCTAAGAATATATGATCGTTACCTTAAAACAGGTTCTGATCTTGCCAGAGAGAAGCTGTCTGATTTGGGAATAGTCCCGATTTCCAAAGGTGATCAGAAAAAAGTATCCCAATTCTAAGCGCCATGATAATTCATAAGTATGTTTGGTCTGGGGTTTTCAGAAATCTTAATTCTTGCTGTATTAGGTCTGGTTTTACTGGGCCCAGATCAGCTTCCTGAAGTGGCTCGAACGCTGGGTCGTTTTTTTAATGACTTAAAAAGATCCACAGATGAAATCAAAGACGAATTTAAGAAAAGCACCATGAGTTCAAATAATTTATTAGAAGATATTCGCCGCGATATTAACACGGACAGCAATAATCACAATAATTCCCATGATACTCAGCAACCGGAACAATTGGAAATGGACACCGAATACGTGGCTCCTCAACAAACTACAGAATTAGAAAAAAATGGAAAAAAACCAGAATCTCACTGATCATTTAAAAGAACTCAGAACTCGTCTGATCCGTAGTCTTTGGGCTGTGCTGGTAATTGCTATAGTGGCTTATGCCTATTCAGAACACTTATTTGATTTATTACGTTTGCCAGCACAAAAATACTTACCCTCGGGTGGTTTGGTTTTTACTCACCCCACAGATAAATTTATGGCCCATTTAAAAATTGCAGTCTTTGCTGGTATTGGCTTGTCTTGTCCTGTGTGGCTTTATCAATTGTGGGCCTTCATTGCTCCGGGCCTGTACCAAAAAGAAAAAAGATATGCGACTACATTTATCATATCAGGATCATTACTGATGCTACTAGGTGCCTCTTTTTGTTACTTTGCGGTTTTACCAGCCGCTTTTGAATTTTTGTTTAACTTCGGTGGAAGCGTTGATAAGCCCATGATCACGATCAGCGAATATTTAGGCTTTGTCGTGCAAATGACTTTAATGTTTGGAGTTGCTTTTCAATTGCCATTGATTCTTGTTTTGTTGGGCTTGACAGGTGTTGTGACAGCAGAGTTTTTAAGAAAGCAAAGAAGAATAGCTTACTTTTTACTTGGGATATTATCAGCCGTTTTGACCCCCACGCCTGATGCTCTCAGTATGTTTATGATGATGGGCCCTATGTGCATTCTATTTGAAATTGCGATCTTTTTAGTGGCCCGAGTTCAGAAAAACCCGGCCACAGCGTAAGTTAATTCAATTAATTTTACTCAAACTTAATTAAGACAGCACCGGACTCAACTGAATCACCCTGTTTAATTTTAATCTCTTTAATTTTCACATCACGACTGGCACGCATCTCATTTTCCATTTTCATGGCTTCCATGATAAGCAGCGGTTTATTGGCTTTAACCACGTCGCCTTCTTTGACAAAAATTTCGATCACTTTCCCCGGCATGCCGGCACGCAAATCAGCATCACCACCAAAGCTTCCACCTTTTTTCAAAGATTCATGTAGAATCATTTCATCGTTATATATTTTGATGGTTCTAAAAGAGTTTCGACTAAAAACGGTGTAATCTGTGTCTTTACCAATGACGTCAATCAAGTACGAGCTGCCTTTGAATAAGAAACTAATGTACTGCTCGGCTTCTTTGAAATCGTTTTTAGAAATATCGTAGTGAATCCATTCTTTATTTTCCTCTTGAATGGAAATTTTCCAATTAAACCGTAACTCGGTCACATCGATCTTATACTTTTTACCTTTTGATTCAGCTTCAAAATACATAAATTATTCCTATGTTCTTAATGCGAGTTTACGGCCCGTTCGCTTCCAGTTACTAACAAGATTGAGCTGTCTGACATCCTTAGACTTTCTATCATTATAGGCCTGAATGGCAGCTGCGATCAAAAACACAGGGTCTTCGATTTCGCTAAATAACTTGGGCTCTAAAACTTCAAAGTTCTTTTCGATAAATTGAGTGGTGTAGCTTCCATCTCTAAATTTCGGATGATCCAAAATTGTTTTATGTAAAACAATATTTGTTTTAATTCCGGTGATCACAAATTCAGTCAAAGCCCTCTGCATTCGGTCAATGGCCTCGTCGCGGGTTTCTCCCCAGGTGATCACTTTAGAAATCATGGGATCATAGTAGATCGGAACTTCGTAGCCGGGATAAGCATAGGAATCCACACGCAAAAAGGGTCCTTGAGGATGCCTGCAGGCACCGATGACACCAGGATGAGGCTTATAGGTAATGGGATCCTCCGCGCAAATGCGGCATTCGATGGCAAAACCCTTTTGTTTTATATCTTCTTGTTTGAACGACAAAGGATTTCCAGCAGCAACAGAGATTTGTTCACGGACTAAATCATAGCCTGTGGTTTGCTCTGTGATGGGGTGCTCGACTTGCAATCGAGTATTCATTTCCATAAAGAAATACTCTTTAGTTTTGTTATCAAAAATAAACTCGATGGTGCCTGCGCCTACGTAATTAATTCTTTTTGCTGCGCGAACGGCAGCTTCCCCCATTTTAATTCTAACTTCTTGAGGAACTGACGGGCTTGGAGCTTCTTCGATGATCTTTTGGTGTCTTCTTTGTACGGAACATTCTCTCTCGAAAAGATGAACCACATTGCCGTGAGTGTCGCCAAAGACTTGAATTTCAATATGTTTGGGATCATTGATGAATTTTTCGATGTACACAGTTGGATCGGCAAAATAGTTTTGGCCTTCGGACCGACAAGCACGAAAAGCACTTTCAAGCTCATCTTCCTTTTTTACAACTCGCATACCTTTTCCACCGCCACCGGCAGAGGCCTTGATAATAACAGGGTAGCCAATTTCTTTTACTACTTTTAAAGCTTCTTCTAAAGTTTCAACTCCGCCGTCGCTTCCGGGCACAATGGGAACCTTCGCTTCTTTCATTAAAGCTTTTGCAGAAAGCTTATCACCCATAGCTTCAATGTTTTCGGGAGTGGGGCCAATGAACACGATTCCATTTTTAGCACAGGCACGAGCAAACTTAGTGTTTTCTGATAGAAATCCATAGCCCGGGTGAATGGCATCCACGCCGGCTTCTTTGGCAACAGCTAAGATTCTATCAATATTGAGATAGGACTCTTTACTTGGCGCAGGTCCCACATTGTAGGCCTGATCAGCTAAGAAGACATGCAAGCTATCGCGGTCGGCATCACTGAAAACAGCCACAGAACCAATGTTGAGCTCTCGGCAAGCACGGGTGATGCGGATGGCGATTTCACCACGGTTAGCGATGAGTATTTTCTTAAAAGGTATATTCATAAATCACATTTCCTATAAGGGTATGTTGCCGTGTTTTTTTGCAGGAATGATATCTCGTTTATGTTTTAACATTTCCAATGAATCAATGATGCGCTTTCGAGTCAGTGCGGGTTCGATGACCTCATCGGTGTAACCAAGTTCTGCAGACACATAAGGATTGCTAAATTTTTCTTCGTATTCAGCAATTAATTCTGCACGCTTTTTTACTGGATCAGCAGCACTTGCAATTTCCTCGCGGAAAATAACATTTACGGCCCCTTCGGCACCCATCACGGCAATTTCAGCAGAAGGAAATGCTAAGTTGACATCCGAACGTAAAAGCTTAGATCCCATCACTATGTATGCACCACCGTAGGCTTTGCGAGTGATAATAGTGACTTTGGGAACTGTGGCTTCAGCATAGGCGTATAATAGCTTAGCCCCATGGGTAATGATACCGTTCCACTCTTGATCTTTACCGGGTAAAAATCCAGGCACATCGACGAAGCTTACAACAGGAATATTAAAAGCATCACAGAAGCGAATGAATCTTGCCGCTTTTCTAGAAGCTTCGATATTTAAACAGCCAGCTAAAACTTGTGGTTGATTAGCGACGATCCCAACGGGTCGACCGTTGAATCGTGCAAATCCCACAATAATATTTTGTGCGTAATTTTTATGAATCTCTAAAAAATAACCCTCATCCACACACTCGGTAATCACAGCCAGCATGTCATAAGGTTTTTTAGGATTATCAGGGATTAGAGTTGTTAAATTCTCGACGATTCGGTCTGGACGATCGTTAGTTGGTAAAATCGGAGCATCATCTAAATTATTCGCTGGTAAAAAGCTTAGCATTTCACGAATCAGCAAAAGACAGTGCTTATCATCTTCAGTTGCAAAGTGAGCCACGCCGGATTTTTGAGAGTGGGTAGTGGCTCCACCAAGATCTTCTTTTGTTACTTCTTCATGGGTCACAGCTTTGATCACGTCAGGCCCGGTAACAAACATATAACTTGAGTTTTTCACCATAAACACAAAGTCTGTGATGGATGGCGAGTAAACCGCTCCACCTGCGCAAGGGCCCATGATAGCTGTGATTTGGGGAATGACTCCGGACGCGATTGTATTACGAGTAAAAATATCAGCGTAACCACCTAAAGACTCAATACCCTCTTGAATTCTTGCTCCGCCAGAATCATTAATGGAAATAAACGGGGCTCCATTTTTAAGTGCAAGATCCATCACTTTACAAATTTTATTTGCTTGGGTGCGACTCATGGAGCCGCCGATAACTGTGAAGTCTTGGCTAGACACATAAACAATTTTACCATTTACGCGGCCATAACCCGTGATGACTCCATCACCAGGGACTTTGTTTTTATCCATTTCATAGTTTGTGCATCGATGAGTAACAAAGCGGTCCATTTCCACAAAGCTTCCAGGATCAAGTAAAACATCCAAACGTTCCCGAGCCGACAATCGGTTTCCCTTTTTGTGCTTCGCGATTCTGTCACTTCCGCCACCAGCCATCGCTTGTTGGTTTCGTTTTTCTAAATCCTGCAGCTGGCGCTGTGTTTTTTCAGTCATCATTTTTTCTTGCTCCTAAGATATTTCAAAATTTTAAATTAAGGGTAAGCGCGACCATAAAGTCTTGGAAAAGCAGCTGTTTCGCGAACGTGTGGTAAACCACAAATCCAAGTCACAGCTCGCTCGAGGCCTAGACCAAAACCAGAACTAGGAACACCGCCGTAACGGCGAAGATCTAAGTACCACTCGAAATCTTTCATATCGAGTTTGTGCTCATGGATTTTTGAAACTAGTTTTTCAATGCTTTCTTCACGCTGACCACCACCAATGATTTCCCCGTAACCCTCTGTTGCAAGTAGGTCACAACCCATGGCGTACCCAGGTTCCTTAGGATCTTCTTTCATATAAAAGGCTTTGATCGCTGAAGGGTAGTGGTGAACAAAAACAGGTTTATCATATTGCGAAGAAATGATGGTTTCATCGGGCGCACCGAAATCATCACCCACGATAAAATTAGGATTTTCTTTTAATATAATTTGTGCGGCCTCTTTGTAGTGAAGCTTTGGAAAAGGGGCTATGATGTTTTGCAGTTTTGAAATGTCACGCTCGAGGGTTTTCATTTCATCGGGACGATTTTTAAGAACTCTTTGTACGATGTATTCAATAAACTGTTCGGCCAGTTCCATATTATCGTACATATCATTAAAGGCCACTTCCGGTTCCACCATCCAGAACTCGATCAAATGTCTTCGAGTTTTGGATTTTTCGGCGCGGAATGTGGGCCCAAAGCAATAGCTTTTACCGAAAGCACGACTAGTGGCTTCCATGTAAAGCTGACCGGATTGTGAGAGGTACATTTTTTCATCAAAGAACTTGGTTTCAAATAAATTGGAAGTTCCTTCGCAAGCGCTAGGCGTGAAGATGGGAGCATCTGTTAAGGTAAAACCACGACCATCAAAAAAATCCCTAACAGCATTGATGATTTCATGACGAACGCGCAAGATGGCATGTTGTCTTTTTGAGCGAATCCATAAATGTCGATTCTCCATTAAAAAATCAGTGCCATGATCCTTCGGAGAAATGGGATAGTTTTCACTTTTGCCGATGATCTCAAAGCTTTCAGCACCGATTTCAAAAACATTTTCGTGTTTGGGATGTTTTCTTACGATACCGACTAGTTTTAAGGAAGTTTCTTGAGTCAGGGTATCAAATTGATTAAGCGCCTCTTCGGTGCACTCACCCTTAAAAAAAACACAGGAAACTGTGCCTGTTCCATCGCGAAGTTCTAGGAATTTTACTTTACCCGATGATCTGGATTGATACACCCAACCGCGAAGTTCAACTTTTTCACCAACATGATTTTTTAGATTCTCAATATACGTGCGCATAGCTTTCCTTTACACAGCCTCAATCAGGCAAAATGAATAAGGAAAGCTAACACATAATGTGGCGCGCAATCGAAGAGAATTAAGGAGCTATTCGCCGCAACTCATCAAGGGATTTTCTTAAATTAAGTCTTCCGCGGGTCAAAGTTTTGGAGTTTCGACCGGAAATGACGTCGACTCCGCTAAGCAAAGCCTGTTTTATTTGCCCAGCAGAGGCCTGTGGTCTTGCACTCCATAAAGAGGCTGCAGCACCTGCTACAAAAGGGGCCGCCATACTAGTTCCATCCATTGATAAATAGGAATTGTTTTTTCCAGTGCTAAAAATATTCACTCCCGGAGCCGTCAGATGAACCTTTTTATAGCCATTATTTGACCAAGCCGGCATTAGGTTAATAGAGTCTGAAGCTGCCACTGTGATCTGGTTTGAAAGATCAAATGAAGCTGGAAAAAAATCATACACATCCACATCCAAACCGCTGTTTCCAGCCGCCACGACCATTAATATGCCCTGCCTGCTGAGTTGTGATAAAGCTCCTGCCAATGTATCAGCGCAACCGTTTCCACCCCAGCTTGCATTAATCACTCGGGCCCCTCTAGAGGCTGCATACTGCATGGCTAAAATAGCATCGCCTAAAGTGCCAGCGCCGCTTGAATCCAGAAAAGCAGAGGGAACAATTTTTGACTCCGGTGCTGTGCCCGAGATGGATCCCGAGTTAGGATCAGCCGCAATGATACCAGCCACGTGAGTTCCATGATCATTCAATTGTGAGCCCGCCACCGCAGAGGAAAAGAATTGGGCTCCGTAAGTATCATCAACGACACCGTTACCATCATCATCAATCCCGTTATTGGGGATATCTCGAGTGTTAATTGCGATCTGATCTCTGAGTTGCCGATGATTCACATCCACCCGTGAATCAACAACTCCAACAATAATATTTTGACCGCGAAAGCCTTGGCTCCATACAGCATCGGCTTCAATTTGCTCAAGTCCATATTGATTGGATTGTTCGATGAAAATATTCTGTTGTGAAATTCGCCCTAATTGGCGCACTTTTTGATTGATTTGCACAAGCTTAATGTCATTTTCCCGAGGCAAAACAAATTCCTGTTTGAATTTTTCAGGGCTTTCTGATTTTTCAACTGAAAATGTACCGTCTTCCCATTGAACAATAAATTCGGTGGGTATGGCTTCAGCGGATTGACACTTCACGGTTTCAAAGCTCGTCGTAATTTCTTCGGTTTTAGAGCCTGACTTTGCACAGCCGGCAGCAAAGATAGAAAGAAGCACTAAATACCCGAAAGACCTAACATCCATGTTATCTCCTCAGAAGAGGAATCCATTCCTCTTAAATGATGAACCACCATGGGTTCTGATGGGTTACTCATCGGCTCAAATTGAGAAAACTAAATAGGCCCAGAATCTAGGTTCTGCCACGTGCCATTCTAGGGCGCTTTGTAAAGCAATTGATGGTTAAGTGATGTGAGAATTAATTCTAAAATCAAACCTATTCGAATTTGCGTTGAAAAAGTCTCATATCGAGACAGGTCAGTCTTTTGCAAATTAAGCCTTGAGTCCAAAAAACCTTAAAGGAGATCTATTCATGAGCCCAACATTTTCAATACTTTTGTCCAGCCTTATTTTTGCCCAGTCAGCACTTGTTTACGGACAAGCGCTAGGCACCATTAATCCCATCGTTGGTGGAGGTGGAAATTCCTTCATCGGAACCTCTGGTGATTACAATATTAATCAAGTTACTCAAGATAATACGAAGGTCATGATGGCCATTCTTGAGCGTACAAATCAGATTCAAGATATCGACCGACAGTTCTTATTATCGATTTCAGAAAGAATGAATTCTAAGCTCAATGAAATTAACAATTTAAGAATGAAGCTTGTGAAAATGTCCAGAGCTCTTGAGTTACAAAAATTAGCTGATTTTATTTCCATCATTAATGATGTGGAAGAAAAAAATCAGGCCCTTATTTTAGATCTCGCTACTTCTACAACGATCACTCGTGAATCACTACCTTCTTATTCACCTGTGCAAGTGGGAAACATGACCGCCACTGTGAATAACTTTGGTAATGTGGATCTTTCACAATTAGTTAAAGGTGTTGAGGCTCAAAGAAAACTGATGCTTGATAACATGAATAACTTAAAAATCCGTAACCTCGTAAGCCCTGTTGGTCAGCCGGTAGAAATATTAGAAAATGCTTTGAATCCAGACCTTAAAGGGATTCGAATTTTAACAAAAGAACAAATTGAAGACATGACTATAAAAGTTCAATTGGCTATGACTCTTGATGAATCCACAGTGGAATTACAACAAAAAATGGTTGATCAAACAGTGAACTTGGTAAACGCATTTGTGAATAACTACGGTTCATCAGAGTGGTTGCGTTTCACTGATGATAACGATGGTAAAGCTAGAATTATTGCATTTAAGCAAGTGACGGATGCATTTATGCGCAGATCTTACTTAAGAAAAAAGTACGGTATTCGCATGGGAGCTATTCAAACAGACGGATATCCAAAACAAATTGTGAATCTCGAAAAATTTGGATTGCAACCTGTAAAACTAGCTTTGCAATCTTTGCGACGTGAGGCCGCTCTTTCTGACACTGAATTACAAGCCGCTTTTGAATCAGCAAGAAATTTCGTTCAATTATTTGATGAAAAAGTAACGCCTGTTTTGAAATCCAGAGAAATCATTTTAAAAAATGAAGGCAAACAAATGGAGTTCTCATCTAATGACACAGGATTTATTGTTAAAGCCAATTCAGCTTTAACTTACTTAACAGGACAACGGGCCACAGCTGAGGTTTTATTATCAATCATGAGACTCGTGTTATCAGACGTTCGTGAAGAAATGATGTTATCACAGAACAGCACTGAAGAAATGAAGTCTTACCACGATGCTAAATACCGATCGACGAAAGAACTTAAAGAAGACAACAACAAACGCATCTGTGAAATTGATTTCACACTTTCCCAAGAAGTTCATAACCGAAATTGTAAAGCCATTGGTGTGAATACAAAGGCCACTCAAATCGTAGGTGGTAACGGAAAATCCATGGCAGAGATCTTTTCCAATATGATGAACAATGTTGAATACATTGAAAAAGCTAGCCGACAAGATGCAATGAATGCCAAGAAGATTCTTGATGCTGCCATCCGCGCTGGAAATGATCAAGACGAGCAAGACTCTAAAGACGACGACTTATTTAACTAAACTTTATTTTTAGGAGTCTTTATGAAACTGCCACTATCGATACTTTTCATCATGAGTTCATCCATCGGATGGACTCAGTTCCGCACAGAATCAGAAGTTCAACGATCAAGGCAGTGTTCATACACCTCAAGTAATGGAAACACTGAAATAGAAGCCTCATGTGGTAGCGAACAAGTTCTAGGTCGAGACGACCGTGTTCGCCCTTTCATCAACCAGCCTTTGGGTCGCTCAGGTATCTCAGCGGCCTGTGGTCGTGAAATACCCGCCTCACTTTCCTATCAAGCGGTGGTTCATCCGCTGCTTTGCGGAGAAGGTGCTGTTAACCAAGAAAGAATTCAAACTCCTGTCAGCAAAAAGATTATGAGTGATTGGGACCGCATGTCTCGTTCCGGAGTGGCTGGTGCAGAAAACAAAATGCAGCAAATCAGAAAGATCGATTTAAAATACAATGGTGAAATTGAGTATCCCACTTTTGAATCTTGGACCTATCAAAAACTCATGGGTGATTTTGATTATCGCTGTGGTGCTGAATCTTGGCCTACGACTTGTTCCGTTCCTTTAAAAGAAAAAATAACAGAAACCTACTATGAAGAAGAGTGTGTGGCGTGGGAAGAACCACCAGAAGTGCCTAGCTATGGTTCAGGATCTTCAGGCGGTAGCAGTAGTGGCGGTGGTTCCTACAATCCAGACCGTGGAAACATTGATACAACATTACCTGATCGTGACCAAGGATTCGGAGAATCCAGCGGAGATATCGAAGACAGCAGAAGAAATCGCTTTGAAGGCGGCTCTGTTTTAAAAATTCAGTTTTTAAGATCCCCAGCCTCAAGAAGATGTATTCAAACTCGACAAGTGCGAAGGGAAAGAGTCAGCTACCGAAACCGTGGTGATGTGACTTACTCATGTTTGAAACAAAGACCTAAATATTGCACTTGGTATGAAGGCCGAACAGAAGTTCGCAGATGTCAGAACCAAAAATTAAATTATACTGTTCAGTACACACAGGATCCTAAATGGACTCCGGGTTACACAGATTCAAAGCAAAAACACAGAGACTACAATCCAATACTACCAAACAAGTTTGATTTGTTATCTGGAGAAACGGAAAGCTTCACTTTATTTAGTAACTTCGGCGAGTCACAGGCACTGAATCCAAAAATTAAAATTGAAAGCCAGTGGAACGAGTACATAGCGCAAGCTCAGCCCCAGGCGCTAGCTTGTCAGTTTCAAAAGGACCAAGCCGTTGATTTTAAAATCTTTACCGTTGGTAGAAACCGCGTAAAGGCTCCGAATCCACTTGCACTTCCCGTTGATAAAGATGGTAAAGAAGTGTTTCCTCTTTCCGTTGAAAACGGAAGGCCCGTTCGCATGAAGTTGATTGATAAGGGCCGCGCTACTCAGTTAAAAGCGGCAGCGCTTAGTCGAACATTTTCTAAACCCAATGATGCTGCCAAAGCTCAGCGGGACGTTGTTCATAAGTCAGCCAAAATTTCTAACAATGAAGTCAGCGGTTTAACAGGAGATGCTTACTGGCATACAACTCAATTCCGTATGCAGTTGTTTGAACAAGGTCGCTGGGGTCGCACTTCGTTTGTAACTGTGCCTACACATTTTGCTTCTGACTCTGGAAATATCTTAGGAAGTGAAATGGATATTTCTTTAACGGGTCAAGACGGCATCAAAGATTTTTACCGAGCAGCAGGTCCTTTTAAAAGATTACTGGGTTGGGCTTGGGAAAAAACAGGAGCTGAATTTACTCCGGGTCAGACTTACTACTTTAGAATTCAAGCATTGCCCCAGGGCTTACCTTTTTATGATAACGGCTGCGAAACTTCATCCTCAACCTGTGATGGTGAACAGGCCAATGAGGCCTCATTTAGCGAACCACTGACCTTTGAATGGCAAGCTTCCAATGAAATTGATAACAGAAGTCTATTTAAAAAGTTTAAAGATTTTCAAAAGAAATTTCAGGTGTTGTAATATGAAAAAATTAATTGCGCTTTTAATTGTTTTTCAATCTTACTTTTTACCCAGTGCCTTCGCCCAAGAAACGGTTCCTTCTGTCAGTGAAGCTACCGCCGCTTTTGAAGTAGATCTGAAAACGGCCATTTACTCTGTTAATGAAATTCCATCCATCTTAAAAGATTTGGGTGATATGAAAACGGCATCGGGTTATGCCATTACTCAAAACATTATCCAGGAAGTCTACACAAGGCTTGATACCTCCCTATCTTTAATGACTCTCATTATGATAGATCCAAAATTAAGTGATAAGCAAAAATTTGAAATGACCAATGGCTTAGCTGGAGCCATAGGTGAGGTTTTGATTACAATCATTCGAAGACATGACGAAGACAAGGTCGATAAGAATAAACTGATGAAGCGAGTCAGCGAGATGACGACAGTCGAAAATGCTCGTGAAATTCTTAAAGAGATTTTCTTTGATTTTAGAAGACCCTTTTATTTTCCCATGTCTGCTGAAAGATCGAAGGCTCGAATTTGGTCTCCGTTAGAATTAAAGAACCGAGATCAACTAGGACAGAATGTTTTATTAAGACTGCAAAACTATTCACAGGCTGTTTATCCCAACATAGAGGATGGAAAATTGAAAACAGCTGACCGTGATACATGGCGGGAAGATGTTTTAGATAAAAGCTTAAGAATCCGTGAGTACCGTTTGGCAGCACAAAAAATGACAGCCTACGCAGCCTTTGGTTTTGCGATGTGGGGCTTTGTAGCACCACATGTTGATATCGTAGGTGCCATGACCGGTCAGTATAACGATAATACTTTGTTCACGAGTTCCCTTGTTTACATGACAGGATGGGTGACCTTCGGTCTTACAAAGCTGACTTTGACCTCAGCTAAAACTGTAGAGGTGCTTAAGCAAACCATCGATATGTTCAAAGACCCTAAATTAGTGACAACTCCCATCGTCCCCAAGCAGACCCTCCTTCAAAAAATCAAAGGGTACCAGGCACGTTTCTGCTCCGCGGTAGTCCGAAAATCGGGCGCATCTGGGCAGCAAAAGTAAGTCACGCCATGAAACATTTACTCAATCGACTTTATAGGATCCTTTAAAGTCGATTTGAGCTTGGACAAGTATTTGCTCTCAACTAGGTTAATATGGAAACCTCAGCCTTTTTGAAACGACTTATTTTTTCTCTTACAACAGGAACAATCCTGTTTTATCTCGTTTCGTTTCATTCTGTCGGCCAAACAAAAAAAGAAAGCACTGAAATCAAAGAGTGTCGAATTGAATTATTAAAAGTTCGCTCTGGAAAGCCCGTTGCTTTAAGGTATCAAGAGCTCATAACAACCGAAAACGTTTTACAACTCAGTCAAGTTGAGCAAAGCCTCATCAGCCGCTACATAAAAAGATCAAATATTAGTCTTGTTGAAAAAGGTGTTGATAACCCTTTTTTAATCACCACTTACAGAATGGAAAGTCCTGCTCGTAAATCCTTAGGTTTTAAAGTTGTGATTGATAGTTTGAATGAAGAAGAAGACATTATGACTTTTTACCTTACAAAAAAGAACAAGATTCTTTTCTGGTATCTTGAAGGTGCTACGCCTCAAAAAAACTGGCTTTGTCAGAAATAATTTAAGAAATTTTGGATAAAAACGATTTTAGAAAATCAACAAACTGTTGTTCGACTTTTTTTGCATTTTCTGTGACTTCTTCATGGGACAACTTGTTCCTGGAAATGCCAGCTGCTAAATTTGTAATACAACTTAAAGCCGCTACACGAAGACCCAGGTGATTGGCAGCAATGGCCTCTGGAACAGTACTCATGCCCACGGCTTTTCCACCAATCAGCTTTAAGTACCGAACTTCAGCGGGAGTTTCATAAGTAGGTCCTGTGACACCGCAGTAAATACCTTTGTGATAGCGGCAATTCATGTCTTGAAAAGTTTTTTCCATGAGTTCCACAAATTTTTTATCGTAGGCCTCTGTCATGTCAGGAAAACGGGGTCCCAGCTGTTTAAGGTTGGGTCCCATCAGAGGATTAATTCCCATTAGATTAATATGATCTTCGATGATCATGAAATCACCGGCCTGCATCGTATCGCCAAAGCCACCCGCTGAGTTTGTTAAAATTAAATTTTCAATACCCAAAAGAGCCATCGTTCGAGTGGGATAAACCACCGTGTCCATCGAGTGACCTTCGTAATAATGAAGACGACCCTGTAATGCGATGATTGGCTGATCATCCACAGTTCCTAAAATCAAGTTACCCTGATGACCCTCGACGGAAGTGGAAACAAAGTGAGGGATTTCATTAAAAGGAATTTTGGCATCAATTTTTAAGTGCTGAACAAAGGCGCCCAAGCCAGAGCCTAAAATAATTCCCACCTTCGGCTTTAACGAAGATCGGGATCTGATGTAGCTAACTGTTTCTGTCAATTTATCTAAAAGCATTTTTTACTCGAGTGTTGCTGCTATCAAATCGAGGGCTGGCGGTTTTTGCAAGGAAATTTGAACAGATTCCAATAACAATTTCTGAGCGGCTTGGAAAAGGGATGGATCGTTTCCATAAAGAGTAAATAGAGGGTCACCGGAACTGACAGATTGTCCTCGTTTTTTATGAAACTCAATTCCCGCTGTGGGTTCAATAATATCTTCTTTTACAGCACGTCCGGCTTTGATGCTAATTCCTGCAAGCCCGATGGTTTCAGCATTAAAGCCAGCAACAAATCCTGATTGTTCGGCCCTCACTGTAAAAGGATTTTTTGAATCGGGAAGTGCGCTTAAATTTCCACCCTGTCTTTCAACCATCTCTTCGAACTTTTTTAGTGCCTGACCATTTACAAGTTGGTTTTCACAAACTTCATAGGCTTCTTGGTACTTTGTAGAACGGCCTGCCAACATAATCATATGAGCTGATAATGCGATACTGAGCTCCTTAGTATCTTTGTATAAATCATGAGATTTGTTTTTCATAATTTCGACACACTCAAAAACTTCCAGTGAGTTTCCAGCAAAGCGGCCCAAGGGTTGATTCATGTCTGTGATAAGCGCTGTGCACTTTTTGCCTGCTCCGATTGCAATGCTTTGTAAATCCTTGGCCAGTGCTTCAGCATCAGCAAAACTTTTCATAAAAGCTCCGCTGCCCCATTTTACATCAAGAACTAACCCATCAATACCTTCAGCTAATTTCTTTGACATGATACTGGCACAAATCAGGGGTCTGCTTTCCACAGTGGCAGTCACATCACGAAGTGCATAGATTTTTTTATCAGCAGGGCAAATATCCAAGGTTTGACCGATAAAACTGATTTTATTTTTAAAAACCATATCTGCAAACTCATCTAAATTGAGCTGAGTGTTAAATCCTGGAATACTTTCAAGTTTATCAAGAGTGCCGCCAGTGTGGCCTAAACCACGACCTGAAATCATGGGAACAGGAATTCCTAAAGAGGCAACGATCGGCCCTAAGATAAGACTGGTTTTATCACCGATACCACCGGTGCTGTGCTTATCGACTTTAAATTCGGGTGATTTCGGAAAGTTCATCACGCGGCCCGAATGCAGCATGGCCTGAGTCAAAGCAAGTGTTTCAGAGTTTGATAATCCCTTAAAATAAATCGCCATTAGCAGCGCCGACATTTGATAATCAGGAATTTCACCAAGGGTGTATTTTTTTATAAACTCTTGAATTTCTGATTCAGTAAGCGCTAAGCCATTTCTTTTTTTCTTTATAACTTCTGAGGGTAGAAAAAACATCAATAGCTTCCTGTATTCGTTTGATGATTAAGCAATTGCACACCCGAGCTTGTTCCCAAACGATGAGCACCCGCTTGAATAAGGGCGACAGCTTGTTCGAATGTTTTAATTCCACCGCTGGCCTTAATTTGAATTTTATTATCAGCTTCTTTTTTCATAAGGCTAATATCTTCTAGTGTAGCTCCACCGCCAGTAAAGCCAGTACTGGTTTTAATAAAGTGTGCACCACCCTGAAGGCAGCAGCGAATGGACTGTTTTTTTTCTTCTTGATTGAGAAGATGAGTTTCTAAAATAACTTTTACAGGTTTACCCAATGCCGCCTGCACGACACACTTAATATCTTCGGTCACAAATTCCCAATTTTTTTCTTTCACAGCGCCGATTGAAATAACCATATCGATTTCATCGGCACCATCACTGATGGCAAGCGAGGCTTCAAAAGCTTTTGATTTTGGACTTTGATTTCCGTGGGGGAAACCAACGACACATGCAATTTTAATTTGAGCAGAGGAAAGCTGACTTCGGCAAAATTTTACGAACCGACCAGGCACGCAAATAGCGTAGAATTTATTTTCCACAGCTTCTTTGCATAACTTTTCGAAATCAGAAACAGTCGCTTCTGATTTTAGTAAGGTGTGATCAATGTACTGGGCAAGATCTTGATTTTTAAAAGTAGTTGTCATCCTACTTTGGTCATAGCGCTCTTGGATGCTGTTGTCACGTCAGTATCTTTTCCTAAGAACGTACGAGCGTCAGCAGCTGCAATTTTTCCTGTTTTGACTAAATCATCAATATATTTCTCGAACAGAACCATTCCGCTGGCTTGACCCGTTTGCATAATAGAGGCCACTTGGTGAATTTTATTTTCACGAATTAAGTTTCCAATGGCTTTCGTATTTCTTAAAATTTCGTAAGCCGCGATTCGGCCCTGACCATCAGCTCTTGAAAATAAAGTCTGTGCAACAACGCCCCTTAAGCTTTCAGAAAGCATGGTGCGAATTTGCTGCTGTTGACCAGAAGGAAAAACGTCAATGATTCGGTCAATGGTTTTAGCTGCACTATTTGTATGAAGAGTTCCAAAAACGAGGTGACCCGTTTCGGCAGCAGTTAACGCAAGTGAAATGGTTTCTAAGTCTCGAAGCTCTCCCACAAGCATAATATCTGGATCTTCCCTGAGGGCCGCTTTCAAGGCGCTGGCAAAGTTTTTTGTATGACTTCCCACTTCTCGCTGATTCACTAGAGATTTAATATTTTGATGCACGAACTCGACAGGATCCTCAACGGTTAAGATGTGAGCTTCTCTGGTCATGTTGATGTGGTGAATAAGAGCAGCTAGAGTTGTGGATTTTCCTGATCCGGTTGGGCCAGTGACTAACACAAGTCCACGATCAGCATCGATGAGATCCATAATTGACTGAGGTAAGTTAAGTTCTTGGGGAGTTAATATTTTCTCAGGGATAACTCGAAATACACCGCCTAAACCTTTTCGTTGCATGAAGACGTTAACACGAAATCGACCCAAACCAGGAATGGCGTAGGCGCAATCCAGCTCCCACTTTTCAACAAATTGTTTTTTTTGCTTTTCAGTTAAAATTTCAAAAATTAAGCCCTGAACATCTTGATTGCTCAGTTCTCTGTAGTTGAGTGCCACCATATTACCATGAAGTCGCAAATAGGGCGGTGCTCCTGATGTGATATGTAAATCAGAAGCCTTTTGCTCAACCATTACCTTAAAAAGTTCGTCAATTGTTGCCATCAATTGTCTTATCGGCAAAACGGCTAAAAATTTTAAATGAAGTTGCCATAACTTAGCGATCTGGACTAAAGAGTAACAATGGCAGCTGAAATTTTAATCAATGTGAAACCTCAAGAGACTCGAGTCGCTTACGTTGAAAGTGGCATTCTAACAGACCTCAAAATTGAACGAAAAACTTCTCCGACTTTGGTCGGTAGCGTGCACCGTGGAATCGTTAGCCGAGTGCTGCCAGGCATGCAGGCGGCCTTTGTTGATATTGGCCTCGACCGAGCGGCCTTTTTATACGTCGGTGACATTCGCGCCGATGTGGACTCTGATGCCTACCCATTTTCTGACCTCGAACGGGACGAGCCTCTTTCTACCTCTGACGATGAAGACCGCATTGAAGAAAGAATCGCGAACAACAAAACCCCCATTCAAGATCTACTCAAAGAAGGCCAGTCGATCCTCGTGCAAGTTGCTAAAGATCCACTGGGAACTAAGGGTGCACGAATCACGACCCATGTTTCTTTGCCAGGTCGATTTATAGTTTACTTACCTACTGTAAGACACTTAGGAATTAGTCGTCGAATTGCAAGCGAAGAAGAGCGCGAAAGATTACGCTCTCTTGTGCAAAAAAATAACCCTCAGGGCGGTGTGATTGTTCGAACAGCTGGCGAAGGTGCCACTGAAGAACAATTGCGAACCGATATCGAGTATTTGGATCGACTTGGAAAAGACATTTTTAAAAATTATGAAAAGCGCAAATCACCAGGCATGATTCATCAAGAACTTGACGTGGAACTGCGGGCCCTCCGCGACCTTATGAATGAAGACGTATCAGCCGTATTTGTAGACGACGAAGAAGTGCACAAAAAAGTGACCAAGTTTGTGTCTCAATTAATGCCAAAGTTTAAGCATAATATTAATCTTTATGATCAACAAAAACCTCTGTTCGATATGTATGATATCGACATGGAAATTTCTAGATCAATGGACCGAAAAATCTGGCTTAAATCAGGTGGCTACATTGTGATCGATGAAGCAGAAGCCTTGGTAGTCATCGACGTGAACACCGGTCGATTTGTGGGAAAAAAAGACCTTGAAGATACAATTCTTAAAACGAATCTAGAAGCTGTCCGTGAAATCGCCCATCAATTAAAAATTCGTAATTGTGGCGGGATTATCATTGTGGACTTTATTGATATGGAAAAAGAGACCCACAAAGAAAAGGTCATCGACGCCCTTAAAGAAGAGGTCTCTAAAGACCGAGCCCGCACCCACGTGATATCCATGTCTCAGCTAGGACTTGTGGAAATGACCCGTAAGAGGATCCGTCCAAGCCTTATTAAAAGCCTGTGTGAACCTTGCGAATACTGTGAGGGCAAGGGCTACATTAAGAAAAAAACCACTGTGGCTAGTGAAATTTTCCGTGAAATCGAGCGTGAAGCCCATTCACTTGATAAGAAAAGCCAAAGCATTGTGGTTCATTGCCACAGCGATGTCGTGGATCAGATTTATGAAGTTGAGGGCGAGACCTTGGAACATATCGAAAAGAAAATAGGCCGCTCAATTGCCTTTAAAATCGAACCCAGCTATCATCTCGAGCAACACGAGATCTTTTTCATCTAAGCAAAGGCTTTTTTGAGTAAAAAGTTGACAAACCCTCATGCGGGGTGGCAGAAACACTGACTTGTGCCTAACGGAGGTTCCCATGTACGCAATTATACGCACTGGCGGTAAGCAATACACTGTCAAGCCAGGTGATGTTTTGCAAGTTGAAAAATTAGATAAGGAACTTGGTTCCGAATTTGATATTAATGAAGTTTTGTTGATTGGTGGCGACACTATTCATACAGGCCAACCACTTGTGAAGAATGCAAAAGTAACAGCAGTTATTACTAAGCAATCACGAACTCGAAAGATTTTGGTTTTCAAAAAGAAAAGACGTCAATCTTACAGAAAATTTGCAACTCACAGACAGCTTTTCACTGAAGTTTTCATCAAATCAATTACTTCTCCAGATGGAAAAGTAACTAAAACTGATGAAACACCAGTTGTTGTAGACGCAGCTCAAGTTCGTGACGAAAAGTTACAAGGCTTGATGTTAGCTCGCCAAGAACGAGTTCAAAATAAATCTAAAACAGAAAAAGCAGAGCCCGTAAAAAAGGCAGCTGTTAAAAAAGTGGCAAAAAAAGCAGCTCCTAAAAAAGCCGCCAAGAAGCCTGCAGCGAAGAAAAAAACAGTAAAAAAAGCAAAAGCTAAAAAGTAATTTGAGGTGATGTATGGCAAGTAAAAAAGCCGGTGGTAGTACCAAGAACGGTCGCGATTCACAGAGTAAACGCTTAGGTGTAAAACGCTTTGGTGGTGAAACAGTTGCTTCCGGAACTATTATTATTCGTCAACGCGGAACTAAGTTCCATGTTGGTAACAATGTTAAGATGGGCCGTGACCACACAATTTATGCTGTGGTTGATGGGACTGTTAAATTTGAACGTTTTTCCAAAGAGAAATTTAAAGTCAGCGTTTATCCAAAAACAGCGTAGACTCTCGTTTCAAGATTTAAATTCCAAGAGGGAACCATCTTCGGTTCCCTCTTTTTTTTTAAATGGACGAATGTTTTTTAAATGTGCATTCGTTGAAAGTGACTTATGAAATTTATAGATGAAATCAAGTTTGTTGTCTCCTCAGGTCATGGCGGACCAGGATGTGTTAGCTTTCGCCGTGAAGCCATGGAACCTCGCGGAGGTCCCGATGGTGGTGATGGCGGTAAGGGTGGCGATGTTATTATTAAATCGACCACACACCTAAATTCTTTAGTCGATTTTAAATCTAATAAAAAATATTCTGCAAGAAACGGTGTTCCCGGAATGGCTGCTAAGTGCTCGGGTGCTGACGGTGAAGATCTCATTCTCAATGTTCCTAAGGGCACTTTGATAAGGGATGAAACCGGACAAGTAATCGTGGATATGACTCATGTAGAACAATACGTCCTATTAAAAGGTGGACGTGGCGGAAAAGGAAATTTCTTTTTTAGGACAAGTGTTAACCAGGCCCCTGAGCATGCTCAGCCCGGTGAAAACGGTCATCAAATGGAAATCACCTTAGAGCTCAAACTCATAGCTGATGTTGGGATTATTGGTTTTCCGAATGCAGGTAAATCGACTTTGATTTCAAGAATTTCAGCAGCGAAGCCAAAAATTGCTGATTATCCATTTACGACTTTAACGCCCAACCTTGGTGTTGTTAAATTTTCCGACGAGAAAAGTTTTGTGGTGGCTGACATCCCCGGATTAGTCAAAGGTGCACACACAGGCGTGGGTCTTGGAATTCAGTTTTTAAAGCACATCGAAAGAACGCGGGTTTTCATACACCTTGTGGATATTTCAGGTTTATCCGGACGAAAAGCCATTGATGACTACAATGACATCAACGAAGAGCTTAAGATGTATGATCAGCACAATAAAGATAAAGCCGATTTCTTTGCCTTATCAACTCGTCCCCAAATTTTAGTTTTAAATAAATCGGATACAGTTCAAGAAGACGAACTTGCCAGAATTGTCAGTGAGTTTACTAAAGTGTCTCAACAAAAACCGTTCGTGATTTCTGCTGTCACTGGAAAAAATATTCGCGAACTGATTGTGCATATTGCTGAAAAAATTTATGCGAAGGAGCAAGAATGAAAATCGGAATTTTTGGTGGGGGCTTCAATCCTCCACACATGGGTCACATTTCTTGTTTAACCAGTGTTCAAAAAAAAGCAGGCTTGGATAAAATATTTGTTATCCCTACCTTCCAAAGCCCTCTCAAAACTCAAGTGGATGGTCCCTCGCCCGAACAAAGACTCGAAATGGTGAAATTAGCCTTAGAAGGTTTTGGTCAGCAATTTATCGTGGATGACATCGAAATTAAAAGAAAAGGTATCAGCTACACGATCGATACAATCAAAGAATACAGAAAGAATTATTCTCAAGACGAAATACACCTGATCATCGGTGCCGATCACTTAGAAATCTTTTCGAGCTGGAAAGAGTATAAAGAAATTCTATCTGAATGTAATATTATCGTCGCGACTCGACCTGGTTTTGATATTCCAACTTCGCAAGATCAGTTACCACAGTTTATTTCTGAACAAGTTTTAGAATATGATTTTAACTTCATCGAGATGAAAACCGGTCGAAATTTGCAGTTCATCAGAATTCAAGATGTCGATATTTCAGCCAGTGAACTCAGAAAAAAAATCAGAACTAATCGCCCCGTTGAAAAATTCTTGCCGTTGGCCGTTGAAACCTACATCAAAAAACATAATCTTTATCAAAATTTAAAAGATAAAATTCAAGACTACACAAAATTCACTGAGTTTTGTGCTCATCAGCTTTTTTCTAAAAAAGCGATTCAGGTGAAGGGCTATGATCTGACAAAAATGTCAGCGCTAAGTGAATACGCCATCGTCACCTCTGGAACAAGTACAAGGCATGCTGTTTCACTAGCTGAAAACCTCATCCAAGCTGTAAAGGATGAATTTAGAATTCACCCCTCCAGCCTAGAGGGCTCTGAAGAGGGTCGCTGGGTTGTTGTTGATTATGGATCCTTAATTGTTCATATTTTTTATGACTACGTCAGACAAGAGTACTCATTAGAAAAGCTATGGAGAGAAGGTAAAGATATGGGCCTTGTCGATCCCTTCACTGACAAAAAATAAATGAAATTGATTACCATTAAGTCCTCAAGTCCTAAGTGGCTTGAGGTCGCAAGCACTGAATATAATGAAAAAATTAATTTTTTTCAAAAGTTTGAGCACCAGCAGATTCCTTCAGCCAAAAAAGCCAGGCAAGATCAGCAGCAAAAGATTAAAGAAGAATCAGAACTTATCTTAAAATCGATAAAACCACAGGACTATCTGATTCTCTTCGATCAGCATGGCAAGATGATGACAAGTCCTGAGGCCTCTAAAAAAATCGCGAAACTGCAACTTCATGGCACTAAGGGAATTACTTTTCTAATTGGTGGTGCTTACGGCGTTAGCGAACAAATTAAAAAACGCGCCAATGAAACATGGTCTTTGTCTCAAATGGTATTTAATCATCATGTTGCAACAGTTGTTGTGCTCGAGCAAATTTATCGAATTTTTATGATTTTGAAAAACAAGCCTTACCACAATGAATAATCGAAATTCGGAAGATTAAGATATTCTCTGATCCCAAAAATGGGGATTAGCAAAAGTGCTATTTTGCATTGTTGAGCATTATGAAAATTGAAATTCAATCATGTATGAATTGTGGGTCTTTTTGGTTTGTTAAAAACTTGATTTGTAAACCTTGTTACACAGCCATGATTGGTCAATTCGCAAACCCTCAATCTTCGGAAATTCGAGGTCATAAAGTTCGCACATTAATGAAGTGGAACCCAGGTGAAACCAACACACTTTCCAGTCTTGTCTATATTTTGAAAGAAAATCAGCCACAACTATGGATGCAATTGAGCTTGGACTTTGTGAATTTGCACCAGTTGTACAATAGCAATGAAGTTTTACTGATCTCAGTTCAGCCGACATTAAGCCATCAGGATCATGCCCAGAGCTGGGGAAACGCTATATCGGCCCATCTCGGGTGTGAACATATTGTTGGATTAAGAAAATTCAACCCAACAGCACAAAAAGATAAGACAAAATTTGAACGAACAGATCTAGAGCTCATTAGTATTGTAGATATTTCAGCTTTTACGAGTAAAAAAATTATCTTTGTGGATGATATTGTTACGACCGGTAGCACCTTAAAAGCGGCCTATGAGGCATTAGGTCGTCCAAGGGATTTTGAGTGTTGGTCCATGGCCTACCGAACGGTGGGTTCTATTGCGAAATAAGAGCTGTAATGGTAGTTTGCTGACTCATGAAAAGTCTAATAATCGCCGTCCTTTTTTTAACAATTTCAATTTTCGGAGCTTCGACCGTGGTCTCTCCGAACGTGGCTTTAGACAAACTTAAAGACTCACCATTTGTAACATTGGAAGTTTTAAAAAAAGTGAAGTCTGAATTGATGGGATCTGAGACTCAATCACCCGGAAAAATCTATCTCGCAAAAGAGCGTTTTCGTTGGGACTCTGAAGGCAAGGACACATCGAGCCTTATTTTTGACGGTTCTTATTTGTGGACGATTCAACAGCCACCTAAAGGATTTAAAATTCCTCCACAGGTGACAAAAACCAAAATGGGACCTAAGTCAGAGAATCAGCTACTGCTTAATTCGCTGCTGCAAAATAAAATTGAATCCCATTTTACTATTACCAAAACAGTTAAAGAAAAATCATCGACTCGATTTTTTTTAAAACCAACGGAAAAGAATCAGCTTACCCATAGTCTTGAATTGGTTATTCAATCAGACAATTCAGTTTCAGAAATTTCATACAAAGATGAAATCGAAAACCGAATTACAATTACAATCAATAAAGTGATTAAATCGAAAAAGATACCGTCAGAAATTTTTAAATTCAGTCCCCCGAAAGGCTCACAGGTTAGCGAATTATGAATCCTACAGAAATGACTCCTCCTAAAAAAGTTCACTTTATTAGTCTTGGATGCCCCAAAAACCTTGTCGATACAGAGATCATGGTTGGAACACTGATGAAGCAGGGCTATGAAGTAACTGCCAACGAATCTGAAGCCGATACGGTTATTGTTAATACTTGTGGCTTCATTGAAGATTCAAAAACAGAATCAATTCAAACCATACTGAAAATGTCTGAACTTAAAAAATCAGGAAACCTAAAAAAACTAGTGGTCGCTGGATGCTTAACGCAAAGATATAAAGACGACCTTGTGGAAGGTTTGCCAGAAGCGGATCTTTTTGTGGGATCTGGTGAGTTTCAAAACATTGATAAAATATTGAAAAACTCTTACCAAGGTGAAACAAAGAAAACATTTTTTAACCTACCAACATACTTACAAGAAGAACAAACTCCAAGAGCTAACACTCAGCCCGGCCATAGAGCTTATTTAAAAATTTCTGAAGGGTGCATGAAAAGATGTGCATTCTGTGCCATACCTTTAATTCGTGGAAATCTACAATCTAGAACACTCCAGAACGTTGTTAACGAAACTAAGCTTTTGGCCGCGGGTGGTGTAAAAGAATTAATTATTATTAGCCATGACTTTACTGATTATGGTTGGGATTTGCGGCGAAAAAATCCTGAAGCTTTAGAGGCTCCGGTAGAGTTACTTAAACAACTTGCTGAAATTGACGGAATCCAGTGGATCAGACTTTTATATCTTTATCCAGATGGAATCACTCCAGAGTTAATAAGCTTAATAAAAAATAATAAAAAATTCTGCCGCTATTTTGATATGCCTATTCAGCACATCAATAATGAAATGCTGCACAAAATGAATCGGAAAATGACTCGACAAGAAATCGAGACAGCTCTTAATTTAATTCGCACAGAAATTCCTGATGCTGTCATCAGAACTCAATTTATTGTGGGATTTCCTGGTGAAACACAAGAGCAATTCGAGGAAATTCTAGGCTTTATTTCTGAACAGAAATTTGATCGTGTTGGCTGTTTTCAGTATTCACCAGAGGAAAACACTCCCGGTGGCAAAATGGAGAATCAAATCTCAGATGAAATAAAGCAAAAAAGATTTCAGGCTGTTATGGAAGTTCAACAAAACATTTCTCGTGAAAAACATAGGGCTATGATTGGTCAAATTGTCGATGTAGTGGTTGAGGGCTTGAGCGAAGAAACAGACTTGCTACTACAAGGTAGAACTAGCCAGCAGGCTCCGGAAATCGATGGAGTGGTTCTTATCAATGATGGACAGGCCAATATCGGAGAGATCGTAAAAGTCAGAATTACCGACAGTATGGAGTACGATCTTATCGGTGAAATTATAAGCGAGAATCCATGAGAGTAGTCTTAAAAGAATCTCTAAGTCTGTCAGAAGCTTACAGTTTTTCCGACGAGATGACGATGAAGGGCTGCGAGATTCTTGAGCTATCACCCACCCACGCGGGGTGCCGGGTATTAATAAAGTTAGATTCAAAGACCCATGATCCTAACGAAATGGAACTATCAGAAAGCCTTTTATCGGCTTATTTAGGGCTGAACAATGGTAAAACCAAATCTTTTATTTCTTTAGTAGAATTCCAGTCTTTACAAAAGGCTTTCGAATTTTCGAAGCTAGCAGAGTCCCAATCGTGTTTAGTTCACGAAATTCGTGCCTTGCGGGGTATTCAACAATCACATCACATGATTTTAAGTCATGATTCAAAAGATGTATTAGATCGTCTTGTCAGTCCTTTTAAAGCGCATACTTTTTCAAAATCAAACAAAGCTTTTTGTGAATTTCTTGGATTTTCAGATGTTACAATTGAGGGATAGTTCAAGCAGCTTCTGTTCCCAATCTCCTGCTTCCAATTCTTTTGCTGTTTGAGAAGCCTTTCTTACATCACCCGACCATTTTCGATGTTTTTTGCAAAGTTTTTGGAAGCTCTCAAAACTTTCTTGCCACTTTTTCAGTTGTGCTGAAGACGTGGCGTAACCACGTAGGCAGCGGTCTGATTCGCACATTTTAAAATGAGCGTAGGCTTCAATATAATTTTTTTGATTTTCATAATACTCAGCAATTGCAAAGGTTGCTTCCTCAGACTTTTTATTGTTCGTAAAAGTAGTTTGCAGTGTCGATAGTGCTGACGCAGCCTCGCCTGACTGTGTATAAGCCTGAGCTAAATTCAACTGACTTCTAATATCAGCCTTATCCATTTCAGTGGCTTTTTTACAATTCTGAATGGCCTGAGTGTTAAGGCCATCAATTGTGTCAAACTCACACAACTTTGCAAAATAGAGGGGTTGAGGGCCTCGCTCAACGATCAGGTCTTCAAAAAGTTGTCGCCTTGTTTGTAAAAAGCGAAGAGGTTTCTTTAAGTTGCGGCTGATTTGATCTTGGCGATCGTAATAATCATCTAATATTAAATAAGCAGGTTCAAATTTGGGGTTCGCTGTAATGGCAGCCCTTAAAGACTCCTGAGCTTTCTCGAGTCTTTTCTTATCCTTAAAACTTTCTAAATAGGCCTTACCTTGAAAAGTTAGAAATTCAGCATCTTCTGGTTTTTTAGCTAAGGCCAGCTCACTGACTTTTATAATGTCTTTATAGTTTTTTTGTTTCACTAGCAATTTTGCAAGAAAAAGTAACTCCTGGCGGTCCATTTTTTCTGAGTTTTTCCAAAGAAATTCTATGGATTTTTGATCGCCTTCAGCGGACTGAATTTTTTCAGCACTGGTTAAAAGCTCGGAGGCAGGTCTACGTAGAGCATAAACATTAACAGCGAACCAAAATGAGACAGTCATGAGGAGAATCTTATTTTTGTTCAATAAATGTCCGATACTACAGTTATGGGGTTGAATAATTTTCTTCTTCTAAAATCTCAAATATTGCAGAGATTGGGAAGAGGACATAGGTCTAGTATCACTGCCAACAGCGGGCAGGCAGTCATTGAGTATATGTTACTCATTTTTGTTAGTGTCACACTTGTCATAACACTTGCTACATCCTTGTTTCAGCCGCTTGGGCAGTTTGTTGAAAATTTGAATCGACAGTACATTCAGTGTCTTTTGGAAACTGGAGAGCTGCCACAACTATCCTCTGAAAACCAGACAGTCATATGCTTCGAGGAACTCCCTCGGTTTGCAACTTTAGATGCAGACGGTAACCCCATTCCACGAGATCGGACAGGAAGTGGTTCTGGAGAAAGAAATGAAGCACAAGCGACAAGAGACGGTCAAACATCTAATGTGAGTGGTTCAGCCAGTGGCTCTAGGCCATCAAGAGTCGGCGGTGGTGTCGGAGTATCTAGGGGCAATGCGAGCTCAGAAAAACGTGCTGATAAAACAACGATTATACCGGTGGACAATTCATTTAATGAAGGCTCTGGTTTTACGAACAGCGGATCCTTGGGACAGGTCAGTCGAAGTAAAAGGAAAAAAACCCGACAGATTGCAATAGCATCTTTGACAGACTCAGAAAGAAAAAATTTAGAACGAGACATAGAAAAGACGCAAAAAACCCCAGTTGAAGGTGATGAAGGTTTTACAAAACAAAAAAAGAAAATTATTGTTAAGCCACCACCTCCTGCAAAAGCCGATAGTGACATTAAAATTGATGTGGGTTTCGGGTATTACATTAAAATATTTTTGATTATAATTTTTATTCTTTTTGTCATCATTGTATTTGGTGGCCAGGCCTATCAAATGTCAAAAAACTGGGGAAATAGTTAAAGATTCAGTGCGTCCAAAAAATTTTGCAATTTGAATCTTAATTTATCTGTCTTTCCATCTTTTTCTTGAAACTTCCGATCGACTAGACAACAACACTTCTGTGGAAAACATTGTTGAAATTGGTTCTCAAAGAAAATTTAACCTGAACGAAGCGCAAGAATTATTGCCTCTGATCTATATGATCACAGAAAAAGCCCAGTCACAGGTTCGTCACCTTATGTCGCAGATTGAAGCCATGAAAAATGTTCCACAAACACGACTTCAAGCTATGGAAGCAGACATTCAGGTTCATATCGATACTTGGCAGAAAAAAATTCAAAAACTAGGCGGACATCCAAAAGGGTATTGGCTTGTGGATTTTGACAATGGTGATGGATACTTTTGTTGGAAATTTCCAGAAAAGGAAATAAAGTATTCTCACGGCTACAAAGAGGGCTTTACTGGCCGAAAAGAAATTGAACTAAGCCTGAAGAATTAATCAGAGTCCAAAATGCGAATAGCTGTCGCTCAGATCAACGCTGTCCTTGGTGATATTAAAAGTAATAAAATTAAAATTCTAGAATTTATTCATCGTGCTCACAAAATGAAAGCAGAACTGATTGTTTTCCCAGAAAGTGCACTTCTTGGCTATCATCCTTTTGATTTACTAGAAATTGAAGTCCTTGTTAATTCACTAGAAAAAGCTGAAAAAGAGATTCACAAAGCCCTTCCTAAAAATTGCTCTGTTATTTTTGGAACAATAACCAAAAGTAAGAAAAAATTAGGTCGCCCCTACTACAATTCTGCGGTCCTTTTAAAATATAAAAAATCACCACAATATTTTCACAAACAGCTTTTACCGACGGGAGACGTTTTTGATGAAGCTCGCTTCATTGAAAAGGGAGACCTCTCGAAAAACTATTTCAGTCTTAATGGAAAAAAGTTTTTTCTAACAATTTGTGAAGATATTTGGGCTTGGCCCAATAAAAATAAAGTATCAAATTATGGAAAAAATCCTTTAACAGAAGTTAAGAAGCAAAAAATTGATTTAGTTATTAACCTCAGTGCAAGCCCATGGTTTATGGGTAAAGAAAAACTAAGAAACGAAGTTACAACTCAAACAGCGAAAAACTTTAAAGCACCAATCCTGTATGTCAACTTGGTCGGGGCCCAAGATGAAATTATTTTTGATGGAAATAGTTTTGTTATGAACCCAAAAGGAAAAAGAATTTTTGAATGTCAAAAGTTCACAGAAGATTTAAATGTATTTGATTTGAATACCAAAGAATCCTGGTCTTCATCTTTTAAGCCAGACACAGAGACGGAACAGCTTAGAAAAGCACTTGCTCTTGGAATAAAAGACTTTCTATTCAAAACAGGAATTACAAAAGTCCATTTAGGGCTTAGTGGAGGAATTGATTCTGCTGTTGTGGCCTGCCTGGCGGTGGATGCTCTTGGCTCGGCAAATGTAGAGGTAGTGGCTTTACCGGGACCTTATAGCGCAGATAAAAGTCTAACTTTAGCGCAGCAGTTGGCAAAGAATTTAAATATTCGCCTTCACACATTATCAATAGATGAATCTTACGAATTAGCAGTTAAAACAATTTCGACTGCTTTTGGTACAAGCGACTTTGGTGTTACTAACGAAAACCTACAGTCACGACTTCGTGGCCTTTATTTGATGGGATACTCAAATCTAAAAAATAGTATGTTGCTAACCACTGGAAACAAGTCAGAGTATGCAACCGGCTATAGCACTTTGTACGGTGATATGGCTGGGGGACTTGCACCAATAGGTGATTTAACTAAAGAAAATGTATATAAGCTGGCCCATCATTATAATATGCATGGTGAATTGATTCCCGTTGATATTATTAATCGTGATCCCAGTGCAGAGCTAAGGCCCAATCAAAAAGATCAAGACTCGTTGCCTGATTATAAACTGCTAGATGATGCCGTTGTTCAAATCGTCGAGAAATCTAAAACTCCCAAAAACAAAATAGAAAAATGGCTTTTACAAAAGCTGGTCAAAACTGAATTTAAAAGGTGGCAGTCTGCACCGATTTTGAAGGTGACCAGTCATTCTTTTGGTAGAGGTCGAAGGTGGCCACTGGCACACCGAGCTTTTTTAGAAGATTAGAAATTTAAAAAATCGAGTTGTTTAGGCTGTCTTTCAATTTGCGGAAATCGAAATTCAGGTTTTCCTGTCAAAGCGATAAGATTTTCTATTTTTGGAGCCTGACCACCAATGGAAATTCTTTTCATTAAAATATGAAACATATGTCCAAGGTAAGTCGCATCGGCTTCTGCCCTATGAAACTCTTGAGAAGGGATTTTCAAATGCTGAATCAGTGTTCCGAGTTTATAATTAGGTAAGCCTGGAAGAACTTTGCGTGAGATTGGTAAACTGTCGACGACGATACCTTTTGGTGCTGGAAGTTCAAATTTCTTAACGGCTGCCACAAGAAACTGGCAATCAAATGGCGCATTGTGAGCAACAAGCAAATCATCCCCACAAAAATCTGCAAATGCTGGCAAGATAAGATCAATGGTGGGTTTACCTTTTAGCATGTCGTCGGTGATACCATTGACGGCTGAAGCACCAGGAGGCATTGGCTTAAGTGGATCAATTAATGTACTAAATACGGAATCAACTTCACCGTTGATAAAACGCACGGCCCCTATTTCAGCTATGGAATCAACTCCGGGAACAGTACCTGTGGTTTCTAAGTCAAAAGCTATGAATTGCATAGAATTGTTGATACAGAAGGGAGAGCATGGATTCAACCTCGAAAACGAAGATTAGCTTAGAAATCATTTATAACCAAAAGAGCTTTTCGCATAGCATCGAGAAAGAATCGAGTCTTAGCCTTTTAGAGCATCTCAATCAGTTAAGAATTCCAATCGATCAAAGCTGTGGTGGTTTCGGAACCTGTGGAACTTGCATGATACGGGTGAAAGATAATTTAAAAAACCTAAGCCCCAGAACTGAATGTGAAGAAGAAATGAGCTTAGATCGCGGCTTCATGCCGGAGGAAAGACTTTCCTGTCAGACCTATGTATTAGATCAGGTTGTCATCGAAATTCCTTAAATTATTACTCGACGAAGTAGGGGTTACCGTAGATCCAAGTGATCCACTTGATGGCATCAGGCAAAGGAAATCTTTGTGCGATTCGAACTTGTACTCGGTAAACACCCGGTCCGTCTAAGGGAACATCAACATCTATGGAATTAAATGTTTTATAACGAGATCCATTCTTATAAATGACGACTTCAAAAAAAGCTTTGGGTTTTTCAGGAAGTGTAACTTTCAGCTTTAAATCTGGACTCCATTTAACAGATGATCCCATCATCCATCTGTCCTTAGACGTGTGCAAATAATTGTAAAAGCCCTCTGGATTACCAAGAAGATCTAAACACAAATAAAATTGGCCTTTTTTTAAAGCCTCTAAAACTTTCGTTCGATCAAGAGCTAAATTTCCAGTGAGTTCTGATTCAAGAAGTATATGCTGACTGATTAGTTCAAATATTTTCAAGTAACTTGGAAATCGAATCAGATATCCAGCTAAAGGAACGGCCCGGGCACTGGCTTCAGAGCCTGCGTAAGCAAAAATTTTTCGTTCTCTGGAAAGTTGATCTAGTAATGCGATCTCTTGGGAAGGCTCTGAAAAAAGTCTAAACAAGGAAAGTTGAGGATTAAAAGGGTAGATTAATACTGTCCAAAATACGGATAATTTCGACTTCGTCCAGGCCCGAAAACTCATGGCCTTGGTATTGAGTAACTCAATACCATCAAGTCCCTCTGGCCAGGCGCCTGACCACTCAAACCCTTTCAAAAATGGATGGGCAAGAAGAACTAAAGAGTCACTGCGTGTTTGTGGATTTTGAGAAATAAGATCAGCCAAAGTGGTTTGTGCTTCACCAAAACTATGTCCTAAAGATTTCTGAAGTGGAGAAAAATAAATCAGACGAGAATCTAAAAAACTCATTTTGCTGCCAAACAAAGTTAATAATCGTCCATCATAAACATCTGTGGGTGGAGTGCTGTCAAAATTATTTATATCTGTGTAGAGAATGAAATCAGCGCCTGCTGATTTGGCCTCATCATTAATTTGAGGTACTAACCCTGAGCCTGTACTTTTGCGGGTATGAACATTGATAATCCCTTTGTAGTCATAAAAGGGTCCTTCTTTCTGAAAATTAATTTGAGTTCTTAAGGCTCCCACATCAAATTGAGAAATATAAAATCCATAGATAAAATAAGAAAGCAAAACAACTGTCAGAAAAATGATGGTTTTCATTCTTTTACCTTAGCCTCGTAAACTTCAAACTTGTAATCAAAATCATCTATCTTTGTAAATTCGTGGGATTTTAAAAAATCGGCAGGAATACTTTGATACTGCTCTTTCATAAAGAAAAATGATTTTTCAGCGGGTGTTGACTGAGGTAAAAAATCATAAAAATCAATTCGACTAGAGCCTTTCAACTTATACCTGGGCTCTTTTGATAAAAACCAAAAGTAACTGGCACTTTGGTAAGTGCTTAAATAAAGAGGTTTATAGTCTTTAGATGCATCGAAAAGGAGTTCATATTTTTTTCCTTCAACAAGTCTTCCATGTAATTCTTGGCCCCAAAAACCTAAGCTTCCTCCGATGAGTGTGATGCCTAGCAAGCCAAAAAATACAGAGTAGGAAATAATCGATTTTAGATGATTATTAAAATGCATGGCTACAAGAAGAAAAAAACTAGGATAAATCATGACGGGCCAATTCAGTTCAGTATCACCCTTAAATGTTGTGTAAATAAAAAAGGCTAGCAAAGTCACAAAGATTGAATTGTGAAGATCCCATTTTTTGTAAATCTGATTTTTAAAATAAAAATAGAGAAAGGGAGGAAATAGAAGAAGGCTTGTTCCCAGGATGAACTCAAGTGTCCACTTAGGCTTCCATTCGCTTTGACCTAATCCATGACCCACTTGAAATGATAACGAAGCCCAATCGTTTTGGTAGTTCCAGATTAAAACTGGCAAAGAAAACACGAGGCCCGAAATAGAAGTCAGCAAAAAATTCTTTACTGTTACTTGTTTCCAAAGTTTATTAAAAAATAAGTGAATGAAAATGACAGGTAAAATAAGTGCTATCAAATATTTCGCACAAAATCCTAATCCCATCATCATACCCAGCAGAATGGCTGACCAACTCGATTGAGAATTTTTCAATACGGACTGAAAAGCAAGAAGTGCTAGAGTCCAGAAAAACAAAAAAGGAATGTCTGGATTGGCAACAATGCCACCTAAGCCCAAAAGGGGATGCAGTAAAAGTAAAGCTAACAAAATTAATTTTTGTTCGCTTTTAAGAATATTTGCTAAGTGGTTGCACCAAGCCCAAATTGTGAGGTGAGATAATAGCACAAAGGGAAGTCGTGAGGCCGGTCCCCAGGAATCAAAAATCTGGCCAATATAAAACAGCCACGCCACCATGGGTGGATGATCAAAATAGGACAATTGAAGATTCTTTGACCAAACCCAATAATAGGCTTCGTCTGAAAAAAACGGAATATAAAGTGAAATTAGAATCTTAAAAAATAGTGATAGCCACCAAATTTTTTTCCAAGACTCATTCGTAATTGAGTTGAATACTTTGGCCGATGGCACCAGGTGCTCCTAGATCTTGTCCGTTCACAATGATATTAACGGCTCCACCGTTACTGATTTTCAGACGTATTCCAGAGCGACTTTTAAAAGTGTGAATCTGATCACCTTTTAGTAGTAATTTTTGTGGATTACTTTTTGCAGAAGCGTATTCAATTTCTACATTATCTTTGGCTTCCACGATGACTTCCACTGACTTACCCTCTGTTGTAGGCTTTGTTTCTCCTGATGGTGTGGACACAGGCGTTGTGGGAAGACTGGTTGTTTCACTTGCTGTCTTTTGTTGAGTAGCTAGCTGAGGCACCGGTATTGGGGTGACTGTTGAAGGAGTTGCTGCAGGCAGTGCCGTGACTTGTGGAGTAGAAGCTACAGGTTTTGCTACAGGTGTTGATGCAGTTACCGTTGTCGGTGTGGGGGCAGTTGCAGAGGCGGCTGGAGTTGCAGCTGAAGAGACGGGATCAGTTAAGATTTTATCCTCTGGTTTTTCAGGATCTTGTGCAATCAAGACCGAAGAGGTTGTTGTGTCCTCTGAGTTATTACTTGGGTTGATCAAAGCAATTTCGTTGGGAACCTCGGCCTCTTTTTGATAACGCTTTATAAGATTATTGCCAAAGTAGACAACAAATACCAAAACAAGAGCCAATGCCGAGATCACAATGGTTTTAAGTTTCAAAGTATCTGTCGTTAAGCCGGGACCCATTAAAACTGATTGATTTGTTGCAGATCGGTTCGTAACAGGAGCCTCTGGCTCCTCTGTTTGAGGTGCCAAAACTTCTTCTGGTTGTGAAATGACTTCTGCCTCTGGTGTTTCTTCAATGGGAGGTTTTAATTCTGATTGAAAGAGTTTTAAGATTTCATCACTATTAAGTTTTAAATACTTGGCATAGCTTTGTACAAAGCCCCTTAAGAAAGTTTTTGCAGGTAATTTGGATAGATCACCATTTTCTATGGCTTGAAGGATGCGGGTATTAATTTTTAGAAAAATTCCGACCTCATGCAAAGAAAGGCCCTTATCTTCACGTGCTTTTTTGAGAACTTCACCAGTCTTTTTCACTACAGTTCCTTTCGCACTACATCCAAAAGCGCTTTCGATTTTTCGGAGTATTGTCCTTTTGGATATAACTTAATAATTTCATCAAAGCGCACGGCTGCTTTTCTTTTATCACCCGATCGATAATGGGCAAGTGCGCTAAAGTAATGAGGCTCATCGTTGCCAGAGGACTGACAAAAGGCAATTGCATTGTCCAAAGCCACCGAGGCTTCTGCGTATCTTTTTAGTTCGAATAAACTTCTGCCGTAAAAGTGTTGTGATGAGCAATTAGATCTGCCGTACTGAACTGACTTTGCAAAAGGCTCAAGAGCTTTCAAATATTGCTTTTGATCAAAATAGAGTAATCCTTCATTCAAAAAAACTTTATCCAAGGCTCCGTAAGTCAGATCATTTTTAACTTTTCCGATTTCTATTTCAGCTTCTTTAAATCTTTTTGTTTCGATCAGCACACGGGCCAGATTATTTCGGCCCTCAGTGTAGCCTGGGTAAATTTGTAAAAGCTCATTAAAAGTTTGAATGGCCAAATCACTTCTTCCACGAGCTTGGTAAGTGATGGCCAATGAGTTTAAAATCTGTGGATTTGAAGGCGTGAGTTTTTTGGCTTTTAAAAGCTCTTTTAAAGCTTGTGGATATCGGCCCGCAGCGAAGAATGAATTTCCTAAGTCTAGGTGTCTTTGAGCAAGATCTTCATTTTTTGAGTGAGATGTACAACCCAAATTTAAAAAAGAAAAAATAAAAGTTAAAATTAAAACAAACTTCACTTAGGCAGGTTAGCATCACTCAGTTCTCTGTCAACGTCAGAGACACAAGAGTTTCAACATGTTCTGTCTGGGGAAACATCTCAAACGGCTGTATAGAGTTTAACTTATATCGAGGTTCATATTTTAAAAGCCATAGAAGGTCCCGATTGAGTGTAACGGGATGACAGCTGAGGTAAACAATTTGACGCGGCTTTGAAAGTGCCAGGGTTTTCATAACAGATTCGGTGGCACCCGTACGTGGAGGATCCATAAATACAACATCATGACCTTGTGGCCATTTTGTTTTAAGAAAAAGCTCAACATCACTTTGAAAAAAATTAAGTTTTTTGGGGGAAATGTTTTCACTTTGAATTCTTTGATGAGCCGCTTTAACAAGTTTTTGGCTACCCTCAACGGCAATTATTTCTTTGAAATTGAGTTTGTTAAAAATGGGGAAAGTAAAATTCCCTGAACCGGCGTAAAGTTCAAAAAGGCAGGAATTAGAAGCCCCTTCTAAAAGCTCTAGACTTTCAGAAATGAGTTGATCATTTTGGAACCTATTGACCTGAGAAAATCCGATTTCCGAAGCGTCTTCACCCACTTCTGTGCAGTCGACTTTCGTATCTTCGGTGGGGCTGACTCTTAGTTCGTAGCGAATGCCTGATCGAAGGCTTTTTTTCATAGGAGATTTTAAGAATTGGTTTATTGGTTTTTCAGCGATTAAACATTCTTGAATGGGAACCAAGTTATGACTGCGTTTAGCAAAAAAATTAAACTTTTGACCGTCATACGTCATTTGTACACGGTTACGATAGTATAAATGTTGGGGGCTTGGAATAATGGTTTCGACTTCAATCGATTGAACAGAAAATAAAGGCCTAAGGGCACTGGCCACAAGCTGTTGTTTTTGCTGTAACTGTGATTGTGAATTTAAATGCTGCCATGAACACCCACCACAGGTTCCTGCGTGTACGCAGGGCGGAGTTATTCTTTGGTCCGAAGCTTTAATAATTTTTTTAAGCGAACCGTAAGCCAGATTTTTTTTATGTTCAGTTATAAGTACAATAAGTTCGTCGCCAGGGGCAGCGTCTTCAACAAAGACGACAAGGCCTTCGAAGCGGCCCATGGCCGCCCCGCCAACAACCATTTTCTCAATGGTCAGATGAATTTCTTTTCCAACCAAAGAGACTTGAGTCGTCATTACAAGTTTACGATTTCGTGTTTATCAAAAAAGATAGCCAATTCACGCTTAGCAGAATCTTGAGAATCTGATCCATGAACTGCATTTTCACCAACGTTTGCACCATGCTTCGCGCGGATAGTACCTGCTTCCGCTTTTTTGGGATCAGTTGCACCCATGAGCTCACGATTTTTTAGTACAGCGTTTTCACCAACCAAACACATCAACAACACAGGACCTGAAGTCATAAAGCTAACAAGTTCACCAAAAAAGGGACGCTCTTTGTGTTCAGCATAAAAAAGTTCACATTTATCTTTGCTTAAAATTGTTAATTTTGCAGCAGCAACGCGAAGACCGTTGGTTTCAAATTGATGAATGATGTCGCCAATTGCATTTTTTTTAACAGCATTAGGTTTAATAATTGAAAATGTTTTTTCGATACCCATTTGTAAAGCTCCTTGAGAGTGTTAATGAAGTCTTCTTTTAGCCGTATTTAGGGCTATAAAGCAACCTCGACTATGATGACTTTTTACTATTTTTTATCATGACGGAGGCTCTGGTATAGCCCCCATCGCTGCCGTCGACGAAGTGAAAATGATTGGACGAGCTTCGCACCATACAAGTCATCAGGGCTTCAGTGCTTTCATGATACCCAAAAACGATTTGACCACTGCGGGAAAGTTGTTCGAGCCTGGCCAACATAGTGGCTTTTTCAGAGGCCGTTAAATCTAAAACCAACTTGAGAGAGTCGTCTCTTTTCACAAAATCAGTGTTGTTTTGTAATTGATGCAGGTAAAGATCTACAGCAGATCCCTTTGATTTTTTACCCATCTTAATGAGTGGGAATAAGAGCAAGATATAAAGCGAAACAAACACTCTGAAGAAAAAACCTTTCCCCTTGGCTTGGGCTTCACTTCTTAGGTGTTTTGGCGGCCATTGAATGGGTAGGGTTGCGGCTTGGACTGGTTGAGCAACACGTAGGATCTGCTGAAATTCAGAAAGTAAGCCTTCAATGGCTGAGCTGTTATCAGTGGGATTAATTATAAATGAAACAACAGAGCCTCGGTTAGAAGGTATTGGATTCCATCGACACTCGAGGCCTTCATGGCTGCCAATGGCAGGGTAATTGGCGGGAAGTTCAAGCTCAGGTTGATTTTTCATTAACCCTTCGGCAAGACTAATGCCTCCGCCCCGAAACAAAAATACTTTTTGTTTATCTTGGTTTTCAAGCACGGCAACATCGATCGACCGATTGCGCTTTTTTAATTCACTGACTTGGATCGAAAACACACGAAGAGTCAGTCCAAATTGTTCCTTGGCCATTTTTCTTGTGTAGCTTAGGGCTTCAAGGGCTTGATTTTTACAATCGTCGGAAACCAATATGGTGGCACCATCACCACCAAAGATGAATGGAAACTGGTCTGATTTTAATTTATTTTGAACGCTAATAATTGCACACACCCCAAGGGTATTAACATCTTTATAGCGTCCGTCTGCGATAGCCTTGGTAGATCCCTTGATGTCAGTCATCATGACCCACCAACTATCAGGGACCTTTTGATAGGCACTTGCCGCTTCCATTTCCATCCAATCTTTAATTGGATTAATCTGTTTAAAAAAAGCGACAATATCCATAATTTATTTCAGCATACTTTTCAATGTTGTACCAAGGTCAGCGGGTGATCTTGCAATTTTACATCCAGCCGCTTCAAGAGCTGCAAACTTCGCCTCTGCTGTTCCTTTGCCACCGCTAATGATAGCTCCTGCATGACCCATTCTTTTACCTGCAGGCGCAGAAGCACCGGCAATAAAAGCAGCCACTGGTTTTTTAAAATTCTTTTTGATCCACTCGGCGGCTTCTTCTTCAGCAGAGCCTCCAATTTCACCAATCATGATGACAGCATCAGTATCTTTATCTTCATTAAACAGTTTTAAAACATCGATAAAGTTGGTTCCATTCACCGGATCTCCACCGATTCCTACACAGGTGGATTGTCCAAGACCCAAAGCTGTCAGCTGATGAACTGCTTCATAAGTTAATGTTCCAGATCTAGAAAGAACACCGATGCGACCTTGTTTATGAATGTGTCCAGGCATAATTCCAATTTTACACTCACCGGGAGTGATCACGCCCGGGCAATTGGGTCCGATAAGCCGTGTTTTTCTACCTTGCATGTATCGCTTTACTTTCACCATATCTAGAACGGGAATACCTTCTGTAATACAAATGACTAAGTCCAGCTCTGCATCAACAGCCTCCATAATGGAATCAGCTGCAAACGGTGGGGGCACAAAAATCATCGAAGTATTACAGCCTGTTTTTGCTTTAGCTTCTTTAACAGTGTTGAAAACGGGTAAACCTAAATGAGTTGTTCCGCCTTTGCCAGGAGTCACGCCTCCTACAAATTTTGAGCCGTAGGCCATGGATTGCTCTGTGTGAAACGAGCCCTGGGCACCCGTGATACCTTGAGTGATTACTTTTGTGTTTTTATTAATAAGAATCGACATTACTTACCTCCACGAACAGCTGCGACAACTTTTTTTGCAGCATCAGTTAAATCATCAGCAGGAGTGATATTGAGACCACTTTCTTTTAACATTTTTTTCCCGAGCTCTACGTTTGTTCCTTCAAGCCTGACAACAAGCGGAACCTTAAGACCCACTTCTTTTGATGCAGAGATCACACCATCTGCGATCACATCACACTTCATAATTCCACCAAAAATATTAACTAAAATGGCTTTTACATTGGGGTCAGATAAAATAATTTTAAATGCATTAGTGACTTTTTCTTTATTAGCGCCACCGCCTACGTCTAGAAAGTTGGCAGGTGCTTCACCGTGAAGCTTGATTATATCAAGAGTTGACATAGCAAGACCTGCACCGTTCACAAGACAGCCAATGTTTCCATCTAACTTAATAAAGGCAAGATCATATTTGGAAGCTTCGATTTCAGAAGGCTCTTCTTCTGTTAAATCGCGGTACTCGACGATATCTTTTTGTCTGTACAAGGAGTTAGAATCAAAATTCATTTTAGCATCAAGACAAATAATATCGCCTTCTTTTGTCAGAACTAAAGGATTGATTTCCGCAATCGAACAATCCTTTTCTAAGAAAGCTTTATAAAGACCCATCATAAAACCAACGGCCTTATTAACACTTTCATTGGGTATTCCAATGGCAAAAGCAAGCTCACGAGCTTGAAAAGGAATAAGTCCTGTCACAGGATCAATATCCACTTTAATGATCGCATTGGGATTGTGAGCGGCGACCTCTTCGATGTCCATTCCGCCTTCACTAGAGGCCATCATGGCCACTCGCCCAGTTGCACGGTCCACTAAACAAGCAACGTAATACTCTTTAGCTATGTTGCAACCCTGTTCGATATAAACTTTTTGAACTTTTTTACCTTCAGGTCCGGTTTGATGAGTCACGAGATTCATACCAATGATGTTTTGCGCATAAGTCTTTACTTCGTCTAAAGATTTAGCAACTTTTACGCCACCACCTTTTCCGCGTCCGCCAGCATGAATCTGAGCTTTTACAACCCAGACAGAGCCACCAATTTCTTTTGCTACTTTAGTGGCTTCATCAGGTGAATGGGCAAGACCACCCTTAAGAGTGGCCACACCGTAGCGACGTAAAACTTCCTTAGCTTGATACTCGTGAATATTCATTTTTTTCCCTTTTTAAAATTTAGTATTGTAACTTTGATAGTGCTTCGACAAGTTCACGTACGGCTTTTGCTGATTTCTCGAGTCCAGCACGCTCTGTATCGTTGAGTTTCAATTCGATAACACTTTCCATTCCACGACCACCCAACTTACATAAAACACCAATAAAAAGACCCTTCATTCCGTATTCCCCGTTAAGTTCAACAGCACAGGGTAGAATGCGATTCTGGTTTTTTAAAATGGCTTCAGCCATTTGCACAGCTGATGCAGAGGGAGCGTAATAAGCAGATCCAGTTTGAAGGAGTTTTACGATTTCAGCCCCACCATTAACAGCACGATTAACAAGAGCATCGATTTTATCTTGTGGTAAAAGTTCAACTAAAGGAACTCCGCCTACCGAACAATGTCTTGGCATCGGAACCATCGTGTCTCCGTGACCACCCAAGGTAAATCCAAATACATCTTTTACCGATACGTCTAAAGCTTCTGCTATAAAAGAACGAAACCTTGCTGAATCTAAGATTCCTGCCATGCCAATTACGCGCTCTCGAGGAAATCCTAAGACTTGCTTGGCGACAGTGCACATAGCATCCAATGGATTTGATACAATGATAACAATAGAATCAGGAGCATTTTGCTTGATTCCCTCGCAGCAAGCTTTAACGATTTTTGCATTTGTTTGCAGAAGATCATCGCGGCTCATGCCAGGCTTTCGAGGCATACCTGCAGTTAAAATAACCACATCAGCGCCGGCAATGTCTTTATAATCTGATGTACCTGTTACTTTTGAATCGAACTGTTCAACGGGTGAAGCTTCAAAGAGATCAAGAGCTTTTCCCTTAGCTGCACCATCATTGATGTCCAACAAAACAACATCACCAAGTTCTTTTTGAGCGGCCCAATGAGCAGCAGTTGATCCAACGAAACCAGCACCGATAACAGCGATTTTTTTTCGCTTGTGTGAAGATGACATAAAAGCTCCTAATTTTAAGATTGCGTTTGAGTGGTTATTCAATCTTAAATTGAGAGTTGTGACAAGTGAGATCCCTATGAGTCAACCTACCAACTCGACCACAGATTTTAAGCCCCTCATATCGGGCGAAGGTTTGGGTTACTCCTTTGCAGACCAAGTTTTATTTAAAGAAATTAATTTCAAAATTTTTGAAGGGGAGCATGTTGTCCTCATCGGTCCCAGTGGACATGGAAAGTCACTACTACTTAAGCTGATGGCAGGTCTATTAGAGCCGCAAACGGGTCGACTTTATTTCATGGAAAAAAACTGGAGCGAACTCTCTATAACGCAACGCAATTCTCACTACCTAATGAGAGGAATGCTGTTTCAGAAAAATGCCTTGTTTGATTCTTTATCCGTTCTAGAAAATGCTCTATTTCCTCTTCTGGAAACAGAAACTTCTTATTCAGATGTAGAAAAAAAAGACAGGGTCGAGTTCCTATTGAATGCTGTGGGGTTGTGGCATGCCAAAGACCTCTATCCCAAAGAGCTCAGCGGAGGAATGCAAAAAAGATTGGGAATTGCACGAGCATTAGTTCTTAAACCTAAAATACTTTTATGTGATGATCCAGTCGCTGGCCTTGATCCGATTACAGCAAGAAATATTGTCAAATTAATACAAGAAATGCAGTCTCAAAATCAAACAACGTGTGTTTCAATATTAAATGACATGAATCGTACCAAAGAATTAGCAACTCGAATTCTGATGGTTATGGATCAAAAAGTTGTAGATCTCGGAAGTCCACAAGAGGCTTTGGAAAATCAAAACAAAAAATATTTTCAATTCTTACGTGGCGAGCCCTATGACGCTAATTAAAGTTGAAAATTTAGAAAAAAGCTTCGGTGACAGAAAAATATTAAATAACTTAACTTTTCAAGTTTTAGCCGGAGAAATTCTTTTTATTTTAGGGCAATCGGGAACTGGCAAGTCTGTGTTGCTGAAGTGTTTGGTGGGACTTTTAATTCCTGAAAAGGGAAAGATCATAATTGATCAGTTTGATTTAACGGGTCGTCTAGAGAAAGACTTCCAAGAAGTTCGTAGAAAGTGCGCTATGGTTTTCCAAAACCCAGCACTCTTTGACTCTTTGACAGTTGAAGAAAACATTGCCTTTGGACTTCATCGACTAACCACTTTTAATAAAATGGAAATCAATAATAAAATTAAAAAGGCAGTTGAATCTGTCCAATTATCTATAAAAATTTTGCATAAAAAACCTAACGAACTTTCCTATGGTCAGCAAAAACGGGTGAGTCTTGCCAGATCACTTGTGTTAGAGCCGGAAATTTTACTTTTCGATGAACCAACGACAGGTTTAGATCCTGTGTCGACAACGGCTATCAATCGACTAATAGGTTATATATCTAAAGAGTACAAAACCACATCTTTAGTTGTAAGTCATGACATCCAATGTGCTTTTGAAATTGCTCAAAGGGTTCTCTTTCTTGATAAAGGCCAAGTCATTTATAATGACAGCATACAGAATATTCACCTGTCGAAGCAGCCCCTTGTTCAACAATTTTTTCAGGAGATTCAGCTGAAGTGATCACTTCCATTTTGTCTTTTTTTGATAATATTGGAAGGCCGATTCTATTTGCCCTACACTTAATGAGGCTCACACTTAAATTGTCATTCAGTCGTAACGAAACGTTTCAACAAATATATAAAATCACAATCAATTCTTTACCGACAACCGTCATGGCTGGATTTTTTGTGGGTGCAATTATGACTATTCAGTTCACTTTGCAGATGAGAGATTTTGGAGCTCTAAGTTATTTAGGAGGTTTGGCAACGAGTGGAACTTTCAGGGAAGTCGGCCCCTTGTTAATTGGCTTTATGCTTTGTGGAAAAGTAGGTGCTTTTACAGCTTCTGAGCTTGGTACCATGAAAATTACAGAGCAATTCGACGCGATTCGATGTTTGGGTGCAGATCCTTTAAAAGAAATAGTCATCCCACGCTTTATAGGCATTATCGTTTCATCTTTTTTTCTTCTTGTTGGTGGATTGGTCGCTTCTGTAGCTGGTGGAATGCTGCTTGGAATATTGTATGCTGGAGTTTCTGCTGACGAGTATTTAAGGCATATTCCTAGATTTCTTCTAGGTATCTCAATATTAAGTGGCTTTATCAAAAGCTTAACGTTTGCTATTTTACTAGCTACCATCTGTACTTTTAAAGGTTACCACGTTAACGGAGGCGCTAAAGAAGTGGGGCAAGCTGTTGTCAGCACAGCCGTGGCTTCTATGGTCGCCATTGTATTGTTTGACTGGCTGACAAGTTTTTCTTTGGAAGTTGTGATTCAAATATTTCAAGGCTTCACATGATTCATTTTTTAAATCAAACTCGACTGGCTTTACCGCAAACTCTCCGCAGAAAAAAAATTATTTTTGAGCAAATAGATTTTATAGCAGTCCAAAGTGCTCCGATCATTTTGATCTCTGTCGCATTTGCTGCAGTTGTTACTGTTCTTGAATCCAGCTTTCATATGAAACTTGTGATTCAAAGCGACTCTATGGTTCCTGGATTTTCATCATTGTTAATACTTCGCGAGCTAGGAGCCATCGTGACGGCCCTATTATTAACTTCAAGAGTCGGTGCTGGAATGGCCTCTGAAGTGGCAGGGCAAAAAGTTTCTGAACAAATTGATGCCCTACGGTTACTAGGGATAAATCCCTTTGAATTCATCGTTGCGCCCAGGTTGGTGGCGTCAGTGATTAGCACTATTGTGCTTGTTGCAATAGCGAATGTGGTTTCACTTTACATGTCAATGATCGTTAGTTCACAGATTTTATCCATTCATCCTGAACTGTTTTGGCAGATGATGAATCGCTTTGTAGAATTCAAAGACTACGGATTTTCATTGATTAAAGCAGCGGCTTTTGGAGCGTTGATTCCAATAATCAGTTGTTATTTTGGATTTCAATCTGAATCCGGTGCCGAGGGAGTGGGTCGAACAACCACAAAAAGTGTCGTTGTCACATCAATATTGATAATAGTGTTTGATTTTGTACTGTCTTATATATTCTCATACTTTTATTAGTTAGGAGTTAGAATGAAAATCGAGACAAAAGTGGGTCTCCTTTCGGTTGTTGGTCTTATCAGCATTGTTTTGTTTGGTTACTGGGTGGGTTTATTAAGTCCCTTCAATGATTCTTACACTGTTAAGGTTATGTATAACTACGCAGGTGGAATAGAAGTGGGTTCACCAGTTCGTGTTATGGGAATAAAAGTTGGAAAAGTAACGGCCATTGATTTCACACCTGACTATAAGTTTGAAAATGGTGAAACAGTTCAATTGCAAGTCACCATCGGTGTCAGTCAAGCCTCGTGGAAGACCATCAAAAAAGACAGTCGCTTTTTTATTAATCTTGCAGGAGTTATTGGTGAAAAATTTTTAGAGATTTCCCCCGGCTCTGCGGAGTCCGAGAATCTGACTAATGGGCAATCTATTCGTGGTGAAGATCCACCTCGTATTGATCAGCTGATTTCACAAAGTTACGGGCTGGCAGGAAAAATGATTGAAATCATTGAAAAAAATGAAGGCACCGTGGGTAATACGATTGCTCAAATTGATAAATTATTAACGAATTTCAATAAAACCTTGCAGCTTCTCGACAAAACCCGTCAAAACAAGGATATAGAGCGCATGGTGAATAATGCTATTGTCATAAGTGATAACCTGGCCTATTTAACGACTCAAATGAGGGGTAAAAAAGCAGAAGAAACTTATGATTTACTCCATAAGTTAATTTGGCGCTTAGAGCCCCTCGATAAAGAAGCAATTAAAAAGTTTTTCCAAGAAGAAGGCGTCAGAGCCAGAATTCTATAAAAAAGAGGTTAAAATGAAATCAATTCTACTTATTATTTCTTCAATTCTGCTTTCCTCAGCCCTAATGGCACAGCAAATTGATTCTTTTAATTACTCTTCCAATTACAAACTCCGAGAAGATCGAAAAGTGGGTGCCGGCTTATCAGTTGGTGGTGCTTTGGGTGCCGTGGGTGCCATAGTTGAATTAAATATTGAAGATGATGACGGAGCAGTGGCTGGTTTTGGAACAGGCAGTGGTTACCAGACTATGGCCCTAAGCTGGAAACACAGCTTTGAGGGTGAATACTTCACTCCTTACACAACTCTTGGACTTGCCCATTGGTGGGACAATGGAAATTCGGGTGATATTAGCAACTCCTCTGCACTTAAGAACTTTTTAAGTGATGAAGAAAAAAGATCGGGTCGTTTTGGAATTGAATTGATGTCTGGCTCTGCAGGCATGCAATTTAATCAGTTAACAGGTGAACTGGCTGGCAGCTCTTTCTTTATAGAATTTGGCGGACTTTTTTCGTTGAGTCAGTCCGAGCTTTTGCCAACAGGATCCGTTGGAGCCCTTTACTACTTCTAATCTCCAGTCGATAAGTTAAAAAAGAAAAACCCCCAGAGCCAGAAGCTGTGGGGGTTTTTAATTTCCGATTTACGGAACTAAGAACTAACGCTTCTTAGTTGCTTTCTTCTTAGCTACTTTTTTAGTGGCTTTCTTCTTTGTCGCTTTTTTCTTTGCCATTTTAACTCCTCCTACAGAGCGCACCTCAATGGTGCATGTTATTGTTGAGCTTACACAACTTGACTTACTTCAAGTGTTCACATTTTAAATTTCCACGTCAACAAAAAAAATGAGGCCTTACTTTTGCTTTTTCTTTTTTTGGGAGAATCAGCGCATGTTGCTCACTTTTTTAGTTTCGTTTATCGGATTTCATATATTTTTCCGGATAAACAGCACTTTCTTACATTCAATCGGCACATCTAAAAAAAAATTGAGTGTACGAGCAGTATTTTTTAGCACTGTTCTATGTTTTTTGTTTCAATTCTTTGAAGTTTTAGCGATCGAAGTATGGATTTTGGTATCATTTTTGATTTTATTTTCACCTTTTTTGTCTCGAGGATTGCGTATTTACCGTGAAAAACAACTTCCCATGAAGTGTTTAAACAGTCTTGATCAAATAATATTGATTTTAAAGTCTGGAAACTCATTTAGAAGTGCAGTCGAACAAGTTGAATCGACAGAAAACAGTTGGTTTCGACCCTTTTTAGCAGAAATACGCAGCTCTTTTCAGCATCAAACACAATCTCAATCAGAATCGAAGTGGTATCGTCGCTGGAGTCGAGAAATTTTAGAGATTGAAGCCTCAAAAGTGAAAACGCTCGAGCAGCTTGAGGCATTAAGAAGACAAATGAGGGTCGAAATACGGTCTCAGAAAAGAGTTTCGCAGGTTACAAGTGGTCCAAGATTTCAAATTTTCTTTATGTCAGCACTTTTTCTGACGTTAAATGCAATATTACTAAGAAGTGGTATTAATCAGGACTTTGTTCCATTTTTATCAATATCTTGGATTCTATTTCTATTTGGGGTGCTTCTTGCTCTTTTTATAATGAGGTCAATCAAATGGAAAATATAGTTCCACCACTTAAGTTGATTTGGTCTGTGCGAAAAGCTGTGGAAAAGGGTCAAAGCGTAAAAATTGGATTGCAGGATTACCTCAATCAAGACCCCGATGAGTGGCAAGAGGATATTACCAAATGGCTTCTTCTTTCGCAGCAAGGCCTTTCTCCTCAAGCAATCGTTCAAAGACAAAAAACAGTTGTTCGCAAGCAACTGCTAATCACGCTTGATAGGGGCCTCAAGGGTGAGTCCATTTATAAGAATCTTATTAGCCTAGAGGATGAGGTACTCGAGCAAATTGATTTGCAGGTACAAGCACTGCTAAGTCGCTTACCTTATCTGATGCTGATGCCCATTGCCCTGTTCTTTTTTCCCTCATGTTTAATTCTGATGCTAGGACCGTTTATATTGCAGCTCACCTCGTCTTTTTAGCGTAAAAATCTTGTCGTTGACCTCTCTCGTGGATAAAACAATCAAGAGGTTTTATGACAACAAATAAGATTTATGAAAATATCCTTCATACGATTGGTCACACACCCATAGTTCGTCTTCATCGCGTGATTGATGATAGCCAACACCAATTTTTCGTTAAAGTGGAAAGTTTTAATCCAGGTGGAAGCATCAAAGATAGAGTTGCAATGGCCATCGTTGAAGAAGCTGAAAAACGTGGAGATATTCAACCTGGAGGAACCATCGTTGAAGCCACCTCTGGAAACACAGGTCTTGGTCTAGCCCTTATTGCGGCTGTTAAAGGCTATAAATGCATTTTCGTCATGCCCCAAAAAATCAGCCGAGAAAAACAAGATATTTTGAAAGCTTATGGAGCTTTAGTTGTCATGACACCAACGGGAGTCGAACCTGAAGATCCAAGAAGTCATTATGAAGTTGCAAAAAGATTAGCAAAAAATACTCCTAACAGTCTTTACACGAATCAATATCATAACCCTGATAATCCCACTCAACATTACAAAACAACCGGTCCTGAAATATGGGACCAAATGGGTCACGATATTGATGTTTTTGTAGGTGGCGCAGGAACTGGTGGAACAGTTTCAGGAGTGGGCCGCTATTTAAAAGAAAAAAGCCCCAACGTAAAAGTTGTTTGTGCTGATCCCATTGGCAGTATTTTATTTGATCTTTTTTATTCAGGGAAAGTGATTGAACCCGCTAAGCCATACAAAGTTGAGGGAGTCGGCGAGGACATGCTACCTGACAATGTCCATTTTAAATACATGGATGATTTTATTCAGGTCAACGACGAGGAATCCTTTCGCATGACCAAAAGATTAATAGCTGAGGAAGGCTTGTGCGTTGGTCCTTCCAGTGCAATGGCATTAGTGGGTGCAATAAAGTACTCAAAAAATTTAAAAAAGCCGTCTCGTATATTGATTGTAATGCCAGATAGTGGTCGTGCTTACTTAAGCAAAGCCTACAGTGATGATTGGTTGATAGAAAACGGTCTTATTTCTGCCCACGAGAAGCAAGAATTTGCCCGAGTTGTGCCAGCCGAACAATTATACAAAGAAAAAAACTGGGAGTTTTAAAATGAAACAAGGATTTTCCACTCGTGCCATTCATGCAGGACAAGAACCGGATCCAACAACTGGTGCAATCATGACACCTCTTTATTTAACTTCCACATATGTTCAGTCGTCTCCCGGTGTTCATAAAGGTTGGGAGTATTCAAGGACCCATAACCCGACTCGCAAAGCTTTTGAGAACTGCTTAGCTTCCTTAGAGGATGGTAAATTTGGATTTGGTTTTGCATCTGGATGTGCAGCCACTACAACTGTTTTACACATGCTAAAGCAAGGCGATCACGTTATTGCCAATGATGATATGTACGGCGGGACCTTTCGATTATTTGATAAGGTTCTAAAGCACAACGGTCTCGAGTTTACCTACACGAACCTTACAGATATCGATAATTTTAAAAAAGCTCTGAAGCCGAACACAAAAATGGTTTGGTTAGAGACTCCGACAAATCCCACTTTGAAACTTGTGGACATCAAAAAAATCTCTCAGTTGGCCCATGAAAAAGGTGTTTTAGTTGCCGTTGATAATACTTTCATGAGCCCTTACTTCCAAAGGCCAATAAGTTTAGGTGCTGATATTGTTGTTCACTCGGCTACAAAATACATTGGCGGACATTCTGATATCGTCAGTGGTGCCGTCGTTACTAATAAAGAAGATATTGCTGAAAAATTAGCTTTTCTAAGTAACTCAATGGGGGGCGTGCAAAGTGCATTTGATGCCTTTATGTGTTTAAGAAGTTTAAAAACTCTACCTATTCGGATGAAGGCACATGCTGAAAGTGCCATGGAAATTGCCAAGTTTTTAGAAACACATCCTAAGATTGAGCGGGTTTTATACCCAGGGCTTGCCTCTCATCCACAACATGCCCTAGCCAAAGAGCAAATGTTAGGGATGGGGGGAATGATAACGTTCTTCATGAAAGGCGGGCTCAAGCAAGCTCAAGCCCTTTTGGAAAATGTTAAAATTTTTGCGTTGGCAGAAAGTTTAGGGGGAGTCGAATCCCTCATCGAACACCCAGCAATTATGACGCACGCTAGCGTTCCTTTGGAAAACCGTAAGGCTTTGGGCATCGATGACACACTTGTCAGGCTATCTGTAGGAATTGAAGATCTTGAAGACCTCATCAATGACTTAAAATTAGCACTCGATAAGGTGTGAAGTGTTGACTTCAAGTAGTCAGTAAAGTTAGTAAATCTGTTCGCAGATATTCCATGGCTTGGTAGCTCAGTTGGTAGAGCAGAGGACTGAAAATCCTTGTGTCGGCGGTTCAATTCCGTCTCAAGCCACCATTTTTCTAATTAAAATCGTTTTTCTAGAAGTGTGATTTTGTCCTCAGGGTCACAGGTGTAAGTCTCCGTATCTGAATTGTAAATCTCAATGGGTCTTGGCGTGAAACCGGTCACTTTTTGAAACCCCTGCTTTTCCAAATAAGCAACGGTACCGCTCAAAGAAAACATCAGGCACTTTTTTGCCTGATATTGATAATTGGAAATCACATTCGAAATTAAGGTTGCCATGTATCCTTGAGAACGAAAACTGGGATCCGTATACAGACCTCTGATTCGTATGACCTCATGATTGACATAATAAACCATACACCATGCTATCGCCTGATCATTGACCTTTAAACAGTAAGCTTTCGGACGCAATAGCTCTTTTTCATCATCGATAAATTGCACAGCAAAAAAAGTATTTTGATAGAGTCGTATAGGATACAAAGCATTGGAAGTTTTGATGAGACTGGCTTTTGCTGCCCAATCATTTAAACTACAAGAAGCAAATTCAACACCCATAGATTGATTTTTCAAACTCGTTAATTTTTAAATTCATACCTAGGTACTTTTCATAATATCGATGAAGTGGATAGTCCTGTCTTTTTACATCCTTCAGATTAATAAGTGCCAAGGTCTCTTTGTAGGGATTTCCATTGAGTTCAAAGTTATAATTAAAATTTTTATTAATTGTCTCAATCATCTGTAAAACCCTAGCTTTATCAAAAAAATCATTATGGGGATGAGGACAGCTTTTTTGATGAATCCACTGTAAAAAATGAGAATCCAGCAAATAACTATTTAAAAATTCAGGAATGAGATCCATCAGATTGAAGCTGGAGTTGATACCTTTTTTAGCAAAATCGACTTCAATAAGCTGGGTGCGATTACTTTTAAAATATATAAAATAGGGCTCTCCAAACTCTTGATCCAGTGTTCGATAAAAATTAACATTAAAAACTCGAAACTCAAAAAAAGGATACAATAACAAATGATAATTACTTTTAGGTCGTTCAAAATTATCGATGATTGTATATTGAATATTCAAACTTTTTAAAATTTCAGAAATTAAAATAAAATAAAGACTTTTATTATTATACAGAAAAATTTCTTTTTCTGTAGGTTCATCTTTGAAATAATTTTCAAGACTTTTTATCATTGAATTCATAATCAACTAATTGCTAATTCTTCTAAAATAATCTTGGCAAGTGGACTTATCAGTGTTTTGTCGGTTGTAGCGCATGACTTTATCAAAGTTGCGACTGATGCAGGTCTCTAAAAAAACACCAGTCAAAGCAGATGGTCGCTCCTTTCGAATTTCTTCTAATCGGGCATCACAGCTTCCACGGGAAGAATTCCAAGCAATCATGCAATTCGCTTGAGATACATTATAACATTCGATTTGGCTTGAAAGTTGTCCACAGGGTGAAGTTGCAGTTTCTGGTGTCAGTGCCAACACGTAATGTGCGACATACATATAGGTGACGACAATAAAAGTAAGAATGAATCCAACAAGAGGATCCACCCAAGGTTCTGTGTCATATTTTGTATATATTGGATTTTTAATAAACAGATAAAGACTGATTACAAAAATTAAAACTGCAATTATATCAAATAATAACATGGCTTAATTTTTAGACAGTTTATGCTGCATGTAAACTAAAATGACTAAAATTTTGCAACGAAGCTGATTTGTCGACCAGAAAGCTGCTGATCTCTGCGAAAAGAGTGAAAGCGAAAATCAGTTTTTGTATCAAAAAAGCATTTTTCAACTTGCTTAGAATTGAGGCCAATATTTATAAGCTGACTTTCAAGAATTTTAGAAAGATCAGCATAGGAACTGTCATTTTCTTTTATTAACCACTCCTCAGACGGTAAAGTTGTTCCTTCTTTAAGAATTTCAATGGCATCTGATCTAATAGAAAATGAATTCTTCATAATGTGGGGCCCTACCCATAATTTCCAACTTTTTAAAGAGTTGGGGTCGGAAAGGGATTGAATGGATTTCCCAACAATACCATTTGCAACCCCACGCCAGCCAGCGTGAATGGAAACGATGGTTGAGGTTAAAGCATTAAATCCTAGAACAGGAAGGCAATCGGCTGTTTTGGTAATTAAGGCTAAATTAGATTCCTTTGTCCACTGGGCATCCGCTTCAGTAAAATTCAAACTCGGTTGTGATGATTCGACCAATCGATTACCATGAACTTGTTTGACTGATGACCAATTAAGAAGGGGATACTTTTTCTGCAAACTGAGCAGGTCAGAGCAGTGCTTACCAAAAAAATAGATAATATTATTTTCGATGTATTCAAATCCAAGTTCTGTTTCTTCAAAACTCACTTAAGCCCCATTTTTTAATTAGGTTGAGATCTTTTTCGGGCCACTGAATTTTAAAATCAAGCCACTGCTTATTGATGGGATGATGAAACCCGAGCTGCTCAGCATGCAATAAAAATCGATCAAGATTTCTAATGTCACTTTTTGTTGATTCTTGTGAAAGAATTTTTAGTTTTTTTTCTGCTCCGTAGGCCTTATCTGCTACTAGTGGGTGTCCTTTTTCGCTCATGTGGACTCGAATTTGGTGAGTGCGCCCCGTCTCAAGCTTCAATTCAATTAATGATAAGCCCTGCTTAGATGAAAGTGTTTTATAATTTGTAGCGGACCACTTTCCATTGGGGACGCTTGCAAATCTTTTTCTGTCGGTGGGATGTCGTCCAATATGACTTTCACATCGGCCGTTGGGTGGTTGAGGAATGCCAAAGCAAACCGCTTTATAAACCCTGTGAATTTTTCTTTCTTGGAAATCTTTTACAAGGCTTTCATGAGCTAGATCATTTTTTGCAATTACTAATAAGCCACTGGTTTCCTTATCCAGGCGATGTACAATTCCAGGCCTGGTTTCATTAAAGCGCATAGATAAATTTTTGGTATAAAACAAAAGTGCATTCACAAGGGTATCAGTTTCATGTCCAGCTGCTGGATGCACAACCAGTCCAGAGGGTTTGTTAACAACAATGATATCTTCATCTTCAAATTGAATATCAAGCGGAATATCAGAAGGATTTAGTCCGACAGTTTTTTCTGAGGGAATATGAATAGAAATTTTATCCCCAAGCCTGGTTAGGTAAGAAGATTTACAATTTTTTTCATTCACCAAAACATGACTTTCAGTTATTAAAAAATCAGCCTTGGTTCTTGAACGAACTTCAGGAAAAGAAGAAACAATTCGGTCAAGTCGAACATTGATTTGATCCTCTTGAATGGTGAGTTCAAGTTTTTTTTCAGACACTAGATTTTCTTTTTAAAAAGAGTCAGGTAGGAATCAGCAACAAGCTTATCATTTAAACCAAGTTCTTTTGCGATTTGACTTACATACCCTCTAACAAAAACACTGGCAGGAAGACTTTTTTCTTCCATCTTTTCGATGGATGAAATGTAGTAAGGATTGATTTTTGTTTTTTCGCTAATTCTTTCAATTGATAGGCCTTTGTACTCACGAACTTTTTTTATGAACGGGCCATCCCACTGAGTCTGAGCAAAAATTTCTTTTTCGAATTCAGCATCTTTTTGGTACTGCGGACGTTTCATCTCAGCTTTAGGTTCTGGGTAGTACTGCTTACTTGCACCCAATATTGAGCTATAGGAAAGATCATCGATTGAGAACTGACTTGATAGAAGTCTTTGGTCGTAAATGGATCGCAAAGTCTTATTGCCTAAAACAGAATAAGCTTCTTCAATTAATCCTAATAGTTCGCGCGCTTCGCTATCACTGAAAACTGTATAAATGGCAGGATTTTCTCCGGAGTAAGTTCGCTTGGCTCTGTCATAGGCCGTCGTTACTTCGTGTTGGGCTGCGTTTGTGGGCAGTTCTAGTATTTCGTAGTAATTGTGCTTTGGTAGCTGAGGCATATGATTATACTACGGCGCGAAGCTCTTCCGGATCAATCATATGTTTGCACAAAGATAAAAACTGTCCAGACAGGGGAGTAAAAGGTTGGGCGACCAAAACAGGTTCACGGTTTCGAAGCGACTGCCACACCGCATTGTCGAAGTCGATCGCAGCCGCAAACTCGAGTGAAACATCATAATATTTGCAGGCCACTGATTTCATTGAGTGACCGAGTTCCATTTGTTGAGGACTACGAACAGAATTAACAATCAATTGCACAGGCTTTTTTGATAACTGCTCAAAGTGATCAAAGATAAAACCCTCATGTCCCAATAAATATTTTTTAAACGAAAAGGGTTCAGGCAAAATTCTTTGGCGATGATCCCTAAGAACGTACATTAATTTACCAAAAGCGTCGGGGGTGGAGTTCTCTTTTAAGGTCGAGCAAATAAGAGACTCAACAAAGCGATAAGTTTTTTCAATACTTGTTGGCTCAGGAGTTGTGATCAGAAATTTTTCATCACAGCGCTTGAAAATATTCATATGATGCTCGTAAAAACCTGTTCCAAGATCAATAATCACATAATCAGCATCAATATTTTTAAGGTCTTTCCAGAATTGGTTAATGTGTGAGGTTTCAATACTGACAGGTCCCCAAGCATCCCAAAATCCTTGTATGTACTGCAAATTGGGGTGAGGGGTGTTTAAAACGATGTCTTCCAGAGATTTTGTGGATTCAAAATAATGTCGTAAGTTCATGTGAGACGGGTCAATTCCTAAAGCAGTATGAGAATTGGCGCCTGTTAAATCAAAATCAACTAACACAACTTTGTGTCCTAGTTTTGAAACAGTAAGTGCTAAAGATGTGGATATAAAAGTTTTTCCGACTCCACCTTTGCCAGAGGAAACTCCCCAAATACAGGGTGCTAACTTTTCACTTGGTTTTACTTTTTCAAACTCCACAAAAACTTACTCCTTGAAGTCGAGAGGGGACCACACAATTCCTTGTGATGTCTCTTCGGCTTCAGACGAGCGAATATAAAGTGGATTTAATGATTTCCAGTCTAAAGTTAAGTTATTTTTAATACTTTTTTCAGCAAGTAATCCAACGGACTTAGCAGTCGGAAAATCAAAGATGTTTGATGGACGCTGCATTTTCTTAAGAATTCGTTCAGGCAAAAAATTTTGATAGGCCAAAAAACCATCCCCGACTGTTAGTAGTGGTCCAGTTAATTGCGACTCGATCTCTTTCATTAAAATAACTGAGGGAGCCTTAAGAGTTTCAATTTCTAGACCTTGGTGTTGATAAATCCCATAATAGGCCATGTTTTTATAGGCATTGATCAAACAAAGAGTTGGAAGTTGGTGAGTTGAATTCTGAAAAGCGAGGGATAAAAGAGAGTCTATGCCAATGACCGGTTTAGAAAAAGCATAGGCAAAGGATTTAACAGCATTCACAGAAACACGAATGCCTGTGAAACTGCCAGGACCAATTCCTGAAGCAAAATAGTCAAAATCTTGAAATTTTAAATTAAGATCAGAAATCAGATCCACAGCAAATTGATGCAAATTTTCAGAATGTGATTTCTGAATATCACTTTCTTTATAAGCTAAACATTTTCCATCTTGAATGACTGCAACACTACCTAGCTTTGTGCTGGATTCAAAAGCTAGGATCAGTGCCATTAATAAGTTCCAAAACCTAAGAGTCTAGAGAAATCATTATAAAGGGCAAACAACATAAGACTCATCAGAAGAACAATTCCCACTTGTTGTGCCATTTCCATTTTCTTAAGGCTGAGCGGAGAGCCTTTAATAAGTTCAACGGTGTAAAAAACCAGGTGTCCACCGTCTAAAACCGGAACCGGTAATAAGTTAAGCACAAATAAGCTAATGGAAATAATTCCCATCATTTGTAGAAAGTAATTTGTTCCTGCTTTGAAAGATTCACTGGCCGCAGTTCCGATTGAAATCACTCCACCCACATTTTTTGGGGAAATTTCACCTTGAATAAGACGAACAAAACTTAATAGCGTCATCACAGTAAAGTCATAGGACTTGATTGAACCCTTCACCAAGGCTTCAGAAATTCCGTCAGCTTTAACGATCACACTTTTTTCAGTGGTTAAAGATAGCATTGGTGAAATTCCAATGGTGAAACGCTTTTCTTCTTTTCCAGTCTGGGTCATGTGTGAAGTTTTTTTAGGCAAGATTTCAAACTTCTTCTCTTCGCCTAATCGACTAACAGTTAGCTTGATGGCACCAGTTGTGTCATCATAGGATTTAATCAAATTAAGAACTTGATCCCAGTCTTTAAGTGTATTGCCATTTAAAGTCAGCAGTCGATCACCGACCTGAAGACCCGCTTGTTGTGCAGGCGAATTAGGAAATACATGGGCTAAATAAAGCTCTGGAGATTCGATCCCAACTTCTGAGAGCTGATTTTTATCAGGCTTAATAAAATTAACAGATAAAATTTCTGGTTTTTCTGATTCTTGAGAGAGTCTTTCCACATCTAAAGAAGCCTGTTCGCCAGGTCCAATTTCAGTAAAAGCAGACTCTAGATCACGCCAGAAGCGGATGTCTTTGCCGTTAATGGTTTTGACTTGATCACCCGTTTTTAGTCCAACAGATGAAAATAGTGATCCTTCTGTAACAGCTACAACAGAGGACTTAGATAAATAGTCAAGACCTGTAATTGTTCCTGCTACTTTAGAATTAGCCAAAGGATTAGGGTTTTCCATTGAAGTCACAGGAGCCGTTATGGATTTTGATTCTCCATTGGGAAGTAGAATTTCCATTTCTGCGTTTTGGCCAATTTTCTTATCAAGTTGTGACTGAACATCATCCCAAGTTTTAACGGTTTGACCAGAGACTTTCAAAATCCGGTCACCTGGACGTAGACCTGACTGATAAGCTTCTGAAGAGTGGTTAAGATCACCAACGGCTGCAGGTCTTTTTTCTTCACCCATGTAAGCGACAAATCCAAATACAAAAATGGCGAAAAATAAATTCATCAGAGGACCGGCTAAAACAATCGCAATTCTTTGAAGAACAGTTTTATGAGTAAAAGATACGGCCTTCAATTCCTCTGGAATTGTTGTGTCACCAGGTTGTTCACCAAACATTTTGACGTAGCCACCAAGGGGAATCAGTGAAAGGCAGTAATTGGTATCGCCGCGTTTGTATTGCAAAAGCTTTTTGCCAAAGCCCAAACTGAAGACTTCAACTTTAACTCCACATAACCTTGCGACTAAAAAATGGCCAAGTTCGTGGACAAAGACCAGAACTCCAAGAAGAAGAATGAAAGGGATGACGGTGTACCAAACATTTTGAGTGAGCTTTAAAATGATTTCCATACTGATATTGTCATAGGACTAAATCAGATTTTCAAGGATTATGGCCCCTAATAAAAAAATGGGACTAGCAAACAAGACGCCATCAATTCTATCCAGTACTCCACCGTGACCAGGCATCAAGCCACCAGAATCTTTGACATTTGCCACTCTTTTTAGAAGGGATTCAAAGTAGTCTCCAAATTGGGCAATGACTCCTGTTGAGACACTTAAGAGCCCAAATTTAATGGGACCAATGTGAGGAAACCAAAAACTGCACAAAAGTCCTGCTGCGAATGAAAAAATCAGACCACCCCAAGCGCCAGCCAAAGTTTTCTTCGGAGAAATATTCGGCATAATTTTTTTCTCTCCGAAAAGCATTCCAACAAAATAGGCTCCGATATCACCGGCAAAAACCACACAGAGCAAACTGACAAACCAATAAAGTCCTAGTGGCATATCGATGAGATACTCGGCAAACGAAGGCAATAAGCCAATATAGAAAAAACCCATAGCGGCTTTCGCTTGATAAACGGCAAGATGGTTGAGGTTATCAAGTTTGCGATTCAGACTGATGCTACAAACACAAAAACTAACAAAAAAGAATGAATAGAAAAGACCAGCATAAATGGGTCTCCAAGAGCTTAATAAAAAAATCAAAAGATTAAATATGAAAAATAAAATTCGGCTTGTTCGAAGATCAGAATTTTTAAATAGCACATTGTTGAGCTCTAGACTGCCTATAATCACACAGGCCAACACAATCAGCTTCAATCCCATTAAGTTAAGGAAGTAGTAGCTAACACTAACAAAAATTAAAACAATAGCAGCAGTTAAGCTACGGGTTTTAAGTGAGTTGAGTTGAAGGGAGGTCAGAGATGCGGCCATAGCGTCTTTCTCGTGAAGAGTAATGTATCAAAGCTTCCTGTAAATCGGCTTCAGTGAAGTCGGGCCAGAGTTTTTCAGAAAAATAAAGCTCTGAGTAAGCTGATTGCCACAATAAGAAATTAGAGAGTCTTTTTTCACCACTTGTTCTTAAAATGAGATCAGGATCGGGTAAATGATTTGATGGAAGGTAGCCTCGGACAAGATCTTCATTAATCATATCTGATTTCAGATCTCCTGATTTAATCTTCTCTGCAATGGCTTGAATGGCGTGAGTTAATTCCTGACGGCCACCGTAACTAAGGGCGAAAGTAAGAGTCATTCCCGTGCAATGAGCAGTCCTATTTTTAGCATCGTTTACAATGCTGCGGATTTCTTCAGAAAGTTGAGAAGAGTCACCGATTGTATTGAAGCGAATATTTTCTTTAACAAGATTAGTGGTTTCCTTTTTTAAATATTTATTTAAAATTTTCATTAAAATGGAGACCTCTGCAGCAGGTCTTAACCAATTTTCAGAACTAAAAGCATAAAGAGTTAAATAAGGTATTTTGAGTTTAGCACATTCTTGAATGATTGATTTAGCCACCTGGGTGCCACGAATGTGACCAAAATGGCGTGACTTATTCTTGCGCTTTGCCCAGCGTCCGTTACCGTCCATTATGATAGCTAGATGGCTAGGCCTTTTCATTCTTAAACAATTCCTACAGTGTCAAAATGCTTTGTTCTTTTTCTTTAGCTAACTGATCTACTTTTTTAATAAAATCGTCAGTGGCCTTTTGCACTTCTGTTTCACCGCGTTTTGTTTCATCTTCACTAATCAATTTGTCTTTTGCCGCTTTTTTCAAAGCTTCATTGGCATCACGGCGAATCAATCGAACAGCGACCCTGGCTTCTTCAGCAATTTTGCTGACTTGTTTTGCTAAATCTTTACGGCGCTCTTCAGTTAAATCGGGCACTTTAAGACGAATGACTTTACCATCATTAATTGGTGCCATCCCGATATCTGACTTCACAAGGGACTGCTCAATTTCTTTTAAGATCGAGGTTTCCCAAGGTGCGATTAAAAAAGTTTTTGCATCTGGTGTAGATACGGATGCCACTTGATTCAGTGGAGAAGGATTCCCATAGTAATTAACGCGGATATTATCCAACATTGAAACTTGAGCTCGACCTGTTCTGACCTTTTTGAAATCTTCTGTTAAAGATGCGATGGTTTTCGACATTTTGTCTTGGGCTTGTTTTTTTACGTCTTCAATCACGTTAAGCTCCTTTAGTGAACAAGTGTTCCGATTTTTTCTCCGGTGACTGCCTTGAGGATATTCCCCTTTTTCATGAGATCAAAGGTTAAAATCGGTAGTTTATGATCCATACATAGACTTATTGCAGTGGAATCCATTACTTGGAGTCCACGATTAAGAACATCTATATAGCTTATTTTATCAAATTTAACGGCATCAGAATGCTTGGCGGGGTCCTTGTCGTAGATTCCATCAACTTTTGTTGCTTTCATGATGATTTCAGCATTGATTTCCATCGCACGTAAACTTGCAGCCGTATCTGTGGTGAAAAAAGGATTACCAGTGCCTGCTCCGAAGATGACAATTCGGCCTTTTTCAAGGTGGCGAATGGCTTTTCTGCGGATGTAGGGTTCTGCAATTTCAGCCATAGCAATGGCAGACTGAACCCGCGTCGGCACGCCTTCTTTTTCAAGTGCATCTTGAAGTGCAAGTGCATTTATGACTGTGGCAAGCATTCCCATGTAGTCAGAACTGGCACGGTCCATACCTTGAGCAGAGGCAGAAACCCCACGAAAGATATTTCCACCACCAATCACAAGTCCAATTTGAACACCGGACTTGTGAGTTTCCGCCACATCCTGGGCAATCTGCTGAATAACTAAGGGATTGATTCCTTGGCCCAAGTTACCGGCCAAGGCTTCTCCGCTGAGTTTCAATAAAATGCGCTTGAACTTTTTTTCTGCCAATTAGTGTCCCTTCATGGCAGCTGCTTGTTGAGCAGCAACTTCAGCGGCAAAATCGTCTTTTTTCTTTTCGATTCCTTCGCCAAGTTCAAATCGTACAAATCGTAAAACTTTGACTTCAGCGCCGACTTTTTTAGAAGCTTCTTTTAAATAATCTGTCACTTTTAGATCTGGATTTTTAACAAAAGCTTGTTCAAGAAGACAATTTTCAGCCAAAAACTTACGAATCTGACCGTCAACGATTTTGTCGATCATTTCAACTTTTTTACCCTGTTCTAAGTTTTTTGCTTTTAAAATTTCTTTTTCTTTAGCCACCACTGCAGCTGGAATTTGATCGCCAGAAATAGCCATTGGGTTCATTGCAGCAATGTGAAGACAGATGTCTTGTGCTGTTGTTTTGGCATCAGCAGAAGTTGATGGGCCAGAAACTTCAATCAACACACCAATTTTACCTTCACCGTGAATGTAAGTGTGAACAACAGAATTGGCTGTTCCTTGGTATTTTTTCGCACGACGGATAACAAGATTTTCACCGATAGTAGCGATGTTTTCTTTTACTAATTCTTCCATTTTTTGAGATGGGTTTTTTGAGTAAGCTTGTTCCAAGATGTTTTCAGTTTCTGCAGAGGCAAGAACATGGTCAGCCACGTTTTGAACGAAATTTTTAAAGCCATCATTGCGCGCTACGAAATCTGTTTCAGAGTTGATTTCAACAACAATACCCACATTGTTTTTAACTTGAGCAAAAACAGCACCTTCAGCTGCAATACGACCTGCTTTTTTAGCTGCAGATGAAAGACCTTTTTTACGAAGCCATTCAACAGCCGCTTCGAAGTCACCAGCAGTTTCTTCGAGAGCCTTTTTACAATCCATCATTCCAGCGCTTGTTTTTTCGCGCAGTTCTTTTACTTGTGATGCGGAAATCGACATAAAATCTCCTTGGAGGAATTAATTATTTTAAAAAAAAAGAATTTTAAAAAAGGACGAACCCCTGATTATTCAGGGGTTTCTTCGGTTGCTTCAGGCTGAGTTTCAAGTTCAGCTTGAATTTCGATGTCATCAGCCGTTCCAGCAGCCACTAGCTTACGAGCTTTAGTGACTTTAACGACTGCAGGACCTTCAGACTTTTTAGTGTCCTTTTCCTGACGAGCTCCACCTTTAGCTACGCGCTTCTTAGGTGCTTCAACTTCTTCAGATTTTGAATCCTTATCAAGGTCAGACTGCTTATCAGTCATAGTGCGAACCTTTTGTTCCCAAAGTTTTGCACCTTCAATGTAAGATTCTGCAACAAGAGTGGCAAAAAGCTTAATTGAGCGAATGGCATCGTCGTTTCCAGGAATTGGATATTCAACATTTTCAGGATCAGAGTTAGTATCGGCAATAGCGACAACAGGAATTCCTAAGCGCTTAGCCTCTGCAACTGCAATGTGTTCTTTAGGAAGATCCACTACGAACATGGCCGAAGGCATTTGCTTAAGATCACGAATACCATTTAAAAATTCAGATAATTTTAAGTATTCTTTTTCAATTCTAGCGCGTTCTTTTTTTGTTAAAAAATTAAGCTCGCCAGATTCTTTCAACTTATCAATTTTTCGCATTTGATCGATTGAAGATTTAATCGTTTCGAAATTCGTCAACATGCCACCTAACCAGCGCTTAGTTACGTAGTACTGACCGCATCTTTGAGCCGCTTCCATAACGGGTTCGATGGCTTGTTTTTTTGTTCCAACAAAGATCAATCGTCCGCCATTGGCAGCTACGTCTTTGATGAAATCCGCCGCTTTTTGAGCGCGAACAAGGGTTTTTTGTAGATCAATGATGTGAATCCCACCACGTGATGTGTACACGTAAGGTTTCATTTTTGGATTCCATCGTTGAGTTTGGTGCCCGAAGTGCACGCCTGCATCGAGCATTTCTTTCATGGTAATGCTTGCCATAGTATCTCCTGTTTTCTGGTTGGGCCTCCTCCGGATCAGAGCCTAAAGGAAAGAGTTCCCTTCAGGATGCGACCCCCATCAACCAAGTTGGGGGACCAGAGCATAATCTGGAGTGTGTATTTGACTCGTGGTGATACCAAAGGGCTGTACAAAGTGCAAACCCTTTAATTCCTGAGTAAATCGCCTTGCCTAAGGCCCCCTATAATGCTACACGTCAAAAATCCATTGGGGGTCTCTTTATGAAAAATTTAATCCTTATGTTAACTCTTTTATCCTCTGTCGCGTTTGCTTATGATCAAAACGAGCAAAAGATTGAAATGAATCGGTCTCAGGTTATCAAAGCCACTGATCTTAAACAGGTGTCATTATCTTTAAGCGTGAAAACTCGAAATTCAGAACTACCTGTGGTGGTCAATCAATCTCGAAATCAGGCCTGTTCTCACAAGCAGACATTAATTATGTTTTCTGGTTATGATACAGCTCTAAAAATGCACATCAGAAAATATCAAATTCAGATCACTAATCATTTAAATGCCAAAACTGTATGTCAGTTTGCAATCGTAACTGAAAAAAATATGACCTTAGAGCAAGCCGCACGTGTCACTTTATTGTTTTAAATTTCTTTAACGGTAAAATTAGGCTCTTCGAAGTAGTCCTCAGAAACACTAAAACCAAGAGAAGCAAGTACTAGCCAGGATTGCTTCAGAGCACCCAACAAGTTCCGATCAGTTTGAAATCCAGAGGAACCCATCCAAAGATTTTCTAGATCAGGCCAAGTTTGATTGGCATTAAGTTTAACATCAAAGTGTCCACCAAAACCGGACTGAACAACAATCTTTTCTGATATTCCATCGGGAAATGATTCTGGGTAAGCCCGCTTAATTTGCCTTTTTATACGTTTCAGGGCCTGAGCTGTTATTTCAGGATCCTCAGCTTCTTCATCGGCAACAAATGTTGTCCACAAACTTTGAGTGTTTTCAAAACTTCCTAAACAAGTCACGATTTCATCTTGAGAAGTGCCCATTAATACATGCAATTGAGTCGAATCGGTAACAGGTACTTTGTGATCAATAACCAATGTGGCACGAGACCAAGTTTTCGTCTTAGAGATCTTGGTTCTTACTTTAGGTCCATTGAAATCATGGGGAATCAGTCTTTCAAGATCTTTAATATCGCCACAAAAAATAAAATTTTTGCCCTGAATTTTTTTTGTACCGTTCACAAGAACATTTTGAACTTGACCATTTTCTACTTGGAACCTTGTCACAATGGATTTAGTCGAAGTCGTACCTTTAAAACTATTTTTAAGTTGTTCAATCCATTCACTGGGTTTTAATTTAAGCTGCACCGACTGTGGCAAGCAAAAATAGGCGGCTTCATCGTAAAAATCAGGCGCTTTGTCACCAAAACCCATAAACGGCTTTAGCTCTCCAGAATCAAAAGTCACAGGTGATGATTCAACAGTCTCACCTATGATTTTCAGATTTAATAAACTTTCTAAGTTTTGCAAACAGCGAATGGAAGATTGAGTGCTTGGATAAAATGGTAAATGTGGCCTGCTAAGCCAGCCTCCGATATGATCACCGGATTCAAGTAAGATAACCTTTTCCGTTTCTTGTGATAAACGGTTGGCGATAATAAGTCCTGTTAAGCCGCTTCCGACAATTACATAATCATAAATCATTGCGAAATCCTCACTTTAGCTAGGAATCTTGGCAAGTAGATTTCTGTATTTAGCTAACGCATTTAATCAATAGTCGCAAAATTAAGCGTACAAAGGGTTTCAAGAAATTTTTTTTGTCTAAAAATTCAGCGAACCGAGGAGAATAGCGATAATAGTTAATGATAAAAACTCGGCCCCAAAGCGATTTTTTTAAATAATTTTCTCGGTAGTTTCTTAAAATTTGTACTTCGCAAGCCAACGGAGATTCAAACGCAGAGGTCGCGATGAAGCAGCGAGGTCTTTCATTGGAGGCCATTTTTAAAAAGTTTTTTATTACGCCAGGATGCTTGGCTTGCTTAACGAAAGACTCTGCTCGTTTGATGATATCTGGAAAAATAGGAGTAAATTTAACGAACAATGCTAACTGCCTGGCGGCAATTTGTTGCCGTTCTCCGTATTTATCACTGGTATCGTAAATTCTTAAAAGATCCCAGTAAACGGAAGTGACAATTGTTAGCTCTTCCGTTCTGGCCGAGTCTTTGAAGTTTTCAGGTGATAAACTTTGACCTTTTTCAACTGCAAATACAATTTCCAGAATTTTTAAGTACTTTTCGTAGGCAACAGCGGCCTCTGAGTACATTTTTTGACCCATCATCTGGCGACCATTTTTTACCAATGAAACTCGGCTTTTCCAAAGTTGTAGCCGATGTTGTTCTTTGGCTTTTTCTTGCGCTAAAAGAACTCCTCCACTATTCGAGCTCGCTGTTTTTCTTAAATCAGTCAGGCAAGACATGCAAACCTGGGAAGATACGCTTTCGCCTAGCTCACCTAGTTTTTGAGACAAATTGGCATCGACCATATGAAGATCTAGAACTTGTAAACCACAGCGGGGACAATTTACCATTTTTTTATTATAGCTTAAATCAAGTGAAGAGGGTCAATATCAACTATTATTCTGGATCTTGTTGGAATCCACTTTTCATCACCCATGAGTTTTTTTATAAAGCTTTGAAGGGCAGGACTTCCTTGGCCTTTAATTAATAAGTGGTACCGATATTGATTCTTTAATTTAGCAATGGGTGCTTCAGCAGGACCTAAAATTTCAAGACTTTCGTACTGTGAAAATTGTGATTTCAAATTAAGTGCCCTTTGACTGACAGTGGTTGCAAGATCTCGGGCTGTCATTCGGTCAGGTGATTGTATGCGTAGGCTAATAAGTCTTCCGTGAGGTGGATAAAGTAATGCTTTTCTGTAGGTCAGTTCGCTTTCGACAAAACCTTCAAAATCATGATGAATGGCAAATTTTAAGCTTTCGTGTTCAGGGTTAAAAGTTTGAATCACAACTTGCCCAGGATTTCCAGAATCATCCAGATGCCTGCCAGGCCTTCCACTCATTTGTACGATCAATTGGAAATTTCTTTCATTCGCTCGAAAGTCAGGCAAGTTAAAACCAATATCTGCTAATACCAATCCAACAAGTTTAAGTTTGGGAAAATCCAGTCCCTTTGCAATCATTTGTGTACCCACAAGAAGGTCAGCTTTTCCTGTTTCAACATCATGTATGAAATTTTCTAAATCTTCTCGGTTTTGAATTTCATCTCGGTCGGCTCTGATGACAGTTTTGCCAGGAAATAGTTTTTTTAATTCTTGCTCTAGTTTTTCAGTGCCGAGGCCAACAGGTGACATTTCTCCAATTTTACAAGCCGAACAATTTTCTTTTAGGTTTTCATGATAATCACAATAGTGACACACCAAATGAGACTTTGAATGTAAGGTCAGGTTAATATCGCAATTGGGGCATTCGATGGAATGACCACAAGAATTGCACATCACCACATTGGCCATTCCACGGCGGTTCAGAAATAAAGCCGCCTGAAAGCCATCATCTAATACTTTCGAGATTTTATCATACAGGGATTTAGACAACCAAGAAGGTAGAACCAATTGGTGATCTTGAGGTTTTGCTTTTTCTTCACGAAGGTCGATCACTTCGACTTCAGGTAGACCAGATGTATGCACGCGACTTTTAAGTTGATGAAGGTGATATTTACCAAGCTTAGCATTGTGCCAACTCTCTAAACTGGGAGTTGCTGAACCTAGGATCACTTGGCATTGATGAAAGTGGCCCAACATGACAGCTGCATCACGGGCGTGATATTTAAGTTTATCATCTTGTTTGTAGGAAGGCTCGTGTTCTTCATCCACAATAATAAGACCTAAATTTTCTTGAGGGCAAAACAGGGCAGATCTGGCCCCAATCATAATTTGCTTTCTGCCCTCTACGATATCCCACCAGTGGTTGGTTTTTTCCCTGGGAGTCATTTGTGAATGAAAGGCAGCGATCTTATCGCCAAATCTTTTTGCGAATCTTTGAATAAGTTGCGGAGTTAAAGCGATCTCAGGAACCAAAACAATGGCTGATTGATTTTGCTTCAATGTCTTTTCTAATAAATTGAGGTAAATTTCTGTCTTACCTGATCCAGTCACTCCATGTACCAAATGGGTATGAAATCCTTTGTAAGATTTAATTTCTTCAAGACACTTTTTTTGCTCAGATGTTAATTCAGGTGCATAATCTTGAGCTAACTGAGGGACAACTTCTGTTCTTTTGCTGACCCTGTTACTTGTTTTTTTTTCTAAAGCAGGTCTGGAAAGTTCGGCTACCAAACCAAGTGGGTACTGATAGTACTCTGACAACCAAGTGAGCCATTTAAAAAAAGGCTGCGACATCTCGGGGAGTGAAGGGTCAATGTCAGAAACGGATTTTAGATTTTCTTTTTCATAAATTTCAGCAGGCCCAAGAACAAGACCCAGTGTGCTTCTTTTGCCCAGTGGAACATGAACCCACTGACCCGGCTTAAGCGAAAGTTCAGATAAATAAGTTAAGGGCTCTTTGATAGGAGCGTGAACTGCAATCTTCCAATGTTGCTTAGGGATCAACGAAACCTCTTGTAAAACTCTTGCGAAGTTTGATCAATCAGGTGGTCTTTGAAAAAGTTTTGGCTATCTTCAAGGCCTTTAAGTTGGAAAGTGCCCGCAGGCCATTTTTTCAGAGCTACGCTTATGGTTTTAATTCGAGCTGATCGATCAGCCCAATTGAGATTAATTTCTTGAGGATGATAAAGACCTCTGGGGTAAGTTTGAAAGGCCTCTGTACGAGCTTCAACACCATTTTCAAATCTTACTTTTCGTATAACAAATCGATCTTGTTCAATCCATAAATAGGGCATCAACGAGTTTGAATCTTCGGCTGTTTTTTTACCCAAACCATAAGTGATGACACCTTGTGCGCGATTGAGCCTTGCGAGATCTAAATTTCCGGAAGCAGTCGAAAGAACTTGAAGATTGGTAAAATAGGCTGACAAATTTTCCACATTTCTAAAATGAAAAATTCTTTCTGCGTGCTCAATGGGTAATTTGGAAATTTCATTTTTTTTGTTCGAGATGATCGCTTTTTGGCCATTCACATACAAAATATGCATCTTTCCTTTTTTAGTACTATCTAAGGGTTCGATGGTGACCTTGAACATTCTTTCGTTTTCAATTTTCCAAGTTTCTTTTAATGGTAAGGATTCAGGATTATTAAAGTGGACTTCTTTGATGATTTCGTAACCGCCAGAGCCTGAGTTTTCAGTTAACTTTTGAAAAATCACTTTAGTTGGCGGGATGTAGGCAAAAGAGAATTGAAAGAAAAATAAATAAAATAGGACCAACTTCATTTGCGACTCCAAGGTTGTGTGAGGTCTTTCAAATATTTTTTAAATTCAGTTTCAAGAGCAGGATTTTTAAGAGCGAGTTCGACGGTGGCTTTTAAATAACCCAATTTGTCACCGGCATCGTAGCGCTGAGAAGTAAACGTCAAAGCTTCAAGACCTTTTTTATTAAGTAAGCTTTTCATGGAATCAGTTAATTGAATTTCTCCATTGAGGCCTGGTTTGCCTGACTTAAGTTCTTCGAATAATTGACTATCAAAAACGTAGCGGCCTGCAAGTGCCATTCGGCTTTTGACTTGTTCTGGTTTTGGCTTTTCAACAACGGAAAGGACTTTGTGCCTGTGATCGCTTATCTTTTCAACTTCTGCAATTCCGTATTTAGAAACATCTTCGTCAGATACTTGCATGATAGAGACGGAAGAAATTTGATTTTCTGAAAAGTTTTTCACCAACTGAGCTGTCACACTGGGTGAGCCATCTTGTCCAATGGTGATTTCATCACCCAAAAGAACAGCGAAGGGTTCATTGCCGACAACGGGCTTACCACAGTAGACCGCATGACCCAGGCCCAAGGCTTGTTTTTGCCTTATGCTAATAATGTTAGCCACATTGCGGATCTTGAGTAATCGATCCAGCAAATGCAGTTGCCCGGTTTGTGCTAATTTGTCTTCGAGCTCGAAGGAGGTGTCGAAGAAATCTTCAATGGCATGTTTGCCTCGACCCGCGATGAGAACAATATCTTCGATGCCTGCGTTAACGGCTTCCTCGACGACATAAAGGATTGTGGGTGCATCAACGAGATTAAGCATTTCTTTTGGTACAGTTTTAGTGGCGGGTAAGAACCGAGTTCCTAGACCAGCGGCTGGTATAATGGCTTTCTTTACTTGAGACATACTTAAGTCTTCTCAAACGTTTCATTTTTAGACAAGTAAGAGATTGTTGGCAGCGAAGTGCTGACCTGTGTTAGCATAATTAGACGGGGGAAGTGGATGACAAATCGTCACTTTGGTCTTCTTTTAGGTATAACAATTGTACTTTTCACTTTTCAAAACTGTGGTCGCACGGGTTTTGATACGTCAGAAGATGAAACTCTTCTAAGTGTAAACGGTGTTAATCCTAATTTAAAAAATTCCAATCCTGTTGCTTTTGATGTGGGTCTCGACACCATCAGCTATAATTCATGTGTTCCCAGTGTAAGAACAGCCCCGGGCTACTTTACAATTAAGGGAACTGCCAGTGGCGCACGTGGAGGCGCTCGTTTGTCACCAGATTTTCTAACCACATCGGCTACACAGTTGAGACCTATTCTAGGCAATGCCGAAGTACTGGATGTTCAATATAAAGAATTAATCGAAGACATGAACGAAGGTATCGAGTTGCAAGCTGCTTTCCGCTCGACAACAGATCTTCAGGCGACCTACGTAGGTTCTGCGGCTGAAGGAATCTGGGGCCAAATGGATTTTTTAAGCCATGATTCTTGGCTTACACCTTTGGTTGAATCAGCCAGAAGGCGTGGAAACCAGTTTGTGGGTTATAGCTCTCGAGCTCCATCAAACAAATCTAAGTTTAACTTTAGTTTCAATCAGGATTTTGGCAACGGCAGTGATTACTTCAGTGGTTTACTCGGCATTCAAGGTTTCAGAACCTGTTTATCCCAGGGTTGTCAGGGCTTTGGCCGTTTCAATATGGCCATTGGCTTTTCTGAACCCAGCAATACCAAATTGATCAGAGGACCCGCTTCCAGCACTGCAGCTCAGTTGTTGGCGTATGGTCGCGGATATCAGTTACAATTTGGTCACCCCATGGATCCCACTGCAACTAATCCCAATCAAGTCTTCACTGATCACGGTCCAAGAGCTGTGAAAGGTATCATCGAATATGACTTAAGAACGCAAAACCAAGTTTTAGAAAATGGTTCACCCACTCGTTGGTCATGCTCTGAGATTCCAATCATGAGCCCGAATACCAGAGGAGCACCGGCCGATCCTCAAACCTCGAGCCGAGATCAAGCCAGCATTGGCAGTCCCGCACTTTGTAATCCTATGTCCGGTGATTTTGCGAGAACCAATTTCTCTGCTTTAAATCTTGCCAAGATCCGCGAGATTTTACCTCCTGAAAGCTGGCAGATTGGATACCAAGTGACTTCAAGTGGTACTCGTTTATGTGCAATTCCTGTGGGTTTTGACTGCTACCCCAATGAGCCCTACCAAAATTCTGGAGGCTCAGTGTCGTATCCTTACTACGTTTCTTACCGCCCTAATCAGGCCTGTGTCACCGAAGACAATCTGGCGGTATCACTTATGGGAAACAATGCTTTCAACCGAGTTTGCGGGCATTATATTTCTGTTTGCACAAAGCAGCCATAATAGCGAAATAATTTGAAACTCAGCTAAGTGTTGATCATGATCAATACATGAGATTTTTAATTTTGCTTTTAACAGTTCCCATGATCGGTTTAGCCTTTGAAACCAGAAGCTCCGTGTCCCTTGGCACCGGCGGAGCAGGGGTTGCAAGCCTTGAAGCCGGTGAAGCCTCTTTCACAAATCCTGCTTCCATTATGCACCTCAAGGGACGACAGTTTTTTTCCACAGTTCAATCTGATTTATTTGCATTAAGCTTGATAGAAAATGATAGATCTTCTGCGCTTCCTGGAGCTTTTAGTTATGCAAAAAGAAAGGAAACGGAAGCCTTTGGTTTTAGTTTAGCTGATTTTGCATTTCGAAATTTTGCTATTGGTGCGACCCTTAACTACTTTCAGCTCACACCTAAAAATAAAGATTTTATTCAGCAAAAACGAGCTACGACATTTAATGGAACTTTGGGAGTTTCGTGGAATTTCAGTCGACAATTTGGTGTGGGTGCTAGTTTCGATAATATTTCAGATATTCCTCAGGAATTTGCAACTCTATCGGGTGTATCGCCTCGAACCAGGCTGGGATTGAATTACATCTACAAAGACTGGTTCAGACTTCGCTTTGATGCCGTCACGACAAAAAACAATCGTTTTTCTGAGCTCACACCTCAGGGTGGTTTTGAGTCCTATTTCGGTCAATGGGTCATCGGGCGCGTGGGTTGGTCCCAAATCCCTGGTTTTGATGACAGTTGGTCGGCCGGGTTAGGCCTTTCTTTACCAAAATTCAAAATCGACTACGCCACCGCCTGGATTTCTGATGAAACCAGTGAAATCAGGCATTCCATTGACTTAGGCTTAGCGTTTTGATAACCACTCATCTCTTAACAAGGGGTATCCATGGCATCTAAAACTAGAAAAACTAAAATTATCCGTAAAAAGAAAGCCGCTCGCATGGGAACCAAGCGTAAAGCCGCTTTACGCAGCAAAGGCACAACGCCTAAGAAAAAAGATCTTTTCGGCGATTAATTCTGACCCACTCGGCGACGTAACAGGGCAGGCATCTCTTGAGGTCCGCCCTTTAAATCCCACTGGAAGGGTAACTCGACCCAACCTTCTTGACCTGGAAAAAACTTCCACTGCTTCAAGGCCTTTAAAGTCTTAAAATCTAAATTTTTATACCCTGTTGATTGCATCATTCTAAAATCTTTTAAATTTCCATCTTGAGTGACAAAAGCTTTAAAAATAACGGCACCGTTGTGGCCTTGCAGCCTTTCTTTAGGATCATAACTAGGTCTGGGGTTTCCTGGCTTTTGTCTTAATTGAGCTAGCGATCGTAACTCACCCGCTGTTTCTGTGGGCGCAGTGGACTCAGCTGATTGACCCTGAGCTGCGTTGGCGGCAGAAACCGCGGCTGCGTTAGCTACCGCTTTCTCGCGAGCTGCGGCTTCAGCTGCAGCAGCTTCTTCGGCTGCTGCTAGTTCCGCTGCTGCTTGGGCTTTCTCTAAGTCGGCTTGCATTTCATTTTGAGCTTTTTCCAATTGCTCGGCTTCAAAGGCCTGAGCAGCTGCAAGTTGTTCATTGAGTTGATTTTTAAGAACTTCAGATTCGTCAACTATGGGCGTTGCGTCCACAGCCGTGGTTGTTTCCTCTAATTGAGGCATTTCAATATCATCCACGTTATTAGCCACTATAACGGGTGTGGCTACTTTAACAGGAGCTGGCGCAGGCTTGGCAACTGCCACTGGTTTTGTTTCGACTGGTTGAGTTTTCGTTTCAGCCACAGGTGCTGGAGCGGCTTCTTGTAAAACTTCTGATTGTACGGGTGCTGAAACGAACGTCGAGGGAGTTCCTGCGGCAAGTTCAATTTCAATCACTTCATCCATAGGCGGAGGAGTCGGCTTCAGCATTAAAATTGTAACAGCTGAAACGGCGTGCAAAAGAATCGAGCCGAAAACAAAGCGGTTAGTAGGTTGTGATTCATTGTTCATAAAATTCCCCTTAACAAGAACAAGCACTTCAATATGGGTGCCGTTTCAACTCAAAACAAAAAGCCTTTCACAAGGTTAACTGTGAAAGGCTTTCATGGTTGATAAGACAATGGGCGCACTATTGAACGGGCGCTGAAATCTTCATTTGATCCTTAAGTCGATGAGGAACGTAAACGGTGCTTCCCGTTTTGTCCGTGCTGTTGGTCATTTGTAGATCTAAAGAGCGATCATTGATGACAGATCTTAAGAATGAAACCGCATCATAGATATTCGAAACCTTATTTTGCCCGATTTTCAAAGTTTTTGTTCCAGTTTCGGCACTTGTGATTTTAGCGTCTAAGTTAAAATACTGATCAGTGTCTTCAGTAGGTAGAAGACTTGCTAAAAATTCTCCGACTAAATACATCTCAAAAATAGGATCTCTTTGTGCAATTCTTAAAGCGTCTAACCTTTGTTGTTCAGAATTATTTTCATCGACAATGGCATAAATTTCGTGTGCTTTTTGCTCTGCGTATGTTCCAAGTCCACTGCCACCATTTTGTGTATCAACTTCTAAATGCATTCTGGCCCTGTTGGGATGATCATCTAAGAATTCGAATAATTTTTGTGCGATGACTGGTTTAGAAAGTCTGCGAATAGCTAGGAACGCAAGTTCTGAGAAGCTATAACGATAGCTTTGATAAATATTTGTCTGTTCAGTCGTGGGAAAAAAGTTGATGATGGCGGGATCGTTTTTGTAATTACCTGGCAAAGTTCTAATTAAACTTTTTCGGATCACATCACCCTCAAAAACTTTTTGAGTTGTATCTTCAAATTGATTTCTTATGACAATGTCACTGATTTTTATGGGTTGACCTGATTCACTCGCCTCAATCAAAACATCGTAATCAAAAAGATAACTGTATTTATTAAGACCAAATAAAGATCCAGTGCCGGCCTGAATGGAAGAGTTATCTAAAATATAATGGCTTTTCTTAAGGTCCGTATCAAAAGAAGTGATGAAACTTGTTAATGAACTGTTTTGCTGATTACCTTTAACAAGGTCACTTAATCGACCTGATAAATTAAAAGACATAGAATTCGCCTGCATGCGGCCTTTAAAATAATTGTAGACTCGTACTTTGTTGAAGGGAATATTTCCAGAATTGTAATTTGGAGCGTCCTCAGCGTTGAGTTTTTCTGCGATTTCAGCTTTGCTTAATAATTCTTTAGCTGCTTCTGTGTCGGTTCCTAAGCCACCAAACAAAACGGCAAAGCCACCTTTTCTTATATTACCAATGATTTGCTCAAGGGCAGATTCGGCAATATCCGTTCGATTGCGAACTTCGTTAAGATCCATGACACCTTCAGTTGAAAACTGATAGAGATAATCTAGCATCATACTATCAATGGGAAGTTTGTTTTTGTAGGCGATGGGTTTAGTGAAAGAAACTCCAAAGCCAAGGGTTAGAAGGTCATTTAATTTATTACTAATTAAATTAAGGGGTGAATCTGTTTTTACGCTAATACCAGCAATCACTTCACCATGATTTTTTAAACCAAAAAACCGAGTTCGAGCGACTTTTTCATTCACTTTAAATAAATCCATAATGAATAAAGCCGATCTTCTAACACCAAGGCTAACTCCAGCATTGCTGCTATTTGATAATGAATCACTTCCAGTTGCAGACAAAGATCCTGTGATTTCAAAACGAAATCCATCACCATTTTTTAATTTTGTTTTTACTTCATTTACATTCAATGGAGTTTGTGTGGGCAGATAAGGCAATGCACGCATGGCATTTAGTTTTGCTCCAGGACCACTAAAAAAACGACTGAATGTTAGCTTTATTTCTCCACCTGCACCCAATGAAAATTTTTGTGCATTTGTTGCATTGGCTTGGATGACCCAAATATCTTTTCTGAGTTGCTCGTCATTACGAAACGCTGGCTCGACGACGTATTGGTAGTAAACTCCAGCATCTATAAATTTTGTATCGATGAGTCTATCAAATTCATTAAAGGTGTAACGAACTTTGAGTTTAGAAAATTCTTTTGCAAGTCTTGATTGTTTCTGCTCGGGTGTGGCTTCTTTTTCACCAGTGATTTCAGCTACCATTGAATTAAATTTTTTGCTTACTTCTGCAACGTAGGGACTTATTTTTCCGTTTGGATCATTGACCTCAGTCATCACCTGATCGAGTGTCACCTGCGAGGCTTCACTTGTTTGAGTCTGAGCTTGCGCGAAAGGAATAAACATAAAAGTAGCAAGTAACGAACCAGTCAATATATTCATAAAAACCTCACATCCATGGCAAGAGTAAGCAAGCCCTGGGCCATATTGAAGTCATTACAAACTGTTAGAATAATGTAAATTTAGGTGAATTACGCATTTTGGGCACTTGTGATTGATAGTTCAACAATTAATTTTCTTCTGAATCAATCAATAATTCATTGGGAACAGACCCTGCCAAAACGGCTGCTGATAATTTTTGGTGATCTTCATGGCCAAGCAAATGTTTGATCTGTTGGAAGGGAAGAGGGTCTGGATTTTTAATCTTTGATTGCTTGTAAGCGATGATTCTTTTGGCGTTTGAATGAATGGATTCTTCTTTTAAATGACCTTGGACACTGGCCTCAAGGGCCGCTTCCATGGCAACGGGTGGAGCTTCATGGTCATTACAATAAAGTAGAAAATCAATTCCGATTTGCAAGGCACGGATTGCAATCTGTTGAGTCGAATGATGTTTTGTAAGTGCTTTCATTCCTAAATCATCAGTCGTTATGAAGCCTCGGTAGCGGCAATTTTCTTTAAGAATTTTTTTAATAAAAATTTCAGATAAAGTGGCTGGGTATTGAGGATCAATAGATGGAAATAAAATATGGGCCATCATTACTAAATCAGCTCGTGATTTAAATGCTTTTTTAAAAGGCTGAAGTGACGAGTTCTCTAAATCTTGAAGTGTCATATTTTCAATTGGAAGATCTTCGTGACTATCAATTAAAGTATGGCCGTGTCCGGGAAAATGTTTAATACAAGGTACGACATCAGCTTTTATAAATCCACGTACTAAAGCCGATGCATGCTTCGAAACTAAATTAACATCATGACTGATGGCACGGTCACCAATGACGGTGTTTTTCGGATTTGAATAAACATCAATGCAGGGTGCAAAGTTAAGGTTGATTCCCAGAGCTTTTAGTTCAACACCAATTCTGTGCATCACATGGAAGGAAACAGTTGGATTATCGATGTCACCTAATTTTTTAAGTGGTGGCCAAACTGTTAGCGGTGCGCGAATGCGAGCCACTCGTCCGCCTTCTTGATCAATGCTAATAAATAAAGGGGCTCGGTCTGGCATGTGATGTCTTAACGCAGCTATTTCGCTGCATAACGAATGGACTTGTTCAGGGGTTGAAATATTTCGGCCAAATAAAATGACACCACCGATATTATTATCAATGATAAATTTTTTTTCATCCGGCTGCAGAGTCAGCCCTTTTAATCCAATAAAAAAATGCTGACCCAGTGAGTGTCGGATCAAGGACCCTCCACCTTTTTATCATTTTTAGGGCTGATCATAATACCTTGTCCTGCAGGGAAACCTTCTTGTTTGCCTCCATTGACAGGTGCTTTTGATTCCTGATTTTTAAAGTACTGGGACACAACATTTTTTTGTCCCATGGGGACAGATCCAAAAAGAGATTTTGCAACGGATTCTGGTAAACCAATAGTGCCAATGGCATCAGCAGGTTTTGCAACCAATTCTGAATTCAGTCGAGCATCGGGAACCACCGTAGCTAAAGCTTCACCTTTGTCATTCATATAACTTATGAACAAACTACTTTTAAAAGTATTCTCTACTTTAAATGCGGCAAATCCTTTGTACTTCTCTTCACTTAAAACCTTTGCAGTTCCTTGTTCGACAACGGCGTCTTCTTCTGCGACCGCACTGTATTTAAATTGTGAGTTGGTTTGTATTCCAGTGGGCGAACGGAGAATGCGGTAACTTAAAAATGTGCTTAGAAAAACATCGGAATCAATATCTCTTTTAGAGGTTGTGGTTTTCCCACCGTTAATAGTTTGGTTAATTGTCATTTTGGTTTTGTCTTTAGTGGTCTTACCTTTTTTGAATTGAACATCAAAGATTTTAGAGTCTTTGCCAACAAGGCCTGTGTATTTGTAACTGACTGGGGTCATGAATTCATCAGCTTCAGCGACTGCAGCAAGACTTTCTAATATTTCAGTGCCACCGCTTGAAAGTTTGGTCAGTGTCGTGGAATAAAACTTCTTTGTTTTAGTATCAAACTCGTAGCGCACCAAAGAAAAACCAATTTGCTTTTCAGCAGAATTAATTTTGTAATAACCTTCAAATAAAATATCTTTTGCTAGTGTGACTTGTGAAAAAATAAGAGTTAATAATAGAATGCGGACCATTGTCGAGTCCTCCTGCTGAGTTAATAAATTATTCTCTCTAGTCTTCCCAAAGACGTCAAATTTCTTTCTTGGATTCTTAGCGACCTAAGTCTATTGCCAATCAATCACTGCAAGATTTTTTCTTCATTTAGGTTCACAATTAAAGCTCTATGAAGTTTCGATTGGTTAGAAATAACAAAGGCCAAGTGGCCATTTTTATTGCACTTTTATTTCAAGTCCTGTTTTTATTTTTTGCCATGATCATCAACGTGGGACTACTTGTTCATCACAAAATTAATCTTCAAAACTCTGTGGATATCGCAGCCTATTACGGGGCCTCCAAACAAGCTGAAGTGATGAACGCCATTGGCCACGTGAACTACCAAATCAGACAAAGCTGGAAGCTTCTGACTTGGAGGCACCGAGTATTAGGCTCTGCTGGTGCGGAAGGTGTTGGTAATACTCCTATTGATAAAATCAGAGCCAATCCCAGCTCATTAGATGATATTGAGGCAGGAATTAATACACCGATTTCACCGACCTATCGATTACCAAGATTCTGCATTGCTTACGATCCTCACGAGTTAGACGATGGACGTCCTTCCAATGAAAACTCGTGTAGAAATTTACACCAAGCTACGCGAGTGAATCTTCCTAACCCCAATGTATTATCGATTCCAGGATTCTTTAATTTTGGAGCCGTGGTGGCCAGTGCCATTGCAAGCTCTATCACTAATATCAATAGGCGCTGTGATTATGTAGGTTCACTGAATTATGTTTACGGGGGAAAATTTATTTTAGCTCACATAAAGGATGTCGAGCAGCGAGCTCACTTAATTAACTATCTTGCGACCGGATTGAGTGTTGAGGATGACAATTTTTATGAGATTGAAGGCGGCTCTGCCAAAGATGGAATTGAAAAAACCCTAAGAAAAAATTTAACTGATGCCAACCGTGAAACTGTGAGCTTTCGGGTTCTGAACGGTTTAGCTCAAGATTCTTGTCGAAAAACCAATACTCCCATCGGAAGCCGTGAGCTCAGAAACGACACTCCACCATGGTTAGTACCCGTGGAAGTTTATCCTGTTTGGCGGTATTACGATTGCAGCGGTGAAGGTCTTAACATTGATCAAAATGCACGGCACTTATCAGCTGATCCACAAAATGAACCGGCTAGTTTAGCAAGAGCAGGTTCTGCTTTACAAAATGCATATACCGAGATGAATCCTTTTTTAGGGCCAAGGCCCATTTTGATCGGCTTTGAAAAGGACCCTTGGTGCATGGCTTATGTGGGTGTCAAAGCAGAAACCAGTCCAAGAATTCCTTTTATGCCGTTATCCAATGTGATTCTGACCGCAGAGGCATATTCGAAACCTTTCGGAGGTAGAATTGGTCCTTGGTACACCAACAGATGGGATCAAGGTCAGTCAGGTGAGAATCGAATCACAAGTACTTTTAACAATCCTGCTATCCCTGGTAAAACAGAACCTCGTGGTGGTGTTCGAGTTCTTGATGTTCAAGGTATTCCAGGTCTTGATGACCCAGCTTGGGCTGCGAATATTTCACGGTTTCCGGGGGATACATTAGGATGGGCCTCTGAACGAGTGCTGGCTTTTTTTCACAAAATGCTAAGAGTGAATTCGGTGGGTGATTCTACAAGTAGCTATGTCAGAGCTTATGATGGAAGTGCTTTACCATTTCCTGTGGGAACTGATTTTCGCCCTAGTTTAAGATACTATGAAGATATCGGGAGTGTACAAAGTTTTAGCCGAGACGGAATTAGAGATCAGCTGACGTGGGATAAATCAACAAACACGGCACCTAAATTAAGACTCGCAGAAATTGCAGCCATCGCTCCTGATTTATTTGATATGGCTTATTATTCAATTGATCCAGATTTCTATAATAACTACTTTGTGAAAATTCAAAGACACATCAATGTGAGAGACGGATTCAATCCAGAAAATGCACTATTAAGTGATTTAGGATCTCGATTTCGATCCACTCAAGAGGCTGAAAGATTTAATGTCTTCGATCAAATTAGAATTCAAAGAATGACAGGAATTCCTGAATCCCTTAATTCACAAGTTTCTATGCCCTATGTTGTAAAAAATCCTGCGCATCTTTTAAACTCTTGGTCCATCGACAGCATCACAGATTTTTCGACGAACACTCGAAATTTTGGTGAATGTACAACACCAGATTCTGTGCGTGCGGGATCGCCCTACGAACAAACTGCCTATGATCGACCATTAGCTCCTGCCACCACAGGAAATTGCATCTTAGGAGGCCGCGTAGGTTACTCTGTCAAACTAGTAGCCAAAGATCATTTGCTCGACAGCAATTTAGAATTGGGCGGCACTGGTGTTTCGGGCCGTATTCGCAATCAGCCAGATGAAGATTGGTAGTATCTCATTTTGAGACTGTTCAAGTGAAAACTTTATCTTGGCTCATAATCCGTCGATAATAATAAGATCAAGGGGTGGATATGCTTATTCAGCGTATTTTCTGGGTTTTATTAACATTTTTTCCGAATACGGTTTTGGCTGACGTTGACGAAGCAGCAATCTTGGCTCAGCAAACAGCAATTACTGGTAAGCTAGAAACTCAAATGAGTGGAATGCTTATGCCTGAACCATTACCTGAATTGTTAAGTGTTGCAGGAACTGTTGAAACAGCTGGTAAGTCTTTTACAGCAGCAGCATCAAGAGCTAGCACGATGTGTCTTGAGTCCACATCACCAGCATTAATTGGTCTGGTTTCACAGCACGGTGTTGTTCTACAAGGACTTGGAACAATGCTCAGGGGAATGTCTGATCAATGCAGTGAAACAGGAAAAGTGATTGGACTTGCCAACGCAGCTATCGGAGCCTTTCAAGCTCAGTGTGGCACTGTGCAAGCTTTGTGTTTAACTTCTTCGGCCACCTTAACAACAAGTGTAACTGCTTATTTGACTGCAGCAGAAGCAGCTTTTGCTCAGAAAACGGCACTTTCCCAAATGGGTGACGCTTCAGCCGCAGCCATGTTATCATCATATAAAGCTCAAGTTGTAAATGCCACGGCAATGAAGGCAACAGCAGCAGAGACAAAATTACTTTGTGGAAAATATAAGATTCAACTTATGCAAGCGGCAACGGCAGGTGCATTGGGTATCGCTGAAGTTATGAAATCAAGTAAATGTGCAGAAAAAACAGCATCGGCCGGCATCGATTGTACCGATCCGAAAAATGCATTCTACAATCAAAAAAATTGTCGATGTTCGCGTAACGAATTAACAGCTGCGGAATGCCAGAATATCACAGTCGGTGATGGTAACGGAATCTCGGGCCCAAAAATAGAATTGGGTGGTGATAGCAGTGCCTCTGTTGTTGATAACGGCTCTGGTGGCGGAAATATTTACGGGGTATCACAATCAACTAAGGGTGGAGGCATCGATGGTTCGGGTGGTGGAATGCCTGGTGCACCTGTTGGTGGTGGCGGCGGTGGAGCAGGTGCCAGCAGTGGTGGCGGTGGAGCTCAAGATGGTGCGCCTACATTTGGTCGACGACTCAATACTAATATTTTAGGTGGTGGTTCTGGCGGCGGTGGTGGCGGTGGTTTTGGCAGTGGTGCTGGCTACGGTGAAGATGCAAGCTTAAAAGCTTACGCTCCTGGTGGTGCTAAAGATGCATCAAGATCAGTAGCTGCTGAAGTTGCTAAACAAGTGACTAATCCTGGTGGCCGTACAAATTGGGAAAAAGTGAAGAATCGCTACACTGAAAACATCAGAAATCTGCAGGGTAGATAATATGAAAAATGTAATTATAGCTATTTTGTTAGTAAGTTTTATTTCAGTGGATGCCTTTGCGGGAAAAAAAGAAAGAGCTAGGCGCCATGGTACTATGATCGGTCAGCAAACTGGGGATGCGATTTCTAAAAATTCTCAAGCGAATACCGGTGTACAACAAACGGATTACGATTCAATCAAACAATCTTCTGTTGATAATGTTAATAATGGTCAAAAAGGTCAAACCGTTGCTTACTTGATGGCGGGTGGACTGGCAGTTATGGCAGCACGGTACTATGGAATGTGCGGAGGTTGGAATTTGGCGGCTTGTGCAGCCGGTGCTGTTTTAGCTGCTATGGCTTTGAGTGCAAATAAATCTGGAAAAAGTTTTGATGCGCCTAATGCAGATTCCTGGAACAACGTTTGCCAATACAGTGCAGGTGGATGTGGAAATATGCCGAATCCTTACAAAGCGGCAGTTGATTATAATGGTAAAGATAAAGCTCTAAAAGAAGCAGAGGATTTTAACAAATCAAAGGGTGTAAGTGTTGATGCGAGCTCTGGAATCGTAAAATTTCCAGATGGCAAAGAAGTGAACATGAATGATCCTTCTTCCATGAGTGCGGCATTAGGCCCTGATATGACAGCTAAAATTATGGGATCCGTAAAAAGCTTAGAGCAAGAAGCTTTGCAAAAGGTTTCTAAAATGGAGCCTTCTTCATTAAATGCGGCTTACGGTATGGGTGGCTCTGGTGAATTCACGGCTGGTGCTGGATTTGATGATGAAACAGCTGCAGGCCTTGGCGTTGCTGGCTTAGCGATGAATAAGCGAAAACCAGCCCAGGTTTCTGGGTTAACTAAGAATTTCAACGGTGAACCTGTGGGTGTTGCTGGAGATAATTTGTTTTTGATCATGAATCGTCGCTACAAATTAAAGAGTGATCAAAAATCTTTTTTTGGTGCTGAGTTCAGTCAATAATTAAATCGTTGATGAAGTCTTCATCTTCGAAGCTTAGATTTTGATCGATAATAATATTTTCTAATACGCAGTTTTTAAGCTGCGTGTTTTTTCCAACAATAACAAAACCCTTCGTTACGCAGTTTTCTATTTTTGACGACTTACTTTTTATAAGCACTGATTTTTCAGTTTTAACTATTTCAAAGTCTGGAAAGAAAGTGTTTAACGTTCGGTTCACTTCGGCAATGTCGTCAGTCATGGATTGAAGCTTTTGAATGGCTGATTGAGTCGCTATTAAATAATCAGCTAAGTTTCCTGTTTCATGCCAATCACAATCAATATTCAAGATTTCTACTTTTTGCTTATCCTTCATTGCATTTACTAATCCATCATAAAGAATATTGGATTCCACATGATCAGGAAGGTAGGAAAAAATCTTTTGATTAAGAACTTGGCAACCTAAAAAATGATAACAATTTTTTGCCCCCACAGGTGCTTCTTTTCCGAAACCAAGGACTTGATTTTTTTCATCAGTCCAGACGCCACCAAATTTTGTTCCAGCCAAAGGGTGCTCGGTCACTAGAAGTGTACTTAGTGGCTTATTTAATTTGTGTTGGTTAAGCATTTTTAAGAAAATTTTTTTTTCTGTGGAAATAATGATTTCATCAGAATTCAGTAAAAATAAATATTCTTGATCCTTAAAAAAATTTTCGGCTTTTTTTAATCCCCCACCACTACCAAGCAGTAAATCTGTTTCGTTTGAAAACTCAGTGGGTAAAAGAGTTTGCATTTTATATAGCTTTGTCACTTCACTAGGCAGATGAAAAGTATTAACAACGACTGAATTAACACCTGCATCCTTAAGAGCTAGTAATGAAAAATACCCCATAGGTACACCTAAAAAAGGTAAAGCAGGCTTTGGTATTTTCTTGGTATGAGGATAAAAGCGTGTTCCTTGGCCGGCGGCCAAAATCATCGCCTTCATAGTTTTTCATAATCCTTTTCAAGAGACCCTGAATCCAGTAGTAAATCAGAAAATAATTTGTACTGACTGAATTGGTTTAAACTTTTGAGCACTCGTTTTAATGTGGGAGTTAAATACTTCAAATACCTTTTATCGTTTCTTTGATGATAGAAACTTGCAAAACTTCCGCAGGCCTTAAAGCATCTTTGAATGGATTGAATTTCATAGATATGCTGAAATTCACCAGCTGAATAGGTGTAGGGAAGTTGATTTTTAGTATTTTCTAAATAGTAGCTAATCAGTTGCTGAGCCATTTCATCAGACATATCCACATAGGAGTCTTTAAATAAAGAAACCAGGTCATACTGAATAGGACCCATACGGGCGTCCTGAAAATCAATGACACACATTTTGTTCAATTTGATCATCAAATTTCTTGAATGGTAATCCCTGTGGCATATCACCTTGGGCTGTTGATGAAGTGTTGTGCAAATATCTGTAAAGATACTTTGAATTTCTTTTTTTTGTGCTTCTGTCAGTTGAAATTTTAAAACCCCTAAAATGAGGTTATCAAGACCGTAGTTCATTTCCCATAAAAGCTTTTCGGTATTAAATTCGATATCAAAAGCTGTGCATTTGGAACGATCTAAAGTGGATTGGCAGTGAATCTTAATTATTTCATCTAATGCCATTTTGTAAAACAGCATCCGGCCTTCGGTGTTTTGGCTTTCCCAGTATTTTCTTTCTAAGGTTAAATCACCTAGATCTTCAAGTAGAACAAGTCCTTGTTCAGGAGATTGCGCAACTACTTCTGGAACATGGACTCCATTTTTATGAAAGTGATTCAGTACACTTAAGAACGGGTAGTTTTTGGGATCAAAAGGTTCCCAGCACATCAGCACCCAAGATTCTTTGTCGTGCACAGCACGGAAGTATCTTCGATTGGATGCATCACCTGCCAATGGCAACAAAGTAGGTGAATCCTGAGCGATGGCTCGACTTACAAATTCGTAAAGATGAGGTTCTATTCCAGACATAGATTAAGTCTGGCAGAACCTCGTTCTGGATTCAAGAGCCGAAATACATCATTTCTAGAACATCTTTAAGCATGTTTTTTTCAATGGGCAATCGATCCACTGAAAATTCATGATCTTTCAAAAATTCATGCATTTCTGAACTGATCAGTTGCGCCTCAAGTAATTGGTAAGAAGGTCTAGAGGAAGTGAAAATCAGCAAAGCACCCGATTGATCTTGCTTGAGATAATCCAGGATGACTTTTTCTAAATCCAAACTCAGACCAAGTTCAAGATTAACAGATAAAGTAGAGCCACTTAGCGCCAAAATATCAGCCCCTGATTTTAATTGTGTTGAAATGTCTTGAATAGGCAAAAGACTAAAGTTGTTAGAAATCTCGTGGATTTCCATACTAATTTTTTGCACTCGAATGGCTTGATGACCAAAAACAAAAATCAACTTTTTATGATCATGATGTTCAGCTTCTGCTGTCATCGTTTTTTCGATTTCTAAATTGTGGATGGTGCGCTCGAGATGTTGAGAATAAAGCTCAGGCTCAAGAATCATACGAATCAGTTTTGATACGTGCTTCTGCTGATCCAATGAAAGATCTAAAGCTTGATGAACCATTCCGAATCCCAAAAATATGTCTTTAACATAAATTGGAACGTAGAGGTCATCCCCCCGGATGACCATCTCCGTACTTGCCTCGGCCTCGACGGCTGCAAGCTTTCGAATTGAGAACCCCTTACCATAGCGGTCTTTAATCATGTCGTTTAGCTTTTCAAGCATAAACCATCCCCCCTCGCTCAAAACTCAAATCACTTTCGTGTGTTGCAATGAGCGTTTGGAAATATCATATCCAATTCCTGTGCCGTTGTTGGGCTCTGGATTTTTAGAAAAAAAGAAGGCTCAGTTTGATTTAAATCATAACTGAGCCTTGAATTTGAAATTAATTTAGCACTGTCGAAAACTCTAACTCTGTTGTTAGTTGTGTCGACTGAGAGTTTTTTTCAAACTCTCTTATCTTGCAAGCTTACGTTTATCGAGACCGTATTTTTCAACTTTCATGATCAAACCAGCACGGCTAATACCAAGTTCTTTTGCTAGTTTTGATTTATTCCAACCGGTTCTTCGTAAACCTTCACGGATCATATCGCGCTCGAGGTCTTCTAAAGCATCTTTAAGCTTACCTTGCAGCCTTGCACCTTGAACTTTCGTTTTTTCAGCTGACTCCATGATTTTTCCAGATAAATGCTCAGCCATAAGCTTCGTTTCTTCACCAGCCAATACAAATAATCTTTCAATTTCATTTTGCAGCTCTCGCACATTTCCAGGCCATGCATAATCATAAAGCTTTTCTAAAGCACGCTTTGTTAAAACTTTTTTTGCAGCATTGGGGTGTGTATCATGAAGTTTGGCTAAGAAAAAATCCACTAGATAAGGAATATCTTCTTTTCTTTCACGAAGAGGAGGCACGCGAATGTTGATAACATTCAATCGGTAGTACAAGTCTTCTCGGAATGTGCCTTGCTCGACCATTTCTTTTAAATTTCTGTTTGTAGCGGCAACAATTCTAACATCCACTTTTCTTGTTTCGGTAGCACCCACTGGCGTGAAAGTTCCTTCTTGCAGCACGCGAAGTAGCTTCACCTGCATAGTGGGTGAAGTATCACCGATCTCATCCAGGAAAAAAGTTCCTTTATCAGCCATTTCAAATAAACCTTTTTTGTCTTTCAAAGCACCCGTAAAGGATCCTTTGACGTGACCGAAAAGTTCTGATTCTAAAAGATTGTCATTGAATGCAGAACAATTCTGAATAACAAATGGCTTATCTGTTCTATGTGAATTGTAGTGAATGGATTTTGCAATCAATTCTTTACCTGTTCCGTTCTCACCTTGCACAAGTACCGTTGAATCAGCACCTTTGATTTTATCAAGCAAAGCATACAAAGATTGCATAGGCTTTGATTTACCAATCATGTTGTCGTATTTAAATCGATTGCCAAGTTCTTTATTCAGCTCTTGAATTCTTGTTTCACGAGAAGAAATTTCTAAGTGTAAAGTCACGATTTCTTGAGACACGAGCTCACAAAGCTCACAGAAATGAGATCTTTCATAATCGCTTAGGCACTTTACTTTTCCCATGCCTTTTTCGATCATGTCATTGGATAAACCAAAGGCTGCCCAACGCTCTCGGATTTCGCTGAATCTTACGGAATCATTGGGATCTTTTAAAAATCCCATGGCAACAACAGTTCCTACTAAATCGTTTTCGATCATGATAGGGAAGATTCCAACGTCAAAACCAGTGAGGTCCCATTTTTTTAGTGCGTATTTGTTTTGTGAATTTCTAAGATCATCGATGGTTTTTGTTACAAGCTCACCGATGCTATTTTGAGTGGATTCCTTAGAGCAAAAATATCCAACTGCAGGATTGCAGAAAGTATTTTTTCCACCATCGAAGCCTTTCAATTGGCCTCGCTCGTCAGTGAAAACAACATCAATGTTCCACCAAGAGTTTAAAATTTGTTTTAATTTTTTGATCACATGAATGTGTTCAAATTCGTCCCAATTAATCATCGACATACTGACTCCTTGTCATAGCTAAACTGATCATTTTCAGTACATCTATCGTCAAATTATTAGTCAGACTTTATGTGGGAATTGAATTTTATTGGTTATTACCAAAATGAGACAAAAAACAAATGAATGTGTTTAAAAATGAAACAACTAAGGCTGACTTTGCAGCTGGTGAAACTTATAATATTCACCCTTCGAGCGTATCAGGAATTCATGGGTTCCGACTTCAACGATCTCTCCGTTACGAAGAACAACAATGCGGTCACAATTTTGAATGGTGGACAATCGGTGAGCGATGACTATGACTGTGCGACCTTCCATTAATGAATTAAGCCCCTTTTGAACCTGCTCTTCACTTTTACTATCCAAGGCACTTGTCGCTTCGTCGAGAATCAAAATGGGAGCATCCTTAAAAAAGGCCCGGGCAATTCCTACACGCTGCTTTTCACCACCGGATAAAGATCCTCCGCGCTCTCCGACAGGACTTTGGTACTGAAGCGTAAGCTTAGAAATAAAATCATGGGCATAGGCTTTTTTTGCCATGGATTCCACTAGATCTTTTGGCTTAGAAAAATCACCGGACCAAATATTATTCTCCACAGTGTCGCGAAGTAAAAATACATCCTGTGATACAAGACCAATATTTTTTCTAAGATCCGCCACAGAGAAATTTTTTAGCGGAATGGAATCAATTAGGATTTCACCAGATGCGGGATCGTAAAAGCGTTCTAACAAATTAGCGATGGTGGATTTACCACTGCCACTTTCACCAACGAGAGCGATTTTTTCCCCACGGCGTATGACCATGGAAAAATTTTTCAATACTGTTTGATCACCATAAGAAAAGAAAACATTTTTAAATTCGATCTGCTGCCAATTTTGTGGAAATGGAAGCGGCTTTTCTGGTTGTAACAAGTCTGATGGTTGGTCAATGATCTCATGAATTCTACGTGTTGAAACAACTGTTTCTTGAATGCGAACATAACTTTCCTGAAACTTTTTAATGGGCTGATTAACAGCTAACATAGAAGCAATGTAGGCCAAAACCTCACCCACTGTGGCCTGGCCTTTTGCAACCTCAGACCCAAAATAAAAGAAGATCGATAAGATAATACAGGTGGCAATAAATTCAGTTACGGGCCCCATGATTTCAAGTCTGGAATGAACTTTTTTTCTGATTTCGAAGTAAAAATCTGTTTCTTTTAACAGTTTATTATTTAAGGTTTTTTCCAAATTGAAAGATTGAATGGTTCTTACCCCATCTAAACTTTCTTTAATAGTAGATGTGATTTTTTCTAAATTTTCCTGACCGTGTAAAACGTATTTTCTTAAACTTTTCGAAATTTGTCGCAAAAACAAAATAATAAAGGGTAAAATAAGAAACAAACTCATTGTGAGCTTTGCATTGAGATTAAATAAGTTAATCACTAAAAAGATGGCTAACAAGGGTTCGCGAAAAATATCAGCGACCATGCGTAGACCGTCTTGAATCACTTTAATGTCATTCATGATACGGCTCATCAGGCCACCAGAGCCTGAAGCGTATTCGGCATGAAACTTGAGATCCATATTCAAAAACTTGCTTTGCAGTTTTTGTCTAAATTGATTCACCACCTGTTCGGCCGTGATATTCATCAAGTAAATATGAAAATATCTACAAACCGCCACAGTGAAGGCTAGCATCAGAACCGTGATGGTCACATTTTGAATAACAGCCACATTTCCAGAACGAAATGAAGCTTCGATGTCCTTAATCATGTACATCAGCTTGGCGTAGCAAGCCGCATAAATCAGGCCCGTTGCACCGATGACTGCGACACGTTTCCAATGGGGTTTAACTTCAATAAGGACTTTTCTAATTTCAGGTATCATGAACCGTCAGTGTATCGCTTTAAGAATAGACCCGTCAGGCTTTTTTTGCTTTTTATGACATCTATCGGTGAACCCTCAGCCACAATTCGGCCACCTTTTTCGCCACCTTCGGGGCCGATATCAATTATGTAGTCGGCTTGCCTGATAACGTCTAAGTTGTGCTCAACTAAAATGACACTGCTTCCGTTATCAACAAGTTTATTGAGAACTTTTAATAACAAATCGATTTCTCGGAAGTGAAGACCCGTCGTAGGTTCATCTAAAATGTACAATGTAGCTCGTTGGTGTGTTTCAATCAGTTCTTTTGCAATTTTAAGTCTTTGAGACTCTCCACCGCTTAAAGAATTAGCAGGCTGGCCCAGTTGAACGTAGTCTAATCCGACTTCTTTTAAGATGCTTAGAGGTTTGCGAATACTGGGTGTCGCCACAAAAAAATCCAAAGCTTCTTTAACGGTCATGGATAAAATTTGATAAATATTTTTGCTTTGATACTGAACTTCAAGAATTTCTGGACGAAATTTTTTCCCGTCACAAACATCACAAGGAATAATGACATTATCCATAAACATCATATCAATTTCTTCAAATCCGGTACCTTTACAAACCGGGCACCTGCCGCCATCCACATTCAAACTGAAAGTGCCTGGCGTGTAACCTCGAGATTTAGATTCGGGTAAGCCTGCCATTATATTTCGAATGGCATCATAGGCTTTAAGGTAAGTGACAGGATTAGATCTTGCTGACTTACCAATGGAACCCTGATCAATAAGCACAACATTTTTGATATTTTCAAAACCTTCAATTTTCGTAAAAGGTTGGGCTGGCAAAAATTCAATATCCAGTTTTCTGGCTAAAGCAGGATAAAGAGTTTTTGTGACCAGTGTGGATTTACCTGATCCACTAACACCAGTGACGACGACCATTCTGTTTAATGGAAAATCCACGTTGATATTTTTTAAATTATTGCCGCTGGCACCGCTTAAGCTAAGTTTATATTTAAAACTACTCATTTCAACGGGCCTAGCTTCTTGAATTTTTCTTAATTTCTTTTGTAGTTGAACGTAAGGAGCTGTGATTGACTTTGGGTCCTTAAAAAAATCAGCTGTTTTTCCTGCAAAAATAACTTCACCACCCAAACTGCCTGACCCAGGTCCCATCTCAATAATGTGTTCACTGTTTTGAATCACATCATGATCGTGTTCGACCACAACCAAAGTATTTCCTAATTCTTTAAGCTCTTTTAAAATACTAATCAGTCGTTCATTATCCCTAGGATGTAAACCGACTGTGGGTTCGTCCAGCACATACAAAGTCTGTGAAAGCCCAGAACCCAATTGGTTCGCAAGCATCAGTCGTTGGTACTCTCCGCCAGATAATGTTCGTGTTTCCCTTTGCAAAGTTAAATAGTGAACTCCCACTCGCATCAAAAAGTTAAGTCTGGATCCAATTTGTTTTAAAACTTCTGGAACGACCTCTGCTTGAGATGGCTTGAGCTTTAGTTTTGAAAACCATTCCGTTAATGCTTCAATGGTCATGCTGGATAACTGGTTCAGATTTTTTTCCTGAATCAAGATGTGGTTAATTTCGGGTCTTAATCTTGAGCCTTTGCAATCAGGGCACAAGGTGGCGCTTCGGTACCGAGAAATAAAAACTCTGACGTGCATTTTGTATTTAATTTGATCAAGATATTCAAAAAGTCCTTTAACGCCCCAAAATTCGTCAGTGCCGTCCCATAAAAGTTGTCTTTGGCTTTTAGGTAAATCAGCCCAAGGTGTGGCCAAATTGATTTTTTGTTTTTTGCAAAATGCAAAAAGCTGTTTCTTATCTTGTTCCGATGAAGGCATTGTAAAGGGATGTAAAGCCCCTTGCTGAAGACTTAGTTTAGGGTTAGGAACAACTTTTGATTCATCCAAACTTAAAATATTTCCAAAACCTTTACAGGTCGGACAAGCTCCCAGGGGAGAATTAAAACTAAAGAGTCTAGAAGTAATGACGGGTGGATTCCAACCGCACTCAGGGCAGGCGGGCTCTTCGCTGAAGGGATAAAGTTCAGATGTTGTCAGATGAAGAAAACATTTTCTAGTGGTAATATTGGAATTATATTTCACACTTGCTTCATAGGCCTGCTGAAGGGAATCAGCCAGTCTTCCACGGTCCTCATCGGTGAAAGCCATTCGGTCTACGATTAAATAAAAAGTTTCAGTAGGCAGACCTTTTTTAATAATAGAAGGTTCACTGATCTCGACAATCTCACCATTTAATTTTGTAGTATCAATGGCTGCTTTTTTTTTCTTTTTCTCGGGGACATAAATTCTTAAATAACCATCTTGCAGAAGTAGTGAATGCAGTTTTTTTCCCTCACTGATTCGGCTTTCTGCCGAAATTTCCACAAGTAATGATCCACGTAAATTCTTAAAGTTTTTTAAAATTCTTTCTGTGGCTCCGCTTACACTTTGTTTTTCAGCTGGAACTCCATGAGTGGGGCAGTGGGGTACGCCAATTTTTTCAAACATAAGTCTGAAATAATCCACAAGTTCTGTTGTGGTTCCCACTGTGGACCTACTGCTTTTAACTGTATTTTTTTGCTCGATAGAAATGCTAGGAGGAATATTATTAATGCCTTCGATGTCAGGCTTTGGGGCCTTGTTTAGAAATTGCCTTGCATAATTGGACATACTTTCGATAAAGCGCCTTTGGCCTTCAGCAAAAAGGGTTTCGAATGCAAGGGAGCTTTTTCCTGAACCTGAGGGGCCACAAATAACCGTGAAGGATCCCAACGGAATTTTCACTTCAATATTTTTTAGATTATTTTGCTTCACCCCCCAAAGGTGAATGTCTTTCATTAGAAGTCCTGTTTTAAAAAGTCGCTGTTTTCTTGTTCTTTATTAGAACTCGATGTGGGCTCAGTTCCTTCTAAGTAAGCTTGTTTCACAACCACTTTAGATTCAGCACTTGCGAGCTTTCCCGTGTCCCCATCGACATTCGCAAAAACAATACCTTCGGGGACTGGGAAAGTCATCTGAGGAAGATCTTCGTGGGCCACTTTCATGTATTCTAACCATATCGGCAATGCCGACCTTCCGCCGACTTCACCGCGTCCAATACTTTTTTCGCGGTCGTAACCCACCCAAACGCCTGTGGAAACTTGTGCTGTATAGCCAATGAACCACGCGTCAAAATATCCATTGGTACTTCCTGTTTTTCCAGCCACTTCTCGGCCTAAGGCACGAGCACGAACTCCAGTGCCTTTGGGATCTTCGATCACACCTTTTAAAACACTAGAAATAACGTAAGCTGTTTGAGGGCTGATCAACTGATCGGGATCTTGAAAAAATAAATGGGGACTTGGATTTTTTTTATCTAATTGCGTAGCGGGTTTATCTGTTTCTGTGCTGATACTGTTGATGTAACTGATTCGCCTTTCTTCTTGCTCTTGATCCAAATTCGAAATTTCTTTCTCAAAGCGAATGTCAAGAGACACATTTTCTAGCAGTACTTTTCCACTGCTGTCTTTCACACTTTTAATTACGATGGGTTTTATTCTTTTTCCTAAGCGACCCAGCTGTGAAAAAACCTTTGTCATTTCATACAAAGTCACAGAGCTTGAGCCAAGACTAAGTGAAAGATCCATATTTAATGGACTAAAAATTCCCAGTCTTTTTGCGTACTCGGCCACCCACTGAACACCTAGATCTTCAGTGATTTTAACAGTGGGAACATTGAGTGATTGCACCAAGGCATTTCTAAAAATGATTTCACCACTAAAACTTCTTCCATGATTGGATGGTTTCCAAACTTTTATATCTTCTTGTCCTTCCTCATCTTGTTGTTTTTCTTCATACACAAGAGGCACATCTAGAACTTCACTGGAAGGGTTGTAGCCACGATCAAGAGCGGCTGTGTAAACAATGGTTTTAAATGCAGAGCCTGTTTGTCTTGCCGCTTGTAAGGCTCGATTGAATTCATTTCTTTTAAAGTCATATCCACCTACAAGTGCTAACAGTTCTTGGCTTTGCTGATCAAAAGACACCAGGGCGGCTTCTACTAATGGTTCTTGATCGAGTGCCACTTGAACGAAATTTTTGGTATCAAAGTTAGGCTTATTGGTTTTATTCTTAGGATCATTCCATCTTTCAACAGAAACTTTTTCAGCCAAAAGACTGACTTGAATCAGATCACCCACTTTTAATGCTTCGGAAGCTTTTTTAATTTCTGATTGATCAGCGCGAACAGTTGTATCAGGTTTTCTAGCCCACTTGAGTGTTTCAAAATCGATGAGGCCTTCTAAATTTCCAGGCAAAATAACATGTACAAATCCTACGGCATCATTCACTTCTCGAACAATTGCGGGATAGTGTTCACCCAACTTCATGTAAGTGGGAATTTTACTTTGCTCTTTGCCTGCCAAGGGAGCCGAGGCTTCAAGTACTTCTGCAAATTCACCAGATGGTAAAATCGTTCTTTCGGGATTTGTTTCAAATATAAGCTTCTTTTTTTCTTTGGCTAAAATATCGGCGATTTCATCATCAGAGGAAATATTTCTTTCCGGTCCTCGGTAGCCCTGCCTTTTATCAAGATCTTTTAAACCTTTTTTTAAAGACTCTTGAGCGGCCTCTTGCATTTTAAGATCCATGGCTAATTGAATGGATATGCCCTCATCAAGTACTGCCTTTTCCCCCAACTTATCCACAAGAATTTGTCGGACTGTTTCCCGGTAAAACGGAGCTAGCTCATCATAATTGTGTCTGACATAAACAACAACGGGGGCTTCAGCAGCACGCTCGGCCTCTTCTTCGGTGATATACCCTTCATCTTCCATTCGTCGTAAAACGTAACGTTGACGATCCTTTGCACGTTTTGGATGTGACACCGGTGAGTAGCGACTGGGTGCTTGCGGTAGACCTGCTAATATAGCAGCTTCTTCGACTGTTAACTTCTCGACACTTTTTCGAAAATAGGTTTGAGAGGCATTTTGAATTCCGTAAGCTCCATGACCAAAATAAATTTGATTTAAGTACAAATAAAGAATCTCTTCTTTTTTAAGATTCTTTTCCATATCCAATGAAAGTAAAGCCTCACGGAATTTTCGCATCAATGTTTTCTCTGGAGTTAGCATCAGCGTTTTTGCCACTTGCTGAGTAATCGTGGATCCACCTTGCACAGATTGACCAGCACGAATATTAGCTAAAGCCGCACGCACGATAGCTCCAAAATTGATTCCGCCGTGCTCAAAAAACTGAGAATCTTCTGACGCTAAAAAGGCTTGAATGACATGCTTGGGTAATTTTTCATAGGGCACTAAAGTTCGGCGCTCACGAAAAAATTCGCCGACTTTGACACCGTCCCGATCAAAAATGGGAGAAACAAGTAAAGGTTTATAATCGGCCACGGTGATAATTTCAGGTAGGCCCTGTTTGACCGCTTTATAAAAAATAAAAGCACCGATTATTGATAGAATAAAGAGGGAAGAGAGGACTAATAATATTTTCTTCATCATAGAGGAAAATGATAGCAGAGCTCGTGGGTTGGGTCACGAGCTCTTGATGACTAGACTTTAGTGGGGGCGGTGGCTATTGTTGTCCGCCTTTTTCAGCTTCGTCTATTTTTTCAATCTTATTAAGAGTTTCACTTCTATCATACTTATAGCGTGAAGCTTGTGGGCAACCGTCTTCATGCAAGCCTTTTATTGATAGTAAATATTGCCTCATGCTATCAACTCCAGCAGCAACTTCTTGAGATTTAATTTCCCCATCCGAAAGTTCTGCGGCTTGAATTTGTTGAAGAAGCCTTTGCTTTCTGGTTTCTAAAGTTTGCCGCTCTTTTTCAAAAGCAATTTGAGCTTCTTTAATTTTAATTTCTAAGTTCATATCTTTTTGGAAATAGGCCTGTTGTGCTTTAGTCATGCTATTCGCATTTCTTTGCAATGCCTCGTTATAATTTTTACTCAATACTTTATACTCTGACTCTAAAGTTTGAATATCAACTTGTCGGTCTTTTAAATTATTTGCCATTTGCACTTCTAAATCAGCTGAACTTTGATAAATAGAATTTCTTATTTCATCTTGTTCTTTCAAACACTCTAACATAAAACTTTTTAAATCTTTCACTTTGCCGCCACCAGTATTTGAACCTGATGATAAATTTTTGCTTACTCTATTATTTGTATATCCTGCTTCGTTTAAATACTTCTTAAATCTTATATTACAGGTTCTTTGCATGGCTTGACCGCTTTGAACGCCAGCTTTATTTAAACTAGCATATCTATTCTGTCGAATTTTTGCGTACTCTTGCCTTTGTGCTATTAATTTTGCGTTAGCCTCACGAATAGCTGCTTGTAACTTAATTTGTGCATCTCTTAAATTATTTTGTTCTTGAACTTGTTTTTTATCCTGCTCAGTTTGTGTACTTTCCCACTCCTCACGTAATGTCACGCGACTTTCATTTAGCTTTGCTAGTTCTTCAGTCTTTTCTCTTTCTTTTTTGATAATTTCATCTTCAATTTTTTCAAGTGCTCTTTCAAGTTTTTCAATGGCTGTTGCTTTATCTTTGATTAAATCAGCCTGATCAGATTTAGCACCTTTAACAGAGCAAACTTCTTGATTCTGTTCTCGAATTCCTGACAAACTCCTTAATACAGCACCTGTTAAATCAGCTGTTCCTTCGGGTGTGTCCTCTGTTTGAGCTTGCATACAAACAAGAGCACGCTGTTGTGCAGCAGGTGGAAATTTTGTTACGATGTCTTTAATGGCCTGTTCGTGTTTATTGCAAGTTTCGTTTCCTGCAGTACTAACTAGATTGAATTCCGAAAGTTCTTTTTGTGCTTTTTGTAGGGCTTCAATAACATCTTTAGGGCAACCTTGTTGGCCACAGTTTTTAGTAGCAGCTTCTGCATTTTTAACCGCAAGTTCTAATTCAGATTTTTTTGCTGCATTTCCAGAAGCAGCTGATTTTGCAGTCGGTGCTTCAGACATCCCCACACTGCCTAAGAAAATCATGACAAGTGTCAAAAAAATAGTCTTTGTAATCGTATTCATTGCAGGTCCCCCGATGCATTCTATTATAGCAATCAACATTCCATTATCGGAATAATTTGCTATGATTTGTGTCTCAATTTGAGAATTCAGGTCTAGAAGTTGGGCTACAGCTTTACGTTCTTATAGATTTTTTTAGGCCGTGGCATTTTTGGATAGGGAAACATTTGCCAGAACTGTTTTAGAAACTCGAAGTATTCATCCATCGACTTTATTTTTTGAGTGGGCTTATCTTGTTCCATGCTTGAAACATGTCAGCATATTTTTTAATTAAGTTCCAGTCCAGTTGGGGCTGACTTGTTATTAAATCCTGTATATCAGCTAAATCTTTGTTTTCACGCGTGCTATCGTTATTAATGGCCTGAATTTTCAAACCAATGATATCTTCAGCTTTTAAAACATAAACGTTCAAGTCTTTACTGTGTTCTGCAACATCTAGCATGGCTAGGCTCATGGGCCTTTTTGCAAGCAACAGATCCACAAATCCGATTCCTGAAAGTTGAAGGACTTCTTCACTTTGATGGATGACCTTGAAACCTTCCTTTTCAAACAAGGTTTTAATTTTTTCTGGATCTTTTCCATCAACAAGCAGGTCAATATCTTGCGTGGTTCTGTAAATGCCGTAGTGAGCGAGTGCAAATCCACCTATAAGCGCATGTTTGATATTAGCTGCTTTCAAAATTCCATGGGCCGTTATCAGAGTTTTTCTTAGATCAATCACTTCAGCCAGTCCTTCATCAGAACCTTGATTTGAGTCTGATAGGGCACGCCAATAAATTCTGATTTTTGCTTGAAAGCGTCAAGTAGTGGTTCTTGTATTTTCATACTGATCAATTTGGATTTTCCCATTTCCCGCTTAGCATCGAGCTTATGATAAAACCGGAGGTTCTCAAATCTTTGAAGAATAAGTTCGGTGCTAAGACCTTTAACGTTTGGAACTTCTGCATGAAGACTGAGACCTAATTTTTGAGTGTCTTCAATGTTTAAAAAGTTAAGAGTCTTCGTTTTGTAAGTCACCCTTTGTGTTACAAAGCTCTGCAAATCGTAATCAATGCGAATGGTGACTTTTTCAGTTTTCAATTTGGGATTTTGAAACACCCAAGTCTTGAGGCCTTTTTTATTTTTGTAAGCATCTAAAAAAGTAAAGAGTTCTTCAGGGCCTACGGGTAGTGTGTTTTCGTAGCCAAGTTTCAATAAGGATCTTTCAACCTTCTTAAAGCTTTCTAGGTTTTGGGTGATCAGTATTTCAATATTGGAATCATCCACCATATAACCGTTAAGGTTGGCAGCTAATGATCCTGAAAAGGCATGTTCTAGTTTAAAGGCTTCAAAGGCTTCAAATAAATTTAATAGCGTCATATACCGTCAAGAATAGACCGGTATAGACGCATTGAAAAAGCGATACTTTAAATGCTTATGACTAAGGACCAGTTACAGGTTTGGGTTTTGGTCTTAACTTATTAAAAGCTTTCACAATAAAAAATACGGCAAAGGCGATGATCGTGAAAGTGATCAGGGTATTAATGAAGTTACCGATGTTAATGGCGACCAAGACTTTGCCGTCTTCGGCTGTTTTCAATGGAATAGCAAGATTCTTGAAATCAACGCCACCGATCAGCACTCCGATGGGGGGCATAATAACGTCGGCGACCAAAGAGTTTACTATTTTCCCGAACTCGGCACCAATAATAAGTCCAACGGCCATGTCTAAAACGTTTCCTTTGACTGCGAATTCTTTAAATTCCTGCAAGATTCCCATAATTTATCCTTCCATTAAAAATAGAGCTTAGATAAATTTGTTTTATGACTTAAAGCAAGCTAATCTTCTGCTGCTTTGTGTTTGTGGTTTTTCATCAGGAGAATTTTTAAATTGGTTCAAGGTCTTAATACGGATTTTTATTTAAATGGTAAGCACTATCACCTTCAGACAGAAGATTGGGGGAGTGATAAACCCTACTTGGTCACTAGGCTTTATTGTCAGGGTGCGGTTTTAAAAACATTAAAAAGATCTTATAATGATATTTTCGGAACCGTTCACATTTCCTCTGATGTCGTTCAGGTGGCACTTAAACATCAACACGAGGGTTTTGCGAAAGAATTCATAGCAAAAAAATAAGAAATCGCGACGAAAGTCTTCTACTTTCAATTCGCCATAGAACCTACAATTGTATTCATGATTGAACTATCTCATGCCTATAAAACATTTCCAGGTCCCGTTCATGCTTTAAGAAATGTGGATCTATCCATTCAAAAAGGAGAGTTTGTTTTTTTAACGGGTCCCAGTGGTGCCGGTAAAACAACACTTTTTAAAATCTTATGCGGGTTTGATCAGGTGACCTCTGGCAAAGCTCATGTGGCTGGATTTGAATTGGAAAAGATTAGCTCATCAGATCGCCCCTTTTTTAGAAGAAGAATCGGTGTTGTATTTCAAGACTTCAAATTAATTTCAGATCAATCGGCCATTGAAAATGTGATGCTTCCCCTTATTATTCAAGGAGAGAAAAAAAAATCAGCCCTTGAAAAAGCAGAAAGTTTGCTAGTCAAAGTAGGACTTATTGATAAACGAAACCAATTGCCTGATGTCCTATCAGGAGGGGAACAGCAGCGAATTGCCATCGCCAGAGCTCTGATTCATCAACCTCCTATTATAATGGCCGATGAACCCACGGGAAATTTAGACTCTGAAAAAGCGGAAGAAATTATGAATCTTTTAGAGGAATGCACAGACAAAGGAATGACAGTTTTTGTGATCACTCATGATTTAGAACTAGTTCGAAGACGAAAAAAAAGAATTATAGCCATTAAAAATGGAGAAATCGTAAAAGATGGACGCGCCTAAAAAGTTGTTTTTATTTCTCATGACGACAACTGTTCTTTCAGTTTGTTTCGTATTCGTGCTTTCTTTATTTGTCATTTCAAAATCAATCCATCAGGTGACAAAAGAAGCAGAAAAAAATGTCAAACTCGAAATGTTTTTTAAAAGTGATCTGAATCAGGAAGAATCCAGCTGGGTGAATTCTTTGAAAAATAAATTTGAGATTCAAGATATTTACTTAGTATCTAAAGCTCAGGCTCAAAATATATTTGTTGATTTGATGAAATCCGAATGGGGTACCCTTGCCGAGGATAAAAACCTGCTTCAGAACCTTCCTTCGTCGGTCATTATCCAATTTCAAGATGATCTTAAAAATCTAAAAATTCAGCAATTGTCAGAGGCGATTGTCAGGGAGGCCCAGCAGTTTGAAAGTTTTGATGATCATATTTTTCAAAAGGATTGGGCTCAGTGGTTTGTTACCTATAAAGAGTTTTCAATCAAAGTCGTTTTATTTGCAGGTGGATTTATGGCTTTGTTAATTTTTCTGGTGATTTCAAATTTAAATAGATCACTCATTTTTCAGCATCTGAAAGAAATAGAAGTTTTGCACCTTTTGGGTGCTACTCAATGGCAAATTACAAAACCTTTCCTACTTAAATCTTTAGCTCTGGGGGCACTTTCTTCAGTTGTGGCCTTCGGGTTGATGACGGGTCTTGTCCGTGCCTTAGTTAATCATGCACAGGTCAACGGCTCTGTGATTTCCGTAGGACGAATTGCGGTGATGAATTTTCAGGAGTTTTCGATTTTTCTTATGTTCACTCTTTTTGTTAGTTTAGTCTCGGCCCATGTGTGTGTCAGGGACCAAATTCGATGAAATTGGGACTGGTTATAATTTTATTCGTAAGCCTTGCGTATTCTCAGCAAGAAGAAGTTCGCATAAAAATGGCAGAGCTATTTAAAATTAAAGAATCAATTAAAAGTCGTGTATTTGAAAGGTCCAGAAAAGATCAAGAGATTCAAAGAATCGGCATCGAGATTTCTAAACAATCTGAAAAAATCCAGCAGCTTAAAGTTTCAACAGAGCAATTGACTTTGAATATGCAAAACCGAGCGATGACACTTTATAAAATAAAGAAAGCTTCTCCTGTCATTGGACTTTTTTCTATTGAAAAATCTCAAGACTTTCTTCGAAAAGCCTACTTTGCCCAGTATTTTCACAAACAAGATCAGGAATTATCGAAGCAATTAAACGGCTTAAGAACGCAGCTTAAGCAGCAGGATCTTCAATTTAAAAAAAGAATATCCTATCTCTCTGGTTTGAAAAAAAAATCAGAGCAAGACTTTTTAACATTGAAGCAGCAGGAAAATCAGTACCGACAAATGATACAAAAAATTAAAGCTGAAAGCTTCGATCCCGTTGCTGATGCCTCTCAGTTTTCTAGCTTACGTGGAGAATTGCCGCTTCCAGTTCAAAGTTCCTTCAAAGCTGACTTTGGCCTCAAACGCCAAAGAAATTCCGACCTTAGTTTTCTAAACACAGGTGTCTATTTTGAAACCAAAGGTGGGGAAGCAGTCCTGAGTGCTTTTCAAGGTCAAGTGTCCTTTGTGGGAGTTCTACCGCACTGGGGTACTGTTTTAATCCTAGACCACGGGGATTCCTACTTCACAGTTTATGGAAACCTGACTGACCTGAGCGTTGGACTAGGTGATCGCGTGATTCAGCAGCAAAAGTTAGCTCAGGTTACTAACAAGAAGTACGATAGTAAAAATGGATTCTACTTTGAGATTCGGCACTTCACTGAGCCACAAAATCCCAAAGAATGGTTTCGCCAAGGAGTTATTCAATGAAAAAGCTTTTTAAGGTCTCGTTACTGATTGTTGTTTTGCTATCTTGTTTAGTATTTTTTCAAACTCCTTCATGGGCCCAAGAGCGGTACGCAAGTTTGCAAAACTTCACAAAGGTTTTAAATTTGATCCAGCAGTACTATGTAGAAGAAGTAAATACTGAAAAATTAATTTATGGTGCTATTAAGGGAATGCTAAAGGAACTTGATCCCCATACCACTTTTATGCCACCCGATATGTTTAAAGAATTTGAGAATGAAACCAGTGGCGAATTTGGTGGACTCGGAATTGAAATCTCTGTGCAAAATGGGATCCTAACGATCATTTCACCCATTGAAGACACACCTGCTTTCAAAGCAGGTATTAAAGCCGGAGACATGGTTGTTGCGATTGATGATAAATCAACGAAGGGTTTAAGTTTAGCTGAAGCTTCACAGTATTTACGAGGTAAAAAGGGCACTCGAGTTGTTTTAAAAGTTGTTCGCCAAGGATCAGAGGATCCCATCAGTATCCCAATTGTCAGGGGAAATGTAAAAATTCGCTCTGTTAAATACACAAACTTAGAAGATGGTTTCGCATATGTTAAAGTAACAAGTTTTATTGAAAATACAGTTTCTGATATGGAAAAAATTATTAATGATCACATTTCTAAAAATAAAAAAGTAGAAGGTTTGCTCATTGATCTAAGAAAAAATCCAGGTGGCTTGTTGGATCAGGCCATCAAAATGAGTGATATGTTTTTGAAAGAGGGAGTCATTGTAAGCACTGTAGGCCGTAATCAAAAAGAAAAAGATCTTACAGTGGCTACAAAAAAAGGAAAATTCACAGGCTTTCCAATCATTATTTTAGTGGACCAATACTCGGCGAGTGCCAGTGAAATTGTTTCGGGCGCTTTACAAGATAACAAACGGGCATTAATTGTGGGTGAAAGGACCTTCGGAAAAGGCTCGGTGCAATCGATCGTAAAACTTCAAGATGGCAGTGGCTTGAAACTAACTGTGGCAAGATATTTTACTCCAAGTGGTGTCAGTATTCAGGCTGAAGGTATTACTCCTGACATTGAAATTGAAGAAGTCGACACAGAAGCATTTGCAAAATCAGTTATAAAAAACAAAGGCACCAGAGAAAAAGACATTCAGAATCACTTGAAAGGCGAGAAGGAATTAAATGCAGAAAGTATGAAAACAGATGATGCACTTGCTTGGTGGAAAGATTATGGCTCTCAGGAAAAAAATCTTTCAGCAAAGCAAAAATTATTTCAGTCTGATTACCAAGCTTATCAAGCCTTTAACTACTTAAAAGCCTGGAAGACACTTCGCTCCATATCGTACTGAGTCATTTGGCTTTCCCAGATTAGTGGTTTAGCCTTTTGTCATGAGATTATTATTAACAGTGCTTTTACTTTATTCTCATTGGACACAAGCCTCTTTCTCAAGAGGCGCAAAGCATGAGTATGTAAATCTAAGCGGTCAGTTGATTATCCAATGTCCGCAAAAAACTGTTCAAACCTCTTGTAGTAATATTCACATGCAACCATGGCCCTATGATGTTTTTTTCGGCCCCCAGATTCCGTCAGCCACACAAATCGAACTTTTAGCTTCTGTTGACGACAGTTCAGAAATCCGTAGATCCGTTGTGGGATATGAAGGCCCCTTGGGTCGCTCTAAAGAAATCAATCTTGGAGTTTCCTCTTTGTTTCAAAGGCCGCTTCTTCGAGTGGGAACAAATAATATTTTAATTAAAATCAAAGATCGTAGAGATCAGGTTTTGTCTGAATCTAACCTTCAAACAATTGTCAGTCGGGGTCTTTCGCGAGTTTGTAAACTAAGACAAGTCACAAGTAATAATGAATCAGATTGTGATTCACCGTACAGCTCATGCCAGCAGTATTTCATTGATCAGAAATACTGCCAGCCTTAATCGATTTTAAGATTCTTTTTTTAATTTGGCTGATTCAACTTCAACAACTTTTACTGTTTTCATCAAATGAGTAATCACTTTTTCCTCTGTTAAAGAGTAAGTGAGGCGGCTCATTTGTTCAGGTTTATTGTAAAAGTCTTGAATCTTTTGAAGCTCAATTCCTGTCTGTGCAGCGTATTCATTGAATTTTTGGTCAACGTCTTCCTGAGTGCAAACCAATTCATGTTTTCTAGCGATGGCATCGATCAAAAAGCTAGATTGAATCATTTCTGTGGCCGAATTAGCAAAGTCAGAATCCCACTTAACAACATATTCAGCATAATCGGCGTCAGACATGCCTTGATTCTTCATTCTTGTTTTGAAATCTTCGATTAATGCCTTTTTCTGTTCTTCCATCAGGCGTGGTGGCACTTCAATGGGATTTTCTTTTACTAGATTTTTGATCAGGCGATTTTTAAAATCATCTTCAATTTTTTTGAGATCTGATTCAGACAAGTCTTTTTCAATGGTTTTCTTCAAACTTGCTAGATCCTGATCACCGCCGATGGATTTAATAAATTCATCAGTCAATTCTGGAAGTTCTTTTTTCTTCAAAGACTTCAAAGTGACTAAAAATTCCACGGGCTGACCTTCAAGTTCAGCTGCGTGGTAAGGTGTCGGGAACTGAAGTTTGATTGTTTTTTGTGCTCCGACTTTCATTCCAACGATACCATCTTCAAAACCATCAATAAATTGTTTAGATCCCAATTCCAAATTATGGTCTGTACCTTGTCCGCCGTCTAATTTCTTACCATTGACGGAACCATCGAAATCAATAACGGCCACATCACCCATTTGTGCTGGGCGATCTTCCAAAACAGGAACTGTGGAAGATTTTGAAGAGCGCAGGTTATTTAAAACCTCATCGACTCTTTTGGGATCGAAACTGTATTTTTCTTTTTCAACAGTTAGACCTTCATAGTTCTTAAGTGTGATTTCAGGTCGAACGTCAAATTGAGCAGAGAACTTGAAGTCAGCTCCGTCGATGGGGTCTTGAAATTCAAATTCAGGGTTTCCGATGGGGTCCAATTTGTGAGCACCCAATGCTTGGGCATAGTGAGTTTGGATAAGGTCTTGAACCACATCCATGCGAACGCGTTCGGTGTAAAGTGATTTGACCGTGGCCAAAGGCACCTTGCCTTTACGAAAACCCTTTAACTGCACATTTTTTTGAATGTCGTTAAAGTATTTTTGAAACGTTGTTTGTACAACGGCAGCGGGAATCTCGATATTCAAACGACGCTGGAGGCTAGAAAGGTTTTCAACGCTCGATTTCATGGTAGCTCCTGACATAAACTCTAAAGGAATTGAATGTTTAAAATGCTGTGGGATACTAGGTTTACACCTACAAAAAGGCAAGAAATTTGACTACTGAAAAAACGGGCTCCTTGAAAGAAATACACTTTGTGACCGGTAAAGGTGGAGTCGGAAAATCCACAGCGGCTTTATTGTTAGCTCTCAAATTTGCTAATTCTGGAAAAAAAACTTTATTAGCTGAAATAGGGGATCGTAGTTTTTTTAGCCATTTCCTTACAAAGCCCATTCATTACCAGCCCCTAGAGGTTTCCTCGAACCTTGAAATCGCTCACTGGTCCGCTGAAGAGTGTTTAAAAAGTTATGCCTTATCACTGCTGAAGGTAGAGGCCCTGTACCGACTGTTTTTTGAAAACCCAGTGACAAGAAGTTTGATTCAAGTGGCACCGTCCTTGGCAGAACTTGCTGTAACCGGTCAAATTACAAGCTCTCCTCGCAATCATGGCCCCCACGGACAACATGAAATTTTGGTCATCGACGCCTATGCTTCAGGGCATTTTTTGAACCTCATCTGTGCACCCGAGGCCATGGGTGAAACCATCCAGTTGGGTCCCATGGGGCAGCAATCAAGAGAAATTCACAAAGTCTTTCAAAGCTCTGGAATATGCCGTCTTCATATCGTTAGCACACCTGAGGAATTACCGATATCTGAAGCCCTCGAGCTTTACGCTGATATCAAGAAAACTTTTGATTGGCCAACGGAATTTATTCTTAATCGGTATCTGAATACGAATTTGGATTTTAATAAAATAAAAGAATCCAGCCTGATGCAAAAAGCCATTCGAGATAAGTTAATGGCTCAATCACAATCATTGAAAACACTGAACCAATCAGGTTTATCCACTCGCACAATTCCTCTTATTTCCTCTTTAAAAAGCATGAGTGATTTAAAGCAACTTCAGTTTGGTGAATTAAAATGAAAAAGCCAACTCGCGTTTTCATACAAATGGGTCCCGGAGGAGTTGGGAAAACAACAGTGTCGGCTGCCTATGGATTGCATTGGGCCATGCAAGGAAAAAAAGTTTTAGTCATGACGATTGATCCTGCAAGAAGACTGGCTCAAGCCTTAGGAATAGCGAACAACAATGGTACTGTCAAAGTTCCCATAGGAAACATCAAAGGAGAACTTTACGCCACACTTCTGGATCACAGTGCTATTTTTGATTCCTTTATTTTGAAAATGTCGAACTCGCAAAATCAGCTAGCCGAAAAGCTTTTTAAAAATAAGCTTTATCAATCTTTAAAAAACAAGCTTCAAGGGTCTCAAGATTTTACGGCCTTAGTTGAACTTTATAATCAAGCCTCTTCGGGTGATTACGACATTGTCATTTTAGATACACCCCCTGCTCAACATGCTTGGCAGTTCTTAGAGTCCCCCGAAAAATTATCCAATCTATTCCGCGAAAAAGTGATGCGGTGGTTTCAATGGATGGGTGATCCAAAAGGATCAGTGGGACTTTGGAACAAAATTATGATCACCGGTACGCAAAAAGTAATGCAAGCTTTGCAAATATTAACTGGCCAAGAATTTATGAATCAGATTTCTGATTTTTTCAAAGCCATTCAATCTTTTCAGGTCCAACTGCGTGATAAAATTGAAAATGCACAAAAACTTTTAAAAAGTGCACAAACAGAATTCACCTTGGTGACGACTCAAGATGAGCTAAAAATTCGTGAAACCATTGAATACGCCAAAGAAATCGACAGTAAGGGTTATCACTTAAAAAGAATTATTCTGAACAGGGCGTGGCCAGAAAATAACTTAGATGATATTTCGTATTTATCAACGGTAGATCAAGCGGAAATTAAAAAAGTATTTACATTGCTTTCAGAGTCTCAAAAAATAAATAAGGCTCTGATGAATAATTGGCCCAAGGATGTTCAAATTTTAAAAATCTATGATACTTTAAAAAGTTCTCATGATCTTCAACGATTACAAGAGATGGCTCAAGATATTCAGGAGTCTGTAAAATGAAAATGATAATTTGGTTGTTTCCTCTATTGGTTTCTTGTCAGCACTTCAGTCAACAAATGAATGGTCAAAGTTATTTTGAAAATACTTGGCAAGCGGCCCAAGAACAACAAAGACAACAAAATACCGAAGCATCAGAAGGTTTATTTAAAGAGATCTATTTGCTTGGGATTGACTCTTCGCCTCAGTACTCTACGTTGTCTTTATTTGAACTTGCACAGATCAACGAAAGCAAAGGAAACTGGGAACTGGCTCTTTCACAATTAAAAGAATGCGAAACAAAAAAATCTTTTTTACCTTCAGTGAAGGCTGACCTTGAGCTTCCATCGCGAATAGCCGGAGCTTATGCAGCACTTGGTGAAGTGGAACTTTCTAATATTTATTCAAAAAAAGCGGAACAAGCTTTGCAAGTTTACTCATCGCAGTTAAGACCAGACCTTCGAGCTGATTGGTGGGCAGAAACTTATTTTCGTATGGGCTCCATTCCCATTCAGGGAATGACAGAGCAAAATTGGTTGGCATACGCAAAAAGATTTGAAAGCTCACTGACGCATCTTATCCGTTCGATGGAATATTCAGATCCTAATTGGTCTTTAAAAAGTTTACTGCAAGCTGAAGATTTTTTTAAAAAATCTTTAGAGTTTTCCAGTCTTGATCAAGAATTAAGTGAAGACAATTGGTGGATAAAACAACAATCCATTCGTGAAAAACTAGATACTATGATTTTTTTAATTCAAAAAGTTAAAATCTGGAAGTTTAATCAAAATCAGCCATCACAATGGATTTCTCAATTCTATAAAAAAATTGATATTATCGAATCTGAAGTTTTAAAAAGACGATCAAAATTTCAAGATACAGCTCCATTAACTCCAGAAAATTTAAGAAGAAAAAAAATTAAGCGTGAAGATCTAGAGGTTCTTTTATGATTCAAGATAGTTTACATCACTTAACAATTAAAAACAGTCAGCGCTTATGTGACTGGTTCGATCAGGAAATGGCAAAAAATGCATTTCCAATTTACTCAAGCTATGACATTCGTGACTCTGGCTATAAAGTGACCAATGTGGACGCGAATATTTTTCCTGCTGGATTTAATAATATTTGTCCTGCGGACCTTGAAAATATTCATGATCTCTTTTCTGAATATTTGACATCTCATTACAAAAATTTGCCTAAAAAAATTCTATTACTAACAGAGCAACACACGCAAAATCCCTACTACTGGGATAATGTTTGGACTTTGATTCAAGCCTTGCAAGCAGCAGGTTGTGAGGTGAAGCCTGCAATTCCCTCAGCACTGGAAGCTAACCTTGTCATTCAGTCGGCTCGCGGCCATCAAGTCGAAGTCTTTAGTGCTCACGAAGACAGTACCATTTGGCAGCAGTACCAACCTGATCTTGTGATTTGCAACAATGACTTCTCAGAGTCATTTGATACTTGGGCTTCTCACTTTAAATCACCGATGAATCCCCCCAGGGAACTGGGTTGGTATCAAAGAAAAAAATCCAGATACTTTAAACACTACAATGAAATTGTGAACGAATTTTCTGAAATCGCAGGTATTGATCCTTTCTTTATGCGTGTTGAAACGGAACTATTTCCAAAATTTGATATTAATGATGAAAAAAGCCGTGAAGAATTATCAGACCGAGTCAGTGATTTTGTGAAAGTTTTAGCAGTTAAGTATCAACAAAATAACATTGATCAAAAACCCTTCGTTTTTGTTAAAAATAATGCAGGAACTTACGGATTGGCAGTTATTAAAGTTGGGGATCCCTCTGATATTAAGCAGTGGAGTTATAAATCCCGAAAAAAAATGAAGGCCGCTAAAGGTGGGCGTGAAGTTGAAGAAGTGATCATCCAAGAAGGAATTCCATCCCGGGTGTTATCAGAAAGTGTTACCGCAGAGCCTGTTATCTACATGGTAGGTCACAATTTAGCAGGGGGATTCTTAAGAACTCATGCAGAGAAAGACTCCACGGAAAGTTTGAATAGTCCTGGTGCCATTTATAAAAAACTTTGTATGTCAGATCTTTTGATAAAACCCCAGGACTGCCCGATGGAAAACGTTTACGGATGGTCGGCAAAGTTGGGACTTCTAGCTATTAGTCGTGAAACTCAAGAAATGAATGTGCACTATAAGTCCTATTTATTAGGAAGCTAGACTTGGGAAACTGCTAACAGTTCGCTATTCTAAGTAAATGAAATCAATATTTGGTGCATGTTTGTCTTTGGCTGGCGGCTTAGCTGGCTTTTTATTATTTAGTTCTCAATTTCAAAGCCAAGAGCAAAAGCGAAGCCTGGCTTCGGTGAAGTCACAATACGATCTGACTTGCCTTGAGGGTGAAAGTTTTGAAAAAGCCTATAAAGCCAGGCTTATCAGTGGGTTTAAAAGTTTCCGTAAAGATGGGAATTTAGGACTGGAAATTGGGCATTTCATTTTCTCTCCTAAGGGAACTGCTTCTACCACTGAATGTAAAGCAAAGCTTGAGCGAAATATCAGCTCAGCTTTTTCGGCCCGCAATCCAACCCAGAAAATGCTGTGTACAGATTATCCAAAAATAAAGATCAGCTTTGTTGCTAATGATGGAGCTATTAGTGGAGAAAAAAAACGCTTTGAAATATTAGCTGATTGTCAGGTTTCAAGTGATCTTTCGAAAACGGAAGCCATTTGGATACCGTGGGAAAAGTTATCCCAGGAAACACCGTTTGAGGGCGAGGCTCAATTTAATCAGCCGTCCAAAGTATCAGTTAAAACTGTTCACGTTAGTGATCAATGGCCCCAAAAATGGAGCCTTGATTCTATTCAGCTTGAAGGTTCTGCTGGGCAATTAACAATTACCCAAGATGAAATCCGAACAATTGCTGGTCGACCCATCATTTTCGATTTTCCGTAAACAGGAAAATAAAGCCAAAAATCAATTTTTGGCTCAGTCCATTAATAAGTCCAAAAATTGATTTTTGGACTTATTTTCCTTTGCTACTCCAGGCTCCATTTTTCAACTTCGCTTGTTTCATAAACTTGATGTCCAGAAAGTCTGTAATTCTTTAAGTTTTTTGGAATCACAGCAATTTCAGTTCGGTAGTACAATGGTATAACTGGCGCGTCTTCGGTGTAAGATTTAAGAATCTTGTGAGCAATGCCCACTCTTTTTTCAGCATCAAATTCTTTCTCTAAGCTATCAATCAGGGCATCAACAGATTTGTTGACCCAACCTGGTTGATTTTGTCCAGACCAAGAATTTTTCTCTGTGGGAATCATTTCAGAGTGAAGCGTTGATCTTGGACTTGCTTCCGGTAAAGAAACCCATGCATACATGGCCATTCCTTCGAATTTTCTTTTCTTTGTTGTCTCAGAGAAGAAAACACGAGCAGGTTCGTTTTTAATGTTCACTTCCACACCGACGGCACGCCATTGATTTTGTAGTACAGCTTGTACTGTTTCGCGTGTTTTGTTGCCTGCAGTGGTCATGAAATTAAATGTCAGACGCTTTCCATCTTTCGTGCGAACACCGTCAGCACCCATTTTCCAACCGGCCTCTTCAAGAAGCTTTGTCGCTGTTCTTTTTGAGTAATTGTAAACTTTGATTTTACTAGCATCAGTCGTGAACCACGGGTCGATAGGAGAAAAATTATGAAAAGCAGGCTTTTGCTTGCCTTCAAAAAGGGCCTTTGTCAGTTCTTCACGGTTAATGGAATAAATCAGAGCCTGTCGAACTTTTACATCTTTTAAGATAGGGTTACTGAGGTCAAAATCGATGTGTTCGTAGATTGTACCTTCTTTAAATTTCACCTGAAAAGGTAATGATTCTGATGTGGCTTTTTGATCAAACAAAAGCGCTTGATCAAAAGATAATCCCAAAGGCGAGATCATGTCGATGGTGCCAGAGCGTAAATTAGCTTCCAATGTTCCTGTATTAGGAATCAGTTTAAAAAGAATCTTTTTGATAGCCGGTTGAGTGCCGTAGAAATGAGGATTCGGTTCAAACGAAACGTGGCTACCTAATTTTAATTCCTTAAGAACATAAGGTCCATTGTACAGACCAGGATTCGTTGGGTTTTTTGTGTAGTTGGAATTTTTATCGTAGCCTTCTCTTTGTTTTCCAAACTTATCGATGACGGCTTGTTCAATATGATGGGGAACAGGTGTAGGCATGTTTCTAAAAAAGTCCCATTTCGCTACTTTGTAAGTTACGACACACTTTTTTGGTGTGGCTTTGTCCCATTTGATGCTTTCGATATCCTGATAAGATTCACGGCTTCCAATGGAAACGTTCGGGTTAAGACCCACTTTCCAAGAAAACTCGAGGTCCGCGCAAACGACAGGTTTGCCGTCTCCCCAATTGGCTTTTTCAATGATTTCCCAAGTCGCAATCATTCCCTTTTTGCCATCAGGACGATCCACTAATTTCGCTAGGCCATTTTTTAAAGAAGGAATCGCTGTTGCAATTTGAGGCTCCCATCTTAAATCAGGAGTTAATGTCACGAGTGATCGATTGACCATAGCTAACATATAAGTCGTAGCCGACATGGTCGCGATCAATGGATTAAGATTTTCGAACTCCTGAGAGGAACCGATTTTCAGTTCTGCATTTGTCGGCTTTGCAAAAGCAAAGTTAGCGACCAATAAACTGGTCACCATTCCTACCAATAAATTTTTCATCTGACTTTTCATTAAAACTCCTTTTCGAGAGTGTGTGTTCACTAAACTGTTCAAGCTTTATGCTAAATTTTTTGCAAGTTCAACAAAAGTGCGGACCATAACTCCACTGGCGCCTTTTTTTGAACAATAATTAAGTCTATTTCCAACAGCCCAAGCTGTGCCTGCGATATCAAAGTGCACCCAAGGAATACCCTCTCCAACAAACTGCTCGAGGAAAGCAGCAGCTGTAGCGGAACCTGCACCTTTTCCAGAGGAAATGTTGGATAAGTCTGCGAAAGTACCCTTCATATCTGAAACATGCTGATCAGTGAGTGGCATTCTCCAGGTGAGTTCACCTGAAGTGTCTGCCGCGTGATCGATCTTTTTAGTTAAATCAGAAGAGCGGGTGAAAAAGCCTGTGTGAATATTTCCTAAAGCCATAACCATGGCACCGGTTAAAGTCGCTGCGTCAATTATCGCTTTGGGTTTCAGCTCGGTGGCGTAACTTAAAGCATCAGCTAAAATCAAGCGACCTTCAGCATCTGTATTGTTCACTTCAAAGGTTTTGCCGTTTCTAGCTGTGTGAACGTCACCAGGTTTTGTGGCGGAACCATTGACTAGATTTTCAGTCGCAGGAACCAGTCCAATCACATTCATTTTTAATTTTAATTTTGCTATGGCAAGAACGGATCCGATGACGTTGGCTCCGCCGCACATATCATATTTCATATCTTCCATCGATGCACTTGGCTTGATGCTGATACCACCGCAATCAAAAGTAAGTCCCTTACCAACAAAAACCAAAGGTTTTTCACTGGCTTTGCCACCTTTATATTCCATGATAATGAAGCGTGGTTCTTGGTCGGATCCGTTGGATACACCTAGCAATCCACCCATTTTTTCTTTTTTAATACGCGCTTTATCCCAAACTTGAACTTTAACTGAAGTTCCCTTGAAAGCGGCTTGGGTTTTTTCAGCCAGTATTTTGGGAGTCATTAAATTTCCAGGCATGTCGCCTAAATTCCTAGAAAAATTCACGCACTGAGAAAGAACAGTGGCTTCATGGAAAGCCTCTTTGACTTTTTTATCAGCTGCATGCTGTGAACTGATGTGAATAGTTAACTTGGGGGTTTCTGACTTTTTACTTTTCAATTCTTCAAAATTATAGGAAGCCAGTTGTAAGCCTTCGACTACAGCTTTCATGTACTGGGCCGACTGAGAGGCAGAACCTGTGATACCATCAAAATGCAAAACGACTTCTTTTTCTTTGATTGCTTTCAAGGCGTCGTAAGCAGCGGCAGCCGCTTGTCGTGCCTTTTCATGAGTGAGCTCATTGGAAGCCCCCAAACCCACAACAACTACGTTTTTGTAGTGTGAATAGTTCGAGTGACGAAACAAAATCACTTCATTGGCTTTGCCAGTGATGGATTTATCTTCGATCGCAGCGGAATAATGTTTTGCTAAATCTTTAAGCGTAATTTCGGCGGACTTCTCTTTTTGAGATGATGCTTTTGAGAAAACAACTAAAGTGGGACAATTTAAATCATGAACAGTTTTTGATATTAAATTAATTATCATAAATTCCTCTTTTATAAAATTAGCTAAGTTATTAATATAACGTGGGATTTACAACTAACACAGATCTTGGTCCAGGCAAGGTCTTTTTTTAAAGAATGAATGATTGAGGACCGATAAAACAATTACTTAAACACCAGGAGTCATCAGTGTCATCTCTAATTCCATACGTAATTGAACAGACATCCAGAGGAGAGAGATCTTACGATATCTATTCTCGTTTATTGAAAGATCGCATCATCATTCTCGGTACGCCGGTAACAGATGATGTGGCCAATAACATTATCGCTCAAATTTTGTTTCTTGAGAGCGACAATCCAGAAAAAGACATTCATTTCTACATTAACTCTCCGGGCGGTAGCGTTTCCGCTGGGCTTGCCATTTACGATATGATGCAGTTTGTGAAATGTGATGTGGCGACTTTTTGTATGGGGACAGCTGCCAGCATGGGTTCTTTACTTCTTCAGGCGGGAACAAAAGGCAAACGATACAGTATGCCAAACACACGCATTATGATTCATCAGCCACATCTCTCTGGAGGTGGTATTGGTGGACAAGTGACAGATATTCAAATTCAAGCCAAAGAGCTTGTTAAAACAAAAGAAAAACTAACGAAAATTTACGAAAGGCATGCAGGCTTGCATTACGATAAGCTCTACTCGATGATGGAGAGAGATTATTTTATGGATCCTGAAGAGGCAAAAACTTTGGGTTTAATTGATCATGTGGTGGAATCTCGAAAGCTGACTAAATAATAAAGGATCAAAGTAGATGAGCACAGCAAACAGCAACTTGCGATGTAGTTTTTGTGGAAAAAGTCAAAAAGAAGTCAAAAAATTAATAGCCGGACCAGGGGTTTACATTTGTGATGAATGTATCGATTTGTGTACGGATATTATTGTTGAAGAAAAAGATAAAGAGACCTCAACGAAAGGCTCTTTAAAAGTTCCTCGTCCTGCGGAAATTAAAGCCCATCTTGACGAGTACGTGATTGGCCAAACAGATGCTAAAAAAGCTTTAGCTGTTGCTGTTCACAATCATTATAAAAGAATCAATGCAGCTGCTGCCAATAAAAAAGGTCAAGATATTGAATTGCAAAAATCCAATATTTTACTGATTGGCCCAACAGGTTCAGGCAAAACATTATTGGCTCAAACCATTGCAAAAATTTTAAATGTTCCGTTTGCCATGTGTGATGCCACGACATTAACAGAAGCCGGTTACGTGGGTGAAGACGTTGAAAATGTCGTTCTCAACTTACTTCAAGCCGCCGATTGGGACATTGAAAAATGTCAACGTGGTGTGATCTACATCGATGAGATCGATAAAATATCTCGTAAGTCAGAAAATCCTTCCATCACTCGAGATGTCAGTGGTGAGGGTGTGCAGCAAGCTCTTCTTAAAATCCTAGAGGGAACTGTGGCTAATCTTCCCCCAAAAGGTGGCAGAAAGCATCCTCAACAAGAATTTATTCAGGTTGATACAACAAATATTTTATTCATCGTGGGTGGAGCCTTCGTGGGTCTTGATAAAGTTATCGAGAACCGAACTAGCCAAAAATCTTTAGGTATTGGAGCGACGATCCAAACCACTAAAGAAAAAACGGAAACAATGAATCCTTATATGAATGTTGAGCCAGATGACCTTGTGCGCTTTGGATTAATCCCAGAGTTCATCGGTCGTCTTCCAACACTAGCTGTATTGAATCAGCTTGATGAAGCCGCTTTGATTGATATCTTGGTGCGCCCTAAAAATGCGATTACTAAACAGTATCAAAAATTATTCAGCTATGAAGGTGTGGACCTTAAGTTCACGGATAAAGCTCTTAAAGCGATCGCTGAAACTGCTATTCGTCGAAAAACAGGAGCTCGTGGTCTACGTGGTGTGATCGAAACTTCCATGCTTGATATTATGTTTGATATTCCTTCTCGACAAAACGTAAAAGAAGTTGTGATTGATGAGAATGTAATATTAACGAAAGCTCAGCCTGTGGTCGTTTTAAAAGCTGAAGGTGATGTGGCTGAAACAAAAAGTAAAACAGGTCGACCGCCGGGTGATCCTGCAGAAAGTGCATAATATTAATGGCGACATCCGACACTGAGTTTAAAGATCGTGTTTATAATATTTTGCTTGTCGATGATGATGCAAGTGTTCGCGAAATAATTGAAATGCGACTGACCTCAATGGGATTTAATGTCCTAACTGCAGTTAACGGTATGCATGCCATGCAACGATTAAAAGGATCTACTGAAGCCCCCATTGATTTAGTGATTACAGATTTATCAATGCCAGGTCAGGGCGGGCTTGATTTGATAACAAACATACGATCCACCCCAGAGTTTAAGCACCTACCGGTTATAACGCTGACGGGTAACATAGATGTTGAGTTATTAAAATCGGCTAAGCTTAAGGGTGCCACAGATGTTCTTCTAAAGCCTGTGTCGTTTCAGGCTCTTCTCGATCGTATTCAAGCCCACATTTAGGTTCATAAATAATTCTTATGTATGTCTCCCAATGTCTTTTTGGGGTCCAGTTTCAAAATGGTACTTTTTCCTTCCCGCTTTCGAGTTTTCATCCCTATAATGATTGAACAGGTCAAGATGATCTGCCTCAACACTGAGAGGGAGGGCTTTATGAACGACACAAAAAATCAAACACTACCCCTATTACCATTAAGAGATCTCATTATCTTTCCACATATGATGATGCCTCTTTTTGTAGGGCGTGAAAAATCGATCAATGCCCTAGAAGAAGCGATGAGCAAGCAAATTGACATCGTTTTGGCTGCACAAAAGGATGCAAAGACGAACAACCCAGAGCCCAAAGACATTTATGTAGTTGGAACTGTGGGGACGATCATTCAACTACTAAGGCTTCCTGATGGAACAGTAAAAGTTCTTGTTGAAGGTAAGCGCCGAGTTCGCATTAAAAACTTTATTAACAATGAATCATTTTTCTCGGTTCAAATTGATGAGATCGAAGAAGATGTGGATAATATTGTTGAATCCCAAGCACTCATTAGATCTGTTAAAAATACATTTGAAACCTATGTAAAATTAAACAAAAGAATTCCCCCTGAAATTCTTATGCGAGTTTCTTCCATCGATAATCCAGGCGAGTTAGCAGACATTATCGTGGCTCAGCTGAACTTGAAGTTGGAAGAGAAGCAAAAAGTTTTAGAAATTCTTGATCCTGCAAAACGCTTGGAACATTTGCTTAATACAATGACGGGTGAAATAGAAATTCTTGAAGTTGAGAAAAAAATTCGCACTCGCGTGAAAAAGCAAATGGAGCGCTCTCAAAAAGAGTACTACCTCAATGAACAAATGCAGGCCATTCAAAAAGAATTAGGCGAAAAAGATGATTATCAAGCTGAGCTTCAAGATTTAGAGGCGAAAGCGAAAGCTAAGAAGCTGACGAAAGAAGGCTTTGAGAAAATCATGAAGGAAATTAAAAAGCTCAAGATGATGTCACCAATGTCGGCTGAAGCGACAGTGGTCAGAAACTACATCGACTGGGTTTTATCACTCCCGTGGGCTGATTACTCAGAAGAAAGCCATGACATCAAGCGAGCTCAGAAAGTTCTTGATGACGATCACTGGGGCTTAGAAAAGGTAAAAGACCGAATCTTAGAGTACTTGGCAGTTCTTAAAATATCGAAATCCATGAAGGGACCCATTCTTTGTTTAGTTGGCCCTCCTGGAGTTGGTAAAACTTCACTTGCAAGATCCATTGCTACTTCTTTGAATCGTCAATTTGCCAGAATTTCCTTGGGCGGAGTTCGAGACGAAGCAGAAATTCGCGGACACAGAAAAACTTACGTAGGTGCAATGCCAGGCAAAATTTTACAAGCTCTTAGAAAAGTCGATAAGGGAAATCCTGTGGTTTTGCTTGATGAGATTGATAAGATGGCCAATGACTTCCGTGGTGACCCTTCAGCTGCCATGCTTGAGGTTTTAGATCCCGAACAGAATCACAACTTTCAAGATCACTACTTGGAACTTGATTACGACCTTTCAAAGGTGATGTTCATTGCGACGGCCAACTCGCTTCATACAGTTCCTCGTCCTTTGTTGGACCGTATGGAAATCATTTCTTTGGAAGGCTACATCGAGCAGGAAAAATTTCACATCGCAAAAAATTATTTAGTGCCTAAGCAAATTGAAGCTCACGGACTTAATGATTATAAAGTAACGATGCCTGAAGCCACAGTTCGTAATATCATTCGTTATTACACGAAAGAAGCGGGCGTTAGAAATCTGGAAAGACAAGTGGCTAACGTTTGTAGAAAAATGGCCAAAGAAATCGTTATGGCAGAAGCCATGGCGGACATGAAGGGCAAAAAAGGCAAAAAAGCAAAAGACACGAAAGAAGCCAGTAATCATACGATCACTCCTAAAAAGTTAGTCGAACTTCTTGGGCCAGAAAAATACAAATACGGCAAGATCGAAGAGAAAAATGAAATCGGTCTAACGAACGGTATGGCTTGGACTGAAGTGGGCGGTGATCTTTTAGCTGTTGAAGTAACTGTTGTTCCTGGAAAAGGGAAATTTACAGTGACGGGTCAGTTAGGTGATGTCATGAAGGAATCCTGCACAGCTGCTTTAAGTTATGTGCGCTCTCGTGGTCCACTTTTCGGTCTTGATAAAGAATACTTTGCTGAAACAGATGTTCACATTCATTTACCTGAAGGGGCTGTTCCTAAAGACGGACCCTCTGCAGGCATTGCACTGACAACTTCAATTGTGTCTTCTATTTTAAGAATTCCAGTGAAGCGAACAGTCGCTATGACGGGTGAAATTTCACTACGTGGTAAAGTGATGGCCATCGGTGGACTCAAAGAAAAGATTTTAGCTGCCCACCGTGGTGGCATTAAGATGATCATTTGTCCGAAAGAAAATGAAAAAGATCTGAAAGATATTCCAAAAGAAGTCATGAAGGATCTTAAAATCATCTTGGTGGATCATGTGGATCAAGTTCTTATTAATGCTTTGGATATTAAGTCCCCTAAGGATTTATTCAAAAACGACAAAGCTCGAGACGCTGGCATCAAGGCTCAGTACACGGGCCAAGCCAATCATACAGCCACTCACTAATTTTCAACGAGAGACCTCGAATCGGAGGTCTCTCTGTTTTTATGCTTACAAAGTAAGCAAATCGGCCTTCTGCAATGTTTAATTTTAAAGCATATCATTACATTTTTTGAATGGGGTTGACCTCCAGGACAGATTCTGTCATTTTCGTGACCTCCTTGACAGTTTTGAACAGAGGTTCTCTTTAAATGACTCCAAATATTCTTCTGGAATTAGGGAAATTGCAGTGTGACAGAGGTGATTTTCATCAAGCTGAGCCTAAGCTTAATGAAGCCTCCCAGCTATTTCTTTTAGCTCGTGATTTTGATGCATTTCTAGAAGCTCAAAACTTACTTTTACGAATCTATGCCGAGCGTGAACAATACGAACAAATTCAAGCCCTTAAAGAAAAGCTACAGGATTTAGTTCTTAAAGAAGGTTTTCAGCTTAATTCAAGAACTTATTATACTTTGGGATTAGCAGCTCTTTTTAGAAATCAATCAGATCTTGCACTGGACTACGGTCAAAAAGCCCTCGCACTCGCTCTTCAAGCCGATAATAAAAAAGACATTTGTTACGCGATTTTTCATATCGCAAACACTTACAGCATGGACCCCTACAATCGTTATCAAGATGCATTGAAGGAAATTTACAATTTGCAGGTTTTCTTTCAAGTTCTTGATTTGCCAGACTTAAAAGCCAGCACATTGATGCTGAATGCTCGCATTCTTTGTTTACTTAAAAAGTATGACGAAGCTTTAGAAGTGGCTTGGCGTGCTTATGATTTATTAAAAGTGACTAAAAGTGCAACCACAGGCCACGGTCTTATGGGACTCATTGGTTGGATCTACTCAGAATCTGGCGATAAAGAAATGGCCCGCTTTTATATTTCTTTATTAAATAGAACTCTAGATACGCAAATTTTTGTTCGCACGGGCAAAATGACCCAATTTTTATCTGAAAAATTAGGTGCTGACGGACAAAATCAATTTGATCTTATTTTTGATGAAGAAAAAAATGCAGTTTTAGAAAAGAAGCTTGGAAAAATTGACTTTAAAAATCAGTTCATCCTTCTCGATTTACTCAAATTATTTGTGCAAAATCCTGGAACCGTTTTTTCTAAAGAACACCTTGTTGAAAACGTTTGGCGCCAGCCCTACGATCCAAGTGTTCATGACAACAAGATTTATGTGACTATTAAGCGACTAAGAAAAATGATTGAACCGGACTTTGAAAAACCGAAATATATTTTCAGAGCCAAAAATGGGTATTTCATGAATAAATCCGCAAGGGTTCTCATGGAACAGCACTAGGAATTATGGGGGGGGCTATGTTCCAAAAAGTTGTTATGTCCTTACTTGTGGGGATGTTTTCTATATCTGCTTACGCAGCGAACAGGCAGGGTGGGGCTTATGCTCAACCTTCCAATTGGGTTCCTTACCCATGGGCCACCGAACTTCGCTTTAACATGAACAGCATGCAGGGAGTTTGGAAAGTTGGAAACGACACCAATGCCAGCCTCTTTTATGTAAGAACTAGTAAAGATCCAGGTTCTCAATCTAATTTCTTAACGATTGTGGAAAGAAGCAGCATCACTTGTGCGACCCTTTCGACAGGTTTCGGAAAAGAAGAAAATGGAACACGAGTAATGGCTGAAATGCGTGATTTGCGCGGTAAGCGCTACAAAATGATGCTTAGACAGTACAGCCGCTCGCAGGTGCCGACAGTAACAAGCCTATCTGCCATTCGTGGTAAGGTGACTGTGTTGACCATTATGTTTAATGGTGTGAACCGAACTTATAATTATCCAATGAGTAAATTATCTGACCGAGTCGAATTCCCATGTTCGCCGGTAAAGATGTTCAATAACTAAAAAAGTTCTTGATGTTTGATTTGCTTATCTGATAACAAAACCATCTATTCTTTTCGAATAGGGAGTTAGCTCAGTTGGTAGAGCGCCACCCTTACAAGGTGGATGTCGCAGGTTCGAATCCTGTACTCCCTACCAATTAAACCCGCGTCAATGCGGGTTTTTTCGTTTCTGGGGTTTGTGGATTTGGATAAAGAATTTGAATGTTACGATAATAAGGTAAAACCAATGAAACACTTTATATGTCTTTGTTTAATATTGTTATCTATTGACTCAAATGCCGCTGAAACTAAAAAAGCTTACTTTAAAAAAAAGGAATCTTTATTTTCACGTCCGACTCTTATTGTGGACGGCAAAGATTATAAAACTACTTTTTGGAAAGCAGAATTTGAAATTCAAGACGCAGTTAAATCAAACCCTCAAGCGTTTGAGTCAGTTCAAAAATACAAAAACCATTCAGATAAAGCCGCTTTCTATATTTGGGGAGGCTTGGGTCTTGCTCTAGGGTATCTCTTTGCAACGGATAGGGATGATTTCAGCGATACTATTTATTGGGGAATTTTTGGAACTGGTTTTGTAATGAATATTCACGAGCAAAGTAAGGCTGGAAAAGAGCTAAAACGTACTATTAACTTTTACAATGGTGATTTTTAGTTTTCATTCCACTTATGCCACATCTAAAGACCTTTGCAACTTCTCTAAGAGCCATCAAAAAACTTTATTGCTGTCTGTATCATCATTTGTTGAGTGATTATATTTTTCAAACCATGTGGATAAATACCAATGTCAGTACCTTCAGAGTTTAGCCTCAATCAACAAAGTATTTAGATTTTTAAAAAAATGATTTTCTAAAAAGTGAGTCCAATAATTGACTCAATATGACTATATGTTTATTTAAACTTGAACCTCACCCAACGGAAGGTCGTAGGCTAGCAAGAAACAACCAAGGAGAAAATATGAAAATTGGAGAACTTGCACAGGCTACTAAAATTTCAATTCGAACTTTGCATCATTATGATGAAATTGGATTGCTTAAACCTTCTTCAAGAACTGAATCCAGTCATAGATTGTATACCGAATCTGATATTGCAAGACTGCATAAGATTGTTTCACTACGAAATATTGGTTTTTCACTGGAAGAAGTTGGTCAATTTGTTGGACACTCACATGAAGAGCTTCGTGATTTGATTGCTCGTCAACTCGAAAAAGTTGAAGTTGAACGCGAAGAACTCGATAGAAAACAATGGTGCATAAAAGCTGCACACGAAGCAGCAAATTTCGAGCAATTCCAAGGAAGTGAAAAATTGATAAGTATGATTCGGGAACTGACAATTCAAAGTCAGTATCTAAGCGCCGAAGAACGACAGATAATCCAAAGTAAGAATAATGCTTTAGGACTTCAGCGAATTAAAGAAATGCATTCGAAATTAGAACAGTTAACACTTCTAGCTCAAAAGTTTATGAGTCAAAATATTGATCCAACTGAGCCTCAGGTGATCGCTCTTGCTAATGAATGGAATGCACTTGGACAAGAGGGGGTTGGAGATAATCCTGAAGTTGTTAAAAAAATTAAGCTCATGTTGCAAGAAAATCCTGATCTGGCTTCCTATCGTGGAATTAATCAGGATCTGTTGGAGTACCTTAAGAAAGCGTTCAGATCTCAAAAGCCATCAGAAGCTTAGATGACATAAACGCATTATTATCTGACTTTGTGGATATTTACTGAATCTTTGAAAAATTCGCAGTGCAGCCGTTGGCATTGAAGGTGACTTGATCTCTAAAAAACTCGTATCCCCAACCCTGAGGTCGGCAAGTATCATGAAGCACACAAGTTTCCACAATAATGCTTCCACCTGTTGTGGTGCATTTGTCCGTTCCGTTAGTATGGGTTGTTGGACCGATGCCAATTCCACCAGAAGTAATCATATATCCTGAATATGTACCTCGGTCATAAGGAGTAACAGTTAAATGACTTCCAAAGGGTCCGTCACAGGTTTTGCTAACAAGTTTATAAGAGCCAACTGCCGATGATAAAGCTAAACAGGCTGGATCAGCAGAAGCTGTTGAAGAACAGATCAAAGCAAAAATACTTAATAGAATTTTCATAAATTTCCCCTCTATCGATTGTTCGTGAATAGTCTAATAGGCATTGATTGGCAATAAGTTGAGTTTATTACTAAGAGTAATTGTAAAATTGTTTATAGATATAGCCGATCTGAAGATTCAATTCTCAACTTTTACTTTTAAAATTTGAGTAGTGCCTTCTTTTAAAGCGCTTACTGCTTGCATCTTCAGATTCTTTGGCAAAACAATTTCAAAAAAACCACGGTCATTGCGTATTTCTGAATCAATATATGCAGCATTCAATCCAGCAGGTAATTCCATTACAAGAAAAATTGGATTTTTTAATTTTGCTTCTTTCGGCCACCAGAGTGCAACTTTCGGGTCCATCGAAGTAAACAAGTACGCAGGATCGGGTGAAATCAAAGCAGTCGAAAGCCTTCCTTCGTTCATATCATTCCAAATTTGCATAACATCACTGCGTTCAACAGCTCGGTAAACTGTTGTTTTGCGATTTAAGCGTCCTTTTGATATTGCAGAGTCAATGAAGGGAACCCGGGGATCTTTGCGTGCACCGGGTGTTCTTAAAGAAGAATTGATATCTTTATAATCCGGGCCAGATAAGTCGACGAGTGCCATTTTTTCATTTGATGTTAAATTCTTATCATTCTTAAAATTTCTAATGGCCCATGCATGCCGTCCAGAATTATTCGACAAATCATCATTGATGGAAGTTTCTTCTTTTATATGTAAGCCATTTTCAATTAACGCTTGAACAAGACTTTGACCCGCATCTATCGATTGTGAATATTGATTTGTTAATTTTATCCAAACCGCTGGATCTGTGATTAATGAACTGGCCTGTGTCGTTTTTATTTCTGCATATATACCATTTTCAAGATCTATGGCTTTAAGTTCTGGGTTTGAAAAGATCTCTGAAGTATTGATGTGCATGCTCTCACTTAAAAGTTTAATAACTTGCTTGGCCATGGGGATGTCTTTAACCATTATTTTAACTGATATTCCTTTCCCAGCAAAATCTCTTGATGCTCCCCAAGAATCAGTGCGTTCAAATTGAAATGAGACATCTGGTAAAGAAGATAACCCAAAGTATTTATTTTCACCTATTAAAGAAGGAAACCCAATGTCGCCTTCTTCTTTGTTTAACGAGACTAGAGTTTTAGTATTAGAGGTAACTGCACGGCAGTTTTTAGGAGATGAAGCAAAAGTGGGGAGTGACAATAATAGGATTACAGGTGCCAAACACAGAATAAAAATAAGCCTGCTTTTGAAGTTAAAATGAAGATTACGAGGCACTGGTATCATACGAATTCAAATTGCAATTGAAGTGCCTAAAAAAATCTCAAACTGATACAGCTCCCTAGAATGAGCATTGTATCTGAGAACTGACTACGCAGTATTTTGTGCTCCATTTAATCTGATTCAACACAAATTCCGCTGCATCATCAGGGGCAATAGAATGAGTGGGTTTAAATTGATTAAGAACTCGTTCGGTTCCGATGAAGCCAAATTTAATCAGCATAACTTTGCAAGGATTTGGAAGAAACGATAGTTGCTCACTGGCTTTTTCCAACGAGGCTTTGTGTGCCGCGTAAGGCCAAATCTGTGACTTTATCCCTGATGTTGTATTGGAGCCAATATTTACGATCAGTTTATTTTTATCACTCCAAGCTTTATAAACATCATAAAGAAGTTCCGTCTGGGAATGGCCGGAATAGGCATTGTTGATAAAGACATCACAGTCGTTGATGGAATCAATAATCTTTAATCGGTTGCTGGGTTGTGAAATATCAAAGCCATTGGATCTGGCAAATCCCACAAATTTGTTTGCTTCCAGTTTTTTACTGATTTCCATCCCTAGGCCTTTTGTATGACCAGTAATTGCAAATTTCATTGTTCTGCCCCTGATTAAAACACCTTTTACAAAGTTGATTTTCTTTTAAATCAATAGAACGATAGTTCCATGGCAGTTCGTGATTTGCAAAGCACTTTGAAGATCCAATCAAGTTGGTCCCCTCCAAGGTCAATTGCCAATTTTCTTTCCTTTGATGAAATTGAGTTTTTAAAGCGACTACAATCTAGTTCTGTTGAAGTTGAGAACAAAAAGGGGGGAGTCCAATGTGCCCCTCATCAGTGGGAAAAAATAAGTGATTTCTTAAGTTCAAGAATTGAAAAGGAAATCGGTCTTTTTGATACAAAATTTGTAGAAGGCAATTTTTTTCATACAAAAAATCCTTATATTCTGCATGTTGATGGTGGAAAAGATCCTGATAAAAGGCCCTACAAAGCCATACTAATTCCGCTGAGTATTTCACCAAGTGGTAGTTGTGGTACTGTTTTTTTTAAACAAAGATATATAGGTTATGCTACTAATTTTGCAAAAGGCACAAAAGGATTTTCAACGGAATTTAATAACGATCTTTTTGATTATAAAGATGTGCATTTTTTAGATCAGGCGGCTGAGTTTGATCAAGATATTCATAATCAATATTTATCACATGTGCCAATCAGTTGTTTACAGGGCCTTTCTGTTGAAACCGTGATTGATTGGAAAATTGGTGACGTTATAATATTTGATAGGACACAGATTCATTGTGCCACCAACTTTAAAAAGACTGGTGTCATGGAAAAATCGGGTCTTTCATTGTTTACAAATTCTATTTAAGATTGAACGTTGTAAAAACCAAATGGGTGCGGGGTTTTTCTTTATTTGCATTAACTGAAGTATGAAGTTTATCAACTCGCAATGTGTATAAAGCTCCCACTTCAGGCATCCTAAAAACTTGATCGTCGACGACAAAAAAGCAATTGGAATGAGTTGAAAGTGGAATGTGGAATCTAAATTTTTCGCTATCTCTGTGATAAGATAAGCATGTCTTTGGCATTTGAGTCATAAAACGGATGCGCCCAATTCCAAGTTGGTACTGATCTTTAGCTATTTTTTCTACCTTTCTTATAATACCTGAAATTGGATTTTCATATCCTTCAACTAATTCAGTAAAATCACTTTCTTTATACAGTAACAAATTATTGGCATCCACAGCGGATCCCACTCCGTCTTGATAAGGTTTTTCACCTTTCCTGTATTTTAAAGAAATTTGGCTACCAATTTCGTAGGGTTGAGATTTTTTGAAATAATTTTCAAGGTGATATAAATCAAAGTTGATAGGTAATTGCTGAATCATAGTTGAGCCGATAGTGAAGTTGAAAATTCTGTAGAATTAATATTGTTATTTGCAAGTAGTTCACTGTGGTAACTTTTAATAAATTCATTAAAACGCTGACTCACTTCTAGGTAATCATTGGGCATATTTACATTTGAGCGAAATAATTTCAAAGTTTGATCTTTTGTAAAACCTAATGTTCTTGCATGGCCATAAATAAAAATAGTTTGTAAAATTCCTGGCTTTTTAAAATCTCTCCACTCATTGGTAATTTCTACGGCTAATTTTTTTGCCTCTTCATAATTAAAAAAATCATGTTCCCAATACAGTGGTGCAAAACGAATATTTTTAAATCCATATTTTTCAGGATTTTTACTATAATCAGCATAATCATACTGTCGTTTGTCGAGATTGGGTACGTAAGGAACGATCGACAAAGGTGCAAAGTGTGCGATATCAAGGGCATTATGCTGTTTGATCCATTCAAATGTGTTTAAAATTGATTCTCGACTTTCACCTGGTAGACCAACAATAAATGATCCTTCGACTAAACATTGACCTGAGTATTTATTCTTAAAATCGATCAAAAATTTTTTGACTTGATCTGGCGGAGTCCCTTTTCCGGCTTTTCTAGCAACTTCAGGGTGAAAGGATTCAAGTCCCCAAAATAATCCACTGGCACCAGACTCAATCATCAGATCAATGGTATGGGGAAACTTAACAGCGACATCAACTCTTACATAGCTGGTCCATTCCATTTTGAATGGAAGACTTTTGAATACTTCGCAGTAGGCCTCGACCTTCTTGGGGTGATCGTTGAAGCAATCATCACACAAACTATAAACTGTTGTGCCAAAATTTTCATAATTTCTAATCAATTCTGCACGAAGGGTTTCTGTGGTTTTTCTGAAACTTTCCTTTTTGTCGTAGTGGCAAAACTTGCAACTAAAAATGCATCCTCGAGCTACTTCAATGGGCAACGATTCATTTTTTTGAACAGCATCTTTTTTAGACCAAAAAGCTTCTGGACAGATTTTATTAGTAATATCAATTTGATTACGAATATAAGAGACATCATCGAAAACGATAGTATTCGGCTGTTTGCTGTGAAGAATTGAATTAACGTACTCCACAAAAGATTGATCAGCAGCTCCAATGCAAATTTCGTCAAAATTCTTATAAAATTGAGGCCTCCAAATTGCAGACTGACTTTTGACCCCACCTAATACAAGTTTTGCATGAGGTGATTTTTTATGAAGAATTTCTTTAAGAGTTTTTGTCCAAAGAAGAAGTTCTTCTCCTGTTTCAAAGTTAAGTTCACCGGAATTATATCGATTCCATCCATCTGAGCGATTGGTTCTTCGTACTTTCATGGAAACCCACGGTGCTAAAAATGTTGAAGAAACACCAATAACAGCTGTGTCCTGAGTAATAAATTGATCAATGTAAGCGAAGAAGTTTTCAATTCTTGTAAAGTAGTCGATTACAACACAACTGATGCCAGCCTTGCGAAGGCTGCCAGCTATCGAATAGGCCCCCATGTAGCGCATGTTACCGTATTCGCCACCCAGCGGAGAAGAATCAGAAAGTATTATGACCTGTGACATGCATAAAACGTAATTTACACTTTATATTTAAGCAAATGAAAACAAGCCTATACCCCTATACTAAGAATAATCATTTTCAATTCGGCTTTCTGGGGCAACCTGCTTTTCAATCAAAAAAAGGTTTAAACTCGCAATTCACTGCTAGCTATGGTGCCATTTCTAAAAATATCAATAGCTGGCCAGAGTGTAATAATTTAGCAGCCAGGGAAATTTATGATCAGAAAGTAGGAGATATCATCATTTTATTATCAGGAGGAACTGATAGTGAAATTTGTCTTCGAAGTTTTTACGATCAAAAGCTACCGTTCCGTGCTGTGACTCTAAAATATTCTAATGGGGAAAACTCTGAGGACATTGAATTCGTCAATCAGTTAAAAACAGAATTGAACTTTAAGCATGAAATTATTGAACTGAATTTGGAAAGATTTTGGTCTTCAAAAGAGTTTTATGAAATTGTAGAACCCATTCGTTGTGTCAGCCCTATACTGGCCTGCCATCTTTGGTTGGTGAACCAACTGACAGGCACTCCTGTTATTGCACAAGGCGAGGCCCTGCTAGTAAAAAAGATACCTACAGATTACATCCCAGGTGTTAGTCCTTATCCAAAAAGTGAATGGTACCTCGAGGAAAGTGAAATGTTTTGTTCACTGTATTCTCATTTTATTCATAATAACAAACCGGGAATTCCTGGATTTTTTCAATACTTACCCGAACAGACCAACGCATTCTTATTTCATAACCCTTATTTAAGTCGTCTTATTAATGATGAAATCCCAGGTAAACTGAGCACTCGAAGTAGCAAAAACTTAATGTCCTATCAATTTTATCCCCACCTTCAGAAGCGGGATAAATTAACAGGCTTTGAGCACATCATGGATTTACAATTAAATATTAGAAATCAACTAGTTAAGAAGTTTCCTAATTGTGAATCGAAGGTTCAATTTTCGATGCAGGAAATGCATCAAATGCTTCATAAAAATTAATTGGACTAAGCAGCTGATATAAGAATAAATTAGGCTATGAGCTTAAAAGACATAGTTAGGTCTAATACAACTTATTTCGTTCCTATTCAATTAATAGTGACCGCGTTTGTTTCTTACTATCTTTTTACTTTTGATTATTCGTTGATGTGGGTGGTGATAGGCCTGGGTTGTTATTTTTTAACAGGTTGTTTAGGCATTACAGTTACTTTTCATCGATATTTAAGTCATCACAGTTATAAAATGAATAAATTCTTTGAATATTTGTTTAGCTTCTTAGGGTCCATGGGCGGTACGGGATCAACAATTGGTTGGGTAGCCGTTCACAAGCAACATCACCATAATAGTGATAAAAATACTGACCCACACAGCCCCAAAATTTTAGGATGGAAAGTGCTTTTTCCTAACTATAAATTCAGTATGAATAAATGGTCTCTTAGGCATCTTATTACTAATCCCTTTCATCTTTATCTGCATGAGTACTACTTTCTTATTATGGCTGTTTGGGGACTCCTTATTTTTTCATTTTTTGGTTTAAATGGATTCGTATTTATTTTTTGTTTCCCAATTGTGCTACAAATTTGGATATCAGTGCTTTCTAATTATGCTAACCACTTACCAGGTTTCGGATATAGAAATTTTGAAACTCACGAAGATTCCATTAATTCCTCGATATTAGCACTGCTCACTTGGGGTGAGGGTTGGCATAACAACCATCATAAATATCCATCAAGATATTCATTTCAATACAAATGGTGGGAGCTGGATATTAGTGGACTTATCATCAAAGCGATCAAGAAAAATTAACGTTGCACTTGCAACGGGTTCAATTTGTAATTAACAAATGATGAGCGTAGTTAAAAATTCCAATGGATGGGTTTTCACTCCTTTAGAAAATTTCTTAGTGTTTTGGCTTCCCATTCCTGCTGTCATTCTTTCTTGGAGTTTTTTGGGAAAAGGAACTGATCTTTTGACCTTTTCATTGTATATTTTGGCCGTAAAAATTCCTTTTGAAATGGGGCATGTATTAGCAACGGCTTATCCCTTGTTACAAAGGACAAAAGATGGCCGCTTATCAAATCGTAAATTTTATTTAGGTTGCCTCGGAGTTTTTATAGTAAGCAGTTTGCTATTGCATATTTCACAGGTTACTTTTTATATTTTACTTACTTTTATTGCACTATTACACATCTGTCGCCAACAACACGGTTGGGTTATGCTTTCACGAAGGCAAGCCCAGGAGCCTGATAGAGATCGTTGGTTTGATTCATTGATGGTTACTAATGTCATGCTAGTTCCACTTATATGGTGGCAATCAGAACTGGGACCCGAACCGAAGTTTTACTTTTTCCCAAACAATATTCATCTTTCAATTGATGCGACAGTGGCAACATTTGCGATGACTCTTCATTGGTTCATTAATGTTATATATACCTTCAACATCTCTAGAAAAATTCTCAGCCGGAAAGCTGTTAATTGGGGGAAGATTTCCATAATTGTTTCGACTTGGATTTGGTTTTACACCTCTTTGGTTATGTTTGAAAGTCGTCAGATATTTCTAGCAGAGCTTGTATTAATTCATGGAATTGCCTATGTGGTTTACTCTTACAAGTCCTCAAAAAAAGAAGAGACAATTGCTTTCAAAAGTCAGCCTCAATTTTTTCTGAAACTCCTAAGTCACCCATGGACATATACAATATTTTTTGTTTTCACAGGCGGGCTTTGGTTTCTTTACGTAAGAAAATATGAAAACATTCTTTTTGTAAATCCTGGAAATATGTTAGAGGTCATTTTTTGGATGCCATTACTATTACATTATTACTTTGATTCGATCATCTGGCGCAAAAATTTCTTTAAAACTGCTAGCAGTACAGTTTGACTTTCTAATATCTAATGAATTTAGCTGTTAAGATGCAAAATGATTCAGATGCTTCCTTGTATTTTCGTAAACTCAATTTCAACGACTTTGAGGCCGTTTGTGCTCTTTATAGAAATACTTCTAATTGGATGGGTGTAAAGGTAGATGTCTCTCTTGTTGATAAACTTCTTATTTCTAATTTGCATGAATATTTGGGCTCTAAGACAAATCAGGTTTCTTATGGTGCCTTTTATAAAGACAAACTCATCCTTACGGTGGGTGTTTATTATTGGAGTACCATGCCATTTTGCTCGATTAATCGGTTTGTCGGGGGAATTGACTCACTTTCATTGAAACATCAATTTGAAGCAGTGAAAAACTTGATAGATATGGCAATTTCGGAAATGGAAGAGCGTCAGGCTTATCGATTCTATGTTATTTCAACGGGCTTACATCAAAAATCTTTATCTCTGTTTTGTAAAATTTCAGAAAAAATAAAGAACAGGTATATCATGACGATAGACGAGTTTGTCCCTGCTAATCAAAAGCCAAAATTTGGTTATGTGTGGGAAATGATGGATAAACAAACGTGGCCAATGAATTTGGTGCTTCGTTCAGGAACGGCTCTTAACAAAGTTCGCAATGAGCGAGCAGAAGAAGAAGTTCAATTAATCATAAAAGGATGGGATTAGCATAAGATTCCACTTGCACCATTTTTCAAAACTGATGTAGCTTTTTATTAATGGATTCAATACTTGATAAAATATCAAATATAATGAGTAAGGAATTAGGAATTTCAGCTCAGAAATACAATAAACAGACTCGCTTTCGTGAGGATCTTGGTCTTGATTCCTTAGATTTTATGATTTTAGTTGTTAATATTGAGGATCAATTTAATTTAAAATTTGAACAGTCAAATCTGCACTTTATCAACACAGTCGAAGATCTCGAAAACTTTTTATCAGCGAGATTGAAAAACTAAGTTTTCGACTAATGGGTGACTATGAATTCTTATTGCTATAAATTGTGGTTGCCTTTAACTATTGTCACTTTTGGAAGTGTCTTTTATTTTTTAACTATTTCTGAATTCACGGTGAATTGGCTCTTAGTTTTTGTTACTTGGTTTCTAATTGGACCAGTTGGAATTGGAGCCGGCTTTCATCGTTATTTTTCTCACCGTCAATATAAGACCTACAGGCCCATAGAATTAGCTCTCGCTTTTTTAGGTAGTTTAGCTGGTTATGCCCCGCTGGCAATGTGGTGCAGCAGTCATATTTATCATCACAGAAATAGTGATTCTTCAGATGATATTACAAGTCCGCATCAGTATGGGTTTTGGGAAAGTTTTCTGTTTTGGCGACTCCGACCAATTGCACTCGAAAAAGTAGATACTTTGAACTTCGCAACTCGCAGTATTTTCAAAGATAAGAAGTTAGTTTTTCTAATTAAAAACTACTATCGAATTTTTTGGATCTTTGGTCTCATTAGCTTTTTACTCGGTCCAACGTATTTTTTAAGTTTATTTTTAATACCCGTTCAGCTCGAGCACCTTCGTTTAAATATGATCGGAAGTTTTGCTCATATGAAATTGCCAACTAGTTACAGAAATTTTGAGTCCCAATCTTTGCATGATCGAAGTTATAACAATGTGATTTTGGGTTATCTAACTTTTGGCTTTGGGTGGCACAATAACCATCATCATAACGAAAGATCCAGTAGTTTAATGGTCCGCTGGTGGGAAGTTGATATCGAAGGTCTAGTCTGTAAATTGATATCGAAAAAAGATTAAGTGTATCAATTTGATACGTCCAGTGGACCCTATTACTTTGTTTTCTGTAGCCACTGATATTTTTGTTTGATAAAATATTGGAAGTTGTTTAGGGGGCTTATGTCTAATAATCATCTCTCATTTAACCGAAGAGGCTTTTTAAAAGCAGGTCTTTTTTTAGGCCTACCTCTAATTTCCTTCTCATTATTTTCGATTGAAAAGAAATCAATTTCTACTTTCACACGGGTCTCCAGCAGTTCTCCGATGAGCAGTGCCCAGTTCAATGCCCTAAAACCTTTGTGGATTGATAGTCGTCTTTTCTCAGATGCCATACTTAATTTTCAGAAAAGTGGTTTAATTTTATCCCATAGTTTCTCGCATAGTTCTGACTCGACTTTCGTCGAATTTGTTTTTATTTCTAAGAATGCAAAATATGAATTCGATGATTACTTGGTTAAAAATAAGATTTTTTGCGAGCAAAAGTTAATTGAGCTGGGTTTGATCCACGAGACCGGTATAAGTTAGTGAAGGTTTTGTTAACTGGCGGCAACAGTGGCTTGGGAATGCTCGCGACTTTATCTCTTTTAAAATACGGCCACTCTGTAGCTGTATCAATGCGGAATCCTGAAACAAAAAATAATCAATGTGCAGAGAGATTAACTCAGCACGGCGCCCATGTCATTAAAATGGATGTGACCGATGAATCATCAGTCACTTCCGGCGTTGATCAAACACTGGTAAAACTTGATGGAATTGATGTCGTGATTAATAACTCAGGTGTGTTTAGCATGGGGCCTTTAGAGGCCTTTACTTCTCAAGATTGGCTCCGAATTTTTGATGTCAATGTATTAGGAGCTCAAAGGATCAATCGTGCAGTACTTCCATCGATGAGAAAAAAGAACTTTGGAATTTTAATTCATATCTCAAGTCTTTTGGGTCGTTTAACTATGCCTTACTGTGCACCTTACTGCGCATCCAAGCAGGCGTTGGAAGCCTTAGCTGAAGGTTACCGTAGGGAATGCGCACAATTTGGAATCGATTCGATTATTATTGAGCCAGGTGGTTTTGCCTCCTCATTTTTTGAATCTGCACAACTTCCATCAGATCACTTTCGATTAGAGTCACTCGATAAGAATTTTGCGCAATCCAAAGCCTTGTGGGATCAATACAAAAGTAAATTACGCAACAACAATATATATAACCCACAACATGTGGCTGATGTGATTGTTAATTTACTCGATATGCCTCATGGTCAAAGGCCACTTCGTACAGTCGTCGATGTGATGGGTTTGGGCGAGTCTGTTAATAATTTTAATCAAGAAACTGAACGTTTTAATGAAGAATTTTTTTCAAATATGAAATTGGATTTTGATGTCACAATTAAGTCATAGGATTAATTCTCAAGAAGGCCTCATTCCACTTGATGGCCAATCAAAATATATACGAACACTGATACTTCGTGCCCTTAGGGGAGGAAATCTCGGCCATGCTGGATCAGCTCTTTCGCTGGTTGAAATTCTCAGAGTGCTTTTTGAAAATGTATTAAAGTTTGATTCCAAAAATCCAAATTGGCCAGATCGTGATCGGCTCATCTTAAGCAAGGGTCATGGTTGTCTTGCCTTGTATGCTATTTTAGCTCATTTTGATTTTTTCCCAAAGTCTGATTTAGATCGATTTTGCCATCATAACTCACCTTTAGGTGGACATCCAAATCATGAAAAAATTAAAGGTGTAGATTTTTCGACAGGTTCATTAGGTCATGGTCTGAGTGTCGCAGTAGGCATGGCTTTAGCAGCGAAAATTCAAAAAAGAAGTTCGAAAGTCTTTGTTATAATGGGTGATGGAGAGCTCGGAGAAGGATCAGTTTGGGAAGCTGCTCTATCTGCCGCTCATCATAAATTAAATAATTTAATCGCACTTGTAGATTGCAACAAATATCAAGCTGCTGGCCAAACTCAACAAATTTTGAATCTTGAGCCACTCAGTGAAAAGTGGCATGCTTTTGGATTTGATGTTTTTGAATCCAACGGGCATGACATAAGTGAATTGAAAAAAGTTATATCTCAAGCTGTGATTGAGTCAAAAAAGCCCAAGATGATTATTTGCCACACAGTAAAGGGAAAAGGAATTCCAGAAGTTGAGCAAAGTCGAGGGTCACATTTTTTCTACTCCTTCAGTCCTGAGCAACACAAAGCTTTCACCGAAATGCTGGAGAAGTACTAATGCAAAATGAGATGCTAGCTTCAATTTACCAACTGGCACATCAAGACACTCGAGTAGTTTTTATTGGCTCAGATTTGAAACCTGAAACTCTTGAAGAAATGAAGAAAAACTTTTCCGATCGTTTTTTTATGGAAGGAATAAGTGAGGCCAATACCATTGGAATGGCAGCAGGTCTTGCAAGTGACGGATTCATTCCCTTTGTTAATGGTATAGCAGCTTTCATGACTCGTCGTTGTTTTGAGCAAATTGCACTTGATGTGTGTCTTCATAATCTTCCAGTTCGTATTCTCGGTAATGGTGGTGGGCTTAGTTATTCGGTGTTAGGTCCGACGCATATGGGTGTTGAAGACATTTCAATTTTGCGAACACTACCCAATATGACAATCCTTGTTCCAACCAATTCCTTTGAAATGAAAGAATTAATTAAGCAATCCACGAACTGGTTAGGGCCCATCTACATCCGAATTTCAAAAGAGATTAATTCTTCTTACTATCCATCTGGTGTACAACCCAAAATAGGTGAAGCCGTCGTTTTTCAAGAGCCAGCAGGACCTGTGGACGTATTGATTGTTTCAACTGGCTATATGACAGCCAAATGCAGTCATGCAATAAAGCAATTAAATCAAGACTGTATTTTTATTTCACATCTTCATTTTCATACAATTGAACCTTTTGATTCAAAAGTTTTTTTTCGGATGGCTTCAAAGGCAAAGTCAGTGCTGGTAGTCGAAGAAAACTCTGTTATCGGTGGACTTGGATCACTGGTTTTGGAAATACTCAGCAACTCTTCTATTAATTTAAATCGAGTCAAAGTTTTAGGAATTCCCAAAAAATTTCTATCGAATTACGGCAGTCATGATGAGCAGCTTATGGATGTTGGTTTGGATGTTAATCGAATTGCCTCTGAAATTAAAAATCTTTGTTTGTAATAAGTGGTAAGTCTAAACGATCATCAAATTTTCTTGAAGGTGTAATGCCTAATTGTGTAACAGCAAGTTCAAGTGTAATATCAACCCGAGCCTGAACCAGGTGGCCACCAATTGTACTGTAATCATCTCGACCGAGTAGCACATGGATATGAGGCAGATACTCATTATTTAAGTAAGATAAGTTTCCTGTCAAAGAGATGAGTTCAAAACATTCATCACCATATTTATTTGTAAAATATTTTCTTTTTTGTCGGTTATAGAAGCCTAATTCGACTTGAGTTAAAGCGCCGATACCAGAGAAAAAACCACCCTTAAGTTGAACCTCTTGAGCAAACTTTCTTAGGCTGGTGAGAACTTCATCTCCAGCCTCTAAAATAACCATAAAGTTAGATTGGTCTCCCTTAATGAATTGCATATGGATCTCCCCATGATAATATTTTAATAATATGGTAGATGTATTAATCTTTTCTGACATTAATAATATTTATGGTTTTAGTCGTTATGCTGGGCCGTACCGGATTGCATCAGAGTTAAGAAAAAATAATATCTCAGTTCAAGTGATCGAGTTTTTTGCTGATTTAACCACAGAGGAAATCCAAGAAATCATTAATAAATATGTTTCCAAAAAAACCCTTTGGGTCGGATTTTCTACAACATTATGGACAGCTCAGCTTTCACAGCGTGATCTGGCTGCGCATCTGAGTCAACCACAGTCGCTTCGTAGTGCAATGGCAGCTGTTCATACGCGTCTATTCCCCCGCTCAGATGAGTTTATGAATGATGTATTTCGACGTATTCGTCTCAAAAATGAAAATTGTAAAATTGTGGTAGGCGGCTATAAAGCAAGTTCATTAAGTTTTAAGGGTGTGGATTACTGGATTCTGGGTCAAGGCGAAGGATCAACATTAGCACTAACTCAATACTTAAAAAATGGGGGATCCCTTTTTGTTGTAAAAAGTGAAAATGGAGACGTGCTGAGTGATCGAATGCACCCTTGCAAAAACTTTTCGAGCAGTCAGATTCTTTGGCAGAAGGAAGACTACCTTTTTCCCAATGAGCACGTGCCTATTGAAATTGCTAGAGGTTGCGTATTTAAGTGTTCTTTCTGCGGTTTTGATCTCAACGGAAAAAAACGCGGCGAATATGTTAAGGGTACCGAAACACTCGAGTTTGAAATGCTACGAAATTTCGAAGAGTTTGGAATTACAAACTACATGCTTACCGATGATACATTAAATGACACTCCAGAGAAAATTGAGGCACTTCATCAACTTTTTATGAAGTTACCATTTAAAACTGAGTTTTCAGCTTACGCCAGGATTGATCTTTTAATGAAGCATCCTTTTATGATCGATGCCCTACAAGAAATGGGCTTGAGGTCTGTTGAATTTGGAATCGAGTCATTAAATCAGCAAACACGTTTGAAAATTGGTAAGGGTACAGATCCGCTTCAAGTTAAGCAGGCGCTTCATCATCTTAAGAATAAATGGTCTGATCAAGTTTATATGGCAGCTGGATTCATTGTCGGCCTTCCAGAAGAAACAGAACAAAGTCTAGCCGAAACAATTTCTTGGTTAGAGAGTTCGGATTGTCCACTTGATGGGATTCAGCTGAATCGATTGTGGATTGGATCTCCTATAAATATTTTAGATCATGGCGATTTGTCACCTGCTGGTTATTGGCGATCCGAAAAGGGATGGAACTACGGCAACTTAAGTCGGATTGCCGTCAATCCGGGCTCACATGGTTATAAAACTGATGCAAACGATGGATGGCAAAATTCAGCGATTGATCTAAAAAGAGCAAATGAAATTGAGAGAAAATTCTACGAATCATCTCGGGCGATGCAGAAATACAGCCTCAGTATATTCCAATACTACAACAGAATGAGAAATATCAACTTCACTCACAGTGAGATCGGTTCTTTGTATTTTAATGACTCTAAAGCTGGAGCAGAAGCAGAAAGTCGAAGACAAAGATTAAGAAATATTTATATGAATCAAGTTCTTGGATAGATTTAAGAACTAATCCAAAACATCTACAAATAAGCTTTTGTAATCAGTATTAAGCTTACCAAAAACTCGAATTTGAATTCTTGTGGTTTTAACCTCATCTGTACAGTGAAGATGAGAGTCATCAAAGTGCCAACAAGTGTAGCGATCTTCATTTACCTTGTGCTTTTGACTGTTCAAATGATTGATAAAATAGAGATTGGCTCCTCCAGAGCTTATATTAAGTGTAATAGAGCCAAAGCCATTTTTATAGAATTCCTGATTGGACGCATAGGAATTATCTTTATGAACGACACCTATTGACGGTGGAACTTGTACGATACATCGAACCGTTAATAAATATTCGAACGGAAGTTGGCTAATTACTTCTTTAGTAAATGGTAAATCTAAGTCATTTCTCCAGCGCCAGGGGTGCTGATTGAGTATCCAAAGTGGCTTTCTGGATTTATCTTTCAGATCACCCTTCCAAGCATCATTCAGGCTTGTTTTTTCTGAATCGATGTAAGTTAAATTGAGCATGTTGAAGGTGTTGATTTGGCCTGGAACTAAATTTTTTAAACCTGTTGCAGAATCTGTTTTATAGTAGGGAATTGAGGAATGTTTTTTAAACTGGTCTTCTGAAAAAAATTTTCCTTCAGGATCCCAAACACTATGACCACTGTCTGTGGCATCAGATGTGGCAATCATCATTTTATTCAAGGCACCTGAGTTTAAAATCTCATTTTTTACCTTTTCCTGATCAAAAATAAAATGAATGGAAGCCCACGGAGGTATCATTTAAATCCCTTTGGGTGGAAGGTGGTAGTTTTGAAAGTCAATAGAGTTACAATTAAGTGGTAAATAGGCAATTTTTTGCAAACAATTTTTTATCAGAAAATCCTGTTCAAGATAAATAAAATCTTTATATACATTAGGATTGTTTTCTCCGAAGACGACTGTTTTTCCGTCGATGATTCGTTTTATAAATTTTTGTAGTTTTGTATTGTTTTGATTAATGGTCATGACGGCAGAAGCTGCTTTTAAATTTTTAGCAAATTGAATTTGTCTTGGAATTAAATACTTGCCGTGCCACCAATCGTCGCGAAAATTGGGGCTCGTCCAAGTTCTAACTCCAATGACGACCACTTGTGATGACCAATCACTTAGGTAGCAGCCACTACAAGCGATAGGAAAGCCATTTTTAGTTAAAACTGTAAATAGACCATTTGGAAAATCAAACCGCTTTTCATTGACTAGAGCACTCATAAGCGAAGAAGGATTTTGTTTCCAGTCGGTCCAATGCAAGTTTTTAGCAGCATCAGAAGAGTCTGATTCGGAACTGAGGCAAAGCTGTTTGAGCTGAGCCTCATGAAGTTCCCAATTGTGACTATTTATATCTAGATATCCCAGCTGATCCATGAAGCCAGAAAACCACTAAAAATCCGTTTTGTTAAGATTTCTTTTTTCTGGCATCAATGATGATAGAGGCTAAAATAGAGGATCCTATGAGGCCTAAAATAATTGATAATGAAATTCCTATTGGGAATTTGCCACCAAAGGCCTCATTTAAGTAAACCATCTTTAAGCCTACGAATACAAGAACAGCTGCTAATCCATATTTTATATACGCAAACTTATCCATTACACCTGACAGCATAAAGTACATGGACCTTAAACCCAAAATGGCAAAGATGTTACTTGTAAAAACAATAAGAGGTTCTTTGGTGATTGCAAAAATAGCAGGGACGGAATCCACAGCAAAAATAATATCAGTGGCTTCAAGAAATATCAGAGCAAGGAATAAGGGTGTTACGTAAGTCAGGCCGTCTTTTTTGATAAAAAAGTTTTGACCTTCAATTTTAGGATGAATTCTAAAAACCTTTTTTAAATTTTTAACGATAAAGTTATTTTCTAGGTCTTGAGTTTCTGTGCCTGCAAAAAACATTTTGCTACCAGTCAAAATGAGCAGAACTCCAAAGAAAATGACGACAGCTTTGTATTCCATTAAAACAGAGCCTAGTGCAATGAAGATGGCCCTGAAGACGAGAGCACCTAAAATACCCCAAAATAGAACTCGGTGTTGATACTTTCTAGGAATAGCGAAATAAGAAAATACAACGGCGAAAATAAAAATATTATCAATCGCCAGTGACTTTTCGATCACGTAGCCAGTTAAAAATTCCAAGGCTGACTGTTTGGCCATAGCTTCAGGAATAAAGCCAGGGATCGCTAATAATTCTGCGTTATTTTCAAACTTCCAAAGTGCATACTGGTAAAAGAAAAGATTAAAAAGAAGGGCCAGTCCAATCCACACAGTGGTCCATATGGTAGATTCTTTGATACTGACTTCATGGGCTGTTTTATGAAAAACGCCTAAATCAAGCGCTAAGACAAAAAGAACAAATAGAATAAAGCCTGCATAAAATGTCCAGTAATCAGCAAAGGGAAATAAAATCATAAGATCTCCTAAAAAGAAGACTATTAGCACCCTTGATTAAATTGATCAAATCTATATAAAATGAATTTCGCATCTATTTAATAGATAAGGGAACTTTTATGAATAAGTGGATTAATTACCATCATCTTTACTACTTTAAAACCATAGCCGAAGAGGGCAGTGTTACAAAAGCAGCAGAGAAACTCAGATTGGGTCAATCCACATTAAGTGCCCAGTTGATGCAATTTGAATCTCAGCTGGGAGTGCAGCTATTTGAGCGTGAAAATAAAAGGCTTAAACTTTCCGAGCAAGGTAAAGTGGCTTTAGAATACTCACAGCAAATATTTAAAATGGGCCTCGAGATGGTTGAAGTTCTGCAGGACCGAATTCGCCCCAGCCGTATGCATGTTCAAATTGGGGCTTTAGATAGCATACCTAAAAATGTGGTTTTAAAATTAACCGAGGCCGCTTTAAAAGTGGAACCCTGTCAGGTGACGATCGTAGAAGGGGGGCCAAATGAAATGATTCGTGAATTACAGGCTCACCGCGTGGATCTTTATGTGTCCAATTTCTTACCCAGTGGATCTCAGGCAAAAGGATTGAATCATCAATTATTATCCAAAAAATCAGTGAGTGTATATGGATCCAAAAAATTTAAAGGCCTAAAAAAGAATTTTCCACAAAGCTTGCAGAATCAAATGTTTGTGATGCCTACCTATGACAGCCAGCTTCGTTATGAAATCGAGCAGTGGTTGCGTTTACAAAATCTGACTGTGGATATTGTGGCTGAATCTCAAGATACAAGTTTAAAAAAAATGATGGCAGCATCAGGGGTTGGACTTATTTGTTCCTCTGCACTATCCGTGGAAGAATATGTGGATAACGGGACCTTAGTACACATCGGAGATTTGCCAGGTGTCACAGAGGAGCTTCATCTTATTATGGCCAATCGAAAAATGAATAATCCCATTGCCATCAAGCTATTAAAAAGCTTTAGTCTTTAAACACGGAGGTTTTATGAAGTTTATTTTATCATTAATTTTAATTGCTGGGTCTTTTGGTCATGCAGCTACACTGAAGTCTTTAAATGGTGAAAAATTTCCCATCAAACTTCCAAAGCTAGAATATGTGACTGATTCTTTGGCCATAGCCATTGATAAAGAAACCATGGAGATTCATCATGGCAAACATCATAAAGCCTATGTTGATAACGCGAACAAAGTGATGCCCAAGGAAAAAAAATCAGTATTAGAAATTTTGAAAACTGTTTCTCAGTATCCAGCTGCAGTTAAAAACAATGTGGGTGGGCATTGGAACCATGCTTTTTTCTGGAAGCTTTTAACGCCAGACACTAAAAATCAAATGATGCCTGAAAGATTACAAAAAGAGATTGAATCTGCTTTTGGTTCTGTTGATGCCTTCAAAGCAGAGATTGAGAAACAAGGAGCTTCACGATTCGGCTCTGGCTGGGTATGGGTGATCAGAAATGCTGAAAAAAAATTAGAAATTACAGCCACCGAATACCAAGATAATCCATTGATGGACACAGCGACTGTTAAGGGAATTCCTGTTTTAGGGATTGATGTGTGGGAGCACGCTTATTATTTAAAATATCAAAACAAGCGTGCTGATTATCTAAAAGGGATTTGGTCGGTCTTCAACTGGAAGCAAGTGAATGACTTTGATATCGAAGCTTTGAAGATGTAGTTGAAAAACTACATCTTTGGATTCTAAAAACTAATATTTGTACCATTTCACAGGCTTTGTATTATCTGCAGGCATTCCGACTGTAAACTCAGATACTTTTCCTTCTGAATTAAATCGAACGGCACTGGACAAAATCCATCCATCTTTGTTGATATATTCTTTCGGTACATTTAGCATACTTGCTTTGGGGTGATAAATTTGGATGTCTCCCATTTCTGATTCCATCTCTAAATCGTTCGTTTTATGAAAAACGCTAATAACTAAGGTGTCTGGGCAAGATTCAAACTTTGTTTCACACTCTGAGTTTTCTAGTCGAATATTTGTATCTGAGAATGTAATTTCATCAGCAACAATTTTCTTATGCATATGGTAAAAGGCTCGCTTCTTATTTCCGGCAGGGCTTATGTCAAGTACATTGGTTAGATAGTGATTTATGTTTGAACTTGTATAGGGAGTGATTTCGATTGCCGCAAATTCATGTGGAAGATTGATTTGACTAGCATGGTAAACTAGCTCGGTGCTGACGCTGCCATTTTTAATTATTAATGTGGGTGTCTTCATCGCAGGACCGCTTTTTCTATCAACTTGAAAACTAATTCTTCCATCTATCTGTATGGAAGTTTGATGCATTCCTTGACTGCTATATAGATTTTTATCAAATAAACTTGCTGGCTCGAATTGACCTGAGACAAAAGATGATAACCGATGCTGAGGTTTGCCCTGCCATTTTTCAGTTATGCTAAAGGGCTGATCGTAAATATTAAATGTTACACTTTTATTGAATTCGACTTTGTAATCAGTGGTTTTAGTAAAATCACAAACATTTCCACCTTGATTGTAAGTGTAGGAAATAAAAGTTGGTGTATCATCACTTTCTTGACAATTAATTCCATTATTTTCATAAAGCTCATTTAATTTTTTGGTATTATACTTCGAAATATCATTAGACATGATCAAGCCCACAAGATGCCGTGAAAACAACGAATCTTTGGCGCTGCTATGGCGTGCTTCACGGTACAAAACTTCGTGTAGTACAAGTGCGGCCTTGGATGTTTCATCAAGCAAATTAAATAGCTCAGCATCGATAATATAGGTTTTAGCATTGGGAAGATTGCTTTGATTTAAAGGTCTTTGTACTGCGACCTGTACCAGTAAACAATCTTGGGGGATCGTCGATAAATTCACATCATCAATGACTGGCATTTGTTTGTTTGTGACCCATTGGGTATCTTTGGATAAAAGATCTCTGGCCATGGCGCTATAAACTGTGGCTCTTAGGGGACTGACTTTCGCTAAGCGATTAAATGTGTAATCTAAAATATCGAGCATTTCAGTTTTGCCACCCAATTCAAATTGGATTCCTAGGCTACGAGCTTCGTACACATCTAAAAGTTCTGCTGTCACTTTTCCATTTTCTTGGCAAAGCAAAGCGTTTCCTCCGCCGCCGTCCATGCCACCTATTTTTTGAACACGGTTGGGCGATCTTAAATACAAAGACGTGCGGTTGTGGATTTCTTGTAGCTTTTGATCGGGGTTGATTTGTGTCAGTTTGCTAGCTGACCAAGCAGGGTGGGCCTTTCCATTCAGGGCCAAATGAAGGCTTGGGACGTTTTGCGCTTGGCTATGCATAGAGGCTAAACAAACTGCGGCCACTAGTGCTGATCTAATTGCATTTGGTTTCATATTTTTTCTCCATCGTTTTAGTAAACAAGATTTGTTCCATTCACTTTCGAATCCGATAATAACGCAGCACATAAATTACTTCATTATTTAATTTATAAATTTGATAATTATAAATTATCAAATATGATAATTAACTGAGCTAAGGCTCTGAAAAGATTTAACTATGTCGTCCCTCCCTTTTGACGAATCAGACTACCGATCGGTCCTCCGTAAATGGGTGGCCGATCGGCCCAACCGGGGCCGTGGTGAGCTCAAAACCATGGCCGAGAAACTCGGGGTGCCTAGCCCCGTGTTTTCTCAAATGCTTTCAGGCAGCCGCGAGCTTTCAGAAGATCATGCGTATCTTTTGTGTGATCATATGTCTTTCACGGGTCTGCAAAGTGAGTACTTTCTGACTCTTGTGCAATTCGAACGAGCCTCGCACTTTAGCTACAAAGAGCACTTGAAAAAAAAACTAGGCGAAATTCGTGAGAAATCTCAAAACCTCAGTACACGTCTCAATTTTGAAGAAAAATTATCTGATCAAGTTCAAGCCGAATTTTATTCTTCTTGGCTGTACTCGGCGATCCGACTTTTTTGTGACATTAAAAAAGGCACAAGCTTAGATGAGATTGCAAAAGAATTTCATTTGCCCCGTGATCGAGCTTTGCAAGTGGTTCAGTTTTTACTAAAGAACGGGCTTTTAAGAATCGAAAACACTTTGTACTTCATGGGCCCCGCTAGAACACACGTGGATCGAAGTTCACCTTATGTGACTCAACATCATTCCAACTGGCGAGTTCGAGCTTTGGAAAAAGCTCAAGGCTTAAAAGACACCGAACTGATGTTCACAGGCCCTATGACTTTAAGTGAAAAAGACTTCTTACAACTCCGGGAAAAAATGGTAAATCTGATTCAAGAAATTTCTGAGACAGTGAAGAAGTCCCCTTCCGAAAAACTGGCCTGTTTCAATTTGGATTTCTTTGAGGTTCGTTCATGATTTTGTCATTGATGCTGGCACTAAGTGCAAATATCGCTTTTTCCACGGCTTCCATTTATTATGCTAAATTTTCAGAAAAATTTTCTGCAGAATGGATGAATTATTATAAATCCATTATTGCCACTCTTGGCTTTGCAGTGGCCGTATTTTTATTTGGTCAGTACGGAAAGGCAGAATCACAATCCTATGTTTTGCTAGTCATCAGTGGAACTATGGGACTTTTCATTGGTGATATATTTTTACTTAAAGCCATGGCCAGCATCGGGGCTGGAAGAACTTTGATGCTTTTTGGTTTCTCACCTTTGATCTTAGGTGTTTCAGCTTATTTTTTATTTGATCAAGAATTCAGCCCCAAAAAATTAATTGCGATTGTTTGCTTAGTCGGATGCCTTTGGTCCTTTGCCTTTGAAAATTTTAAAACCAGCGGAAAGTGGGAGCTAAAAGGTTTGTTGTATGCATTGATCGGGGTTATTTTAGATAGCGGCGGCATTCTATTAACTCGGCAAAGTTTTGATTTATCCCCTGAGATGACAGCCTTTCAAGCCAATCTGGTCAGAGCTTTTGCCACTGTCGTTGGTTTCACAATTATGGCATTAATCCCATGGTTTCGTTTTGAGCCCATTAAATTCTGGAAGCAAATGACAGTTAAAGAAACCAAAACAATTTCTATTGTTAGTTTTTTAGGAACCTGTGTATCACTTAGTTTTTATTTAACAGCCATTAAAATTGGCCATCTTGCAACCGTGTCAGCGGTGGCTGTGACTTCGCCGTTGTTTGCAACCTTACTTGAAATCTTAACGGGAAGAAAAAAGGCCAACCGCTATTTAGTGACGGGCTTATTATTTTTCCTAACTGGTTTTATGGTGCTTCTACTTTTGTAAATTGAGAAAAGTGGCTAAGACAGTACCGAGTAAAAACTGAAGACACAATTACAGGTGCTATAAAATTAATTACGGGGATGTAGTAAAGAATAGATGTTGTAAGACCTAAAATAAAAAGAGGCTTTGAATGAGCTTCCGCAAAAGGCTTTATATCTTCAGGTGTTGCGATTTCGGCTAAAATTTCCCAGGTTAGTAATCTTGAATTGAACCAAGCAATCAATAGATAAGGAATAAATATTACTCCCCCTGGTATCAAAATCCAAAAGGGTAAGGACCCCACCCAACTTGCAAAATACTTAATCGAATAGCCGATGGAAATAGTTGTTCCCGTGAACATATTTGTCGATTTTTTTATTAAAGTGGGAAAATCGCTTTTTCGTAATTCAGAAACAAGCAAGGGAACAAGGACCACGGAAGTAATAAAAAGGGCTGTAATCATGGCAGCTGGAAAAATAATCAGAATTAAAAACACAGCTGTCGTGACAAAGACCAATGGATTTGAAGTGAATTGAACATAAGGTGCAATCAGTTGCACAAAACTTTGAATGATTGAAAAATTATAAATTTGTAGGCCAATTCCTGTGATCCAGTCCCAAGCAAAGTAGGTAATTAAGCTCCATAGGACAATGGAGCCCAAAAAAGGCAACAATAGGACCGCTAAAATTTTAGGTTTTAAAATATCTTTTAGGCCTAAAAAAATAATAGAGACCATACTTTTCATTTATTCATCCAATGCATGATAAGTTTAAATCTATTCATTTTACTAAAACAACTCTTGTGGTTAAACCCCTTTACGAACCAAAACACAAAAGGAGTTACCCATGAAAGCTATTTTATTAACAACAATTATCGCTGCTAGTTTGTCTGCTCAGGCTGACGGTTTCAAGTGTGAAACTGAATCAGGATTGAACTTACAGGTTTTTAACCACACAAGCCCAGAAATGGGAACACGCACTGGATCGATGATGGTCGTTTCTGACTCTAACATTCAGTATGGCAACAAAACGATTGCGAAATTTTCTGCTCTTAAATCCACATTATCTTCAAAAAATCTTCGTTACACAGCCAATGTGGACTTAAGAGTTTCTGAGAGCAATCGTAAAGGTGAGCTCATTGCAGGAACAAAGCTTGGTTATGTCAGCCAGCTCGTTTTAGATGTGGCATTTTCATACTCTCAGCCCGTATCTCACGGTGCAGAACTTCCTGCAGTACTCACTGTTGTGAAGCGTAACGGCACTTATACTCAAGAAGCGGCTATCTGCGCACGCTACCTTAAGAACTAATCTTGCACTTCATTCGAGGATCAAGTAATTGATCCTCGATGTCTTTAGAAAAATACCTCTCTATTCCAGATGCTGAACGTGACCATGATTGGGAAAATCATTTTTTCGATGAACTCTTAAAATCAAAAATAAGTCTTATTGATGAAGGTCCACAAGTAGGTCCCGACAAATGGCCCTATATTATGGTCGAAACGGGTGAAAAATCAGATGAACCCGTCATCAACGTTTTACGCTGGCTTCATGACAAAGGAATCGGACTTGTCGTTAATCCTAGAAAAGAATATCCTGATTACGTCTTCCCTTGGGGAATGATTTGGAATTGGAAAGAAACAGGATTGTTTCGCTTGAACCAAGTTTCTGTGATTCAAGGCACTGTTGAAATTAATCCGCAAAACGGGCTTATCGCCGGAGCGCCCACACCCCAGTACCTACCAGATTATGTACAAAAAATATTAAAACAATTTTTTATGGATCAGGGCTTACTGCAGGTTAGAATTTTAGTGATGTCACAGGATCAAAAAAATTACGATTTGGCTTTTTCTCTTGAGTCATTGGGAAATCCACCCCAACACGAACAAGCTGGAATTGCAGAAGCGATCTCATGGTTTTTGCCAACACATTATTCAGTGCTTTTAATAAGCGAAAAGGGCTTACCGCCCTTTCTATCACTTTAAAATTTGAATTATCTTTCAAACTCGCCTGGGGCTGGCAACAAGTCCATTAAACACTCACGCCAATATTCAGGGGCTTCCTCGCTGTAATCAACTGCGATATGAAAACCAGATTTTCCTAAAAATTTTGTTCTTGCAACTATTCCACTGATTTCTAAATTCATATCATCAAGTCTTAAAAAAACCCGCTCACCTACGAGGTGATCAATGTTTAAATTATTTCTTAATTTCGATGCTATTAAATCTTCACGGCTGACGTGAATCAGTAAACCTGAGGAAGAGGCTTCGACGATGATGGCTTCTCTGGTTAATTTTGATAAATCAGACATAGAAGAAATGTAAGAGACGTGAACAGGTGTTAGCTCTTTGCGGGGAGCTAAGCGTTCATTCCTTTTTTGACCCTTTGCAGGTGCTGCTTTAGGCTTGCTTTTATTTTTCATTGTGACCTCGATCTTGTTACTTACTTAATCATCGGTCTTAGCTGGACTAAAGTTTAACTGTTTTTAATGGCGAGTGCGATTGTATGGGAATTGAAGGACTGCACCCATCCAATACGATTAGAACTTGTGAATTCATACGTCTTACTTTGAGATTTTTTCCAAGTTTCTAACTTAATCTCACTGATGAGCTTGGCTTTCTGGTCACATTTAAAAACAGCTTCTTTTGCTGGCCAAAGCAGAACCACATCATCAAGGAGTTTTAACTCATCTGAAGTGGAAACTCGCTCTACGATTTCTTTTTTAAGTCTTGAAGTCATTTCGATATCAATACCAATGGGCCTTGAGCTAACAACAAAAACACCAAGATCTTTACAGTGACTGATGGAAACAAATAAATTGTCCAAATCTTTAGGGTAGGTCGACAGATCCAAAACAGATTCAAAGTCCTTCTGGGGCTGCAAAGCTTGTAAATATTTATACAAAGCTTTTCTTAAAAAAATTCGATGATCTTGGCTTTGGCTTCCCCAGGATTCATGTTTGTCTAAATAAAAAAAATCATCTGGAAATTGAGTTTGAGCTTGAAATAAAAGGTCTACAAATTGAGTGATCAATTTTTAAAACCCCTTAAATTCGAAGTGATCAGGCCAGGATACTTTTTTGCCACTGGTAATATTCATCATCCGGTCTAATGAAACCTGAGCCAATGCACGTAGATTTTCATTCAACTCAATTTGAGGAGTTAAAGTTTCCAAGGCATTTTTAATTTTTTGCATGGAGTTCATTTTCATAAAAGGGCAGTTGTTACAGTTACAAGTTCCATCTGCGATGGGGGCTTGAATCAGCTCGACGTCCGGGCGTTGCTTTTTCATTTGGTGAAAAATTCCTTGCTCTGTAGCCACGATAAATTTCTTAGACGGATTTTTTTCCACTTCTTCTAAAAGTCTAGAAGTCGAGCCCACAACAGAGGCGTACTGCAGGATATCATCTTCACACTCGGGGTGAGCAATAATAACTGCATCGGGATGTTTCTGAATCAATTCATATAAGCGCTTGGCATTAAACAAAACATGCACCTGACAAGAGCCATTCCAAAATTCCATGGGTCTATTATGTTTTTTTGCTAAAAATTTTCCTAAGTGCTGATCGGGGCCAAATAAAATTTTTCGATCTTTAGGAATAGCTTCTAGAATTTCAGCTGCATTACTAGAAGTCACGATCACATCTGAAATCGCTTTTACTTCTGCTGATGAATTAATGTAAGTCACACAGATAGCATCAGGGTTTTGATCACGCCATTTTTTATAGGCCTCAAAAGGTGAGCCTGAAACTAAAGAGCATCCAGCGCCAAGATCAGGTACAAGAACTTTTTTTGTCGGATTTAAAATCTTCACACTTTCAGCCATAAAAACAACGCCAGCTAAAAGGATTACGTCAGCGTTTGATTTTTGCCCCATTTTAGCAAGATAGAAGCTATCTCCCACGTGATCGGCCACATCTTGAATGTCACCATCTTCATAGTAGTGAGCCAATATCACAGCATTTTTTTCTTTTTTGAGCTTTTGAATTTGCTGAACTAAATCTTGTGACATTTTATAACCCTTCGCTAAGAAGTCGGGGCTACAAAGTATTTCCGCCCTTTAAGACGTTAATAATCGATTTTGATACACTATTCAATGATTCGAATACGCCAACACCCTCGTGAGCCTTAGCTTCGAACTCAGGCGAGTTGTACAAGTTCAAAGCTTTTCTGAGTTCAGCGAGGCTTGCCACATTGCCAAGATCCCGTTTGTTATACTGCATAATCAAAGGGATTTCGCGAATGTTGTAACCCTGTTGATCAAGGTTTGTTTTGAGGTTGTTCATAGCCTCGATATTTTCTTCCATTCGCTCACGCTGGCTGTCAGCAACAAAAATAACGCCATCAAGGCCCTTCAAAATCAATTTTCTTGAGGCATCGTAAACCACCTGCCCAGGAACCGTGTACAAGTGAAAGCGAGTGCGAAAACCACGAATTTCACCAAGCTCAAGAGGCAGGAAATCAAAAAACAAAGTTCTTTCAGTTTCCGTATTCAGATTCATCAAACTTGATTTTTGGTCAGGTTGAGATTTCGCATAAACATGTTGTAGATTTGTAGTTTTCCCGCCCAAGGAGGGTCCGTAGTAGACAACTTTGCAGTGAATTTCTTTGGCGTTGTAATTAATAAATGACATTAAATTTCAACCCGGTTCTGAAGTGCTCTTCCCATTGTGCGATCATCTACGTAATCAATATCACTTCCAATGGGAATACCCTGAGCAATTCGGCTCATGCGAACGCCACGGCCTTGTAGTAAGCGACTGATGTAAAGAACTGTGGTGTCACCTTCGAGATCAGAATCCAAAGCAAGGATCACTTCCTTCACTTCTGAAGTATCAATGCGGGTCACAAGTTCTTTCAATTTTAATTGCTCGGGACCCACACCTTCAAGCGGGGAGAGAGCTCCGTGAAGAACATGATAGCGTCCTTGAAAAGCTCTGGAGGATTCAATGCGGTCAATATCCGAGGGCTCTTCGACGATGCAAAGCAGGTCATCTTTACGCTGAGAATCCGTGCAATAGCGACAGAGATCTGAATCTGTGAAGTTAAAGCATCTAGGACACTCGTGGACCTCAGCTTGCACGCGCTCGAGGCCTTCTTTTAAACGTTCAGGGTAATGCTCTTTATTTTTTAAAATATAGTAAGCCAGTCGCTGAGCCGTTTTCGGCCCAATACCTGGAAGCTTTGAAAGCTCGTGGACTAATTTTTCAAGAGCAGGAATTTGTAGCATATAAATTAAAACATTCCAGGCATGCCCATGCCGCCTGTGATTTTTTCCATTTCTTCTGCAGAGGTTTTCTTGGCTTTTTGAACTCCGTCATTCACGGCGGCTTTGATCAGGTCTTGTAACATCTCTGTGTCGCCAGCTTTCATGACTTCGGAATCAATTTTTAAAGAAACAATCATATGATCACCATTGATAACGGCTGCCACAGCTCCGCCGCCGGCTGTTCCTTCATATTCGCGTTTTGCGAGTTCTTCTTGAGCTTTCTTCATTTTGTTTTGCATTTGATTGGCCTGTTTCATTAACTGAGCCATTCCACCGGGCATTCCACCTTTTCCAAACATGAGAATCTCCTTTTATCTACGGTTTCGATCATTACTGATCGGTTTGATACCACCTTGGAAAACTTTTTGTGCCGCTTGCACAGCTGGGTGTTTTCTAACTTGGTCATCTATTTCTTTATCTTGCGCTTCAGTTTTTTTCTCTGCCATCTTGTGAGCTGATTCAGCAGGTTGATCTAATTTCTGAGCCGCAACGATTTGAAAAGTGTAATTTTCACCCCAAAGAGAATCAATAAAACTTTGAAGTTTGGCTCGAGTTTCTGCATCTTTCATGGTTTCAGTTAAAAACATATGTTTTGCAGGGACGGAAATTTTGATCAATTGACCTTCTTCACTAATAAACAGAAGGTTTTCGATTTTGGCTGTGAATAATGGATCTTTGGTTCTGATGTGGTTAACGAAACTGAACCACTTTTCTGCAGGATTTTTAGCTTTAATGAAAGTTTTAACTGCAGGCTTGGCGGGTGCAGGCGCAGATGCTGATGCAATAGGTGCTGATGCAGACCTCACAGCAGTTGGGGCTGTCATGGGTGCAGAAAAATTCATCTTGGTCAGATCAATCAATTTTGAAGCCTGAGCCATGCGTAGCAAACCCATTTCAAGTACGATCTGGGGATCTGCTGATTTTGCCACGTCCTGGGCCATCTTCATGGCCATATCAAACAAAAAATGAAGGCTTTCTTCGGTCACAGTGGCTGCCATTTCAGCCAGCTGAGTGATTTCTGAATCCGGACGGTCAATCATTTCCAACTGCGAGCCCGCCACTTTTACCAATGTTAGTGTACGGATACTTTCCAATAATTCACGGGCAAAAAGCTCGGGGTACACCCCAGAGAAATTTAATTTTTTTAAAATCTCAATCACTTCAGGAGTATTAGACTGAAGTAAAGTTTTAAGAGCATTTAATAAAAGACTGCGATCTGTGAGTCCCAAAATTTCAGAGATTTGCTGAGTTTTTAAGGGACCGTTAGAAAAACTGATCACCTGATCTAGAAGTGTCAAAGAGTCTCGCATGCTGCCATCACCTTGGCGAGCGACGATCCATAAAGATTCTTCTTCGAATTCCACGTTTTCATGGGCACAAATACTTTTAAGTTGTTCCACAATGGCCCGGGTGGAAATCCGTCTAAAATCAAAGCGCTGACATCTGGATAAAATGGTTTGAGGAATTTTATGAACCTCTGTGGTCGCCATAATAAAAACCACATGGCTGGGAGGTTCTTCTAAAGTTTTTAAAAGTGCATTAAAAGCCGAGCTGGAAAGCATATGCACTTCATCGATAATATAAACTTTGTAACGACCCGTATTGGGTTGATAGGCCACGGTGTCGCGAAGTTCACGAATGGAATCGACTCCGTTATTAGAAGCTCCGTCGATTTCGATCACATCAAGAGACCTGGATTCTGCGATTTCCAAACAAGAATTACAAACCCCACAAGGTGTGAAATTGACAGCGTCGGGGCACCTTAAAGCTTTAGCTAAAATTCTGGCCGACGAGGTTTTGCCAGTTCCACGGGGACCAGTGAAAAGAAGGGCGTGAGGTAAGCGATCATTTTTTAAAGAGTTTTGTAGAGTTTGAGTGACGTGAGATTGCCCAATGAGATCTTGGAAAATTTGTGGTCTAAATTTTCGGGCAATCACTTGATAGGACAAAGAAACTCCTAAAAATGAGAAACTAAAAGCGGCCCGCCGCCTTGTCGCAGGTACTCCAAGGTACCGTTGCTTCCTTTCGGACCTAGCGGGATTATTCGAAGCGACCTCGCAAAGGGCGAGCCATTGGTGGATGTACTCGAAAACGGTGACAGGTACGAGGTTCGTAACGACGCGTCACCAACAGTTCTCCCCATGCTTAGAAATATGTCGTAACTCAGATAAGGCCCCTCTCAAAAAGGAGTTATTTTTTGGATTTTTTTGAAGCCGTAAAAAAACGACGAAGTATCCGTAGGTATACCCAAGATCCCTTTCCTGAGGACCTGGTGGAAAAGGCCCTAGAAGCTGCGGTTTTGGCACCCAATTCTTCCAATACCCAAACTTGGAATTTTTATTGGGTACGAAGCGAAGAAAAAAAGAAAACTTTAATTGAAAACTGCCTCAGCCAATCAGCAGCCCGAACGGCCTCGCATTTACTGGTTGTGGTGGCTGATCCCAAACTTTGGAAACGCTCACAAAGTTCACTTATTGAATGGGCTCAAAAAGCCAATGCTCCAAAAGAAGTTGTCATGTACTACGAAAAATTAGTTCCCATTATGTACCGTTGGGGATTTTTGAATTTGTTAGCGCCAATCAAAGATCTCATCTTTTTTGTCACTGGATTGTTTCGCCCTATTATGCGTGGGCCAGCAAGCCGAAGAGACGCTCAAGAAGTGGCCATCAAATCTGCCGCACTGGCAGCAGAAAATTTTGTCCTTGCGATATCCGCTTTGGGTGGAGCCTCTTGTATGATGGAAGGTTTTGATGAATGGCGAGTTAAAAAATTACTCAATTTATCAAGTTCAGCTCGGGTCGTGATGGTGATTGCAGTGGGTTACGAGGCGGAAAAAGGAACTTGGGGACCACAGGTCAGACTGCCCATGAATGAAGTGGTGCACAGATTATGAAATTTTATGAATACAAAACCTGTTCGACATGTATAAAGGCTGCAAAATTTTTAGCAGCAAAAAAAGTGAATTTTGAAAGAATCCCAATTGTTGATCAGCCACCCACGATCACTGAATTAAAAAAAATGCTTTTGTTTGTTGGAGATATTAAAAACCTATTTAATACTTCGGGCCAACTTTACCGAGAGCTCAATATTTCTGAAAAAGTGAAGAACGGATTAAGTGACAGCGAGGCCCTAGAGCTATTAGCAAAAAACGGAAAGCTGATTAAGCGTCCGTTTTTGCTGAGTGATAAATTTGGAGTGGTGGGCTTTAAAGAAGAGACTTGGCAAAAGTTATTCTAAAACTTAAAGCAACATCAAAAAAGCTAAATAAGCCGACATGGCCTGGCGAAAACTTCCTACTGTGTGTGTACCCGTATCACTGGTAGCCAACTCTTCGATCAAATCTTGGCTAACTAAAGCTTTCGAGCACTTGTTGTAAAAAGCCTGATAGGCGCTGCCATTGGTGTTGTAAATTTTTTCAGCTGTAGAGCAATAGTTTTCGTTACCAGGGATTAATTCTAATTCAGATTCCATAATAGCTTTAATCTGATTTTCTTTACTAACACCCTGATAGCGACTGTTCATGACAGAAAGTAATTTTTCAGCTGTTTCAATTTTGATCAAAACTAATTTTTGACCACTTACATTGATAACTTCGTTGGCCATAGTTGAAACTTGAAACAATAAAAAAGCAGAGAGAATTATTTTTTTCATAAATCATCCTTTATTTAAATTTACTGAATACCAACTAGCAAAAGACCCATGTCAAAGTCACTGGTTTTTTGCGAGCCCATTGGTTTAAGCTTGGCTTTCACTTTTAATTGAAATGGATTTTGAAATGGTTTCAAACCGTTCACGCTTACAGTATCAATTGGAAGGTATGAAACAAATTCAGAATTTTTTGTTTTGAAGTTCAGAATGAATTGAACACTTGAATTGGACTCATTTGTTTCTGGATCTAAGAAGCGAGAAGTTGTCAAAGTGGCTGTATTTAACTTTGAATCGTCAGCGTATAGGCAGCGATTGTTTCTTTTTTCAACGAGGCGGTAAGTGATTTGAATAAGGCTAGCATTCTTTAAATCTTGCTGTGCTTGTTTCCAGCCAGGAACTTGGCTGTATTTTGAAGTGGCATAAACTTTTTCGATTTTCATCATCGTCATGACTCGTGACGGGCAAAAATTAGTATTAACGGCTAAAGCTAGTGAAGAGTTAAGAAAAATCGCAAACATAATCAATTTCATAAATACCCCCTTGTTTGATTGGATGTAGCCTGAAAAGCGAAGATTCCACAATGCAAAGAGTGAATATTAATAATGATCTGACACATGCTGTGCAAATTTTATAAAAAAAGGGGAAGCTAAAAGCCTCCCCTTTTAAGGTTCATAAAAAATCTAAAAATCAATTATCCCAGTGCTTTAGCTAGGTTGGAGTTGATTTTTTCTAAGAATGGCTCGGTGTTCATGTACTTATCGCTTGTGACTTTGTCGCCGTAAATACAAACCGCTAAGTCTTTGGTCATAAAGCCTTGTTCAACGGTTTCTACACAAACTTTTTCTAAAGTTTGAGCAAAACGCACAAGTTCTTTATTGGAATCAAGATTTCCACGGTGCTCGAGGCCACGAGTCCAAGCAAAAATAGAAGCGATGGGATTTGTCGAAGTGGATTGACCCTTCTGGTGCTGACGGTAGTGACGGGTCACAGTTCCGTGAGCCGCTTCAGCTTCCATAGTTTTTCCATCAGGAGTTATAAGAACCGAAGTCATCATTCCAAGCGAGCCAAAGCCTTGAGCTACGGTATCGGATTGCACGTCACCATCGTAGTTCTTACAAGCCCAAATGAAATTACCATTCCATTTCAGTGCACTGGCCACCATGTCATCAATAAGTCTGTGTTCGTAAGTAATACCAGCAGCTTCAAATTTTGTTTTAAATTCAGCTTGATAAATTTCTTCAAAAATATCCTTAAAGCGACCGTCATATTTTTTTAAGATTGTATTTTTTGAAGAGAAGTAAAGAGGCCACTTTTTTGTTAAAGCCATATTGAAGCAAGACTTTGCAAAACCACGAATGCTTTCATCGGTGTTGTACATGGCCATGGCAACGCCATCGCCTTTAAAGTTGTAGACTTCGTGAGAAATTTTTTGCCCATCTTCGCCTTCAAAACTAATTGTCAGCTTGCCTTTGCCTTTGGTAACGAAATCAGTGGCTCGGTATTGATCACCAAATGCATGGCGGCCAATGCAAATAGGTGCAGTCCAGTTAGGAACAAGTCTTGGAACATTTTTGCAAATGATAGGTTCACGAAACACAGTTCCATCTAAAATATTTCGGATGGTTCCATTGGGTGATTTCCACATTTGCTTTAAATTAAATTCTTTTACTCGTGCTTCATCGGGGGTGATGGTGGCGCACTTAATACCCACATTGTATTTTTTTATGGCTTCTGCGGCTTCGATAGTGACTCGGTCTTCTGTTTTATCACGGTACTCCATACCTAAATCGAAATATTTTATGTCGATATCAAGGTAGGGGAGAATTAATTTAGTTTTGATAAATGACCAAATGATTCGAGTCATTTCATCGCCATCAAGCTCAACGACTGGATTTGCAACTTTAATTTTTTGCACAAAAACTCCTTAACAAAGGGGGGTGAGTAAATTCAAAAAGAAGTCTGACTATAGAAATCTTGTAAGCATTTTTCAAGTGCTTCTGTCTCTTCGGCCCAATAATTATACGTGTTAAAATGTGGAAACAGCCTTGGAAAGCTAGGATCTTGCCAACGTCTGGCAATCCAGGCGGAATAACCCACCAGGCGAAAGGCCCGCATCAGCGGAATCCATTGAAGTTGGGACTTTGGAAAATTACGAAGATCCTCGTAGCCTTTTAAAAAAAGGTTCTTTTCCGTTTCAAATTGTTCGTAATCAGAAAAAAGCATCCACAAATCTTGAACCGCAGGTCCCATGACATGATCATCGAAATCCACCAAAAAGTAAGTCTCATCTTTTTGCAGTAAGTTACCTTTATGTAAATCCCCGTGGATTCTGAAAAACTGATCGGTGTCCACATGATCTTCATACAAACTTAAAAGCTCTTCTGCGGCTTGAAAGTACCTGGATTGCACGGCCGGATCCACCCACTGATCAAGCACATCAAGGCCTGACCATCCATTGGGATGAGAAGAATCAAAATACAACCGATGCTGGCACTTTTTTCGCTCTCCGATGTTATGAACTTGAGCCATTAAGCGACCGATGCGAACCCAGTCTTGATTTAAAATTTCAGTGACCTGACGGCCTTGAAATAATGGAAAAAAGGCTACCAGAATATTTTCATAATTCATTAAAGTGGAATTATTTTTTTTATTTTTTAACGGCAAATTAACTGAAACATCTTCCAGGTTCAGTTCTTCTAAAAAAGAATGCTCTTCCAAGATTTGCTTTTCATTCCAGCGACCTGGTCTGTAAAATTTTGCCACAATTATTTTTTGCTCTTCTAATTTGATGCGAAAAACTCGGTTTTCGTAGGAATTCAGCTGAAGAAATTCACCTGTGGGTTGAAAGCCAGCGGTTTCAGTGGCTTTCATGACGGCATCAGGGTCCAGGCTATAAAAATCAAGAGCCATATTTTTTTGCCAAAAATTTCACAGTCATTGCTGTCATAATTATTCCAATAACAGCACCCATCCATACATCACTTACAAAATGGGCCAATGTCACAGCTCGTGAAAAAGCAAGATACAGTGCCGAGATTAAAAACACCCACGTGTATTTAGGAAATAAGAACGCGGCAAATGTGGCCACGGTAAAAAGAGTTTGTGCGTGGCCTGAAGGTAAACTTTGAAAGTGATGATGAAAATTAAAATACTCGAAAACGGCGGGATTATTGTCAGGCAAACGGTGAGGCCTTGCGCGCCCCAATGTAAATTTTAATAAATGCACCACAAAACCTGAGGTCACTACAGAAGCTAGAAAAAAACCTGCTAATTTTCTAAATTTTGGCAGGAACAAGGCTATTAAGCCCAAAACAATGTAAGGTTCCGCGGCCCCTATCTCAGTGATATCTCGGTGAAATTGCCAAATTTTTTGTTGAGCAGGGTCCCCAAAGTACTGAGCAAACTTTTGATCAATCAGAAAAAAAGACAGTAAGGCAAGCGCACAGGCTGAAGAAAAAAGACCAGCAGCCACAGTCCAAAATTTTTTATTTTCCGAGAAAATCCAAGCTCTTATCATATAGGGGTTGGATCATGCTTCAGGTTTAGAATGGGGTCAAATCCACAGGGGTCAAAGTGCCTTAAATTTCTTGGGCACACGACTTGCTTTTATCAAAAGTGTCAGAAAATAACGTTCAATAAGGGGGACATTATGACACTACTGCAATCACTTTTCTCTGGAATCATACTTATCGCGACGATGTCGGCAGAAGCCCAAAATGGCGGACGGCGACCTGAAAGACCGGGGCGGCCACCTGTTTATGAACCAGGAAGACCAGGACGAGAAATTGAAAAAACAGCTTTCATCAATCGACAAGTTAGAAATGAAACCTTGCCACTGAAAAGACTGGCTGACATCGGCCGTGAATACCGCGGTTATGATATCGAAAGCGTCGAAGTCTACATGCGCCCTGGAAGAAATTCCAACGCAACTTTAGCTCTAATCCTTGATGGTATAATTGAAGATGAGAGAAGTATTTATAACGAAAACTTCCTATCGCTTCGAACACGTCGCCCTCAAACTTTGGGTGAAGATACTCAAACATTACGTTTGCGCGTTAGTGGTCAGATCTTTATTGAAAAAGTAGTCGTAGTTTTATCAACACGCGGCAATGGCGGCGGCGGTGGTAATGGCCCAGGATACGGCCGTGAAATTCGTGTACCTGTTCAATTACCAGGTTACGTTCCACCATCTGGAAGATTGGATCTCACTCCGTTTATTCAAGTGAACCTCTACCGTGGATACACACTTGTGGGTGTGGAAATCACAGCTGCTGCTCGGTACAATGCTGCATTTTTGGATGTAGTGATCAATAGCTTCAGCCAAGGTGGAATCTCTTTAGACAGATACCAAACCACTCAGACTGTCCGAGTGCGACAAAATTTCGTAATTGGTCAATCTCTGGGCAATCTGCAGCTTGAGCCTCGTGGTGATTCTGCTGTTTACGGCGTTAATTTAATTTTAGTTCGATAATTATGTTGAAGGTCTTTAGGAAATGTTGATGGAATAGATGTGGAAGGAGGTTTCAAATGCAACAGGCACCCAATGTTACACAGTACATGGATTACCGTAAGTATTTGGCCGACTTCTACGCCTTCCGCCGGCAACAAACAAAAACCGATTTAAGACCTTACAGCTATCAAATGTTTTCGGCGGCCGCCAATATCAAATCCCCTCAGTATCTTAGACTGATTATTGATGGGAAACGGAATCTCTCCGATGATATGGTGGCCAAATTTGCAAAAGCTTTGAATATTAATAAAGAACAAACCGACGAACTTCGTGCACTTGTTAATTACACTCAGGCCACAGATCCTTCAGAAAGAAATCGTTACCTCAAAGATCTGATGGAAAAGCGAGTGAATCAAAAAATTAAAACTGGTGAAATTGATTCTAAAGCCTTTGATTCTATTCCGGGTTGGGTCACATGGATTCTTTATTCCATGACGGATCTTAAAGGAATGAAGTTTGAGCTTCCCTACATCAAGCAATTACTTGGCGAAAAAGCGACAGCCGATGAAATTCAAGAATCGCTGAATAAACTTTTAGAATCTGGACAGCTTGTTAAAGATCCCGAAACAAATGAAATTAAAAAATCCCGGCCGCTGATGGAAAATGCAGAAAACATTCCTGTGGCATTGGTTAGAAAATTACAGGCCGAGCTTTTGTATTTAGGGATGGAGTCTTTATTCCAAGATGATCCAACCGACCGCGAATTTGGAACGGTGACACTTTCACTGACAGAAAAAGAATTTGAAGAAATTAAATTTAAACTTCGCCAAATGCGAAAGCAGTTAACAAAGGATAATTCCATTGCCCGCTCTCAAGCAGCAGGGGACCGAATTTATCAAATGAACATTCAGCTTTTCCCAGTCACTAAAAAAATCGAAGAGCAAAAAACCAGCTCCACTGAAGAAAAAATGAAAAGCTTGCTGCAAAGCCTGGTCGGCCAGACCGAACCAACAGCCACACCTTAGTCCTGACAATCTCACAGAATCTTAAAAAACGGAGTCAAAATGGCCCAAAAAATAGTCAGGTATGTGGATAACTCTGTGGAGAGCGTTGATAACTCAGCGAAACTGCTGCAGTTCAACAGAAAGCTCTAAATGAATTTTAATGTGCAGCACACATTTTAGGATTGTGTTAACGTAATCAAGTTCTAGAGTTCTTTGAAAATATGGGGGTGTCACGGTTTCGACGTGGGAAGTGAAGCAAGGGGAGCATTCCGGAGAGCATGAGGTCTTCGTTAAAAACATGCAAATTGTTAGTTGTAAACAACGACTACGCACTCGCAGCTTAAATGATGCGCGATTTTCCTGAGAGGGATTCCGGCTCTTGAAAATCGTCGATTTGGAATCTCGGTCGCTGATGTTTTCTTCAGGTCAGTGGCTTAAGATGTTTCTGGGGGATAGTTGCTAGTAAGTTTGTACTTGTACTAGCTAGCAGCAAAATTGAACAAGAACTAAGAATGTAGGGCCTTTCTGTGGAGCTCTTGCGGACGCGGGTTCGACTCCCGCCACCTCCACCAATTTTCAAGCGTCTCGAACCGCTAACCTTAAAAATTCGAGACGCTTCCGCCGCAGTAAGTAAAAAAGAACCCTCCTCGGTGACCCCGGGCGAGGGTTTTTGCTTTGTGGTTGTTAAAGGCACAAAAAAAGAGGCACCGGGGCGGTGCCCCAGTGCCGAATCCACGTAGTTTTGGCCGACGTGGAAGTGAATTTCAAAACCGTCTTTTTGAATCAGTATCTTGTGTACGACTTGCTTGATGATGGCGGACTTAATCGCGGGTTCGGCTTCTCCTTTTTTAATGAGCTCGCGAAGGCCCTTTCTGAATGACTCCAGGCTATCGAAGTTTGCGGGGCTATCGGTCTCGGCCGTTTCTCTGGCCGATTTACCGATCTCCTCTTGGAGTTTCTTCTGCGAGTCTTGCAACTCGCCAAGTTGTTCGATCAGCGGTTCCGCGTTGATGGTTTCAGGGAGTTTGCCGATTCGTTCCGCTAGAACGGAAACTTGCCGTTCGAGAGCCGCTTCTTTGGATCTCAAATCCTTTCGCTTCGAATCCTTTTCGATTGAGCCGTTGATCGTTCGCGCCCGCTCGAGCAGGTCCTTTACAAAGCCGTCTTCCAAGATGAATCGTTTGGTCTCGGCCCACACCACGGGCTCGATTTTGACGACCGGAATTCTTCTCGGCCCATGCTTCAGAACTTTGTGCCCAAGACTCGCTTCATTTTTCCTCGTCGCCGTGTGTTCGTAGTATCCAACGCGGTGACCAGAGTTCGATGTGGCCGAGGCGCCTGCCATCCGCTCGCCGCACTCTTCGCACGAAAGTAAACCCGTTAAAATAAACGGAAACTTATTTCCGCCGTGGGTTTTTCGCCTTGAGCAGTTGTCGGTGAGCATCAGGCCTGCGCGTTCGAACGTATCGGGGTCAATGATCGCGGGCCAAGAGGCGAGCGCCTCGTTCGTTCCTTCTTTCACCCGGAAAGTCCTGATTCCGATGTAGGATTTGTTCCGTAGAATCCGATATAGCAGATCGATCCGAAAAATCTTCGCACGGAACTTTCCACCGCCGCGCATCTCGCGCGGGTACCGAACCTTCTCGTCATTGAGCCACTTCGCGGTCGCCGCAAGCGAACCTTCGCGCAAAAACGTTTTGAAAATGAGCTTGATCGTTTCCGCCTCCTCGGGAACGATCAATAGATAGCCTCGCTTTTCTTCGTCGATGCGGTAACCGAGTGGCACAGACCCGCCGTTGTAAAGTCCGCGTTTGGCGCGGGCCTGAAAGGAATTCGAAATCCTCTCTCCAGTTTGGCGTCGCTCAAATTCCGCGATCGAAGCCATAAGATTGAGCACCATTTTTCCAGCGGCGCCTGACGTGTCGAAGTTTTCGCGAATCGACAAAAACTTGCAGTCATGCTCCTCAAGAAATTCTTGGAGCATCGCAAAGTCTCGGGTCGATCTTGAAAACCGACTGAGCTCGGTGACAAGAATCAGGTCCACGGTTTTTGCTTCGATGGCTTTTAGCATCTTCTGAAACCCAGGCCGGTTCATGTTCTTTGCCGAGACACCGGGGTCAGAAAACACTTCGGCGACTTCGCCAAAGGGCTCGATCATGTTTTTAAGTTTCAAGAACTCGCGAAGTCGCTGCTCTTGGTTTTTGATCGAGCCTTCTGGATTCTCGGCTTGCTCTTCGGTTGAGACGCGGATGTAAAGTGCCACGCGAAAGCCTTCAGGAGAACGCGTTCGCTTTTTCGATTTTCTCATGTGCCGTACCTCTTAAGTAAAGGGTTAGACAGGCGACATGACGGTTTTCGTGAGACGGGATTCTGGGAGCTGGCGCTTTCGAACTGGCCCTTCTCTTTTACCAATGTCTCCCAGAGCACCGCAAGCCTTTCCTCGCGTTCGGTTTCTGAAATGACTTTGACCCGGCGTGTGACCTTCCTGATTTCCCACCGGATCATCGGCCTCCCGCAAATTGTTCGACTCGGTTCGCTAGCTTAAATCTTTTGTAAAGTGTCATCGACACCTCCTTTGAATTTCGGTTTGTTGATTGATCCTTCCGAACCCCTCCTAGAAATCACTGTTACCGATGTAACCTGACTCCCTAAATTTTATTTTCTTCTCCCACTCTTCTCTCCCTCCTCCTTCTTCTCTCTCTCTCTCTCTCTCTCTCTCTCTCCTCCCCCCACACCACCTCTCCTCCTACCCCCATCTTCTTCTCGACCCCTTCCTCTCGTAGAGGGGGAGGGGTCGAGAAGAAGATGGGGGTAGCGGCCGTAGGCCGGTGGTGTGCTAAGTGCCGAGACGAGCTAGAGATTATTTGAAAAGATCGAACTTCGTTTGAAGCACTTGCCCCAAACCTGCGCTCTGATCCAAGGTTTGACCCGCGTTAGTCGCTTCGGATCAGCGGCAAGTATTCGACAAGAATCACGTCAACTGCCGCCGCGATTAAAAAATACCAGATGTAAGACGAGAACTCCTCGCGCCAAAGTGCTTGCGTCACTTTCGCAGCACTCCCGTTAAAGTAGTTCTGGAACGTCGATGGGCCGTAGCTCATCATTTTCCACATCTTCACAAAGAGCACGATGTTGAAAATATGGAGCGGCCTTGCGAAAAACAAAAGCATTCTGACTTTCGAATTATGGTCCGCGATCTTTCGACTCATGCGTCACCTCCTGTCTCCGATATGTCACTGCTGCCGTATAAGACCGCCGTTGTCTCGGGATTGGTTATGAATTCGCTTGCTCGTACAAAAGTAAATTTACCAGTCATAGGCACCTCCTTTGGGTGAGGGTTTCGGTTTAAAATCGCGCGTGTGATAAGCCGCTCGATGTACGGATCATCCAAAAAGTAAATGACCTCGTGATAATCCTTCGACATCCGGTAGCGCAGAACGATCTCTTGGTAACGCCGCTCGCTTTTCGAACTTAGTTCCAGTTCGACCGCGACTTTGGTTTTTCCAATCGCTCGCTCGAGCACAAGATCCGGTACCGCTTCGGCTTTCCCGGTGGTGGCTAGGAGCTTTCCGTTCGTCACACTTGCGCCAGGGAATCGCCTTTGAAGCGCCATCGTGAGGTCAACCAAGATCAGATCGTGGTTGAGACTATGGTGGTGAATCCTGATCGGCTGTGCCCGAAGCTCCATCCCGGTGGAACTTTGCCTTAAGCTTAAAATCCCAAGACGGGTCACTTGAAAGACCACGCCAATCGCATTCTTGTCCCGTCCAAGCTCCATGCGAGGAATCCGCTCGCGCGAAATGAAACCCGCGCGCTCGAGTTTCGAAAGCCTATTGATGACCGTGGGCTTCGCCACGTTTGCGAAATGTCGTACAGCAAGCTGCGAAAATGTCATGACGGTGTTGTCGTAAAGGCTTCGCAGAAGCGCCAGATCCCGCGCGGTCAAAATAACATTCGTCGACTGAGCCGTTTCCATTTGCGTCTCAATCATAAACCTCCCGGTACAGGTGCAAATTGGATTTCCTCAACGATCGATTCGCCTTCGGACATAAAGCTCAAGACACCTTGGCCACGAGAAAAGGTTTTCAGCCTATTCGGATGGATGCGGTACTGCTCGACGTCGCGGACCGACATGAAGCCTGACATTTCCATTTCGCTTAAAAACTTTTTCTCGGCGCGCTCAGTCGTTTTTTTCGTAGCCTCCGTGCCAAAGAGCTTTGCAAAGAACTCGGCGGTCTCGGGATCGTTCACGCCAAGCACGCATTTGACATTGGTGTTTGTCACAATCGCCTTGGCAAAATCGGGACTGATTTTTTCCAAATCGCCCATCGACTGGTGCGATAGGTGAAGCGCGATCCCCATCGAGCGTGCTTTGTTCAGCAGTTGCAAAAACCCTTCGTAGACGAAGCTTGAGAACTCGTCGAGAAAGACGGGCAGGAATTCGCCTGTCTTTCGTGAGGCCGCAGCCCACGCCAATTCTTGCAGAAACATTTGCCCGAGCCGTGCTGCCGACTTCTGATATAAAAGCGCCGGGATCAAGATGACCAAGGCGCGGTTACTGCCTCTCGATGGCTCGCGAACAAGTTCGCTTAGCGAAAAGCTTCGCCGCATACCGGAATCGCCGTTCACCAGATCGGCGAGTTCGCCGGTTGCGAATGGCCGCATCTGACCTAAGAAGCCCGAGAGCTTTTCCTGCCTGGCTCGGAACGGTTCGGCTAGGTATTTGAGCGCAAGCCTCGTACCTTCGTCATCGTTCGACCGGGCTTCGCCCCGATTGCCTGAAACGAGATCGGTCAGAACCGCATCGTCTGTGAGACACCGGTACAGATCTCGAAACTTTGCCTCTCGCCCTTGCGATCTAAAAAGCTCGAGCACCAAAAGTGCCGCCTCGTACGACACCGTTTCAAAATAATGGCTCTCGAATTCAAACGTCGCAAACATTCGGTCCGCGATCTGTTGTGGACTCCCGTATTTGATAGGATTCGTCACCGCCGAATTCCCGAGATCACCCAGGTCAAAAACGATGACGTCGCTCGGAGACTTGGCGAACTGCCGAATCTTCGTAACGAGTCCCTGATCGCCTTTGCCATCGATTAGAATGACGTTTGAGCCGCGAACGAAGTCTTGAACGAGCCACGGCAAGATCACGCTCTGGGTTTTCCCTCGGCCCGTGGATGCGATAATCTGCACATGCTCGACCCGCTGTTCGCTTTTAAGCACAAGGCCAAAACCATCCGGCGTTCTCCCGACAAAGATTTCACTCAAAGGTCCACGCCCTTGTTGGAATTTCTGCGGTAGTACTCCAAAGCCTCGCGGTTCATACCTTTCGCGCCATTCAGTTTTTTGATTCGCGCGATTTCGGCTTCGTTCTTCTTATTGAACTTCCTGACAAGTAGATACCCGCCAAGAATCAGAAGCCCAATTGCGACGAGCGCCAGCTCGATTAAATTCTCGTGGAACCAAACTTGAACTTTAAAACCGTACTTGTACCAGAGCGCTCCGCAGCCGATTAAAATCAGCAGCGGAATCTCACGGCCATCGAGGCCGGAATCTTGTTTTTTATCTTTCATATTTAAAACCCCCTTTGAAAGTGTGGTGATTGAAATGAAAAAGGCTCGGAAGAACGCCTTCCGAGCCTTTTGAGAAATCAGTCTGTTCCTCAGAACCAACGGCGCTCGCCGCTATTATGCGATTTCCGTTGGTGCGAAAATAAGCTTACGGTCATTGCTCCAAGCCAAATGAGCCGGGCAAAGTTCGCCGGATGTGATCGGCGTTTCCGGCTCGCGACTTAGTCGCTCGTTCACCCAGTTGGTCAGAAACGCACCGTCAATTCGTTGCGGCACACTCTGTTCGAGATGTTGAACAACGTCTTCGACGAAGCCGCCTGCGAACGCTCTGGCGAACTCCTCGTTCTGATCGCTAAAGTGAAAGAGCACGTTCAGCGCGAGATCATGGGGACCGGTGCCGGCGTATCCCCAACTGATGTCCTGGCTAAGTCCAAAGCGTTTGTGAACGTTCGAGACATTGCCGTGTCCGACGTTCGCCCGGCGGATGATGACATCTCCTTTCTCGCCAGGCTTCATGACGTTTAGACGTTGGCGGCACTCTTGCTCAGTGAGCGGCTGGCTGATGACGTCTTTACGGATTACGGATTGGTTCGTGTCTGTTGAAGCGGTATGAATAAAAATCTCCTTGGTTTTTTGGTTTTGAAGACGGGGACGTACGGACGCGAAATCTCCTTTCTGGTAGAATTATTGTTGGTTCATTTGGTTTTAAAATCGAATTGGCGGCGCGGGACTGCTCGGAAAATCAAAACGAAGTCGAGCTAAAAGTTTCAGTTGCAGAAACCGATAATGTCGTATACCGTCATAGCTGAATCGCATCAGATTCAAAAAAATCCGCAAAAATAAACCGCAAACAAAGAAACAAAACTGATTTCTATCGGTCTCCTTACTAATAGGTAAGTTTCGGTGGGTAGATTTCGATCGAAGCTTGGTCCAAACCTTTGGACTTGTTCACGAAATATTTTTTCGACCCCTCTCGAAAATGAATCGACGGTCGCTTACGATAATTATCGGAGCACCGTTGGCAGAACCCACGTTTTTATCCGAAACCGAAAAACAAATTCTGATCGCGCGGGCCGACCGCGAGATCGGTGTTCCTTTTTACAATCGGGAAAAACTTTGGCTCGCTGCAATTTGGATTGATGCTGAAAATGTGTTTCGGCCTACGCTTGTGACGCCAGCAAAATTTTACGCCGACGAAAGGCTTCGCTTCGTCAGCCGAAGCTACCGGCCGAAAAGGTTCGTGCCACACGGCTTTGACACAGAAAAATCAAGCCGAATCGTGAGTGGCTCGATTGATCCGAAAACCGGACGCAGGCGGATCATCCGAGATCCCACAAAAGGCGAAGTGCAAGCCGCACCCATTCCGAATCAAGTCGATTGGAGTACGGTTCCCGAATTTAGGATGCCCGATCTTAATTCTGTCCCTGGTTGGTCCAAAGCAAAAGACGATGCCGTGACGAAGGCTCTTGAAGCTGAGGGCTTTTATAAGCCCGAAGACGAACGTATGGCTTCGCGTTTTGAGAAACTGAATCAACAGGTCGTCTACAATAAAAAACTCGTTCCACATCGGCATTTGGACTCAGCGTCGCGCGAGATGCACTTAAGATTTCCAGAATCGCGTTTCGATCAATGGCTATCGAATAAAGTCCAATTCAATTTCGAGTTCGAAAGACTTCAATCGACATCGACGATTTTCGAATTCATGAGGGCAGGTAGCCCTGACATGAAAACATCTATGCTTCGAACTCTGAATGAAACCGGCCAGCTCGACATTTTGCCGTTCAAAGTCCGTGTCACGGCGCTGCTATTAAGTCGCGGCATTACGACGAAGGAAACGGCCCAAGAAGTATTCTTGGATCAGGTGTTGGGACTTACTCAAATCTCGCGCCCAGCCGGCGGCTCGAGACAAATCGACGACGAAGACTTCAGACGGTTCTCTTGGATTTATTCTGAACACGATTTCCAGCGGTACCGGTCGGTCGTTGAGAGTCTTCTGGCCCAACTCGCGAAGCAAATATCCGTCAATCATCATGCCGCCAGTTCATTCACGGTGGCCGATCTTTGGAGTCGTTTCAAAACAGCGTGGGAAAAATTATCGAAAAAGCAGCGCGAAGCCGCGGAACTGCTGCACATGGACGTCGATAGCCGAACAAATCCCGAAGTTTCCGAGATGGTCGAAATCAAGCTTAGCTCTCTCCGGGACCGCTGGGCCGGCACCAAGAAGCGCTTTCGAAAAATGTTTCCCGACTTCAAAGGTTTCTATCCTTCGAAGTCCCACACCAATTCAAACAAGAGAGAAATTACCTACGGCGGGTTCCGTCGGACTTCGAGCGCTAAATTCATTCATCCCGTTAAAATTTCGAGTCCCAGGTCGACAACAGTTCAGATCGTGCTGCCAAAGCCTTACAAGGGACCGCAGCGCCAACCAACACCCGAAATTACCCATTGGCTCAACGAGCACCGAATGGTTGAGCAATCGGTCGCTCGCATGGCAGGGACGTATGACCGAAAAGTTTCAAAAGAAAATAACGCCGAGCAGTTTCAAGATGAACCGGACAAGACGCTTGATTTATGGGATGTGTATCGGCCTGGTCGAAAAAAGTTTCCTGATCTGGCGCTCGAATCGCCCGCGACTGACGACGCGGCAATCGAGCCGTTGAAATAACAGCTTGCTCGCCGTATCGAATCGCGAGCCTTCATGGTCAGCCGAATCTACCAGCCAAAAGTCGCTGAGCCTTTCGGACCAAGCGACTGGCTTCGAATCAAGAGTAATGTGGACAGAATATTAAAGAGGCCCTATTTTGTTAAATTCTTCAGCCAGGCGATTAGTTTCTTTCTCAAGTTCTTGCTGAGCAGCCTCAACTTTCGTAACTATATCTGCGGGAATTTTTTCTTTTTCCAAATTTCCAGTTCCGCAAGCTAGTACAATCGTTTTTGCTAAAGGCGGAA